>Ga0315541_1000011_pt1 | contig 189282 bp, 141 predicted proteins | sample SalMarSW160190MG_FD_203095 | JGI IMG/M metagenome (GOLD analysis project Ga0315541, IMG submission 203095) | Salt marsh sediment microbial communities from the Plum Island Ecosystem LTER, Massachusetts, United States - Salt Marsh Sediment SW1601-190 ... | reverse complement strand
TTCGATATTCCCTTCACGCTCACGACGGGCGGGCCCGGCGCAGCTACTCAAGTGCTGACCATGTATGCCTATCGTGTCGGGATGAGGTTCTTTAACTACGGGTACTCTTCCGCCATCTCCGTGTTGTTGTTCGTTATCGTCATGGCGGTCATCATGACCTTGTTCAAGAGAATCCGACAGACGTACCAATAGAGAAACGCGATGAAAGCTTTGAAAAAACGACACATCAGTTCCTGGGGATATTTCCTGCTCGCAATCTTTGTGGCGGCGGTGACTTTTCTTCCCTTCTACTGGGCCATCAGTCTGAGCATTCGGAATCCCGCGGAAGCCTTCACGGTCACCGGGCTGGCAGTCCCCTTTGTGCAGTACAAGCCAACGCTCGCAAACTGGAAAACCGAGCTCGCTACCGGCGAAACCCAGAAGGCGCTGATGAACAGCACGATCATCGCGATATGCACTGCACTCGTGACCGTCGTCGTAGCAACACCGGCCGCCTATGCCATTGCCCGCTTTCGGTTCCGCCGCCCTTCAAATGGGAACATCGCGGTGTGGTTTCTTTCTCAGAGAGTGTTGCCTCCTGTCGCGACGGCCATCCCATTCTTCCTGCTCATCCGCTTTCTGGGACTGCTCGACACACGCACCGCCTTGATCCTGCTCAACACTACGTTCAATCTGCCCATCGTCGTGGTCATCATGCGTCAGGCGTTTATTGAGCTGCCCATCGAGCTCGAGGAGGCGGCACTTGTGGACGGCGCCAATCACCTCGACGTTTTCTTCAGAATCTCCTTGCGGCTGGCGGCCCCGAGTCTCGCGGCGGCAGTGCTGATCGTGGTCGCATTCACGTGGAATGAGTTCCTTTTTGGCCTCATGATTGGTATGCTGAACGCAAAGGTCATTCCGGTGCACATGGCCGGCGCCGTTGACACCCGAGGGGTGCAGTTTTGGTTTGTGGCTGTGCGGACACTCATTGCTATGACTCCGCCCGTGATCCTCGCGCTCCTCGCACAGCGCTATATTGTGAGGGGCTTGACCTTGGGCGCAGTCAAGGGCTAATCTGGTTACGCACTCAGACCGCTATGAATGGAATCGGGACTTTTTCGTTTAGCACTCGTGAAGTAACGCCTCAGTTACGGGTGGGACAGCGAGACTTTGGGGTAAGAGTCATGCGAAAGCATCAACATCCCGCGGCACGCGGGACGCCAGGTCGGGCTCTGCCCCTCACGGCCAAAACAACAGCCCGCACGGGCGTCCCGCCCGTGGGAATCATGGGCAAGATGCCCATGCCACGGCAGGCGAGCATGGAGTCTTTCTCATCCTCCTCTCTGCCACTCTGCCCCGCGTCTCGCGGGGTTACCCTCCTCCTGCTCCTCCCTTTTTCCCTCCGCCGCCTTGGCGGGGTATCCGCCCAAGACTGAGGCCATACCTCGTGAAAGTGGTTATGGTTGAATCGGCAGCAGGCATAAACTGACAAGTAATGCGCAACGTGTTATAGTTAAAAACGCCCGATATGTGGCCTTGGAACCGAGAAGAAAAAAAGGAGCATTCGATGACTCAGACCAGCAGATGGTATCTCGGCGCCGGAGTCCTGCTTTGCATGTTCTCTGTGTGGGCGAGCGGCGCCTGGGGGCAAAGCGACATTTTAATCGCCGACTTCGAGCGGAGCGATTACGGTGACTGGAAAGCGACCGGCGAGGCCTTCGGTCCCGGCCCCGCTCGCGGCACCCTCTCCGGTCAGATGTCCGTCACCGGCTTCAAGGGCAAGGCGTTGGTCAACACATACTTCAAGGGCGACGGTACGGTGGGCACGCTGACGTCGCCGCCTTTCAAGCTCGAGCGGAAGCACATCAATTTCCTTATCGGCGGCGGCTGGCATCCGGGCAAGACGTGTATTGACCTCCTCGTTGAAGGCAAAGTCGTCCGCACGGCAACCGGTCCCAATCGCGAACCGGGAGGGACCGAGTGTCTTGACCCGTACGGTTGGGATGTCAGCGATCTCAAGGGCAAGACGGCCCGCATCCGGATTGTTGACAGTGCTACCGGCGGATGGGGGCACATCAATATTGATTATATCGTCCAGAGCGACAAGAAGCGGCAAGTCGGACCGGGCGAGCGGGAGCTCGTCATCAAACGGCGTTACCTCCACATTCCGGTGAAGAACGGCGCCCCGAAAAGACGGATGCGGTTGGTGCTCGGCGAACGGACCGTGCAGGAGTTCGAGATCGAGCTCGCCGACGGTGAGCCGGACTTCTGGGTTTTCAATGACGTCTCTTCCCTTAAGGGCCGCACCATGAAAATCCAGGTGGACCGCCTTTCTTCCGATTCCAAAGGCCTGACATCCATCGTTCAAGCGGACGAGGTCCCGGACGCGGACAAACTTTACAAGGAAAAGTATCGCCCGCAGTTCCATTTCACCTCCCGCCGAGGCTGGAACAACGACCCCAACGGGCTGGTGTATTACAAGGGCGAGTACCATTTGTTTTACCAGCACAACCCGTACGGCTGGAACTGGGGCAACATGCACTGGGGACATGCCGTCAGCCGCGACCTCGTCCACTGGAAAGAACTATCCATCGCGCTGTACCCGCATCGGTTCGGCGATTGGTGTTTCTCCGGGAGCGCTGTCGTGGACAAGGATGACACGGCAGGCTTCAAGACGGGGGACGATGATGTGCTCGTTGCCGCCTACACCAGCACCGGTCGGGGCGAAGCAATTGCCTACAGCAACGACCGCGGCCGCACGTTCACCGACTACAAAGGCAATCCGGTCGTCAAGCACAGCGGGCGAGACCCGAAGGTCATTTGGTATAAGCCGGGCAATCATTGGGTCATGGCAGTGTTCGACCAGCGGGACAACTCGCGCGGCGTTGCTTTCTACACATCATCGAACCTAAAGGACTGGGCATTCCAGAGCCGCATTGACGGCTACTACGAATGTCCGGAGATTTTCGAAATGCCGGTGGACGGCGACAAAAACAAGACCCGGTGGGTCGTTTACGCAGCCGACGGCGCCTACGCCATCGGCCGATTTGACGGCAAGACCTTCACAACCCCGCCCGGGCAGGGCAAGCATCGCTTCAACTACGGCAATTGCTTCTACGCATCACAAACTTTCAACAACATCCCGCCTGAGGACGGCCGCCGCATCCAGATCGCCTGGGGACGCATCGAGCATCCCGACATGCCCTTTAACCAGATGATGGACTTCCCTGTCGAGCTGACGCTGCGAACCACGGAAAAAGGTATCCGCATGTTCGCCGAGCCTGTGAAAGAAATTGAGCTGCTTCACGAAAAGAAACACGCCTGGTCAAGTGAGACTCTCAGCGAAAAAGAAAATCTGCTGAAGGGCATCACCGGCAACCTTTTCCATATTCGCGCCGAGTTCAAGCTGGGCGACGCGAGGGAGTTCGGTTTCAATATTCGCAGCATTCCCGTCACCTACGATGTCCGGGAACAGAGGCTCTCCTGCAAGGGGAAAACGGTACCCTTGAAACCAGCCGACGGCAAAATCCGTCTGGAAATCCTCGTGGATCGCACGTCCATCGAGATTTTCGCCAACGACGGTCTGATTTACATGCCCATTGGCGTCATCCCGCCGGACGACAACAAGACGCTCCAAGTCTTCACATCGGGCGCCGAAACACGGGTCAACTCGCTCGCCGTTTACAAGATTCGCTCGGCCTGGACGAAATGACTACGGGCTGCAGAGGGAGCGCACGATCAGGCTCGTTCATCAGGAGGCTTTCGGGGGTCTGTCGGCGGGCCCGTGCCAGACCTGCCCTGCTTCATCGAACCGCCAACCCGGGACCTCGAAAGACAGAGGGGTTTTGGCGGGGGTGGACTGCACCTGGCGGGTCGTCTCCTCCCAGGAGCGGATTCCGCTGACGGCATCGAGGACCTGAACGGTCTGGGCCGCCACGGCGCAGGCATACTTGATGCACGATTCGACCGACTTCCCGTTGAGATACGCCGCGAGGAAACCGGCGATAGCGGAATCTCCTGTCCCGGTCGCGCTGGCGACGTGCTCCACGTGAAAGGAAGGCTCGAACAGCTCGCGGTCTGACCAATTCTCGAGAGCGGAAGGCTTAGCCCGGCCAATTTGCTGGAGCGTTTCTGCGGGCGCCGTCCTGATATAAAAGCCAAGCCGACCGGATTTCAGACCAACAATCTTGGCCCTGTAAGAGAGCAATTGCTCCGCAAGCTCCGAAAGGTCGCTGAAATCAAAGAGCTCGACGACGTCTCTCGACCCGGCCTGCTTTTTTTGGGCGAAGAATTTTCCCCTATTCAACATGAACATCGTCTCTTCGGCGCTCGGGAGGAATATGTCCACATAGGGGAGGACCCCCCGAAGAATCGCGTCCCAGTCAAGTTCGCCGGAAGGAGAGGAGGGATCCGGCAGCGACATGTCGAGGGAAGTCGTGACACCGGTTTCTTTGACGGCTCGGAAGATTTCCACCAATTCCTTTCCGTCGTTTTCGTACATCCTTTTCATTAGAGGAGGATAGCCCAGATGAAAGAGCCTCGCCTCCCGCACAATATCGAGGTTCACGTCCTCCGACCCAAACGTATCGTTCGTGCCAGGATTGTGCAAGAAAACTCGGTCTATCCCCGGCGGGGCAATGACGACAGTGTAGGCGGTAGGTTCTCCTGGTACGAGAGACATTCCCTTCTCCGCACCGTAGCTCCTGAGCTTGTCGAGAATAGCATTCCCAATGAAATCGTCGCCTACCCTGCTCATCATGGCGACTTTCCGGCCCAAACGCTGCAAGGGAAGCCCCGTGTTGGAGACCGCACCGCCAGTGGAGGTTGCGACATTCCCCACATTGACTAATTTCCCCGGCACCAGAATCTGCCCCAGGTCGCAACCGAGGCCCTCGGGAAACTCCGGGATGATGTCCAAGCAAATATGTCCTGCAACCACAACATCAATCTGTTTTTCTCCGGGCATTTTCCCTCCTGTTCAAAAGCGGAAAGCGGAACGCCTTGCACACAGCGTGATGTTCAAAAAGCAGCGCAGTCGCAAGCACAAAAGAAAATGCGGGCATAAACCTCAATGACCGCTCCCTCGCAACGCCCGCCGAAAGGAGAACGTTCCCTAACGAGACTCTTGCAAGGTCCGCTATGGCGCGACTTCCTGTCGGAACCGACCATCAGGTAGGCGGCGTTGACAACACTATCACGTTACCCTATACTAAATCAAACAGGGAATGTAAAGGGTGTGTGGCTGTATGGCCTCAGTCTCGGGCGGATACCCCGCCTTGGCGGTGGAGAGAAAAAGGGAAGAGAAGGGTAACGCAAACGCGCAGGGTCGCAGAGCAGAGAGGAAGATGAGGAGGACGCCGTCCTCGCCTGCCGTGGCATGGGCATCTTGCCCATGATTCCAACGGGTGTTCAGTGTTGCCATCTATGTAACGCTGGCGTCTCGCCGGCAGTCCCGAGGGCGTCTCGCCCTCGGCGGGGGCAGGGGAGTCCCTCCCGCGGAACGCGGGCCAAGATGCCGGCGATACAATGGCGCCTCGGCGTGGTCTGCGAACTGTGCGGTTGCACCCTCAGCCGCCGCTAACTCAGGCATTACCGCTTGTGGAGGACATCGGCGAGCCTGCAACCGAACGACCCGGCGGACAATATGCGAGAAAGCGTGCAGAAATACCTCCTTGACATCATGGACGACGGCCGCAGCGGCCCTATAGCGAGAGCCGTCAAGTGTGTGCTATGGACGCTCTCGCAATTGTACCGCGTGGTGATATGGGCGAGGCTCCGGCTCTACGATATGGGGATATTTCGGCGACGTTCGCTCGGCTGTTTGACCATAAGCGTGGGGAATATCACGGTCGGAGGTACGGGCAAAACGCCCGTTGTGGAGATGCTCGCAAGGTCGCTTTCGGAGAGAGGTCGCAGGGTCGCAATCCTGAGCCGAGGCTATAAAAGCAAACACCCACGCCGAGGCGGGAACAGGCATGCGCCGGATGAATACTCGCCCAGGGTCGTTTCCGATGGCAAGAGGGTGCTCCTTGACGCGGACCACGCTGGCGACGAGCCATACCTGCTGGCGAGAAACCTCAACCGAGTATCCGTTCTCGTTGACAAGAATCGCGTCGAGGCAGGACGATACGCGATGTCTCACATGGGCGTGGACACGGTCATCCTCGACGACGGATTTCAGTACCTCGCCCTCGGCCAAAGACTCGACCTCGTTTTGATTGACTGCACCAACCCGTTTGGAAACGGGCACCTGTTGCCACGGGGCGTCTTGCGCGAGCCGCTGAGTGCCCTTAAAAGAGCCAACTATTTCTTGCTCACAAAAACGGGCGGTCTCGAGCTGGAACCGATCAGGCACAAGCTCCGGGAGATCAACCCCACCGCGGAAATCGCCGAGACGGCTTATAAGCCTCTCTATTTCGAGGAGGTAACTTCCGGGCGGCGACAGCAGCCGAAGTTCGTCCGGGGGAAGAACGTTCACGTGGTCAGCGCCATCGCGCGCCCGGACAGTTTTGAAAAGACCGTCGAAAAACTCGGCGCCCGAATACGGAAGAGGCTTCGCTTCGTTGACCATCACCGCTTTTCACGGGAGGAAATCCACCGAATAGTCGCTGAGGCTTCGGCAGATGGCGCAGACTGCATTCTCACCACCCAGAAGGACGCCGTGCGCCTGCCGCCGCTGAAAAGCACACACGTGCCGGTGCTGTTTCTGCGTGTGGCGGTCAAGATAACGCGTGGACCGGAAGATTTTGCCGATTCCGTGCTAAGAGCCTGTCACGTCTGAGGCTTACCGCCAGGAATGGCGTTTTCGCCCTATCTCGAAGGAAAGTCAGAAGGGTGGGCCAGAGTCAAGATGGTGATGCCGGAGGCGCCGGCGCCCTTGAGAACGCGGGCGCATTCGTTGAGTGTTGCCCCGCTGGTGATTACGTCGTCAATGAGGAGAAGATTCTTTCCGGCGATTTTCGCGGGGCGGTTCACCTTGAAGGCGTTTCTGATGTTGCTCTTTCGCTCGTCGGGGGAAAGACCTACTTGCGGGCGAGTGTAGCGGATACGCCGGAGGTTTCTCTTCAGGATCGGGATGCGAAGCTGTTTGGAAAGCGGTTTGGCGAGGTCTGCCGCTTGATTGAAGCCCCTCCGCCAATACCTCCACCAATGCAAGGGAACGGGGACGATGGCGTCATATTGCGACGTGTCGGCGTGCTCCCGGAGGTAATCCAGCATAAGCCCGCCCAAAAACGATTGCAGATACCTTCTCCTTCCGTACTTGAAAAGGTGAATAAGCTCTCTCAAGGGGGCTGCGTAGATGTACGCGGAGTAGCCCGCATCGTAAAAGACGGCCTTCGAGCGGCACTCCTCGCACACGAGGCTCTCAACCGATTCACCGAACATTTTCCTTCCGCACTTGCTGCATACGGGTGGCTCGGCGAGAATGATTTCTCTGGCATGTTCCACACAAAGAGGCGAACGCCGAGAAGAGTCTATTGGGCGCTCGCAGATAAGGCATCTGCTGGGGAAAACAAGGCCGAGGAGGTTGTCAGACGCCGCCCTCAAAAAGCTCACGGGCCGTCCCCCGGTTGCAAAACCAAGATTACGGGCGCTCCCTCACGCAGTTGCAGGGAAAAAATCGCCCGGCCGCCTACCTCCGGCCACCCTTCCCCGGTGAGACCGCCTCGCCACCTCTCGATTGCAGCGTGTGCCCAACCAGTGCAACAACGATTGTCAGAGCGATGACCATCAGCCACATCAGCACGGCGTCCACACCCTTGAGGAACGACGGATAGGCGTCCGGCGAGCCGAAAAGGCGAGATGCTTTGCCCGCGTAATCGAAGAAGCGCTTGTCAAGTTTGCCGAAGAAAACGAAACCCGCGTGAAACCCCATTGGAAGGAACAGCGCGGATGTCTTGAGATAAGCTACGGTCAGAAGGATTCCTATCAAGAAGAGACCGACGGCGAAAGGAAGAATCTCACCAAAATTGCCGTACCTGTCGAAACCGTGGATGAGAACCTTGAAGCCCCCGAGGGGGTCCGAAGCTGACACGTTCGGCAGCTCCTGAGGACGCATGAAATGAACGAGAGCGAAAAAGGCCGCGGCGATGATCATTGCCAGCCCTGCTCCGAGGTCGGCGCGCAACCCCTGAAAGACTATCCCCCGAAAGAAAACCTCCTCAATAAACGCGATGAGGATTACCGAACCGAGGGCGGCGCCGAAAGCTCTCCAAAAATCGCCCGTCGTTATCTGGGGGTTCTTGAAACGCCCCCCTCCCAGAATCGCCATGACCGCCGCCACCACGAGAAGCGCGACGAGGCCAATCACAAAGCCCCCAATGAAGGGTTTGCCCGGAGGATTTTGCTTGGGATTGATGGAGGACGACACCTGCGACTTCAGGTACTTTCGCCAGACAATGAAAAGCACAATCGCAAACAGCGCGGCGCAGCGGTAAAATACCGAGTAAAGATGTACCTCCTTGTGTAATACGGAATCAGCGACAACTTTCGCCAGAGGTGCGAGAGCCGCCGCCGCCACACCCGCGCAGATAAGCACAAAAGGGATTAACACGTACGATTTTGACAGGAGACCTTCTTTTGTTTCAGACATCGTTCTCCTCACATTGAAGTGCTCAGGCGCCATCGCGGGGTCGGCCCCCGTCGGCTGAGCGTATTTCCCGAACCGCGCCACCGGTGAAGAGGCGTGAATCTCGCGAGCTCTCCTCGCGCTGCAATCTCCTTCGGACGAGCGATAACATGATAATACAAGGATACACCTCTCCCGTCAAGCGCCGGAAATGGAATGGTGCGGCCGCGTCTCCGTGGCGTGCCCTCACGCCTCGTTTTGAACCTCTCTCGTCGCACGTTGACGTGCTGGATCTGTGCCCTCTGTCCCTTTATCATAGAACGGAAAGGGCCACCGCCTCCTTTTCGCCCGCCCTCGGCGGGCCCCGCAGTTAGCCACCGGCTTCAGTCGGTGGTATCGGATACGGGATTCTTCTCGTGACAGCCGGCTTCAGCCCCGCCGAGGCGGGGCTTCTCGACCAAAGGATTCATCCGAAATATGCCACGCAAATACGGCCGCACCCTTGTTTTCGGCTGCGGCTACATTTGACTGTTGAGAGAGTTCGCTTTCGCTTCCTTCTCGCAGTCTGCGTGTTTCCGAGGGACGAACCGGAAGCGTGACGCAAATCACGTCCCTCACCTCTCTGTGTGCGGATAGGCGTGGCACGGGCGTCCCGCCCGTGAAGCATCATGTGCAAATTGAACGGGTTGATGGTCGCCGCAGCCCTCTTTGTGGCCCATTGGGTTGTACCACCGGCATCTTGTCCCCGGTGGGGGCAGGATGCCACCGGCACAAGGACTACTCTGCGCACTCTGCGGTTCGACCCTCGGCCGCCGGTAACTGAGGCATTACCGATTTTTCTATTGACACGGAGAGACGTGTATTGTTTAGTTTTGACCCGTCGCGGACTCGCTGTTTGGAACGAGTCCATCTCGCAGAGGTCGTAGAGCGACGCATACGGATATGCCAGGTGGGAGGTGTGGGAGTGATCCTTGAAGAGGTCGCAAAAGCTGGTCAGGAACTTTATAACTCAAAGCTGAAAGAAATGCTGGAGCCGGAATCGAATGGGCGCTTCGTCGCCATAGAGTCCGCGACGGGCAACTATTTTATCGGCGGGACTATTGTCGAGGCTCTGGAGAACGCCGAGGTGAAGCTGCCGAACGCCGATTTCCACGTTGTGCGGGTCGGCTCTCCGGCGGCAGTTTCATTCAATCACAAGGTGAAGGTGTGAGAATTGACGGTTACTTCGACGAGCTCGGTTGCCCCACGGTCCGCATAGAGGCGGCTATGGGGCAAGTTTTTGAGACTGCGCTGAACACAGCCTTCAGCGGAGAACTCTGGATGCCGCGGAACATCCTGCGGTCACTCGGATTTGTCTCGCGGGGCTCGGTGGACGTCGAGCTTCCCGACGGCACGCTCAAGCCAGCGGAACTCTTCGCCGGCAACATCATCTGGTTCGGTCAGAAACTTCGGGTCTCAGCGGCGGACAGCGGCGGCCGCTCCGCCTGCGTGGGCATGGGCCTCCTGCGCCGCGTTTCCATGAGGATTGACCCTGCCAAAGGCCTCGTTTACCTTGAGGCGCCTTTCGAGGGAACACCTCCGCACGGTGTCAAGGAATAGCAGGATTTCTGTCTGATTAACACATTGTGGTTTTCCCCAAGTGTTCCACCGCGCCCTTTCATCGCCGCCGGTGCTTCCCCACCGTGGTCTGCTCGCCAAGTGAGCCCGATTGCGGCTCAACTGTTCCGCTCGCAAGGGATTGGCCGTGCCGAGGAGACGGGAGTGAGTGATTGCCTCACAGAAGCACAAGAACCCGTCTGGTAAATGATTCGAGGATGTCAATGGGTGTGACGACCGACAGGGGTATCGAAAAGCACGGGACTCTTTTGGTATGGAGTCTCTGTTTTCTGAGTTGTGCCCTGGTGTTAAGCGTGGGGGCGAGCGTGGCGTCGGCCGATGAGAAACCACTCTGGAACGCCGCCTGGGTCACCGACACGACGACACCCGAATGCGAGTGGATCACTGCTCTGATTGCCAGGGTGCAGGCCAACAAGCCCAAGATGCTAATCCATAACGGTGATACGAGGTTTGAATGGGCCAATCGCTGCGCATGGCGGGCTGTAATGACCCTGCTGCGTATCGAAACACCCCCGATTGAATTTCACCTCGCTGCGGGGAACCACGACCTCCTCAACGGTGTCTTGAAACAACATCTCCGACGGGCCGCGACACGAGGCATTCACCGTCTGGACACAGGTGAAAAGGCGTCCGGGTTTGGCTACTACCACAACCGCGTTCCGCGGGACGTGTCCGGGCCTTTGTGGCCAGTCTGGAACCCAGAAGTGGCACACCACCCCGCCTGGCAAACCACTGCAAACAAGAAGCCCAAGGATTGGCGGCACCCGGAGATTCCATACCATTATGTTTTCAGCCGCGGTGGCGTTCGTTTCATCGTTTGTGACACCTTCTACACCGACGAGCAACCCGAATGGATTCGTAACCTGATTGTTCGGCCTGACGACAGCTCGATTTCCATCCTCCTCCATCACAAACATAACGTTGACGACCTGGCAAAGTACTTGGAGGGACTGGAGGGCCGGCACAACGTGAAGCTCGTGCTCTCAGGCAATGATCATAACTACGGCTATGAGAAACGCGACGGACTCACCTTCATTACGGGAGCGGGGCTGGCCAAGGGGCCAGAGGGAGAAAATGACGCCATGACGCTGTGGGTTTATCGTAACCATCTCCGTCTGGACCGCTACGTGATACCCAAGGGCTCACCGATGAAATCCGTGGAGGGCCCCTTCACAATTTGGACGTGTGAAGCGAACTTTTCGGAGTACCGTCGTCCTGAGATGATTTCCCCGTCATCTGAACGCGAGAGGCATGTCCAACAGAGACCGGCAGCATCCGCGGCACAACATGGCGACCGGCAGCATCCCGGAGAAACGTTGGGCCCCAACTTGCTTTACAATGGGGACTTTGACAATCACATCTGGTACGAGCGGTTTCGCGGCTGGTCTCCCACGGGCTGGTGTCAGTGGTTCACTCGCGGTGGGAATGCTCCCGAGCACGCGGTAGGGCATTACCCTTCCCCACCCTATCCGGCTCACTCGGGCAAGGAGTATGTGCGCATCCACATGTGGGGTCGCGCATGGCGTGGGGGGATTTTGCAGGTCGTACATGGCATCGAGCCATGCCACTATTACCGACTAACCGCTTATGGCTTCTTTCAGCCGGACGGCGCGCCGGAGCCAAACGAACGCATCGGGATAGACCCCTGCGGGACGCTCGCCGGGCAGTTCTCTGCTGACGTGACGAAACACCCAGCCCCGAAGTACGATGAAGGGGTCGGCGACGACCCCAAGACGCCCCGCATGGATGGCCTTGATATAGCAAAGAACACCCTCTGGTCCGAATATCAGGACTACTACCGCTGGGGCAAGTTCGAGGTGGTTGCGGAAGCCCGTTCGGATGTGATTACCGCGATTGTCTATTGTTCACCGAAGCAGCGTCCGGCGGACAAACCCATTTACGAAATGAACTGGGACAGTGTCGCTCTTCACGAGGTCCCCTGCCCGAGCAACCGATTGGTTGACGAGGAAATTGTTCTCACGCCGGATGACCGCGTCCATGATTTGGTTGTGACGCTTCAGCCCCGGTTCCGTACGGCTCAAGTGACGTGGGCGACCAAAATCCCCGCCGGCGCCTCGCAGGTACTATATCGCTTCTTGGATTCGGAGGCCGTGAATCAGCGACAACAAGGCAAGCAACGCACGCCGGCGAAGATTCGGACTGCCGATTACCCGTTCGAGTCAAGGGTCTTTTACGAGCGATCTGCAAGACGCCACTGGATCGAAATCAACGGGCTGTCAATTCCGGAGGCAGCCGTCGAGGTGGACGTGGTTGCCCTCTCTCGCGTTTGCGAAAACGGCAAGTGCAGCACGCTGTGCTCGCCTCAAACAAAGATGGCAGTGCCCTGATTGGTCCGCTTCCCACGAATGGAAGGCTCCATATCTTCAATGCCCGTTCCACGGCCAGCCACAGGAGGCGCCCCCGCAGCCGTGGACGTCAGCTCTTGATTTCGAGAAGCTCGATTTGTGCGAGGTCGCCAATTCCCAGACCCATCTTTCGGGCGAGCTCGAGGTGCTTCAGGGGTGGACGCATCGGTCCTGACTTGCCCATTTCGTGCCGCTTGGCCAGGATCTCCTTCGCGGCGATAGTGTCTATCGCCACGGTGTCGGTGCTGGCCATCATCCCCGAGTAACTCCAGAAGTACGCCGGGCTGAACGATGGCCCCCTGTCGTACTGCGCGCGAGCCCCGTCGAGAATGATGAGGCGAGTTTTCTTCCGAATGGGGTCGAGGGCGTTCAGCTCCGCCAGCCGCGAGCAGTTATCGGGGTGAAGAGCCCCCGCGTTCGGAACGGTGCCCAGGTGGTTTTTCAAAGAAGCAGTAATTCCAGCGATGCCATGATTCTTCAGCACTGGCACATTGATTAGAGCGTCAACCTCCTCCGCAAGTATCTTGCTTATTTTCGTGTCCACGCCCCTCAGGTTGGCTGGATAAACATACTCCTTCGTCCCGTAGCACTTTGCCCCCTTTGAGGAATCGTTGAGCCGGAACCCGCATTTTCGGAGGTCGCCGTCGGAGCGATCGAAGATGATGATTCGCCTCGGGTCTAAACCGGCGCTGGCCATGCTCTCCACCATCGCCTGCACGGTATCCGGATTCGTAGTGACAGGAGGGAAAAGGCAGTTGACTTTGATTGCTATTCTTTCTTTCGGCGAGAACAGCGTCCGCCACGCCTCCGAGACCGAGCTCTTGCCGGTCAACTTGCAAATGAGGCGGTCCACCATCTTTCTGGCCACCGCGACATCAACTTTTCTGTTCTTGAAATAGGCCGGGTCGCGCATCAACACCACGCGGCTCTTTTTCGTTTCCGCCGCCGAGACCTTCGCCAGCGTGCCCTTGGCGAAACTCGCTCCAACGACCGCGCCAAATGTTCCCTTAAGAAACGTTCTGCGCGACACGCACCCGCCGCTCGCCATCCCGGATTTCGGATTTCGGATTTCGGATTCAGGGTTCCGCTTCACCATTAGATAAGCCTCCACAGTTTCGTGATTGACCGCGTCTATTTGACCGCCACCATGATTACATGCAGACCATCCGCAGTCAAGCCAATCTTTGTACGGCAGCTTCGATTTCGAGACAGTTCCCGAGATGGCGGAAGGCTCATCCCATCCATCCCGTCGAATCAGCCTTCCGGAACCCCCGCTGGAGGTTTGCCTGTCAGCGTGTCTCCAGTCGCCAATTTCCACCCGCAAGTCGGTCTTTGCCTCCTCCGCCATCCGTCTCATTCTTCTCTCTGCGACTCTGCGCCTTTGCGTTACCCTTCTCTTCCCTTTTTCCCTCCGCCGCCCAGGCGGGGTATCCCTCTGAGACTGAGGCATTACAAGCAATTCGCCCATTTTGTCATTACACTTTCGGCCAAAAAGAGGCTCTCTCGACGAGAAACCCTCTGAAATCCGCCCAAAAACGGCCCTGAAGTGACAAACATGGGGTAGCTCAAAACGAGACTCAGCGAGGAACTACACGGACCTGACCGGCGTGTCCCACTTCTCCCTTCACCATTACCTTGACGGGCATAAATATCTCCACCACCCGCGCGTTTGTAAGCAAATGCTCGGTGACCTGCTCGCAGGTGAAAACAGACTCGCCGCCGGCGAAAGCCAATGGGAGAATAAGCTGGTCCGCCATGAACAGGTCAACCGCCGCTCCCGAATCAACATAATCGCACAGTCTCTTCGCCGAAGACCACGCCACTTGTTCAGCGGGGAGCCCTCTTTCTCCGAGGCACGTGTAGCTTCCGGAACCGTTTTCGAAAGCCGCCCGAAGGTGCGTGCCCGTGCCCTCGCCGGGCGATGAATACTCACGGATTTCAATCTCCGGCGACAGTCCGTGAGAGACGAGCATTTGCTGTGCCCTGGCGAGCTGACGGGCCGCGATACTTCTCTTGAGGTTCGAGAAGAATACCCGCCCTGTCACCTTTCGCAGTTCTCCTCGCTCTGAAAGCGCCAGAGGACGAGGTTGTGCCACGGGCTGGATGTGCGCTTTCAAAACCCCTCCTCCCCGCGGATAATAACCCGCTTTTTCCAGCCGCAGTGAGATGGCAAAGCCGATTTTCTCCAGGTAGAACGACCACTGGTCACGCAGGAACTCGAAGGAAGGACTCCACTTGACGTGCGTGCCCCCGAGGATAGCCACGCGAGATTCCCTTTTTGCCAGCGAAAGGGGAAGGAAAAGAGTTTGCAGTACGAGAGAGACTGACCCCGCAGTGGTCACGTCAAACGAATAGTCCCCGGGGGAGATTCCCCCCGGCTCGAACTCCAGGGTTTGCGATTCGAGAGCGGCGCCGGTGACGCTCGCGGAGGATATTTCTTTCGCCGCCTTAATACACGTCAGGTGCTGATGGGCAAGCCCCGGCTTTCGCCGCCCGCCTCTTATGTTGAAGATGCGCAAGGCCGCCCCGGTGGCGACGGAAAGGGATAAAGCGGTTCGCAGAACCTGTCCTCCCCCTTCTCCGAGAGAACCATCAATCTCAACAAACTCTTTCATGAGAAGATGCCGCTGGTGACCTTCAGCCCCGCAACAAACTTCTCCAACTCCATTTCCCGTTTGGTCGTGACGAGGATTGACTTTTTTGTCGTCGGAACAAGGTCCACGAAGTTATCGCTATATTTCGCGGCGTCTTTTGTTTCCAGGCTGACCGCTTTAGCAAAGCGGGCGGAGTGAACCTCCACCTCGAAGAGCTGCTTGCCGACTTTTGTGGCTTCCCACGTGACGCGAGGGCTCGGGAATTCAACTTCCCGGAAACGGGAGAAAAACAGGAGAGCTTCCGCAAGATTGCGGCCCCGTTCCGCAAAGCGCGCGTGGATGAAATGCCGGGTCGGGTCAAGAAATCCCAGCTCCTGAAGCCCCTTGGTCACGGCGAGAACCGACGAGTGCGGCGGAGCCGTGCCGCGGAGCTGCTTGGAGTGCAGGGGCGTTCCGTCGAAGTCGAACAATGTCAGGCGGATTGTCCCTGACACAGTTTTCGGGGTATCGTTCACTAACCAGACGTGAACTTCTTGCTCCTGGTGGATGACGCTGAGAAGAAGCGGTGAGAAGGCTCGCCGCACGATATAGTACGCGGGCTTCGGATTCAGCCAGTAATCAATAAGACTCCAACTTATCGCGGGCCAGCAGTCGTTCAATTGCCATATCAGGACGCCGGACGTCTTGAATTTCCGCCGTCGCCAGTACTCGATTGCCTCCCGGAGAAGCTCGCCCTGGCACACCTGCGCGAAGCTCACCATCTTTTCCAGTTTGGATGGCTGCTGGAAATAGTTGGAAACTAAGCGGACGAGCTCGTCCATCGCGTGCTCGCCAGCCTTGTTGTGATGTCGCATCACCGGACTGAGAAAATCGTCCTCTTCTCCAGCGAAATCGCGAATCATCCCCATAACCGGCGGCGACTGAAATCCGAACTCGCTGATGAAGCGGCCGTTGTCCCACCTTCGCCCCGGCTTGTCCGCGACCTTCTCCCGACACGCAGGCCAGCTATGCCGGTCGCCTGAAAACTCCGAATTCGGACTCTCGCCCCCGAAGGGGCTGCTCGGCCAGTATGGACGGCTCGCATCCAAACGCGCGCAAACCTCCGGCAGGATTTCGTGGTAGATGGTTTTCCCGAGGAAAACATCTCGGCGCATTCCCCAGAACTTCTCGTGAAATCCCCAGTCATTCTCATTGTTCCCACACCACAGGACGATGCAGGGATGATGCCGCAACCGTTTGACGACGGCTTCCGCCTCGGCTCTGACCTTCTGGTGAAACCATTCCTCCTCCGGATATTCAGCGCAGGAGAACATGAAATCCTGCCATATCGCGATTCCCCTTTTGTCGCAGAGGGAATAGAACTCCTCCGACTCGTACACTCCGCCTCCCCACACACGCAGCATGTTCATGTTTGCCGCGACTGCCATATCCAAGAGCCGCGAGTACTTTTCTGCGGTGACCCTCGGAAGAAAGCTGTCGGCAGGAATCCAGTTGGCGCCTTTCATGAAAACCGGAAGACCGTTGACCTTGAGCACGAACGATCTCCCCGCGGCATCCTCCTCCTGAAGGAGCTCGATTGTGCGGACCGCCGTTGTCTTAACAGCTTCGTCAAGCAGCTCGCCCGAGCGGCGGACAGCAACACCGACAGTATATAGCGGTTGCTTTCCGTAACCTGCCGGCCACCAAAGCCTTGCCGAAGGAACACGCACTTCGGCGTCAAGACAGCTCTTCCCCGCAGCAACGCTTCTGCCAACGGAACGCGAGTACTTTTCTCCGTCGCAACTGACGTTGACCGAAAGCTCGACCTCGGAGGAGAGCAGGCTGTCCACCTCCGTGGAAATACGGAACGTCGCGCTCTGGTCTTCGGAAGGCGTCGTCGTGACATCCAGATGTCGGATAGCCAAGTCCCGATAGGCGATGAGGGAGACGGGTTTCCATATCCCGCTTGTGGCAAGGCGAGGCCCCCAGTCCCACCCGAACGAATACTGCGCCTTTCGTCCGTACCCACGCGGCGAATAGAAGGGGGCGGCGAACTTTCCCTTTTCATTCTCCATCCGCTCCACGGTCACAGAAGGAGACGAGAACTTGACAGCCAGAACATTCCTCCCGGGAACCAAAAAACGCCGCACTTTGAACTCCCAGGGGATGAACATGTTGTCGCTGACGCCAACCTTCGTTCCGTTGAGCCAGATGGTCGCGAACGTGTCCAGACCTTCAAAACGGAGGATGACGCGCTTACCGTGGAGCACTTCGTCCCCGACCTCAAATTCCCTGCGGTACCACCAGTCATTCTCCTCCACCCACGCCGCCTGCTTCTCGTTCATCCCGACGAAGGGGTCCGGCAGAAGATCATTCCGCATGAGGTCGAGATGAACGACTCCCGGAACAATAGCTTCCTGCCAGCCGGAGAGGCCGGCCCCCGGGGAGGCGATTTCCGCGTCCCGACTCTCGTCTGCCGACGCCTCCTCCCCTCTGAAAAGCCATGCGCCGTTCAGAGAGATGCGTTGTGTTGAAGTTTGAACCTCTTTATGCATCGTCCTTCTTTTAACAGGATAGCAGGATGGACCTCGAGCCTTGCTTTGCGCAGCTCAACTATCGTGAATCAGGACCCCTATTCCTGTGATCCTGTCAAAAAAGTCTGTCCCGTATCTTCCTCATCCGGGAAGATGCCGCAAGGGAGTCGCCCGGATTTCGCTATCTACTCCCTCTTTGCGTCCTTGCGTTAAGCTCTCACTCACTCACTTGCTCGCCACCGAGCCTTTTCTTCCGGGGTATTCCTCCTGCTTGCCGGTCGGCGTAGAGGACCCGCGCCCCAGAAGGGCAACCAGTGCACCGAATGCTGCTTCGCTTTCCGCTCGCACAGGATTCGCAACCGGAATCCTATCCGATAAGACGGATTCCATCAAGTGAAAATATCGCGGATTGTTCTCGAAGACGCCCCCGCACAGCACTACATCAAACGCCTCGCCAGTCAGCCCAAGAGAATCTGCCGCGAACATTGCCACGTCCGCGAGCTCTCCCGCCGACGAACGAAGTATCTCACCGGCGACCTTGTCTCCCTCTTCTGCAACAGATATTACCGTCGGGGCGAGCCGGGCGGTAGCGAGCTTCGGGTCATCAACTGAGTAAAGCCACGGAACGATGTCCTCCTCCCCCTTCAGCGAGATCTCGTTGACGATTCTCGCGGCGAGCTTCGTTTTTTCACCCCTTCCCTCTCCAGCGGCAATGACCGCCCTCAACGCCCTGATGCCGATGTCGTAGCCGCTTCCAGGGTCCCCGAGGAGATGCCCGTGCCCGCAGACCTTCTTAGTTTTCCCGCTCCTGTTTTTCCCGAATACCACGGAACCGGTCCCCGAAATGACCACCACGCCCCTCTCCTTCCTCGTGCCTCCGACAAGCGCCGCTTCGTAATCAGGGATGACTTTCGACTTCCTCTCTATCCGGCGCCGCCGCAAAAGCCGCTCGATATTCCTGAAATCCTCGGCCCTCGACACACCCGAAAGAGCGAAACAGAATCCTTCGATCTCCTCGGGCGAAACTCCCGCCCCGGAACAAAGACATTCGATGAGCGTCAGCAGCGTTCTCTCCGTCCCCGGAAGTCCCGCGAGGTGATAATTGGCGCAGCCCGCCGAGGCGCGATGGAGCACTCGCAAGTCTTTTCGCGCGAGCAGCCCCGTGCTCGTCGTGCTTCCACCATCTATCCCGATATAGTAACCCGGCATCCGTTCCAACTCCGGCGGCACACCTATGAAAAGTTCGAGCTTCCGAGGTCAAAAAGAATCGTCTCGATGACCTCTCTCCATCCTATCAGCAGCCCCGACGCCCTGCAAACCTTTTTGGCCACTCGGGAAAAATGAAGTAACGCCTCAGTTACGGGCGGCTGAGTACGTGAATTCGCAAATACGGTGACGTTTATATGGTGTCGTGAAAGGAGCTATTTTGACGGGATAACAGGATAGACGGGATTCTTCCAGAAACGTGAAACATCCGGTAAATCACAAGCCCCCGGGCGCTCGGGTCGAACACCTTGGCGCCCTTGGTGTCTTGGCGAGGGAAAATGGAAAAACGGGAGGCCTCTCGCAAAGACGCAAAGACGCAAGGAAGCAATCGCCGGAGAAGTGGTTCGAGACCTTCCTGCTCAGTCATGGCGGGGTCGAAAGACATACGGTCATCGTCGAGCCCCGCGTTCCGCGGGGGATATCGAGCGGCTCCCTTGCCCTCGACGGGGTCGGGCTGTACCCTTCACGGCAAAAAAAGGCGTCCCCAAGGTGGGCATCCCCCGCCTCTGGCGGGGGACCCGTCGAGGAATCATGGGCAAGATGCCCATGCCACGGCAGGCGACTACGGAGTCCTTCTCATGCTCCTCTCTGCGACTCTGCGCCTTTGCGTTGTTCTGCTTTTCCCTTCTTCCCTCCCCCGCCTTGGTGGGGTATCCGCCCGAGACTGCGGCCATACAAAATGAAGGTGGTTCCTGTTGACAAAGCCCTCGCCAACTGTGCTATCATAATAATCAGCCAAGAGAAGGAGGAGCGCACCCGCATGAAAAGCTGCCTTGCGGGGATGAGTCTTCTATGGTATGATTGAAAATGATAGGGCAGAAAGGCTTAATTTATTAGCTGGAGGAATCATGAAAATGGCGCGAAAGAGAGACCTCGGATTCACTCTGATTGAGCTGCTTGTGGTCATGGCGATTCTCTCCATTCTGGCGGCTCTTCTGCTGCCCGCCTTGCAGACGGCGAAGGAGGCAGCCCGCCGTACGAAATGTCGCAGCAATCTCAAGCAGATCGGCAACGCGTTTCAGATGTTTCTCAACGAAAACGAGATGCGATGGTTTCCCGACGAGAAGTACGTTCAGTTCCACCGCTGGCTCAAGCAGTGGAAGCCCAAGATAGAGGGCGAACGGGATACAGGAATTGCTGACCTCCCGGAGGCCGATCGCAAGTTGTGGCCGGAGTACGTTGACAACCGGAAGGTCTTCAAGTGCCCCAGCAACATGAAGGATTATGAGTCCATGCACGGGGAGATGTACTACGAGTACAATTACAGGTTGTACAGTGGGCTCGACGACGCCGGGAATCACACATACGATGACGTGCTCTACCCCGCCAGAACCGTCTGCGTGCACGACACCGACGGCTACGCACCGCGAAATAAGCGAATGGACCCCGAAGATAACCACGGCAAAGACGGCGGAAACATGCTCTATTGCGATTGGCATGTCTCGTGGGTCCCCAACGGCAAGAACGGCGACGGATGGTTCGCCGCCGTGGGAGGGGAGAATCCTTCCTATAACTTCCCTATGCGCAGCCGTTGATGTTCCGGGCAAGGATGGCCGGGCATCCGGCGTTGTTCCGATTCCTTTTTGACGGGATAACAGGATGGACCCGCAGTCGTGCTTTGCCCCGTTCAATTATGAGAAATCACCATCCCTATCCTGTCACCCTGTCAAAAAATCTGCTTGGAGGAGTATCTTGGCGATCCCCTTCCAATTGTTGACGAGGATGGCGCCCCGTGGACAACGGCCTTTCTCCCGGAGGATGATAGCCCGAAGCCCGTTGGCGAGGTAAGCTCTCGCGTCAGAATCCCTGTCCCCTATACCGATGGTGATATTTTCCCAGGCGTGCTTCAGCTCCCGGATAAGGTGCGTCTTGAACTTCTCGTGGCTGAACGGGAATTTGCCGATAGAGGAGAAATATACGGGCGCGCGAGGGAATCCCTTTTCGGCAAGCCACCTGATGGTCTTGCGTCGCAGATGCGTTTTTCTTCCGGTAACAACGATGAGGTCGTATTTCCGGGCGAGGGCACACGTCACATTCACCGCGTCATCCCTGACCCCTGCTCCCAGACCCCGGACCCCTGCTCCCAGACCCCTGACCCCTGTTCCCCGACCCCTGACCCCTGCTCCCCGACCCCCGACCCCTGCTCCCCGACCCCCGACCCCTGCTCCCAGACCCCCGACCCCTGCTCCCTTCCTACCCCTCTTAAAGACTGAGGCGAAAAAGGAGCTGCCGGAGAGTGTACGGTCAATATCGAGGATAATCGCTTCTCTTTCAGTGCCCCTGGAGAAAATAGTCGCTCCAGCCACAGCGGCTTGCGAGCTGCCCGCGCCCTGACAGAACGCCTCGACGCGATATTCCTTCTCCTGACGTGGAGTAAAGGTCGCCCTGGCGAAGCCGCCCCATCCGGCCCTCACTTTAGCAATTTCCTCTCCGTCAACGCGGAAGGTTATAATCCTCCCTCCGGGCCTGAACCCCGTCCTAAGAAGGTCCTTCAACCCCAATCTCGCTCTGATCTCCGCCTCTTTCCTTACGGGCACGAGCACATCATCACATTCCATAGCCGTCGCCTACCTTCGCACAAACCGGAATGGCAGCCCGCCCTTACGTTGGCCGCGGGCACGATAGGGAAAACTGTTCCCCTGAGTCCCAACGCTTATCTCTGTCCGCCACCGTCGGAAACGCTCTCCTACGGAAGGCGCGGGGCGGGCCCGAACCGCCGCGTGGGCTGCAACTCCGGCTCGTGGCATCCTGTGGATGACAGGCGGAGAATCTCCTCGATCTCTCCCGGCGAGTGAAGCCTGCCCTTGCCGATTCCGGGGCATTCTTTTCCGCACTGCCGCCACGCCTCGGGGGAGACGACGACGGAGGGCCAAAACGGGAAGGTGCGACATTGCACGGGCCGCACGGGATAAATCTCGCAGCCATTATCCGCGTAGAATATGCAGCGACCGTCCGGGCGTTCGACGAGGCTATCATGGCTGCCGGCTTTTCGCAGGTATTTGCGTGCGAATTCCCTCGAGGAGAGTTCCAAGAACTTCGCTATCGGTGCCGACTCGCGCGGCGTCACCCACACATAACCCGGCTCTCCAGTGCAGCACGCTCCGCACCTCTGACATTCAAACCTCAGCCCTTCCGCGTACCATTTCTTTGCCGAAGAATCCTTCATTGTTTCTGTCCGCGTGGGGTTTTGCGGGGCTTGCTATGAGCCTGGGGTTCCTCCGCCTGAGGCGGCTCGTGCTCCGCGACAGTCATATCCCTGTCCGTCAGCCCGAAATGATGCCCAATTTCGTGAATGACCACTTCCCTAATTCGCCCGCGCATCTCCTCCCTCGTCCCCGAGAGGGCCATGATGGGAATCCTGTAAATGGAGATTTTGCCCGGCAAGCTCGGTGTCGCCCAGATGCTCTTCCTTTTCAGCGGAACGCCGTGATATAAGCCCAGCAGCGAGCCTCCGCGCAGCCCAAGTTCCCGCAAGACCTCTTCCGGAGGCTCGTCCTCGACGACCACCTCGATATTCTCGAGCTTCCGCGAGAACTCCTCCGGCAGCGACATCAACGCTTCCTCGACAATTTCCGCAAACGCATCCTTTTGCATATAGCTTATCCGCTCACCTTCTCAGGACAATGCGCGGGCCCCGGCGCGACCTTCACGCTTCAAGTCGCAAGGACCTTCGCCCGAGGGCCAGTTTCGCCACTGCCAACCCGCGCTGAGTGCTCTGGTTCATAAATTCGGTCACGTATTTTTTTGACGGGATAACCCCGCGTTCCGCGGGGTTTATCCCTGCGAAAGATCCTTGACCTTTCGCTTTACCTCCACTTTCCGTTCTCCGAAATTCAAGACAAGACCTACCCCGTGCTTCGCGGGGTGGCGACGAGATAATTGACAAGCTATATCTCATGAGCACTGACCAGGGGCCTCACGGACTTCAGTTCCATAATGACGGTATCTCCTTCGACCCCGCCGGGGCGGGGGAGTGCGAACTCTGCGACAACTTGTCAGCCAATTGCTTGTTCTCCCTGGTTTTTCAGAGTGCCCCACGCGGGTTCCGATTCACTGGATACCTCACATTCCTCGAACGATGCCCCGCCGGAGGCGGGGTTATCCTGTCGAAGGATTCCCTTCACCCCGCACTATGCGTTACGGTAATTGCGAAGGGGTGTACTAAGTTGAAGTCTCGCCTACATTGCCGTTTTGTCTTTCGGGAGATAAGGGCACTTGATGAAGACGATGCGAGTCGCGGAATCGGTATCGTTGACGATGTTGTGCTTTTCTCTCGGTTCGATGCGGAAGGCGTCGCCTTCTCTCACGCGATATTCGACGTCGTCAACGACCATTTTCGGTCCGCCCTCGAGGAAGAAGAATGTCTCCTCGACTTCATCGTGGTAATGGGCGCCCAGCTCCTGCCCGGGGTGAAAAACGATGATTCCCCATTCGTGCTTCGGACCGCGGAAGAAATACTTCGGCCCGCTGTCGTGGAAACGGAACTCCTTTTCGTTCTCGTTGACTCTTTCCATGGCTCGCCCCTCCGGCATCGGTTTGGCTACGGTGAGCTCTCGCCCCTCAAGGCGGATAAAGACGCAAAAACATTATGTCGTCCCCGTCAGTCCCCTATGTGAAGGAAGCTCTGAATTTCGGGGGCGTACTTGGCGACAAGTCCGGCGACTACGATGCTGACCATGCTCATGAGCTTGATTAGAATGTTCAGCGAAGGTCCCGAGGTATCCTTGAAAGGATCGCCCACAGTATCCCCCACGATGCTGGCTTTATGAGCGGGAGAACCCTTGCCACCATGCCGCCCGCCCTCGATAGATTTCTTGGCGTTGTCCCAGGCGCCGCCGGCGTTGGCCATGAAAATGGCGAGGACGAAGCCGGAGGCAAGCCCGCCGGCGAGCAGCCCCATCACCCCCGCCACTCCGAGAAGCAGCCCGACGACAATCGGGGCTATGAGCGCCATGAGTGACGGAAGGATCATCTCTTTCTGCGCGGCGATGGTGCTAATGGAGACGCAGGCGGCGTAGTCGGGTTTTGTCTCGCCGGACATAATGCCCGGCATTTCCCTGAACTGGCGTCTGACTTCATTCACCATCTTGCCTGCGGCTCTGCCGACGGCTTTCATGGTCAAGGCACAGAAGACGAAGGCGAGGGCGCTCCCGAAGAAAAGGCCGACGAGGACCTTCGGATTCATAAGATGAACTTTGTAATAGGCCATGAAGTCCGCCAGGGACGCCCCCGCGACGTTGACGGCTTTGCCGGCGACCTGAATGCTTGCGTAGCCGATTCTTATCAGACCTATGCGCACTTCCTCGATGTACGCTGCCAGAAGAGCTAGCGCCGTAAGGGCTGCGGAACCGATGGCGAAACCCTTGCCTGTGGCGGCGGTGGTGTTGCCGAGGGCGTCGAGGGCGTCGGTGCGTCGGCGAACCTCCGGGCCAAGCCCGCTCATCTCGGCGTTTCCACCCGCGTTATCAGCGATCGGCCCGTAAGCGTCGGTGGCGAGCGTGATGCCGAGCGTGGAGAGCATCCCCACGGCGGCGATACCGATGCCGTAAAGGCCCCTCGCTGCATCCGCGAAACCCCCGGCGAAAGCAAAGCTCAGGATTGTGCCGAGGCCGATGGCGAGCACCGGGATACCCGTCGAGAGCATGCCGGTGGAGACACCGGCGATAATCACGGTCGCGGGACCCGTCAGCGATTGGTCCGCGATGCCCTGGGTCGGCTTAAAATCGGCGGACGTGAAATACTCCGAGGACTTGCCGATGACGATCCCCACAATCAGCCCCGTCGCGACAGCAGCCCAGATGCCCCCTCCCGGACTCCAACCGAACAGACCCATAAGAAGCCCGAATCCGACCAGCAGTATCCCCCCCGCACTGAGATTCACTCCCCTCCCAAGCGCGTGGATGAGGTTCTTTTGAGTGGCTTCTTCCCCCGCTCGCACGGCGAATATGCCAACGATGGAAAGGATGATTCCTATCCCTGCCATAACCATCGGGGCGATTACTGATTTGAACCCGAGCCCCGCCGCCGCTCCAAGCGCCGCGGTCGCAAGTATGGAACCGCAGTACGACTCGTAAAGGTCCGCGCCCATCCCTGCGACATCCCCCACGTTGTCTCCGACATTGTCGGCGATGGTAGCCGGGTTTCGCGGGTCGTCTTCAGGGATGCCCGCTTCGACTTTTCCGACGAGGTCTGCTCCGACATCGGCCGCTTTGGTGAAAATCCCCCCGCCGACGCGGGCGAACAAGGCCTGAGAGCTTGCCCCCATCCCGAAGCAGAGCATAATGACGGTGGTCTCTTTGAGAGAAACGCCGCTCGCCTGGAGGATGGCGAACCAACCGCAAATGTCAATCAGCCCCAGACCAACCACGATAAGCCCCATGACCGCACCGCTGCGGAACGCAACCTGCAGCCCGCTGTTGAGAGACGTTCTCGCCGCGTTAGTTGTTCGGGCGGAGGCGTTCGTGGCGGTCTTCATTCCGAGGTACCCGCACAGACCGGAAAAAAAGCCCCCGGTCAGAAACGCGAAAGGAACAAGTTTGTGCTGAACGTGAAGCACCCAGCCCAGAATGAACAGAAAGATGAACGCGAAAACAAAAAATATCGCCACCGTGCGGTACTGCCGTTTTATATAGGCTTTCGCTCCCTCCCGCACGTACTGAGCGACAGCGATCATCTGCTCGGTCCCCTCGTCCTTACGCATGACCCAGCCGTAGAAACGCCATGCGAAAACAAGGGCCAATGCCGCCCCCAGAGGGGCCACTCCCCACAGAAGCCAGGTAGCGAGACCGCCGCCCTGCTCGATCGGACCGGTCTGCGGGGAATTGACTATGGCGGCAGAGGCTCCCGCAGCGGAAGACGGCCCCTCGGAAGCTAAGGCCACCGATAAAGTTCCCACAAGGACAATCAGCAACAAGCCAGCCAGAGCGCTCTTCAAAGTAGTTTTCCCTCCACGTTATCGCCCTTGACCGTGAGACAAGGGCCCGGTGTGATTGTTGGACACCTTTGCTCAACGGAGCGAAAGGCCGTTAGCACCTCCAACTAAAAAAGATGCGCGGCGTCAAAACAGGGCAACCGCGCGACAGTAGCAAAACGCCCGCAACCGCCGGACATCTGTCACCCCGCCGGTTACCAGAAGCGCCTGCGGCCTTAGCATAAATTGCGTCGAGAGCCGATAAGCCTCGATTATAAGCCGGAAAGACGTCTGGTACCCGCGATGGGCCGCGAGGCGCGCAGCGATCCCGGGCGCCAAATCATCAGCAGAAAAGCAGACCTATAAGCCGAATTCTGTCAGGCGAAGGAGACCGCCTGGCCCCCTGCGCCCGGATAGTCATTTCTCTGGGATGAACGTTTCCATTCACCTCAAGCGATCAACCCGGGACGGGACGAGCAATCCCATTGTCCTCTATTCGATCTTGCTCCAGGTGGGGTTTGCCGTGCCTGCGCTGTCACCACCGCAGCGGTGAGCTCTTACCTCACCTTTTCACCCTTACCCCGCCGGCGGCGGGGCGGTATATTTTCTGTGGCACTTTCCGTAGCCTCCCGGCTCCTGGGCGTTACCCAGCACCCTGCTCTGTGGAGTTCGGACTTTCCTCCCTTTTTCACCGTCCCAAAGCGACCTAAACAAGCGCCGCCACGAAGCCGTGAGAAAGAGCGACTATCCGGCCTGCTTTTCCGCAGTGTTTCGCCAATCGTAGGTTGACGGACTCAAATCTCGCACGCCATTATCGTGCCGTGCATCATCCCGCAGCTCAACCGCGAGCTCTTATTCCGCGTCTTCTCCCGGAACATACAAAATCCGCGAGCAATTCTCACAGATAACTATCTCGGACTGGTGGCGCCGAAGAACGCTTTCCACGGCTGCCGGTACAGCCAGGTGACATCCCTGACATGTCCGGTTGACCAGCGGTACAACGGCGGGATTCTTGCTCTTGAAGATGCGCTCGTAACGCTTTAGAAGGCGATCCTCGATCCCGCTCGCTACCTCCGAGCGTTTCTCTCGAAGACCAGCTACAGCGCGGTCAATCTCGCCGATTTTCTCTTCGGTCTCGATGTTTTCTCGCTCGAGTTGTGCAGCGTCAGCGTCCAGTTGCTCGCTCTCTTCCCGAATCCCGAACTTCTCCTGCTCCTGAACCTCCATCTTCTGAAGCAATGTATCCTCAATGCGCGCGTTGCGAGCCTTCGCCTCGTAGATTTCCTTATCCAGGGCTTTGTATTCCTGGTTGGTCTTCACCCGGATCTGCTGCGATTCCAGCTTTCGGATGTGCTCGGTAGCCCCAGCCAGTTCAACCTCCAACTTCTTTATCCCGAGCTTCAGTTGCTTTCGCTGTGCTTCCCGTTCCTCGAATTCGCGGCGTCGCCTTTCCAGCTCCGACCTCTTCTCATTGATTGAATCCAGGAGTTTGCTCTTTTCGTCGTTAAGAGAGATGACCCCCAGATCAACATCCTGCAGCGCTAGCAGATTCTGGATAGCCTGCCCCATGATTTTCCTATTCGGATGTTCTTGCTTCAATTTCCGAAATAAACTTAAACGAAATGAAGAGAAGTGTCAACTTTTTTCTCCCGACGACAGCCGTCCCCCGGCCAGAGAACCTGCACCGCCCAATCGGGCGATTCCGTCAGGTGTTTCCGCACCTGCAGGACCGGGAACGACTCGCGCCCGCTCACAAAGAATCCCCCGCGAAACGTGTCAGCCGAGCAAAATGTTTGCTATTCCCAAACGGCCGTGCAATACTAACACCGCTCGTGAATTCGCATGTCGGGTATGAGAACATGGCTCCTTCATTCCCCCAAAAAACGGAAGCTCCACGCTTGCTCATCAGAAAGGCGAGAGTCGGCGACGTGCCGAAAATCAGGGAACTGATTCGTTTCTACGCCGAGCGAGGGCTGATGCTGCACCGAGCGCTGAACGAGATATACGAGTGCGTGCGCGATTATTGGCTCTGTGAAAAGGACGGGCAGATAGTCGCATGCGCCGCCCTGCACGTGGACTGGGAGGACCTCGCAGAGGTCCGCTCTCTCGCGGTCGCCGAGAAATTCCATGGCCACAGCATCGGACCGCAGCTTCTCAAACGATGCGTCCGAGAGGCAAAACAACTCGGTGTAGCAAGGGTTTTCGCGCTGACCTATCTGCCCGCGTTCTTCGAGAAACACGGCTTCCATCGCTACCCGAAAGACCAGCTTCCTCGGAAAATCTGGTCGGACTGCATTCGCTGCCACAAGTTCCCCGATTGCGATGAGACCGCCCTCGTCCTCGATCTATGACCTCCCCAGGAACCGCCAAAGTACCCTTATCCACAACATGAAGCTGTTCGCAAAGACAGCTTGCGCGCAGGTGATTTGACCGCAATAACTTCGCCCGAGCGCTGCGGTATGGCCTCAGTCTCGGGCGGATAGCCGGCCGAGGCGGAGGAGGCAAGAAGGGAACAGCAGCTTAACGGTAGAGTAGGGAGGGCCGTGGCCCTCCCCCTCATCAAACCGGACATGCGGATTTCCCGCATCCGGCTTTCCTGGAAACTCTCGCCGCAGGCATGCACAGGCCCTCATCATCATCAGCAGCCCGGGTGTGCCATTGTTGGCTCGCACCCTCGCCCATGCCGCTTCTAACGTGTCGTTACGGCTGATGTGTCCGTACAGCGTATAGAAGCGAAAGTTGGGTTCCTGCTTGGCCTTTTGGCCCAGTTTCCGTCTCAAGGGAAAGAGTCTCGGTGGCAAGTGCCTATTCGGTCTCGCCGCCTTGTCCGTAGTACGCTTTCGCAATCGGTTCTTCCCCCTTCTTACGTAAACGTGTTTCCAGTAGGGTCCCTTCGCTCCACGGTGATTAGCCGCTTCCTTGCTACTACGAACCCCTCCGACTCCCGACGAAGCCCTCCGGTGGTTATGTCTTCCCACCGTCCGTTGAGGCCATCACCCTCGCCTCGCCGGGTCTCCCAGGTTCCTCGATTGATCTGTCCGCGCGCGCTGTCCCCAACCACCCCGGGAGGCCCGATGGCTGCTTATGCTCGTTGCTTCGCCACCGGCGACGGGCTTCACCGCTCTCTGGCGGGCTGGCCGCTCTCCACTTGCGTAACGAGGCCGAATCGGGTTCGCTTTCGCTACGGCTCACGCGTTCGCTCGGCGGGGCTTCGACATCGCGGATCACTCCGCGGGCCGCCCGCTTTGCTACCTGTTGAGCGAGCAATTAACAGGGCAACCTCCTTTCATGTTGCAAGACCAACCAGTCTTATCCTGGCGCACCAAAGGCGCAGAGAGGAGCATGTGAAGGACTCCATCGTCGCCTACCGTGGCATGGGCATCTTGCCCATGATGCTTCACGGGTCCCGCCTCCAGCGGGATGCCACGCCTATCCGCACACAGAGAGGTGAGGGACCGGATTTGCGTCACCCTCCCGGTTCGTCCCTCGGAAACACGCAGCCTGCGACAAGCAAGCCAAAGCGAACTCTCTCACCACTCAAATGTAGCCGCAGCTAATCCCACGGGTGTGGCTACATTTGAGTGGGTGATCTTGCCAAGTGTAACGCCGCCCCGCCATGGCGGGGCGGTCTCGAGGGCGTCTCGCCCTCGATTCTTTCTTATATCCTTTGCGTCTTCGCGTCTTTGCGAGAGGTCTCCCCCGTCCCATTTCTCCCCCTAAGAAGCCAAGCGTCCTGTCCATCTTGTTTTTGACTTGCGGTTCTTCACTCCGAGTTCTGCGACGCGGAACAAACAAACCAAGGGCGAGTTCTCTACCACTTAAACGTAGCCGCAGCTAATCCGGCGATGGCCTATGACAAAATAGGGAAACAGAGGTATAATATAAAATAGGGTTCGAAGGGCAACCGTTGAGCGGGGGTGCACAGTTCAGGAAGCCGAAATTGATTTCCGTTCTCCGGGCGGCTCTCGTGGCGAGAGTTTATGCGGCCGCAGAGAGGTGATGAGCAGTGCTCTGGAAAATCGTCATACCAATACTCAGAGCTGGCTTGAGACTTTTCTTCGAGAAGATTGAGGTGATTGAGAGGGGCAGAATCCCTTCCACCGGCCCCGTGATTATCACCAGCAACCACCCCAGCTCGATGATGGATGTGCTCATCATCGGGACGATGATGCCCCGCCGAGTGCATTTTCTTGCGATGGGTGCGCTTTTCAATAATCGGTTTCTTGCCAGGGCGTTGCGCGCTTTCGGCGCCATTCCCATCTACAGAGTGAAGGACGACCCCCGCACTGCCCATCGCAACGTTCGGGTTTTTTCCGTCTGCCGCCAGTTGCTCCGTAAGGGGGAAGCGATTGCGCTGTTTCCGGAGGGCACGACGCACAATGAGCAAACGCTGCGAGATCTCCGCAGGGGCGTTGCGCACATCGCCCTTGGCGCCGAGGCAGAGAACCATTTCGCCCTCAACGTCAAGCTGTTTCCGGTCGGATTGAACTACACCGACCCAAGCATCTTTCGCAGCAGAGTGCTGGTGATTGTCGGTCGGCCCATGACCATGGGGAGATATAGGCGCCACTACACCACGGACCCTCGCTCGGCGGAACTCGCCATGACTTACGACCTCCACGAAGTCCTGCGAAAGCACATCATTGACATCAAGAGGCTCCATCTCCGCACCATCGTGAGGGATATCGAGAAAATCTATAAAAGCGAACTCGTCACGAGCCTCGGCGCCCGCCTCAAGAAATTCCCTCCCCCCATGAAGGAGTTCGTCATTCGAAAAGGCATTGTGCGATGCATCGAGTTCTACGACAAAAGAGACCCCGCCCTCGTGCACGATATGTGGCAGAGGATATCCTGTTACAGAAAGACCCTTTCACGCCTTGGAATCGAACAGGTCCTCCAGGGGCCGCAGGAGGTCTCCTTGAGGAAGAACTTGAAATATATCATCCTGAGCATCCTGGGCCTCCCCTTCGGCTTATACGGGGTTGCGAACAATTATATTCCATACAAGATTCCGGGGATCATGAGCAATCGGCTCAGCCGACATCCGACGACGATTTCTTCCATCAAGTTTGGCTTTGCCATCCTCGCATTTCCCATCTTTTACTTCTTCCAGACGGTCATTTGCGGACTGCTTTTCGGGGCTGCGGCAGCGGTTCTCTACGTCATCAGCCTGCCGCTATCAGGGCTGTTTGCCATCAAGTGTTTGCGCGCGACAGACCGGCTGCGCCGTTACGTTTCCTTTCTATCGCTTTCCATGACGCGGAGAAAGTCAATTGCAGCTATCCTGAAGGAGAGAGCCGCCATCGTCCGTGAAATCGAGAAGAAAAAGGAAGAGTATCTCCGCTCGGTCATTCAGAAGACAAGACCGGTGTCTGAACCGGCTCGCGCCAAAAGCCCAGCCGCGACCGGCAAGCCTCTCCCCGCGAAGAAGCTTTTGCCAGACCTCCCCGTCCCTGGAGACATGCAGCCGGAGTTGGCCCAATGTCGCCAAGGGCGCCCGCACGCCCTTTCGCTCCCTTAGTACGTGCGTTCGCAATACGCTGACGTATGATGGTGTCGTGAAAGGAGCTATTTTGACGGGATAACAGGATAGACGGGATTGTTCCAGAGACGTGAAGCATCCAGTAAATCACAGGCCGGCGGGCCGCTGAGTGAAAGACCACGAAGCGCAAAGAATTGGCGGAGATGTTGTTCGAGACCTTCCTGCCCAGTCATGGCGGGGTCGAAAGACATACGGTCATCGTCGAGCCCGCGTGGCGCGGGGTCAAGGGGGTTGTTGTGGCCGCTCAGGAGATACAGCTCGTTAACAACCTCGTTGCCACCGATAAGCCAGTACGTGAGAAGTTGAGGTGAAGCGAAAGGCGAAGAACCTTTCGCACGGATAAACAGGATTCCAAGAATCCCGTTCATCCTGTTATCCCGTCAAAAAAATACGTGACGGAATCTATGTACCAGAGCACTTAGACACCTGCTTTAGCTGGTGGTCATGGGACGCCCTGCATCCCTCATGCCAGCCAGCTTTAGCCGGGCTTCTCGCTCAGGGGATTCATCCCAAATATGCCACGCAAATATGGCCGCACTCTCCTGGCCTTCGTGGCATGGGCATCCTGCCCCCGCACTCAAACGCAGCCTTACCACTTGCTCAAGCCAACTTACCTGAGCGTGTGCCTACCGTCCTGGTTTGACTCGTGAACCGATTCCTTGGTTTCCAAAGCCGGAATGGGAGCCATAGCCATCTCCTCGCTCTTATTCGGAGACCCTCAATCTGTTACGAACGCCACTCCCTACAATTTTTGAAAAAAAACACTTGACATGTGGAGTGCCCATTTGTATATTTTGCCCAGTTTTATTTTCCAAAGGGCTTGTAGCGCTCAGGGTGCTCAAGAGGTCATCAGCTCGCTGGGTGCCCGAGTGTCTAATTTAAGACACTGCGTTGTCTCAGTTAAAACACGCAGTCCTAAGTGGGGAATGGTGGTCAACGACCGGCGGTGGCTGGTGCGGATGAGCCACCTCGAAGAACACATACAACAAACAAGAAGGAGGGTGTTCGAATGGGAAAGAGGTTGATAAGTCTCGGTCTTCTGCTGGGCCTGGTAATGTTCCTTTGGGGGGGCTGTGGAAACGACGATGATGCGGTCGTGCCGGTTGCCCCGCCATTGGCCTGGAGCCTCCCGGCCATGTTCTCTGGGACATGGTCCGCCACAGCAACACCGTATTCTCAGTTAGGTGGGACCATCGATGGGGCCGTCACGAGCGAGGGAACGTACGTACCACCGGCACCAGAAGACCCGTGCGCTGCATGTGACCCCTGCGCCGCAATGCTCGAGTTCTGCGCCACGTTCATTGACGTCTGTGACCCTGAACTTCAGTGGAAAATTGACGGTACTATCAACAAGGAAACGGGCGCCATGCACGGTGTAAGCCGATGTGGTACCATGACAATGGACGGTGTGGCTACATTGCTTGAGGGTGGTTTCATGGCGAACGGCACGTGGGCTTTGTCCGATGTAGCCGGTGACTCCGCTGGCTCATGGGAGGTTGTCGGCCACTTCTAAGACAGCCGCCAGCCTTTCTGGGTCTGACGGGCGCCGGGCGCGCCCGGGGGGACGCCCCCTATGCAGTCCGTTCCCAGAGTGTCTTCCTGAAGGGGCGCTCAGCCACGAGTCAAAAGCTAATTCTCGCAGAGGTCTTACGGGCAAACAACGGCAAAGGGCAGGTAATCCCTCGCTGACTTATCCTGCCCTTCGCTGCCTTACAGGACACAGTTTTCTATTGGGCGGCCGGCGGCGCCCCAAAAGCTCTCTCGCCGCCCTCGCTGGCAAAGGTTGTTTAGTGCCCTCGGACACGAAGGCCGAACCGTTTCTTAAAGAAGCCCCAGTGCGTATGAGCGTGTCGCTGGTGTTTCGTCTCGTAGCGGCTCGGGGGGTGGGCTGACCAACGGATTGTGCCACAACGGCTTCCCTGCTATGTATCCATAGCTCTATACCCGAACGGCGCTGTGCCCAGGGAGTCTTGTCGCCGCGTCCGCGACAATTGCTTGTAACATTACCATTGCGCCATTAGCCTTTTGCCGCCCGTCTAAAGCGTTATGCACGGTTCGGGATAACGGGCCCCCTCTGTGCCCGATTGTTGGCCGGCGCTCTCTCAAGAACAAAGGCTGGACAGACCCCGCCTCCAATCGCGAATGGTTACCTTTGGTTTTTGCCGCGCGTGAGCGTGCAGCGCACTCAGACCACTGAACACTCCCTCGCCGTATGACCTGTTGGAACCTGGCATTCTCACGTTTCCCCCCGACCCTCTGCGCGCGCAACAATTCCAACGTAATGCCTCAGTCTCGGGTGGGACAGGGGGACCTTGGGGCAAAAGCCATGCGAAAGCATCAACATCCCGCGGGACGCGGGACGCCAGGTGGGGCTCTGCCGTTCAGGGCGAAAAGAACAGCCGTCCCCCATCTGGCGCCGGGCCTGCGCGCCCTCGGCATGTGGGCGTTCCGCCCGTGAGAATCATGGGCAAGATGCCCATGCCACGGCGGACGATGATGGCGGCCCTCTCATCCTTCTCTCTGCGGCTCTGCGCCTTTGCGTTGTTCTCCTTTTCCATTCTTCCCTTCCCCGCCAAGGGGGGCTATCCGCCCGAGACTGAGGCCATACCGTGCGAAGAACTCCTTCTTCCTCAGAGCTGGATAACTCGCACAGGTTTTTTCGCACTCTGCCTCAAGAGTCTTTCCCTTCCCCCGGTTTGTAATCCTCTGGCATATTGAGGGTTAGGACATTACTAAATCGGGTGGGGGGCAGCGCGTGGATGCAGCCGACGTTTGCAGAAGGAAACACTGCGGCTCGCTCGGCGGTTGCGCTTGGACGTAACATCCTGCGCGCAAAAAGATAACCGTATGTTTACCCTCTCCAACACTTTGCTGCCTACGGGAAACCGTCACGGCATCGCCTGAGGCGGCGCGCGGAAGGGAAAGAAATCGAGCTCAATTCTTCACGTGGCGAGAGTAGTTAGCGGGGCGAAACCGAGCGGGGGGCTACCTTCTGATCCAGCCGGTAATGTACCTCTCGTTGCTCCAGAACCTGACCAGAATCCACTCTTTAGTGGAGGTCAGCAGGCGCGCGGTGGTACCCTTTCTGAGGATGGTGATTCGCCTGTTCCCCCAATAGACCGGACAATCAAAAGAAGAAGTTATGAAAATCTTTGTCGTGTCAAGATAGGAACGAGATGTTTGAGAAACGGAACTTGACGAGGCCAAAAAACTGAGAACAATCGCGGGCAGAATCAGCCACCGTCTCATCTTAAACCCTCCTGGTCATCGTTCACGCACACATAGACAGACTCACTATCTGTCTTCAATATAGCACCCTTACGACGAAACAAGCAAGGAGGCATTTCGGAAAAGGGCATTGATGATCACCAAGTTCCTCCGTCGCCGACCCGCTGACTGCCTCCGAAAGAATCGCCTACGGGCGTGTCTCCCTCCCCGGCGGCTTTTGGGGCAGTCGCGTTTCCGGAGGTCGCATTCTCAGGCCGGAAGCGAGCGCGCGGATGGCGCCGCCGCCAAGTTTCCATCGCCCACCACGCTTTGTCAGGGCATACGTCCCTTCATCCGCCAGCTCATCGTTCCTGTAAACCTCGACATCCACGGCCGCTTTCTCACCGGAAACGCGGCAAGCCATGATTCGGTAAGAAAGCTCTCCTTCCTGCTGGTTGCCCGTCCTCTCCATCATTTGGCGCAACATTTTTTTCATCGCTGCGGCATCCGCCGGCGCCGACATCGTCCCGGCGCCTTCCCGCCTTTTGTTGAGCATTTCCTCCACGTCAATGAACTCCACGGCCTTGATGTAGTCGTTCGCCGCGAGAGCCTCCAGATAATCTGCCACCGCTTTCTCGCAGGCATTTTTTACCCGGGACCTCACCAGCTTGCCGGCCCCGTGCTTCCTCTGGGTCTCCTTCTTCTCCTTTCCGCAGCCCACAACGAGACTACCCGCAAAAAGCACAACAAGCACAATCGCACACGGCTTCCAGCGAAACATCCTATCACTGCTCCTTTCCCTTGCAGCCGGTTTCTCTTCCGTTGACAAAACCTCTGGCATGAGGACACGTCGCCCAACCGATTGTGCCGGAGGTCGGCCCAACGACAGCGATGTCACACCCACCAGCCTGAAAGAAACGCTTGCCCGCCCCCGCTGCCGCCCTCGCATCGGCGCCGAACCGCTCGCCGCCCTCACTTAAAAATGCTGTCCGTGAGAACAATCCGCCAGACGCGCTTTATCTTCATCACCAGAATCTGGACCTTCTTGGCACGGGTGTCAATGGTGATTTTGATCTCCAGCGAAGCCCAGCCGTCGCCACTCTTCATGTGTTTCAGGCCGGCCAGCTTCAGATAGATAAACTCATGTCTTATCTGGTCGTCGCTTTTCTGCCGCACCCGGAAGCCAGTCAAATTCTCCGCGATTCGCTTCATGACCTCCTTTTTTGCGTTCTCTTCGCCCCTATTCGACGCGGGAACGCCGGAGATGTACTGGGAGGACTGCGGCCAGTCAACAAGCTCGGCCATCTCACTCCACCGCATCCCCTTGAGCCGGGCTATGAAGCGCTCGACAATCCGGTCCGGGGTGTTGAACAGGCAGCCGGTCAACGCCCCCGAGCTGACAATCACGCATACCATACCGCACACAATTCTACGAGCCATCATTCCAAGCCGACCTCTGGAAAAACCGGATTTTCTCGTCCGCTAAGTGCTGTAATTCATAAACTCGGTGACGTATCCTTTTTTGACGGGATAACAGGATGAACGGGATTTTTGGAATCCTGTTTATACCTGCGAAAGGTCCTTGAGCTTTCGCTTTACCTCGACTTTCCGTGTTGTACCGCTGGCATCTTGCCGGCAGTCGCGGGGGCATCCTGCCCCCGCCGAGGGCGAGACGCCCTCGGGACAGCCGCCGGGACGGCGGCGTTACATTTCTCCGAAATTCAAGACAAGGCCTACTGGCTTACCCGTAGCGACGACATAGTTGACCCCGCGTTTCGCGGGGTATCTCATGAGCACTGACGAGGCGCCTCACGGACTGCAGTTCCACGATAACTGTATCTTCGACCACAATGTCGGCCACGAAGTCTCCAACAACTTCCCCGTCGTAGGAGACCCGGATTGGGTGTTGAGATTCAGCCCTCAGTCCCGCCTTGCGCAGTTCAAGGACAAGGCATTTTTCGTACACCGATTCCAGGAATCCATACCCCATTTTGTTGTATACGCGATAGGCGCACCCAATAATCTTCTCCGCGAACTCCTTGTGCCTCATCGTTTTTCACCTCGATCAGGTCGGGATTTACGGGATACATCTCACGCCTCGAACCATCCCGTTCATCCTGTTATCTTGTCGAAGAGCCTCGTTTCACATAACCCTATTCGTCACCGTAGTTGCGAATACGCGTACTGAACCTCCCAGACATTCTGATGATACAACTACCTGTGCGGTCACCACAAGAGTTTGCCTTCGCTTGCGTCAACCGGGGGATTCCGGCAAGCCCGATTTCAAAGCGATGCACGAACCTGAGCTAACGTCCGCGCGACGCCTCCCGTTTGCGACTCAACCGCGCTTCTTGCGCGGCGGCCCATCTCCCTCGCCGCAGCCTCATCCGAAAGCAGGTCGTCGAAAGCGGAAACAAGCTCTCGAAACCCGGAGACCTGAATCGCTCCCCCTTCCCCAACAAGAACGTCCGCCGCCTCCCGGAAGTTCTGCATTTCAGGCCCAAAGACTACCGGCTTACCGCAAGCTGCCGGTTCAAGGGGATTATGTCCGCCTTTTCGGGTCAGGCTCTTGCCCACAAACGCCACACTCGCAACCCCGTAGAACTTCGTCAGCTCCCCGAGCGTGTCCAGAAGCATCACCCGGCTGCCAGAGGCCGCGCCGGGCCCCGCCGACCTCTTCCGATAAGGAATTGCCCTTTGCCTGAGCCAGTTCTCGACCTCCTGAAATCGCTCAGGATGCCGTGGCGCTATCACCAAAAAGAGGTCTGCATATTTCTCCCTCAACTCCATATAGGCTTTTGCGATGAGCTGCTCTTCCCCGCGATGAGTGCTTCCCGCGACTATCACCCTTCTTTCGGGAAACCGCAACTCGTTACGCAGCGTCTCGACCTCCGCTTCCGAGGGCGCCGAAGACAGCGCCGCCTCATACTTCATAGACCCGGTAACGCCGAGAACATCCGGCGGCGCCCCAAGTCTCTCCATGCTTTCCCTGCCTTCCTCCGTCTGCATGCCGATGAAAGAAAAAGACCGAAGCAGCTCCCTCACGAACGGTTTGAATCTCCGGTAGCGGCGGAAACTCTTATCGGAAAGCCGCCCGTTGGCGAGAAGCAGCTTGATGTCCCTCCTCCTCGCCTGCCTGATGAGGTTGGGCCAGATTTCCGTCTCCATTATGATAATCAGGCGAGGCGAAAACAGGTTCATCACCCGCCGCACCGCACAGGGAATGTCCAGAGGGAAATAGATGACGAGGTCTCCGCGAGAAGCTACCCTTTTCAGACACACCCCGTGTCCTGTCACGGTCGTCGTGGAAAGAAGGAGCTGATGCCCGGGGAAATGCTTCCGAAGTTCCGCAACGAGAGGCGCCGCCGCAAGAACTTCCCCCACGGAAACCGAATGAACCCATATCACCGGCTCGCCCGTTCTCGCCTTGATTACGCTGAGGGGAATGAAGCCCAGCTTTTCGCACAGACCGACCCTGTGTTTTTTCTCTGTCAGAACGCGGAGAACAAGATAGGGAAAAAGAAGCACGGCGGCCAAAAAAACCGCCAGATTGAGTAGTGTGAACATCAAGCTAACCACATGCCACCACAGGGGCGCCGGGGAAAACATCGCATGCCTCGCCTTCAAGCTCTCGGGTGTGATTTCGAGTACACCTCCTGCATCTTTTCTGTGGAGACGTGTGTATAAATGACGGTTGTCGAAATAGACTTGTGCCCAAGAAGCTCCTGTATGGACCGGAGGTCTGCGCCCGCATTGAGCAGATGTGTCGCAAAAGTATGCCTCAGCGTGTGCGGGGAGACGCCCGCCTTGAGGGCTGTCTGCCTGACGTATTTTTTGACGACGCGAGCCACGCTCCTCGTTGTCAGTCGCGCTCCTGCGCGATTGAGAAACACCGCGTTTCCGGCCGATGTCCGGCGCCTGCGCCGGGGGTTGTTAAGATAACGGCTCAGCTCGATCGCAGCCGTCCGTCCCATCGGCGCCATCCGCTGCTTTTTCCCCTTCCCCCTCACCTTCACGACTTCGCCGATAAGGTCAGCGTCCTCCACGTTAAGCCCTACAAGCTCGCTCACCCTGATTCCTGTGCTGTAAAGAAGCTCCAGGATCGCTCGGTCTCGCAGGCCCAGAAGAGTGGAGGTGTCCGGAGCTTCAATCAGCCGCACCACCTCCGCGTTATCAAGGAAACTCGGAAGCCGCCGCCCGCCCTTAGGGCTGCGAACTGCCGACAGAACGTTCTTCTCCAAATAGCCCTCTCTCACGAGGAACTTAAAAAAACTCTTCAAAGCCGACAGTTTCCGCTGCGCGGTTGCCTTCGCTTTCCGCTCAACGTAGAGCTTTGTCAGGTAGCTCCTGATGATGGAACGGTCCACGTACTTCAATTCGTAGGAGGGCGAAATTCGCCGGAGGAAATCGAAGAACGCCGTGATGTCTGACGAATAGTTGCGCACAGTGTGAGGAGACGCATCGCGCACGTCCTGCAGGTAGGAAATGAACCTGTCCCTGACCAGTTCCAGAGACGTCAAGTGCACGCTCTTTCATCCTCGCGGTTGGAAAGCGGCAGTTCACCCTCTCGCAATTTCGATAATATAGCAGAATGCGCTCCTATTGTAAACACAAAATTTAAGCGCGTCGTAGTGCCTCAGTTACGGGTGGCTGAGGTTGGAACCGCAGAGTCCGCAGACCACGCCGAGGCGCCATTGTACCGCCGGCATCCTGTCCCGCGTTCCGCGGGAGGGCATCCTGCCCCCGCCGAGGGCGAGACGCCCTCAGGACTGCCCCGCCATGGCGGGGCGGCGTTACATAGATGACAACACTCAACTCCCGTGGGAATCATGGGCAAGATGCCCATGCCACGGCAGGCGACGACGGAGTCCTTCTCATTCTCCTCTCTGCGCCTCTGCGTTACCCCTCTCTTCCCTTTTTCCCTCCCCGCCTTGGCGGGGCATCCGCCCGAGACTCAGGCCATACAGCGCGTCATCCCTCAAAACCTCCGGGGACAAGCCCGCTCCCTTCGAGCGCCGCGACGGAGACACCGGTTTTCGTGAGGAAGTTGCCATCCCCTTTTACTCCGATGAAGCGTCGGTTTCCCTTTTCTCCTTTAACTCGCTCAGATTCCACACCGCGAAATCGCATTTCGGATAGTTCGAGCAGCCGTAGAAGGTCTTTCCTCTCCTGGTTCTTCTTCTGACGAGCTTGCCGTTGCATCCCTCTCTCGGACAATCGAAAGTGACCTTCCCCTCCTTCTTGATGAATTTGCATTCGGGATAGCCGGAACAGCCCACAAACCATCCGTAGCGGCCCTTGCGGCGAACCAGCGGCCTCCCACAATCCGGGCATTTCTCGTCGGTCTCCACCGGTTTCGCTTCCCGCTTTTTCCCCTCCGGACCTTCGGAAATGGACCTGATGTTCTTGCACTTGGGATAATTAGAGCACGCGAGAAAAGGTCCGTATCGTCCTCGCTTGACAACCATTTTACCGCCGCACTTCTCGCAGGGCTCCGCTTTCTCTTGGATTTCAGCCGCCAGTTTTTCATCGTCATCTCCGGCGATATCTTTTGTGTTGCGGCACTTGGGATAAGCGGAGCATGCGAGGAAAAAGCCGTTTTTCCCCCACTTCTTGGCCATTGGGGAACCGCACTCCTCGCACACGACATCCGTATCAATGGGTTGGATTCTCATACCCTCGCTCGCCTTGGCGAGGTCCTTGCTGAAGGAGGAGTAGAAGCCCCGGAGAGTCTCCACCCAGTCAACCTTCCCCTCCTCGATCTTGTCCAGATTGCCCTCCATATCCGCCGTGAAGCCGACGTTGAGAATATCCGGGAAGTTCTCAACCAGCTTATCGGTGACCACAAATCCCAGCTCCGTGGGGACGAGCCTTCCCTTGACTTTCGAGGTGTAATTCCTGTTCTGTATTTTCGTCACAATCGCGGCATACGTGCTCGGGCGACCGATGCCCAGCTTTTCAAGCTCCTTGACCAGCGAAGCCTCTGAGAACCTCGGGGGAGGCTTGGTGAAGTGCTGCTCCGGCAATACCTTCACCAGCGTCAGAACCTGGCCCTTCTCGAGAGGAGGAAGAACAACCTCCTTCTTCTCTGCCTCACCTTCTTTCCCTTTGGGTTCAGGCGCCGCCAGCTTATAGACACGCAAAAAGCCGTCGAACTTCAGTATGGAGCTGACGGTCTTGAAAAGGTATCCGTTCGCCTCTATCTCGACCTCCACCATATCGTAAACGGCAGATGCCATCTGTGAAGCCACGAAGCGATTCCATATCAGTTCGTATAGCTTGAATTGATCCGGCGTCAGGAAGGACTTTGCTTTCCCGGGCGTCAAGTCAACCATCGTCGGCCGTATCGCCTCGTGCGCCTCCTGCGCCGTTTTGCGGGACGCGTACCGCCTCGGAGAGGGTGGAACGTAAGACTCACCGAATTCCCGCGAGATGAAATCCCTCGCCGCATAAACCGCCTGCTGAGCCACCCGTGTCGAGTCCGTTCGCATATATGTGATTAGCCCCACCGTTCCCCTCTCTCCCACGTCAACCCCCTCGTAGAGCATTTGCGCCACAAGCATCGTTTTGCGGGGAGAAAACCCACACCGAACCGACGCATCTTGCTGAAGCGAGCTGGTAATGAATGGCGGAAACGGATTTCGTCTCTTCTGCTTCTTCTGAACGCTCGATACCTTAAACGGGAGTCCTTTCACCGCCTCGACGACTGCGTTCGTCTCATCCTCGTTTTTGAGCGAGGGTTTCTCGCCCCGGATTTTCACGAGGCTCGCCTCGAACTCCGGAGGCTCCTCTCCCCGAAGCTTTGCGGTGATAGTCCAATATTCATCCGCCTTGAAGGCCCTGATTTCCTTTTCCCTGTCGCAGATGATTCGCAGCGCCACCGACTGCACCCTCCCGGCGCTCAACCCGGGCCTGACGTATTTCCACAGCAAGGGGCTGATCTTATATCCCACGAGCCTGTCGAGGATTCTCCGAGCCTGCTGGGCGTTCACCCTGTCTATGTCAATCTCGCCCGGGTTATCGAAAGCTTCCTGCACCGCTCGCTTCGTTATCTCGTGGAAAGTAACCCTGTATATCTTCTTGTCATCCTTAAGCTCCGAGGCAATGTGCCACGCGATGGCTTCTCCCTCCCTGTCCGGGTCCGGCGCCAGGAAGATGCTATCAACGTCCTTCGCCGCCTTTTTGATGCCGCTGACAACCTTCTCCTTGCCCGGAATGATGATGTACTTCGGGCGAAAATCGCTCTCTACTTCGACTCCCAATTCCTTTTTCGGAAGGTCCTTCACATGCCCCACGGAAGACCTGACAACATACCCGGCCCCCAGAAACCTGCTCAGGGTTCTCTCCTTTGTCGGCGACTCAACGATGACTAATGACTTCCCCACAGACAACTCTCCATTTCACAATCATGTTACCAGGAGGCACAGAAACCTCCCGGCGCTTATCCTCGGCCCGCACGAATCTCCCTCTTCTCTCACGGCTCCCCTCGATTGACGGGACTATAACAAACAGTCCATTCTTCAATCAATAGCCATCCGCAGCTTTTTGCGAAGAAATCGCCGTTCCGGCGGCTCGCCTCGGCAATCCCTCTTCACATTGCTGCCTCCCTATGGTATGCTCCACAGACGAACGGGGGGGCAAGCTGCGAGAGTGGTCTGCGTTCCCACTCCGCGAGCAGGCAGCCGCCGAAACTTGAAATATGAAACAGCCAAAGGTCTTCATAAAAACTTACGGATGTCAGATGAATGCGCTCGATTCGGAGTTCATAATGGGCGCCCTTGTTGCGCGCGGCCTCAGGGAGGCTCGAAGCGAGTCCGACGCCGACATCATCCTTCTCAACACCTGCGCCGTGAGAGAAATGGCCGAGAGGAAAGCTCTCGGAAAAATGGGGCTCCTCGGGCGCATTAAGGAGAAGAAGCCGAACCTCATCCTCGGCATCTGCGGCTGCGTCGCTCAGCAGAGAAAGGAGCGGCTCCTCGATCGGATGCCCTTTTTGGACCTCGTCTGCGGCCCCAGCCAGATCGCTCATCTGCCGGAAATGATAGAATCCGCCCTGAGAAATGGAGCAAAGCAGATCCGCGTCGAGGAGGATTATTCCCAAAAGCTGGATTTCGCTCCCGCACGGCGAAAGAGTGCGGTCAAAGCCTTCGTCTCCATCATGCGGGGATGCGACAACTACTGCTCCTACTGCGTCGTCCCTTACGTCCGAGGAAGGGAGCGAAGCCGCCCGCCGGAAGAAATCCTTTTCGAGATACAAGACCTCGCCCGCAGGGGCTATAAGGAAGTCACCCTCCTCGGCCAGAACGTCAATTCCTATGGCAAAGGGCTGGAGCCGAAATGCGACCTCGTCGCATTGCTGGAGCGAATCAACAATGTCCCCGGCATACAGCGAATCCGCTTCGTCACCTCCCACCCGAAGGACATCAGCCCTCGCCTCATCGAGGCCATGGCGCGCCTCGACAAAGTCTGCGAGCATCTCCATTTTCCTCTTCAGTCCGGCTCCGACAGAGTTCTCAGGCTGATGAATAGAGCCTATACGCTCGACGACTACATGAAACTGGCGGACGCTTTGCGAGATGCCCTCCCGAACATAGCCCTCGGCACGGATATTATCGTCGGTTTCCCCGGGGAGACGGAAGCCGACTTCGCGCAAACGGTGGAAGCCATGCGCAGAATCGAATATGATAGCGCATTCATATTCAAGTACTCGACCAGAGAGGGAACCGCCGCAGCGAAATTTCCCGATGACGTTCCTCTGGAAAAGAAGAAGGAAAGAAATAGAGTTCTCCTTCAACTCCAGAAAGAAATCTCTCTGAAGAAAAACAGAGGCTCAATCAGCCAGCGTGTCGAAGTTCTCGTCGAGGGGCCCAGCAAGCGAAACCCGCTGAAAATGATGGGGCGAACACGCCGGAATAAAATAGCCGTCTTCGATGGCTCCCACAGCCTCCTCGGCAAGTTAGTGAAACTGAACGTCACCGACGCAACTGCCCTGACGCTCTTCTGCGAGCTTGCGGAGCGCGTTCAGTCGGTTGCATAGAATAAATCGGGGCAGCGATGAACGTCACCGCAGCGACGCTTCCTCGAAATCGAACGTTAGATGAGATAATGCGAGGGAAGGAAAGAATATGAAAATATCGGAGTATCTGAAGCAAAAGGAGAAAGTTGACATTTTCGCCCAGCAGGACAAGTCGCTTTCCATGATAGAGATCAACCCCGAAGTCATGGACGGCCTCCCCTGCATCAAAGGCACACGCATTCCCGTGTACATCATCCTCGAATTGCTTCAGGAGGACCACAACTTCGAGGCCATAATCAAAGAGTACCCTAACCTCTCGAGAGACAAAATCAAGGCAGCGCTTCATTTTGCGGGTCTGGTGGCTTCTCTCTAAGAAAGGAAAACCATGAAGGCCATTCTCGACGAGTGCATTCCTCAAGCCGTCAAGAAATTCCTCGAGAAAAAGGGCGTTGACACCTCCTCCGCGGCGGGACTGAGGTTGCCCAACAGGTCTGACCGCATGGTCCTCGAATACGCCGGCGTCGGCGCCGATATTTTCATAACTTCCGATCGCCGCATGAAAAGCGAGAACAAGAACAAGTTTCCCCCTTCGCCCAAAGTGGGAGTTGTCTATGTAAGGGTCGAACCGTGGACCTCCCGGTTTCTGGTGTCCGCCCTGGACGAGTTTCTCCGGAAGGAATCGCTGAAAAGCGTCATCGGCAAATCGCTCGTCCTCCGCAGACACGACTGGGAGTTCCTCAAATAACGGCTCGAGTGCGGAACCGGCAGTCAGTTGCCCGGCTCTTGGCTCAAGAGCGCGGAGTGAAATCTGACAAGCCCTGAGCGAAACAGGATGGGTTAGGATTCGGGAAGCCGCGCAGCCGCGCACAAGCACATATACTTGTGTTCTCCAAAACAAGCTAATATACTTGTGGTAGGACAATGGCAGCAAAAACGTTTACGGTCATCGCAGGGGATTTGGTTAGCTCCCGAGACAGTCTCGGCCGACAAGAGGCGTCCCGGAAAATCCCTGCCGCGATCAATCTCGCGTGCACGGAATTTCGTAGTGAACTCTATGCCCCTCTCGTGTTAACCCGGGGAATAGATGAGGTATCCGGCGTTCTCAAGCGACCCAATATGGCCTACCGAATTTGCAGGCTTGTGAATGACGGCGTGAGTCCTCGGCTCTTTCGCTTTGCCGCCACCGACTCCTACCGCAATCTCGCACAGGCGCATGTGGCAGCCTAACGCATGGAAATCGGCAGAGCGATGCACCCAGGGTCGTAGCATTGCCGGGCTTCAGCCTGTGCCTCGAGTTTCGACAATAATCAGCGTCATTGCCAGGCTTCAGCCTGTGCCTCGAGTTTCGACAATAATCAGCGTCATTGCCAGGCTTCAGCCTGTGCCTCGAGTTTCGACAATAATCAGCGTCATTGCCGGGCTTTAGCCGGCACTACGTTTAGACACCGGCTTCAGCCGGTGGTGGTCAAGGATACGCCATATTTGTCCGTCAGAGCCGGCTTCAGCCGGGCTTCTCGATAAAAAGGATTCATCCGTGGTACAATACGCGCTCCGGCTCGCGGACAACATCACTAAGTCTTCTCGGCCACAAGGACCAGCAGCAAAAAAAATGCCGAAGCTCACGCCCCTGATGAATCAGTACAAGTCCATCAAGAAGGATCACCGGGACTGCATCCTCTTTTTCCGCCTGGGCGACTTCTACGAGATGTTCTTCGACGACGCCAAGCAAGCCTCCACAATCCTCGACATCGCTCTGACCGCCCGCGCCGGAGTCCCCATGTGCGGCGTCCCCTACCACGCAGCGGAGTCTTACCTGAGCAAATTGACCGCCGCCGGCAAGAGGGTCGCCATTTGCGACCAGGTCGAGGACCCAAAACTCGCTAAGGGCATCGTCAAGCGCAAGGTCACTCGCATCATCACCCCCGGCACCTCCATAACCCCCTCCGACGTCGGCCTCAAAAAGAGCAACTACATCGGCTGTCTCTGTCGAATCGGCGAGATTTACGGATACGCCTTCATGGACGTGTCCACAGGTGAATTCAGAGTTATCGAGCTTAGGAAAAAGAAGGAGCTCCTTGACGAGCTTCAGCGAACGGCGCCCTCCGAGTGCTTGATTCCCGAATCGCTCGACCAGACCTCCGAGATCGCTCACGCCGTCGAGGGCCTTGTTCCGACCGTCTTCACTCGCTGCGAGGACTGGATGTTCGACCACGATTCGTGCTATTCTGTCCTCACCGACCATTTCAAAACCCATTCCCTCGACGGCTTCGGCTGCGAGGAGATGACCGCCGGGATAACAGCGGCGGGCGCCCTGGTCAACTACATCCGCGACGTTCTGAACCAAACGCTCAATCAGGTTACTCGCATCGCCCCTTACTCCACCTCCGACTTCATGGTGCTCGACCCCACATCCCTCCGAAACCTCGAAATCCTCGAGCCAGCCCGGAAGGGGCCCCAAAGCGAGACCCTCCTGAGCGTGATGGATGAGACCCTCACCCCAATGGGTGGGCGGCGGCTCCCTCAGTGGATGCGACAACCGCTCATTGAGCCCCTCCAAATCAGAAAGAGGCAGGACGGCGTCGAGGAGCTGGCTCAGCATCAAACCCGATACTCAAACTTGCGCTCGCTCCTCAAGAGAACGAGGGACATGCCTCGCCTCATGAGCCGCATTGATTCCGGATACGCCACCCCGCGAGATGTCGTCGCACTGAAAGAGTCGCTGAAAATCGCGCCCAAAATAAAGCAGGAGCTTGCGGAGTTCGCCTCGAACATCTTGAGCGAATGCCGCGAGAAACTCGTGCCGTTGGACTGGCTCGTCGAGCTGATTGAACGCGCAGTCGTCAACGAGCCGCCCGCCCACGCCCGCCAGGGAGGAATCTTTAATCGCGGATATAATGAAAAACTCGACGAGCTCCGAGGAACATCCCGCGATGGCAAAAGCTGGATCGCAACCTTTCAGCAAAAGCAGCGAAAACGCACCGGCATCAAGTCCCTGAAGGTCAGCTACAACAGAGTCTTCGGCTACTACATCGAGATCACGAACGTCTATCGCAAAAACGTCCCGCCCGAGTATGTCCGAAAACAGACCCTCGTCAACTCCGAGAGATATATCACGCCGGAGCTGAAGGAGTACGAGTCGAAAGTCCTCGGCGCCGAGGAGCAGATTGTAGCCCTCGAAACCGAGCTTTTCGACGAGCTGAAAAAGGAAGCCGGCAAAGCCACTCCAGAGGTGCAGTCCATATCGGAAGCCATTGCAGTCCTCGACGTCCTCTGCTCCTTCGCCACATCGGCTCTTGAAAAGAACTACGTCAAGCCCACCGTCAATGAGGGCCCGACAATCTCAATCGAGGACGGACGCCATCCGGTCATCGAAATAGCTTTGGCGGGCGAGCGATTCGTCCCCAACAGCGTCCAGCTTGACTGCGACAAAAACCAGCTCCTCATCATCACCGGCCCGAACATGGCGGGGAAATCAACTTACATCCGCCAGACAGCCCTCCTCGTTCTCATGGCACAGGTCGGCAGCTTCATCCCCGCCGGCAAAGCCACCATCGGCGTCGTGGACCGCATCTTCACCCGAGTCGGCGCCTCCGACGAGCTGACACGCGGGCATAGCACCTTCATGGTCGAGATGAACGAGACCGCAAACATACTCAACAACGCCACCCGCAGAAGCCTCATCATCCTCGACGAGATCGGCCGCGGGACGAGCACCTACGACGGCATCAGCATCGCCTGGGCCGTCGCCGAATTCCTCTCCACACGCCCCGACAAAAAAGCCAAGACCCTCTTCGCCACCCACTATCACGAGCTAACCCGCCTCGAAGGCCTTTTCCCCGGAATCAAAAACTACAACGTCGCCGTCCGGGAGTGGAACAATGAGGTCATCTTCGTCCGAAAAATCGTGCCCGGCGGAACGGACAAGAGCTACGGCATTCACGTCGCCGGCATGGCGGGCATACCCAGGGACGTCGTCGAAAGGGCGACCGAGATCCTCCAGGCCCTCGAGGAGAACAGCGTCAAGGAACCCCAGTTCGCCGCCCGCGCTGAAAAGCGAAAAATGCCCGCCCCCCAGCAGCTTCTCCTCTTCGCCGAAAAGCCCAATCCCGTCATCGAGGAACTCAAACAAATAGACGTTGATTCCCTTTCCCCCATCCAGGCCCTCATGAAACTCAAGGAACTGAAGGACAAAACCCGATAGTCCGCCCCACACCTGGACATGATACAGAGTATCCCCGATGCTGTCGCTTCTACCGCTCCCCTCGCCGTGGCTTTCCCTCGGACATCCTGCCGGCATTTCTTCCCCCCGCCGGTCGTGGCACGGGCGTCCCGCCCGTGTTCAATCATGGCCAGTCCGCCATGAACTGCGTTCACCCTGAGACCATCAAAACGCTCTCCGTGTTTCTTCTACCCCTCTTTGCGTCTCTGCGTTTCATGCTCTCCTGTTCCTCGGCGCAGGAGTCTCCACGCCAGAAACCGCAATTTCTCACGAAACTCACGCCAATTTCTATTGACAAATGGCAGCCAATATGCCATAATCATGCCAAAAATGGAGACCAGCGCGATACCCGATGCTCCACTCCCAACCAACCGCGCCATGCCTCCGCCATCTCTGCGTTTTCCGCGGTTAAGGTTCGATCTTTCACATACTGGACCAAGCGCCGGAATCGAAGGGGCATTCCAGTACCCCCTCTCGACGAGAGAATACTGGAAAATACTGGAATTTCAACCCCTTTTCGGGTTTAAAGGAGACCTATTCATTGCCTCTCTCGCAACCACTTGCGCTCAAAAAAGTGCCCTTGTTTGTGCATAAGAAGGCGATATATCGCACCAACGCAGAAAATGTCTTCCGGAGACTTTTTCGCGTGAATCGGTTACAATCCGGTTGGCATAGTGGGGCTGCTCACCCGCTCGCTCGAACGTTTTCCTCGCCAGCCGCCAGAGACAAGGAAAAGCATTGGGGGAGGTGCAGAATATGAAAACTATGGGGATAATTGCTGTTGCCCTGTGCATTTGCGTTTGCCAGGCACCGTGCGTCGCGACAACGTGGTATGTCGCCCCTCCGCCACTTGGTGACAACTCCAATCCAGGCACAGAGCTGGAGCCCTTCGCAATGATCCAGATCGGCATTCACGTCGCCGCCGAAGGCGACACCGTCATCGTGGCCGTGGGAACCTACGTCGAGAACATTCACTTCAATGGCAAGAACATCACACTCCGCAGCACCGACCCGCTCGATTCCGATGTCATCGCCCAGACGGTCATTGACGGCAACCCCGCCGGGGGGCGGGGCTCCGTCGTCACCTTCGACGGCGCCGAGGACGAAACCTGCGTCTTGTCAGGCTTCACCATTCGCAACGGTACGGCCGAAAATGGCGGCGGCATTTGCGGCGGCACGTACGCGAGCCACACCCACGCCACGACCCAGAACAACCTTATAGCCGGAAACTCAGCCGAATATGATGGCGGCGGGCTGGCTTGGTGCGACGGCATCATTGAGAACAACAGGATTGCGAATAACTCCTGCGACGGACAAGGCGCCGGATTAAAGCAGTGCAACGGCACGATTCGCAATAACATCATTTGCGGGAACTCGGCGGGTTCCGGGGGCGGGGGGCTGCGCTCCTGCCATGCGACTTTTCACAACAACACGGTCGTTGGCAACGTGTCCCGCTCAGGCAGTGGTGGGCTGGACATGTGCCCCGGGAAGATTACGAACTGCATCATCTGGGGCAACGTGGGCCCAGGGTTACCGGAGATGGATGAGTTCTCCCAACCCAAGTACTGTTGCATCCACAACTGGAAAAAAGGTGGCGTCGGCAATCTGTTGGCTACTCCCCACTTCGTTGACCCTGCCGCGGGAGATTACCACTTGCAAAGCTGGTCGCCCTGTATTGATGCCGGCGATCCCTCTTCGGATTTCTCCAGGGAACCGCAGCCCAGTGGTGGGAGAGTCAACATGGGGGCCTACGGCAACACCCCGGACGCGGCATCGGCCTCGAAGAATGCCGACGGGGACACCCTCCCGGATGATTGGGAGATGCACTTTTTCGGCGACTTGGGCCAGGGGGATTCCGATGACACCGACGGCGACGGGTGGTCCAACCTCGAGGAGTATGGTCGGGGCACGGACCCTGCGAGGCGAGTCATCTGGTACGTTGACAGCTCGGCGCCGGCGTCCGGGGACGGGACGTCCCGGGAAACCGCTTTCAAGAGCATCCAAGAAGGGATTGACGCCGCGGGGGAATGGGACACGGTGCTTGTTGCTCAAGGGACCTACGTTGAAAACATCCAGTTCAGGGGTAACAACATCGTGCTTCGCAGCGCCGATGCCCTGAACGGAACCGCCCCTGCCACTACCATCATTGACGGCAGCCAATCCGGTTCCGTTGTCACATTCGCCGGAACCGAAGATAGAACGTGCGTCCTTTCCGGTTTCACCCTCCGCAATGGCAAGGCTGCGAATGGCGCCGGCATTTGCGGAGGTACGTTCCAGAATCAGACATACGCCACCGTCGAGAACAACGTCATCTCCGCCAACTCCGGCGCGGGGCTGGTTTATTGCTACGGCCCCATCTGCAACAACACAATCGCCCGCAACGAGGGCGGGCTCTACGGCTGCCAAGGCACGATTCGCAACTGCATCATCTGGGAAAACCAGGGTTTCAGCCAAGTTTCCGGTTGCAACGTGCCCGCCTACTCCTGTATCCGGTCTTGGACCGGTGGCGGCTCGACGAACATTTCGCACTATCCTCACTTTGTGGATGCACCCAACGGGGACTATCATCTCAGGAGTTGGTCTCCGTGCATAGATGCGGGCAGTCCTACGTCTCCTTTTTCCGAGGAACCGCACCCGAACGGTGGGCGCATCAACATGGGCGCCTACGGAAACACACGCGATGCGACGCCCAAATCTCCCGACACGGATGGCGACGGATTGCCCGACGCCTGGGAAATGGAATGCTTCGGAAGCCTCGCCCAGGGGTCAAGCGATGACCCCGATGGAGACCTCATCCCGAACATTGAGGAATACTATCAAGGCTTCAACCCCACAATTCCCCTGGCGTTGTGGCATGTCAGCGCATCGGCGCCCACCTCCGGCGACGGGACGTCCTGGGAAACCGCTTTCAAGAGCATCCAAGAAGGGATTGACGCCGCGGGGGAATGGGACACGGTGCTTGTTGCTCAGGGGACCTACGTCGAGAACATCCTCTTCAACGGCACGAACATCGTCCTCCGCAGCACCGATCCGCTTGACCCCGATGTCGTCGCCAGCACCGTCATTGACGGCAAGCACGCCGGCTCCGTCGTCACCTTCAACGGCGCCGAGGAGGAAACCTGCGTCCTCTCCGGTTTCACCATTCGAAATGGCAAGGCTGGGCATGGCGGCGGCATTTGCGGAGGGGTAGAGTATGGCCACACTCACGCGACGATCCAGAACAATGTCATCGCAGGAAATCTCGGCCAGGGATGGCCGAGCGGGTACGGCGGGGGACTGGCCTTCTGCGACGGCGTCATCGAGAACAATACCATCTCCGACAACTCGGCCCAATTCGGCCGCGGGCTCCATAATTGCGACGGGACCATTCGGAACAACACGATCTGCGGAAACTCCGCCTCGGATAATGGCGGCGGGCTGTATTCGTGCGACGGCACGATCCGTAACTGCATCATTTGGGGGAACGGGCTTTCTGATTGCAGCACGCCCAGCTACTCCTGCATCGAGCGTTGGAAGGGTGGTGGCCACGGGAACGTCGCCTACTACCCCTACTTTGTGGATGCACCCAACGGCGATTATCACCTCAAGAGCTGGTCTCCCTGCATAGACGCGGGCGGTCGCTCCTCCGATTTCTCCAATGAGCCGCAGCCCAACGGCGGAAGAATCAACATGGGCGCCTACGGCAACACACGGGAGGCTGCTTCCAAATCTCCCGACACGGATTCCGACGGCCTCCCCGATGACTGGGAGATGGAGTTCTTCGCGAACCTCAGCCAGGAAGCAAGCGACGACCCTGATGGGGACCTTATCTCAAACATCGCGGAGTGGTATTGGAATTTGAATCCCGCAGTCCTGGCGGCGTCGTGGGTGGATGCTTCGGTGCCCTTCTCTGGTGACGGGACCTCCTGGGAAACAGCCTTCAGAACGATTCAGGAGGGGATTGACGCGGCATCGGACGCCGATATGGTCATCGTGGCCCCGGGGACCTACCCGGAGAACATCCAGTTCAACGGCAAGAGCATTGTCCTCCGCAGCACCGACCCACTCGATTCCAACGTCGTCGCAAGCACCGTCATTGACGGCAACCAAGCGGCTTCGGTCCTCACGTTTTCCGGCATGGAGCGCGAGACCTGTGTCCTTGCCGGCTTTACAATTCGCAATGGCGCGGCCAGGGACGGCGCCGGTATTTGCGGTGGCACGTGGTACAACCGCACCCGTGCCACCATCCAGAACAACACAATTGCTGGGAATTCGGCCACCGTCGGTGGCGGTGGACTGGCTTATTGCCGCGGCGTCATCCGCAACAGCATTATCACTGACAACTGCGCTGATTATGGCGGCGGGCTGTATCGTTGCGAGGGCGCGATCCTGGACGATACAATCTATGGGAACTCGGCCGACGATGCCGGCGGCGGGCTATTAGCTTGCGATGGCACGATAACGAACAGCATCATCTGGGGTAACCTGGCCCCGTCAGGACCGCAGTTATCCGAGTGCTCCCAACCGACCTACTCGTGCATCGAAAAGTGGGAACAGGGAGGCCTCGGGAATATATCCGCTTACCCCGACTTTGCTAACCCTCTCGCGGGAGATTATCACCTCCACAACTGGTCGCATTGTATTGATGCGGGCGATCCCTACTCCGATTTCTCCAACGAGCCGCAACCCAACGGCGCAAGAATTAACATCGGGGCGTACGGCAACACGCCAGAGGCCGCCTCGGCCCCCGAGGACACGGATGAGGACCTCCTTTCGGACGAATGGGAGATGCGTTTCTTCGGCAACCTGGCGCAAGGAACATTCGGTGACCCGGACCGCGACGGGTGGTCCAACTTCCAGGAATATCGTCAAGGCACAAACCCCACACTGTTCGGGATGTGCTACGTTGACGGGGCCGTGCCCCTTTCCGGCGACGGGACCTCCTGGGAAACGCCTTTTGAGACTATCCAGGAGGGCATTGACGGCGTATCCAGAGGCGCCATCGTCTCGGTCGCTGAGGGAACCTATGTTGAGAACATCGCCTTTGGAAACAAGAGCATCACTCTCACCAGCACAGACCCGCTGAACTCGACCGTAGTCGCCAATACGATTATTGACGGCAAGCAATCCGGCCCCGTGGTCACATTCTACGGCTTCGAAGGCAAAGCCTCCGTTCTCTCTGGCTTCACTATTCGCGATGGCAGCGCTGCAAATGGCGGCGGAATTTGCGGGAACCGGACGCTCGCCACGATCCGGAACAACGTCATCGCGGGCAACTCCGCAGACGGTAACGGCGGCGGGCTGTATGATTGCGCTGGCATCGTCCAAAACAACGTGATTATAGGGAACTCCGCGAATTACGGCGGCGGGTTGCACGGCTGCCACGGCGACATCGAGAACAACACCATCTCCGAGAACTCCGCTCGTTACGGCGGCGGGCTCGCCCGCTGCGACGGGACGATCGAAAGCAACACGATTTCCGCAAACTCCGCCGATCAGTACGGCGGGGGGCTTGCCCGCTGTCACGGCGAGATTCGGGACAACACCATCACCCGCAACTCGGCCGGAATGTACGGCGGCGGATTGTACGCCTGCCACGGCATCATCCAAAGCAACACCATCAACGCAAACTCATCCGGCTACAGGGGCGGCGGACTGGATAACTGCCTCGCCACCATCCACAGCAACGTCATCGCCGGCAATTGGGCAACCTGGAATGGCGGCGGCCTGTACGCCTGCGATGGCACAATCCTGAACAACACCATCGTCGCCAACTCCGCAGGTTATTGCGGTGGCGGACTTGATTACTGCCTCGGCCCCATCGAAAACTGCATCATCTCGGCAAACAGGGCTCTGCACGGCGACCAACTCTATGATTCGAGCGTGCCAACCTATTCCTGCATTCTCGACTGGACCCCGCCGGGGCGGGGCGACGGCAACATCGCTGCCGACCCGAGATTCCTTGACGCGGAAAACGGCGATTTCCGCCTTTCGCCCTCCTCCCTCTGCATTGATATGGGCTTCAACGACCTCGACCTCCCCGATACCGACATCGTCGGCATGCACAGAATCATGTACGGCGGCAAGAGCCTCACCGTGGACATGGGCGCCTACGAATACTACATAAACCGGATTGAGCTGGACGTGAATAGCGACATCACCCTCACCTGGAGCAGCCTCTCTGGAAAGACTTACGCAGTTCACTTTTCCACCGACATGATGAGCTGGCAGCTCGCAGCACACAGCGTTCCTTCCACGGGTGACACCGTCACCACCTGGCTTGACGTCACTGCCCCGCTCCTGAATCCTGATGTGCACACGAGATACTACAAGATCAAGGAGAATTAATAGTTGTCTGTAATACCTCACTTACGGGCGGCTGAGGCTGGAACCGCACAGCCCGCGCACCGCCCGGAGCCGGCCTTGTACCGCCGGCATCTTGCCGGCTGTCTCGGGGGCATCCTGCCCCCGCCGAGGGCGAGACGCCCTCAGGACTGCCGCCGAGACGGCGGCGTTACATGGCTGGCAACACGGAACTCCCCTGGGCATCCCGAGCAAGATGGCCTTGGCCCGACAGGCGGGCAGGGGGTCATTCTCATCTTCCTGTCTGCGGCCAGTTCATCTCCGCCCGAAAGTGAGGGATTACAGTTGTCTGCAGCGGCAACGACCTTTACCCAGCTTGCTTTACCGCTGTAAATCTAAGTACATGGATTCCCAAATACGGTGACGTATAATGCTATCGTGCAAGGAGCTATTTTGACGGGATAACAGGATAGACGGGATTGTTCCAGAGAAGTCGTCCATGAAAACATCTCGCAACGTTCAACTGTTTGGCTGGGTGAGTTTGCTGACGGACATCTCCAGCCGGATGATCCTTCCGGTGCTTCCGCTCTTTCTCGTGGACATCGGCACGAAACCCTATCTCATCGGCGTCATGGAAAGCGTCTCCGAACTGGTCGGCTCCCTTCTCAAGACCGTCTTCGGGGCGGTCTCCGACAGGCTGGGAAAGACCAAAGTCTTCATCTTCGCCGGCTATCTCCTGTCGAACCTTGTCAAACCCATGTTCGGGTTTGCGAGGAGCTGGTCCGCCGCCTTTGCCGTGCGAGCCGGAGACCGCATGGGCGGCGGCATTCGCCAGGCCCCCCGCGACGCACTGTTGGCAAACTCCGTCCCAAAAGGAAAAGAGAGCGCCGCTTTCGGTTTCGTGAAGGGGATGGACAAAGCAGGCGCCGTCGCCGGAGCTTTACTCGCCTTTTTCATTCTCAAATATTCGTCCCGGCTGGATTACGCGAAAGTTTTCTTCCTCGCGGCAATTCCCGGTCTCCTGGGAACGTTTCTGGTTGTGGGAATACGGGAACAGAAGGGACGCAGCACCGAATTCTCCCGGACGCCACTGCGATTGAGCCTGGGCAGTTTCGACCTTCGCTTCAAGCTCTTCATCCTCGTCTCGTTCCTTTTTTTCATGGCGGACTTCAGCTACATGTTCTTTCTGCTGCGAGCCAAGGGGATGATCGGGTGGGGACACGAAAGCTGGAGCAGCCGCGAGGTCGCCCTCGCCACGATCCTCGTCTATGTCGTTTTCAACCTGAGCTTTTCCTTTTTCTCATTTATTAGCGGCAGAATCAGCGACAGGCTCACTAAGTGGAAGACCCTTCTGGTAGGCTACGGCTCATTCGCGGTCATGGCTTTCGGATTCGTCCTCCTGCGGGGACTGACGTGGGCGTGGATTCTGATTGTGGTCTATGGTTTCACCCAAGCGCTCGTGGTGCCGGTCTCGAAGGGACTGGTCGCTTTTCTCACGCCCGTCGAGAAGAGGGGCACCGCCCTCGGCATGTACAACACAGCCCAGGGTCTCGGAAAATTCCTCGGCAGCCCAATCGCGGGAATCCTGTGGACCGCAATCAGCTATCAGGCGGCATTTTACTTCGCGGGCGTTTGCGCGGCGGCCGCCACACTGCTATTGATCCCCATTTTCGCTCGGCCAGCCAGGCGAGATGAAAACTGAACTGATGAAATCCTCTGCGTGCTCACGTCTCCGCGTTGAAGAGAATGGGAGTGTGAAACGTAGAGACGCGAAGCCGCGGAGAAAATGTTGTCGTGGGAAAGAAACTTCTCTGACGGCTGCGGCACGCTCAGGGCGCCGGAACATCATCATCCCGACTGCTGGGCAGGAGCCCCAATTTCTCCTCAACCCGCCGGCATATCCCCCGGATGGCATTGACATCGCGCCCTTCCAACCCGGTCCTTCCGAAGAGCCTTTTCAGAGAGATCATGACCTTCTCAAGAAGGTCTCTCCCGCCGGCTTTGCCGAACCCGACCTCAGCCAGCGTCCGGCGAAGGTGCTCGTACATCCCATGCACTTTCTCCCGAGAGGCAAGAGCGAGAAGCGGGGGAAATGCGTCACCCCGGCTCGCAAGGTACAGCTCGTAACACACAATCGTCACCGCATGGGAGAGGTTGAGGGAGGGATAGTCCGTCTCCTCGGGAATGGTCACAACTGCATCGCAGAGCGAGAGTTCCGCCCTGCTCAATCCCCGCTTTTCATTCCCGAAGACCACAGCCACCGTATTGGCTCTCGCTTCCGAGACGATCCTCGGTGCGACATCCCTCAGAAAATAAGTCGCCCGCCGCCTCTTCCCGAGCCTGCGAGTCGTGCCGAAGGCAATCGCCGCATCTCGCAAAGCCTCCTCGAGGGAACCGAAAACGCGAGCCTCCTCAAGGACATCCTCGGCAGCGTACGCAAACCGCCTCGCTTCCTCAGACCGGTACTCGACAGGGGCCACCAGCGCCAACCTCGACAGCCCCATGTTTTTCATGCCGCGAGCTGACCAGCCGATGTTGCCGGGGACCTTGGGATTGACCAGAACGACCCAGACGTTATCGAGCGCCCCTGCCATTGGCGGACATTTCCTCAATGCTCCGAAATTCTCGCCGCTCGCCGTCGAACACTGACTAACCGGCGCCGGAAGGCTCCTGTTTGCGGGACGGTTCGTCGTTGGCTGCCACGGCGACATCGGTGTCCCGGAAGTACTTGCCGAGGTAAACTGTTTCGGAGCCAAAACCCTCCTGAAGCCCTCGGCTGAGCAGTTCACCGATTGCACGCGGCCTCATATCGAGTTCAGCTAACCGCTCAGCCTCAAAGAACTGAAGGCTATCAATCTCCTCCGCACGCCTTTTCAATTCTCCTCCGACGACCCTGGCAAGCCAGAAGGTGTCCACGACGTGCTTTTCGCCCTTGAAAAAGTCGCCCGCGTACAGTAGTCGTACCGGCTCGATTTCCAGGCCAGTTTCCTCGGCGATCTCCCTGCGGGCGCAATCGAGCAACCCCTCAGCCTTCTTCAACCCGCCTCCGGGGAGAACCCAGAAATCCTGCCCCTGGGAAACGTGCTGCCGGGCGAGAAGAACCTTCCCCTCCTCCACGACGATAACTCCCACCCGCACTCTCAGCCTTTTCTCGGCCATTTCTCGCCCCGCAAACCTTTCACTCCCTGTGTCTCACCTTGTCGTGATGGCGTCGGGAAAAACCCGTTTCCGACAGAACCAACGGGATAATCAGGATTTCTGGGTCGAGGGTGCCCCACATCTTGTGCATCCTGTCACCAGGTTGTGGCGGCCCATCAGTGGAGATTAAACACAGTTTCCTTCGGCCAGCGGCTCGTGAACCGAAACTGCACATGTCCGTCAACGAAAAGGAGGTTGCCCCCGCCGGTGTGATTCGGACGCTCCGAGGCCATAGTGCCGAGCCCGCAGCCATCGTCCCCTGCCAGCGGCGGCGCCTCAACCCGCTCATTTCCGTCGAAAACAAAGGAGGAATCGCTGTCTCGCCTGCGCCTGAGCCTGCCCCCTGGCTCCTGCACCTTACCCAGGTAACCGTAACTGCAATCGGCGGTGTCTGTCCTCAGCCACCCCTGCGGATGCCCTGCCGGTTTTGCAGCGTCGGACGGGCACCAAAAGATACCCGGATTATCCAAGTAGTATGGGTAGAGAAGGTCGAGGTCCCTGGCTTCGTCTGGCGAGCTGTCCTCCGAGGGAAAAAAGCCGTCGTTCTCAGAGGCGAACATGGTGAGAGCCTGCCCTATATTTCGCAAATTGCTGAGACAGGCCGCCCTCCGAGCCTGTTCTCTGGCTCGCGTCAGAGAAGGCAACAACATCCCCGCCAGAATGTTGATGATGGCGATAACCACCAGCAGCTCAATCAGGGTGAACCCTTTCTTCGTCCTCATTCGTCTCGCCCTCTTCCTCTTCCGTGGACGGCTTCTTCTTTTGAATATCGCTCAAGCGTACCAGTATTTTGGCGGCTCGTGATTTGCATTCCGGACAGACCGGCGGCTCGCTCGGATTATCGCTCCCTTTCCACGGATAGACCTTGTAGCACTTCAGACATTGCACGGCTCTGTAGCCCGCCCGCTCCTTGCACCTCGGGCACTTCGTGGGGACCTTTACCGTCACCCACTTGAGGAAAAGCTTGCCGCACTTATCGCACATGTAAACCGCCTTCAACCCCCCTTCCCGGTGGGGCCGCTCGTGGAAGTGCCAGACAAGCCCAATGAGCACAAAAACGAAGATGACTACGCCCGCCGCGATGCCAATCCTGCGGTCGAGCTTCCATTTGGCAATCGGCTTCGGCTCGAATCCGTCCGTCTTGGGAACGGGAAGAAATTTCTCGGATCCGCAAATGGGGCACTTTCTCCCCGGGTACCAGGCATGGCCCTTCTTGCGCTCAGTCGCCCCCACGAGCATGGGGAAAACCGCTCCACACTCTTCGCATCGAATGTCCGTCATCTCCGGCACAGCTCTCTCCTCCTCGTTAGTAAGATACCACGCCAGAGTGACAATGTACATCGTTTCTTTGGGTGGGGCGTATGGCCTCAGTCTCGGGCGGATACCCCGCGAAGGCGGGGAAGGGAAGAAGGGAAAAGGGGAACAACGCAAAGGCGCGGAGGCGCGGAGAGGAGAATGAGAAGGACTCCGTCGTCACCTGCCGTGGCATTGGCATCTTGCCCATGAGCCCGAGGGTCCCCCGCCAGAGGCGGGGGATGCCACGTGGGGGATGGCGTTTTTCGCCGTGAAGCGTGCAGCCGGAGCCCGTCGAGGGCAAGGGAGCCCCTCGATATCCCGCCAAGGGCGGGACAGGACGCCGGCGATACGTGTGCCTCTCTGCGTGCTCTGCGCACTCTGCGGTTTCACCCTCAACCGCCCGTAACTGAGGTATTACCCGCGAACGAAAACCCTTGTTGCAATTTCTCTTTCCTTCGGTTACCGTCTTGAAAAACTCAGGAAACTCACGGTGGCTCTATTGCCCTGACCGAAATGATTCGAGGGAAGCAGCGGCGGAAAACGAAAACAGCCTGCCGCGCCGGCGGAGTCCCTCGATGCTGCGCATTTGACAAGGCTTTGGGAGATAATCATGGAAAGGGAGAAACCTTCACAAAATGACAGGACACTCGCAGAAGTGCCGGACAGTTCACGATTTTCCGAAAAGGCTTTGCTTGAAGGAAAAAGAACTGTTGTCACAGGCTCAGGCTTGGGCATTGGAAGACAGATTGCCTACACTTTAGCGGAGCAGGGCGCTCACGTTGTTGTCTTAGATTACAGGCAAGATTTAGCAGAAGCCGCTGCAAAACTTATTAATAAGAAATTCGGGTCTGGAAGGGCGGTCCCGGTAGTGGGCGATGTGAGCAATAGATTGCGACTGAAAGAATCCTTTATTAAAATTGAACAGTGTTACAAAGGCGCCCTCGACGTTTTCATAAACAATGCCGGTATTAGTCACCCGTGCAGAATTGAGGATTTACTGTCCGAGCGTGAAGCCGAAACAGCTATACATCTAATGATGGTAAATCAACTTGGGGCATATTGGTGTGCTGCACACGCATACCCGCTTCTCCTGAAAGGTAATGAGCCTATTTTTGTTATGACGGGCTCGTGCGCTTCATTTGGCTCAGAGGGACAGGGTGTGTATGCTGGCACAAAAGCGGCGTTGCGAGGTTTATTGGGAACATTGGTGAAAGAATGGGCCGCTACTGATGAAACGCAAGCAGTAAGAGTAGGACTGCTCGAACCCGATTATTTTGAGAGCACTCCGTTAAGAAATCAACAATACCTCGAGGACCTGGCGAGAGCGAGAAGAACTACTGTTGCCAATGTGGCGAATGAGGCTGTTGCCAGAGCAAAAATTCCCTTGAGGAGGGAAGGGAGATTAGTAGAGATTGCCGAAAAAGTAGTTATGATGATATTGTGTAGTTATTCTAACGGTAATGTAGAGGTTTTATCCGGAGGGAAAACACTTAGACTGTAGAATTAGGGAGCAAGATTTCCGGATTGCAAAAGACAGGAATGCGAGCTTTAGAAGAAGTTGACGGGGTAACAGGATACACAGAATGGACGGTGAGCCGAGACGGCAAACACGCTGCGCCACGGTGGACGGGATTCAAAGAATCCCATTTGTGCTGTTATCTTGTCGGAATAAATGTGTCGCCGAACTTATCAATTGAGGCGCCATAGTAAACGTCTTAAATAACATGAGATAGTGAGCGGATCTTTTTGGGCTTCCAACCCTGGGAATGCTTAAAAACGGCCATTACCAGGTCTTCAAGTGTTTTGTAGTATGTATTGGTTGTTTCCTCACGGCGCATGGTCCTCCACGGCCTTTCCTGGAAGTTGAGCTTGGGGTGGTACTGTAATGCCTCAGTTACGTGCGGTTGAGGGCGGAACCGCAGCCACACCCTATCGAGGGGCTGCCTTGCCCTCGACGCGCTCGGGCTGTACGCTTCACGGCCAAAAAGGCCGTGCTCGACGTGGCATCCCGCTGGAGGCGGGACCCGTGAGAATCATGGGCAAGATGCCATGCCACGGCAGGCGGGGAATGGGTTATTCTGGTTTTCCTCTCTGCGCTCTCCTCGCTCTCTGCGGTGAGCCATCTACCCCCAAGACCGAGGCATTAGGCCTCATCTGGGAACGTAGGCAACAGGCAGTTTTTTGGAAAAAATGAACGGGACAGCTTCGGCAGTCTCTAATCTATTGAAACAAAAGACAGCCCAGGGGCGGTTGATGGGAAAGGTCAAGGCGGAAGTTGACCCCGATTTCGATTTAGTCGAGAGGAGCAGAGCGGGAGATACGGCGGCGTTCGATGAGCTTGTGTCAAGGCATTATGAGCGTCTGCACGCTCTGATCTTTCGCCTGACGGACGCGGACCGGTGTGAGGACCTGACACAAGAAGCCCTTGTCCTGGCATACAGAAATATTGATCGTTTTCGGGGCGAAGCGAAGTTCTCGACGTGGCTGACTCGCATCGCCGTCAACCTGTGCCGCTCGGAGTGGCGGAAGCGTAAGAAGCAGCGGGAGAGGCGCTTGGACGACATTCCCCGGGAGGCAATTCTTGAAAGAGCGGATTCCAACCGGAAGAACGCACCCAAGGCCATGATGGAAGCGGAGAAAGGAGAGAGAATTGACCACGAGATCGCAGCTCGTCCCCCGAAGCTCAGAATCGCTTTCACGCTGCGGTACGTCGAGGAATATTCTCCCTCGGAGGTGGCGGCAATTCTCGAACGCAAGTTGGGTACGGTCAGGTCGCGTCTTTTCAACGCGAGGCAGATTTTGAAAGTCCGGTTGAGGGACCTTTTGAGATGAATTGCAGAAAAGTCAGAAAAAACCTGGTGTTATTCCTTGACGGGGAGCTCCCTTCGTCGGAGGCGGAGGGTGTACAGAGCCATCTGGAAGGGTGCGAGGCATGCCGAGAGGAAGCGGAGCTACTGCGCTCGACGCTCAGTATCGCCCTTGAGAGAGCTCGCCAGAAGCAGGCGCCTCCCTCGCTGGATAATTTCGCCTCCTTGTTCTGGCGGAAGGAGCGCGAGCAGCGAGGGAAAGATGGACTGCTTCCGGTGGGACGCCTTTTCCCATCGCATCGCCGCGTCCGGGTCACCAGATACGGTGTGGCTTCGGTCGTGGCTTTGGCTGTCATCGGCATCACGATCTTCGCAGTGCGTCAGGGGGACAAACGGGGAACGCCAAGCGGGACAGGCCGGTCCGCAATTGAAGTCAGGAAGGGAGCGGTGGTTCCTCCGGCGACAGGGAATCTCGCTAATATTGAAAAGCAGTTGCAGGAACTGGAAGCTGCGGTTGGCCGGCTGCGAGTGCCTGCTACCTCGGGGACAAGCTTTACGGGGAGCGAGATGCGGGAAGTCTATGCAGCCATTGGACTTGCGGCGGCAAACAACTACAGGAATGTCCTTGACATGGGGGATGTGGCAGCCAAGAAATATGCTCATGTCGCATCTCTATTCCCGGGAACCTCGGCGGGTCAGCAGGCGGAAAAGATGCTGTCCCACCTCAATTGAAGGGAGGATTGAAAAATGAGGAAGGGAACTTTGATTTCTGCTGTATTGCTGGTTCTTTTCGTGGGGACCGTGGCGAGGGCGGACGCTTCCGCGACATACGGTCGTGCACACATCTGGATTCCTGAGAAGAAGGCTTCTCTCTTGGGAGAAAAATTCACCTGCGAGAAGGCAGCCAAACCTCGGTACATCGCTTGGCTCAAGAAGAAAAATCCTGATATTGACGAAAAAGAGCTGTTGGAAAAGATCGTCATCGAGGTTGACGAGGAGAAAGGCACCATAATGCTGACGGTGCCCGCCGAAGATGAGAAAACCGCTCTCGCGAATGCGGAGGAGATGGCGACAATCGCTGTGAACAGCTTGCTGGAGAGCGCGCAATCCGGGCGGAGGTTTGCCCTGAAGGCGATCGAACAAGAGCGGCACGAAACTATGGCGCAGATTAGGGCATCGGAGAGCGAACTGGCCGCGGAACGTAGGGGCAGTGGGATGTACGATCCGAAGAAGGAGATGGATTGGCTCGTCAGCCGCCTCAATTCCTACAAAGAACAGCTTATCCAGGCGGAACTGAAGAACGCCGAGCTGGAAGTGAAGATCGAGCTGTTCTCCAAAAAAGCGGCACAGGTGAAGGATACCGTCTCAGCGGAAGGAATAGCGGCCCTTGAAAAAACAGCTCAGCAACTGGCCACGCAGCTCTCCGAAGCAAAGCAAGGGAGTAAGCTGGCAAGGTACCAGATTATACTTATGCAGAAAGAAGATGAACTGAAGCGACTCGTTCAATTACGCAAACAGAAGGCCGTTTCGGAGGCGGAACTGAAGAGCGCCGAAGCTGAGTACGAGCTGGCCAGGAATGACTACGAATCGGCCAAGTTGTCAGCCGTTCGCCTGAGGGAGCGCCTTGACAAAGTCAGGGACGATCTCGCGAAAGCGAAGGAGAGCCTCGCCGAAACCGGCGGGCTGGCTCTGGCCACGATTATCGCGGAGAAAACGCTCGAATGCGAATCGGAACTGGCTGGCACTAAAGTGAAAAGGCGCTATTTGTCCGTCAAGAGCGACGAGTTAGAGAAGGAGATCGCGGAGAGGGGATCCACAGCAGCCGAATTGCAGAGACGGAAGGCGGAGATTGACGGGCTGAAGAAGCGGCTTGCCGGGCTGTACGATAGTGAAACCGCTGCTCGGGCGCAGATGAGGCGCGGAACCCCGCCTCAGGTCGTCAAGGTGGAATCGCTTGAACGCCTCCCCGAGCCGACAGGCGCCTACAGTATCATTGGAGAGGTGCGAAGCCCCGGCTCCTACGACATTCTCACGAGAACCACTGTCCTGAAGGCGCTGGCAACGGCGGGGGGATTCACCGACATCGCGCACGACGATAGGGTTGTGGTACTTCGCTACACCAAGGACCGTACCGAGAGGCATAACATTGACGTGAACGCCATTCTTAAGGGAAAAGCAGCTGACGACCTGCTGATCAAGCCTGGGGATATCATTTGGGTACCTAAGCGGTTTTTTTAGCAAGCACCGAATCCATAAGCACTGTCGCGTTTTGCAGGCGGGGACCCGCTCAGTGGTCCCGTAATGCCTCACTTACGGGCGGCAATCGCTGTATTCCGGTGGCGCCAGGTTGCCTAAGGTAACGCCGCCGTCCCGGCGGCAGTCCCGAGGGCGTCTCCCGCGGAACGCGGGACGGGGGCAGGGTGCCCCCGAGACAGCCGGCAAGATGCCGGCGTTACTGGCCCTGTCTGCGCACTGTACGGTTCGAGCTTCAGCCGCCCATCAGTGAGGCCTTGCGTGGTCCCCGTTTTTTCCTTCCTTGTCCCGCCTCTTTTTCGATAGACTGGCAATGTTTTGCACGGGCGGGATAAATCCACCAGAATGGAGGAGAAAGAATATGAAGAAATTCTCAGTTGGGCCGTTCCTCGTATTGGTTGCCTTTTTGAGCGCGGGCTGCTTCCAGAGATTCCCGGCCAAGTACACAGAAACCGAGCACCTCTCGGTCCCGCTTGCCGGCGAAGGCACGCTTCATGTCACTACGCAGAACGGAGCGATAACAGTCCGCTCAGGAGACGTGAGGGAAGTGCAGGTGACGGCTGAAAAGACGGTTCGGTCGAGAACCGACGAAGAAGCGAAGCAATTCTGCGAGGATACGAAGGTCGAAACGAAGACGGAATCATCCGGGGCAACTGTCTCGGTGCTCTTACCAGAGAACTATCGCGGCCGGGCTAACATCGCGGTGAGCATCGAGGCAATTGTGCCCAGGAAGTGCAGCCTTGACCTCGGCACTTCCAACGGCCGAGTTGAAGCCCGGGGGGTCGAGGGGAACGTCGAGATGCGGAGCTCGAATGGGAGAATTGTCGGGGAAGACATTTCCGGCAATGCTTTTGCCGATACTTCCAACGGCGCCGTTCGACTGGAGCGAGTGTCCGGTTCAGTTGAGGCCATGACATCAAACGGGAGGGTGGCCGTCAGGGACGCTGGCGGGGAAATCACCTGTCACACGTCCAATGGCAGCATACTTCTCTATAATGTCGTCGCCGGCGCCAAGGCGGTCACCTCCAACGGCAGCATAGAATGCACGCTGCCGGGCGACGCTTCCGCAACGATTTCGGGAAGCACCTCAAACGGGAAAGTCAAGTCCGATTTCCCCCAGGTCATTCAAGGCAAAAGACTTTCCGGGAAAATCGGCGAGGGGAAGTCCTCGATCGAGCTCAAGACGACGAATGGCAGCATATTTCTGAAAAGAATAAAGTGAAGGAGAGCTCGTCCAAGAGGAAGAGAGAGCGAGCAAAAACAACCTGAGCAAAGACATCCCAAAAACAGAGTGTGAGAAAAGGAGGAGGAAATGACGCGAAGAAGAATTGTGCGCCTGGTTGGGGCGATTGCGGTTGCGGCGTTGTTTTCGTCGGGGCTTCAAACGGCATCGCTTGCCGACATGACAATCACTCAGGAGGTCACGACGACGCTCGGTGACAAGAAAACCACCTTCACTCAGACTACCTACTGCACGAAGAGCCGATTGAGAAGCGCCAGCCCCAGCGGCACGTTCACCGTCATTGACCTCGACAAGAAAAATATGACGGTGCTTAACACCAAAGGAAAGACATTCATGGTGCAGACCTTTGAAGACCTGAAGAAGCTCCAGGCCTTTATGCCCGCCGAGATGAAGGAAATGAAGCTGTCCGTTCGCGAGACCGGCGAGAAGAAAACCATGGACGGCTATCCCTGCGAGAAGCTGGTTTTCAAAATGGGGCCGAGCGAAATAATCGTCTGGATGACAAGTAAGATTGCCATTGACCCTGCGGCAGCGGAATTCAATAAGAAGTTCCTTGAGCTGACGAAGGATATCAGCGGCGTCAATGTCCAGGGACAAATGCGAGCCGAGTTCGAGAAACGGAAAGCTTATCCCTACCTGACAATTATCGAAATGGCTCTGCCGTTCGCAGGAAAGACGCAGCGAATCGAATCGAAGGTCAAGAAGGTCTCCTACGAGAAGATAGCGCCATCGGTCTTCGCCATTCCAGAGGGGTATAAGCCGATGAAGTTCCCTGCCGGAATGCCGCCGCCGAAGTAAAGGAGGCCGGGCGAGAGAAAGTCGGCGGAGGTGGGGTACTGCTTTCGGTTATTTCGCCGCAGTGTAGCCGAGGTTGCGTTTCGCCTCCGCGATGGACTCTTCGTTCTTCTCAACCGTCAGGTCCTCGTTCGTCAAGCGTCCTTGCGGGTAGAAAGGCTGGCTGTAAAGCGGGTATGCCTCCGTGCGAAGGTGCGCCAGCATTTGGTGTCCTCTTCGCGTGGCTCGCTCGTAGCGAAGCATCTCGACATCAATTGGCGCCACGACAATTTTCTCGCCGGGGCCGGGGTCCGCCTGGGCAAGAATCCGCCCGTCGTAATCCACAATCATGCTTCCCCCGGGCCAGGAGAAGGGTGGATAGTGCCTCAAACTCGCGCCCTGGTTGGCTGCCACGACGTAGGCGATATTCTCCAGGGCCCTGCACCGATTGACAACCGTCCACCAATCCATCGGCGGGGTTGCGCCCCAGGGGTCCATGTATGCGGAAACGCGAATCAGTATCTCCGCGCCGTTGGCGGCAAGCTGTCTGAGGGGTTCCGGGAAGAGCCAATCGTAGCAGACCGCGCAGCCGATGTTTCCGATGGGGGTGGTGGCTACCGGAAAAAGCTCCTCTTCGTATCCTTCGAGGTCGTGCGGGCTGGCGTGCACCTCCCAGGGAATCCACGGATTGACCTTCCTGTACTTGTAAAGTATGCCCTCCGGCCCGATGAGGCATGTGGTGTTGAAAACCGCCTTCGGCCACTCCGGGTCGCTCTCAAGAAAGGTCCCCGTCTGGATGTATGCCGCGTGCTCCTTTGCCTTGGCGGCGTATCGCTCGGTGTGCTCATTGGGGACGGGGATTGCCAGCTTCTCCCGCAATTCCCGGGCAGTCGGGTAGATGGGGACTGCGTGAGAGAACTCTGGAAAGGCCAGAAGCTTCACAGGTAGGAAAGGGGAATAGCCCTCCACGGCCATATCAATCATTTCTATCATTCGGTCGGTATGATGCACGATTTCCTGCCGAGTCCGCGGGCAGGAAAAGTCAACCTGACAGGCAGCAGCATAGTATTTGAGTGTTTGCTCCTTCATCTCTCTTTTCTCGGCGTTCGCCGAACCTCCTTTCGCAGAGACAGCTTAGCGCTCTGACTTATAAGTTCGGGGACGTATTCTTTTTTTGACGGGATAACAGGATGGACGAGACTTTGCGTCTTTGCGTCTCTGCGACCCCGCGTTTCGCGGGGTTGTTCCATTTTTCTCTCGCCAAGACGCCAAGGGCGCCAAGGTCAAAAAAGCTTTCGCTTTGCCTCAACTTTCCCTTCGATGAAATTCAGGAGTGGACCTACCGGGTTACCACCGGCGACCAGATAGTTGACGAGCCGTATCTCATCAGGAAAAACAACTCGCCTCACGGACTTCAGCTCTATCCTGTTATCGTGTCATCTTGTCAATAAGGCTCCTTTCAGACAACACTATACGTCACCGTATTTGCCAACCAGAACATTTAGGCACGGGCTTCAGCCCGTGCTGCTTGGCGTGCGGCCCGGCCTCCTTAAGCCGGCTTCAGCTCCGCTTCAGCGGGGTCAGGGGCTTTAGCCATTCTCACCAGCCCCTGGCGGTTTTTTGTCTTTCCGGCCGGGAACTTCATGTCTGGCCGCGGTTTCCAGCGGCTGGTCGTTCTTCGCATGCGAGACGATATGAAGGCAGATGTCGTGAAAAACATGTTGTGGCATGGATGAATCCTTTTATTCGAGAAGCCCGGCTAAAGCCGGCTCCGAGAGGAATATGTAGCGCGTCCGATGCCCACCGGCTGAAGCCGGTGGCTGATGCCTCGGATTGTGCGCGCTCAGGCTGTTCCATCGCCTACACCCGGCATGTGTCTGTCATTATGGGGTTTGATTCGCGATGCGCGTGCCCACCGGCTGAAGCGGATGCCTAAACGGGGTTCGTAAATATGGCCACGTATTGTGGATGCAAAATCTGATGTGTTTCATAGCCTTTTGCTCTTTGCGGCACCCGAATACGTGACCGGACTTGGGAACCAGAACAGTAAGCATGCGGTCCGTGCCACGATACGCCTTTCTATGGCTCGTTCTCATTAAATATGGCAACTGCACCTGTCAAAGAGTCGTCAGTCAGCAGATCATAATCCTCGAGGTGTATGTGCCCCCGTTTCGGCTTATGCACAAGACGGAGGATCAGCTGCGAAAGCTTTTTCAGTCCCTTCCCTGTCCCGTAAATGCATATCTCGGCGTTCTCATACCTCAGCTCGAGGCATTTGTCCTTGAAGATAGGTGCGCGAAACTTGGCGCTCATGGTCGTCTCGCCTCCTGTTTCCAATACTCAGCATCGTGCCACATGCTGGCGCTATCGGGCGGTTCCGCGACGGAGCTTTTTCCCGCCGTTGGGACGGCGTTTCCTGGCGCCGGTGGCTCTTAGATGCGGACGACGCGCCCGGAGAAATCCATGTCTCCGGACCCGAACTCGCTGGCGTACTTTATGTGGCGGACCTCTTCGGGCGTTTTGTCGAAGAACTCCTTTGCAGCGAAGGCGTCGAGGGCGACGAGGTCCGTGCTGGCTGCGATGCTTTTTACCAACGTGACATCGCGAGGATTCCCGCCGGCGGGCCCGTTCCTGACCATGACCCTGTACGCGTCGAGGACGCCGAGGTCGCACGGGAGGACAGTGGAATAGTCCGCTATCTTTTGATGGAGGGACTGATGCCAGGTGCCGCGGTCTCCGCCGGCGGTCCCCATCATGTTTTTGAGGGAGAGGGTCAAGCCCGTTGCGTTGTGCACCTTTGCCACCGGAAGGTTAATCAGCACGTCCGCCTTGAGCGCCACCTCGTAAATGGGCCAGCTCTTGAGCTTCTTCCCTCTCTCAATCGGCACCTCGTAGAAGCGCCTCCTATCAACGTAAGAAACATCTGCGTGGGCTTTTCTCGCCGCGTCAGCGATACCGCTGTTTTTATAGGCAATCCGGTCATCGCGGCAACTTCTGTCGAAGACCTTGACGGTTTTTGCGCCCGCCTCATAGCACAGCTCTACGACAGCCACCACCACTTCCGGATTGGTGCACGCGGCAAGCTCAGGGGGAGTTGTCCAGCCGATATTTGGTTTGACGACGACGACATCTCCCTTGCCCACGAGGGAAGACATGCCGCCGAGCTTTTCGATGACCGCTCGCACCAGCGACCGAATGTCATCCCCTTTGCCCACGACGACGTTGCGGCTCATCGAGTTCTGCCGCAGCGTCCGAGGATGAAATTCCTCCTTCTTTCCGCAGCCGAGAATCCCGAAGCCGTACAAACCGGCTCCCGCAGCCCCGGCGATTTTCATAAACTTTCTTCTGGTAATTTTACCCGGCATGACTGTGCCTCTCCTTACACGACTCAGCGCCTCAAGTTCGCCGCCAGAGTGTTGGCGAGACTCTTGGCTTTCCCTGCATCTGTGATTTCCCACACGCCAAAAATGGCATTCCGGAAAACCCTCATAATAGTTGTGAGGTGTTTTTCGCTGCCCTCTCCTTTATAAAGCTGATAAAGCTCGGTTGGTTCCGCAAGACCTATAAGCTGAAGTTTTTCGCTCGGCGCCTGCCCTTCAGCGCGAGAATCAGAAACCAGCTTATCCCAGAACTTGATGCAGCTCATCTTCGCGTCCTGAGCCGCTTTCTCTCCCGGATATTCCATCAGGTAGATAATATCCTTTTCCAGCTTGAAGGTTTGGCCTCCGGCCTTCTTCTCCTGCGATGTGTAGGCCGCCAGGAGACCGCTGGTCTTTTCATTGAGGCCAAAGATGTTTTCTTCCGCGATATACCTTTTCTCGTTGAGGATGGGGTGGGTGTGAAAAAACAGCAGCGAGCCTTGGACGTAACCCTTCGGAAGCCGCTTCACCAGCTCCGGGAGTTGTGCGACGGGCTTGATGTTCGCCTCGATGGTTCCCGCGAAAGCTCGGAGGGGCTTTCCCGCCTCGCCATCGCCAAAGCCAATCGCAAGCAGCCTCACGAAATACTTTCCCTGGCAGAAATCGAGATTCATTTCCGAGATGGTCGCCGCCAGACCGATGCCGGTGTGCTCCGACATGACGTTGTCGTGGGCGGAGAAAATCCCGAAGGCGTCTTCCGGCGTGCCCATGTCGTAAACTTCCACGGTGACGCTTTTCTCCGGGTCACCTACGGAATAGCGGGCAACGTACTGCTCGCGAAAGGCGTACTGGAAGAACCTGTCCGCCGCCCCGTCAATCGAATCGTAGAGCTTCTGCCCGACGAAAGATTTCACATCACCGTCCCGCTTCCATCCCTTCGGCACTTCCTTTCCGGGAAGAAGAGCTTCATACTCCGCAGAAACCTTTCCGCCCGCTTCCTCGCCTGGCGACTTTTCTTTCTCCTGGCAGCCGAAAAGCACGGCCGCCAGTGACGCCGTTCCCAATAAGCTAATGAATCTGCTCCGGTTTAGCATATTTCTTTCCCCTGCTTATGCGAGCTGTGACTGTGCGTCATACGCAACCCTTGAACCGACGTCCCTGTCGTGCCCAGAACAATTTTGACAGGATCAACCCCGCGGAACGCGGGGTACATCCTGTCGGAAAAAAGCTGTTCCCTTGTGGAGCGTCATTCTACCGAATTATCCTTCCCCTGTCCATATTTCTGAACATATCTCACGTGGGCGCGGCGGACTTCTTCGGGAGGGATTTGCTCTGGGGCGCCCAGGAGCATAGCCAGGAAAACTGTCTTTGCCTCGTCTTCCACCATGACCGCCGCCTTGACCGCACTGACGGGATCAGGGCCGATAGTGAAAACGCCGTGATTCTTCATCAAGATCGCGGGCGAGTCGCCAATGGATTTCACGATTTCCTTTCCTATCTGCTCACCCCCGACCGGAGCATAGTCGCCGCAGGGAATCTCGCAGCCGAATTCGTCCGCAGTGGCGGTCAGATAGACGGGGATGGGCCGTCCCAGAGCGGCAAAAGCGGTCGCATAATTGGAGTGGGTGTGAACAATACCGTTCACCTGCGTCATGTGCCGATAGATATAGAGGTGAGTGGGGGTGTCAACGGAAGGCTTCATTTCCCCTTCAATCACATTGCCCTCGAGGTCCACTACAACTATCTTATCCGGTGTCAGGTCCTCGTAGAGCACGCCGCTCGGCTTTATGACGACGTACCCGGTCTCGACATCCCTACCGCTGACGTTTCCACTCGTCCAGGACACAAGCCCCTGTCGCGGAAGCTCTAAATTCAATTTACAGATCAGTTTCTTCATTTCCTCCAGCATGGTGCAATAATCCTTGCAGAGTTTTTTGACCGGACAACAGAATAGGACGCAGCCTGTAATCTTGTCCATCCTGTCACGGAAGTTTTTTTTACTCGGAGCTCATCCGGCTTTATTTCCCTGGCAGCCACCTCTCCGCATCAATCTTCACTCCGGCGGCGCTCAGCCTTGCGACAGGATCGGCGTACCCGACGTCCTTGAGGTAACCGCCGTCCGGGTCAGTCAGCCTCGCAGATAGTCCGCGGCGGTTTCCCTTTTTAATGACTTTCAGGAAGAGGAGGTTTTCCCCCGGTTGGAGCTTGAGGTCAACGGCCGCCTCTTTGTCCTTCTGGCCGGCACTCTCAGACAAGGAGCCGATGGACGCGTTGTTCAGCCATACCTCCACCCGGTCCGGCGCGGAAACGCTCAGGCGAACCACGGCGGCTTCCTCTGCCCGAAGAACCGGGAAACATGCGGAATAAACGACTGAGTGGTCGTTCTGATAAAGCGCCGCGAGGTCAAGGTGATTGTCGGCCGGATTGACCATCGCCGCCTGCCAGCCGATCTTTCCTGCGCTCGCCTGCCAGGTGGCTGCGAGGCGAAGCACTTTTTCCGGGCGAAAGGGATTGTCCGAGCTGGCATCTTCAGCTTCTTTGAAGGGGCCGACAGTAATCCACATTTTCACGAACGCCGCGTCCTTTTTCATTTCGACTATCCGGTTGGCGAGGAGCTTCTTGAGACGAGGCTTGTTCTCGATGGTACGGTAAAGACTCTCGTAGAGCCGGACAAGCTCCCTCTGGAAGAGGTTCAACCTTCTGTTGAGGACGGCAGCGATCGTGGGTTTGCCGTTGGGGTAATACGTGTCGTTGTACCACGAATCAAGGAAAGGGGAAGCGAAGTGCTCACCCGCCGGAGTTCTTTTCGTGCGCACCGCAAAGAACTTCAATCGGAACGTCTCGTTCAACACCCACCAGATGCGCTTTCTCTCGGCGTCATCTGTCGCCGACTCAAGAATCTTCTCGAGAAGCTCTATCGCCTGCCCTAAATTCGCTTCACGAATCATGCGTACCGCTTGACGGAACCTGCGGGATGTGTCCGACTCCGACTTGTCCTCGACAAAAACCATCCGGTGGAGGGGGTCGCCGATGTAAATCTGTCTCCAGGGAAACGTGAACCGCGACGGCAGCATTCCTTTCGCCTCGAAGGCCTTGCCGAGAGGCTCCTCGGCGATGGCCGCAAGGGCAACTGTCCGGGGGCTGTTGAAGGACTGCGCGTAAGGCTCTGAGATGGCGCCGTAGTAAATGTATGCGCCCGCTCGAAGCCAGCGTCCGGCAATCGTGGTCTCGTCATACGGGTCGGCGGCAGAAAAGCTGTGCGCGAAATACACAATCGCTGGCACGCTTTCCGGTATATCAGAGACCTTTCCATCGCCCCATTGCGTGGCTTTGCCGGCGGAGCTTACGTGAACAAAGCCGTAGGGATTGAAGTTTCCGACGAGCTCTTTCCATCTTGTCAGCGAGGACTCATCCTTTTTTACCAGGATGGAATGGAGCCTGGTTTGCATGACCCACGAGCCCTCTTGCGCGCGGAGACCCCACTTCTCGGGCCAACGGTCGAAATAGAGCGCCTTGCTCGTGCCCAGAAAAATGCTGCACATTGCCTGGTACAGTGCCATCCCTTTCTCCGCGTCGAGCAATCTCCCCACGTAAGCATACACCTGCCCGCGAGCATCTTTCCCCTCCTTCTTCGCGGTCCGAGAGGAAGGGCGCGAACCGTCCGGCGTCAGCCTGTTAATCCCGTCGTCGAGGCATAGCCGTCGCCTACCCCCTTTCTCGGAAGGCGGCCCTGAATAGGCGAGGGGAAAATCAAGCGCCAGAGTAATGTAGTCCACGTCATCGCCAAGCTGCTTGTAGCTATATCCCCAGTGTTCGATGAGCGTGATAATGCTTTTTCTGATTTCCTCCTTCTGTTTGAAGCTTATCGCGTCGGAGAGCTTTTTCTGTTTGGTTGAAGAACTGAGACGGAGAAAATCGAGGAGCTGGCCATGAGCGGCAGCAAGAGCCAATCCCGCCGGGAGCTGCTTGGCATCGAGGTTTGTCACGACGATACCACCGGGCTTACCTCCCGCTCGGCGGAGGCGGTCACTGAATCGGCTTCTGGAGACACCGCGACGCAAATCGGCTATGGTCTCCTTGCCCCAGGATGCGTACACCGCCCCCCGGAGAAGGTTGTAGTCAACACGTCGCAGTTTCCTTGCCCTCGCCTTCAGAATCACCTCCGGCTTGTACGCGCGAACAAACTTCTCGAAGTACGCATTGCGCCTCATGAAAATCGGGAAGCGTTTTTCTCCGTTCCACGTACTGAGATAATAGATAAAGGTTGGCAAGTCGGGCACGAGATAAACAACCTTTCGGTCTTCCCCCGCCCGAGCGGCGGCACTCGTGTCTCCAGTTGGAGTTACTATATATCCTGCGCCGACGAGAGCCAGCGCCCAACGCAGAAACTTGCTGCTGTGTCCGGCATTCCGTCCCATGACAATTTCCGGCCGATATAAACAACTAAAATCGTCTTCCTCGCCGAGCGCCTTGACCCGGCACACTCATTTCTGTACATTATACACGACATCCGCGAGCGGCGGCAGTTTTTCGGAAGCGAAAACCGGCCCGGGCAGGCAAAAGCCTTACTAGTGCTGTTCGCAAATACGGCGACGCATTCCCCTATGTGCAAGGAGCTTCTTCGACAGGATAACAGGATGAACGGGATGGTTCGAGGCATGACAGGAATCCCGTAAATCACGACCTGACTGAGTTGGAAAACGATGACGCACAGGGAACTCACGGAGAAGATTATTGGGTGCGCTTATCGCGTACACAACAGAATGGGGTATGGATTCCCGGAATCGGTGTACGAAAAATGCCTTGCCCTTGAACTGCGCAAGGCCGGGCTGAGCGCGGAATCTCAACACCCAATCCGGGTCTCCCACCACAGGGAAGTTGTTGGAAGGTTCGTGGCTGACATTGTCGTCGAGGATACGGTTATCGTGGAGCTGAAGTCCGTGAGGCGCCTCGTCGTTGCTCATGAGATACCCCGCGAGACGCGCGGTCAACTATCTCCTCGCCACCCCGCGAAACGCGGGGCAGGTCTTGTGTTGAATTTCGGAGAACGGAAAGTTGAAGTAAAGCGAAAGGTCAAGGACCTTTCGCTCTCAGGGATAAACAGGATTCCAAAAATCCCGTTCATCCTGTTATCCCGTCAAAAAACATACGTCACCCAATTTATGAATTGGGGCACTTCGTACCTGTTCGCTTGACGATTTCGTCTCCACGAGCAGAGGGGAGAATCATGCCCGAACTTTTCGGAAAAAGCTATGGCAGGGAAGAGCTCGTCCGGAGGATAGGCAACCTTTCCCAGATCGGCGGCACAAGAATCTATGAGCTGAGCGACGGCCCGGAGAAAGGAGTTCGCGCGGTTGACTTCCGGACAGGGACGGGGTTTGAATTCACCGTTCTTCCGGACAGGGGGTTGGACATATCTACGGCGAGTTACAGGGGGATGTCTCTCGTTTGGAGGTCGCCAGTGGGAGAGATTGCTCCGACGTTCTACGAGCCGCATGGGCTTGGTTGGCTGAGGACCTTTCATGGCGGGCTCCTGACAACCTGCGGTCTGACCCACGTCGGCGGCCCCTGCGAGGACGGGGGCGAGAGTCTTGGGCTCCACGGAAGGTACTCGACCATCCCTGCGCGAAACGTTTGCGTGGACTCGTGTTGGCGGGGCGACGGGTACGTCATGTGGGTCAAAGGGGTTGTGAGAGAGGCGGTTCTCTTCGGGGAAAACCTCACGCTCACCCGGAAGATTTCCGCGAGGCTCGGCGAGTCTCGTCTGACCATAGAGGACCTCGTCGAAAACACCGGATTTGAGAGGTCCCCTTTCTTGATTGTCTATCACATGAACGCCGGTTTTCCCCTTGTGGACGCCGGCACGCAACTCGTGGCTACCTCCTCATCGGTGACGCCCAGAGATGAGGAAGCCGAGAAAGGCAAGGAGGATTACAACATCATGTCCGAGCCGGTCCCCGGCTTCAGGGAGAAAGTTTACTTCCACGAGATGAAAGCCGATTCGGAGGGTTACGCTTACACCGCCCTCATAAACGAAGAGCGCTCCCTTGGACTCTACGTCAAGTACGGAAAGGAGACATTACCTCATCTCGCGGAATGGAAGATGATGGGCGAAGGAGCGTACGTCGTCGGCATGGAGCCGTCAAACAACATGCTTCGAGGACGACCCGGCGAGAGGGAGGCGGGAACACTCGTCGAGCTGAAGCCCGGCGAGAAGGTCAGTATGTTCCTCGAGGTAGGAGTATTATCGGGACAAGGTGAGATAAAGGAGTACCGAAAAAAGGTCGCCTCCATTCTGCGGGATTAGAGAAGCCCCGCCGAGGCGGGGCAGAATTGGCGCCCGGGGCGGCGATAACTGCTTCCTTCTACGTGCCCAGGTGGCAGACCTCACTGCGGCACGAAGAATAGTTTTCAACGGCTGGCGCCCAGAGGAAGCATCAGCACAGGAATGCTTTGATAGCGGAGATGTCCCATGCAGAGTAAAAATGCGTTAGTACGAATCCTATTGAGATACGTTATCGTGCTCCTCGTCATATCGGCCGCAACCGACGCGGTTAGGGCGGAGGAAGCTCGCGCGTCGCAGGAAATGACAATCGCCCAGGCGGAGCTGGAGAAAGCGACGTCCCGCATACGCGGCCTCAAGTTCAAGCGCAAGGTTGACTATCAGGTCGTGGAGAGATCCTCAATCCAAGATTTACTCGACGCTCGCCTGAAGGAGGAGTTCCCCCCGGGCAAGTTCGAAAAGCTTTCCATAGCCTACGCCAAAATCGGTTTGATCCGGACCGGAGTGAAACTCGGAGACGCGATTCTGGCGCTTTACAGCGAGCAGCTCGCCGCCTTCTACGACGAGAAGAATAAGAAACTCTATTCGATAAAGGGGCTGCCTTTCTCCGAGGAATTCCAGAAGGTTATCATGTCCCACGAGCTGACTCACGTCTTGCAGGATCAGAATTTCGATTTGAGCACTCTGCCTCTCGATTGCAAGGACAACGACGACCTCGCCCTGGCGGCTCTCAGCCTTGTTGAAGGAGACGCCACCCTGGCCATGACGAAATATGCCACTGAAGGGGCCAGGCTCGGCCTGAAAGATATACTCGGCTCGATGACCTCGGGCCAGAAAGAGCTGATGGAGGCTCCGTACGTTCTCCGGAGGAACCTGTTGTTCCCGTACTCTGAAGGCACCCGATTCGTCACGCGCCTTTTTCGCAAAGGGGGATGGGAGCTGGTCAACCGGGCATTCAAAGACCTTCCGCTATCCACCGAACAGATTATGCACCCGGAGAAGTACTTGGAAAAAAGGGACGATCCTGTCGCCATCGTGCTGCCCGACCTTTCCTCGGCGGCGGGGAGGAAATGGGAGCTCCTCGAAGATAACGTCCTCGGCGAGTTAAACACGCGGGTACTTTTTAGGGAGTTCCTCGGCTCTATCCGTTCGGTGAAGCCGTCCAGAGGATGGGGCGGCGACAGATTCCACGTTTACCGCGCCGAGGAGGGAAACGACACTTTCCTCGTGTGGGCGACGGCGTGGGATACGGAAAAGGATAGAAAAGAGTTTGTTTCGTATTACGTCAAGGCGATGAGAAAGAAGTATAAGGCAAAACAGCTCACGACCGTCGAGAGCAAGGACTACATTTCCTTGACATCGGCAGAAGCGGTCATTTGGTTGGCGTGGGCGGGAAAATCCGCTCTGGTTGTGGAGGCGCCCGATGACGCTACCCTCCTCGCGTTAATCTGGGAATTCGTCAAAGTCGGCGGCGGACCCCGCTTCACTGAAGGTGCGCCGAGTGCCGCCGGTAACAAAAAATGAGCTTTTCGGTTCGGCCTGAGAAAGCTCACTAATCCGAGAGAGGCTGGTTTCGATGCGATTGGCCATCGTGATTTCTCTATGCGTGCTAATCGTCGTTTTCTCAATCGGCTCATTGCTTGTCTATGGGAATTGGAGGAAGGACAGGTACGACCCGCTCATCGTTGACGCAGCTAACCGGCACGACCTCCCTCCCTCCCTGGTTAAAGCTATCATTGACGCGAGAGGCCGCTTCAATTACGACAGCAGAGGCGAGAGGGGGGAGGTGGGGCTTATGCAGGTTCCCCAGGAGGGAGTCGCACAGTACAGGACCATGGTTATGAAAAACCCGGAGTACGACTTCGGCTGGGTTTGCGTCAATAAGGCTCATCCCCCTCATGACGAGACCATCAGGCATAACCTCTCCGGAACGTGTAACATCTGCAGGACGCCGTTGATCCGCGGCGAATCCTATCCGAAGCAAAATATAGAGATGGGCGCCTGGTACCTCGCCAGGCTGAAGGCCGAAATCGAGAAGGCCACTCAGCGAAAGGGCGACGATGTGATTCGTTTCGTCGTCGCGGCGTACTGTCTCACGGAGAAAACTGCTCGGAAGGTAACCGACAACTATCGCAACCCCGTGTTCCCGCCCCTCATAAAAGAGGTCCTCGACGCATACCAGCGGTACAAGCGAAAGGGACTGAGATGAACTCGGTCGAGCAGATTTCAAGCCCGTTTTGAGAGAAGGGGTCAAATGGCGAGCGGCTTTGTTTAGCGCGAATTCTTCCCGGGTGCTCGCGTTACATAGATGGCAGCACTGAGCCCCCGTGCGAGTCATGGGCGAGACGTCCGTGCCACGACGGTCGGGGAGGGGGTTATCCTCATCTTCCTCTCTGCGCTCTCCGCGGTGAGTTCCTCTCCCCCTGACACTGAGGCACTACGCAGGCAGAAAAAATATCTTGTGGACATCCGGCGGAGGTGATAATATAAAAATGGACTTGCGGCGGCGCGAGTTCAGTGAATCGAAAAACACCCCCAAGGAGGTATTTAAAGATGTTGTTTGGTGCTACATTTGCGTTCGTGACGACGGTAGCCATGGTAGGTACCCAGGAACTGATATGGATTTTTGCGATCCTCTTTCTCCTCTTCGGCGCCTCGAAGCTTCCGGCGCTCGCTCGCTCGGTCGGCAAGAGCATGAGGGAGTTCAAGAAAGCCTCGAAGGACATAACGGACGAAATTGAGAGCGCCGGGGACGAGAATAACTATTCCTCTAAGCAGTCCGGGGGCAACGAGACTTTGAATGACTGACGAGCTCGAGGAGGAGCAATTCGAGGAGAAACCTTTCCTGGAGCACCTCGAAGACCTCCGGATGACCCTCTTCAAAATCATCGTTGCCACCATCCTGGGGGCTGTGGTCTGTCTAGTTCTCTCGACAAAGCTTTTCGACATCCTCAAGAAGCCGATTGGCTATTCAGCCCTCACAGGCCTGTACGCCAGGGTTGTTTACGGACAAACTCCTATGCTCGCGCCCCCGGATGCGCCGTCGGAAACAGACCCCGCTCAGGGTCATCAGGTTAAGCCTTCTCCCCTTCAGCCTCAGCCCGGCACACACGTCGTCGTCACGGGGCCTTTAGGGGCTTTCGTCATGCTTGCCCGCGACCTCTTCATGTTTTCCAGAGAAGGACTCTCTCTTCTCAATCGCCGTGCCGGCAATAAGAAGCAATTGCCGCCCCCCGATCCCCCAACGGGTGTCTTGGCCTCGGACGGGAAGTACAAGAACAAAGTACGGGTCAAGTGGAAAGCCTCTTCGGGCGCCGCCAGCTACAGCGTATGGCGGAGCAGCAGTTCCGGCTCCGCTCTGCTCATCGGGGAGACGAAGGACAAGAGCTACGATGACAAGTCTGCCGCCGTGGACGCCACCTACTACTACTGGGTTAAAGCAAGGAACTCCGGTGCCACGAGCGCGTTCAGTTCATCCGATTCTGGTTGGCGGAAGGGGTTGCCCGTTGTGAGGATTATGGAAACCGGCCCCACGAAAGGCTTCATGGTAGTCATCAAGACCTCCTTGATCTGCGGTCTGGGGGTGACGCTCCCCCTCAACATCTTTTTCCTGGCGCAGTTTGTGTTTCCGGCGCTCACCCGTAAAGAGAAAAAATACGTAAGGCCCTCCTTTCTCATTGGAGGGGTTCTCTTCGCAATCGGCCTCCTTTTCGGCTACCTCCTTACGTTGCCCCTGGCCATCAGAATCTTTGTGGAGATAAATGAGCGCTACGGAATCGAAAACGTCTGGAGGATGAGCGAATACTTGGGCACCGTCACGAAGCTTCTCATCGCCAACGGCATCGTCTTTGAGATGCCGCTTCTATTGATCGTACTTGTCAGAATAGGCGTCCTTTCCGTCAGAACCCTTAGAAAGAAGCGCAGGCACGCCATCGTCATTATCCTCTTCGTCGCTGCCATGCTCACGCCGATGGATGCCGCAACTATGTTCATGCTCGCTGTACCTATGGTCGTAATGTACGAAGCTTGTATCTGGGTATCTTGGTTCCTGATGAGAAAGAAAAGGCAGCGAGAGCAGGAACAGGAGGAGGAGGAGGAGCGCGAAAGCTATTGGGAGGAGCGAAAAAGGGTGAGAACCGCCGAGAAGGTCGAGCCGGAAGAGAGGAAGACAGAGCAACCGCCCGACGAGCAGCCGCCCGGTGAAAGCGGACCCGAGCAGAGCGACCTCGAATCCGACCAGCCCCCCGGAGAGTACCGCGAGGATTATTGGGGCGAGGATCAGAGCGGAACGGAAGAATCGCCAGATGAAGGGGAACCGGAGCAGGGCGGTCTGGAATCTGACTCCCCACCTTCAGACGAGGGGCAGAAGCCAGAGGACGACGAAGAAAACTCCGAGCATTGGGACGATTGATGCGCCGCCCTCAACTGCTTTCCCTGCGTTTCACTCCTATATTCTTCAGCTCACAGGCGCCGAGACGCAGAGCATTTTCCGACCCGCTACCCATTTGTGCTGCAACGATTCAACGCGGAAAGCGCCTTTTTAGCGCTCAGATTCATAAGTTTGAGGATGTGTCCGTTTTTTGACGGGAGAACAAGATGGCCCGGACTGGTCGCACGCTCTCACACGCCTGAGTATCCCCTCGTCCTGCCAGAACAAATGCGTCACCCAACTTACGAATCAGAGCACCGGGCGGTCACGATTTTGCCTCGTTCACCACTGCGAACAGTCGCTGGAGGGCTTTTGCGGCGGGGCGCTTGTGGATGGCGACCAGAATCCACGGCCACACGAAACACCAGAAAATCATCATGACCCAGAAGATCATTTTCGCCGCACTTCGATGCGCCCCGTATCTCTGTCCCAACAGTGTCCATGCGGCGATCAGAGCGATTCCCAGAAACGCGCAAAGGATAACGCCGTATCTCGCCCAAGCGAAATATCTGACTTCGTAGCAAACTCTTGTGGCCGAGTCCGGGGGCGAATCAATCTGCACCTGCACGTCATTCCAGCCGATGCTGATTGAGGCCAGAAAGCCTTCGCTGCGAAACCGCAATTGCTCGTCCGACTCGCTCACTATCGCATACCTGTTCCTGCGCTCGCTGCTCAGAGGAAACAGGCCACTCCGGACTCGCTCCGCCAACGCCGGGATAAAATCGGAACGAAGTTTCTCCGGCGAGTACGTCCCAGAGAACTCCGGTCGAAATAGCTTGAGCATTTCAGCCTGCTATCTTCAAGGAGTCCTTCACGGAAAGGACGTGGACTTCCATCTGCTCTTCCAGATACTCCCTGACCTTCTCGGTATAATCGGAGTCTTCACTCACTAAGCTCTTGCTTCCTGTCTTCGCGCAAACGCCCACAAACGGCCAGTCCTTCCGGTGGAATCGTAGTTTTTCAAGCTTGATCTGGTGCCTTCTCGGCAGCTTTCCGCTGAACTTTTGGGCGAGCTTCCCGACGGCCTGCACGAACCACTTGTCCACCAATCGAAACTCACTCCTTCGTTCCCGCTTGACCCTGCGAAGGCACCTGCGGTACTGCTGCTCGATGAACCCTTCATCGTCTAAAGTTACCGCATGCCCCTTTTGGAGTATAGCCAGAAGGAAATAGGCAGCATTCACATCGGCATCGGCCGCTCTGTAAAGGACACAAGTATCTATTGTCCAACCTCTACGCATAGGCGACCTATTCCGAGCCAGCCCCCTTTATAGCCTTAAGATGTTCAAAAGCCTCCACCACGTCCTCCTCAAAAAAGCCATCCGGGAAAGATTTGTACTGACCGTATTTGTTCAAAGTCACTTCGTGTATGCGGGTACCATGCGACGTGGGCTCGAAGTAGTAGATGGCCACCTTTTCTCTCTCAATTTGCTTTTCTGCAATTCGGCGCCGCACACGCGCCAATATGTGCTCGCTGTGCGTCTCGATGATGAACGCGCGATTGCCGTCGGCTGCCGCCTCTATGAAGAGGTCGCCGAGGGTTGACTGAGCCTTTGGGTGCAAGTGAATCTCCGGTTGCTCTATCAGAATGACGCTGCCGGGAGGCGCGTAGAAGCTCTCGATAATAATCGGCAGCGTTTGGGAGGCGCCGAAGCCTATGTCTGCGAGGTTTGTCTCTACTCCAGTCGCGGGGTCTGTAATGACAACCCTATAGTAGTTTCCTGTGCCTACGTGGTCCAGCCGCATGTCCGCAGCGATAGAGAACTCTCTGAGCCAACGCCGCGCTTCCTGTTCGATTCTCTGTATAGCTTTGCTCTCGCTCCTATGCGAAAACCAAAGTACGTCCACTGCACGCTCACCCCTGATTCCTACGTCCTGCGGGGCTTGACCGCTGGTCACATAAAAGCGTTTTGGAGATTCGCGAAGCGGTCCCAAGTAGAACAGCCTACGAAACTCGCGTTCTACCATAGGTGCCAGCGACCAGGGACCTTCTAGGGCGGCGGGGGGCCTTGGTGCGCGGTGCGACTCTCTCGCCATTTCGGACGCCACCCGAAGATCGTAAAATTTTATGGGCGCCACGTTTTTTACACGCGATTCCCGGCGTTTGCCCTTTCCGACATGTGACAGAGACGCCCAGTATTCCTTTCCGCCGCGCTCCCGAACGACTCGCTCCCGCAAGCCGCCCGTCAAGGTGATCTCCCTCTCCTTGAGAGTGATTTGTGTGGTCCTCGCGCTGTAAGAGAAGACGGCTCTAAGGCTGAGCTTGAAGGGTATGCTCCGTCGGCGTTTCCGAGCCTTTATGGCTCGAACAAATTCTGTCATTTCGAAGCTCACCTCCAGCAGTCTGCGCTCACCGCCCCTGTAGATGAACTCGGGGTAAGCGCCCATTTGGACCCACCCGTCGTTGGTCGCTAAGGGATTGTCAATATCCGTGCTATCAACGGTTTGCCGGAGCATGAGCAACATCTGCAGGACGCTGCTTTTGCCTGACGAGTTTGGACCGACGAGGAATGTCAGGGGACGGATCTCCAAGTCACCCGTGTCTCGCAGGCATTTGAAGTTTTTTATACGAAGCTTCGTTAGCATTTGTGTTTCCTCCGCGCAGGACCTCCCAGCGCTATGCCCCGGAAAGCAGTTCTCAGGGCTTGCATCACAAGCTCACCCCCTGATGACACCATTGAATTTACGCGAGCCGGCGGATTCTGTCAATCCATATTCCCATGGGTTAGGGAGGCGTTGACACGCGGAATGTACCGATTTCCCTTGCGGGGATGACATAAGAAACCCCCTGCGGTACTCAGTCCTCGGTCGCATGTGCGACCCCGTTGGCTGGGGCGTTGAGCACGGCATGGCGGACGCCCTGTCCGAGGGTAACCGCTTCACCGCAAAGTCACGACGGTGCACTTTTCATCGAGGAGGGCGACCTTTTTGTTGCGAAAAGCGACGTTTGCGAGGTGCGGGGCTGAGACGGCTGTGTGGCCGACCTCGACGGGGGCGTTCGGCTCTTTCCTGGTTCGGATGCATTCGAGGAAGTTGTCAATGTGCGGCTGAGTAGGTATGCCGCCGCCGAGCGACTTGATTGGCTCGTCATTCGGGCGCCACGGCTCTTTCCAGACCCTGCAACCGAAATCGTCGAGTTGCATCGTCCCCTTGCTTCCCTGCAAGAAGATTCGCCAGTTATTCTGCCAGCGGTTAGTGTAGGTGACGGTCCAGGTGGCTGTGAAACGGGGATATTCGTACACGGCACTGAAAGTGTCTGGAGTCTCGTATCCGGAGAGCTGATATACGTCTCCCCAGGAATAGGCGGAACGGGGCGTGCCCTGGCCCATGAACCACTGAACCACGTCCATCAGATGAGTTCCCTGGTCGCACATGACGCCGCCGGAGTAATCCCAGAACATCCTCCAATGCCGAAACCGCACAGGGTCGAAGGGACGCTTCGGGGCCGAACCGAGAAACCTCTGCCTGTCATACTTTCCTCGCAATCGCATCTGTGAGGCTTTCGGCAGGGGACCCTGGTGCCAGAACCACTGCGCACGAACGAGGCTGACCTCCCCGAGCAGTCCATCATCAATCAGCTTTTTGGCCTGATGGAGCGCGGGCGAGCTTCGCCGCTGCATGCCGATCTGCACGATGCGGTCGGTTTTTCGCACGGTTGTGACCATCCTCACTCCCTCCTCGATGGAGTGGGACATCGGCTTCTCGCAATAGGCGTCCTTGCCGGCGTTGACAGAGTCAATCAGGTGCATACCGTGAAGATGCTCCGGGGAGGCAATGATGACGGCATCAATCTCTTTCTGTTCGAGGAGCTTCCTGTGGTCCCAGTAAGCCTTCGCTTTCGGTCCAGCCATTTTCATGGCCGCCTGGAGCATCGGCTCCCAGACGTCGCACACAGCGATGAACTCGACCGCTTTGTCTCGCAGGCACGACTTCACCAACCCGCGGCCGCGGCCCCCCGGTCCGATGATGCCCATGATGATTCTATCGTTCGCGCCGAGAGCTGTCCCCCGGCCGAACTTCGTAGCGGCCAGAGCCGCCACGGCTGCTCCCGATGTCGCGCGCAAGAATTTTCTACGACTGACTTTCCTCTCTTCCATAATTCAATTCCCTCCTCGAAGTCTGAAAGCCGATAACGATAGGAAAACTTTTCACCCACACCCAGTGAACGGGATTTTCTCGTCCTTCCCCTCCATAACGGAAGTGTTCTTGGCTGCTATTTCGTCAGCTTGCTCATGTCAATCGCCCTGTCCTGGCGGTCGGTGATGCGCAGGCAGAACTCCCACTGGGCGCCCTCATTGAGGATTTTCATGAGAATCTTGTTGTTTCCAGCCCGGAGGGTTGCGTTGACAACATCCTGGTCAACGGACAAACCTCGGCTGACTTTTATGGCGTGAATTTTCTCCCCGTTCAGCCAACATACAACGCTATCGTCGCTGCCTATCTTGAACTTCACGTCCGTCTCTTTCGGAACTTCGAGTTCGGTGTACGCGTAGGCGGCGGCGTTTTCGGTGGGCTTGAAATATTCCTCCAGATTTACCCTCGCCTGTGGGTGGCCGGTGGTCACTTCTTTCCAGCGGAAGCTCTTGCCGTCGAACTCGACGCCTTTCTTCAGGTCAACCTCCTTCTCCGGAGGGAACTCTTTCTCCCAGGCGGAATTATTCGGGTTGGGGAAGCGGCCGATGAGCCACCAGCGAGTTAAGAAGCCCGATCTTTGGGCGATGGGGATGACCACGCCGAGGTCCTTGAGCCTGGCGGCCGCCAGCTGGATGACGTCCACCGAGCAAGGCGATTCGACGACCTCGGTCAACATTTTCAGGGCCGCGTCCTTTTTCCCCGCGTCGGCCATCTTCGAAGCGATAGCGGTGTATGCTCTCGACGCATCATCGCGCAGATTCGGCTTTTCCATGAGCGGCTTGACAATGGGAAGAGAGGTCTCACTGGCGATAGCGGCAATCCCCTGCAAGGCTTTTCTCTTCTCAGCGTCCTCCGTCGCGAGGTGGAGCGCCTTGTGGTACATCTGCATAGCCTTGAGCGTGGGCCCCCGCCGCGCGAGCATATCGGCAATCTCCAGATAGCTTTGCAGCGCCACCTTCCTGGCCCCTGGCGGCTGCTTTTCCAGAAGTAACAGTAGCTGCGGGACCAAGATGGACTGAGCGGCCCACGGGTCAGCGACCTTCCCCATAAATGCCAGGGCGGCCAATCGCACTTCGCCGTCGGGGTCCAGCAGGGCCCTTCTCAGCACGTCGGCGGCTGAGGGGTCCCCGCGAACGACGAGAACCCGCAGGAGAATTATCTTCACCTCCGGCTTCGATGCCGGGATCGCCGCGGCGACTGCGCCGCCGACATCTCTTCTCTCCATTTTCGTCAGGGCGTCGGCCGCCGCAGTTTTTATCCTGGGTGATGCCTCGGAAAGAGCGCCGAGGAGGGTGCCAAGACCCCGACTACCACCCATCTTCCCTATGCCCACCAGTGCGGCAGAGCGGGGAACTTCATCCTTAAATTCCGTGAGCACATTGCGGTACATGAGAAGAGCGGTTTCCGGGCGCCGTTTCTGTAGCCGGTCGGCGATGCGAAGGTAATCGTCGAGGGCAATCGCTTTTTCCCTTCCGGAGCGGCCTCTGGCTGCCTTGAGGATCGCCCGCGCCGCATCCCAACCGCCAATGCGACCCAGGGCCTCGATGGCTGCAATGCGTATGTTTTGCTGATCGCTCTGAACAAATCTCATCAGCGGCCCCACGGCTTCGGGCGATTTCTTGGCGCCGAGCGTGGAGATAATCGCTTCCTGGAACTTCAGGATCTCAGATTTCTCCCACCTCGGCGGTTGATTCAGAGCCTGGAGCAAAGCCATGTTTGGCGCTTTGCCCGGGATTCGCTCGAGGGCCCAGCGAGCCGTTTCCCAGACCTCCTTGTCGCGGAGAAGCGCGGCAATCGCGGGCACGGCATTATTCTGTGCCGTCGAGCCGAGAAGCCTCAGCGCTTTGCCTCGCACTTTCACAGCATTCTCTTTCTTTGCCAACTCGATAAGAGCGGCGGTGACTGCCATCCGCTCAGCGTACGCTCCCGGGCGCGAAGCGTAATGTGCAACCACTTCAAGGGCGCGCTCCGCGGCCTTTGCGGCTGCGCGGTTTTTTCCTCCCATGATCTTGCCGAGCGGTGCGACCGCGACCGCCCCCATTTCGCCGGCGCTTTCCCAGGCTGCCCGCCGGACGTCGCCTTTCGCATCCTGAATCTTTGCCAGGAAATCGTTAAGCTCCTGGCGGGTTGCCGCCCATGATGAACCGCTTGTTGCGACCAAAACGACAATTGTCAGCAGCACTACCCCGAGGCTGCGTTTTAGTCCTATTTGCGTCATTGTGGAATCCTCCTGAAACGTTTTTGAGTCATTTTTACAGGCGCCAAGGTTTCCGCATATGTCTATCGAGCCAGCGGCTTGCTTCCTCGTCGCCGATAATTTCCTCCTTGTCGGGGTCCCAGTGGATTTTCCGCCGAAGGCGAATTGCGATGTTGCCGAGGTGGCAAACCGTCACCGAGCGATAGCCGACCTCTACGTCGCAGATCGGAAGGCGTCTTGTCTTCACGCAATCAACGAAGTTCTGGTAATGGTTGTTGCTGACGTAGAGGTGGACGTCATTCGGCCCGATAGGCTGCTTGATGATCTCCGGCGGGTCCGAACTGAGGCGACCCCGGTTGACGTCAATTCGCCCTTCCGTCCCGTAGAAGGTGACATTATTGCCCTCGCTGGAGCAGACGAGCTTGACGCCATTCGCGTACGTGTACGTCGCCTTGTAAGACACCGGCGTCTCCATCAACCCCTGCGTGGGGAACTGCCCGGTTCCTTCTATCCAAATGGGGCCCGTGTGGTCGGTCCCCATGCCCCACTGGGCGATGTCGTTGTGATGGGCGCCCCAGTCGGTCATGTTGCCGCCGGAATAGTCCCAGAACCACCGGAAGTCCCAGATAAACCGACGCGCATTGAACGGCACCCATCGCGCAGGCCCCAGATACATATCCCAGTCCAGCCCGGGCGGCGGGTAGGTGTCGGGGTCCCAGCCGCACGTCGGGTTTCCGCCGACGCGGGTGTCCACCGAGATTAGCTTGCCGATTCGGCCGCTCCTCACCAGCTCGCACGCGTAACGAAAGTTCGACTCGGAACGCTGCTGGCTGCCGGTCTGGAAGATGCGGTTGTACCTTCTGACAGCGTTGACCATGGCGCGACCCTGCCTGATGGTCAACGAAAGCGGCTTTTGAGAGTACATATCCTTTCCCGCCTGGGCGGCTCTGATGGCGATAATCGCGTGCCAGTGGTCTGGCGTGGCGATGTTTACCGCGTCTATGTCATTGCGGTCCAGGAGGTCGCGGAAGTCCTTGTAGGTGTCAACTTTGCCGCCCGCTCTCTTTTTAGCCCGGTTGCGATTCGACTCGTAGCAATCGCAGACAGCCAGCGGCTCTATCTGTCCCGTGCCCATCAGCGCGCCGAGGTCCCCGGTCCCCTGCCCGCCGCAGCCGATGGTTCCGAGAGTGACCCTGTCGCTTGCCGGAGCGATTCCCTCCGCGCCGAGCGCGTTACTGGTGATAATGTTGGGCGCCGCAAGCCCAACCCCGAATCCGGCGGCGTATCGGGCGCTCGTGGCGAAGAATTCTCGCCTGCTCAGTTTCCTCTTACTCGCCATAACAGGACCTCCATTCCAATGAGCACAATAACACGTTCTTTTTCTATTGGCGGCAGTCTAATCCGGGCACTGCGCGCAGTCAAGAACTTCCCTGAACTCGGGCGCCGCTGAGTCTCGGTAGTGGAATTCTGGCAGCCTGCAACCCCAGCACTCCTGCTGGTGAAAGTCCGGCGACGGCAGTAGTAAGTAATGCCTCAGTTACGGGCGGTTGAGGGTGGAACCGCAGAGTGCGCAGTGCACGCAGAGAGGTTTACGTATCGCCGGAGTCCTGCCCCCCGGCTATATCGAGGGGCTCCCTTGCCCTCGACGGGCTCCGGCTGCACCCTTCACGGCAAAAAAAGCCGTGCCTAACAGGTGCGCTGGCAGCGAATCGCGAGGCCGGTATCCTGGCGCTTTTGACTATAAATGCTCCTGCGTTCCTCCGACGGAGACCAACTGTCCTCTATGCCTTGGGCCATGCTTTTCTGCGACACGCTGCTCACATTTGTGCTGTTTCGTGATCCGGCCTGCCCGTACGCCAAGTCACGTATTCGGGTGCTGCAAAGAGGAGAAGGCTATGAAACACATGAGATTTTGAATTCACAATGCGTGGCCGTATTTGCGAACTCATGTGCTAAGTCTCCTGTTAGAGGGTGATGCCAGCTCAGCGCCAAGCCCTGAAAGGGCGCAATATCCCAGCCCAGAGCAACGCCGTGGGAATAGCGCGTGATGAAAAGGTAAAGCCTTGGGGGACGTCATAAGTCGCTCCAAAATGTACGCTCCACTGCGGGGACGAGAGAGCGGACCGCCGTGCGACTGGGACGCAGCCGCCGTGGCAGAGCTTTGTCGCCTACTGCGATTGTCCACGGGACCCGCAGACCGGTGGCCGCCATGTCCGACGTGCTACATTCCGAGGCGATAGTAGCATCGCAAGGACGGAACGGCGCTGATTTCATCGCGATACGTCAGCCAGTCCGGCACATCGCTATCTTCAGGGAGGGAAAGGCTTCCGGCAACGAGAGTCCATGACAGAAGGTCTGTCGAACGGCGAATGGAATACTCCATGCCGGGAAGCGCATACCAGGTGATGACCGCTACCGGCTCGCCGGGCGGCGAGTCAGTCTTGCCGACGGAGCAGACCTCGAAAGGCGTTTGCGAGAAAGTCAAAAGGACGCTTTCCTCGGTTTCCTCCGAGCCGTCAGATGCGGAGAAGGTAACTTCTCGCCGAAGGTCCGCCGAGGGATTGGCCCAGAAGAAAGTCGCCGCGTCCTCTCCGTTTCGGCTGAAGACGGCGCCGGGCGGTATGCTTTCGCAAATAATGGTTGTGGCGTCGCCGTCGGCGTCCGAAGAGACGATGTCGAGATGGATGGATTGACCGCTGTAGGCTGCGCGCTGCCCGAGGATTTCCACAGAAGGGCGAGTGTTGACGACCAACACTTGCTTTGCGAGCGGCGGCCCGTAATCTGTGCCGTCGTAAGCCTCGACGGTGCACGTCCAGGAATCGTCCTTCGTGGTCCAGTGGGAAGCAAGGCTATCGGGAAAGGCGCCGGTCGGTCCGTGAACAATTGGCTGCCCTCCGATGCGAGTCCAGGTATATCTGTAGGTGACGACATCGGCCGGGTCGGTGTCGGGCGTCAAAGCGGGGCTGATAAGACAAATGATGTCGTCAGACGTTCTCGGGGATGCAGGAACGAGTGAGACGGACGAAACTCGACAAGGAGGCACGTTCCCGATGAGGACGCTCGCTTGAATGCTCGGTCCATACTCCCACGAATCGTAAGCCTGCACCGCGCAGGTCCAGGTTTGGCCCTTGCGGGTGTTCTCCGAGGGGAGGACATCCGACAGAGCGGCCTTGGGGCCGTGGACGACGTTGGCGATGCCCGGACACGACCAAGTGAATCTGTAAGAAACGGTATCCTCCGCGTCGTCATCCACGGGAGAAGCCGGCGTCACATTACAAACCAGGTCGTGAATGCTCGCCGGATGCTCGGGAGAGACCACAACCGACTCAGGCCGGTTCGGCGGAGTATTGCCGGTGGTAGCGGAGCCGGTCGGGCTGAGCTGAGAGCGCGAGTCATGGTTGAGAGGATTGGCTGCCAAGACCTGAAATGCGTAAGACGTTTTCGTTTCCAGGCCGCCGACGGTCGTGCCGGCTGAGCTTCCCCATTGGGCATAATCGCCCCATACCGGCAGCTCTGTGAGTTCGCCGGTCCCCCAATCCAAATGTTTGCTCGCGGTAAGGCAATAGACCGCGTAGTCCACATCGCCGCGCTCCGAGAAGTTCGCCGTGACGACGACCACGAGGCTATTGGGCGTTGAGTTGCGGACGCTCGGAGACCCCGGCGTCAAGGGCGCCGCGTAATAGGCAGGGCTGACGCTCTTTTCACTTTGGTTCCCGAGCTCGTCAACGTGGAGCGATTTGACCGCCAAGTGGTCGTCTCCGTCGAGAGAGAGGGAGGCAAACGTGGCGGCTTGGGAGGCTTCACCGCTTGGCACGCCCTGAAGTGGCTCGCCCCAGGCGCCCCCATTGAGGCTCAAGCGGAACCACGTGATGTCCGGATTTGAATCGTTCCACTCGCTGCGAGCTGTTACGAAGGCGGCGCCGGACAGCGGATTCTGGTCCAGATGCGTGGGCGTTGCTATCACGGGAGGCGTGTTGTCCACGGCGAACTCGTCCGAGAGGACTGCCGGTCGGCTCGTCACCTCGTCTGTAACGCGCAACCGAACCTTATGCGTACCCTCCCAGGAGGAGGCATCCACGACAGCGACAAACGCTCGCCCTTGCGAGGTGAAAGGCATCGGCTCGACGGCTGTGTTGGCGGGATCGGTCGTTTCGAGCTCGAGCGGCTGCCAAGTCGTGAGGGGAGATGCAGCGTACTGGCAATCGGCGGGCGCCCAGTTCGCGGAATCGTTATCGAGGTCGGTTCCGATGAACTGGATTTCGATGCGCCCGGAGCCGTCTCGTCTCTGGGAGACGCTCGTTATCACGAGCTCCGGAGGAGCGTTTTCCGGAAGCTCTCCTCGAAGGGCGACGTCGTCAATCCCCCAGTACCAGCCGTACTGGATGTTGTAGAAACGCCACCGGACTTGCACAGAGGAACGACCGTCGGCGTAGGAGGAAATATCTATGTTCTCTGTTCCAGAATCGTCGTTGATTTTGTAGCAGGCGACGTTTTGCCATTTTCCTCCGTCAACGCGGACGCTGACATCCCCGGTCTGCCCCGAAGATGCCTGGAAATAGTGGCTGAATTTGATGTAAGTATGGACGTAAAGCGAGCAGTCAATCTGGGGGCTGAGCAGTTTCTCGTCCATTGATCGCCAACCGGCTGCATCGCTATCCACGATCATGAACTTGCCCGACCAGTTCGGGTCCTCGCGGGAACCGGGGTTGTCGTCGGTCCAAGTGTAGCCATCGTCGCCGCCGTCCACAATCTCCCACTTTCCGGGCAGTCCCTTCGAGAAATCTTCCGAAAAGATGTCGGTGAGGGTGGAGATTTCAAAGGTCATCGTCAGGGAGGAGTCGGAGATATTGGAGATGGCGACGTGCGTGGGTTCGTTGTAATAGCTTGCCGTGCCCGGCGAGGTTTTGTCGTCGAGGGACCTGTTGTTGGAGCTTCCTGGAAAAGGGTCGCCAGTATCGCCGCGATTCGAGCCGGCCTCGAGGTTATTCGCTCCATCGGCCTGAAGAAGAGCGAGCATGTAATGCGACTCATCGTCGTTCCTGGACAGATTGTCGTCAACGTGCCATATCAAAAGGCCCGCCCCGGGCAGCTTGAGGTCGTAACCACTCTTTCGGCGATTCTCGATGAGAAGATACTCGCCATCCGCCATTTCGCACGAGACTTTCTGCACGCCCCACGAGCCCGCCTTCTCTATTCCCGGCACGCTCACGGGCGAGCTGGAGGCGTCAATCTCCGTCGGCTCGATCCAGCCGAGATTGACTTTCGACCAGCAGCAGAAATGCACGGGCCTTTCGGGAGAATGTCCATCACCTCCCCATGAGCCTGCTGCCATGACTCCCCAGACGCCGATTCCGGAGGAGGAGCCATCGGTATCGTAAAGGTCCGGGAGACCGAGAAGGTGCCCCATCTCGTGGCAGATAACGCCGATGCCTACGATGGAAGTGGTGTTGTATCGCCTTTCCGGGACAATCGCCACCCGATTGACCTCGAGGCCGTCAACAATTTCCGGCGGCATGAGCTTGACGACCTGCGACCAGACGCAGTCCGGCGGGTTGGCTAAGTACTCCTCTCCCAGACCGGAATGGACGATGATGAGCATGTCAATGGCGCCGTCACCATCGCCATCGAAGGGGCGAAAATCGAATTTCTTTGAATCGAGGGCCTGAAGAGCATCTCGGACGAGCTGCCACGGGCTGGAATCGTTGCCGCTCGGGTCATTCGCTCCGTAAAACAGTTCCGGGCGAGGGAGAAGCACCCAGTCGGCGACAGTGGCATTCACCGTTAGCTGACCGGCGGAGACGTCGAGGTAATAGTCTCTTACGCTGCCGGCGGCGCCTTCCGCAGAGTAGCCCGGCTCGTTGAATAGGTCGTCGAGGTCGTCTCGGGGAAAATAAATCGTATCCCCGAGAAAGCAAGCGGGGATAACCAGGCTCTTGATTGAGCCTGTCGCCGCCGGCATCGAAGCCGAAGCGGATGGAACGGTCGCCTCCTCCGCCTGTGCGTGCGAATAGAGAGCGGCGGCGCCGGCTCCGTCCGGCAAAAGCCCTTTCTGCGGATTTCGGATTTGGTCTTTGCGAAGTCGTAGTTGACATTCCGCAATCTGCAATTCGGAATCCGGATGCGACCGCAGATGTTTCCGCATTCCGAGCTCGTGAGGAAGGACTTTTCCGACAAGGAATGGCGATTTCTCAAGCATTCCCGCCGCGTCGGTCGCGGCGTAGAACCATTTGCCGGAGCGGACGTCTCTGATAATGGTGTAACCGGTATCGGTCTCGATGAAGTGGCTGTGTTCGTCGCCGACTTTTCGCGCCCAAAAGGGTGTGCCGTCGGGCTGGCTATACAGGACAGCTTCCGGGCAGGCAGGGACGCAGAAGGCTGTAATCTTCAGAATGTGGAGGCACAGAAATGCCCCGAAGAGTACGAGAATCGTCCGGCGGAGATTCCCGAGCGAAAAGCGTTCCGCGAGAGATTCCCGCAGCTTGGCTTTGAAGTTCATTTTTCAGCGGTCGCTTACGACGTATCCCATAGGCTGAACCCCGCCTTCGGCGGGGGGGAGCAAAAACGGTTTTTCGCCGAAGTTTGCCAAAATTACCGTGCCATTCGAGAATATCGTTCGCTGAACAAGATGGTCTCGCGTCAGAAACTCGTGCCGGAGCATCTCCGCGTAGCCGACCTTGCGGGCGAGGGGACAGACGTTCTTGTAGCACTGGAGGAATCTCGCCTTTTGGCGTTGCCAGATTTTGGCGTCGAACATCCACATGGGCGGAGTGCCGTAAAGGATGTTGAAAAGGTCTCGCCTGTCCCAGACCTCCGGGGCCTTATTGTTGTAGTCCCCCCAGTACCACATTGCGACAGTGCAGTCGTGATAGACAAGTTCCCACAGAGGAATGCGATAGAATGCCCCGACCTGGTACTTCAGGAAGTCTTTCGTTGGCGGTTTGTACTTTATCATCTCTCGCCCGGCGTTTGGGAGACGGTACGGCCCGAGGCTGAGCATCCCTTCGTAATAATGAACGTATGGTACAGAGGGGTCAATTCCGGTCTCCGTCCCTGTGACAAGATTCATATCTTTCGAGCAGAACTCCAGGAGTTTCATCTTGTTCACGCGATCCATGGAGCGGCTCTGAGGATGGCGTGGATTGTAACATTCTCGCCAGGGACTGGCGGTGGTGGTGTCAATGAAGCGTGCCTTGTAAGCAATTCGGCGTAGCTCCTCTGGAATCTTTCGCTTCGCCCTCGCCAGACCGGGAATCGAGCAGATGACCCCGCCGGGAAAGTTGCCGTCGCGGCGTCGGATTTCCCATCCCCGCATCCACGAGCCATCGGGGAGGAGGACAAGGTCTTCCGGCCATCCTTCGTGCTTGGCGTTCACAGGCTTGCCGGGCGGCCAGACATCCTGGTAGATGTCGTAGCGGCCGGAGAGGTATCCGAGGGCGTTGATTTTCGCGATTTGCTCCGCGGAACCGCCGCCGGACCACAGCACCCTGTCCACGCCGAGAGATTTCAGCTCCCGGCACACCCCCACCTTATCTCGCTGCCACGTCCAAACGTTGACGGCACCAAGGAGGAGGTCCACGTTGCGGTTTTCCTTGCGTTTTTCTGTAAGGGATTTGAAGCGTCCGATGCTCTTGGCGTACTCGCGATATCTCTTCGCCTGGGCGACGTATCCGCCTTTGGCGGAAAGCCAGTACCGCAGCTTCCTCGTGTAGGAGAATTTGCCGAGGGAGGGCTGCCACTCCGGCTGAACGTACAAGGGGCCGCCCTCCTTTCGCGTGACGCGAACGCGCATATCGTCCGGCGTCTCGATGATGGTCATGACCCCTTTTTTCAAATCGGTCAATCCGTACCAGGACATGCAGATGCCGTGTCCGGAATAACCGACGAGCGTTAAGGGACGGACAGTCTTGTCCTCAACGGGAAATAGAATGCCTTCGTTCAGGGGAATCGCGAGGAAGAAATCTCCTTTTTCAACGAAAGGTTGTGGAAACGCCAGCATGTCGTTCATCTCCCCGGACCCCGAAATCGCAACCTCGATTTCTGGAGCGCGCGGTGGAGCTTCCATTGTGATTAGAGAGGTGGAACCGCTGTGGAGATTGACCGCTTGAAGCTCGTGGCCGTTCTTCGCAGGGAGAGGGCGGGCGGAAATGAAGACGAGCGGCTGGGACGAAGCAATCTGATGCCAGGTGTGGTTCGCTCTCCTGTCGTGGATGCTCATCAGCCCGGTCTTGAGGTCAAACGTCGCCCGGACGACTCCATTGCCGAAAGTGAGCTTATCCGGCCGAGAACCCTTGCGGACGAGGTCGCTGTAGTTGCCGAGTTTGACCAGTGATAGCTCGTCGAGCCACGCCGTCCCCGGGCCATTGCCGGTGATGCGAAACTCGATGCTCGAGCACCCCTCCGGAACAGCGAACCGCCCATCGAGCTTTTGCCAGTCGTGAGTCCCCTGCGTTGCGACTTCGCCGTAAATCCAGTTGAGGACGCTGCTCTTCTCGTCCCGGATGACGACGCTCAGGCCGACATTTCCTCTGACATCCTGGCACTTGACAACACCGCCGATCCTGAACAGGTCAAGACCCCGTGCCTTGATTTTCTCCGCGTGGCTGACACACCAATCGCGGGCTGACGTGTGCGTCATTTTGAGCGATCTCCGGCCGCGAAATGCCGTTGTCGCGTCCGGCAGGGCGGACCCTGCTCCTTTATCCCGCGTCCACATCCCCGCCCAGCCCTGCGGATGGCCCTTGCCAGCCTCGAAGCCGGGATTTCGGAGAAGATTCTCTTCGCCGTGGGAGGCGGCGAGAGATAACGTGGCGAGCAAAATAACGCCTGGCAGAGAAGCTTTTCTTTTGACCACTGTCAGTCTCCTCTGGTCTGCAATAACAGGTTTATGACACATGCAAGAGGAACGCCCCCGCCGCAGCATCGCGCAAGTTTCTCCCAGCAACTATGGGGGCGCCTTCGCGTTTCAGTCCGCGAGCATCTGCTGTTTCGACATCCGCGAGAAAGACCTGCCACGCCTCAGGTGGGCCGGCCCCGGCGTATCTTCAACATGGCCCTTCTGCTACTTTTGGTTGCCGGGCGTTTCAGTGGCCGTGTCCTTCGGCTTGGCGGCAGTAGCCTCTCCGCTTGATGGAGAAGGAGTTGTCTTCTCGGGGGGTGAAGTTATGGGCTGCGGCGGCAGTGTCGGTTTAATCAGATCATAAAGGGCTTTAGCCTTCTTTCGGACCGACTCGACAGGCTCGTTCTTGATTAGCTCGGCGAGGGCATCGAAAAGCTTCTGGCTGCCCTCTCCGACAGGCGGAACGCCTCTACCGCTCAAAGATTGGACGATGGCGGCGCGGACGGCGGCATCCTGCTCTTGCAACCCTGCGATCAGGATATCAAGGGGCTCGGGACCGTGGATTTTGCCCAGGGCTTTCCCCGCTGCGAGGCGAACGGCGATGGAAGTGTCCTTCATTGCCTCCGCGAGGACGGCGACGCTCTGGGCGGCGCCGACGAATCCGAGTTCCCTGACGGCCCATTCCCTGACCTCTTCGTCGGAGTCTTTTGCCCGCTCCTCGAGCAGCGCGAGCTTTTTTGTGTCGCCGAGCTTGTAGAGACCGAACATAGCCGCCACTCGTACAACTTTCTCTTTGTCATTGAGGGCATTCATAAGCGGCTCCTCCGCTTGAGAGTCGCCAATCAAGCCGAGAGCCTCTGCGGCGCTGCGGCGAACCCATCTCTTTCTTTCCGTGGCGGGGTCAAGGGCTTGAATCAAGGGGATGACCGCCTGTTTGGCTCGCAGCAGGCCCAGGGAGGTAGCGGCTTCTGCGCGGACTCGCTTTTTCTTGTCTGCCTTGAGAGCGGCGACCAGGGCGGAAGCTGTCTCGATCTCACCGATTTCTCCGAGGGCTTTCACGGCTGCACGGCGAACGTCCTCTCTCCTCTGCTTCAATTGCTCGGCCAACGCCTTCACCGCGGTGGCGTCCCGTAGCCCTCCGAGGGTCTCGATGACAACCCCTCTGGTGCCGAGGTCTTCCTTCTTGAGCTCCTCGATCAGGCAGGCGACACCCGGTTTGCCAAGCTCCACAAAAGCGGACAGGAGATTTTCTTTTTCAGGGTCGGTCAACTCCCGTTGACGTGCCGGAGCGAGGAGGTTCTCTACTTGTTGCCGGACCTCCGGCGTGACGATGACTTGCTCTTTCTTTTCCAGTGGAGAGGGCTCGGGAGGCTGCTTCTGGTCTCGCGCTTTTTCCTTGTCCCTGCCCACGCACCCGACCAGGAGGAAAAAAAGCGTCAGGCTGCAAACGAATACCGCGGACGTTGCTCGTTTCATTTCGTCCCCTCTTTCTTTGGGAAAAGAAACTGCCGTCTCATTCTTCGCGAGCGATTGGGATATGCTGAACCTGCTTCGGCTGGAACAGCATACTACTGACCTTTTTCCACGCCCCCGTCACTTCTCAGCCGGGAAGGATGCTTTGATCTTGTTATAGGCTTCGCGGGCGGCGTCTTTGACCAAGGGGTTCTTATCGTTCTCCATGATTTCCTTGAGAGGAGCGAGAGCTTCAGAAGCGCCTATCAATCCCAGCGCTTTTGCGGCGGCGGAATGTGTGGCATCATCCTCGAAGAAATCTCGCATGACCGTGATGAGCGGTCCCACGGCGAGAACATCTCCTATTTTGCCGAGAGCTTCCGCCGCTGCCCGGACGGCGTCTTCATCTTTCAAAGCCGCGATGAGGTCGGGGACCGCTTCCCTTGCGCTGAGGTGCCCGAGCCCGGTTGCCGCCCCGGCGCAAGCGTCTTCATCCTCGAGGGCAGCGATGAGGGGCTGAAGCACCTCCCGTCCGCCAATCTTGCCCAAAAGCACCGCTGCCCTCCCCCGCATGGCGCGATCGGGGCCCTTCAACTCGGCGATAAGTGGCTGGATCGCAGGTTCCTTGATGTTTATCAACCGGTTTTCCGCGGCGTTCTTTTGCTCAAGGGTGCCTTGCGGCTCCCTGAGGGTGGCGATAAGAGCTGCGACCTCCTGCGAATACCTCTGCTTGATAATACTGCCGCGTTCCTCCGGTGTTATCCACTTCCCTTCGAACAGCACGAATCCTTTCGCTATCATCTCCTTCTCGAACTTCTCTTTTTCGAGCTTCTCTCTCTCTTGGGGTGTCACCCATTTCCCCTCGTACTTGACGTAGCCGTCCGCCAGCATTTTCTGCTCTTCTTCCTTCTTTTTTCTTTCGAGATATTGCTCCTCGAGCTTCGACAGCTTTTCGGTCTCGAGAACGGCATCCTTTCGTATGAGGCCGCGGGTGACCCCGGCGCTGTGCACGTACACGCCGATAAGCCATTGCGCCTCGACCTGCTCGGCGTTGAAGGTAGCCCCCGCCGGAACCTGCATGATAACCCGTTTCGGATTTGTCCGGTCGAGAAGGTCAGTAGCGGCCTTGATTTCGACTTCCACCCCGAGAGCCGCCGGCAGGACCACCGTGGAGAATAACAGTGTCAACAGCGTCTTTTGTCTCATCTCAATCACCTCACGGCATATACCGATGGACCAATTCTTCGCCCCCGAAATTATGCTCGGCCGTTCGCAAGTGAAGCGCCGCCCAATCAAGCATAACAAACCAGAAGCATTATAGCACAGCTAACGGCCAACCGCAATGAGTGCGGCTACTTAACTCCTCACTTACGGGCGGCTATGGGTGAGACCGCAGGGTGCGCAGGGCACGCAGAGGTGCCATTGTACCGCCGGCAGGTTGTCCCGTGTTTCGCTGGAGGACATCCTGCCCCTGCCGAGGGCGGGACGCCCTCGGGACTGCCGGCGAGACGCCAGCGTTACATAGACGGCAACACTCAGCTCGCGTGGGAATCATGGGCAAGATGCCCATGCCACGGCAGGCAACGACGGAGTCCTTCTCATTCTCCTCCTCCTCTCTGCGCCCCTGCGCCTTTGCGTTACCCTTCTCTTCCCTTTCTCCCTGCCCCGCCTTGGCAGCGCATCCGCCCAAGACTGAGGGGTTACCTTCAGGCTGATATTTCTGTTGACAAAGTGCGATGAATAGGGTCAATATCTCGCCTTGCAAAGGCGAAAGCTCCGGGCGGCGGGGACGGCGCCGGACGAACAATTCTCTTGCGAAAAGGACCTGCGGTTCCTGGCCGCTTTATTTTGTGCCCTCCGGGGATTGGTTGGTTCGCCCCCCCCGGTTTGGGAGCGAGTCTTTTGGCATCGGACGAGCGGCTTTTGTCGCGGGTTCCGGCGCATGCGAAACAACAAAGGTAATCGGACGGTAACATGGCTGAAAATGACTTGATTCCGGTTGACATCAGGAAAATCGCGCTGACTGCTACCTTCTGTGCGGTAGTGGTCGGCAATGAGGAGAAGGAGTTCCCTATCTACATCGAGCCCGGCATCGGAGCTGTCATCAAGATGTTTATCGAGGAGGTCGAGAAGCCTCGCCCTCTCACCCACGACCTCATCGGCAACATATTTGCCGGGCTGGGCGTGACGGTTCTGCGAGTAGTCATCAACGACCTGCGAGATAACACCTATTACGCTCGCATCTTCCTCCAGGAGGAAAACGAGCTGGGTAAGAAAATCGTCGAGGTTGATAGTCGCCCCAGCGATTCTATGGCTATAGCGAAGATGAAGAAAAGCCCCATCTTCGCGACTCGCAAGGTGCTCGACCTGGCGGGGAAGCCACCCACCTGACCTCCGCCGAGCAGAAGTTCCTACCTCAAAGCCTCCTTCGTCCTGAGAAGGGTGCGCTTCAGGAAGTCAAGGGCCTCCTCCGCGCTGTCAACAAACCGGAAAAGCCTCAGGTCTGAGCCGCTTATCGTGCCCATTTTCACGAGGTAGTCGAAATCCACAACCTTCTCCCAGTAATCCCGCCCGAACAGGAGCACAGGAAACTGATGAGGAATCTTCCGCGTCTGCCGGAGAGTGAGCATTTCCATCAGCTCGTCCATCGTGCCGAAGCCCCCGGGGAAGATAATCAGGGCTCTCGCGAGATAGAAAAACCACCACTTCCTCATGAAGAAATAGTGGAAATCGAACTCATATCCGGGGGAGATATACGGGTTGGGAGCTTGTGCCGCCTTCGGGAGGCTGATGTTCAGACCGATGGACTTTCCTCCCGCCTCGTAGGCGCCGAGGTTGGCGGCTTCCATGATGCCCGGCCCCCCGCCCGAACAAACCACAAAACGCTGTCCGTCGGCGAACGTTTTTGACCACAGCGTGATTCCTTTCGCCAGCTTCACAGCCTCGGAATAGTATCTTGACATCTTCACCGCATTCTCCGCGCGCCGAACTTCTGCAAACACCGACCGCGTCGGATTCTTGGAAGAAGCCACCTTCTTCTTGACCTCTTTCAGCCTGCTTCTGGCTTCCTTTTCCGGCAGGATGCGCGATGACCCAAAAAACACGACCGTGCCCTTTATGTTATTTTCCCTGAACCTCTTGAGGGGCTCCAGGAATTCGCACAGTATCCGCACCGTCCTCGCATCGGGGCTGTTGAGGAATTTCGCGTTGGCATACGCTTTGGGGACGTGTTTTCCACTTCGCGGCATCGTTTTCCTCCTTCGCGGCGTTCGGGTTGGAATCACATTACTTCTACACCCGATATTAGCACAATCCGCGCCAGATGCTCTAACCCATTCACCAGTTGGGTTTGGCTGAAGCTGGAACCGTACAGTTCGCAGACAGGGCCCGTACCGCCGGCATCTTGCCGGCTGTCTCGGGGGCATCCTGCCCCCGCCGAGGGCGGGACGCCCTCGGGACTGCCGCCGGGACGGCGGCGTTACCTTAGGCAACCTGGCCCACCGGAACACAGCTATTCCCGTCCGTAACCGAGGCATTACCTGAGGGGCAACTTCTTCATAGCACGAGGTCTGACGCTGAACTCCGGCAGCAACTCACTGAAAGCCGAGGCGACCGACAGGGCGGGGAACAAAAAGACCGTCCAAGGCCACTCGGTGACTCTCGACGACAGCGTCAGCATCACCTACGGCTACGACAACAACGGGAATCTCACCAGCAGGACCAGCGAGGGCCAGACCACGTACTACCATTACAATCTCCAGAACCGGTTGGAAATTGTGGATTATGCCTCGGGCGACGACGTGCAGTACTTCTACGACGCCATCGGCAGGAAGTACATGGCCACGTACGGAACGTATTCAGGCGGTAGCCTCACCGGTGTCCAGGACAGCCTGACCGGGAAGTACGTCTATGCGGGCGGAGTCGTCATAGCCGAGCTGGATAATAGCGACAATCTGGTCAAGGAATACGTCCGCGGCCTGAGCCTCGGCGGCGGGATCGGAGGAATCCTCTACTGCAAGGACGGGAGCAATTTTTACTACTATCATTACGACGGAAATGGTAATGTAACCTCTGTCACGGACGGCGACGGCAAGGAAGTCGCCATCTACGAGTACGACTGCTTCGGCAACGTCCTTACCGAAGCAGCTTCTTTGTCAAACGACTTCAAGTTCTCCACCAAGCAGGCCGATAAGCGCGGTCAGTTGATAGACTTCGGGGCAAGATGGTACGACCCCGAGGTCGGCAGATGGACCCAGCGAGACCCCCTGGGTGTTGCAGGGGGCTTGAACCTTTACGGGTACTGCAATGGCAATCCCCTCAATTTGATTGACCCGTGGGGCCTGGATTGGACCCAGGAGGTTTGGGAGGACCCGTACCAGACGCCCATCCCCGGGCGTGCGGGCCAATGGAGAGGTCCCGGAAATCGAGCAACGCAAGGAGGTCCAAGGCATGGCGAGTCGGCAAGAGACGAGCAGGAAACGGCCAATCAGTCAGCCACCGGCGCGCTTGGCGGAGGCGCGGACCCGGGTTCGAGGACCGGCCGAGGGCCGGGGCTAGTCGCTGACCTGTGGAATGATCCGCTCCACACGCCGATTCCGCTCACCGACGGTGCGCTGATGGATGACCTTGGAGGCCTGGGCGATTTGATTGATTTTATCGGTTTTGTCAGCGATATTTCCGTCGGGGAGGGGGCAAGCTCGGTCTACAACCAGGTCACAACGCCGATCGACCCAGAGGAACTAGAAAAACTGAAGATCAAGCTTTGGGTAGGCGGTGGGGCAGCCATTGCGTATAATGGCGTACAGACGATGAAGACGGGCATCTCTATCATGCGAAGTCCCATTCCCGGGAGCAGAATCGTGGGGGCTTACGCGATAGTACGGGGCGCAGTAACGACAGGCGTGGGAGTGTATATGGTGTACAAGGGATTTGAGAACTGGAAGCGGTCCCCGTGGAATAGCAGACGCTGAAACGTGCCAGAGTTGGGCCCCTGCGGGACTTATAGTCGTTGCAGCGCAGGCCATATGCACGCGGACTTCCCTGCCGCCAGTCTGCTGAATGGGATGTGCCTTGTGGCCGCATTCTCCGCGTCCGCGGGGGAAACAGCGGTTGGCTGCGGCGCGCAGTATGTGTAGAGACGCTGGTCGATGGGCTAGTTGAGGTGGTTTTGTGAGGGTTGCTTTTCGGAGGGACGGAGGGTCGACTGGAGATCGCCATGGGCATAAGAGTCCATCGCGTGGATACGCACGGATCGGGTGGCTGTCGGTTGCGTTCCTAGCTGCTGTTGTATGTGTCTTCGAGTACCTGCCACGCGTTGTTTTCTTAGCGTTTTCCCTTTTGGCGTTGGTTTCGATAGGCTTCGCATCGCTTATGGGCATTGTCGCTGAGGTGCGCGCCACCAGAAGACCTGATACTAGCCAGGGGCGAGAGGTCTCGCGAGGGGACATACGGAGAATGCGCCGCTCTGCTTTAATCTGGTCAGCCATCATTGCGGCCATCAGCTTCCTGTCCGAGGGCGAGCCAGGTATCCAGCTTGCAACTGCGATAGCAGCAGGCGTAGGCCTCCTATTCGTTGTGTTGGCAACGTTGGCCCTGCCTAAGTCACGGCGACCCGGCGGAAGGAGGCAGGATAGTTGATGCACTTGCCCCTCGGCATCCCTCCGAACGTGGCCTTTTTTGGGCTCTACTGGGAGCTTATCGGGGTTCTGGGTAGACTTTGAGGGGCCCACTAACTTCACCCTTAACTCTCTGGACGCGAGCACAGTGACGGCGACACAAATGCCAACGGCCGGGGATGCGACTATCGTCCTCCACGGCTGGACGCAGGCTGCAAGCCCGAACGACCTGCGGAATCTCAAGAGAGCAGCCAATCTCCTGGACCGCAGAGTGGTGCGTTAGACTAGCGCTACCTTTGCTGGCGGCCGGGACAACGGAAGGGGGGACTGGTACGCGGTCCAGCCGAAAGGGAAAGGAGGGCCGGCATGGCGCGCATTGTGACCCGAGCGGTAATTGCAGCGTTCCCTGTCGCTTCGGGCACTCGCGGTATCATGGGTTGCCGCCGCGCGAGACAGGAAGTGTTCGACCTCGTGAGCGAATAGGGCTTAGAAAAGGCTCGGAAGGTCATCCTGCATGCCTGGCGTCCGGGTTCTGATAAGGTGCAGGAAGTGACCCTCTCCCGTCCCGAGGAACTGGGCCGGTTCTTCGACGGGTTTCGCCATGCGATCTTGGGAAGACAGGTGCACATGACGGTGATAGGGACCTTCAAAATCCAGATGCAGAATGGCCCTCTCTACAAGGGGTGGGTGTTGCTTGATTCAGACCGGGGATGGTACTTTGATCAGGTGGCCGTGCAAAGGCAGCTCGAGGAAGGGCCGGACTTGATCTATTATTTGCCCCATCATTTTCTGCGAGACTGGAGGAAACGTTTTGGGCGAGGGGGCCATGGGAAAGCCTCTTTCAGTGTCGGGCGGTCCTTTCGCGTCCGAGAGCCCAAGAATTGGTCACGGCCGACATGGAGCAATCGTCGGTTCCTCCAACAGTCCGTCCAAAACCGTACGCGAGGACAGGGTATTTCCACTCTCGCTTAAGGAGGTATGAAATGCAGCTACGCCTTTATGTCGCGTTCTCGCTTATGTCATTAGTCCTTCCACTGATGAGTCTTGCTCCTGAGAGAGCCGTGGTCCCCGAAGGTGTTAGATACAAGAAGGCTTCCAAGCAAGTGAACGACAGGGCGAGGGCCAGTTTGCTGAAGCTGTTTTATGGCCCACAGAAGGCGCAAGTGCCCGGGGAGATCTTCGCCGAGAAGATGGTGTTCTGCGGACCCCTTCTATGGCGCGAACTCAGGAGCTTCCCCGACATGAAAGCTATCACAAAAGGGCAATGGATCATACGAGTCCCAATCCCAACTAAGGGGGGCGTTCGTAAGGAGACACTCGTGGAGGGGAAGTTCTTCCAGGGGGCCGAGGAAATCTCAGCGTTCTGGAAAGCGCTAGTGAAAACCATTTCAGCGAAGGAGAAGTTTAGGGTCAGGCGGCCTACCGGACCGGAGTTGGCGCGTTATTGGGCGATGATCCCTTACGACATCGAGGAACCCATCTTCGTGGCGGAAAGTGAGAGGCACACTTTTCTCATCGATTTTTTGGCTGGGCAAGACAGGATCTTCTTTGTCGGCAACTATCGTGTGCGTTCCTCCAAGTCTCTGGGAAAACGAAGCCAGTAACCTGGGTGCGATGGGCCGGACTCTCAACGCTGTCTGTTGGCCTGTTGGCGCTCCAAAACCGTAACGCCAGCGAGGGTCCGGGGACGTCCTCGGCTACAACCTCGGCAGCGCGCGACAGATCAGATACGCGTACAGCGCCCTCAAGGAGGTCCGGAAGATAACCTGTGCTCCTAACAACTCCAAGAGGACGGGGTACGATTATATTCCCCTCGACTCGGCGACTCCCCAAGGCATCGCTTCCCATTGGGGAGCCACAGCCTGCTGAAAACCATGCAGCCTCGGGTTGACCGCCGCCGGAGGGATTCTGTACTGCAAGGACGGGAGCAATTTCTACTACTATCATTACGACGGAAATGGTAATGTAACTTCCGTCACGGACGGCGACGGGAAAGAGGTCGCCATCTACGAGTACGACTCCTTCGGCAACCTCCTTACCGAAGCGGGCTCTTTGTCAAACGGGTTCAAGTTGTCCACCAAGCAGGCCGACAAGCGAGGTCGTACGATCCCGAACCCGGCCGCTTCACCCAAAGGGACCCCATTGGCGTGGCAGGTGGATCGAACTTGTACGGCTGTCGCAATGGGAATCCCGCCAACAACGCCCCTCATCATCCAACAAGGAGACACCCCGTCCCTTGTGGCCTTGCACGTTGAATGAAAGCCCCCGTGCTTCTCAAGCTCGCACAATCCGCGCCGGACGATTGAATCCATTCGCGCGAGCCGGCCTCTCCCAAAAAGCTATTGACACTCTTCCGTCCGATGGCAACAATACGGCAAGGCGAGGGATGCTACGGCGTGGAAGCCATCTCCCGAAAGCGAATCGTAAGAGGAAGATTCTCGCCATAATTCTGTCGAAAGCCGAAAGAGCCATTCAGTCCCTCGACAAGGCGCCTGTCCTGTTTGGCATCAAGCGGCATCAGCAAAGGAAAGCTTCATGTTCAGGATTATAGAAATGGGCGGGCCGTTGATGTACCCAATCCTGCTGTGTTCCATTCTTTTCGTGGCGATTCTCATAGAGCGGCTGTACCACTACCACCGAGCTCAAATTGACGCCAACGAGTTCATTTCGGGCATTCGCGATGTTTTGAGAAAGAAAGAAATCGCCGAGGCGGTATCCATTTGCGACAATACGCCGGGGCCCGTGGCGCACATCGTAGAGGCGGGCATTCTCAAGCACGACCGCCCCAGAGAAGAAATCAAGGAGACGATTGGAGATGCCGCGCTTCACGAGATCCCCCGACTCGAGAAAAACCTCAACGTTCTGGCGACGGTCGCGCACATCTCGCCCCTCCTCGGTCTATTGGGGACCGTGCTGGGCATGATAGGCGCCTTTCAGGAAATTCAGAGGCAGAGCGGAAGAGTCAACGCCACGGACCTCGCCGGCGGCATTTGGGAGGCCCTCATCACCACGGCGGCGGGTCTTTGCGTAGCGATTCCTGCTTACGTCGCCTACAACTATCTGGTCAGCCGCGTCGGCGCCCTCGTCCTCGATATGGAGAAGAGCGCCACGGAGGTTGTGGACCTCCTGACCAGCGGAGGGGACGCCAATGAGGTTTAGGAGGAATCTCACCATAGCCAGAGGGCTTCTGGACATGACCCCACTGATAGACGTCGTCCTTTTACTCCTGATATTCTTCATGTTATCCTCCTCTTTCGTGTTCAGTCCGGGTGTTAAGGTGGACCTGCCGGAGTATAGCTCCAGCGAGAGCCTCAAAAAGAGCGACCTGGTTGTCACAATCACCGAGGAGGGCCTCTATCTTTACAACGATAGCGCTGTCGTCCTCACGGAGCTGAAGAACAGATTGACGCAAGCGGCTTCGGAACATCTGAACGCCCGATTGATTATAAAAGCAGCGAACCATGTTCCTCACGGCGACGTGGTGAGGGTTATGCTCATGGCTAAAGACGCCGGGGTCAAGAACCAGGCCTTCGCAACCAGGCCCGAACAGAAATGAATGGAGAACTGAGAGAGTTCCTTTGACAGGACGAACAGGATTTAGAAGATCGGGCCAATCCTGTTATCCCATCGAAATAATCTCGTTTTCAAACTTTTTGCAGAAAGGGGGAAGCATAATATGGGAATGTGGGTAGGAAGAGGCCGCAAGGCCAGACGCTGCTACGGCTTCGACGAAATAGCCCTTGTGCCCGGAACCGTCACAATCAATCCAGCCGAGGTTGATACGAGCTGGCAGATAGATGATCTTACGTTCAAGGTCCCCATCCTGGCGGCTGCGATGGATGGCGTTGTAGGCGCCCGCTTCGCCATCGCCATGGGGCGCCTCGGCGGGCTTGCCGTCCTCAACCTGGAAGGGGTGCAGACACGCTACGACAATCCGGAGGAAGTTCTGGACAGAATAGCCAGCGCCTCCGCCGACGAGGACACCGAGCTTCTTCAAAACGTTTACCGCGAGCCCATCAAGGAAGAGCTCATTCGAAGGAGGATTGAGGAGATCAAAGCCGCGGACGTTCCGGTGGCGGTCTCGAGCATCCCGCAGAGGGCGGAGAGATTCGGCGCCATCGCCCAGGAGGCCGGCGTGGACATATTCGTCGTTCAGGCGACCGTCACGACAGCCAAGCATATCTCGTCCGAGTATGAGCCCCTCAATTTCGAGAAATTCTGCCGGCAGATGAAGGTGCCCGTCATCGTCGGGAATTGCGTAACTTACGAGCAGGCCCTTGAACTCATGGACACCGGCGTTGATGCGCTCCTCGTCGGCATAGGCCCCGGGGCAGCCTGCACCACAAGGGGCGTCCTCGGCATAGGCGTGCCGCAGGTCACAGCCACCGCCGATTGTGCCGCAGCCAGAGATTTCTATTGGAAGCGGAACGGAAAATACATCCCTATCATTACCGATGGAGGTATGAGCGTCGGCGGCGATATATGCAAAGCGTTTGCCTGTGGGGCGGATGCCGCCATGGTGGGGTCCGCGTTTGCCAGGGCCGAGGAAGCCCCCGGGCACGGATACCATTGGGGAATGGCTACGCCTCACGTCAATCTTCCCAGAGGCACCAGAATCCACGTCGGCACGTCCGGAACGCTGGAGCAAATTCTCTTCGGCCCCGCAGTCCACGACGACGGCTCACAAAACCTCATGGGCGCCCTTCAAACTGCCATGGGAAGCCTCGGCGCCCGCAATATCAGGGAGATGCAGTTGACCGAGCTGATTATCGCCCCCGCCATCAAAACCGAAGGAAAAATATTTCAGAACTATCAGAGGGTCGGAATGGCGCGGTAGGAGGCTCGCTTCGGCGGCCTCCCCTCGGCGTGGGCGGTGGGGGTGTGGTTACATTTCAGTGGCGGACTTGTCGTTGGACCCAGCCGGGCGGGAATCTTAACCCGGCTTCCAGGCCGCCCTTTGGGAAAGGGAGAAAACGCCGGGCTATTCGAACTGACCTCGAGGAATCTTTGGAGTCGTGACCCACATATCTCGCCCTTTCAGGGCTCATCATTCTCGAACCGGGGCCTTGTCTCAGGGCGTTGCCCTGAGCTTTATTAAGTCTGCCCTTACAGGGCGACCGGAAACCAATCCTCAGCCCTGAAAGGGCGCAGTATTGCAGCCCAGGGCAACGCCCTGGGAAAATAGCACGTGATGAAATACAAAAGCCCTGAAGGGGCGTAATAGGCGCATCCCCAACATACGGTTCGTTACAGACACATGAGAGCCGACCCGCGTGCCACTGAAATGGAGCCCACCCGGCGGTGGCTCAGGCTATGTTCGATTTTCACATCCATACAACTCTCTCCTGCGACGGACACTGCACCACTGACGAGGTCTGCCGCAAGGCGAGCGAAATCGGCCTCGACGCCATCTGCTTCACGGAGCACATGGATTTCGACCCCGCCGACCCCGGATACGGCTTCCTCGACTACGAGGAATATTGTGCCCGATTTGAGGAGGCTCGCCGCCGCCATGCCGGAAAGCTCGCCATATTCAAAGGAATCGAGATTGATTACCAGAGCCATCTCGAGCATGAAATCCGCGAGTGGCTGGCTCACAAGGACTTCGACCTCGCCCTCGGTTCCGTGCATTACGTGAACGGGCGGATGCTTTCCGACGAGATGGTCGCGGAGGGAGTCCTGTACCAGATATATCTCGCTTATCTGGAAGAAGTGCGGCTGTCCGCCGAGAGCGGGCTTTTCGGGGCAATCGGACACCTCGACTACGTCAAAAAGTTCACCGGCGATGCCTCCTACCTTCATTCCAGCGAGCGGCTGCGCCCGGCCCTCGAAAGAGCATTGAGCGCCATCATCGCCAGCGGCGCCGCCCTCGAAATCAGCACCAAGGGCCTGGTAGCGAAATCGCGAGACTACCGGCCCTCCCTCAACGTCGTCCGGCTTTACCGCCGCCTCGGCGGCCGAAAAGTCACCATCGGTTCCGACGCCCACGACTGTCAGGTCCTCGGAACCGGAGTGGCGAGGCTCCGCCGAATCTGCGACAAAATGAGCCTCCGGGTCATTTGCACACCTACGGATTTGCCTTCGCAGCGGCCTGCCCAAAGCGGGGCGGAATGAAAAATCAACCGTCTCGCCAAAAAGCCGTTTACACGCGGAGTAACCGTTGCTACTATGCCCTCAGAGTGGTTTGCGGCATTTATGCTATCCCTCGGTGAGCAATGGAACCTCTGCAAAAAATCGTCGTCCTCGATTTCGGCTCGCAGTATAGCCAGTTAATCGCGAGGCGAATACGCGAAAACGGTGTCTATTCCCAAATCGTTCGCCACAGTATCTCTCCGGGTGAGCTGGAAAAACTCTCGCCGAGCGGCATCATCCTGTCGGGCGGGCCCGCCAGCGTCTGCGACGCCGGTTCGCCGAGGTGCGACCCCTCGATTCTCAAGGGCGAGATCCCCGTCCTGGGAATATGCTACGGCTTGCAGTTGATGGGCGAGCTTCTCGGCGGAAAAGTTGAACGGGGACGGAAACGCGAATACGGGCGGGCGGAATTGGAGATTCTGGAGAGTGAAAGTCCCCTCTTTTCGGGGCTGGAGGACAGGCAAACCGTGTGGATGAGCCACGGCGATAAGGTCGTTGCTCTTCCCCCCGGCTATCGAAGCATCGGGCGGACGGATAACTGCGAAATCGCCGCTGTGGCCGATGAGCGGGGGAAACATTTCGGCCTCCAGTTCCATCCCGAAGTCGTTCATACCCTTCACGGAAAAAAAATCCTCCGCAACTTTCTTTTTCGCGTATGCGGCTGCCTCGGAGAATGGAACATGGGCTCCTTCCGGAGGCAAGCGGTCGAGGAAATTCGCACTGCCGTCGGCAGCGACAAGGTCGTCCTCGGCGTCAGCGGCGGCGTGGACTCATCGGTGGCGGCGCGATTGCTGCACGAGGCGGTCGGCGACCAGTTGACCAGCATATTCGTCAATAACGGCCTCCTCAGAAAAGGCGAGGCGGACGAAGTCCGCCAGCGATTCGACCGCCAGGAAGAAATAAAGTTGACCTATGTGGACGCGGAGGAAGAGTTTTTGTCCGCCCTGAAGAGCGTGGGGGACCCCGAGGAAAAGAGGAAAATCATCGGGGCGGAGTTCATCAAGGCGTTCGAGCGAGCCGCCCGCAGACTGAAAAACGTCCGCTTTCTCGCCCAGGGCACGCTCTATCCGGACGTCATCGAGAGCCGCTCCCCGACAGGGGGCCCCTCCGCTACCATAAAAACCCATCACAACGTCGGCGGGCTTCCCGAACGCTTGAACTTCGAGCTTATCGAGCCGTTGAGAAATCTGTTCAAAGACGAGGTCAGGCGTCTCGGGGAAGAAATGGGCATGCCGCAGGAGGTCGTGTGGCGACACCCTTTCCCCGGCCCCGGGCTTGCCGTCAGGATTATCGGCGAGGTCACAAAGGAAAGGCTTGCTCTTCTGCGAGAGGCGGATGTAAGGTTCATAGAGGAGATCAAAGCGGCGGGCTATTACGGGAAGATAGCCCAGGCGTTCGTCGTGCTGCTTCCGGTCAAGACCGTGGGAGTCATGGGAGACGAGCGTACCTACGAGAATGTCGTCGCCATGCGGGCAGTCAGCACGGAGGATTTCATGACTGCCGATTGGGTTCGCCTCCCTTACGATTTGCTGGCCAAAATCTCCAACCGCATCATCAACGAAGTCAGAGGCATCAACAGAGTCGTTTACGATGTAAGCTCCAAGCCCCCCAGCACTATCGAATGGGAATGAATTGATTGCGGATTGGGTAATTTCGACGGGATAACAGGATGGCCACGATGCGCTCCCCCGCCGGAGGCGGGGTTATCCTGTCCGCACAAATACGCCTCCGAGAGGAGCGCCATGAGTCGAACGGACTTTGTACATCTTCACAACCACACCGAGTACAGCCTTCTCGACGGCGCATGCCGCATTCCGGAGATGGTCAAGGCGGCAGCCGAGATGGGGATGCCCGCCGTCGCTATCACCGACCACGGCAATATGCACGGCGTGATTGACTTCTACAAGGCTGCTCGTGCCGCTGGCGTCAAGCCCATCATCGGCATGGAAGCATACATCGCCCCCGGCAGTCGGAAGGAGAAGAGAACTCACGGAGTCAAAGACGCCTGCTTCCACCTTGTTCTGCTGGCAAAGGATGAGGAGGGCTACCGCAACCTGATTAAGCTCGCCACGGCAGCCCACCTCGAGGGTTTCTATTACAAGCCACGCATTGACAGGGAGATTCTTTCGCAGCACCGAGGAGGGCTCATCGCCCTCTCCGCGTGTCTGAAGGGTGAGATCCCATATCGTATCTTAAGAGGAGAGACCGACCAGGCGAGGGAGGCCCTCCGCTTTTACCTCGACCTATTCGGGGATGATTTTTATCTCGAGCTTCACAATCACGGGATTAAGGAACAGCAGGAGGTCAACGCTGTTCTGATAGACATGGCGAGGGAATTCGACGTGCGGCTGGTGGCCACTAACGACTGCCATTACACTGCCAGGGAAGACGCCGAGGCTCACGACGTCCTGTTGTGCATTCAAACCGGCAACACCGTCGCCGACACCAAACGAATGAAATTCGCCACCGACCAATTCTACTTCAAGAGCCCGGAGGAAATGGCCGCGGCTTTCCCTGAGACGCCCGAGGCGCTGTCCAATACGATGAAAGTCGCCGAAAAGTGCGACCTCCGCCTCGACTTCAAGCACCAACACTATCCCACCTTTCACGCCGACTACGACGGAAGTTTGAAAGACTACCTCTCGCACCTTTGCGAGCAAGGTCTTCCGCGAAGATACCGGGAGATAACTCCGGAAATCCGCCAGCGGCTCGATTATGAGATCGGCGTCATTGATTCCAAAGGGCTGACGAGCTACATCCTTATCGTTTGGGACTTCGTTCATTACGCGAGGGGAAAAGGCATTCCGGTGGGGCCCGGTCGGGGTTCCGCGGTGGGAAGCGTAGTGTGCTATCTCCTCGGAATATCGGATATTGACCCCTTGAGATACGGCCTCCCATTCGAGAGATTCATCAATCCCGAGCGCCCGAGCTTCCCCGACATTGACATTGACATCTGTTACAACCGCAGAAGTGAGGTCATTGACTACGTAGTCCGGAAATATGGTGAGTCGAACGTCGCCCAGATCATCACCTTCGGAACCCTTGGCGCCAAGATGGTCGTGCGAGACGTCGGGCGGGCCCTGGGCTACCCTTACGGGCCGGTGGACAGGATCGCTCGCCTCATCCCTTACGGGCCGAACGTGTCTTTGCGGGAAGCCCTTCGCACGCAACCGGACCTTAAAGGACTCCATGAGCGGGACGAGATGGTGAAGAGAATCTTCCGAATCGCGTTCCAATTGGAGGGCTTGGCGAGAAACGCTTCCACCCACGCAGCCGGTGTCGTCATAGCCAGTGAGGCCCTGACAAATTTCGTTCCACTTTGCCGTGGCAGCAGTGATGAGGTCGTCACGCAATATTCGATGAAGCCGGTCACGGAAATCGGGCTTCTCAAGATGGACTTCCTCGGGCTGAGGACGCTGACTGTCATTGATGAGGCTGTCAAAATGATTCGCCAGCGCCGCGGGGTTGAGCTGGAGATGACCAAAATACCGCTCGACGACAGGAAAACCTTCAGGTTGCTAAAAGAAGCTCAAACGACTGGTGTCTTTCAGCTTGAGAGTCCGGGGATGCGAGACCTCGCCAGCAAGCTGAAGCCCGACTGCTTTGAGGACATCATCGCTATGATAGCCCTTTTCCGGCCCGGTCCGATGCAGATGATCCCCGATTTCATCTCGCGCAAACGGAAGAAAAGCCGCATCCACTATGCACATCCGCTCCTCGAGCCAATCCTGAAGGAGACCTACGGCATCTTCGTTTATCAGGAGCAGGTGATGAAGTCCGCCAACATCCTTGCCGGATTCTCCCTTGCCCATAGCGATGTCCTCCGACGAAGTATGGGCAAGAAGAACCCCGCCGAAATGGCAGCCCAGAGAGAGAACTTCATCGAGGGCGCACGGAAAAACCGCGTCAGTAAGGATGTCGCCGAGAAGGTCTTCGATTCCATGCAGAAGTTCTCCCTTTACGGTTTCAACAAGTGCCACAGCGCCGCATACGCCTTTGTCGTTTATCAGACAGCTTTCCTCAAGGCCAACTACCTCCGCGAATACATGGCGGCGCTTCTTTCAAACGAGATAGGTAATACCGACCGAATCAGTCGGTACGTTCGTGAATGCGAGTCGCTTGGAATCAAAATCCTTCCCCCCGACATCAACGAATCAGAGGGAAGATTCAATGTCGTCGAGGAAGGCATCCGCTTCGGACTGTCCGCCATCAAGAACGTGGGGAAAGGGGCTATTGAGCACATCCTCGAGAGGCGAGCGGCGCATGGGCCGTTCAAGTCAATCTACGATTTCGCCCGGGAGGTGGACCTGCGGGTCGTGAACCGCAAGGTTATGGAAAGCCTTATCAGGTGCGGCGCCTTCGACAGTACGGGCTGGAAAAGGTCCCAGCTTTACCAGGCGCTTGATCCGGCGCTCGATCTTGCCAGCAGAACTCAGCTCGACAAGCAGAAGGGGCAGACATCCCTACTCGATTTCCTCGGGGAGTCCGACACCTCCGCGACCCAGTATTACCAACCGCCCGACGTCGAAGAATATCCCTTCGCGCAGCTTCTCGCGTTCGAAAAAGACCTCCTCGGTTTCTACCTCACCGGGCACCCCCTCGACAAATACGTCGAGAAGATCAAGGAGCTCAAATGCTGCTCCATTGAAGACCTTTCTCAAATGTCTCCCAATTCGCGAGTGCGGCTCGCGGGAGTCATCGTGACCATTCGCAACACCGTCAAGCGCAAGACACAGGAAAGAATGTCCATCCTTACTGTTGAGGATGTCGAGGGTACAATAGAAGTCCTCGTTTTCCCCGAGGCTTACAGAAAATGCTCGTCCCTGCTTATCGAGGAGGAGCCGGTGGTCGTCGTTGGGAGGCTCAATAAAAAGGACGTCAACCCCAAGATCGTAGCGGACAATATTCTTCCTCTGGAAAAAGCAGATGCCACCGCGCTCCAAGCCGTCCCTGCGACTGGTCCCCGTGGTCTGTCGCCGGACACCGCGGCGAAATCCGGCAGCGACCTCCACGCGCCGCCCGGGCCGCGCGATGAATCTGGCGCGCCCCTACTGGCCATCACCGTTGACGCCGACGCCCCCGAAGAAAACGTCCTGGAACTCCGGGAAATCTTGTCCAGTTTCCCCGGTTCCAGCCCACTCCGGCTGATTCTTTGCCGTCACAACGGGCGAGCAATCATCGCCCAAATCGAAAGCCCCCTTCGCATCTCCTCCGACGAGAAACTCGTGCAACGCCTCCGAGCCCTACCCTGCGTTAATCGGGTCACGTCCACGTCGAAACCGTCGGCGTGAAAATTTTTGGAATTTTTTCTTGACCAGCGGGGCACGGGCTGTTAGCATGGATTTCACTCTTATAGTGGAACTTACGTTCATGACCGACCCTAAACTCGAGGAGGAGATTGCCCTTGTCGGAAGATGTATGGAGATGTTGAAACATTTTCACGACATCTTCGACAGCGCCATCCTGTCCGAAACGGTTGTCCCTGAAGACGAGGGCAAAATTCAGCGGCTTAGAGAAGCTCTGCCATCGCAGTGGGACTCGCTCTTCCGCAAACTGCAACTACGTGATGACGAATCGGTTGAGACCTTAGTTAAGATGGCGAGTTCTCTGCCGACAGTCATCACCATGACCGAGTACCAGGTGCGCAAGTTGTACGCTCTTTGGCATAAGTCCTTTATGAAGCTTCACTCCCTACTGGGGAAGCTTCAGCACAGAAAAGAGATGCTTCAAGCCTTTCGGTCGGGGAAGGCCAAGGCGAAAAAACTCCTCCTGGCCCCGGTTGTTCTCATCATCGTCGGGCTGGTGGCGTTGCTGCTCTATATCGTTCTGCGGTAAGTTTCGCATGGGGGAAAGGCTGACTTTTTTGACCGGCTTTTTATCAGGATAGTTTTTGTTTCGGACAGTTGGTCCGTTGCCGCTGGTTTTTCTTTTCGCTATCCAAACGCCAAAGGAGGAATGACATGTCGAAGTCCACGACCAAAAGGGAATTAGTAGTTAAGATTGCCAGGGAGACGGGGCTGACTCAACTCGAGGTCAAAGAGGTGGTTCAGCGAGTTCTCGATTCCATTATAGACAGCCTCGCTGCCGGAAATACAATCGAACTGCGAAACTTCGGCATTTTCAAGCCGGTCAAAAGAAAAGCCAGGGTCGGGCGAAATCCCAACAACCCCACTGTCCAGGTGCAAATCCCGGCAAAATGGATAGCCGATTTCAAGCCCGGCAGAATCATGAAGGAGAAGCTCGCAAAAATCGCCTGCTGAGACCGTCCCCCATTTTCTCGACGCCGCCCGGAAGTGACAATCCGCCGCTCCCTACGGTGTGTTTCATCCGGCTAACGGCCAAACAGCACCCACGGGGGGCGCCCGCCGGGCGCCGGGCTTGTCCAGACGGAGTTTCAGGCCCTCGAGGCCGTAATGCGTCCAAAGCCGCCATCGCATAGAACCTGCGAAGGCGAGCCACTGCCAGCGGGTGGCAAAAGCATACCCTGCCCGGCCGATCCGTGAGCGCATCTGCGACTGGCCGGACAGGTTCGTTCTTTTTTCGGTTTTTTCAGGAAGGGAGGAACAATCCCAAGACTTGCACACACACAGGCGTTCTTTCCCAGACCCAGACCAAATCTTTTTCGGAGAAGCAAGAGTATGAAAAGAAGCCACACGTGCGGAGAGCTCAACAGAGCTCACCTCGGACAGGAAGTTCGCCTCTCTGGCTGGGTTCATCGCATAAGGGACCACGGCGGCGTATTCTTCATTGATCTGAGGGACAGATACGGCCTCACGCAGATAGTCCTCAACCCGCAGCTAAGCCCGGAAGCACACACCAGCGGAGCACGCCTCCGGCCGGAGTTCGTCATTTCCGCCTGGGGCGCCGTTACGGAGAGACCCGAGGGCACCGTCAACCCCAAGCTCCCCACCGGCGAGATCGAGGTCAAGGTCAACAGGTTGGAAATCCTCAGCGAGTCCAAAACCCCGCCCTTTCCCATCGCCGATGACGTCCGCGTCAACGAAGAAATCCGTCTCAGGTATCGTTACCTCGACCTCCGGCGGCCTCGCATGCTCAGCAACCTTACGCTTCGGCACAAGGTCGTCCTCGCTGCCAGAAACTACCTGTCGCAAGAGGGATTCCTCGAGGTCGAAACCCCCATCCTCACCAAAAGCACGCCCGAAGGAGCGAGAGATTACCTCGTCCCGAGCCGGCTCGAGCCGGGCTCCTTCTACGCACTCCCCCAGTCTCCCCAACTCCTCAAGCAGCTCCTCATGGTCGCCGGCATAGACAAGTACTTCCAGATTTGCCGCTGTTTCCGCGACGAGGACCTCCGAGCCGACAGGCAGCCCGAGTTCACCCAGATTGATATCGAAATGAGCTTTGCCGAGCAGGACGACGTCTTCCGCCTCGTGGAGGAAATGATGCGCGCTTGCTTCAAAGCCGGCCTCGGCCTCGAGATCGAGACCCCCTTTCCCAGAATGTCTTACCCCGATGCCCTCGATAACTACGGCGCCGATAAGCCCGATACCCGCTACGGATTCCTCATCCACGACGTGTCCGACCTCGCCCGCCAGTCCGCCTACAAAGTTTTTCGCTCCGTCATCGAGGAGGGCGGCGTCGTCAAGGCAATACGCCTCCCCGGATGCGCCCGCTACTCCCGAAAAAACATTGACGACCTCGCGGCTTTCGCCTCCGCTTTCGGGGCCAAGGGACTATCCTATATCAAGGTTGGGGAAGGAGACGTCGCCTCCCCGCTCGCAAAGTTCTTCCAGCCGTCCGTCCTCCAGACCATCGTTCGCGAGCTGGAGGCCGAGAAAGACGACCTGCTCATTCTAACCGCCGGCCAGAAGCGAAAAGTCAACGAGTCGCTCGGCGCCGTTCGCACCAAAGTCGCCGCCGAGGAGGGACTTATTCCCGATGGGCAGTTCTCCTTGCTCTGGGTCGTGGACTTCCCTCTCTTCTCCTACAACGAAGAAGAACAGCGATTCGAAAGCGAGCACCATCCCTTCACCTCGCCCGCGGAAGAGGACCTCGCCCTCCTCGACACCGACCCTCTGAATGTTCGCTCCGCCTCCTACGACCTCGTCCTCAACGGCGTAGAGGTCGGCAGCGGCAGCGTCCGAATTCACAATGCCGAAATCCAGAAGAAGGTCTTTCGCCTGCTCAATCTCACCGAGGAGGAAATCAACGACAGATTCGGGTTCTTCACCGACGCCCTTCAGTACGGCACCCCTCCCCATGCGGGAATCGCCCCCGGACTCGACCGAATCATCAGAATCATGTGCGGCGCCGACAGCATCCGCGACGTCATCGCCTTCCCCAAGACCCAGAAGGCAAGCGACCTCATGACCGGCTCACCTTCTTCCGTCAGCGACCGCCAACTCAAGGAGCTTTACCTCAAAACCGTCAAGTAATCCCCCGCCGCCACGGCCGCGGCGACGTTCCGCCCGGACGCTTTCCCTGCGCCGTCCGCGACCTTCCCCTCTGCTGTCGTTTTTTCTGTATCGCCTCTGCGTTCCTCACGCTGATCCTCTTCTCCCGATTCTCTATCCCTTTTCCTCTCCGCGCCTCCGCGATATCTCTTTCTCCCACCCCCTCTGCGCCTTTGCGCCTTTGCGTTACAATACTCTTCTCTTTGACAAACCATCAGGCAATGCCCTTTTTCTTTGACAAATGACAACAAATGTGTCATAATCATGCCAACGATGGAGAGAATCGCAGTACTTCATGCCGCGCTCGCAACCAATCGCGCCATGCCTCCGCGGTTCCTGCGTTCTCTGCGGCTAAGGTTCGATCTTTCACATACTGGACCAAGCGCTGCAATCCAAAGAGCATTCCAGTATGCCCTCTCGACGAGAGAATACTGGAAAATACTGGAATTTTAGACCGTTTTCGGGGTTAAAGGCCCATAGCGCTTCCCCCTCTTTCGCAGCGGGTTGCGCTCGAAAAAATGCAACTTTCTGTGCACAAAAAGGCCATTCACGCGCCAATGCCGGAAATATCTTCCGGAGACTTTTCCGCGTGAATACGGTACAATTCGGCCCGTGTAGTAGTCCAGTCGCAAGAATCGCTCCAGCGTTTTCGCCAGCGGGAGCGGCAAGAACAAAGACCGCAATCCAGGGTGTACGCAAAATGACGAAAGCCATAGGCATCATTATTACTGCGCTCTTGGTTTCTTTCTGCCAGACCGTCAGGTCAGAAACGTGGTACGTGGCGCCCCCGCCGCTGGGGCGGGACAGCAATCCGGGGACTGAAGACCAGCCTTTCGCAACAATCCAGAAGGGCATTGACGCCGCGAAAGACGGCGACACCGTCATCGTCGCCCAGGGGACCTACGTCGAGAACATCCAGTTCAATGGCAAGAATATCATTCTCCGCAGCACCGACCCCCTCAACCCGGATGTCGTCGCCAACACCATCATTGACGGCAACCAGACGGGGCCTGCCGTGACCTTCGCCAACACCGAGAACGAGACTTGCGTCCTTTCCGGCTTCACGATCCGCAATGGGACCGGTTCCAGGGGTGCCGGGGTCTCCGGGGGAAACTACGGGGCACGCACTCAGGCAACGCTCCGCAACAACGTCATCACTGGCAACAGCGGCGGAGGAGTGGTCTTCTTTGACGGTCTGATCGAGAACAATGTCCTGACCGGCAACACAAACGGCGGTCTTTCCTACTGCGATGGCGTGGTTCGGAACAACGTCGTTGTCCGGAACGCTGGGACGGGCGGTCTCTGGAGCTGCGGAGGCATGGTCGTCAACAACACAATTGCCGACAACTCGGGCGCCGGGTTGACGTATTGCGACGGCAGTATCCACAGTTGCATCGTGTGGGGGAACCTCGGCGAAGGGGGAGTGCAGATCGATGGCGGAAGCATCCCCACTTTCTCCAGCATCCAGAACTGGACCGGAGGCGGGGAAGGGAACATCGCCGCATTCCCTTATTTAGTGAACCCGCTCAAAGGCGACTACCATCTGGCGACCTGCTCCCCCTGTATTGATTCTGGCTATCCCGCCTCCGCATATCAAAATGAGCCTCAGCCCAATGGAGGGCGTATCAACATGGGCGCCTATGGAAACACGTCTGAGGCGACCTCCAGGTCACCCGACACCGATCGTGATGGGCTCCCCGACGACTGGGAGAAGCACTTTTTCAGCAACCTTTTCCAGGGACCAAACGATGACCCGGACAACGATCTCAAGGTGAACGCTGACGAGTACCGTCGGGGGGCAAATCCAGCTCGGTTAGTCATGCGACATGTTGACGCCTCCGTTCCCAGCTCCGGCGATGGAACCTCTTGGCAAAGCGCCTTCAAGACCATTCAGGAGGGAATCAACGCGGCCTCTGAATGGGACACCATTCTCGTCGCGGAAGGCACTTACGTCGAGAACATCAACTTCAAAGGGAAAAACATCACCCTTGCAAGCACGGATCCGCTCAATTCCGCCGTCGTGGAAAAGACGATTATTGATGGGAACGAGGCCGGCTCGGTCCTCACCTTTAGCGGCTCCGAGGACGAGACCTGTGTCCTGACCGGGTTCACGATCCGGAATGGCATGGCTGTTTATGGCGGAGGAATTTGCGGTGGCGCGGAATACATCCACACCCACGCCACAATCCAGAACAACGTCATCACAGGGAATTCCGCTTCGCTTCCTGGCGAAGATGATGGAAGTGCCGGGGGCGGGCTGTGCTTCTGTGATGGCATCATCCAGAACAACACCATAAGCGGTAACTCCGCTTCGGCCACTGAGGAATTTTGGGAGAGTGCCGGGGGCGGGCTGGCTTATTGTGACGGCATCATCCGGAACAACAGCATAACCAGCAACTCCGCTTCGGCCAGCGACGAATTTGCAGATAACCAGGGGGGCGGGTTAGCCTACTGCAACGGCGCCATCCGCAGCAACATCATCGCTGAAAACTCCGCTCCCGGCGAAGACGGCGGAGGAGGTGGGTTGGCTTATTGCGCCGCCACGGTGCAAAACAATACCATCAGGGGCAACTCCGCCGCTTACGGCGGCGGTTTGGGTTTCTGCCGGGGCGCCATTATTGAGAGCAACATCATCCGCGGCAACCAGGGCATGTGGGGCGGCGGTCTCGGCTGGTGTCAGGGCAGAATCATCCAGAACAACACCGTCGTCGCCAATTCCGCTGAGGACTACGGCGGTGGACTCGCCGGATGCGCCGGCATCCACAACTGCATCATTTGGGGAAACACGTCAGCCAGAGGCGGGCAGATTTACGATATTGACGGCTTAATCCCGCCATCCCATTCCTGCATTCAGGACTGGACGGGCGGCGGCGAGGGGAACATCTCCGAGAACCCACTGTTCGTGAACGAAGCCTCCGGCGACTACCGCCTCAAGTCAACCTCCCCTTGCAGGGATAAAGGGCTGGACTATTACTGGTTCGCCTGGCCTCAGCGAGACGCTGACGGCAACTGCCGCGTGTTCGGCGACCGAGTGGATATGGGCTGCTACGAATATGGTGCATCGCCGGACTCCGACGGCGACCTCCTTTCCGATGCAGACGAACCGACCCAAGGAACGGACGCATTCAGTGATGATTCCGACGGCGACGGTCTCCGCGACGGCCTGGAAGTCCTCCGTGGCACGAACCCCAAAGCGAAGACACCGCCGCAAGTGATCCATGTCCCGGCCGACATGCCTTCCATTCAACAAGCTCTCTGCCTCGCCCTTGACGGCGACGAAATCGTCGTGTCGCCGGGCGACTACTCCGTGAATCTCCAGTTCTGCGGAGCGAACGTCATCCTCCGCAGCTCTGACCCGGATGATCCCTCCGTAGTTGACTCAACCGTTCTCGATGGCGGCGGCTCGAGCTCCGTTGTCCGGTTGATGGGCACGGAGACGGAATCCTGCGTCGTATCGGGCTTCACCATCAAAAACGGCTTCGCTCTCTCCGGCGGTGGCATCTACGCGGGAGCCTGGCCCAATCGTGCCCGGGCTGCGATCCGGAACAACGTGATCACAGAGAACTTCGGCGAGTCCGGCGGCGGGATCGCCGGCTGCGACGGGCTGATTGACGGGAATACAATCGCTGGCAACAACGCTTACGACGGAGGCGGGCTGTGCGACTGCAACGGTGTCTTCCAGAGCAATACCATCAGCGGCAACTCCGCTGGCGAAGTCGGCAGAGGCGGCGGGCTTTTGTCGTGCTGGGCGACCATCCAGAACAATGTCATCAGCGGCAACTCGGCTTTTCTGGGAGGTGGGCTTCAGCTCTGCGAAGACGTCATCCGGAACAATCTGATCGTCGCCAACTCCGGTGGCTGGAAAGGCGGCGGCCTCTATATGTGTGAGGGCACCATCGAAAACAACACCATCGTCGGCAATTCCGCTGGTTTCGCGGGAGGCCTTCTGGACTGCACGCCGAAGATCGTCAACTGCATTCTCTGGGGAAATACCGCTACCGACTTCCCGCAGTTCTACGGCGCCTGGTACATGACCTATTGCTGTGTCCAGGATTGGGACGGCGGCGGCGGTGAAGGCAATACAAACGAAGACCCGGGTTTCGTGGACGCTGATGGACCGGACGACGACCCGAGCACTTACCAGGACAACGATTATCGCCTCCGCGCCGATTCCCCCTGCGTTGACAAGGGCATGAACGCAGACTGGATGTTGCAGGTGCCTGACCTGGACCGCAATCCCAGGGTTTTCTACGGCAAGGCTGCCCACACCGTGGACATGGGCCCCTATGAGCTCGGTTCCTGGCCCTTCAGCATCATCAAGGTCTCCGAAGCAGGCGGCAATGTTCACCTAAAATGGAACAGCCGCCCCGGCGATACCTACGTCATCTGGTCGTGCGTTGACCTTCCGGCAGGAGCATGGACTGAGGTCGAAACCGTCGGGTCTCAGGGCTCCGAGACTATCTGGACCGGGCCGGCGGCCACCGGCGAGACGAAGTTCCATCGCGTGGAATTGAAGTAACAGGAACCCATGGGGAGGACTGGCTTATCAGAAAGACATTGCCCCCGGCAACAACGATCGTTGTGGCCCTTCTTTTGGCCTGCGCTTCAGGCTTCGGGGCCACCTGGTACGTGGACGACTCGGTTTCTTCGTCCGGCAACGGACAATCGTGGGCGAGCGCGTTCAAGATGGTCCAGGAAGGAATTGACGCGGCATCGAACGGCGACACAGTCATCGTCGCCCAAGGAACCTACGTCGAGAACGTCCAGATCAACGGCAAGAACATTGTGCTTCGCGGCAGCGATCCCACTGATCCCGGCGTCGTCGCCAACACAATCATTGACGGCAACGCGGCCGGCGCGGTTGTCACGTTCGCCGGCACGGAGGACGAAACCTGTGTCCTTTCAGGTTTCACGATTCAAAACGGCGAGTGGCCATACGGCGGAGGAATTTTCGGGGGCATCGAGGAAAGCCCCACTCACGCCAGCATACAGAACAATGTGATCACCGGCAACGTGGGTAGCTTAGGCGGTGGGCTATGTTATTGCGACGGCGCCATCCGAAACAATGCAATCACCGAAAACGCTGGCGCGAAGGGCGGGGGCCTGTACAGTTGCGGCGGCACGATTCAGAACAACGTGATCGCGGGCAACTCGGCTGGTGCCGGTGGCGGGCTGTCGGATTGCAACGGAACTATCCGCAACAACGTGATCAGCAATAACACGGCCGGTCCTGCCGGTGGCGGGCTGTACAAATGCAACGGTCCAATCGAGAACAACACCATCTGTGACAACTCCTCATCTGTTGCCGCAGGGGGTCTGTGGGATTGCCAAGGACCAATTCGCAATTGCATCATATGGGGCAATACCGCTCGCAACTACCCCCAGTTGCGGGACACCCCGGCTACGACCTATTCCTGCATCCAGGACTGGGATGGCGAGGGAGTCGGGAACATATCGGTCTATCCGCACTTCGTTGACCCTTTGGCCGGGGACTATCATCTACATACCTGGTCACCTTGTATTGATGCAGGGGATCCCTCGTGCAGCTTCTCCAATGAACCGCAGCCAAACGGCGGCAGAATCAATATGGGAGCTTACGGGAACACTCCCGAGGCGGCTTCGGCTTCAAAGGATACGGACAAGGACCTTCTCCCAGATGACTGGGAATTGCACTTCTTTGGGAATCTCGCCCAGACCGCAGCGGCCGATCCGGATAAAGACGGAAAGTCGAACCTCCAGGAATACCATCGTGCGAGCAATCCCGCCCGCCTTGTCACCTGGTACGTTGACGACTCGGTCGCCGCTTCCGGGGACGGCACCTCCTGGCAGAAGGGGTTCAAAACCATTCAGGAGGGAATAAATGTCGCCTCGGAGTGGGATACCGTCATTGTCGCCGAGGGAACCTATCTGGAGAATATCCACTTCAAAGGGAAAAGCATCCATCTCACCAGCGCCGATCCCCTCAGTGGCGCCGTCGTCGCAAGTACCATCATTGACGGCGACAAGGCCTCCTCGGTCGTGAGATTTCTCGGCACCGAGGATGAGTCCTGCACGTTGTCGGGCTTCACGATCCAAAACGGCTACACCGACATGGAGCCGGGAGCCGGAATCCGCGGGGGGTGGGCCGCGGCTCGCACCCGCGCGACCATAGAAAACAACGTCATCACCGACAATGTTGCGGAAATGGAGGACGGCGGGGGAATCGCCCGCTGCGATGGCATTATTCGGAACAACACCATCTCCGGCAATTCAGCGGACGAGGGCGGTGGCCTCTACGGGTGCAATGCCACAATCAGGAACAACATAATCACCGGGAACTCTGCCGTACAAGACTATGGCGGGGCGCTATCCAATTGCGGCTGGGGAGTCCGGCCTGCCATCATTGAGAGCAACACGATTTCCGAAAACTCCGCCAGCGGAGGTGCCGGACTCCAGGATTGTCACGGCACAATTCGCGGCAACATCATCTCCAGCAACACAGCCACAGGCTACGGTGGCGGTGTGCGCTATTGCAGCGGCACGATCCAGAACAACACCATTTCGGGGAATTCGGCCGGTCTGGACGGAGGCGGACTGATCGGATGCGACTGCCCGGTCGAGTACAACGTCATAACCGGCAATTCCGCTGGCCAGCACGGCGGCGGACTCCGCGGCTGCGATGACCTTGTTCGGTACAACACCATCTCTGGTAACTCCGCCCAACAGGAGGGTGGCGGACTCTCCATGTGCGACGGCGTGATAGAGAACAACATCATCATCGCCAACTCGGCAACGGCGATGCTGGGCATTGGCGGGGGGCTTTGTTTGTGCAACGGCATCATCAGGAACAACCTAATCGCCGGCAACTCGGCGGGCAATAACGGCGGTGGGGCCTCGAATTCCGACGGCGTGTTTATGAACTGCACCATCGTAGGCAACTCGTCCCAATGGGGCGGAGGTCTCGGCTACTGGCGAGGAACCATCAGCAACAGCGTCATCTGGGGGAATACCGCGTCGAAAGGCAGCCCGCAGGTTTCAAAGTCCAGCGATCCCACATATTCGTGTATCCAGGATTGGACGGGAGGCGGTGAAGGGAATACCGCCGAAGACCCGAAGTTCGCCGACGCGGACGGCCCCGACAACAACCCCGCAACGTACGAGGACAATAATTACCGTCTTTCGGAAGGCTCCCCCTGCACTGACACCGGCGCGAACGAGGACTGGATGTCGCAGGCGGTTGACATGGACGGCAATCCCCGAATATTTTACGGCGGCTTATCTCACACGGTTGACATAGGGGCCTACGAGTACGGCTCCTGGCCGTTCAAAATCGTCGCTCTCACGCCGGCCGCCGGTGGCGGGGCTGGACTTACCTGGAACAGCCGCCCGGATGAGACCTACGTCATCTCGTCGTGTGCCGACCTGCTCGCGGGCGGGTGGCTGGAGGAAGAGACGGTACCGTCTCAGGGCGACACGACTCGCTGGACAGGCAGCGTACCTTTTGGGCGAATGAAATTCTATCGCATTGAACTGAAGTAGTGGGTGTTTTGGAGGAAGTGTGCGTTTGCGTTTGCACTGGCAGATTGTCATAGCCCTGATTCTCGGGGTGGTGGCGGGCTTCATCCTCGGTGAAGCGGCGAGCTACTTCGAGTTCATGGGCGTGATTTTCATGCGGGCGCTGATGATGATAATGGCGCCCCTCGTTTTCGCCTCCATCGTCGTGGGCATTTCCGGCGTCGGTAACCCTGCCAGACTCGGAAAGCTCGGCGGCAAAACGCTCCTCTACTTCTTCACGACCACGTTCATATCGGTCATCATCGGACTATTTCTGGTCAACGCCATCCACCCGGGCAGCGAGAACCTCAGGCCAGAGCTGATGAAAGCCTATGGTAGCGCTCAGGAACCGCAAAAGCTCGCCGAAGCTGCCCAACGCGCGACGACCTTCTACGACTTCTTTCTCAACCTCATCCGAGAGTGCCTGAGAAACCCCTTCGATGCTCTGGCCAATCTCAAGGTCTTGGGAATTGTTTTCTTCGGGGTGCTTTTTGGCGGCGTTCTCGCGACACTGGGCGAGAAAGGCGCCCCTGTCATCCGTTTCTTCGACGGGGTCAACGAAGCGATGTACAAGCTGACGGGGTTGGTGATGAAAATCGCTCCTTTTGGCGTCTTCGCCCTCATGGCCAACGCCGTCGCTGCCGGCGGTCTGCGCATTCTGCGCTCTCTATTGTTTTATTCGCTGACGGTGCTGGCGGGGCTGGCGATTCACTCGATACTGGTCTTGCCTTCCCTGCTGAAGCTCTTCGGCAAGGCGCCGGTTTGGAAATACGCCAGCGGTATGAAGACCGCGCTGCTGACCGCTTTCAGTTCCGCCAGCAGCAGCGCGACCCTTCCTATCACGATGAGATGCGCCGAGGACATGGGAGTTTCCAGAAGAACGTCCGGCTTTGTCCTCCCCATCGGCGCCACGATAAACATGGATGGCACAGCGCTCTACGAGGCGGTAGCCGCCATCTTCATTGCTCAGGTCTATGGGATACCGATGGGGCTCGGCCAGCAGGTCATAATTTTTCTTACCGCGACTCTCGCCGCCGTCGGAGCGGCGGGCATCCCCAGCGCGGGGACCGTGACCATGATAATGGTGTTGACGGCTGTTGGATTGCCAATCGAAGGAGTCGGTCTAATTCTTGCCGTGGACAGGCTGCTCGACATGTGCCGCACAGCGGTCAACGTCTGGGGAGATTCCGTCGGCGCCGCCATCATCGCCCGGACGGAAAATGAAGAACTCTTCCCGAAACACGAAGTCTGAGCCGTCGTGAGTTGGGCCATGGTAATCCGCGGGCGCAAGGCACCCGTCGGCCCGGGCAGAGCAGAATTGTCCGACGCTCGAAGCGACCCTTTCTTTCCCCTGCGGGACCAACTACCTGAAGTCTCTCCGGGACTTGCCCGCGTTTGTCACCCTTCAGCCCCACTCTTCTCTTTTCAGCTCTCTGCCTTCGGCCGCCGATCGCAGCAGAGCGGAGAGAATTCGTGTGATTTCCAGGCCCTCTTCCGCGGTGCCAATCTCGATTGGGCGATCCGCTGCGAGGCATTCCGCGAAATAGTCATCCTCCTCTTGATACCCCCATCCCTTGCCGAGGGCCTCCGGCGGCGGGGTGATGTCAACGAGCTTCCCGTGGCTTTCCGTGTAGATGGTCAAGGGAGCGGTCTTCGCTCCCCCCTTCGTCCCAAAGAGCTTCATCTGCCACAGCTCCTCGTTGTTGGCGGCCCAACTCGATTCCACTGTCACAGTCGCCCCGTTCTCGAGGCGGATGAAGCCTATCGCCATATCCTCCACGGAGAACTCGCCTTTGGGGAAACGGTTCTGATTGATGAGGTCGTAGGCGGAACCGGACACACTGACAGCTCTTGGGTAGCCCATGAACCACAGGACAGAGTCGAGGACGTGGACGCCGATGTCGAAAAGGGCTCCGGAACCTGCCTTATCTTTCTCGACAAACCAGTGTCCTCTCCCGAGGTCGCCCGTCGGAGGAAAGTCAATCTGCGGCGTCCCTCTCCGGCGGAGCGCCACGGCCTTGGCGTAGTAGATGTCCCCGAATTGCCCGTCGTCAACGGCTCTCTTGAGGAACCGCGCTTCGTCCTTGAAACGGCCGCTGAAGGCGACCATCAGCTTGCAGCCGGTTTCTGCGGCGGTCTTGGTCATTTCCTCGGCAGCCGCGGCCGAAATCGCCATCGGCTTTTCGCAAAGCACGTGCTTGCCCGCCCTCATTGCCGCGATGCTTGCGGTGTGGTGCAAAAAGTTGGGAAGAGCGACCACGACTGCGTCAACATCGGCATCGGTTGTGAGCTGCGAATAGTCTTCGTAAACCCTGGCGACATCGTATTTCTGCGCAAAGTTCTTCGCCAGAGGCTGGTCAGGGTCCGCAAGCGCCACAACCTTCGCCTTTTCGTTCTTGCTGAAACACTCGAGGTGGTATCTGCCTATCCCCAGCCCTGCTATGCCAATCCTTACTGCGCCATTTGCCATAGTTTTTCTCCCGCAACGTCTTGTTTCTTTCCTGTTTCTCGGCGCCGATGGAGGCTGCTTTCCGCCTCCGGGGCTTTTTTCGGTGCTTAGGGCTTAGAGCTTCTTTCTGAAAAGCGTGAGCGAGAAATTCTTCCCCGGGCAGTCGGTGCTGTTGACATCCCTGTGCCCAACGACCCTCGACTTTGGGACCTTGCATTCTCTCACCAAATACCTCACCAGAGAGACCAGGCTGTCCATTTGCTTCCTTGTGGGATAAGTTTTCTCGAAGTCTCCGACGAGGCATATCCCGATCGCTATCTCGTTCATCTTCCAACTGCGGACATGCCCGCCCTGCAACTGCTTCGTCCAGCGTCCTCCCACTTCGACTTCGCCGTCGCCGGAGCGTGTCCCGTTGCCGATGACAAAGTGGTAAGCAAGTCCGTTCTTCATGCCGAGCCTTTTGTGGTGGCGGCCGAAGATGGCAGCGTTCCCGACACGCGTGCCGCTGTGATGAATGATGATGTACCGCCATTTCCGTGGGCGGACTCCCCTCGGGAGACGGCACAGGGAAGCTATCTTCAGCCGGCGCGCTTCGGCAGTCACCACGCCCGGAATGATTAACCCTTGTCCGGGGGAAATCTGGTCGGGCTTCTTGAGGTTGTTGGCCCTGATAATCTCCTCGGGCTTGACGCCATACTTTCTGGCGATGGACCAAACGGTCTCCCCCTTCTGAACGATGTGCTTTACCCTCGACGCTGGAAGTCGTGTTTTTGCGCTTGAAACGGAAGTCCCCGCCCGAGGAATGATTAGCTGTTGTCCGGGGGAAACCTTATCGGGCTCCTCGAGCTTGTTGAGGGCGATGACCTCCTCCGGCTTGACACCGTACTTTTTCGCGATGGACCAGACGGTCTCGCCTTTCTGAACGATGTGGGTTGGAGGATTCTCGGAAGGTCGTGTTGTCCCCACGCACGAGGAAATGATAACCGCGCACGCCAGCAATACCATGTAGCAAACAAAAACGGTTCGAGTGAGCTTACTGCCCATGTGTTCGCCCGCCTTTCTCGATGCCCTTTACCCTCAACCCGGACAGTAGTGTCAGGGCAGCGCTGAAATTTTGCATCGGCATGATACACACACCATCAACGGTAGATACCAACTTCTCAAGGAGTCCCGCCGCGACGGCAAGGCCGACCTCCCTCTCTTCCTCGCGGCTCGCGGCTTTCTCCATTTTCTGGAGGAGCGATTCCGGCAGAGAAATGCCCGGAACTTCGTAGTGCAGATAATGTGCCATTTTCTTGCTGCGAACCGGCATCAACCCCGCAATGACCGGCACGCCCAGCTCTTTCGTCAGTTCCAGAAAGGACCCGAGCGCGTCCACATCATAGATGGGCTGTGTCTGAATGAAATTCGCCCCTGCGGCGGCTTTCCTTTTCAGTTTGCCCATTTCCCTGGGGAGGTCGTCGGCTGTCGGATTCGCCGCAGCTCCTATCAGGAAATCGGTCGGGGAGCCTAACTGCTTGGCGGCGATGTCCTCGCCACGGTTCATCCTGGCGATGATCTCTATGAGGCCCTCCGAGTTCACGTCGAAGACAGAAGTGGCGCGAGGGAAGGGGCCCGCCGGAGAGGGGTCGCCCGTCAGAGCTAAGATGGCGTCCACGTCGAGCGCCGCAGCACCCAGGAGCTCCGATTGAAGGCCAAGGATGTTTCGGTCGCGGCAGGTCAGGTGCAAAATGACACTCAGCCCGACTCGCTCCTTTATCAGATGCGCGAACGACACGGGGTTCATTCGGGGGCTTGCCATCGGATTGTCCGGGACGTTTATGGCGTCAGCCCCGTTCCTCTTGAGGGAATCAATGCCCGCCAGCAGGGACGAATAGCCGGTTCCGGCCGGGGGAGAAACCTCCACTGAGACGAAAAACTTTTCTCCCAGCTTCTGAGCGATCGGGTTTTTGGCGAAACGAGCCCCGTCTGGACGGGGACGCGCCACCTGCGAGACTTTCGCTTCCACAGCGACCTGCCTTCTCGTTGGCGAAAGCCCCCTGACTCGCTCCGCGATGGCTTTTGTGTATTCGGGAGTTGTCCCGCAGCAGCCGCCGACGATGTTGGCGCCGGCACTGATGAATTCCTCGCAGAGCTCGGCGAAATACGCGGGATCGGAGAGGTGAACGGTCCTTCCCCCGAAGAAGCGGGGAAGTCCGGCGTTCGGCTGGACTGAAATCGGCAGGTCTGTCAAAGCCGCGAGCTCTTCCAGAATTGCCAGGCTGTCGAACGGCCCACACCCGCAGTTGTGACCAACCACGTCAACGGAGTTTTCAAGACAGACCGCAAGAGATTGCGCGGGGGAAATCCCCATGCGAGTGCGGCGATCTTTGAGGTAGGCCATCTGGCATATCACAGGGAGGGCCGTCACAGACCTTGCCGCCTTCAGCCCCGCGCGAAGGTCCTGCAGGCTGGAGATTGTCTCGAGAAGGATAATGTCCACGCCGGCGTCGTAAAGCGCAGAAATTTGCCGCTTGTAGATGGAAAACCTGTCTGCAAGGGAGAGAAACTGTGAAGGATCGGAACCCGGCCCGAGCGGCCCGACGGCTCCGGCGACAAAGGCTTTGTCTCCGGCGACTTCCTTTGCCAGGCGAGCCCCGGCTTGATTTATTTCCTCGACCTTATCTTCCTCGCCGTACCTTGCAAGCTCCGTCTCGTTGGCGCCGAAGGTGTTCGTCTCGATGATGTCCGCACCCGCCGCCACGTAATCTGCATGGATGGACCTGACGAGGTCCGGGTTGTCGAGGTTCATCCTTTCGCAGCAGGCGGTGAGAGGCACGCCTCTGTCAAACAGAAGCGTCCCCATCGCTCCGTCGCAGACCAAAACCCGCTCATGCGATTGTTGGAGAAAATCTGCCATTCCGCTTTTCGCCACCTGACAAGGAAAGAATCTTGCGGTACTATATACGGAAGCCTCTGGCGAGGGCAAGGAAATCTTCGGCGCAGGATGCTCCTTTCCCGAAACCCGGCCGTTCAGTGCGCCGACCGTCGTGGAGAAAGTCAAGACCGTCATCGCCAAGGAGAGAGAAGAGGAGGGGGAAAGGGCTTTTTTGACAGGATGAACAGGATTTACAACATCCAGTCTATCCTGTTATCCTGTCAAAAGAAAGATACCCGGTCTGACCACAAGAAAAGATGACTGGGAATGACATTTGAAGATATGGGATACCTACCCGTCGGAAAACTGAGCATGGAGCATCTCGAATCGCTGCTCGCGTCGGTGAAGACGCTCGATCCGAGGGTCATTGTGGGGCCGAGGATTGGCGAGGACGCCGCCGTGCTCGATTTCGGCGAGAAATACCTCGTCGCCAAAACTGACCCCATCACTTTCACAGCCGAGAGAATCGGCTGGTACGCTGTCAACATCAACGCGAACGATGTCGCGGTGATGGGCGCGCGGCCGATGTGGTTTCTTGCCACGGTCTTGCTGCCGGAGGGGAAAACCTCTCCCGCCCTCGCGGACCGGATATTTCACGACATCAGGCTGGGGTGCGAGGAGCTGGGAGTGTCTCTCTGCGGAGGTCATATCGAGGTGACATTCGGCTTGCCGAGGCCGGTTGTCGTGGGGCAAATGCTCGGCGAAGTCGAGAAGGACAAGCTCATCAGGAACGACCGCATGACCGTCGGCGATGATATTCTCCTCCTCGGCGGAATTGCTGTCGAGGGCACGTCCGTCATCGCCCGCGAAAAGGAGGAGGAGCTTCGCCGCGCGTTTGGCGAGCGGTTTGTCGTCCGCGCAAAGAGCTTCCTCACAAAGCCCGGCATCAGCGTGGTGCGGGCGGCTCTCTCCGCCGCCGAGAGCGCTCGCATCGGCGCCATGCACGACCCCACCGAAGGAGGGCTGGCAACCGGCCTCCACGAGCTGGCACGAGTTTCCGGCGTTGGGATCGCGCTTGACCCTGAAAAGGTCTTTGTCTTTCCCGAAACGGAAGCTATCTGCGAGCATTACGGACTTGATGCCCTTGGCCTTCTGGCATCGGGGGCGCTCCTCGCCGCGACGGCCCCGGAAGAGACAGAAAAGCTGCTTATCGCAATGAAAAAGGCTCGCATCAGGTGCTCCGTCATCGGCAGAGCCGTCCCAAAAGAGCAAGGGATCAAAATGGAAGTTGAAGGAAAGCTCAAACCCCTCCCCCGCTACGACTCCGACGAGCTGACGAGGATACTGTAAGGGACCCGAGCTCGTTCAACTTCGGGGCAAGTTTTTGCTTGACGGCGAGACCGCGCGCGATATGATAAAAAGGTGGAGTTGTTGACGCAAGCTGCTGTCGCGCGCTGGTCTCGAAGCGCTCGGATGCGCGCACCGAAGGCCAAGTCTCGGGATGCTTCCAGTATAGCCGACTACCGGGACGCAAGGCAGAGCGGCACCATGTATTGCAGAAAATTGAACATCGGCGACGACTATCACCACCGGGCGAGAGTTGCAGAGCGACGCGGTGTGCTTTGACCTGAACCGATGGTGCATGCAATTGCTGGGCGTTGCGTGTGAGGCAGGTGGGTAGGCCATAACGCGCGGGCGCGCGCGTCTGTCGCGTTGTTCAGACAAATGCTAATGATTAGGAAAGAGCATTGCACCAAGCATCAGAGCCAGTACCTGGCGTGTGTTGAATGCGAGGCGGAAGGCGGGGTCCATTCGTCCTCCGGTCAGACCGATGGGTAGCATTGCCTATCGCGGTTTGACTCTGGCGTTGTCCATACTGCAAGTAAGTCTGCCAAAAACCCCCACGCAAAATGGAGAGAAGGCAGAAAGGAGGAATCCAACAGGGCGGTGCAGCCTGTCGGGATTCGCCTGCGCTACGCGCAGGAGTTAGGCAACACGCAAGAGAAAGGAGGAGAAGGAATGAAGCGAATGGCAGTCCTCGCGGCGGTCATCATGATGGCATGGAACGCACAAGCGCAAGAGTTCGAGATCCAGTCGTTCCACAGGAATGGGGAGCTCGAGTTCAACCAAATCCCGAATGCGGCATCGTACCGAGTGGAGTGGGCATCGTCGCTGCAGGGAGAATGGAAGCCTTTTTCCGAACTGGCCGCATTGGACAACATTGTCCCCACGGGCGAAGGAAATGTAATTGTGACCGTGCCGCTGTTTTACAGGGTGGTGGCGGATACGGCCCCTCCGGACATGGTGGAAGTGGAAGGCGGGACGTTCACGATGGGGGACACGTGGGGGACCGGGGGCTCCGATGAGGTACCCACGCACCAGGTAACGCTGAGCTCGTTCTGGAGCAGCAAATACGAGGTGACCAATGAGAAGATGCGTGAGGTCATGCAATGGGCCTACGACAATGGGAAGATCAACGTTGTTGTTGATACGAGGGTGACGAACGCCGTGGGAGATGAGCAGGTGCTTCTTTTCGTCAATGAATGGAAGATGGCCATCACTTTTGCGGACGGGACGTTTGCGGTCGAGGAAGGGAAGGAGAACTTCCCGTGCCCAAAGGTTAGCTGGTACGGCTCGGCGGCGTTCTGCAATTATCGCAGCGGCATGGAAGGGTTGACGCCAGCTTACGATCTTAGCGACTGGAGTTGCAACTTCGGGATTGATGCCTACCGCTTGCCAACAGAAGCGGAATGGGAGTATGCGGCCCGGGGCGGTGCATCGGGAGCCGACACACTGTATTCCGGCAGCGATGTGATCGGAGATGTGGCCTGGTATGCGGACGACGACGGCGTCGTCCATGAGGTGGGCACGAAGGCGCCGAATGAGCTGGGGATTTACGACATGAGCGGGAACATGTATGAGTGGTGCTATGACCAGTACGGGGCATACGAGGCTGATCCGCAGACTAATCCAACCGGACCGGAAAGCGGAAGCGGTCAGGTAATGCGAGGCGGTGGTTATGGCCACTACGCTCCGAGGTGCCGCGTCACCTGTCGCTGGAAAGACAGCGCGACTACGACCACTGACGGCGTAGGCTTCCGTTGTGTTCGCTGAGCTCCGGTCATTCCCGGAAAACAGAAAGCCCGAACTCGCACGCCGGGTTCAAAAGGGCCGTGCGACATGAGCAGGTTGGATTGCAGGCCTAACTTGCGGCGTGCGAGCCCACACGTGTCTGGCAAGGAAGACGCGAGGGGATGGCTGACCCCTGAGAGCAACTGAAGGCCTTGCTGCGCCTTGTCGGCTGCCGAAATGGCTCAGCCAAACAAGGTGCTTGGGGGTGAGGCCAAACGGTGCATGGCGAGAAAACCGAAGCGGAACGAAAGCTCAAACCGCTTCCCCGCTACGATTCCGACGAGCTGAGGAGGATACTGTTAGGAGCCGCTGGCCGCCGCTCGTGGTAATGCTTCAGTTACCGGCGGCTGAGAGTGCGAGCGCATAGGAAGCAGAGGGACCCTTGTACCGGTGGCATCCTGCCCCCGCCGAGGGCGAGACGCGGGGTGTCCTTCTCACCTTATTCTCTGCGACTTTGCGCCCTTGCGTTAATCTGCTCTTCCCTTCTTCCCTCCTCCTCCGCCTCCGCCCGCTATCCGCCCGAGAGTGAGGGATTACGCCTAACCCCACGATGATGTTGACGAACGGGGCGCTTTCTGGTAATAAGGGTTTTGAGAGCGTCCGATGCAACGTCTCTTTGAGGAGATAAAAAACAGCGGGTCTTTTGACGGGTTCGTCTCCAGCGTCTGCGAGGGGGAGGACCTTGTCGTCGAAGGACTGTGGGATTCCGTCAAAGCCCTCCTTTGCGCCATCCTGGTTGAAAGTGCTCACAGGACAGCTCTTTATATCGCCAGAACGCCGACGGAAGCGGAAGTTCTGTACGATGACATAACGAGCTTCAGGGACGGTGCGGCTCTCCTTTTCCCCTCCTGGGAAACCCTCCCTCACGAGAATATCTCGCCCCACCCGGAAATCGTCTGCGACAGGCTCACTGTTTTGAAGCGTCTGCTGGACGCCGGCTCGTCGAGAAAGCCTGTTGTGGTAATCGCCAGCGCCCAGGCGGTTCTTCAGAAGGTTATCTCGCCAAAAGAACTGAAGCGGCGCCTATTCACGGTGGCCGTTGGCGAAGAAATCCCCCTGGAACAGTTGCTCACGCGGCTGGTGTCGCTCTCGTACGAGCGGAACGAAATGGTGGAAGAGAAAGGGACTTTCGCCGTCAGAGGAGGGATCGTTGACGTTTTCCCTATCACAGAAGGCTATCCGACAAGGTTGGAGTTTTTCGGGGAGACGATAGAATCCATGCGGCAATTCGACCCCGTCACGCAACGCTCGACGCGGCGGGTGGAGTATGTGACTGTTCTTCCCGCCGATGAGATGGCTATGAACGCCGAAAACCCGCGAGGGCTTTCGAGCACGCTCGCCTACTTCGAGCGGAAGGCGACAACGATTATTTACGATGACGGGCCGGGTATCCGGAGGAAGATTGAGGAAGTTCGGTCGCAGGCGCCGCCCGAAGCGGAGGAATTTCTCCGCCCGGAACAGTTCGAGCAAGAGACCCGGCGCTGGCCGAAAATCTTCTTCAACGATCTGCCGCTGGTGACCGCGGATGCTGCTAAAGCCCGGCGCGTTTCGATTGGCGTCAAACCGCTGACGTCGCTGGCGGGGGTAAAGTTGGTGGCGGGTGATGCCCGAGAAGCGCGAATGGAGGTGTTCGAGGCGATTCCGGATTGGCTGAAAGGTGACCGCGGCATCTATTTCGTCTGCAACAAGGCGGGAGAAGAGGAGCGTCTTCGCTCTGTGCTGGAGGACAGAGGCATCGGGGTGACGCCACAGATGCGGTTTGCGACCGGGCGGCTCAGCTCCGGCTTCTTCCTCGAGGACATCCGGACCATCGTCGTCCCTGACAAGGAGATTTTCCACCGGTACAAGATCAGGCGTGCGCCACGGAAGTTCAGGAGTACGGCGCCCATACGCGATTTCGAAGAACTCTCTCGCGGCGATTATGTGGTGCATCTTCACCAGGGGATCGGGCGTTTCCTCGGGATTGTTACGCTGAAAGACCACGACCCAACGAAGGAGTTTCTCGCCATCGAATACGCCGACGACGCCAAGCTCTACGTGCCCGTAGCTCAGGCGAATTTGGTTTCGAGATACATCGGACCAAGCAAGCGGCGGCCGCGTCTGGACACTTTGGGAGGCACTCGCTGGGCGAGAAGGAAAAGGAAAGTCGAAATCGCCGTGCAGGACTATGCCAGCGACCTGCTGGAGCTCTACGCGGCAAGACAGGGAATGGAAGGGACAGCTTTTTCCCCGGACACCGAATGGCAAAGGGAATTCGAGGATGCTTTCATCTACGAGGAAACACGCGACCAGGTCAAGACCCTCGAAAAGCTGAAGGGAGATATGGAATCGCCTCGCCCTATGGACAGGCTGATATGCGGGGATGTCGGCTACGGAAAGACGGAAGTTGCGGTGAGGGCGGCTTTCAAGGCGGTGATGGACAATAAACAGGTTGCCGTCCTTGTGCCTACAACAGTTCTGGCCCAGCAGCACTTCCATACCTTTTGCGAGCGAATGGCGGATTACCCGATAAATATCGAGGTTCTCAGCCGCTTCAAGAAGCTCGGCGAGCAGAAAAGAATCGTTGAGAACCTGAAAGTCGGGAAAGTTGACATCGTCATCGGGACACACCGTTTGATCCAGAACGACGTGCGGTTCAAGGACCTGGGGCTGGTCATCGTTGATGAAGAGCAGCGATTCGGTGTCAAGCACAAAGAGAAGCTCAAGCAGCTTCGGCGTCTGGTGGATGTGTTGACCATGAGCGCGACGCCGATACCGAGGACGCTGTACATGTCGCTTGTGGGCGCGAGGGATATGAGCAACATAGACACGCCGCCGCTGGACAGGCTGCCTGTGAAGACCCTGCTGGTGGAATTCGACCGCGGGATCATCCGCTCCGCCATCCTGCGGGAACTGAACAGAGACGGGCAGGTTTACTTCCTGCACAATCGGGTGCAGACCATAGAGAAGATGAGGGAATACATCGAAAAGCTCGTCCCCGAAGCGACCATCATGGCCGCCCACGGTCAAATGGGGGAGGGGGAACTGGAGACGGTGATGGAGTATTTCGTGAACGGCTCCATTGACGTGCTGGTCTGCACGACTATCATTGAGTCGGGGCTGGACATCCCCAACGCGAACACGATTATCATTGACAGGGCAGACAGGTTCGGTCTCGCGGACCTGTACCAACTGCGGGGCAGAGTCGGGCGGTGGAAACATCAGGCTTACGCGTACCTGATGGCGCCCAGAAACCGCGAGATACTGGAAACGGCAAAAAAAAGGCTGAGAGCCATACTGGACGCGCAGGGACTCGGCTCAGGATTCCAGATAGCCATGCGAGACCTCGAGATCAGGGGCGCCGGAAACATCCTCGGGACCGAACAGCACGGCCACATCGCCGCCGTGGGCTTCACTCTCTACTGTAACCTCTTGAAGAGGACGATTGACCGATTGAAAGGAAAAGAGGTCCCGGAGGAGATGGATGTGGTGTTCAGGCTTGACCTCAGTGCCTATATTCCGAAGTCATATATACCTCACAATAAGCAGAGGATTGACATTTACAGGCGGATGGCGCAGGCTCTTCGTCAGGAAGAGATCGCGGACATTGCCGCCGAGATGAAGGACAGGTTCGGCCCCCCGCCGGAGGAGGCGCTCAATCTAATCGAAATTGCCAGTTTGAAGATTTGGGCAAGAAATGAGAAGATTTCCCGTGTCGAGGTGAGCGACGGGAAGGTCATCGCCGAGCGGGCCGGAAGAAAACTCATGATTGACGGGCGCTTCCCGAGGCTGCGAAAGAGTGGCCGCCGAACTATCGTCCGGGAGATAAGGAGAAGCCTCGAGAAGGTGATGCGATGAGGCGCTCAAGGGCTTCGGAGCAGCGCTTGGAGTGGCTGGTTGCCAGACGGCCGCGCCGCTGGGTGTGTCCCCGTGCTATGCTTTGGCCAGATTGGGCGCGATTTCACACTATAGAGGTACGGAAAACCGCAGAGAGCGCAGAGCACGCCGAGAGGACTAGCGCATAGAGCATATCTCCTATAGGTAGGGTATCGGGGTCGGGTATGGGGCCGGAAGCTGAACCCGAAAACCCGAGCTCCAGACCCTACCTCTGCGGGGGAGGCTATGGAGAATACCTCATGAGACCGGCGCCGAAACTCACCGTTTACGTCGTAGTGTTGCTTTTCGCGGCAGCGGGCTGCATACGCAGAAGTCCGAGGAAACAGGACATGGTTCTGGCGACCGTTGGCGAAAAGGAAGTAAAGGAAAGCGACTTCCGAGCGGAGCTGGACCGGCTGGAGCCTACGATGAGGAGCAAGTACCGCAGGGAGCGCAGGGCTCTTCTCGATAAGATGATAGAGGAAGAAGTCTTCTATCAAAGCGCCCTCGACAGCAACCTCGCCGAGACACCCGAGGCGAAGAAACGCCTGACGAGGGCCGCGGAAGACGCTGCAATCGAGCGATTCAAGCAGCTCGAAATCTACTCCGGGGTCGCCGTTACGAGGGAGGAAATCGAGAAAAGGTACAGTGTGGAGCTGGCGCGGCGGGAAGAGTCAAGCTTGGTGAAATCCGTTTTCTATGTCTGCACCTTGCAGGAGGATCGCGTCCGGAATCTCGTCAACGCGGTCGAGCGAGGGGTGAAGGAGGGTCTGCCGTTCCGCGAGATCGCCCGCCGAAATTCGTTCGCGTGCCAGAGCTTCGAGCTCGACTCGGCTGGGTTCAGCGACCTCCCTGGGCAGATGCGCAACATTGCCGTCGGTCTGAATAACAGGACTGGCACTAATCTTCGCGGAACACCTCTCTATTTTTTCAAGGATGCGGAGGTGCTTGATGCAAAGCTGCTATCCCCATGCGCCCGCCGAATCCGACGGGCAATTCGCGAAGAGAAAAAGGAGCGGGCTCTTGGGAAATGGCTTTCGTCTCGCCGGGCAAGCAGCACAATCCGCGTTTACGAGAAAGCGATGGACGAGATAGAGAAGAGCGATGCCGTCGCCGCAGAAGTCAACGGCGTTTCCTTGACCGTGGGCGATGTGGCGGCGCCTCTGGAGGGGCTTTCCGTAAGGGACCGGGAGAAGAAAGCAGCCGACAGCAAAGCGCTTCTGGATGAAGCGATAGATAGAGAAATCCTCAGGCAGGAGGCTCTGAAGGAAAACCTCAGTGAGGATAAGGTCGTCAAGGAGAAAGTGGCAAGGGAGAGCCGTCGCATTCTCGTTGAACTCGTCGTCGAGCGGGACGTTGCTGGGGTGACGCCCACCGCGAGGGAAAAGTCTCGCGCGGAGCTGGCGACAGCGCTGAGGAAAGCCGCTGGTGTGAAGATACTTGCGGAAAACTTGAAGAAAATGTATGTTCCTGCGTCCAAGGAGATAGAAGAAATATTTGGGGGCGGGACAATCTGATGCGGAGACAATTGTTGTCGGGTCCGCGAGCAGAAGCGCAGCGACATGCGTGTCATTGTTTGTCCAGGAAAGGGATTTCCATGAGAAAATGGCTTCGGAAAAAATGGGGGAGTGTGGGGGTTGCCGCACTTCTTTTTTCCTTTGTCGTGAGTGGCTGGAGTTTTGGTCAGGAGAACGCTGAGAGGGCGGAGGCCGAGGGAGCGGGGTCTCCGAGCGTGTCTCCAGCGCCCGAGGCGCCTGAGGCGGCGGCGGCGGTTGTGCCAAAGCCCGAGGGGTTGACCGGCCTCAATACGGTGGTGGCAATGGTCAACGGTGAGGGGATAACGCTCGATGAGCTGCAGAGCGTCAGCAACGCCACCCTCGCAGCGGAAAAGCCGAAGTGGTCGCCGAAAGATTGGACAAGGGTCGAACAGATAATTCTCTGGGGGCAGTTGGAGAACATTATTGACAAGAAGCTTATCCTCATGGAAGCGAAGGAACTTGGCGCCCGAATTGACGAGTCGCGTGTGCGAGAATATATTATGTCGCTGCCGGAGCTGAAGAACTCCTACGACGGCGACCTCGCCAAGTTCCTTGCGGACAAGGAGATGAGTTACAGTCAACTCTGCAAGGAAATCGAGGAGCTGTTGTTATTCAAGGGTATGGTTCGGCAGAAAGTCCTGCCGAAAGTCCACGTCCCGCCAGGGGAGGTTCGGCAGTACTACGAGAGGAATATTGCCAAGTTCACGCAAGAAGCAGCGATCCATTGCTTTGCCATAGTGTTTCTAAGGCGGGACACACCGGAGGCCACTGCGGCGGTTCTCACGAAAGCGAGGGAGGCGCTGAGAAAGATCAACGGAGGCGCCTACTTCCCCGATGTGGCCAAGGAGTACTCGGAGGACCCGCGGTACGCGGATAAGGGAGGCGATTGGGGGTGGATCACCCCAGGGACGCTTGAAAAAAAAGCCTCTGATGCGGCCTTCGCTCTCAAGGACGGCGAGTATAGCGGTCTTGTGGAGGGGGACGCAGCGTACTGGCTTTTGTGGGTGAAGGAAAGAAGGGGGAAATCGGTCATCCCCCTGTCGGCGGCGTGGAAAGAGATTGAGCTGGGCATCAAAGCGAGGAAGGAGACCGTGGAAATCCGGAAATGGGGGCGAAGGCTGAGGCTCAAAGCCGCCATAACCTATCCCGTGCCGCTGAGCGAAATCGTGAGAAGGTGAAACGTCCCCGCGTGGCACGGGCGTCCCGCCCACGGCAATCATGGGCAAGATGCCCATGCCACAGCAGGCGAGGATTTGGGCTGCCCGCGGTCCGCAGTCCCTCGCTCTCTGCGGTGCAGCTTCTCGAAGGCGATCATGGCCCGTCAAGATGAAAGGAAGGAAGAAGATGTTCCGCTCCTGGGCATCACTATGGGAGATGCTGCCGGAATCGGTCCGGAGGTTATCGCCAGGTCGTTGAGCGAGGGGAGGTCGCGGCTGCGTTGTCGCTGCATCATCTATGGCGACCGCGAAGTTTTCTCTTCCCAACTGGGCGACGTCAAGCTAAATGTGCCGTTCCGCTGTGTTGAATCCCCCGAAGAAGCCGTCTCCGGCGGGGCGGAAGTTTCCCTGCTGCATTGCCCGCGATTTCCGATGAGACATGTGAACTACGGGGAGATGAATGCCCGCGCCGCGGCGAACGCTGTCGGCTATATTGAGCTGGCGACAGCTCACGCGATTTCGTCGAGGATAGACGGCATGGTGACGGCGCCCATCAACAAGGCTTCTATCCGGCGAGCGGGCTTTCCGCTGGATGGGCACACGAACTATCTCGCGGAGAAGGCGGGAGTGAGCGACTATGCGATGATGTTCGTGGGCGGGGGGATGAGAGTCGTGTTGATGACGGTGCATATCCCTCTCGCGGCAGTCTCGGAGAAAATCACGCGACCCGCCGCTCTGGCAAAAATCAGGTTGACACATCGTTGCCTGACAACGTGGTTCGGGATTGAGCGGCCGCGTATAGCGGTTTGCGGACTCAACCCGCACGCCGGGGAGGAAGAGATGTTCGGAAAGGAGGAAAGCGAAAGGTTGCTGCCGGCGATTTCCACGGCAGAATCGGAGGGAATCGCGGTGTCGGGCCCATATCCCGCGGACACGGTGTTCAATCGCTGCCGGGGCGGGGAGTTCGATGCGGTGATTGCCATGTATCACGACCAGGGGCTGCTGCCTGTCAAGCTGCTGGCATTCAACGAGGGCGTCAACATAACCATCGGCTTGCCCTTCGTGAGGACCTCGCCCGACCACGGTACGGCTTACGACATCGCGGGCAAGGGGGTCGCTGACCCCGGCAGCATGACCGCCGCAATCGTGCTGGCGGCACAGATCGCGGCCACATTGAAAAAGTCTTCCCCTCTCGGCAGCGAGTAACTTGGGAGAATCCCGGTTTTTCATGTCGGCTATTCGGACCAGAAAAAACCTCGGCCAGAATCTCTTGATTGACAGTTCCGTGCGAGACATGATCGTCTCAGCCGCGTCGCTTACGCCCTCCGATATTGTTATAGAGATAGGACCGGGGACCGGCGCGCTGACCTTCCCTTTGGCGAAAAGGGCGTTGTTTCTGCTGGCGGTAGAGGTTGACAGGCGTTTCTGCGATTACCTCCGCCAGCGGCTCGGCGACGCTGGAAATGTCGAGGTGCGCAACGCGGATTTCCTTCGCCTGAACCTCCCGGACGAGATTGAAAAACTGACCGAGCGTTTTGCGGAAGCGAGAGCAGTCAAGATCGTCTCCAACCTCCCCTTTTACATCACCACACCGATCATTACGAAGCTCATCGAGAATCGGTCGCTCTTCGAGCTATGCGTTGTGACCGTTCAGAAGGAAGTCGCTGAGAGATTCGCGGCCGACCCCGGCTCGAAGCGCTACGGCGCCGTCACCCTCTTTTTGAATTATTACGCGAGGGTGAAAATGCTGTTTTCAATATCAAAGGGGGCTTTTCGGCCCAAACCGGAAGTGGACTGTGCGGTCATCTCAATCGTTCCGAGGAGGAAACCGGGTGTGAAGGTAAGGGACGAAACATTGTTTTTCCGGGTGATTCGGGCGGTATTCGGACAGCGCCGGAAAATGTTGAAGAACTCTCTGCGAAGTCTCGGTCTTTCGGAGTCCGAGATAGACGAGGCTCTCCGCGAGAGCTGCGTGGGCGAGAGTCTGCGGCCGGAGCGAATCTCGATGGAAGACTTTGCGAGGCTTGCCGATGCCGTGTTGGCCGTTTCGGAGAAAGGGGCGGAGAAGCCGGGGGGAAAATAGAAAACCGGCGGGCGAGAACCGACTGTCAGCGTCTCTTGCGGAGGAAAATGTCGGTCTTCATGCGTGTGACCAGCCTGCGACTGGTGGTACGGGGAGCGTCCGCGGTCAGGACGAGCTTTGCGGTTAGAACTTCGCCGCTGAGGGAGAAAAGGAGCTCTTCGACGTCTCCAAAGCGATTGAGAACTTGCTCGTCCCCGGAGACGGAGGTGTCGGGGTCGCACATGACAAGCGTGCCAAGTTTGTAGTATCGCGAGGTGGCGTCGTCGCTGTTCCAGGCCGTAGGAGGGTCCTGTTTGTCAACCATGAAAGTAACGGAATCGCCGCCCGCCGAGACCTGAACGGTGCCGATGTCCGCTTCCCTGATGCCAAAGCGGCCATTAACTCCCCTAACGACCTTTTCGAGAACGATTCCTGCACTGCGCTCGAGCCCGGCGTTTCTGGAACCTTCCGCCCATGAACGCATAGACATCAGGTAGATGAGCCAGACGCCGCCGATAAGCATCACCGAGGCGATAAGAGAGACCATGATCTCTGCAATGGTGAAACCATCTTTACGTCTCATTTTGGCTGACTTTCCCCTTTGTTGTTAAGTTCCGGGAGGGGGGCCTGTTGAACTAACCCACGTTTTCAAGGCATATGTCCGGGGGATGAACCCTGCTCCGGCTGTTTTCTCGTTCCAGGAGACAAGTACGCCGATAGTGATTCCGTCACTCTCCTGCGTGAGGGCAGTGGTGCGAACACAGTTGATGAAGATTCCGGCGTCCCGCTCATCGAGCGGCACGTTCTGTTCGGTCGTGAGGCTTGGCATTGCAGAAAGGTCCGGGTAGCGCAGGGACTCGAGATACTCGATCCGCGACCTGGCGACGTTCATTGCCTGTGTCCAGTGCTTTGCCCCCGTGCTTGCCAAGCGGCCGCTCAAGAAGGAGGCGAGAATTGCACTGATCCCAATCAGCCCAATGAGGCAGGAAACCAGAACCTCTGCGAGGCACAAGCCCTTTCGAGAACGGAACCTTCGGAAATGGCGCGTCATTGCGCGGTCACTCCTGGGCATTGAGACACAAAAATGGGTAAAAGTCTTCACCCTTGTCGCTGCTGGCCCCCTAAATCGCCGGACACGAGTGAGGGTGAGCAAGTTTTGTGCCACGACCGGCACGCCTCAGGCCCGAAGGCGGCAATGAGCTCTGCGAGGCAACTGTCCGTTCCGGAGCCATTTGGCAAAGAAAGTGCTATTGGGAACAACGACGGGTCAGGGCATGTGCGAGCGGAGCGTCAGCAAGGACGGACCGCGTTGCGAAGATGCTTCGGGCGACGACAACGGAGGTGGAATCAACTGTGAGAGCTCGAATGAGAAGCGAAAATGGAATCGTGCTGGTGATAACGCTGTGTTTTACGGTCATCGCGGCGATAGGCGCGGCGGCGTTTCTTCATCTAACCAGAACACAGATAGTGCAGGTGAGACTGCAATCGCACTCCACGAAAGCCTTTTATGCGGCTGAGGTTGGAGTGGAAAAGGGGGTCAAGCTTCTCAAGAACGATTTCTATTATACTCCTGCGGGGACGGAGCCCTCATGGTCTGATGCCGAGGTTTACACTGCAACGGGATATATTGACCTGACGCAGGGGGGCGAAATCACGGTTCCGAAGTACCTCAACCTCAGCAACCCCGACTACGATAACGATTTCTACCCGCTGGTCGCGGAGACGGATTACGCCTTGGAAGGAGGCGGAGAACATAAGTCAACCTATCAGGTCGAGTTATCCAATCTGGCGGGCTGGACGGACAAGGTTTGGGTTAAAGCGACCGGCAGATATTATCGAAGGGATGGCGCCAACTTCATACTGGATGCGGAGAGAAGGGTGTTGGTGCTCCTGCGGGCGAGGGAAATCTCGCCGTGGGACAACGCGATTTTCGCCGGCGAGGGGCAGAGCGGGAGCGTCATCAACGGGAATGTGGATATACGCGGCTCGGTTCACCTTTTGGGGACGTCGTTGGGCAGCAGCGACCTCGCTATGGAGTTAAGCGGGAGTGGCAACGTCGGCAACAACTATTCCGGAATGCCCGGAGACCTGGCGGTCAGGGTGCCCTCAATCGCCAGAGCTTACGGAGGAGAGATGCTGGATTCCTTGGAGGCGGAGGTGAGGGTCCAGCACGGCAAGGTCGCCCTGAGCGGAAGTTCCTGCCTGGGAGAGCCGGATGTCCCGGGCAACGGGGTGAAGGAGACATTGGAGGCCGTTTATATCACGGACGGTTACGGGGGAAATAAGGGCGAACAAAGTGTCCATTCGGACAATGGGACGAGGAACCCCTACGACCTCGATGAATTTGACATCAGTTTTCCGAGGTTGTCACAACCGTATGAAGGTTATTCGAGCTACCTGGCCTACCTCCGGGCAAACGCGCTCGTGCTCTCGAGCGCGCAGCAGTTGAAGGACTTGCGGAGCATTGATCCGACGTCCAATTTCTCTTACTCGGACGCTAAAGGCCAGATCAGCATGGATGGAAACGGGCACATGACCATAAGCGGAATCGTCGTAGTGGAAGGGGACGTGAACCTCGATAAGAAAGGCTCGAAGAAGACCATCGAGTATGAGGGGAAGGGGACGCTTGTCTCGGCGTCAAGTGTTGGCATCAACTGCAACCTCCTGACGCGGTCATTGGGCACATATCCTGAGCAGGAGATTCTGGGGGTGATGGCTGCGGACGAGGTCGAATTCAACTCATCCCAGCTCAACGTGATGGGAGTTTTTTACGCGGAGAACAAAATCACCTCCGCGAAGCAGACGAGCGTCGCGGGAACGTTCTTTTCAGACTATTTCGACATGGGGCAGAACGTGCCAGCCATCTACCAGGTGCCGGAGGTGGTCGGGAACCTTCCGCCGGGAATGATCGGTGACTTCCGCATCTGGACGATCAAGAAAACGACGTGGGGTGAGATAGGAACCTGAGCGGGATTCCCTCCACGCGCGTTCAACTTCTAATCCCAGCCGAATACGGTCCGAAGTCAGGCGCGCCTCTGTCGGAGGCGCGGATTTCTCATAACAAGCCTCGCCGAACAGGCAGAAGAGACTCTCGGAGCCTTAGACACTCCCTTCCAGACAAAAAAACAGGCAGCGTTGACGAACCCCAATCTATTGCTCCCGATACAGCCGATCTCCCGCGGATTCTCCCCGGACGTAATCGGTCATTTCCGGGCGGACACCCAGTTGCGAGAAGCAAGTAGGGACGAGGAGAAGGAGCATAACGCAAAGGCGAGGAGAGGAGGGTGACAAGGACCACGTCGTCGCATGGTGCCGTGGCATGGGCATCTTGCCCATGATTCTTACACGGGCGAGACGCCCGTGCCACGTTGGGGACAACTGTTCCTTTCGCCCCGAGAGGCACAGCCCGACCGGGGGCGGAACAATGCCAGTGTGGGTGCTTTCGCATTGCCCTTGCAACGAAGTCCGCCTATCCCACCGGAGAGTCAGGGATTACCACCGGAGAAAAAGATTGGTTGACGGAGAGGGCTGCGGGAGGGTATCCTGCAACAGCTTTTCAGGCGAGGAGGTGGAGAATGAAGGAAATAAGCCTCGAGGATGTGGAATACGCTGCGAGACTGGCGAAGCTGGACCTTTCGGAGGAAGAGAAGGTGTCCATGACCTCTCAGTTGGGAGACATCCTGGGATACGTGGCGAAGCTGAATGAGCTGGACACCGATGACGTCGAGCCGACGGCGCACGTGCTTCCTATCAAGAACGTGTGGCGGCCCGACAAAAGAGAAGAGTCGTTGAGCCGCGAGAAGGTGCTGCAACTCGCCCCGAAGGCCCACGAGGGGCAGGTGAGAGTGCCGAGAGTTGTGGAGTAGGAAGGCGTTATGGAACTTAACCTGCGAAGCGCAAGAGAAGTCGTGCGGATGGTCCGCGAAAAGAAGGTTTCCGCGAGGGAGGTTGTGAAGGACGTTCTGGCGGCAATCGAGCGAACGGACCCTCTTGTCAAGGCCTATCTTACGGTTGATGAGAAGGGGGCTGTCAAGCAGGCGGAACGTGTTGATGAAAAGCTCGCGCGAGGAGAGGAGATCGGCGACCTCGGCGGTCTGCCTGTCGCCGTGAAGGACAACTTCTGCGTGGATGGTCAGGAGACCACCTGTGCCTCGAAGATCCTGAAGGGTTTCTATTCGCCGTACGACGCGACTGTCATCAGGAAGTTGCGGGAGAGCGGAGCGATTCTCGTGGGAAGGACGAACATGGACGAGTTCGCCATGGGCTCGACGACGGAGAATTCCGCCTTTGGGGTGACGCACAACCCGTGGAACCCGGAACGCATCCCCGGGGGCTCGAGCGGTGGGTCGGCGGCGGCGGTTGCTGCGAGGGAGGCGATTGTGGCGCTCGGCTCGGACACCGGCGGCTCCATACGGATGCCCGCGTCCTTCTGCGGCTGCGTGGGGATTAAGCCAACTTACGGGAGGGTCTCGCGGTACGGACTGGTCGCGTACGCCTCCTCTCTCGACCAAATCGGCAATTTCGCCAAGGATGTCTGGGACTGCGCGATGGTCTTGAGCGTCATCGCGGGCTACGACCGGAAGGATTCCACGTCGGTTGACGTCGAGGCGCCGGATTACACGGCATCTCTCAATGGCGAGATTAAGGGTGTCAGGATAGGTATCCCCACGGAATATTTCGGCGCGGGCCTCAACGAGGAGGTTCGATCGGCTATCGAGGAGGTGATCAGGACGCTCCGGGGCCTCGGGGCGACGACCGTGGAGGTCTCAATGCCGCATACCGATTACGCCATCGCGGCTTATTACATCATTGCCTCCGCGGAAGCCAGCTCCAACCTCGCCAGATATGACGGTGTGCAGTACGGGCATCGGACGAGGTCGCCGAATGACCTCGAGCAAATGTACACAAGGACTAAGGGCGAGGGGTTCGGCCCGGAGGTCAAGCGGCGGATCGTCATGGGCACATACGCTCTCAGCTCCGGCTACTACGATGCGTACTACCTCAAGGCGTTGAAGGTGCGAACGCTCATCAAGAGAGATTTCGAGGAAGCGCTCAGGAAGGTTGACTGTTTGCTCACCCCCGTTTCGCCGACGACCGCTTTCAAAATCGGCGAGAAGACCGGCGACCCGCTGACCATGTACCTCTCCGACATCTACACGATTTCGACGAACCTCGCGGGCGTGCCCGGAATCTCCATCCCCTGCGGTTTCGATTCGGAGGGCATGCCGATAAGCTTTCAGTTACAGGCTAAGCCCTTCGGGGAAGAGACGATTCTCCGCGTCGGACACGCCTACCAGCAGCAGACCGATTTCCACAAGAAGATGCCGACGATCGCTGAAGATAAGCCGACAGAATGATCGCCTCGCATCCCACCCGAGCCGCTTGATTTCCGATACTTCACTATTTCGAGCTGTTGCCTGGGGCGGCCAGGGATAAGGCTTCGGGCCGCAAGGACGAAAAACCGCCGGGGGTCGGGGAAAATGGCTAAAGCCTCTGACCCCGCTGAAGCCGGCTTTAGCCGGCTCGGAGAGGCCGGGCCGTACGCCAAGCAGCACGGGCTGAAGCCCGTGCCTAACAGGTGCGCTGGCAGCGAATCGAGAGGCCGGTATCCTGTCGCTTTCGACTACAAATGCTGCTGCGTTCCTCCGACGGAGACCAACCGTGCTCTTTGCCTTTGGGTCATGCTTTTCTGCGAGACGCTGATCACATTTGTGCTATTTCGTGATCCGGCCTGCCCGTGCGCCAAGTCACGTATTCGGGTGCTGCAAAGAGGAGAAGGCTAAGAAACACATGAGAGTTTACATCCGCAGTACGTGGCCGTATTTGCGAACTCATGTACTAAGGTACGCGGCGGAAAACGGTTGACGAAAACGGGCGTTTTTGTTAGAAGGGTGCGATTTCTTTTGAAGGTTTTTTGGGAGGAGCGGTGGGCGTTCGGGAGGTGAAAGTACATCGGGGGGCGCAAGGAGCTTGTCCGCGAGTAATCGGGCGACCTTCAGGCGCGTCTCCGGCGGGCCCTTTTCGCTTTGGGCGATGTCAGCGGCCGGCCTGCTGTATTCCCGATTCTCCCCGGGGGATGACACCGGTCAGTCGTGCGTGGAAAGGAAGCGGTTGTATGCTTGAGTGGAGTCCCTGTGACCCAACCAAAGGGGATGGCAGAAAATGAGGGGAATATTAATCTCTGAGTTCTACGAGAGCATGAAGGACGAGCTGCAGTTGACGCTCGTGGCCGGGAAGGATGGCCTCCGGCGGAGGATAAGGTGGGCGGAGATCAATCGTCCGGGGCTTGCGTTAGCCGGCTACTTCGATTACTTCGCATGGCGTCGGGTGCAGATTCTGGGGAAGGTAGAGATCACCTATCTGAGGAGCCTGAAACCAGAGCTGAGCAGAACGCGGATCGCGGAGATTCTCAGCAGAAAGGTTCCTTGCATCATTGTCGCGCGTCGCTATCAGGTCCCCCGCGAGCTTGCGGAGGGCGCCGACCGGCTGAAGGTGCCGCTTTTCAGGACACCTCTGATAACGGTTGACCTGATTGACAGAGTGACGGTGTTTCTGGACAACGAGTTTGCTCCGAGCGTGTCGTTAAAAGGCAACCTGGTCGAGGTTTTTGGAGAGGGAGTGTTCCTGGAAGGGAAAAGCGGCGTCGGAAAGAGCGAGACGGCGCTGGGGCTGGTGGCGAGGGGGCACCGTTTGATAACCGACGATGTGGTTCGGATAAAACTCAGAGAGAGGAAGTATCTCATCGGAAGCGGCAGCGAGTTGACGAAGCATCACATGGAGATACGAGGTCTGGGGATTATCAACATCCAAAAGCTTTTTGGGGCGGTCTGCTTTCGGAAGGAGAATCAGATTGACCTGGCGATAACCCTCGAGGGATGGGACCCGGCCAAGGAGTACGAAAGGCTCGGGATGGAGGAGGATACGATACGAATTCTGGGCAAGCCGGTGCCCCACCTGACGATACCGGTGCGCTCGGGAAGGGATATGGTTTTGATGGTGGAAACGGCGGCTTTGAATCACCGGCTGAAATCCATGGGGTTCAACCCCGCTCGCGCGTTGGATGAGGAGCTGATGAAGGCGATGGGGGCGCGATAGGGCGTCGGTCAGGGACGCCGAAGGACGGGGGGGAGAGACAGCTCGCTTGTTTCAAGATGAGGATGGAAGATACGTCAAACAGCAAGGTCGAGGAGAAGTTTCGCATAGTCAACTCGCTGGGTCTTCATCTGCGTCCGGCGAGGATGCTGGCGAACCTGACGAACAGGTTCGAGTCGGATATCTTTATCAAAAAAGATTCTGAGGAAGTGAACGGAAAAAGCATTATGGGAATCATTACCCTGGCGGCGCCGAAGGGAGCGCTGTTGAAAGTCACTGCTATGGGCGCGGATGCCCAAGAGGCTATCGAGGCTATCGGCAAGCTGATAGAAAACAAGTTCGGCGAGGACGATGAGTGAGTCAGAGGAGAAGGTTTTCAGAGGGATCGGAGTTTCCCCGGGCGTAGCCATCGGGCGAGTGTTTGTTTGGCCTGAGCCGCAGGAGTATCGCCCGCTTGAAAGGAAGATTCCGTCCGAGAACGTTGAAAAAGAGTTCGCCCGCTTTCTGGATGCGCTGGCCGGGACGAAAGAGCAAATCTACGCCCTGCGGGAAAGAACAGCGAGTCAGTTGGGGGCGGACCATGCGGGGATTTTCGATGCTCAGCTTATGATCCTCGATGATGAGCAGGTCATCCAGGACGTTCGCAACGCAGTGGTGGACGGGAAGAAAAACGCGGAGGCGGCGTTTTATCAGACAGTCAGCCGGTATCTGCGAGTGCTGTACGGCTCCCGAGACGAGTACCTCGCGGAGAGGCACACGGACATCCGAGACGTGATGAACCGGGTGCTGGATAACCTCGGAGACATAGAGCGAAGCGATGTGTGTAAGGTCATTTCCCCTTCGGTAATCATCGCGCGAGATATTTCGCCGTCCGATACGGCGAGGATGGAGAAGGGGAAAGTGCTTGGATTTGCCACGGATGCCGGGAGTGCGAGCTCGCACACGGCTATCATGGCGAAAGGTCTGGGGATACCGGCGGTGGTGGGGCTGCACCAGATCACCCGGGCGGTGCGAGGGGGGGATGTCGTGGCGGTTGACGGCCAGCAGGGGACCGTCATCATCAACCCCACAGAGGAAACTCTCCAACGATGGAAGGTGGAGCTTCGGAGAATAGAAGCCTACCAGGATAAGCTCTCACAGCTTCGAGACCTGCCCGCGGAGACGCGGGATGGGCGGCGGATCACACTTTCGGCGAACATCGAACTGCCGGGAGAGGTGGAGCAGGTGATCGAAAGTGGGGCTGAGGGGGTCGGGCTGTACAGGACGGAGTTCATTTATATGAACCGTTCCGACCTCCCTTCGGAGGAGGAGCAATTCGAGGCTTACAAGACTGTGCTGGAGGGGGTCAAGCCCGAGCCGGTGATCATCCGAACCATGGACCTCGGGGGAGACAAGTTCATCACCAACCTCGACATTCCATTTGAGTTCAACCCGTTTCTGGGGTGGCGTGCGATCCGGTTCTGCCTGGAGCGGAGGGACATTTTCGAGGTTCAACTGAGGGCTATTCTTCGCGCAGGCGCTTACGGGAACCTGAAGCTGATGTATCCGATGATATCGTGTGTAGAAGAGGTCATCAAAGCCAACAGCATTCTCGCCGACGTTAAAGAAGATCTCAGAAAGGAAGGGGTTCCTTACGCCGAAGATTTTGAGATCGGGGCAATGATTGAAGTTCCTTCGGCGGCGTTGACGGTGGACATTCTGGCGAAAGAGGTGGATTTTTTCAGTATCGGGACAAACGACCTCATTCAGTACACCCTCGCCGTCGAAAGGGTGAACGATAAGATCGCCCATCTCTATCAGCCGTGTCATCCGGCGATTCTGCGTCTGGTAAAAAGGACTGTGGAGGAGGGACACAGGAACAACATCTGGGTGGGTATCTGCGGCGAGATGGCCGCGGACCCCGCCATGTGCCTGATTCTTCTTGGGATGGGGCTGGATGAGATAAGCGCCAGTCCGGCGGTTCTTCCCAGAATCAAGAAAGTCATCAGGAGCCTTTCGGACCGCGATGCGAGGGAATTTGTGAAGGAGGTAATGGAGTACACTTCACCGGCGAAAATAGAATCGCACGCTCGGGAGGTCGTCAGGAGCGTCGTGCCTGACATGGAGATGACGTGAAATGGGAAAGCACGCAAAGGCGAATTTTTTGGTGAAAAAGGCATGAGGGCTTTAGTCTTGGCGGCGGGATACGCTGTGCGATTGCGCCCACTGACGCTGAACACCGCCAAGCCGCTTCTGCCGATAGGCGGGCGGCCGATGATTGATTATGTGGTGGAGAAGATTGACGAGGTTGAGCGAGTTGACCGGATATATGTTGTTGTCAACGACAGGTTCTTCGGCGATTTCAAAGCTTGGGTTGAGCGCGCGCCGACGTCCAAGGCGGTCATGCTTGTCAACGACCGCAGCACCTGCGACGAGAACAGGCTCGGGGCCATTGCCGATATGAACTTCGCCGTCGAGAAGGAAGGAATTGACGATGACCTGCTGGTGGTGGGTGGCGATAATCTGTTTGATTTCGGCTTGCAGGAGTTCGTATCTTTCTTCGCGGAAAAGGGCACGTCGGTGGCTCTTCACACCTGCGACGATCCGAGGGATGTAAAGAAATACAGCAGTGTGGAGTTGGACCGAACGGGGAGAATCGTCTCGTTCGAGGAAAAGCCGCAAACGGCGAGGTCGAACCTGGTGGCTATCTGTCTATATCTTTTTGAGAAAGAGTCTCTGCGCTTACTCAAGCAGTACCTGGAACAAGGGGGAAATCGGGACGCGCCGGGTTACTATATCCAGTGGCTGCACAAGCAGATCGCCATCCACGGCAAAATGCTCGTCGGGTCGTGGTGCGATATTGGGGACGAGAAGACTTATCGGGAGGCTGACCGGTTTTTCGGCGGGCGCGCGAGGCGCCCGGAAGGTTGAGGGAGCGGGAGTTTTTGCGAGTGGTATCGCCACGGCGCGAAATGTGGTATTATGCGGTATAAAAACGGTACGTTCTCGTTGAGGACTGACACTATTTTGTGAGGAGAGAGGACAGTATGGAAAGGCGCTTATTGACTTCCGAATCGGTGGCGGTGGGGCATCCTGACAAAGTCGCGGACCAGATTTCCGACGCGGTTCTCGACGCAATGCTGGCAAAAGACCCGGTAGCCCGGGTGGCTTGTGAAACGCTGGTGACGACCGGGCTGGCTATCATCGCCGGAGAGGTCACCACCAAAACATACGTGGATTTGGAGGAAGTAGTCCGCAGGACCGTTAGGGAGATTGGCTATGACGATCCGTCCCTGGGTTTCGACTACGAGACGTGTCCGGTGATTAATTGTATTGGGCGACAGTCCCCGGACATCGCCCAGGGGGTCCTCGAGGGAAAAGGGCTGCACACGGAAATGGGGGCCGGAGACCAGGGCATCATGTTTGGCTACGCATGCCGGGAGACCCCGGAGCTGATGCCCCTGCCAATCATGCTGGCTCATAAGCTCATGCAAAAACTCGAGCGAGTGAGAAAAAACAAGACCCTGCCCTACTTGCGGCCCGACGGCAAGTGTCAGGTGACGGTCGAGTACGAGGGGAAAAACCCCGTTCGGGTCAACAACGTTGTGCTTTCTGCTCAGCACAACGAAGACGTTTCCCACTCTCGCCTGCAAAGAGACATCATTGAGAAAGTCATCAAGGCGGTGATTCCGAAAAAGTTGCTCGACTCCGAGACAGTCTATCATGTAAACCCCACGGGACGCTTTGTCATCGGGGGGCCGCGAGGGGATTCCGGGCTCACCGGCAGGAAAATCATCGTGGACACCTATGGCGGAAGGGGCCACCATGGCGGAGGATGCTTTTCCGGAAAAGACCCGACCAAGGTTGATCGCAGCGCCAGCTACGCGGCGCGTTACGTGGCCAAGAACATCGTTGCCGCCGGAATAGCGGATGAATGTGAGGTTCAGTTATGTTACGCCATAGGCGTGGCAGAGCCGCTGGCCATAAACGTGGAAACCTTCGGGACCGGGAAGATTCCGGAAGGGCAGGTCGCGGAGTTGATTGAACAGCACTTCGACCTGACGCCGAAGGGGATTATCAGACACCTTCGCCTGCGAAGGCCCATCTATAAGGAGACCGCCTGTTACGGGCATTTCGGGAGGAACGGAGAGAACTTTACCTGGGAAAAGACAGACAAGGCGGAGTTGCTGAGGGACAAGGCAGGGCTCTCCGCGAAAAAGGGACCAAAGCCGAAATAGGCGCGCGAGCCTGACGAGGAAAGGAAATTATTGATGAGGAAAGCGATTTCGTGCGACATCAAGGACCCCGGGTTGTCGAAGGAGGGGAAGCGGAGGATCGAGTGGGCGGCTCATGACATGCCTGTGGTGGAAATGATCGCGCAGAGATTTCAGAACACGAAGCCGCTCAAAGGATTGAGGATCTCCGCGTGTCTGCATATCACCGCGGAGACAGCGAACCTGGCGAGAACGCTCAAGGCGGGGGGCGCGGAGGTTGTGCTATGCGCATCGAATCCGCTTTCCACGCAGGACGATGTCACGGCGTCTCTGGTGAAGCATTGGGGCATCTCGACATACGCCATCAGGGGAGAGAACAAGGCGACTTATTACAAGCATATCGAGGCGGCGATCGCTCACAACCCGCGAATCACGCTGGACGATGGAGCGGACCTCGTCCACACCATCACCTCAAGGCACCCCGAACTGGCGTCAAAGATAATCGCCAGCATGGAAGAGACCACCACCGGAGTCAATCGCCTTCGCGCAATGGAGCGAGATGGGAAGCTGAAGTTCCCGATAATAGCGGTCAACGACGCGAAGACGAAATACCTTTTCGACAATCGTTACGGGACTGGGCAGTCAACGATTGAGGGCATTCTTCGGGCCACGGACGTACTCCTCGCGGGCAAGGTTTTTGTGGTGGCGGGGTACGGCTGGTGCGGGAGAGGCTTGGCATGTCGAGCAAGGGGGATGGGGTCGAACGTTGTCGTCGTGGAAACAGACGCGATTCGGGCGCTGGAGGCGACCATGGATGGATTTCGGGTCATGCCGATGAAGGAGGCCGCTCCTTTGGGGGACATCTTCTGCACAGTGAGCGGAGACACAAAGGTGATACGGAAAGAGCACTTCCGCCTCATGAAGGATGGGGCTATCGTCTCCAACTCCGGACATTTCAACGTCGAGATAGATATTCCGGGGCTGAAGAGCATCTCCTCCGGCGTGAAAAAGGGAGTGCGCCGGTTGGTTGACCAGTACACCCTGAAGCGCAGCGGCAGGAGGGTATATCTGCTCGCGGAGGGGAGGTTGGTGAATCTGGCGGCGGCCGAAGGGCATCCCGCCTCGGTGATGGACATGAGTTTCGCCACCCAGGCTCTCTCGGTGGAGTACGCCGCCAAAAACGGGGGAAAGCTTCTCCACAAGGTTTACAACGTTCCGGAGAATATCGAGCACCGCGTCGCCACTCTGAAATTGAAGTCCATGAACATCTCCATCGAAAAAATGACCCGCGAGCAGGTGGCGTATATGAGGTCATCAGAAATTGGCACGTGAATAAGGAACAATCGGCGAGCAGTTTCCCGGAGACGACGGGGAACTTCAACAGCGCTTCAATGAGATAGGAAGACAGTAGTGAAACAAATGCCCACCGAACAGGAGACCCTCCAGAGAATCGAAGAGCTGAAGGGTATCATTAACGAGTGCCACCTCGAGTTTCTCAACGAAAGGGAGTTCGACCCGGAGCTGACGGGGATGATCGAGGCGGCGAACATGATTTTCATGGGCGAAAAAGCGAAGCGCATCAGGGCAATTATCCCGCTGCTCATCGCGGAGGAGGGGTTCTGCGAGATAGATAGCGTCAAGCGGTACGCGGTTCTAATCGAATTGCTGCACTTCTCTTCTCTGGTGCACGATGACGTGATTGACACTGCCGCGGAGCGAAGAGGTCATCCCTGCCTGAACTCGCTGTACACCAATGCCGATGCCGTGTTGATCGGGGATCACTTCATCTGCGAGAGCATTCAATACGCCCTCAAGGCGAGGAATAACATCGCCGTAATCGCAGTCAGTCTTGACGCGGTTAAGAAGCTCATCACCGGTGTGATGATGGAACAGAGGTTAGCAACCGGCGAGTTCGACTTCGAGACCTACAAGAAGATGGCGGAATTGAAGACCGGCTGTCTTTTCGGCTTGTCGTTCGGGTTGCCTTTTGTGGGGACACCGCTTTCCGAGTTCGGATTGCGGACGGGGACGAAGTTCGGGCTGCTGTTTCAAATCTACGACGACTATCTCGACAGAACGGAGGACCACGCCGAGTACAACATCTACAGAGCCATGAGTTCGCAGGCTATCTCCCAGAAATGCAAAACTATCTTCATAGAGCTGGTGGAGGAATGTCGGGAACTCGGCGTGGAGAGGAGCCTTCGGCAAGTGGTGATCTACCTCAAAACGCACGGCTATTTCTTCGATGTTGAGTCACCTTGATTCGGGTCCGGGGGCAGGAGGCTTTGCGCGAGGGCCGGGAAGTGCGCAAGGGGCGCAATGTTGGCGCAAAAGAATGCCCATTGTCGCGAAGGAAATACCTTCGGGGGACAACGGGCAATTCTTAAGCGGCGGCACTATCTCTTTTTCTGATGCATCTTACAATACTTCGAGCGGCCAACCGCGTAGTTCCTGCACGCCTTACCCGACTTGGTCTTGCCAGCACACTTGACCCGGGGTTTGGCTACCATCTTGGCCTTGGGCTTGACTGCCTTTTTGGCCTTCGCCACAGAGATCACCCCCCTTCCGCGTGCGTTGATGAAACCTAATTGCAATTACTCAGGAGAGAGTGTGCGCGCGTCGAGGCCGGATGTCAACAGGAAAATCAACTAATCGGGCAGAAAACTCGCAAAAACGTTGTTCTCCGTCGAGAACTGTGAGATAATTAGTAGAGAGCAATGCCCTTTCGCAAGGGAGCGCGCAGCAGCACATTGCACCGGTGAGGTTCCTGAGGCGCTGCTCGGGTGGTTTTTTGCGCGCTGCAAGTCTGGGGTGGCCTTTCAACCGTGCCGTGCTCGCTTAGCCACGCGAGAACAAAGGATGACGAAGATGAAGTCAACTGATAGAAGAGCGTTCACGCTGGTCGAGTTGCTGACGGTGATCGCCATTATCGGGATCCTGGCAGCGATTATTCTGCCGGCAATGAGGAAGGCAAAAGAGAAAGCCAAAATGGCGCAGTGCACGAATAACCTAATGCAGTTCAGCCGCGCCATAGACCTTTTTAGGGCTGAGCACGACGAGGAATTTCCGGACTGGCTATCGAATCTCTATCCTTCGTACATTGATTCCAAGGCGGTGTATCTCTGCCCTGCGGATTATTGCGTGCAGGGCGCGTCCTCCAATTACAGCTCCCACATCGGTGCTGATGGCGGGAAGCCGTGGTGGGACCCCAACCAGTTCCCGGAGACAGACGACACAAAGTTCAATACAAACTTCGATAAGCAGACGAACCCCCGCAACAGCGAGATCTCTCGTGAGAGAGGGGATACTGTTGATTACTGTAGCTACCTGTATCTATTCTGCGGGGCGCCTTCTCCCTGGACGCTCGGCTACACGTGGAAAGAGTCCATGACCAGTGAGATGTCCAAAGGAAAGGGCGGAGGAGTGGCGGGGCGCGGAGGGCGCCTCCCTGCCGTGAGCTGTTTCTGGCATCAGAAGCGAAGAGCGGGCACCAGTTCTTACGCATCCAAGCAGAAGGACGTCCTGAACGTCGCAGTCGGCCACAAGAACGTCTATTCCACGGGCGCCGCCTCCAAAAGATGGTGGAAGTAACAGTCCTCGGGCGTCATCGTTAATTCTTCATGTTGCTGGGACGGTACGTGAAATGAGTTGCCGGCCCGGCCCGCCAAGATAGCAGTTGCTTTTTCCCTGCCTGTGAGTTATATACGCAGTGCAAAAGTCTGTGCTGTGGCTGGAAAGGTTCACCCATCCGCCGTCTGTTGCCGGGCGGGAGCTTCAGGAACGTTTCCCACGGCCAGTGTGACTGAAAAAGGAAAGAGCTGGGAGAACAATGGAGGAGCTTGTCCAGTACGCCGAGGAGATGTTGGAAGAGCTGGGGACGTATTCGCTACCCGGCTACGCATTTCCTGCTTTATTAGTCGTCGGACTCTTTTTTCTTTTCGCGGGAGCGAGAATTTGCAGAGGTGTGGTCGCAGCGCTCTGTTGTGTGGCGGGGGGCGCGGCGGGATATTACTTCTCCGAGAGCATCGTGATAGCGGTGGCTTCGGGAGTGGCAGCGGCGGTAGTTGGGCTGGTCGTGCAATACGTGGTGGGCGTCGTTCTCGCTGGATTGGCGGGCGCCGGAACGGCAACGCTTGTCGCGTTTCTTCTCAATCAAGATGAAGCTGCCTGGATTTTCGCTATCGGGGGATTCTTTCTGGGCGCGATTTTGGCGGTGAGGTTTTACAGAGCCCTTTTGGTCTTCGGCACGGCAGCTCTGGGCGCCGCTTGCGTGGCAGCGTGCGGGTTGGTCTTGTTGGAGGAGACGCCGCGGGTGGACATGACGCAGTATGTGCAACTGGGGGGAGTTTCCCTCGACTTTTACAGGTTTTCCATTGGCTTTCTCGGACTCCTTGCCGCAGGAGTGGTGGGTCAGGGAGTTGCGGCCGTAAAGGGGAAGTCTCCCAAGGAGGCGGAAAAGCAATGAGGATTTGGCGCGAGCCAACTTCGTGAGCCTTTGTTTCCCACAGCGGCCATCGAGACGGGCAGAGGAAAACCGGGCGTGTGGAAGATGCACCCTGGACATCGCGTTTCTGGCAGGGTTCTCGTTTCACGTGGCAGCGGCCGCGCGAAAGGGCTGGCAAAGCTTTGTTGCCTGCTTCTGCTCATAGGCTCGGTGGCGGGTCAAGGCTGCGGAAAGCGGCCGGCGGGAGAGGCGGGTGAGGATTCGCTCGCCGTGGAAAGAGACGCTCTGGGCAGGCTTGTTTCTGTTCGAGAATATCCCCGGCGAATTGTTTCGACGGCGCCCAGCAACACGGGGATGCTTCTGTCATTAGGGCTGCGAGATAAGCTGGTGGGCGTCACCTCCTTCTGCGTCTCTCCGGAGAAGGTTGAAGGAGTGGCGAAGATAGGCGGATACACCAACCCGAGCGTGGCGAAGGTTATCTCTTTACGCCCGGACTTCGTTCTGGCGGCGAAAGGAAATCCGAGAGATGTCATTCGGCAGCTTCGCTGGCGGGGCATAAAGGTTTTCACTCTCGATACCAGAACGGTGGCGGGAGTTCTCGCGGACATCCGAAAGGTGGGCGCCCTGACCGGCTGCGGCGAGAGGGCGAGGCGCCTCGTCGGGGAAATGGAGAGCGAAATCCGCGACATTCGCGAGAAGGTGAGAAAGGTGCGCGAGCAGGAGAAGCCGAGGGTTCTCTGGGTCGGTCAGGAGGAGCCTCTTCGAACGGCTGGCCCAGGCAGCCTGGTTGATGACCTTATCCGTCTTGCCGGGGGAAAGAATGTTGCGGGCGAAGAGAAAAGCCGCTGGCCATCTTTCGGCATGGAAAAAGTGGTGCTGCGGGACCCCGAGGCGCTCATCCTGAGCGAAGACAAGTACAAAAGCTCACCGGCGAGGGTCGCAGGGACTATCGCCAGATTCAAGAGGCATGCGGTGTGGGGAAAAATCTCCGCGGTCAGGAAAGGGCGCGTGTATTTCATTGCTGCGGACGTTGTGGGTCAGCCGTCACCGGCTTGCGTGGAGGGGCTGAAGCTTCTGGCAAGGCGCCTCCATCCCGACCTGTTTGCGGAGCGCGCCGAAAGGGGAGCCGCGCACGACGCGGGGAAGCGAAGTGATTAAGTATATATGCGACCTCTGCGGAAAATCGCTGAAGGAAAAGGAAGTCATCTACGAGCTGGACATCCGGGTGCACGCGATATATCAGCCGCTCCAGATAGATCTGGTGGACCTGCTCGTGGACCATAGGGACGAGATACGGGAGCTAATCAAGGAGTTGAAGGGGAAAGACGAACAAGAGCTCCAGGACCAGGTGTACAAGACGTTCAAGTTTCACCTGTGCCCTATCTGCCAGCGGAAATATGTCAAGAATCCCTTCGCGCCTCTGGATAACGATTCGGGGGCGGACCTCGGGGAGGAGTCAAGACGGCTGAAGTGAGCGACTCCGCGTTGAAATCAGAAGAGTGCGCGACGTAGAAACACAGAGGGGTGGAAGGAGACATTTGCCCCGGAGAGTAGAGGATTATCACACGCGAGGAGGCGAATGTGGGCGTCGCGGTTTGGTCAGCGCGGAGGCGGCGAATGCCTATCGAGAGTTTTCTCGACATTTTGCGTCCATGCTCTTATATGAGCAAACAACTAAATTGCCTGCCCGATAAAGAGCTTTTTTAAGATGAATATTCCGAAGGAAGCGTGGCCGAATGCAAGAGCGGTGGAGAAGTATCTGGAGTCGCTGGCATGTCCACACTGCAAGGACAATATGGCCCGGAGCGGACCATCGAGACTCACCTGCTGCGGATGCCAGAGGACATTTGAGGTGGTAGGCGGCATTCCAATTCTGCTCCCCGTTTCCCTGCTAAAGGGTCAAGAATGGCAAAAGTGGAATCAACTCGAGGATGAGTACGAAAGCTTTTACAGATGCTGGTCTAAGGAAAGCCATCTCGCGGCTCGAGCAATATATGACGCTTTTTACGATTGGTGCGGCGTAAGGGAGAGTCGAGAGGTATCGGTGCTGGACGTGGGGGGCGCCAATGGAATACACAGGCTGATCTATTGGAAATATCCGGAAAAGGTTGACTACTTTAGTTTGGACCCGCGTATCCACTTCCTGCACCCGTATCATTGGGAGCTCTATCCGAAGAACAGGCAGCTCGATTTCCCATACGTCGTCGGGGTTGGCGAGTATCTTCCTTTTAAGGCAAAGACCTTCGACATTTGCGTAACGACGGCCGCGATAGACCACTGCAATAACCCCGTGGGCGTGTTTCAGGAGGTCCACAGGTGCTTGAAGCCCGACAGGAGCCTTTATGTCATGGTGAGGAAGCACGGTGCGCCGTCGGGGACAGAGTTTACGGGGTGGTTGATACCTCGTATCTCGCAGTACTATCGCGAACACGGGCTTGTCGCGACAGGTGAGAAAATGGCACGGCAGGTCAGCGTCCTCCCCCGTTTATTCGAGCACCGAAAAAAGGACAGACATATCCATCATTTCACGTGCCTGAGAGAGTTGACCGAACTTCTGTTCATGTTTAGAGTGGCGAGGACGAAGAAAATCACCGTAGCCGGGCGTACTCTCTTTTTCGTGGAGTGCCGGAAGGAATAGCAGCGTTGATGTTGAAGCGGTTCATCGAAGGCGCGCTAATAGGCGGTTCGCCCTGCGAGCATTGGATGACATGGTTGTGCCAGGCGAGGCGGAGGAAATAGCGTGACCACCGCTGGCTTCGAGAGAGATTGCAAACGTGAGGAGATGCACGATGGACGTTCCCTTCGTCATGGATAACGTGTATGAGCTGGAGGGAGTGAAGTGCCCGTGCGGATTCAGTCGCCGCGCCCTTGAGCGGCCGGAGAACGATGTCGCGACACTCCACGTGGTTGACATCTCCGAGGACGCCAGGGAGCACTATCATAAGAGGATGATCGAAATCTACTTCGTTCTCGAAGGCGAGGGGGAGGTGGTGCTCAATGGCGAGAGTTATCCGGTTAAGCCGGGCTCCACTATCCTCATCAACGCCGGAACGAAGCATAAGGCGAAAGGGAAACTCAAGGTCGTCGTTGTGCCCATTCCTCCCTTCGACCCGGAGGACGAGTTCTTCGACTGAGCACGGAGTTCGGTTGGGGCTCGTCGTGGAGCTTCCGGGGGGCTGCGACGCGACAGCTCCGCTCGATGTATGGCTTCGCAAGAAGTCTGCGGGGCTCGTGTGTCCAACGCATCGGTTATCCCCAAGCCGTTGTCTGCATCCAATAGATAGGGCTGTCACCTATGGATGTCAAGCAGAGGGTCATCATCAACTCGGCGTGCAACGTCGCGGGCCGTATGGTCTCCGTGGCGGTGGGGCTGTTTCTGGTGCCGTTCATGCTGAAACGGCTTGGACCGGAAGCCTTCGGTGTCATCCCTCTCATCATGTCGTCGGTTCTTCCCTTTTTTGACGTTTTCACGACGGGTATCTCCACTTCCGTGGGGCGGTACGTGACGCTACACCAAGCCCGACAGGAGACCGAGGAGGCAAACCGGTACTTCAACACATCGTTTTTCGCGGCCCTTGGTGTATGTGCAGTGGCGGTCTTGCCCATTGTGGGGCTGAGCCACTATTTTCCTTCCATCTTCAACGTCGAGAAAGGATGGGAAACGCGCAGCCAGTGGACGATGCTGGTGGCGGGGCTCGGGTTCCTCATCACGGCGGCGTCCAGCCCGTACGGTGTGGGAATGTATTACAGGCAAAGGTTCGATATACGCGGCGCCTTTGTCGTAACCGGTACTCTGATGAGGGCGGGGACGATTGTGTTGCTGTTTTCGCTTATCGGGGCGAACACGGTCTATGTGGCTGTGGGGGTGGTCGTCGCGGCTGCGGTGCAGGGGGCCGCTTACGTTGCGACGGCTTACCGGATGCTCCCCGGGCTGCGAACGTCGTGGAGTTTCTTCTCGAGGGATAAGCTGAGGGACGTTTCGGCTTTCAGTTTTTTTTCGATAGTTTCCCGGTTGAGCATTGTGCTGTTTGTGAGCACCGATTACCTTCTCATCAATTGGTTCCTCGGACAACAGTTCGTTACCGTTTACGACCTGGGCGCCCGGTGGGTGAGGCTCCTGAGGGGGTTCATGGGAGCGGCAGTCTTTGTTCTGGCGCCGCTTGTCACCATCCTGGACGCCACAGCTCAGCTCGACCGCATCCGTCAGATTTTCTTTCGGGTAACTCGCGTGATGCTGGTGATAGTGTGTCCGGCGGCGATTTTTTTCTGTGTGCTGGCGAAACCGTTTATGAGCCTGTGGGTCGGGGGGATATATCCTGAAGGGGTCGAACCGGCGGTGCGAGTTCTGTGGGTTATGGTGCTGCCGTTGGTGGTGAACCTTTCCGTTCTGCACGCCCTGGTCATGTTCCCCGCCATGGGACGTGTGCGACTGGTCGCCTTTGTGACCCTGGGGGCAGCTATCGCAAACATAGGGCTATCCATCTGGCTGGCTGTGGGACTTAGGATGGGCGTCCTCGGTATAGCCCTCGGTTCGACGGTCTGTCTTCTGGCGAAGAATGCGGCCTTCACTCCGTGGTATATGTGCCGGCTGTGCCACGCCCGCGTGAGCAGGTTCTATCGTCTCTTCCTGGGGCCGATTGCCGCGTGTCTCCCGGGAGCAGCGTTCGGGATTTTGATACAATATCTCGCCGATATCAACACGTGGCCCGCGCTCTTCTTGGTGGGGTTGGGCTGCTTGTTGTCGTATTTGCCCATTGTCTATTTGTGGTATCTCAACGACGCGGAGAAGGCGGAGCTATCGGCGGGCTGGGCGCGAGTGCGGAGTGTGCTCGGCCGCGAGCGAGCAGAAGAATGAGTGAGTTCAACGTTGTGCAACAGGTGGCCGAGAAGTCGCTGTGCTGCGGGTGCGGTGTTTGCGCGGGTGTCTGTCCGTCGGGGGCGCTCGAGATGAGGTTTAACTCCCGTGGTGAGCTCGTGCCCGTCTTGAGCGGCGGCTGCATCGAATGCCGACTGTGTCTCAAGGTGTGCCCCGCTCTGGAAATCGGGCAACCTCTCTCGCCGGAGGAGCTTTTCGGCGAGGGGACCGCCGAAAGCAGTTCCCATATCGGAAATGTCGCGGCGGCTTTTGTTGGGTGCTCCGAGCGGCATCGGGAAAAGGCTGCCTCCGGAGGAATGACAACTTGGACGCTCGAGGAACTTTTCAGGAAGAGGAAGATAGATGCTGCGGTATGCGTCGCCACCTCGCAGAAAGAAGACCGCTTTTTTGAGCCGGTCGTCGTTTCCAGCGGGGGCGCCCTCGTTCGGTGCCGCAGCTCGCGATACTACCCGGTTGAATTCTCCGCAACTCTCGCCCATATTATTGCCAACGAGGGAAGGTACGCGGTGGTCGGCCTCCCATGCGTGGTGACAGCCATCAGAAAAGCTCAGCGGGTGCTCCCGCTGCTCCGTGAAAGGATTCGCTATGTTTTTGCGTTAGCCTGCAGCCACGGCGTGAGCAAGCATTTTGCGAGTTTTCTTCTGGCGGTGATTGGACTGGATGAGAAGAACGCCCGAAAGATGGATTTCCGTTACAGCCGTCGCTCCGCTACGGCGGCGAACTTCGCCTTTCGTGGACAGAGAAACAACGGTAATTGGTCGAGACCTCTTTTTTTCAGGGGGCTTTACGGAAGGCTCTGGGGCGGCCGGTTTTTCGTCCCGCAAGCGTGCGAGCTCTGCGATGACCTTTTCTCGCCGCTTGCGGATGCGACATTCATGGACGCGTGGCTTCCGGCATACGTCGCCGATGTGAAGGGCACTTCGATCGTGGTTGTTCGACGGACTGAGCTGGTGGAGCTGCTGCGGGAAGGGCACGAGGAAGGGAGGTGTCGGCTGGGCTGTGTCGCAATTGAGGACATTGAGCGGTCTCAGTGGGGCGCACTGAGCTATAAAACACTTCTTCTCCCTCTACACGTTGCGAGGGCGGAGAGGGACGGGCTGAAAATCCCTCGTTCATTTGAGCGCATCCCGGTCCCCGTCGGCGTCAGGGAAATGCTGGCTAAGGTGAAGCACGGCGCCCGCAGGCAGTTATGCACCTGGACGATTGATGAAAAGGGCCGGGGGCGGGTTTTTTGGGTGTCCGTTCTTACGGCCTGCCTGAGGGCACAGAGCCTCTGGCGGGCGGCAAAACGCAGCGTGTATCGCACTCGCGAAGGCGTGAAGCGGTTGAAGACCTCGTTGACAGAGAGAAGAAAATGACCAATGGCGGGAGCAAAACCGAAAGACACTTTCTCATCGTGGGGCATGGGGGCTTTTTGAACCGTGGCTGTGAGGCAATATTGGATACGACTTTTCGCCTTCTCAGCGAGTGGTTCGAGGGGCCGACTTTCACGGTGGTGAGTTTCGATTGGGCAAACGATCGCAGATATGGAAAGAAGTGGGGCGGCGTCACTTTTCGGAATGTCTCTCCCGAGAAGTGGCGGTCGCCGCATTGGTACGTGAGCACCGCCCGCAGGTTGCTGCACGTTCCGGCGGGGGACTGGCGGGCTGCGCACAGACATCTCCGTGGCGAGTACCGGAAGGCGGACGCGGTTCTGTCTGTGGGCGGAGATAACTACACAACCGACTACAGCGCGTTTCCAGGATACTACCTCGACGTGCTGAAATACGCTCGGGAGCTGGGAAGCAAAGGGGTTATCTGGGCGGCGACTGTCGGGCCTTTCGATGATGCGGAGGTGCGACGGAAGGTCGTCGAGGTTCTGAAAGACACCGCTCTTATCACCGCCCGCGAACGGCTGACGGTCGAATATCTCGAGTCGCTGGGAATCGCGGAGAACGTCCGCGCGGTAGCGGATCCGGCTTTTCTCCTGGAGCCGCTGCCATCTCGGGCGGCCCTGTCATATCGAGTCGGCGAGGGCGCGGATTGGCTGGGGATATCCGCCAGCTCTATGCTGTGGCGGTACATATCCGATGAAAGCGGCAGCGACCGCAGCAAAGTTCTGGTGCAGTTGATTGACTGGGCTGTGAGGGAATTGGGGTTGTCGGTCGCGCTCGTTCCTCATGTGGTGGACACTCGCCCCGGCGCCCCGCTCGGTCGCAACGATTACCTTTTCCTGAGCCAGATTGCGGAAAGAGTGCAGAGGCGGGACAAAGTTGTCCTGGTTGAGCCGTCCCTGCGCGTCGGTGAAATGAAGCACATCATCTCTCGCTGCCGCTTTTTCATCGGGTCCCGGACGCACTCGACGATTTCAGCGCTTTCCAGCGGTGTCCCGACGATCTCGCTCTCATATAGCATTAAATCGCGTGGAATCAATCAGGATGTCGTGGGAAACCAGGATTTCGTTCTCGGGACGGGAGAGCTTTCGTTCGAAGGGCTCCGGGAGATGTTTTGCAAACTGCGGGAGCGAGAGGAGGAGATTCGGAGCAATCTGCAAAATAGAGTTCCCTCGGTCAAAGAAAAGGCCAGGAAGAACGCGCAATATCTTGGCGAGTTGCTCGAGGTCGAGGCTTCTGAAAAGTGGGGGGAGAGGCGTGACACGTGAGGAGAGCCGCGAGCCATTGGTCACAGTGGTAATCCCCGCTTACAATCGGGAGAGTCGCTTAGGAGAAGCCATCGAGTCGGTTCTCGCGCAGGAAACCGATTTCCGATACGAAGTCATCGTCGTTGACGATGGCTCCACGGATGGCACTGGCGAGGTGGCGCGGTCCTACGGCTCGCCGGTGCGTGCGCTCTATAAGGAGAACGGCGGGCCGGCCAGCGCGAGAAACGCGGGCGTTCTGGCGGCGAGGTCGCGGCTGATTGCGCTTCTTGATTCGGATGATCTGATGCTGCCGGGCCGGTTGGCTCGGCAGGCGGGGTTTCTGCTGGCTCATCCGGAAGTGGTGCTGACCTTCGGAGACCTTGTGCTCGAGGCGAATGCCGGTGTGAACTACCTGAAAGCCTGCAATCTACCATTTGTGCGGGGGCAGTGGTTGGTTGTGGATGAGCCTTACCGGCGCCTCCTGACTCAGGGCAACTTCGTCACGAACGTAACGACCATGTTCCGAAAAGAAGACTATGTCGCAGCAGGAATGATGAATGAATCGCTGCGAGTTTCCGAGGATTATGAGCTGTGGACCAGGATGTGCTCGAGGGGCAAGTTCGCGTATTGTTGTCTCCATTTTGCGCGTGTGAGACGGGACCTCAAGGACAACCTGATGTCGTCCGGCTATGCCAGTACGGACAGGGCTCGGGCGCTCCACGAGATGTTGCTCCGAGACCGGCAGCTCAGTGGGAAAGAAAAAGCCGAGTGTCTGGCCCTGTTGCGAGTCCGCTTGCGGCGACTGCTGCGATACGACCTGCTCGAGCGGGGCCGCGGACAGATGCTGAAAGACCTTCGTGAGATTGGGTTTCGGTTCGGAAGATGGTATTTTCTGGGATGGTGGACACTGAGCTTGATACCGCGGCCCCTGGCGAGGTTCATCAGTCGCCTTCGGCGGCGAATAATGCGCAGACATGGTCGTGAGCTTCCGAGTCTCGGTTCGCCGCAGACTTGATCGCGGTCAGCCTTCCGCATCGGGAAAGAGGACTCTTTCGGGCGGGCGTTTGGGCAAATGTGAGGCGATGAGAGAAAGAAGAAAGCGTGCTAAAATATGCTTTGTGGCGGCGTTTTTCCCGAAATACTTTCCGGGAGGGGCGGAAATCCAGAGCTATCTTATTGCGAGGCACATGCTCGAAAAAGGATGGTCGGTTCATTTCACGACAGAGGATTGCGGGCAGCCGACGGCAAAGTTGGAGAACGAGGATGGGATATGGGTGCACAAGCTGAAAAGGACGCGGTTTTTCAACCCGCTGCGGTGCTGGAGCTTGTATCGGGAGCTCATTCAGCTAAACCCCGAAATCTATTATCAGAGAGGGGGATGGGAGTACACGTTCGTGATCTCCCTCGCGGCGAAAGCTCTGGGCAGGAAATTCGTGTGGGCGGTTTCGATGGCCCCGGATTGCGAGGGGAATAAGTTCCGCCGTTTCCTTGAAGATGAAGGCGTTAAGGGCATGAAGCGACTGATGCTCTGGCCGGACGCCCGGATAAGGGACGCTTTAGTTTCCTGCGGCCGAAAAAGGGCTGATGTCATCGTGGTCCAGGACGAGAGTCAACGCACGGCGATGAGAAGGAGGCTTGGAGAAGAAAGTGTGGTCATCAAGACGGGGCATCCGGTCCCCGAAGACCCCGGAAGAAAGGAATGGCCGCCGCTGGTGGCGTGGGTCGCCAATGCGAAGAAGCTGAAGCGGCCGGAGACTTTCATCGAGCTGGCGAAGGCGTGCAGCGACTTGCGGGCGAGGTTTCTGCTTGTGGGGGGGCGGGCGAATCCGCGCTATCGGCGCCAACTGATGAGACAAGGCGCCGGGCTGCACAATCTGGAGCTGAGGTGGGCCGTGCCATTTGAGCAGACGAACGAATTGCTCTCGACGGCAAGCCTTCTGGTGAACACAAGCACTGGCGAGGGGTTTCCGAACACGTTCGTGCAGGCGTGGCTTCGGGAGACACCGGTAGTGAGTCTTACGGCGGACCCGGATGGCGTTTTGACTCGAGAGAGAACGGGCATTCGCTCGGGAAACTTCCGTCAGATGGTGGAGGATGTGCGCAGGCTTCTGAGCGATGAGCCTCTCAGGAAGCAATTGGGAAAGAGGGCGAGGGCATACGCCGTCAGAGAACATAACCTGGCGGACAAACTGGAACAGTACGCCGACCTTTTCGAGAACCTTTATCGTGAAAGCGGTGTGGTTTAATCAGCTTGACTTCGCGGCGCTGTGCAGAACGAGCCGGCTGGAGCTCGCGGCAGCGTTCAGCAGGAGGGGGCGCAGCCTGAAGATCATCGGGCGATACCGGCGCGAAAGACCTCGCTTCGCTCGCGTCAATCCTCGTCCTCTTCTGTTGAAGCAGCGCCTTCCCGACCCGGCGGGAGGGATTTTCTTCCAGTTGGAGGTGTTGCTTCTGGCCGTCTGGGAAGTGGCGAAGAAGATTGACGTGATTATGGTGGATCACTTTTGCGTCCCGACGATGCTGCCTCTCAATCTGCTCTCCTTAGCGGGGCTTATTCGGACAAAGTTCGTGCTGGACGTTCGTAGCGCGCCGGTTGACATGGTAGGGTCGCGATGGAGATACAACTTGTCGGTACGCTGGGCGAAGTTTTTTTACAGCGGCATAACTGTCATCACCGACCTCTATCGTGAGGACATTTCGCGCCGCTTCCGCATCAACCGGAGGAAGATAGGCGTGTGGAGCTCGGGTGTGCGCGCGGACGTTTTCGACCCTCGAAGGATTGACAGAGCCCACGCGGACAGGATAAGATGGCGTTTGGGCCTCGGGGACAGCCTTGTGCTCGTGTATCACGGGGTGCTGTCGCCTAACAGAGGCCTTCAGGAAGTAGTGAGAGCGCTGGGGCTGGTCAACGCCCGGGGGCGCCGGCGGGCGGTATTAGTTGTCCTGGGGGATGGACCTGCCGAGGCAGAGATCGCTTCGCTCGCGGAAGCCCGGGGCGCAGCGGAAGCCGTGAAATTGATAGGCTCCGTTCCGTACGGGGAAGTCCCCGATTATCTGAGCGTGGCGGACGTGGGAATACTGCCTTTTCCAGACGTGGAATGGTGGAGATTGAGTTCTCCTCTGAAGTTGTTAGAGTACCTCGCCATGGAGAAGCCGGTTATTGTCACCGAAATAGCCGCTCATCGAGCTATCCTCGGCGGAGCGGCGTGTGCTTTCTACATCAGGGACAATTCTCCGGCGAGTATCGTCAGGGCCATAGAAGAAGTGGCTGAAAACAAAAGTGCGTTACCGCAGATCGGCAGGGAGGGGAGGAGCATCGCCTTGAAAAGGTTCACGTGGGAAAGGCAAGCGGACAACCTCCTTTGTTACATCGCCCGGCTGCGTCATAGAAAGGGTAGATAAATGGCAGAGCTTGCGCTGGAGCACGAGGCAAGGCAAAAACTTGGAGTTCTCGCGGCAATGTTTGTGGTAGGCCTCGGTTTCGTGCTGATGGCTATGTCAATCGCCAGGCAAAACATGCTCCTGTTGACTGGTCTGCTGGCTGTGGTGGGGTTCGTGATTATGTTTCCTTTCCCCAAAACGGCTATCGTCGTGGTCATTCTCTTCGCCCAGGTGCAATACCTTTTCACAAGCTATTATGGGGTTCTGGTCAGCCGGCCGATTTTCCCCGTTGGATTCCAGTGGCTCGATGAGGTGGTCCTGCTTTCGCTATTGGGCAACCTGACTCTCACGAAGTTTTTGAGGAAGGATGGTCTCGAGAAGGCGCCCGCTATGATGATTCTTGCGGTGCTTTTCGTGGTAGGGGTTGTCTCCTCAAAGCTCAACGACATTCCGCTGTTAAGAGGCCTCATCGGGGAAAGGTACATTTTCGAGATGGGGATTCTCTATCTGGCGGTTATCAACATGGACCTCAACGAGCGGTTTCTCAAGGGGCTGATTTACCTTTTGCTGGGGATCGGACTGTTTCAGGCGACAGTTGGCATTCTGGAATTTGTGGGGAAGTATCGCCTTTATATGACCGGCAACCATGACATCGTGCAGGGCACATGGGGCGGGGGCTCCGCGAACCGCATCGGCATATTTTTTCTGTGCCTTGCGACAATTCCGCTGGCGAGATTACGTCGGCGATGGGACGGCACGAAAGTTATGCTGGCGGGTCTTTTTGTGCTCCTGATGGTTCTGTGCTCGTGCCGGACGGCGATTGCGATTTCGCCCTTTCTGTTTCTGTATGTGCTGAGAGAGAAGATGAAGGACCCGAGATACTGGATCGGCACGGCAATCGTATTCATGTTCCTCGGGGCAACGCTGCTTTTTTACTACAAGAACACTGATGCCGATGTTTCGAAGGACCTGGGGTCCGACGCATTCTCTTTTCAGGTCATGCAGAGAACGCGTGTCATCCCCGTCATGGCTCAGGTGCTGCGCGATAACTCCGCCTTTCCTCTGTTCGGCACGGGCCCCGGCACATACCTAACGCCGACGGGCACTTTCTACGGTTCGAAGATATATATGCAGACTGCCTCCTTGATGCGGACGCAGGAACTGATCCAGCCGTTCATTTCCGCTTCGTACGCCGTCGTCTGGATGGAATATGGAACGGGCGGTCTGATTTTGTTCGGGTTGGTTTTGTTGCGGTTTTTTTTCTTCGCGGTGCACCAGGAAAAAGTAAGTGACTCCTTTTTCTGGAAGGACTATTTCCGAGCCCTTCAGGCGATCATTCTTGTTTACGCCCTGGTGGGAGGCATTTTCGCAATCTGGACGCACTTTCAGACAAGCATCTATCTGTGGCTTTTCCCCGCGATCGGCGTCAGGTATGCGGTTCTTCGGAGGCAGAAAGCCTTGCGAGCAAGTGAAGTTGCCGCTGCGCAGGAAGATACAGGGGCCGGGCTGCTGGCCGCGCCTCCTCTCAACAACGAGCTCTCTCAGGGGACGCGAAAAGGTCAATAGGCCAAGGAGCGTTCTACGCTGAAGGTCCTGCTGGTCAACAAGTTCTATTTCCCCCTCGGGGGACCTGAGACTTATCTTTTCCAGTTGGAGAAGCTCTTCAGAGAGAAAGGGCACTCCGTCATTGTCTTTTCGACCCGAGACCCGCGAAATAAAGAGTGTGAGCAGTCCCCTTTTTTCGTCGAGAAGATTGATTACAATCAGCCCGATATTCCTCTGCGGGAGAAGGTGAGGTTCGGCCTCCGCCTCCTTTACTCCTTCGAGGCAGCGCGAAAGATTGACGCTCTACTGAAGAAAGAACGGCCGGACATTGCGCACCTGCACAACATCTGCCACCAGATTTCGCCTTCCATCCTGCCCGTGCTCAGAAGGCACGGCATCCCCATTGTGCAGACGCTGCACGACCTGAAGCGTGTGTGCCCCAATTACAAAATGCTTTCCGCCGACGGCATCTGCGAGAGATGCAGAGGGGGGCGATACTACAACGCAATTCTCCAGCGATGCGTCAAAGGCTCGCTGACCTTCAGCTCCCTCAACTGCGTGGAAGCCTATTTTCACAGAGCTATCAGAATCTACGACATCATTGATCTATACATCGCCCCCAGCCGCTTCTATAAGGAGAAACTGGTCTCTTTCGGGGTTGATGCCGAGCGCATCAGGACTATGCCGTATTTTGGCTTTCCGGTTCAAATGCCCTCCCTCGAGTCGAAGGGCTACATTCTCCACTGCGGCCGCCTTGGGAAACAAAAGGGTGTCTTGACGTTGGTGAAAGCGGTCGAAGGCCGCGATGCCTTGAGACTCGTCATAGCGGGGTCAGGCCCGGAAGAACCTGCAATTCGCCGATACATCCGCGAGAAACAAATTAGAAATGTCGAACTTGTCGGATTTGTAACGGGCGAGAGGAAATCGCGGCTGATGCGGGAGGCCTCCTTCTTTGTGCTGGCGTCGGAGTGGTACGAGAACTGCCCTCTTGTAGTTATGGAGGCGTTCGCCCACGGGAAGCCGGTTGTCGCCGCCAGAATCGGCGGGATACCTGAGATGGTGAAGGACGGGTTCAACGGCCTGCTATTCGAGGCGGGAGACGTCTGCGAGCTGCGAGCGAAAATCGAGTATCTGGTCTCCAACCCTCAGGAGCTCGTCAGGATGGGGAGAAACGCCAGAAAAACCGCGGAGGAGGTTTACAGCCCGCAGGTCCATTATGGGAAATTGATGAGAGTTTACGAGGAGGCAATCTCCGCTCACCGCCGGAGGGCCGCCGCAGGAGGAGGGTCTCGGAGGTAAGCGAAAACCTCTCTTCGTAACATGCCCTCGGCGCGGCGCCACGCTCAAAGGAAAGGCAAAAAGCCGCCGGCTCCGCGCGAACCGGAACGTGTGCGCCCTCACAGGTGGGTTGAAAGGAAGGCCAACATGGCGAACCTCGCAAGCCCTGAGTTAATTCACTTCCTGGCGTGTCCTGATTGCGGCGGTGATTTGTTGGAAGCTGCGGCTGTGTTGAAATGCGCGTATTGCCACAGGGAATACGAGGTCATAAACGGCATCCCTCTTCTATATCCTGAGAATATGGACATCGAGCGTTTGAGAGAAGAAGAAAACCTTGCGGAGATGATGAAGCAGCCGCGATTGAGCCGAAGGGACCGGTTCATCTCAGTCCAATGGGAAAAGTCTAAGCAAGAGTTCTGGGGAATGGTCAAGGACAACATTGAAGCCCCGCTGAGGTCTTTCATCAACGTCGGCTGCGGTTATGACGCCTCCTTCAACAGCTTTCAGCAAGAGGGCTACGTGTTCGTCAATTTCGATATAGTCTATGACATGCTTTACACGCTTCAAAGAGACTATGGGGCGAGATACTGTGTCGCGGGCGACATCAATAGCTTACCTTTCAAGGAGGAATCCTTCGATTACGTTGTTTGCATTGACGTTGTACACCACGAAAGCGATAAGCTGTCAATTCTGCTGAAATCGTTTGGCAACCTGCTGAAACCGGGAGGGTCCCTATTCCTGGAAGACCTGAATGCTTGGGGAATGTTCCAACTTGTGAAATCGCTGTTGCTTCCAAAGCCGCTCCATAGATTCTTGAGAGCAACGTATCACAAGCTCAAACGTTCGACGCATAAACCCGCGGATTACGAGTTCCCCACAAGTCCGTGGCGCGTGAAAAGAATCATGGAGGGATTGGGATTCTGCCATATAACGGTCCACCCGAACAGAGCCTACCCCAATATCGGCCCGTTGAGCTTCCGGGGTTACAAAGTCCTCAGTGAAACCGAATGGGGCCGAAAACATCATAATTACCACTACGTCGTCAGCGCCGTCAAAAAGTGAAGTTGATTGGGCGCGACTGTATTTCGGCAGCGAGTGAATGGCAAAAACTGCCGGGGTGCGGCTCCATTTCAGTGGCACGCGGGCCCGCTCTCATCTGTCCGGAGGGAACCGTGTATTGAGGATGAGCCCATTACGCCCCTTCAGGGCTTTTGTATTTCATCACGTCGTATTTCCCCAGGGCGTTGCCCTGGGCTAAGATATTGCGCCCTTTCAGGGCTGAAGATTGCTCTCGGGCCGCCCTGTAAGGGCAGACTTAATGAAGCTCAGGGCAACGCCCTGAGAAAGGGTGCCCGTGGGTGGGGCTGTGGTTACGTGGCATACCATGGGGCCCTGGTTTATGGCTCCCCCGCGGCGCGCATGAGGCGTACGTTTATTGAATCTCCGGCTCCGCCCCACAACCGGAAGTGCTGCTTTGCCGGCCTTTAGCCCCGCCTCGGCGGGGCTTCAGCCGGGCTTCTCGACCAAAGGATTCATCCGACCATTGCCACGGAAATACAGCCACACCCGCCCCGGTTCAAGAATGATAAGCCCTGAAGGGGCGAGATATGAGCGTCACGACTCGAAAGATTCCTCGAGGCCACTTCGAATAGCCCGGCATCTTCTCCTTTTCCCAAAGGGCGGCGTGGAAGCTGGGTCGCGATTCCCGCACGGGTTAGGTCCAAGGATAGTTCCGCCACTGAAACGTAGCCGCACCCAACTGCCGGAAGCCCTTGACAACCCGGGCTAACGGCGTTATGAATTCGTTGGGCTGTCCAGGGATGTTGGGACGGGCAGCTCACTCTTCGCGCGCTTTCTAAGAAAAACGACCGGGCGCGCGTTATCTCAGCTCGGGGAAGGCAACATGAGCACCAGACACCGCCCGCTGTTTGGCATTGTGGCTGTAGTATTATTGTGTTTGATCTGTCTCCTTGTCTTCCTGCCTCGTCATCCGCCTCCGTCGAAAAGCGATGAGCCGTCGAAAGCAACGCACCCCATCATACCCCTGGCGGCGGCAAGGTCAACATGCACGCTTTGGCAAAAACTCTAAAGCAGGAGAAGGAACAACAGAATCAGTCCGGACATGCCCACATTCATGCCGCGAACAGCACCCGGGCGTGCGGCCTCTCCGCCTGCACCAGGGACCCACTGGACGTGTCCATCCGCATACGCAGCGTTGCGCCCTGCCTGGTGATTCGGCTGCTTCTCCGAGATCATTATCGTCTTGGCGATGTCCTTGATCTCTCCAAGCTTCGCGCCGGGAATCTCCAGCTTGTAGTCGCTTTGCTCATCTATCCTCTTCTTCGATAACTCCTTCCCCTTGTGAACCGGACAGACGAAGACATTGAGGTCCGCCACATAGTTCGGATAAAGCTCGGAGAGACTCGAAGGAAGGACATTATCGTGGTCTTGCGCGTACATAATGCACGCCACGGCCAACACCCTCAGATTGTTGATGCACATAGCCTTTTGGGCTTGTCCCTTTGCCCTGGACGCGCCCAGGGCAAAGCCAGCAAGCGCAGGCAGCATGAACACCTGTTCTGCGCCACCAGACTCCGAGAACGACTCGCTTTTGATCCCCTTATCATCGCAGGATAGGCGGCTGGCGGAAGAGCCGAAATAGGGCGCTATCTCCCCCAGCTTTGCCATGAGGTCGGGCCCGATCTGCGCAGCGGCGAGACCACCAAAGGCGCCGTAGAGAAAATCATATAGCTCTCTCATATTCAAATACGACGTCATGCTGCCTTGTTCAGAAAGATTCGCCATAACCCTCTTGAATTTCGGGTTATCCTTCAACGATTTCCCGCCCTGGTGTACATCCACAATTTTCTTGACTAAGTTCGAGTTAACAGTAATCACCAGAAAATCTCCCACAATGCCAAACGCCGGGCGCATGAAACCAAGAGCGAAAAACGTCTTCCCCCTTCCTCTCCCGGGGGGCACCAGCGAAAAAGAGGTGATGGTGACGCCCTTATACTCCTGTGCGGTCGTCACAACCTGCCCGCCCGCTTTCTCCACCGCGCCGACCAGTTTCTCTACGAGGGCTTTCACTTTCTGAGCATCCTTGACCTCAATGAATAGAAATACTGGCGGTACACCCATGACCTCCGGGACCTTTGCAGCTATGCAGACCTCTCCGCCAAATGGCGACAGAATATCCTCCTTTATCCTGAAGCCCGACTTCGCCTCCCATTGCTTCAGGGCCGCAGCCATTCGTTGCGACTGTCTGGGGTCTCCCGCTGCGCTCACAGCCCCCCGCACAGTGTCCATCACCTCGTCCCAAAGCTGCGCGAAATCTCCCATGGAGACCGAAAAGAAGTAAGTGGCGTCGGCGGGAACATAGTCCACCGCCTTCAGTGGCCGAGGCGCCCTGGCGAAAAGCCGCAGAAGCCCTTTTCGGTCGGGGCCGGTGTAGAGGAAGAAGACCTGCTTGACACCGGCCTCTTGTGCCTCCATGCCAAAACCCGCCGCCTTCACGCTGCTCAATCCAAGGGCCCGCAGCGAGGCCTTGGGCTCCTCCGGGACCGCACGCAGCAAAGTCTCCAGCAAGGTAGAAACGTTTGCGTAGGCCAAGATATCGCTGTTCTCTCCGACCTTACGACGAACTTCCTGAAAGAGTTCACTATCCGCCAGGGACTTCTCTCGCCTGGGATGGTCAAGCAGCTCCTCCATCGTCTGCCTGCCCACAGTGGCGATGAAGACGCCGTCTGCGATGGTATAGCACGCCGCAAAGGGCACCGGCCGGGCAAGAGAAATCTGCTGAACCTCGTAGGCGCCGTGCTTGAACGTAAGCATCGGCACGCCCGCCTGCTTCAGGAAAGGGTGGATCTTCTGCGTTAGGTACTGGCGGAGCAGCTCTTCCTTCCCGCGGACGTCCGCAAGAAAAATCGCCCCTGGGATGCCCGGCGCCGGCGGAATGTTCTTAACGGCCAAGCCGATTCGCTTCTGGAAAATCCCGGTCAAAGGCTGGACGAAGTTGCCATACAAGGCCTTGACTTGCTCGAACTTCGGCTGGCGGTTCATCAAGGCGAGCGGGTCTATCTCACAAATTATCTTGTAGGCATTGGAGTTTTTGAACTTCGCGACCAGCTCCGTGGCATCCGGGACCGAAAGATAAAACATCGTATCTTCCGGCAGCATCTCCTCGAACGCTATCTCGGAAATTGTCGCGGACGCGCCCGCCGGACAGAATTGCCCGAGCAAAAGGGATAATCCGCTCAGAATCAAGAAGAAACGCGTGTACTTCATTTGTTTTTCCTCCTCCCATACCATTTTCATCCAATGGGGGGCCTTACCCCGCCAAAAGTTACTCCTCTACAGCGTCTCGGTTCCGCCTGCCAGCCGATCTTCGAGGTAGTCCAAGACGTTGAGAGGATTAAGCCGCTCAGCGGACTGCACGATTTTCTGCCAGCCGTACTCCGTAACCTCCGTCTGGAAACCGGCGAGCTGGTTATAGAACTGCTTCGGATTTATCACCGTATCCCTAAGCAGTGCAGCGTAAGAATTGTTGAGCAGTTGCCAGCCATAGCCAGGCTGCTCCGTCGTAAATATCTTCGTCATCCTCGCATAGGGAGCGAGCGCGTGCTCTGGATGCTCCCGCTCTATCTGGTCCAGAAGGCGGCGAGCCTGCGCGAAGTCCTTGTACCTGACGAACTCCTCCGCCTGCTGAAGCTCCTGCACTACCGTCTTATCCCCTTTTGCGAGGGCGAACTGGACCTCATTTAATTGGGCGTAGGCATTCTCGCTCAGTTTGCTGCCGAAGATCATCTTAATCCTCTGCACGCCAACGATGAGGCGTTCCGCATCCCCCGGCGCTGTCGGTTTGTCAGGGAAGGCTCGGCTCAGGGCTGTCGCCGGGCCGCCTTGTGATAGGTACTTGTGGCGGGGGAAAGTCACCCCTGCAAGGTATCCAAGAAGAAAGACTAAACAAGCCGCCGCAAGGCCGGCAAGCGCCGTCCGGGCGCGAGGAACGGGGAATGGAAAGGCCCCCGAGGTGGGCTTCTCAGCGGCGCGTGCTCTCGCCTTTACCCGCGCAAGAAAGTTGGGGGATGTCTGCCGGTCTCGCAAGAGGGCTGCCCAGTCGAGAACCTTGCTGAGGTCGGCTGCGTACTCTCGGCAGCGCTCACATTCGGCGAGATGTTCAGAGACCGCGCGGCGATTCTCCTCCGCCAGCTCACCATCCGTATAGGCGGTCAATAGCTTGCGAATTCTTCGACAGTTCATTTTAGCCTCCCCAGAAGGCGAACAACCTACTCCTCACACCTGGCGGTCCGCGTCCCCTTGTCTCAGGAACGGGCGGAATCCGCCTATTCTTCTCCCCGCGGGCCCGACGCCGCTGTCGCGGGGGCTAACCTTCTAAGCTTTGAGGCGAGCTTCTTCACTGCCGTATGCTTACGGGACGCCACGGTTCCGGGTGAACAACCCAACAACAGTCCGATCTCTTGATATGTCATTCCTTCGTAGAAGCTCAGGGTGAAGACAAGCCGGTGTTTCGTCGGCAGCTCGCCAATTGCGCGTTGCACTTTTTCCTCGGTATCTTTGTGGCTCAGGTCATCGAGGGGGCCGAGGCCTTTGTGGACGAGGGCCGCTTGGAGACTTGACCCGCCCTCCTGTTGACTCTCCTCCATCGAAACCGTCGGCAGGGAGCTTTTCTTCCTGCGGAAGTGCATTCGACAGAAGTTTATCGCTATCTTATAGAACCACGCGGAAAAGCTGTACTCGGGATTGAAAGTGTGCTTCTTGCGATATACGGCAACAAATGTGTCTTGGGCAATCTCTTCGGCCGTTGCAAAGTCGGAGACCTGCCGGCGGATAAAATTCGTGATTTTGGCAGCGTAGCGCTGTACAAGCTCCTCAAATGCCTCCTCCGAGCCTGCTGCAAAGGATGTCATTAGTGCCTCATCGCTAAGGGTCGCCGTTGTCGCGGTGTCTTTCATAGGCGTGGCTCTACCTATTCTCTAAGTATGCCGGATGGATTGAAACCCTTCACTTTTTACACGATTTCGGCGTAATTTCCAGTGTAATGTTGCACCGCTGTCGCCCAGAAGAGATGGCAGTGTTTACGATTGGCAGGGGCGCTATGCCAGGCAAAAAACTTTGCCTCTTATCCTATTAGCTTGTGGCATTTTATACCGAATGGAACCGAACGAGGTATTTTTTTCTTGCCAGCTTTTTGCGCGAAGACTATACTCGCGCGGAAAAAGCGCAAGGGCAAAGGGAGCCTGTTAGTAACTTGTGAATATGTTGTGAGCTTGTTTCGGTTCTCCCTTACCCGGCCCCACGAGACGCAGTTGCCAGGGACATGAAACTGGTACTGTTTCCTTTTACGAAAGGCGGGGCCGGCTCGGCAACACGGCATCTTGCATTGTAAGTATCCTCTCACCAACAAGTTCTGGCCGGGGGGCCATAGGTTTTTCTTACCCGCGGGAATGTTGTGCCCAGCGCCCTTGTAGTTACAGCGTGGCGAGGTTAGAAAGGCAACCTCACGCACCCTACAGCACCCTTGTGAATAACTCTTTGCTCGCGAAGGAGAAAGGATTGATCAGGGCAACGGTTTGGGAAAGCATCCTGAGCGAGATCCGGACGAAGCTCCGCCCGGAAACGTTCGAGCGCTGGTTCGGGGCCTGCACATTGAAAAGCCACACCTCCGGGGGGCTTATCATTGAGGTTCCCAACGTTTTTTACAAAAACTGGATCCTGGAGCATTACGGAACCTTTATCCAGGACAACCTGCGGCGGGGTGAGCCAGCAGCAAAACTCATCGTCGAGGTGCCGGGCGACGGGGAGGCGCAGCCTTCTCCGAAAAAGAATGGCCGCGCCCGGCGCCGTCGGTCACCTCGGAGAGCAGCTCCTCCGGCGCGGCCGGCCTCGAGTAACGGCACAAAGCTCAACCCAAAGTACACCTTCGAGAATTTCATAGAAGGTTCCTGCAACCGCTTCGCGAGGGCAGCGTCCATGGCGGTGGCGCAGGCGCCGGGGCGAGCGTACAATCCCCTGTTCATATACGGAGGGGTTGGGCTGGGGAAGACGCATCTGATGCAGGCTATCGGACACTACATGGTGCTGCATCTCCATGGGGGCAAAATTGACTACGTCTCCAGCGAACAGTTCACCAACCATCTAATCAGAAGTCTCCAGACCCGTAATATGGAGGTGTTCCGCCGAAGTTACCGTAACATCAACGCCCTGCTGATAGACGACATACAGTTCCTCTCCAAGAAAGAGCAAACGCAGGAGGAGTTTTTCCACACTTTCAACACCCTCTTTGACATCCGCAGCCAGATAGTCATCTCCTCCGATAGACCGCCGGCCGAGCTGGCGAGCATGGAGGAGCGCCTCGTCTCGAGGTTCCAGTCGGGTGTCGTAGTGGACCTGCAGGCGCCGGAGCTGGAAACTCGCGTTGCCATTCTTCTGAAATACGCCGCTTCTTCAGAAATTAAGCTCCCGGGAGAAGTCGCCTTTTTCATCGCGGGCAAGATAAAGCTAAACATCCGCGAACTCGAGGGAGCGCTGGTGCGGGTCGCGTCTTACGCTTCGCTGATGAGGCAACCCTTGACTGTCCGAGTCGCGCAGCACGTGCTAAGGGACATCTTAATGCAACAGGCGGCGCGCACCATTAGCATTGACGCCATACAGAAGAAGGTTGCCGAGTACTTCGACATCCGCGTAGCTGATATGAAGAGCAGCCGTAGGCCTAAGACCATCGCCTTCCCTCGGCAGGTCGCTATGTACCTGTGCCGGGAGCTGACCAGCTACTCCCTGCAAGAGATTGGCGAGGCATTCGGGGGACGAGACCATTCTACAATTATCTACGGGCACAAATTGATAAAGCGCAAACTTTTGGCCGAGACCGAGCTGCGCTTGCGGGTATCTCACCTCAAAAACGAACTCTCGCACGGCTAAGTACTTGCCTCTACAAATACGGTCTCGCATATACTGCTGCGTGGAAAGAGCTTGTTTCGCGGGATAACAGAATAGAACTAAAAGTTGGAAGCATCTGCGGAGTGCGGTAAATTACAGCCCCTTGAGCTCGTAGGCTAAGAGCCATGAAGGACACGGAATTGGCGAAGAAGGTCCTCTCGGTGAGTATCTGACCGTCACTGATGCGCGAGCATGGCGACTACTGAGACGAAAAAGCACGTGCAAAACCGGAAAAGCCGTTAACATATCGTGAGAAATATGTTAGTATGCTGTGAAGGATTTCAAATTTAAACCCTTCTCTGAAAAGCACAACAAACCATGAACAAGTTACTCACCTGTTAGGCGAAGCGAGTTGAGACGGAATCCGCGTGATATTCACATATCCACACCCCCTACTACTACTATTAGTAACCATTTCACTTCGTAATAGTAGAAACAAAACTGGTAGCACACGGAGGCTCACATGAAATTTACAGCCCAAAAGGAAGATTTGTTTGAAGTTTTGCAGAAAACACACGCAATTGTGACCGCGAAGAGCACGCTTTCTATTTTGGCGAATGTCTTAGTGGAGGCCGTGGAGGGAAAAGTTATCTTCACCACGACAAACTTGCAAGTGGCAGTTCGTTCCGAGGCGCCTGCGGATGTTTTGGAAACCGGGGCGTCCACTGTTCCTGCAAGGACTCTTTTTGCGATCGTGCGAGAGTTGCCGGCCGCTGAGGTAGGCGTCGAGATTAGCGAGGAAAACGTTGCGAAGATTAACTGTGGGGACTCTTTCTTTAAGATGCTGGGTATTTCGAAGGAGGAGTTCCCGCACGTCGCAGGGTTCGAGGGGCAGCCCCTTTTCTCGGTCGGGCAGCGAGTTTTCAAGAAGATGCTGCAAAAAACCTCGTTCGCTGTTTCTCGTGAAGATCCGCGACACTTTCTCACGGGCATGTACTTTAAGATTGAAAAGAAGCGGCTCGCTCTTGTCGGCACGGACGGCAGAAGACTTTCAAGGATTTCCGAGGAGGTCGAGATTGACGAGGATTACAGCGGTGAGATGATCGTCCCCATCAGGGCTATTGAGGAGCTGGAGAAGATGCTGGGCGAGGACGGAGAGGCTTTGGTTTTTGTGGGCGGCAACCAGATTGGGTTCAAGGTGGGAACAGACCTACTGGTCTCGCTGCTGATAGATGCGAAGTATCCCGATTACACTGCGGTGATTCCTGCGACCTTTCCTTGCACAGCAGTCCTCGGGCGAGAGGAATTTGCTGCAAAGGTTCGGCAGGCAGGGCTTTTGACAACGGAGCAGTCAAGCTCGGTGAAGCTAAAGTTTGAAAAGAATCTCGTGGTAATCACAGCCAGCAGTCCGGAGCTTGGAGAGGCGAGGGTGGCGATGCCAGTAACGTTCACGGGTGAGCCGATGTCGGTCGGGTTTAACCCGCAATGTCTGAGGGACGCCCTCAACACGCTGGAGGACGAAGACGTGTCCTTCAAACTTACTGATGCCGTAAGCCCCGGCGTCTTTACGGGGGAGGGCGACTTTCTCCATCTGGTTATGCCCATGCGCCTTCCTCCAGAGGTAGTGCCAGAGCCGCAGGGCGAGGTTGCGTGATGACTCGCTTTGCATGGACAACGCCGGGGAGGCTCATCCCGGCGATTCTTGCAGACTGCAAAAAGCGGATGAACTCCCCGATCCAAAAGGTCCGCGGGGTGTGGGGCCGGGCCGTCGGCCCAGAGATAGCGGCCCATACGTCCCCGCTGGCTTGCCGGGACCGTCTTCTCATTATCTCCGTTGACAGCCCAGTTTGGAAGGCAGAACTCGCGCAGTTTCACCGAGAGAAGATTCTTCGCGCACTCTCCGAAGTGCTTGGAAGCGAAGAGATAAGAGACCTGCGGTTCGTCGCCCGCCCCGCTCGGGGCGCTCGCCTGTCGCCACACGAAGGAGAAAAGAAACATGCCGGAGCCGCAGACTAAGTATGATGCTACCACAATAACCGTCCTTGAGGGGATCGAGGCGGTTCGAAAGCGGCCGAGCATGTACATCGGCGATACGGCAAGCCCTGGGCTGCACCATCTCGTCTATGAGGTCGTGGACAACAGTGTTGACGAAGCTATGTCCGGCTATTGCAGCAGGATTGACGTCACCCTGCATGTGGACGGCAGCGTAACCGTTGTGGATAACGGCCGCGGCATACCGGTAGATATGCACCGCACCGAGAAGAAGCCTGCCGTGGAGGTCGTGCTGACGACACTGCACGCCGGCGGCAAGTTTGACCACAGGACCTACAAGGTCTCCGGGGGCTTGCACGGTGTGGGAGTCTCTGTGGTGAATGCCCTTGCGGAGTGGCTGGAGGTCGAGGTCAAAAGGGATGGCAAGGGCTACGTCCAGAGGTACGAGAGAGGAAGAGTCATAACTCCAGTCGAGGAGATAATAGGGAAAACGAAGAAAACCGGGACGAAGCTGACGTTCAAGCCTGACCCGGAAATTTTCGGTGACGAGGCAACTTTCAGTTTCAGCACCCTTTCTGAAAGGTTGAGAGAACTGGCGTTTCTCAACACCGGACTTGCGATAAGTATTAAGGACGAGCGGACGGATCAGGAGAATCAGTTCCAGTACAATGGCGGCATTGGGTCCTTTGTCGAGCACCTTAACCGGAACAAGACACCCCTGCATAAAAAAGTCATCTATCTCCTCGCATCGAAGGAGGATGTGGTCGTCGAGTTGGCGATGCAGTATAACGATGGATACCAGCAGAACGTTCAAACGTTTGTGAACAACATCAATACTGTCGAAGGAGGGACGCACCTGAGCGGTTTCCGGTCGGCGTTGACCAGGACCATAAACAACTACATCCGCGCGAACAACAAGCTGAAGAACGACAAAGCAGCCCCCTCGGGAGAGGATATGAGAGAGGGGCTGACGGCAGTGCTGAGCTTGAAGGTCATGGACCCGCAGTTCGAGGGTCAGACCAAGACGAAGCTGGGCAACAGCGAGGTGGCAGGGATAGTCGAGTCAGTGGTGAACGAGAGGTTGGGAGCTTTTCTTGAAGAGAATCCTCCCGTCGCGAGGCGCATTGTGGAGAAGGTTGTCCTTGCGGCAAGGGCCCGGGACGCAGCGAGAAAGGCGCGCGAGCTGACGCGCCGCAAGGGCGCCCTGGACAGCGGCTCCCTGCCGGGGAAGCTTGCCGATTGCGCGGAAAAGGACCCCGAGGTCTGCGAACTGTACATCGTCGAGGGCGATTCGGCGGGTGGTTCCGCGAAGCAGGGGCGAGACCGACGGTTCCAAGCCATCCTTCCTATCAGGGGAAAGCTTCTGAATGTGGAGAAGGCGCGCATTGACAAGATCCTCAAAAACAAGGAAATCCTCACGATGATTATGGCCATAGGAACGGGCGTTGGGGAGGAGGATTTCGACATCAACAAGCTGAGGTATGGCAAGATAATCATCATGACTGACGCCGATGTTGATGGCCTTCACATAAGGACACTGCTTCTGACGTTCTTCTACCGACAACTGCCGGAGCTTGCACGAAAAGGGCACATATACATCGCTCAACCGCCGCTATACGGCATCAAGGCCGGCGGCAAACGAGTGTATATCCAGAACGACGCCCAGATGGACTCGTTTCTGCTTCAGAACGGTATGGAAGGTCTTCGGGTGGTCGCAATCGAGACGGGGAAAGAGTTGACTCGCCACCAACTACAGAAACTTGTCAGCGGGGTCGTGGAGGTGGAGAGATTGCTGTCCGCCATCGCCCGTAAGGGTATAGAGCCGGGGAAATACCTCGCCGCGCGCGATGAAGGCGCCGGCAAGCTTCCCCTTTACAGAGTCACTGTGGGCGAGGAGGAGCGATTTCTCTTCAGCGCTGAGGAGTTGCGGCGGGTCGCCTCTGCGGAGGAAAAGCAGCGGGGCAGCGAAGTCGCCGTCCTGTCGGATGAAGAAAACAGTGAGGCGGGCGAAACAGCGATTACGGTGTCAGAGCTTTTTGAATCGCGAGAGCTGGAAAAGGTAATTGTCTCCCTGGCGAGGGTTGGAGTGCCGTTGGACCATTACTTGGGCGCCGACCGCCCCATCTATAGGCTGATTCGTTCCGAGGCAGCGACGGAGGTCTGTTCGCTCAAAGAACTTGTCAACACGATCCGAGCGCTCGGCCGGAAGGGCATCTCTATACAGCGCTACAAAGGCCTTGGAGAAATGAACCCGGAGCAGTTGTGGGAGACGACCATGGACCCTGCCAGGCGGGTCATTTTGAAGATTGTTCTGGAGGATGCCATCGCTGCGGAAGAGACGTTCTCGATGTTGATGGGGATGGAAGTCGCGCCGCGAAGGGATTTCATTGAAGAGAGCGCTCGCTGGGTGAGAAACCTTGACATCTAATCGGTGCGAATGCCTCAGGGCTTTCAGCCTACGGCGGATGAGACGGTTTCGCGGGCTACTCAGTCGCCGGAAGGCCGGTAGCAGATTGCCTGGACAAAGTATTTGGCGTCCGGCGTGGCTGCGATATTCACAAGGATCTCCCCCTCGCTTCGCAGGAAGGCGTCCGGCCCTTTTTCGGTAAGCACCCACGGAATCGTCACATCATTCTCTGAGTGCAGATAGAGGTCGCCGGGCAGCAAAACGTTGAATTCGACCCCATCTTCTCCGAGAAGGCGAGCTTGCAGGACGCGTCCGGTGGGACTGGTTATCTCTGGGAGGCGTGTCAGGGTGAAATCGGGGAGGAGATTCTCCACCCGGAATAGAAGGTTTCCGGGGGCATACATGAGGACCTCCAGGGAAAAACGTGGGGAGGAGTTCTGGTAGGTCATCAGCGGCCGGGCTTCAGATGTGGGCACCAGCTCAGTCCTCTGCCGTAGGCAGCTCGTGCTTGAGCAGACCAGTGCGAGGGCGAAAGTGAGCCGTGAGAGTGTACGCAATTTCCTTCCTCCGGTCCTCCCGTGAAGATGGAATCTGTAAGCAATCTGGAGATATACAGTTTGGCGTGGGAATGAGTGTAAGTCAAGCAAAAGAGGGAACGCAGCGTATGTCCTCAGTCTCGGGCGGATACACCGCGCCGAGGCGGGCGAGGCAAGAAGGGAAAAGCAGATTAACGCAAAGGCGCAAAGGCGCAGAGAAGAAGGTGAGAAGGACTCTGCCGTCGCCTGCTGTGGCATGGGCATCTTGCCCATGATTCCCACGGGCGGGCCTGTGCTGCGACATTGGGGGCGGTTGTTCTTTACGCCCTGTGGGGCAGAGGCGCATCTGGCGTCCCGTGTCCCGCGGAATGTTGATGCTTTTGCATGGCTCTTGAGCCAAAGACCCTGTGTCTTGCTCGTAACTGAGGCATTGCAACGCGGCATCGGTGGCTTCGCCGGGGAAGGGGGGCTGTCTGGATTCTGACGGGAGGCGAAGAGGGGTGCGGGAACCGCAGCTTCTCATGAAAAGGCGACATCTGGACGGAATGCGCAAGCAGGCTATTCCGAAAGGGTATTCTCTGCGAACCTATCGAGAGGGGGACGAGAGGTACTGGGCGCGCATAATTTCCAGGGCGTTCGGCACGGAGTGTAGTGCCAGCGTTTTCGCGCGCGAGATAGCCGAAAAGGAAGCTTTCCGGCCGGAGCGGGTCTTTTTTTTGACCCACAAGGGCGAGCCGGTCGGCACAGCCACAGCGTGGACTAAGCCGGAACTGGGACGGCTATCCGGATACGTCCACATGGTCGCAATTGTTCCTGAGCATACCCGCAAGGGTCTTGGCAAGGTTCTCACGTGGACTGTGTTGAGCTATTTTAAGAAGGAAGGGTTCGGCTCGGCGTTTCTTCATACGGATGAGCACCGCCTTGCGGCGATTAAGACCTACCTGGAGCTAGGATTCGAGCCTGTTATCAGGGAGGAGGATGCTCGCCGCCGCTGGCTGGAGGTTTTCAGAGCGTTGCGAAGGCCGGAGCTCGCGCACAGGTATTGCGGCGAAGAGTGACGATGGGAGGGGGCTCGCGGAGTGTGCGGGTCAGCGCTGTTCATCTGGGAGGTCGGAGGTATTAGTCTCCTCGCTTTTCGCTTCTTCTGCGTCGGTTTTTTCGGCGACGCTCTTGGCGATGTCCACGACCCTGTCTCCTTCCCCGAGCGAGATGATTCTGACTCCCATGGTATTTCTGCTTATCGTTCTGACCTGGGAGACGGCCGTGCGCATCATTTTGCCGCCTGCGGTCAGCACGATGATGTCATCGTCGTCGCCGACGCTCAGCGAGCCGACTACGGGGCCGTTGCGCTTCGAAGTCTTGATGGCGATGACGCCCTTGCCGCCGCGCCTCTGGGCCCTGAACTCATCGAAGAGCGTTCGCTTGCCGTATCCGTGCTCGCACACCAACAGCAAGCTGGCGTGTTCCCGGACGATTTCCATGCCGACGACCGCATCGCCCGGCTTGCCCAGGGTGATTCCCTTAACTCCGCGGGTCGCCCGGCCCATGGGACGCACGTCCGATTCGTGGATGCGGATGGACTGTCCGTTGCGGGTGACCAGCACCACGTCGTCGTTTCCGTTGGTGAGCTTGACGTCTATCAGGCAGTCGCCGGGGTCAACCTTGATGCCGATAATGCCGCCGCTCCTCGGGTTGCTGTAGGCGGAGAGAGGGGTCTTTTTCAAAACGCCGTGGCGGGTCGCCATGAGGAGGTTTCGCTGGCCGTCAAAGTTCTTGACACGGATGAGCGCGGCCATCCTTTCCCCGCTGGACATCTCCAGAAGGTTGACGATGGCTTTGCCGCGAGCCTGCCGTCCAGCCGGCGGCACGAAGTACACTTTTAGCCAGTAGCATTGGCCCTTCGTGGTGAAGATGAGGAGGTAGTCATGGGTGGAGGCTGTGAACAGATGCTTGACGAAGTCCTCCTGCCGCGTTTCCATGCCGAAGACCCCTTTGCCGCCTCGGTGCTGTTGGCGGTAGGCCGCGACCGGCACCCTCTTGATGTAGCCCGCGTGGGAGATGGTGATGATGCACCCTTCATTGGCGACAAGGTCTTCCACTCTAAGATCGCCTTCTGCTTCGACGACATCGGTCCTTCGAGGGTCCGCGAAGCGTTCTTTCAGGTCGTCAAGCTCCTTCTTTATCAATTCTCTGACAAGCTGCGGGCTGGCGAGGATTGATTTCAGGTAAGCAATTTTCTTCAACAGCTCATGATATTCGCTCTGGACCTTCTCCCTTTCCAGTCCGGTGAGCTGGTAGAGCCGCATGTCGAGGATAGCGCGCGCTTGGCGTTCGCTGAGCTTGAGGGTCTTGGTGAGTTGGTCGCGGGCGGCTTGCCGGTCTTTGGAGGAGCGGATGATGCGGACAATGGTGTCGAGGTTCTTCAGGGCAATCTTGAAGCCTTCGAGGACGTGAGCTCTCTCCTGGGCTTTGTCGTGTTGGTATTGCGTTCGCCGGATTATCACCTCCGTGCGGTGGTTGATGTAGCAGGTCAGGATTGGTTTCAGGCCCATGGTTCGGGGTTGCCCGTTGTCAAGGCTGAGGAGAATTGCCCCGAAACTTTTCCGCATGTCAGTGTGCTTGTAGAGCTGGTTGATGACCACGCGGGCGATTTCCCCCCTCTTCAGTTCCACAACCACGCGGAGTCCGTCCTTGTCGGACTCGTCCCGCAGGTCGCTTATGGCGGAGATGGTCTTGTTGTTGACAAGTTGGGCTATCGTGTTGATAAGGTTCGTTTTGTCAACCTGGTACGGAATCTCAGTGATAATGATGAACTCTTTGCCGTTCTTCGCTGGCTCGACCCCGACTTTCGCCTGACAGATAATCTTCCCTTTTCCCGTGCGGTACGCGGCGGCTATTCCCTCTGTGCCGCAAATGAGCCCGCCGGTCGGGAAATCGGGTCCCGGGATCACTTTCATCAGTTTTTTCAGGGAGACGTCCGGGTCGTCTATCAGCAGCTTCAGGGCATCCACGACCTCCCCGAGATTGTGCGGCGGGATGTTGCCCGCCATTCCCACCGCAATGCCCGAGCAGCCGTTGCAGACCAGATTTGGAAACCTCCCCGGAAGAACCGTCGGCTCCTGGAGCGTCTCGTCGTAATTCGGAACGAAGTCAACGGTCTGCTGGTCAATGTCCGCGAGCATCTCGATCGCAAGCGGCGTCAATCTCGCTTCGGTATATCGCATAGCTGCTGGCGGGTCGCCGTCTATGGAGCCGAAGTTGCCCTGCCCGTCAATGAGCGGGTATCGCATGGCGAAGTTCTGCGCCATGCGAACCAGCGTCGGGTACACCACGCCTTCGCCGTGGGGATGATAGTTGCCGGAGGTATCGCCGGCGATCTTGGCGCACTTGCGGTACTTGCTGGTGGGGGAGAGATGGAGGTCTCTCATCGCGGTCAGAATCCGTCGCTGCGAAGGCTTCAGCCCGTCGCGAGCATCCGGGAGCGCCCTCTGGATGATCACGCTCAACGCGTACGTCGCAAAGGACTCCTTCATCTCGTCTTCGATGTCTCGGGGAGTAATCCTCTCGTTGTGGGTGTACATACACTTCTCCTTTACCCTCCATAAAACTACAGTTAAATTATAAGCCAATGCCTTTCTCGCGTCAACCGGAAAGAGCGGGGTAATGCCTCAGTCGTGGGCGGATACCTCGCGAAGGCGGGGAAGGGAAGAAGGGAAAAGGAGAACAACGCAAAGGCGCAGGGTCGCAGAGAGGAGCATGAGAAGGACTCCATCGTCGCCTGCCGACAGCGGGCACGCCGCGGAGACGCGGCCACACTCAGTCGCACCCTGCGCCTTGCCGTTCTCGACCTGTCGTGTTATCGTATGCCCGTTTGGCGAATGCCGGAAACCTGTGAACAAACGACAGCTCAACGGAGGCAATCATGCAAAGGAACGCAATAAGAGCCGCCCTGGTGATGCTACTCGTCGGCGTAACTGCAATGATACCCGCTGCGGCCTTCCCCGCACTGAGAATAGCCGACAACGGCAAGAGCGGGTACTCGATTATCCTTGACTCCAAAGCCTCGCCTTCGGAGAAACACGCCGCAGAAGAATTGCAGCGCTTCGTTGAAGAAATCTCCGGGTGTGCGCTCCCAATTCTCTCCACGCGCGCACCAAAGATGATCCTCGTCGGAGGTGGAGAAATCCTCGCTGAGATAGAGCCCCGCCTCGACATCACCGGTCTCGGCAAGGAGGGATTTGCCATCCGAACCAATGACTCCCATCTCATTCTCGCTGGCGGAAAACAGCGAGGCACTCTCTACGCCGTTTACACTTTTCTCGAAGATTACTTGGGCTGCCGGTGGTACTCCTCAAAAGTCAGCCGCATACCTGAGGAGAAGGTCATCGAAATCCCCTCGATCAACGTGAGCTATAAGCCGGCGCTCGAGTATCGCGAGCCTTACTATACCGATGCCTTCGACGGCGATTGGGCGGCCCGCAACAAGGCGAACAGTAACAACGCTCGCCTCGGCAAAGAGCGCGGCGGCAAAGTCCGCTACTCTCACTTTGTTCACACCTTCTATTCCCTGGTGCCGCCGGACAAATACTTCGATGAGCACCCCGAATACTTCTCGCTGGTGAAGGGGAAGAGGCGAAGAAGCCGGGCTCAGCTCTGCCTGACGAATCCGGACGTCCTTCGCATCGTCGTCGAAGGCGTCAAACGGTGGATCGCCGCCGAGCCTGAAGCCGACATCTATTCCGTCTCCCAGAACGATTGCGCAGGGTGGTGTGAATGTCCCAACTGCAAAGCTCTCGACGACCGCGAGGAAAGCCACATGGGCTCCCTCCTGACCTTCGTCAACAAGGTCGCCGAAGCTATCGAGAAAGATTATCCCGACAAAACCATTGACACCCTCGCCTACCAGTACACACGCAAGCCGCCGAAAACCGTCCGCCCTCGCCGCAACGTCATCATTCGCCTTTGCAGCATCGAATGCTGCTTCTCCCACCCGCTCGAGACTTGCCCTCGGAACGCCAGTTTCCGCGATGACATAATCGGGTGGTCCAAGGTAGCACCCCGTCTCTACGTTTGGGACTACGTGACGGACTTCGCCAACTACATCATGCCTTTCCCCAACCTCGATGTTCTCAAGCCTAACATCGAGTTTTTTGTGGAGCACAATGTGAAAGGGATATTCGAGGAGGGAAACTACGCCGGCGGAGGGGGCGGCGAAATGGCCGAGCTGCGGGCCTATCTGCTCGCAAAACTCCTGTGGAACCCGGATGCTGATGTCGAGGCATTGAAAAAAGATTTTCTCGAAGGCTACTACGAAAAAGCCGCCGGCCCCATTTCCGATTACATCAGCCTCTTGCACCGCAAAGTGAAGCGGGACAATATCCACGTCAACATCTGGTCTGGCCCCACCAGCCCGTACCTCACCGAGGAGATTTTGACCGAAGCCGAAGCGCTTTTCGACCGGGCCGAGAAGCTCGCGGATAACCCGGACATTCTTCAGCGTGTCCTTGTGGCGCGACTCCCCGTATGGTATGTGCGAATTATGAGGCCGGGATTGAGTAATGCGGGCAAATTGAAGCTTTTGGAGAGGTTTATGGAAGTCGCCAGAAAAAAGGGGATTAGCCAAATACGGGAGGGACGCCTCGTCGCCTCCTGGGAGCGAGAAATGCGGAACGCATTGAACAGATGACGGCCCGAGGCGGATAACGGGGTGGAGGCCGGCTGTCACGAGAAGAATCTCGTATCCGATACCACCGACTAAAGCCGGTGGCTAACTGGGGCGCCAGCCGAGGGTGGGCGAAAAGGAGGCGGTGGCCTTTTCCGTTCTATGATAGAGGGACAGAGGGCACAGATCCACGGCGTCAACGTGCGGTGGGAGAGGTTCAAAACGAGGCGTGAGGGCACGCCGCGGAGACGCAGCGACACCCTCCCCGACAG
>Ga0315541_1000006_pt1 | contig 218949 bp, 183 predicted proteins | sample SalMarSW160190MG_FD_203095 | JGI IMG/M metagenome (GOLD analysis project Ga0315541, IMG submission 203095) | Salt marsh sediment microbial communities from the Plum Island Ecosystem LTER, Massachusetts, United States - Salt Marsh Sediment SW1601-190 ... | reverse complement strand
CTAGTTTGTTACTTTGTGTTTGCATAGGTCTTTAGATTAAGTTATTAATAGTTTTGTCACTTTAAATTTAATCTATTTCGAAGACCTATGCCTTTTCAAACATACGATCTAAACATCTCAACATTTAACACTTAAACACTTCAACACTTCAACAAAAAAGCCGATGAAATCATCGGCTTTTTATCGTACCCCGAACGGACGAAAGTTGCAACTATTTTAAAGACTACTTAATATATATTATTTTCACATCTTCACGAATATAAATGACATGAGGAAAATTCGGATTTAATAGTATGGTATTGAGTTTATAGGATTCCAGACATTTGCACTACATAATTACAGCTATATTTCCCTTTTTGTGTCCCTCTTCTACGTATCTATGAGCTTCGACTATTTGGTCAAACGGGAAACTTCTATCAACTATTGGTTTTAATTCACCTTCAACAAGCAGCTTATTAATGAATTCGAAATTCTCAATTTTTTCGCATTCGGTACCACCTCCAAATACTACCTTCTTCCCTCCTATAATGGAGGTCCACAACATCTGTAACATATCAATTAGTCCACCGGCAACAGCCAGATAGTAGCCCTTTGGATTTAATGATTTCTTATATTTAGAGAAGGAAGTCTTGCCTACAACAATATCGAAAATTACATCCCATTTTTGACTACTTTGAGTAAAGTCTTCTTTTGTATAATCTATTACCTTGTGAGCTCCCAGGAATTTTACAAATTCAATATTTGCACTGCTGCATACACCTGTCACCTCGGCACCAAAACAGTGTGCAAATTGCACGGCATAGACTCCTACTCCTCCTGAAGCGCCATTGATAAGGACTTTCTGTCCCTTGGTTATTTTGGCTTTGTCGTGCAGAAAATAGAATGCTGTTAATGCACCATAGGGTATTGTTGCAGCTTGCTCGAAGCTTATATTTTCGGGGATTTTTGAAAAAGCTCCAACTTCAGAACGACAGGCATATTCGGCGTATGCTCCCAGCTCAGGACCAGTACCATATACACGGTCTCCTGGTTTAAATAATTTTACATCTTTCCCAATTGCTTCAATTTTACCAGCAATGACTGAACCTATGATTGCAATTTTGGGCTTTTTAAAACCGAGCATTAGTTTATCTAATAGTCCGAGTCCTGTCGGAATATAGGTAAGACCTCTGATATTGCAATCGGCGGCGTTAACACTTGTAGCATCTACTTTTATCAGTACTTCATTGTCTTTTGGGACAGGCTTATCTATCTCTTTGAATTTGAGTACTTCGGGAGGACCGTATTTTTCACAAATAACCGCTTTCATTTTTATTAATTGATTTCTTATATTGATTTCTTTTACTAATCAAAAACACTTCATTTATTGTTCTGCAATATTCTCATTTTTACATCCTTATTCTACTTATTTACTGCAGGTAAGATAAATCTTTCAAGTATTTCGTAAATGTGTGTTTTAGTGGCATAGTTCCCACCGGTAAACGTCACAACCATATTTTCTTCTGGAATAACAATTATTTCCTGGCCTCCCCAACCACCGGCTCGGAACAATTTTGTTCTATTGCCTGAATTGGTTAGCTCACTTGTCCACCAGCTATATCCGTAACTGTTTTTCCCGGAATCTTCTCCGGGTATATTTATATTAATATTATTTCCATAGGGAGTTGAACTCTTTTCAACCCAATCAGAAGATATAATTCTTTCATCATTCCAAACGCCGTTATTTAGATAAGTAGCACCAAACTTAATCATATCTCTTGGAGTCATATAGAATGAACCTGAACCATCCCAAACACCTCCCGGGAATTGCGTCCATCGAGTATTCTCAGTGCCAAGGGGCTCGAACAAATACTTCCTTGAAAACTTATCAATATTCATATTGGTAGCATTTTTAATGATTTCGGTCAAAATAACCATCCCCCCTCCATTATATGTAAATAATTGACCGGGCTCTTTCCACCATGGCCTTTCCAAAACACAACTAATTTGGTCTTCACAATCAAACCATAAATTATCAATATCATTGGCTGATGAACCATGAGCTACGCTCCATTCATCCCAGGCTAATCCTGAGGTCATTGTTACCAGATGTTCGATGGTTATGTATTCTCTGTTGTCAACTTTAAGGTGCTGATGATCCGGTAAATAGTCGAATATGGATTGATGAACACTTGCAATAAAACCTTTATCAATAGCAATTCCAATACATGCCGAGGTTACACTTTTGGTACAGGACATCATTTCGTGAGCCATACTTCGATCCCAGTTTACTAATTCTCCATGGTAAGCTGGTGCATCCCATTTGTATATATGTCCGGGATAATAATTTTCAAATACCAGTTTATCATCTTTATAGATCAACATAGAATGCACTTCTCCATATTTTCCTTGTCGGATTCTTCCATCAGCCTTCAAAATTAACTGGGTATCGATGGATACTTCATTCAGGACACCCACATTCAGACCGTCATTTATAAACTCGGGAGGATTGTACGGATAATGATCGGAGAAATCTCTTTCACAGCTAACGTTAAGAAAAGATGCAACTAACAGTAACAATATTGTTTTCATAATATTAAATATTTTAGTCTTTAGTAAGTTCGGCTATTTTTCGGATTGCTTTGGCAGGAGCACCCGGAAACGCGGACTTTATTATCCAGAAAGGAACTTTTACGGGAGGAGATGTTCTCCCCTTAATGGTTAGTTTAACTTTTCCTTCGGGCAATTCCATGTATGTGTAAACTACATCATATTGTGTCATCCTGTTTACGTCGCCCATTAAATACTCCCCAGATGCCGCACTGAAGGTAAAAGTCGCAACCCGGTTAATTGTATCCAGCATTGAATTCATCTTAGCCACACAATCCGAGTTTTTAATAGGCCATGGGTTCCTGGTATAATAATAAACTATACACTCAGAATTGGAGATATCTCTGATCTTTACACTTTCTTTATCTCCCGAAAACTCTTTATGCATTGACACATCATTCATCAACTCGATACATTTACTGAAGCTCATGCTCTCAATTAAGGTAGTCTCATCCTCAATGATCAGACTATCCTTTCCAGATACATCAGTATAATGATTAAAGCGATATCTGACGGTTATTTGTCCATTATCCAATGTATCACTGTTCCATTCATTGTCCTGAGCCTCTACTTTCTCACTAATCAGTGTACAGTATGGAGAGGAATATTATTATATATTTTAATGTAACTTTCATTTTTACTAATTTTTGACATTAGTTGACAGGTTGGAAGTATCAACGCCTTTTGCTATAAGCCAGATCCCAATAATTATTTCGAACACGATTGCTGAAAGACCCGTCACGATTGTTGATTGTACAGAGAAGAGAAGAACCGCAATACTTTCGGCAAATACCAATAGAAAGGCAAATATTCCGAAAGCTGCTAATAGTCTTGGAATAAGTCTTGCCCTGTAGAACAGGTAACAAAATAGAATTGATCCCAGGCCAAGGAATGCAAACACAATATTTAGAGTAGCAGCTTTTACATCAAAAAGTATCTCTATCGTCCCATTAATAGACTGAGAGTTCATACCCTTATTGATCAGGATCAATATTGTAATACTGCAGATTACTGTCAGGCTTCCGATCATGGCTTCACCTATCCTGCAAAACAAAGCAGTTAAATCGATTGTCTTATTCACCTTACTGAGAATTCTATAAAGGGCAACTGAAAGAATAATAACCCCTATAAACATAAGCAGGTCATATGTTGCTCCTATTCTGAACAGTAATTGATTTTCAGAAATATTGCTGATGGTTGCTGCAATATCACCTTCAGCCATTAATTTGTAAGGACCAAAGATCATTGATAGAATAGAAGTTCCAATAATCAGCAGGTAGGCTATACCAGCTGTCTTTGCACTTTGTTGAATTGAGTCGGTCTTTTTCATTTAAGAATATTTTAAAGTTCAATTTGTTTTGCCCAGGCTGTTAGAGACATGTTTTTATCAAATATTTATAATGTAAATTTCCGATAAACGATGATGCAACACAAATAACTTTTTCCACAGATAATATTAAGTTTGTTGCAAACCTGGTATTTATGCAGCCTGGATGCAAATCAAAGATAAGTTGACCACTTCATTCTGGAAATAATTGAGCACGTCAATCCGTGTAATAAATACCTTAAAGTATGACTAATATCGTAAAAAATGGGGTGGTCACCTTAAGCCAGAGAAGGGTACCCATTTGCACCGGAATTTACATCCTTAGTTGCATCTTTGCAGAAAAGCTCATTTTGGAGAAAGGTCCTCCTTCGCTTCCGCCTTCGGTCCCTCCCCCGGGAAACATACTGCGGACAAGAAAGCTTCGACGGATAATAAAAAGTTGCAACTCCTGTCTTCACGGAACCAGTCCAACTCATCCTCAGGATTAGTGAGGTCTTGGGACGTTCCAAAAAAAAACAAGAGGTCGAAATTGACCTCTTGTCCCGTTTGGTACCCGGAGCGGGACTTGAACCCGCACAGCCTGTACGGCCATTGGATTTTAAGTCCAACGTGTCTACCAATTCCACCATCCGGGCGACTTCAAAATTGGCGATTTAATTAATTTAATAAACTGTATCTATACATTCAACAAAGAACTCATTCAATCCGGATGGTGGAATTGTCTCCCCCACTGTCTGGCCCCTCCCTAAAATTACCCACAGGGTTATTTTTTTACGGTCGGTCCTACCATCCGGGCGTGCGCTTTCAGCGGTGCAAAATTACGAAAAAAACATGGAAATTGTAACATGAAACGTGAAACGTATCTGTTTCCGGAATTGACCCCGAATTCTCGGGGTCGGATCCTTGCCTCCCGGCGGGTCGCTTTCATCCTGAAGGAGCCACAATGCGGCAAGGAATTGCCTCGTGCTTCGCACTCGGCGGATCCTTGCCTCCCGGCGGGTCGCTTTCATCCTGAAGAAGCCACGAAGTGGCTGTTTTTGTATTTACAGGGCAAATTATGAGCAAGCTCATTTTTTCCCCTGTAAATACAAAAAGGCAGCGATAAATCGCTGCCTTCTTCAGGATGAGCGGGAAACGGAACTCGAATCCGCGACCCCGACCTTGGCAAGGTCGTGCTCTACCAACTGAGCTATTCCCGCAAAGGTGAATGCAAAAATAATACTTTTTTAAATTATCCAAAAATATAGTTTTAAAAGAACTATATAAATATCCTATATTAAGTTCAGGCTGAATTTCTATATGACAGATGTTGTAAAATAAGTACTAAATAGTAATTTAGGGCTCATAAATTTGCATATACATGACTGAACCAAAAAAGAAAGGATTTGGCACTGCCCCGGTATTTTTCACTGCAATATCTACTATACTGGGTGCAATATTATTCCTGAGATTCGGCTATGCCGTAGGTACTCTGGGCTTCTGGGGAGTGATATTAATTATCCTGCTGGGGCATATGCTGACAATACCCACTGCACTGGCAATATCAGAGATTGCCACCAATAAGCGTGTTGAAGGGGGAGGTGAATACTTTATAATAAGCAGGTCATTCGGCCTGAACATAGGGGCAACGATAGGTATCGCCCTGTACATGTCGCAGGCTATAAGCGTTGCTTTTTACGTAATTGCCTTTACAGAATCATTTGAATTCTTATTCAATTTCATTAAGGAAAAGTATGATTTCATACTGCCAAGGCAGGTGATATCAATACCGGCGATGACGTTACTGGCATTTCTTATACTTAAGAAAGGAGCCAACATGGGTGTTAAAGCCCTGTACTTCGTGGTTGCCATCCTCGCTATTTCCATTGTAATGTTTTTTCTGGGATCGACGGAACATGCAGAGCAGGCCAATTATACACTTGAATCTGCGGCATTCAGGAATAAGGAAAGCTTTTTTATGGTTTTTGCCATTGTATTCCCGGCGTTTACTGGTATGACTGCAGGCGTGGGTCTCTCAGGTGATTTGAGAAATCCGTCAAAGTCAATTCCCCGTGGTACAACCATTGCAACGATAACAGGTATGATAATATACGTTTTTATTGTATTCAAGCTGGCTTCATCAGCAAGTATTGAGGACCTGTTAAACAACCAGTTAATAATGGGCAAAATAGCCATAGGAGGTGCCTTTATTATCCCCCTGGGACTGGCGGCTTCAACCATTTCATCTGCCCTGGGATCGGTGATGGTAGCTCCAAGGACCATGCAGGCCCTGGCAACCGACCGGTCATTCCCATCGTCCAGACTGAACGGATGGCTGTCAAAAGGCAGAAAAGGGGATAATGAACCAGTAAATGCATCACTGATAACAGTTATTATTGCCATGGTTTTTGTAACCCTTGGTAACGTGAATACTGTTGCGGGCATTATTTCGATGTTTTTTATGGTCACATACGGAACATTATGCCTGATATCATTTCTTAACCATTTCGGGGCCAGCCCTTCATACAGGCCGTCATTTAAATCAAATTGGTTCCTTTCATTAATAGGATTCATAATTTCATTATGGATCATGTTCAAAATTAATGCAACCTATGCCATTATTGCCATTATTGTAATGATACTGATTTATGCATTTATAAACTATTACCATAAGGAAAGACAGGGATTACAATCAATTTTTGCCAATGCACTATTCCAGCTCAACAGGAATCTCCAGGTATACCTCCAGAAGAGTGCAAGTAAGAAGAAACAGCAGGAATGGAGGCCCAGCGCCATATGTATATCAAAGAACTCGTTTGAGAGGGACACGGCTTTCAGACTGCTGAACTGGATATCTTTCAGGTACGGCTTCGGTACTTATCTGCACAGGATTGAAGGTTATTATTCAAAGAAATCACATGCTGAAGCGCAGGAAATCTTAAGAAACCTTGTCAAGAGCTTTGAACATATTGAAAATCATGTATACATCGACACTTTAATTTCACCTTCTTATACATCAGCTATAGCCCAGGCCATACAGCTACCCGGAATTTCCGGTATGGAAAACAATATGGTGATATTCGAATACAGCAAAGAAAGGCCTGAAGAATTACATGAAATAATGGAGAATCATGCTCTGGTTAACGCAGGTAACTTTGATGTTTGCATACTGGCAAGTTCACAGAAGAATATTGTATTTAAACAGGGTATTCATGTGTGGATTAAATCAACAGATGAGTTCAATGCCAACCTTATGATCCTGCTGAGCTTTATTATTTCAGGACATCCCGACTGGAAGAAATCAAAAACAAAAATATTTGATATCTGCAAACCCGAACAATATTATGAGATACAGGAAAACAATAAAAAGCTGATAAAGGAAGGAAGGCTTCCAATAACTGAAAAAAATATTGAAATAATTATCGAGGAACCTGAAGTCAATCCCAAAGAACTGATCGCAGAAAGATCAAAGGATGCCGCACTTACCCTGATAGGCTTCAGGGGTGAATCACTGAAGCATGATGAAGAAATATTTTCCGGTTACGAAGAACTGGGGACAATCCTGTTTGTTAATTCGCATAACCAGAAGATGATAGAATAACGCATATGTAATTAGCTCACTACATTCGCGTAAATTGCTCCCTCTGGTCGCGTAAGTGGCCTGCTAACGCAGGCGTAAATAGATTCTTGTACTGTCAAAAACCGAATCCGGAACTCCTTAGCCTTAACCTCAGCCTTAGCCTAAACTACTATTTACGAAGCAGCTTCTGGATGTTATAAAGTTTATTCAGTGCCTCAACCGGGGTGAGATTATTGACATCAAGCCCGATCAGTTCATCCCTGATTTGTTTGAGTACAGGGTCATCGAGCTGGTAAATGCTCAGTTGAAGTCCTTCGCGTTTCGAGGCCAGGTCGCCTACCGGTTTGGCGATACCGCTTTCCCTGCTTCCCTCTTCCATCTGCTTCAGCACATCATCCGCTCTCTTCACCACACTGAGGGGCATACCTGCCATTCGCGCCACATGTATGCCGAAACTATGTTCACTACCTCCCCTCTTTAGCTTTCTCAGGAAAATAACCCTATCATCAAGTTCCTTTATTGACACATTGTAATTTTTTACCCGGCTGAACGAGGTTTCCATTTCGTTCAATTCATGATAGTGAGTTGCAAAGAGTGTTTTTGCCCTGGCACGCTGCTCATGTATATATTCAACCATTGCCCAGGCTATTGATATACCGTCATAGGTGGAGGTGCCCCGTCCTATCTCATCGAGCAATATAAGGCTCCTGTCTGAAATATTATTAAGTATACTGGCTGCCTCATTCATCTCCACCATGAAAGTTGACTCACCAAGGCTAATATTATCTGATGCTCCAACCCTGGTAAAGATCTTATCAACCAGGCCTATGCTTGCGGAGGAAGCGGGGACAAAACAACCTGCCTGTGCCAGAAGGACGATCAGAGCGGTCTGCCTGAGCAGGGCCGACTTACCTGACATATTTGGACCGGTGAGTATTATTATCTGTTGTTCTTCATTATCCAGGTATACATCATTTGGGATATATGACTCATCTGCAGGTAGTTGTTGCTCAATAACAGGGTGTCGCCCGTCTTTAATATCAATTATAAATGAATCATTGATCTCCGGCCTGACATAGTCATAATCGACAGAAACAAGTGCAAATGAAAGCAGGCAGTCGAGCTCAGCAATCAATGCCGCATTTATTTGTATATCATTGATATAACCTGCAAGGAATGATACCAGTTCATTATACAGCATCTGTTCCAGCTCAAGGATCTTTTCTTCGGCACCCAGTATTTTATTCTCATATTCCTTCAGTTCTTCCGTAATGTATCTCTCTGCACTTACCAGGGTTTGTTTTCTGGTCCAATCACCCGGCACTTTTGATTTATGTGTATTCCTTACCTCTATATAATATCCAAATACATTATTAAATCCTACTTTAAGGCTTGGTATGCCAGTATTTTTACTTTCTCTTGCCTGCAGGTCAACAAGGTAGTCCTTACCTGAGTGCAGTATTTTTCTCAGCTCATCAAGTTCTTCAGAAATCCCTTCAGATATTACATTGCCTTTACTGATCATAACCGGAGGGTCATCATTTATTCCCTCGTCAATTTTTTTCACTGCCTCCTCACAGAGCTTCAGTTTTGAAGAAAGCTGGTTCAGTGCCTGACAGTCAGCTGTACCACACTGTTCTTTCACAGGTACTACTGACTGAAGAGACCTTTTTAACTGAACAATTTCCCGGGGATTAATTCTTCCTGTGGCAATTTTGGAGACCAGTCGCTCAAGATCACCTATCTGTGCTATCTGTTCCTGAATATTCTCCCTGAAACCAGGATTATTGACAATGTATTCAACGGTATCATGCCTGCCGGTTATACTATCCTGTGTCTTAAGCGGCAGTGCGATCCATTTTTTCAGGAGCCTGCCTCCCATTGGGCTTGTGGTACGGTCAATAATATCAATAAGTGTTCTTGCCCCCTGGAAAGGTGATGTGAACAGTTCAAGGTTACGGATAGTAAAACGGTCGAGCCAGACGTACTTTTCTTCTTCTATTCTTGAAATACCTGTTATATGGCCTGTCTTTTCATGTTGTGTAATATCAAGATAATACAATACAGCCCCGGCAGCTATAATTGCGTAATCGAGACCATGTATCCCGAATCCTTTCAGTGATGCTGTGCCGAAATGCTTAAGCAGCCTGTCATTTGCAGCATCAGTCCTGAAGATCCAGTCATCCAGCTTGTAATTATAATATCTCGAACCGAACCTCTCCCTGTATTCCTCTGTTTTTCCCTTTTCAAAAAGTACTTCTTTGGGAGCAAAATTACTGAGTAGCTGTTCTATATATGTATGAGAACCTTCGGCAACGAGGAATTCGCCCGTGGAAATATCAAGGAATGCTACCCCACTGATTGATTTATGGATATGAACTGCGGCAAGGAAATTATTTTCCTTATGCTCGAGTACCTTATCATTAAGTAAAACCCCTGGAGTTACCAGTTCGGTAATGCCTCTTTTCACTATTTTTTTTGCCAGTTTGGGGTCCTCAAGTTGCTCACAAATGGCAACCCTTTGCCCTGCCCTTACAAGCTTGGGCAGGTAATTATCAAGTGCATGATACGGAAAACCTGCCAGCTCAACCCATGAAGCTGCCCCGTTAGCCCTCCTGGTAAGGGTTATTCCAAGTATTTCCGACGAACGTATGGCATCCTCCCCGAATGTTTCGTAGAAATCACCTACCCTGAACAGTAATATTGCATCAGGATGCTTTTCCTTGATGCTGTAATACTGCTTCATCAGAGGTGTTTCGACATATTGTTTGGATCCATTCATCGTATTATTATACAGCTCCTTAACAAAATTTTAGCTCCTGCAGGTAATACAAATATACGACGATGAATCCTGAGAAGAAAGGGTTATTGAAGGATTGTTGAAAAGAATCCTAAAGATGAATTATTAATTATTAATTATGAGTTATGCGGATCTGTGTGAAGTATAGGATTACCTGTTTGAATGTTTGATCGTTTGATCGTTTGATCAGATGTAGTATACTTTTCAAATATTCAAACGTTCAAACCTGACTGCCGTCAGGCAGGCACTCAAACTGTAAAAAGTTATTTTTCCCAGATTCTTCGGTTGCTGGGCTTCCTCAAAATGACAGTGTTCCAAAAAAATAGCATCTATCATTGAAAGGCTGAATACATTTGAGTATATTCAGGCTCTTATTTGAACCCTATAATTCTTTCCTATGCACAGAGTATTAGTATTAGGTGCCGGCATGGTAGCAAAACCACTTATTAATTACCTGCTTGATAATGATTGTAAGATTAAAATTGCATGTAACACCTGTGATAATGCACAAAAGATATTAAGAGATCATCCCAATGGAGAAGTAGTATATTGGGATGCCAGCAATATTGCTGAACTAATTCCAATGGTGCAGGAATCAGAACTTGTTGTCAGCCTTCTTCCCTATAAATTCCACACCAGTGTTGCAGAAGTATGCATACAGTCCAGGAAACATATGGTAACAACCTCATATGTCAGGCAGGAAATGTCGGAATTGGATAAAGGAGCCAGGGAAGCAGGGATAATAATACTCAACGAGATAGGTCTTGATCCCGGGATAGACCATATGTCGGCGATGAGGATTATTGATAAGGTGCACAACAAGGGTGGTACAATTGAAAAATTCTGGTCGCTCTGTGGAGCTCTGCCCGCTCCTCAATACGCAGATAATCCGATGGGTTATAAATTTACATGGAGTCCTGAAGGAGTCCTGCTTGCCAGCCTGAATGATGCAAAGTACCTGGATGAAGGGAAAATAATCAATATTAAGCCAGAAGACCTCTTCAGGAAAACCTTCAACTATGAAATAAGGAATATAGGCACACTCGAGGTTTATGCAAACAGGGATTCAATAAGCTATATTGATATTTACGGACTCAGGGATATCAGAACCATGTTCAGGGGGACATTCAGGTTCAGGGGATGGTGTGAAACCATTGATGCTCTCAAGTCACTTAATCTCCTTAACAGGGAAAAGGAAGATCTTAAAGGAAAAACATATGCAGGACTTATAAGGTCAAGAATTGGACAGGGAAATAAAACTCTTAGGGAACAGTTTACTGATCACCTGGGTTTAGATATGGATGCAGCAGCTGTAAAATCATTCGAATGGCTCGGATTATTTGATGACAGGAAAATACCGGTATTAATGAAGAGCACATTTGAAGTGATTTCTGATTTAATGATGAGCAAAATGATTTTAAAAGAGGATGAAAGTGATATGATAATCCTCAAGCATATTTTCCTTGCCAGACATAAAGACGGCAGCAGAGAGGTAATAAGTTCACAGATGATTGACTATGGGTCACCATCATCAGACACCTCAATATCAAGGACTGTTGCTTTACCTGCAGCGGTTGCCGTTAAGCTGATACTCAATGGCCAGATTGATCTTAAAGGGGTATACAGACCCGTAAAGAAAGAAATATATATACCTGTTCTTTCCAACCTGGAAAAAATGGGGATAAGAACAGAGGAAAAATACGGTTTGCCCGAATCGGAATTAATCTTTTAGAAATCAAGATAAAAGTCAGCAGTCAGTTGTTTATATTCGTCTGTATATTCATGCCTGGCTGTTTCTATAGTGAGGAATGACTGCTGAAGCTCTCTTTTCTCCCTGCCGAATTCCATCAACATTCTTTTTACGGGGGCTGACGGTATGGGTTTAATCCTGAGTATTTTATTACAGTAAAGTTCAAAATCCGCTGCTTCAGCAATAAACAGTGCTGCTTCAGCATATGGTAATACAAGGCAGAATTTACCATTCACGGTAATAAGTCTTTCCACTGCCCTCAACAGGTTGAAGGAAGGCAGATCATGGTCATGCCTGGCTCTTGATAATCGTTCATCCCGGTTGGCCAGCGACTTCCTGAAAAAAGGCGGATTAGACACTATCAGGTCAAATTTATGATCCGGGTAATAATCCTGGACCTTTATATTCAGCACCTGAATCCTGTTATTCCAGGGGTTTATCCGAACATTTTCCAATGCCTGCTCATACGAATGGTTGTCGGGTTCAAGGGCTATTATCTCAGAACCTGTTCTCTGAGCCATCATTAAGGCAAGCAAGCCTGTCCCTGTTCCAATATCCAGGATCATTGCAGCGGATGAGGTATCTGCCCATGCACCAAGAAGGACAGCGTCGGTGCCTATCCTGAAAGCCGATTTATGCTGGTATATTCTGAACTGTTTAAAATCAAAATAGTCCATAGTTAAAATTTCTCAATTATGCCCAATCCAAACAGTGAGAAATCATATTTAACAGGGTCTTTGTCATCAAATTACCTCAACACTAAAGTCAGTTCCTCAACTGCTTTCCAGTCGTCCTGTTTTCGTGAGAGAAGCCCCAGTGCACGTGATGTATTACCTGTATGGTAATCAAGGGGTATGTACAGAACAGACTTATCTATTGATTTCCATATTCCAAAATCAACGCCACGCCCGTCATCTCTAACCATCCACCTGAAAAACATGTTCCTACGGATAATTAAGGTAGCATGATTTTTAATCATATTTCTTTATTTTTGTGATTCCAAAATTATGGGAATGAAATTAAAAAAAGAAGAACTGAAAGAGTTTTTGGATGAAAAGGTTGATAAATATAATCGGCCTGATTTTATTGAACTCGATCCCATAAGCATACCACACCAATACACAAGGAAAGAAGACATTGAGATCTCTGGCTTTTTAGCTGCTACAATTGCCTGGGGAAATCGAACCATGATCCTTAGGAATGCAAAACGTATGATGGATTTCATGGATGATTCGCCATATGATTTCGTTTTAAATCATAATGAAAATGATCTTGAAAGAATAAAGTGCGTTATCCACAGGACATTTAGTTCGGCAGATTTCATATACTTCATTAAATCACTAAAAAACATTTATATGTCACATTATGGTTTGGAAAGTATATTTAATCAATACCAGGCAAAAGATTCATTACAACCTGCCATTCATCAGTTCAGGAGCATTTTTTTTGAGTTGCCACATGATAAACGGACAATGAAACATATTTCAGATCCATTAAAGGGGTCGGCGGCGAAGAAATTAAATATGTATTTGAGGTGGATGATAAGGAAGGATAATAAAGGTGTTGATTTCGGTTTGTGGAAATCCATTTCTCCTTCAATTCTATCCTGTCCTCTTGATGTTCATTCAGGCAGAGTTGCAAGGAAACTGGGTCTTCTTACCCGCAAACAGAACGATTCCAAAGCAGTTACAGCATTAGACAAAATTTTACGAAGATTTGACAAAGAAGATCCTGTTAAATATGATTTTGCATTATTTGGATTGGGTGGTCTTGAAAAATTTTAATACTCTGGATAGCATATTTCGTATTCTTCTAACACCAACCATCAAAATCAAATGGTATTGTAAATCAGATATTTACGAGACCATTTCCATTAGTAGTACAAAAATGTAATAATTAATCCAACTATTTTTCAATTATTATTTCCTATATAATATTAGCTAGTCAGAATGAACAAATTACAATGTATCTTAATCAACAAAATCATCAACAACTTGAATAATCTCTTTCTGAATCATTGATATTTAATGCCTTACATCTAATGGTTCGTGTGCTATTGGAACTAGTTCTTGACGCTTTTGACTCTGGATCAGAAGAGTTCAGTTTCTAGTCCTGACTGCAAAAATCAGCCGGATCGATCACATTTATATATTTCAAACAGAGCCCAACCCCAGCCGAGCGGTGTCATAAAAAGCCCATAAACAGCTATTAACGTTGCCACTACCTGCGTGCCGGGTACCGCTATCCATAAGATCTTCGCCGGACGTATTGACCAGAACGGGCCGCGTGTTCTTGTGAGAAAAATCGTCAGATGTCCTGAAACAGACAGTTTCAAATACATCAGTGTCTGGATATGAGCACGGTCTATATGAAATACACGCTCACCGAGATAGAACAAACCAAAGGCAGAGACTACTCCTATAACGCCAAGTACAGTTGATATCCCAAGCACCATGCGCATATTCCATGCTTCGGGCTGATCTTTGTAATGAACATTGTCATATGCAATAGAAAGAATAGCTCCATCGTTTAGTAATGCCAGCATCACTTAATCAGGAGAATGGTGGCTAATTTTCTGAAGGCAATTGTGTATTGAGATGAAATAAGTCTTTACCTTATTACAGGGAGTCTTTTTTAATTGCTTTTTTTGTCGGAATGATCAAAAGAGGGATAGAAGAGCGTTGTAAAACTTTCCTGGTTACACTTCCCATGACCATCCTTGACGACACTTTCCGGCTATGAGAACCCATAACAATAAGATCAGCATGTAAATCTTGTGCAGATGTCAGGATAGATTCTGAAAATTCACCTTCTTTTAACAGGGTTTTAATGGTTTTATCACCCAAGTGCTCTTTTGATTTATCAAGAAATTTTTGAGCTGTTTTTTTTAGTTCATCAATATTATCTGATTTCAGCGGAAGAATATTCTTGCTACCGGCAAATCCCATTATCGTAATATGTTCTGTTGAAGAGTAATACGCTGGATCTGATAGTATATGCAGCAAAATAACTTCAGCGTTCATAGCTTTAGCAATTGAAAATCCAGATTCTGCCACTTTTTGTGCAGAAGGATCAAAATCCAGTGCGATCAATACTTTTTTCATCTTTTTATTTTTAACACTAGTTCTATACTTTGTCAACAAATAATCAGAGTATATTGTTTGCAGGCAACTATCGTATAAGTTTTACATTGTCAACAAGATATTCTGAATCACCATGCCAGAATAAAACACCATTTTTTTGCCTGTAATGCACTATCACTTTTTCACCCTGGATAGCATCAAACGTACGCACCAGGCTATGGTCTGTAACTGAAAAATAAAATTCCCTGTTATGATCAAAATCAAAGAAATAAACCAAATAGATATTTTTGTAACTAATCAGTAATCTCAAAAATAAGCAGATATTAACAATAATCCGGAGATTTCCACTATAATATCATATGCCAAATGGTAATTACTGGAAAATCAACTGTTTTTAACAAATAATGAAGTGGGATCTTAATAAATATCTGCCTAAAAGTTTGACTTTGAATCTGTTCTATTGTTTCTTTGTAAGAAACAGCACTATTGCATTCAAACAAAGATATAGAAGCTTTATTCAAGAAAGTTGAAGATTTGACCAACCATGTTGGGCACCTTGAAAATGAGATTAAAGATCTCAAGCGTGAAAACGAAATGCTGAAAGAGAAATTGGCCAAATACGAAAATCCGAAAAATAGCAATAACAGTTCAATTCCACCATCCAAAGATGAGAACAGGCCTTTCAGGAGCAAGAGTCTTCGAAAGAAAACGGGACGTAAGCCTGGAGGACAGAAAGGCCATGAAGGAACGACCCTGGAAATGGTATCAAATCCTGATAAGGTTATAGATCATTCTCCGCAATATTGTGAATGCTGTGGGAAAGATATCGGAGCTATTGCTGGTGAATTTGTTGAGCGCAGGCAGGAGATAGATATTCCACCTGTTACACCGGTTATCACTGAACACAGGGTTTATAAAAAACAGTGCAGCTGCGGGTATGTGAACACGTCTTCTTTTCCCGGCGGAGTGCAGGCATCGGTAAGTTATGGACCCATGATAGAGAGTCTGACCGGGTATTTTCATTCCCGGCAGTACATCCCTTTCTTAAGGATGCAGGAGCTGTTCCGTGATATATTTTCTGTTCCCATCAGTGAAGGCGGCATTCATTGTTTACTTGATCGTCTTTCAGCCAAGGCTCTACCCCTTTACCACAGGATCCGGGATATGGTAGTAAACAGCCCGGTGGTTGGTACCGATGAAACCGGAGGAAGGCTCAATGGGGAAAAGATATGGATATGGACCTGGCAGAATGAGCATCTCACCTGGCTGCGCGGCACAGATAACAGGGGTTACAAAACTATTGGGGAGAGTTTTTCCAAAGGATTTACAAATACTGTACTGGTACATGATTGCTGGAGAAGTCATTTTCAGACAGGTGTTCAAACACACCAGCTTTGTACTGCTCATCTTCTCAGGGAACTCAACTATCTCGAAGAACGATATGGCCAGCGCTGGCCTGTCAGGTTCAGAAAGCTCATCCTTGATGGTATTGACCAAAAAAAGAAAATAAGTTCAGTGGATTATTATAAATCCCTGCAGGAGATAACAGATCTGGAAAAAAGACTGAAAAAGCTACTTGTTTTCCGAATAGATGAAAAACATAAGGAACTTATTTCTTTCCAAAAACGAATGTTGAAATACCAGGACTTCATCTTTACTTTCCTGTACCATCCCAAGGTACCACCCGACAACAATGGAAGCGAAAGAGCAATACGCAACGTGAAAGTGAAGCAAAAGGTCTCGGGACAGTTCAAATCATGGAAAGGCGTTGATAACTTCCTAATCCTTCGAAGCATCACTGATACTGTTCTGAAAAATAAGCAGCCCGTATTGAATGCTTTGAATCTTATCGCTAAATTAGCAGGTACTGATTAGTTACATATTTTTTAATCTTTCGTTTTATTCCTGACCATTTTGAAACTTCCAACGATCCTGAATTTACTTTCATAGCTATTTTTTAGCAGAATTATGACCTTATTTTCAGAATTATTTACCATTTGCTCCCAGTTCGTAACTGACAACCACCTAAACCTGTTTTTTTGCCAGTTCACGGGCCTGGCCAACCCAGTTATCCTTCTCAATGCTACCGGGAATAATTTCCAGTACCTCGGTAATAGTTTCTATATCTGCGTGTGTAAGCTTGCTTATTTGATCAAAAGTATATATACCAAGCAGGTTCAGACGTTCCTCAACCCATAGCCCAAGGCCGTCGATCAGAGTCAAATTATTAGCTTCGTGTTTATGGGCCACCCCTAACCTGTCGAAGTAAATTCTTCCCTGTCTGTCTCTGATGCGTTTAAGGAGTTCAGACTTTTTACCTGCGATCCTTACAAGTTCCTTTGCCTGTAGTATCCATTCATCCCTTTCAATTCTTCCGGGAAAATATTCGATTGCTTCCGTAAGAGTGTTCACATCTTCTTTGTTTAATTTGCTAATCTGCAGAAAAGTATAGATATCCAGTGCATTGAGTTTCTTCTGTATCCATCCGCCGATACCACTAATTCTTGTCAGGTCATCTGCCTGCTCCTTTGTTGCCACACCTATCCTGTCATAGAAAATGCTTTCTTTTCTGTCGCTTATTCTTTTGAAAAGAGCCATTCTTGCATTCTCATCAAGAACAAGTTCTTGTGCCTGGGCAACCCATTCATCCCTGTCAATTCTGCCTGAAAAGTATATTATTGCATCATTGATTGTTTCAATATCCTGAGGAGTGAACCTGCTTATCTGTTTAAAAGTATAAATATCAAGCGCATTCAACCTTTCTTCAATGAAAGGGCCGATCCCACTTATCATCTGAAGGTCCTCCTTTTCTTCTTCCAGGGCTGTTCCAAAACTGTTGTAATTGAGCATATGCCTGCGTTTGGTAATATGGACCAGTGCTTTTAAATCTTCTACCTCAACCTCAAGATGTTCAATTGTTTTATCCTTTTCGCTCACACTTTTAATCAGGTTGCTTTTATCCTCGTTAAGATTTACAATCTGATTATTCAGTCCGTCCCTTTCAGATTCTATTACCTTGATTTTTTTCTTATAAATTGACTTATAATAGAGCCATGAAGTTAAATAACCGATTATTCCGGCTCCAAGAAGCATAAATATTATTTCAATTGTAGCACCCATTCTTGTCTGGGCTGCAAGGATTAATAAATTATTCATGATTTCATTTATTTATAGTTATTACTGTTCTCCTGTTGTTAGCTCTTCCTTTATCTGTTGAATTGTCATCAACAGGCTCTTTTTCGCCCTTTGATTCAATTGTGATTTTAGCAGCCGGCATACCTTTTCTTTCGAAATAATTCTTCATTGTCTGCGCTCTTCTGTATCCAAGTGCCTGATTATATTTTTCAGATCCTATTGCATCGGTATAACCCGTAATTGACAGATTGACTTCACTATTCTGTTCAATGTATGCTTTTGATTTGTCAAAGTAATTATCTGTTGAACTGTCAGGGGTGAAATCATATTTGTCGAATGCGAAATTGACTGTAAGTACTCCCGGGATTTCTGCCATTTTCTGAAACCCCGGAGTGGTTAAGGAGTCGCTGACAAATGCTGGTTTTGTACTTATTGTATCAACCTGAATTGTTTCATGGTCAATACAGAAATCTTTTATTTTGCAGACATAGTAATATGTTGAAACTGCAGACCATATTAAAAATGAAATAAATCCGATTATTAAAATTCTCATAGTTTTTGTTATTTAATTTATTAGACACTGCTGTATGTAATTTTCTTAGCAACAGCACTTTTTTAAGAGTCAGCGATCTAAAGATCTGCGATAATTCTGTGTAATTCTTCTTTTGTTTTGCCTAATTTGATTTGAAGTCTGCCAAGCATCTCTTCTTTCTTGCCTTCTGCAAACATCAGGTCATTGTCAGTCAATAAGGCAAATCTCTGTTTAAGTTTGCCTTTCTGTTCATTCCATGTTCCTTTTGCTTCTATTGTTTTCATTTTTTCGTGTTTATTAATAGTGATTTCCCCCTGACGAGTCGTAAAATAATTGCAGCTATTGCTATTATAATTATTGTAAGTATCACAATTATAGAATATTAAGCATTATACAATCCATAATATAAGTCCCCAAGGGGAAAAATAGAAATCAAATGCGTATGTGCGTCAAACTCCCGATGACACCAAATACATTAAGAAGCCATATAACGGCAATTATCACAACAACCACATTAAGAATTCTTTTAATGTTTTGTTGCATAGGAATATACGAATTCACTAACCAGAGAATAACTCCGGCAACAATCAGGACGATAAGAATGGTTAAAAGTGGCATGATAATAATGTATTGAATTGTTTATAAATATTACAAAACAAAGATGGCCTGTTTTATAAAAGGAAGTGTTACACAACTTTCACAATAACTTACATTATTCACACATTTACCAGCCGTGAAGTCCCGGAATTATATTCCCTGCCGGTTGTTGTTTCAAAATGGAGATTATGCTTTTTTGTAGCTTAACTTGCCGTCCGGTTTATCGGGGGAGTTTCAGCATATAACCAAGATTACAATAAATATAATTTTGTGGCACATAACCGGCAGTATTTCATTCCCTGTCTAATCAATACTCTTCACTTCTCATTGACTCTGAGCCAATAGGTTTATTTTTTATTAATATTACCAGATGTAAAATGCTTACCATCTGGTGATTTTAGCGCCTTCTCCCCTGAATAACCCTTACTATGACAGCAATAATTGCTATTACAAGTAGAACATGAATAATACCTCCTGCATGAAATGCTACTAATCCGATCAGCCATACTATAATTAATATTACTGCTATGGCATAAAGTAAGTTACCCATTGTTCTAAGTTTAATATTATTAATATATTACGATAATAAGTACTCTGACAGATCAATTAATTTGCTATTAAATACCCATGATATAAGTGAGATCGTCTTTATGCTGAAAAGCTTATCGAAACCTTGAAAATAAGTTACATCATTCACGCATCCATCCGTGTTTGTTCTCTTATATTTCTCATTTCCCGAAAATGCGAGGGAAGAAAGCCTGTAACATCCTTAAACTGGCTTGAAAGTTGTTCCACGCCACTGTAATTGAGCTGCAATGCAATTTCATGAAGATCAATCTTATAGTACACAAGTAATTCTTTTACCTTTTCAATTTTGTGATTTATAAAAAACTTTTCTATGGTAATGTTTTTAATCTCAAAAAAAAGGTTGTCAAGCCAGCTATAATCGCGATTGAGTTTCTTACATAAATAATCCTGGAAATTGATTTTCAGTTGTTCATCCGAATAATGAACCATTTCAACAACAATCTTTTTTATTTTTTCGTAGAGCATGCCTTTTTTTTCATCTACCAGTTCAAAACCGTCTTTTTTTAAAGAGATATTCAGTTTTTCCCTTTGTTCTGAGGTTATACCTCCTCTTATTCTAACCTCACCCAGGTCTATTATTGCCTTATATATCCCGAGTTTTTCCAGTTCTGACTTTACCACCATTTTACAGCGGATGCATACCATATTTTTAATGTAGAGCATCATTTGTCTGTGTTTCTTAAAAATTGAAATCACTTTTCAATATGATTTCCCGGTTTACGTTTATTCATATCCGCTTTTAATTATAGTCGAAATCATCTTAAACCTCTCATTTGCTTTAATAATATTTGGTGTATGAGCCGGAATTATGATTGACTGGCCCGTATCAAGGAAATTGGATTTCCCGTCAATAACAATTTCAGCCTTGCCGTCAATTATCTGGGCAAATGTGTCAAATGGAGAGATTTTTTCAGTTAAAGCCTCTCCAGTGTCAAATGCCTCTGCACTGACATTCCCTGTCGACTTTCTAATTATTGTTTTACTGACAACAGAATTTGGCACGTATTCAATTATTTCGACAATAATGAATGCTTTTGATGATTCGACATCGCTGATCTTCATTTTTTCTAGTTTTAGACTGAAAATTAATTACTTTACCACACTAGTATACAGGCTACATTTCTGCTATAAGAAAAGGCTATCCTAATTCTTTTTCCCGAAAAGATAAACAACTCCTCCAACAACCATTATTCCCACTCCAAGAAATGGTGACCAGTATATATGATGAGGTTTAGAAGCGGTGATTTTAAGAGGACCTATATCCATAACCTTTTCTCTTGTAAAGAATTTGACACTGGTTATAATAGTGAATAATAACCCTATAATTATAATTACAATACCTGCCTTTTTCATTTGAAAAGATATGAATTATTACACTACAAAGTTGAGTATCTATATAATGAATAGTATTACAAAACTTTTACAAATAGTTTCATCATTCACACATTTTGTCGTATTGTGTTATGCAGGTCGTGCAAATCGTGCAAATCATGCAAGTCATACAGGTCATGCAAGTCGTGCAGGACCCATAAAACATCCTAAATGTTTTCCAGGGCAATGCGTCGCTTATGTTTGAGCTGCTTAAAGTGGGAAGGGGTTAGCCCGGTAATCTTCTTAAACTGACTCGAAAGGTGGGATACGCTGCTGTAGTGTAACTTAAAGGCAATCTCTTTAAGATTTAGTTCATCGTATACCAGCAATTCTTTTACCCTTTCAATCTTGTGGTTGATAAAGAATTTTTCAATTGTCGTACCCTGGACTTCTGAAAATAGATTTGCGAGATATGTATAGTCGTAGTTTAATTTTTCGGTTAAATGCTCAGATAGATTCATTTTTAGCGGCCCATCTGAATAATGGACAAGTTCAACAATAATGTTTTTTATTTTTTCAATCAGAATGCTCTTTTTATCGTCCATAAGCTCAAGACCTGATTTTTTTAATGCAACATTTAAATTATTATGCTGTTCAGGAGAAATGGGTCCATTAATCTGAGCTTCACCCAGCTCAACGAGTGTGTATTGAATCCCAAGTTTTTCCAGCTCGGATTTAACAACCATCTTGCAGCGGATACACACCATATTTTTAATGTAGATCTTCAAAAATCAATATTTGATTTAAATGCTAAGATACTTTTTTTTAGTTAATTGCCTGATCTATTAACTGTTTATCATACAGGGATAGTTGTTTTTTTTGTATCTTCTTGTTTTTCAATTTAAAAGTCTGCTTCAAATTGCTGCTCGATCTGTGAATCATATAACTTATTTTAGAAATTGTGTAACAGTTAAAATGATCTGCCAGCTACCTTTGAATCATTAATTACATAAACTAATTTAATAAAAAAGAAAATGAAAAAAATTGTTCTTTTCGCATTTCTGGTAATTTTTTCGCTGAGTGCATTTGCAACTTTACCTGATACAAAGTCTAAATCAGAGAATGCCGCTATTCCTGACAGTACGGAAAATAAGATGTCTGATGAAGAGATAAGCCGATTGAACAGGCGTGTTGAGGAAATACACGACATGGATAAAACGAACCTTACAGTTAAAGAAAAACGTGAGTTGAAAAAAGAACTTAAGGGGATAAAGGAAAATGTAAGGAGAGGTGGTGGAACTATTGTTATAGGTACCGGCACACTTATTCTTATTATCCTCCTTATAATACTTTTAGTTTGATAATAAGAATCAGGTTATTTATCTTAAATAATCGTTGCCTTTATATTTTTTGAGAATAATATATGGTATGAAATTCACAGGTTATTATCAGGGTTAGTTTAAGTTTAGGAGGGATTATAATAGGAGGGATTATAAAAAGAGGAGAATTGTTATCATCAATCCTCCTCTTGTTTTTTAAACATGAAATCCATTTTAGTCATCAGATGAATGTGTGAATAATATAACTCCTTTCGGTAATCTTGTAACACTGATCAGGATAACAGCTTCCTCCTTTGTTCTGCCGGATAGTTTAATAAATGATACGACGAACTGATATCACAGCCTTTATTAAAATTATAGTTATATAGCTATTTAGAGTGAAAAAGAGATTGATATAATCAGACAGATTAATTTTAATACATATGAAAAAATATTTATTCTTTTCGCTTATCACTTGTCTCCTGACAGGATGTGTTATGAATCTGCTGACAGGCCGGAAACAGCTGAGTTTAGTACAGGAATCAGAGTTACAGTTGATGGGCGCAAGCCAGTACAAGACATTTTTAGCAGAAAATAAGGTATTAAGCTCCGCTACCAGCAGAGATGCTGCAATGGTTGACCGCGTGGGAGCAAGAATTTCAAATGCCATTACAAAGTATTATGACAGCAAGGGAGAAGGATCGATATTGCAAGGGTATCAATGGGAATTTAACACAGTGGACAGTAAAGAAGTGAATGCCTGGTGCATGCCTGGCGGAAAGGTGGTTGTTTATACAGGCTTATTGCCTGTGACCCAAAATGAAACAGCACTCGCTATTGTTATGGGACATGAGATTGCACATGCTGTTGCCAAGCATGGCAGCGAAAGAATGAGTCAGGCTTTGGTCCAGCAACTGGGAGGTATGGCGTTAGAGGTGGCTTTATCCGAACAACCGAAGCAAACACAGGATCTGTTTTTACAATCCTATGGTATTGGCAGTGAAATTGGAGCGATTTTGCCCTGGTCGCGGCAACAGGAAACCGAAGCTGATCAATACGGTTTGATATTTTCAGCCATGGCTGGTTATGATCCGCGGGAAGCAATCCCTTTCTGGCAAAGAATGACAGCTGCAGGCGGAGCAAATCCGCCGGAATTTCTAAGCACGCACCCTTCCGATGAAACAAGGCTGAGAAAGTTACAACAATTTATGCCGGAAGCCATGAAATATTACACTCCCCGTAATTAAAGGCTCTGCTATAACCATGTTCACACACTTTCCGGACTAATCAGCTCCAACGCCTTGTTTCAGGCTATTTTATTACCATAACTTCATGAATTGGACAATAAAGTCATTGGTTCTGACGTACAATACTTTTGCAGACATTGCAGTATATCCGGAAATAATAATACTTTTATAGCAGATCACAATCAAATACTCTGGATGTCAAAGAAATTGGCCAAGTTGTTAGTTCTGATTTTATCTGTTCCCCTTATCAGTTACAGGAATATCCAGGATAACGATACTGTGAATAATCCTGTCTTTTCATTAAATTCAAGTATGGACAGTTATATTTCAGCCTTTACAGGGTACTGAGAAGTGATGTATCCAAACCTGATTATGAGGTTTTCAAAAAAGCGCTTACAGGTTTCTTTAATCTTAAAGCCGGAAACAACATTAAAAATAATATCCTTACCATCATTGATTTTTCTCTCTCATCCAACCAGGAACGCATGTGGATAGTTGACATAAATAAAATGCAGGTGATGCACAATAATCTTGTAGCCCACGGTCGGAACAGCGGAGAAGAATATGCCAGCCATTTTTCCAACACTCCTTTTTCTAAGCGAATCGCCAGGGATAGTTAATTCCTGTCCCGAAATACAAATAATTGCTGGTAATATTACTGAAAAGATCCCGGAGGAGCCTGCTTTAGGGCGGTGATCAATTGCTGATCGCGGTTGTATACATCTTTTCTGAAATAGACTATTCCATCATCATCTGCCCATGCAGTAAGGTACACAATATGCACCTGTATCGGTTTTTCAAGAATGACGGTTCGTTCCATACCCTGGTCGATTACATTTTTTATCTGCTCCGGAACCCATTCAGGATTATCCTTCAAAAGATATTCAGCCAGTTCAAGAGGTTTGCTTATGCGGATACAGCCGGAACTGAATGACCGGTCGGTTTGTAAATAAAGATTACGGGCAGGTGAATCATGTATGTAAACATTGTATTGGTTCGGGAACATAAATTTTATCCGGCCCAGGGGATTGACAGGACCTGGTTCCTCGCGTATGCTGTAGGGGAAACCGGTAGTAAGCACACTGTCCCAATCGATTGTTAAGGGATCTACCTCTATCCCGTCATTACGCAGCACCTTCATATTATTTATAGCCAGGTAAGCCGGATTTTTAATGACAGCAGGAATAATGTCCTCGTTCAGAATGGTCGGAGGTATTGTCCAGTAAGGATCCAGAACCAGATATTTTATTATTGAACTGAATACCGGAGTTTCCCTGTAAAGTCGTCCTACAATCGCCATTGAGTAGAATACCTGTTTATCATTTTCTATGACCTGGAGTTCGAAATTAGCTATATTTACTTTTATATAACGTTTACCAAGATCATCGCTAAGCCATCTCCAGTGCTCAAGATTTGCCTCAACTGTTGCAATCCTGTCTTTAACAGAAATATTCAATGCCTCAATAGTAGCCTTTCCTGCCACTCCGTCGGCATTAAGCCCGTTCCTTAGCTGAAAGAGTACAACCTGGTCATGCAAAGGCTGGTCAAAAAGGTTTTCATCCCCGGGGTTAAATTCAATGAATCCCTGCGCAATGGCAAGCCTTTTTCTCAACAAAGCAATATCAGGATGCCTCATGCTTTTCTCAAGTTTTGGCAAATCAGTACTGAAAATTTCCTAGCCGCCGTTTTCTTCAATCTGGCGGTATTTTAACAGAGATTTTTTCAGATTGATATATTCGCGGTGTTTGGGAGTCAGGTTTTCCAGGTTTTCAGTTATGTTGTTGCTTTGTAAAGTACTATCTATAAAACTTTTCCAGTCCAGTCTAACTGTCCTCCTTGAGGCTTTCCATTGAGGGTTAATTGTTTCTGCGTCGGTTCTACCCGTGGCCAGATGCGCCGATAACAGCAAAAATGCATCTGTCAGAAGCAGCTCCAGCTGCGCCATATCCTCAACTTCAGCCAGATCTGATGAAATTATTTTAGTTGTCAGTTTTTCTATTACTGAAAGATGGTAATCATCCGGTTGAAGCCCATCCTGTAATACATTGCGAATAGCAAAAAGCATCTGTGCAATTTTATCCCTGCTTCCCCATTTTACAGAAAGAAGATTTCCCCCCTTTTCATATAGTTGTGTGATTATATCAGGATTGTAGATTAGCTTCCCTTCAATTACAGGTGGATCTACCTTTAGTATTTCAATATCGGTTTTGAGTTTATCAGATAATACTTTATTATAACTTACAGATGCGCATCTATAAAATATTGAGGAAATTGATACAATCAAAAGGCCTGAAAATAAATATGTGATCCTTTTAAATTGAATAATACCTCAATTAAAACTTATTTAACAGGTAATACGAATATCTGATAATTGCCGGCTTATGTTCTTTCAGGTTGCCGCCAGCAACTTTTACTCCGCAACAGCTGGTTAAAAGGTCTTCCTTGATTTTCAAGTGTTTTATCATTTTTTATACTTGATTATCGATAGTCATATAATTTTATATTTCTCTGAACGTGGTACCCAATGCCAGAAGTAAAAAACCTACAAGCAAGAACCAATAATTATTAACGGTAAGAAAATCTATAGAAGCAAAATGACCTAAAATGCCAAGTATTCCAAATATCAAGCCGAGAATCCATATTAATTTTGAAGGCGCGGAAGGTGCTGAATATTTCATCATTTTTTTTTTTATGTTATTACTAATAAATACTAAAACCTGTACCCAAGAGAAAATCCGAATCCAGTGTTTTTTTCTGAGGTCATGTCTCCGGAGGTACTAACGGAGTTGATCTTGACCAGGCCAAGCTGGGCATTCAACTGAAATGACAGTTTAGATGCAAATTCATATCCGGCCAATATATTAGCCCCTGCATCAAGAGCTTTGAATTCAGATGCATCGCCGGTTACGCCATAAGCTACGTAAGGGCCGAAGCCCAGCATAAAATGGCCATTGCCCAATAATGGTTTGTAAAGGAAATTGATGGGCAATTCAATGTATCCGATATTTATTTTTGTATCCGGAGATTCATCATTAATCTTTGCTCCTTTCGTGGTGAAAAGAAGACCGGGCTGGAGAAAAAAATCCTGTGCAATGGGTATTTCAACGTTGGCGCCAATATTAAAGCCAACTATCAGGCTATTTGTCAGTTTGTCACCGTTATAGTCTTTACCGTTGATATTCTGAAAATTAATACCTGCCCGGACTCCAAAAGTAGTTTTTGTCACTTCCTGGGCATTTGTCACAAAAGCTATCAAGGCAATTGCGGCGAACAACGAAATGATTCTTTTTTTCATAGTTATTGATCTTTTTGATTACTTGTAAGTCTGACTTTTATTTGCCTTCTGCTGCTTTTTTAGCTTCAGCTTTCATCTTTTCATTAGCTGTGATCAGAAACTCCACACGGCGATTTTGTGTCCTGCCTTCATCTGTATCATTGGTGTACTTTGGAGCTTCTTCACCAAATCCTTTTACCGAAAGCCTCGAAGATGCTATATTTTTAGCCGTAAGATAACGGGATACTGAGTTGGCACGATTTACGGATAAAGTTTGATTATAAGCATTGGTGCCTTTACTGTCGGTATGCCCCTGAATTTCAATATCGGTGTCAGAATATTTATTCAGTACTACAATAATCTTATCAAGGCTGTTCTGTGCGGTCTGGGTCAGATCCGATTTATTAAAATCGAAAAGAACCTTATCACTAAGCTCAACCACAATACCTTCTCCCACGCGCTCAACCTTTGCGTTGGGGAGTTCGTCCTTAATTTCTTTTGCCTGTTTATCCATTTGATTGCCAATAACGGCACCGGCCACACCGCCCACCGTGGCACCAATAATTGTACCCAGGGCTGTATTACCGGATGCCCTGCCGATAACGGCACCTGTAGCTGCCCCTCCTGCTGTGCCAATTACTGCTCCTTTCTGGGTTTTATTCCACGATGCACAACCTGACAAAATAACTGCAACCGCCATAATACCTGAAAACATTAATAACATCGTTTTTTTCATTGTATTTAACTTTTAAGTTAATGACTGATGATCCAATGAAGCTCTTTGAACAAAATCGCAAGTGCCCGGGATAAATCAATTAAATTGTAAATAATTAATTACTAAATAAAGGTGATAGTCTTTATTCTGGTATGTGTTACATAATATTAAAAATTAGTTATATCATTCACACATTTTCGAGCGCGATGCGTCGTTTGTGCTTAGGCTGCTTGAAGTGGGAGGGAGTTAATCCGGTAACTTTCTTAAACTGGCTTGACAGATGGGCAACGCTGCTATAGTGTAACTTGAAAGCAATTTCCTTAAGATTGAGTTCATCATATACAAGCAATCCTCCTCTTGTTTTTAATACATCACACTGTTTAGCCAATAGTTAAGTGTATGAATTATATAAATAATTGAAATAATTGTGTAACAGTTAAAATGATCTGCCAGCTACCTTTGAATCATTAATTACATGTACTAATTTAATAAGAAAGATGTCCGCAACAATTCCATTGATATATCCTGATAGCGAATCATTTAATACTTCATTCCTTGCATTGGAATTACCGGCATTGATTGAAAAAATGAAGGAAAAATCATCCTGGAAAAAAGGAGACCTTAACACAATGATTCTCCTTGACAGCCCGGCCAGGAAGATTATGCTAACAATAATACATAAGGGAACCGAAATCATGTCTTTACAGGCAAATGATTCAATTACATTCCATGTATTGGAAGGAAAATTATTATTACATATCCGCCAAGGCTCTGTTACCATTAATAAAGGTGAAATATTTATATTATATGAAAAGACAAAATACAGTATTAATTCGATGGAAGAAACGTCCTTCCTTTTAACTGTTGCATCCTGAACTTTACCATATTTCAAGGGTTTTAATAAAGAAGGTTAAGATCACGATACCTGTACACGAAAAGAAAAAGGCAGAAGACCGGAAACCGGCCCACCGCATTAAGGAACGGAAATAAGAGAGGTTATTCAATTTACTTAATTTTAAGATAATGTGTGAATTATGTAATTAATTCAAAGAATTATATAACGTGCACTCTAAACTTTTGAAGTATTTTTACTTTGCATGATTCTATCTTAATTACAGATCATCCTTAAATACATTCAACTGCTACCTATGAGGCTTCAAATCAGAAATATGGTAAGTGACCGTTGTAAATCAATAGTTGAGGAAGAATTAAGCAATCTGGGACTACGTTATGAATCTGTTGAGCTGGGAGAAGTAGAGTTTACAGAGAATGCATCAAACGAACAATTGCAGCAATTTAACGCTGCTCTTAAAAAATCGGGCCTCGAGTTAATAGTTGATAATAAAAGCCTGCTTATCGGAAAAATCAAGTTGGCCATCAATCACCTTGTTTATTGCTCAAATGACCTGGACCGGCCAGTTTCTTCTGAATATATAAGCCAGAAAGTCAACTTTGATTATAATTATCTCAGCAAAATATTCTCTGAAATTGAAGGAATAACAATTGAAAAATATATTATCCTGCAGAGAATCGAACGGATAAAAAGTTTATTGATTTCAGGAAAATTCAGCCTCAGTGAAATTGCATATATGTTACTTTACAGCAGTATAGCACATCTATCAAATCAATTTAAAAAAGTGACAGGGTTAACCCCTGCTGATTTCAGGCAATTAATAGACAACAGATATCAAAATCCCGTTAATGCGTGAAGAATGTCGGGGCTTTAGAGGTTTTAAAAGTTGGAAAGGCTTTAAGCTATTCGTTTAAAAATTTTCGGTTTATAAAGAACTTGCTGATAATCTGTCTGATGATTATCGCACCTGTGTCGAATGTATTATCTCAGGAATATTTCCAGCAGGAGGTTAATTATAATATTAAGGTTACTCTTAATGACAGGCAGCATGAATTAAATGCCTTCGAAACAGTTGAGTATATTAACAATTCCACCGACACACTCCGGTTTTTGTTTTTTCACCTGTGGCCCAATGGCTATTCTGATAATCAAACAGACCTGGCAAAGCAAATGCTCATTCAGAGGGGGAAGGAAAGATTATTTAATGATCCGGAATTAAAAGGATATATTGATTCACTGGCCTTTAAGGTTGAAGGACAACCGGTCAACTGGAATCTGATGCCCGGACAACCGGATATCTGCCGGATTATTCTTAATAAGGCACTATGCCAGGGTGACACAATATTTATAACCACTCCCTTTCATATCAAGATTCCTGAAGGGGTTACTTCCAGGTTAGGCCATATCGGAGAATCATATCAGATTTCTCAATGGTATCCCAAACCGGCAGTATATGATAAAAACGGCTGGCACCAGATGCCTTATCTCGATCAGGGTGAGTTTTATTCTGAATTCGGGAGTTTTGATGTAAGTATTACTCTTCCAGCTAACTATATCGTTGGTGCTACAGGAAATCTGCAAAACGTAGTTGAAGCTGAACGACTTGATAAACTTTCAGCCGACACTGCCTGGATGAGAACATCTTCTAAGAAGCGAGATTATTTCCCTCCTTCATCAGAACAGATTAAAACTCTGAGATATACAGGAAATCAGATACATGATTTTGCCTGGTTTGCCGATAAGCGTTTCCACGTTATGAAAAGTAAAATCAGGCTTCCTGACTCCGGAAGGGAGGTAACTACGTGGGCGATGTTCACTGATCAGCAGGCAGACCTCTGGAAGGATGCACTGAAATATGCCAATAGTGCTATCCTGTATTTATCGGCCTGGATAGGCGATTATCCCTATGATAATTTTACAGCTGTTCAAAGTGCCCTGACTGCCGGTACCGGGATGGAATATCCTGGAATAACTGTTATCGGTCTTGCTGATGATGCTTACTCACTGGACCAGGTAATAGCACATGAAGCATGCCATAACTGGTTCTACAGTGCAATTGGATCTGATGAACGCCGTTACCCTTTTATGGATGAGGGCATTACAAGTGCTTATGAGATCAGGTATCTGAACGAAAGATATCCCGATAAAAAGCTCTGGGAACTTTATCTTAAAAACAGGAAACTGGCAGAGTTCTTACAAATAGACAAAATGCCGGTGACCCGAAATCAGGAACTTGAATGGCTTATTCACGCACGCAGTAATTCAGAACAAGCAATTAACATGTCTGCAACTGATTACAGTATGCTGAATTACACCCTTATTATTTATGATAAAGCAGCAATGGGTTTCAACTATCTGAGAGCTTATCTTGGGGATTCAGCTTTTGATTCAATAATGCACGAGTATTATCGCATCTGGAAATACAAACATCCCCATCCTGATGATCTGCACAATTTGTTTGAATCCCATACAGGTAAAGATCTGACCTGGTTTTTTAAGGATTTCATTGGCACAACCAAACGGCTTGACTATAAAGTGGTTCGCCTTAGGAACGACCAGCTGCTAATAAAAAACAAAGGTGAGCTGATATCTCCCCTGGTTATCTCTGGCACGAACGACGATTCAGTCAGTTTTGAAAAGTGGTCAGATGGCTTTAAAGGAAAGAAATGGATCGATCTACCCCCGGGTAACTATTCCAAAATAAGAATTGATCCCATGCATGTAATGCCTGAATTGTACAGATTAAATAATAATATCCGTACTTCAGGCATTTTCAGGAAAGCAGATCCAATCAGGTTCCAGTTACTTTATTCAGTAGAAGATCCTGACATACGAACTTTGATGTATATCCCGGTTGTCAACTGGACGAGAGAAAACGGCTTCATGACTGGAATTTCATTGAACAATGGAACCTTATTGCCTAAACCGGTTGAGTTTCTTGTTATGCCTTTCTATGCAATTAAGAATCATGGCCTGGCCGGATTTGGAAGAATTGAATTCAATATTACTCCCTATGATAATCTCATCAGGATGGCGACGTTCACTCTGGAAGGTACGCAATTTGGAGCACTGGGGAATCAAAATTATCACAAAGTATTAGCCGGAATAGACCTTCATTTCAGGACAATCAAAATGAATGACCCTGTTTTACAAAATCTTTACGGGCGCTATATTGCAGCATCGGATCTTTATCAGATTGAAATTCCTGAAAAAGCAAATATGAATTCTTTTTTGCAATTTGGATATTTTCTGGAAAGGAAAAGTTTAATCAATCCTTTCAATCTGTTGACTTCCATTGAATCTGGTCAGTCTTATAAAAAAGCATCTGTGGAATTCAATTATAAGTTCAGTTATTACGGGAAAAATAATGGTTTGGATATAAGGCTATTTGCCGGAAGAATGCTGAAAAACAGATTAGATATTCCCTTTTACGCGCTTTCCGCAGGCGGAAGGAGCGGGCGTGAGCAATATCTTTTCGAGGGTACATATCCTGATCGTTTCAGTGTGTTCCCTAAAACTTTCTGGTCAAGACAGATGGACCTATCTGAGGGTGGGCTTGTATCACCTGTGAACGACAGTCTCGGATATAGCAGGTGGCTTGTTTCTCTTTCTTTCACAAGCAATCTGCCGGGGAAAACCGGTAAGATTCCCGTCAAGCCATTTGTTAATATTGTTTTAAATGATCATGGTATCGGGCCAGAAAATAATTCACCTTTATTTTATGAAGCAGGCCTGAAAGCAGGTATATGGAACTTTTTCGAATTTTATGTTCCCTTACTTGTTTCTGAAAATATCAGGTCAGCCAGAGGAACAGTTAAAGAGAGAATACGTATTGTCTTAAATCTGGAGTCATTTTATCAGATAAAGCTTAAAGAATAGAAGGCAAACTGAAATCCTCTGGTCATTCTTGGGTTTTGCTTTCTTAAATCTTACACAAGCGAACGAATTGAATATTCCTCTTGTACCTGCCCCCTGCTCCAGAAGGAAGCAGGATACTGATAAGGTACCGAAACGGGATCGCATTCTATAAATGAAGGATTATTAAATTGCTCATATTTCAATTCAAGGAAGTCCTTCATCTCATCATATGAGAACCTTTTTTTCCAGGAATCACCCATTGAAAATTATGCCGTCTTTAATTTCTATCTTCCTGTCTGACATACCCGACAACTCCCTGTCATGAGTAACTATAATTATTGTTTGTCCAAATTTATCCCTGAGGTCAAAAAACAGTTTATGTAATTCCTGCTTATTTTCTGTATCAAGGTTTCCCGAAGGTTCATCAGCCAGTATAACCGCCGGGTCGTTGATCAGGGCCCTTGCAACTGCTACCCTCTGCTGTTCGCCGCCACTTAATTCAGATGGTTTATGTTCCAGCCTTTCCTTTAATCCCAGGAATTCCAGCAGTTGCCTGCCTCTTCCTTCTGATTCCTGTCTCGATTTTCCCCCTATATAAGCTGGTATACATACATTCTCGAGGGCTGTAAATTCGGGAAGTAACTGGTGGAACTGAAAAACAAATCCTATTTGTTCATTTCTGAACTTTGACAGTTGCTTCCCATTGAGCATATTAAGCAATATGTTATCATATTTTATAGTACCCGAATCAGCATTATCCAGTGTGCCCAGTATTTGAAGAAGGGTAGTTTTGCCTGCACCGCTGGGGCCTACAATAGTTACTATTTCGCTTTTCTTTACATCCAGGTTTATACCTTTCAGTACTTTAAGGTCACCAAACGATTTAGTTATATTTGTTGCTTTTATCATCCCGCGCAAATTAATTCATCCGGATCATTTTACAAAGAATACGAGGTAAATATAGGTGAAATAAACCACTGCCATTATTAAACCCTTCCATCGTGTAAGTTTAGAACCCTTTAATGGCAGGATAAGCAGGAATAACAGCAATGATACACCAAACATCCAGAACATATCAAACAAGAAATCAGGATCGGTCACACTGAAAGGAACAAATGCAGCCGTTGTACCCAGTATTGCCAGTATATTGAAAATATTTGAGCCTATGACATTACTGATCGAAATGTCGTTTTCCTTACGGGCGGCAGCCATCACTGATGTAGCAAGTTCAGGCAGGCTGGTTCCAACGGCAATAACTGAAACAGAAATTATCCTTTCACTTAATCCCAGCATTCTTGCAATCTGGCTGGCACTCCTTACAAGCAAATCAGCACCGGCAACAAGTCCCAGACATGATAATATGACTATTATTATTGCCACGTGCAATTTGAATCTTGCGGGTGGAAACTTAACATTACTATTACGTATATTATTCCTTGACTTCCTAATTGACCAGTAAACAAAAAAGAACAGAAGTGCAATTAACATTATACCTTCAATTCTTGATAGCCTGAAATCCAGAAGTAATAATATCAGTAATATTGTAGCACCCATCATGGGGATCCATTCGTTTAATATTGCTCTGGTTTTTACAAAATATGGTGAAATAATTACAGCCAGAGCAAGGACGATGCCTATATTTGAAATATTACTTCCTATCACATTTCCGACAGATATATCAGGATGTCCTAACGCTGCTGCTTCCAGGCTTATCACAAGTTCAGGGGCCGATGTGCCAAATGAAACCACTGTGAGTCCTACTACCAGCTTTGATATTTTCAAATGATTTGCCAGGCAAACACTTCCTCGTACAAGGAATTGACCGCTCAGAAGCAGCAATGCCAGTCCAGCAAGAAGCACCACTAATGTCATCAGGAAAAATCTTTTTAGATAAGCCGGATATCCATCAGCCTTTTAAATTTTTATTTACTGTATCGGACATGTCTTTAATGTCATCCTGCACATCTTTAGTGCTCTCATTGAACTCTTTCTTTATATCATCGGTTGCCTTCCTGAATTCACGCATACCTTTACCCAGGCCTTTTGCTATATCAGGAATCTTTTTTGCCCCGAATAATATAAGGGCAATAACCATTATGATGAATATTTCCTGCCCGCTGATGAATAAATATATTGTCATATTCAGACCTTCATTCTTAATAATGCAAATTTAGCAAGAAAAATTATATTAGTTTGATTTTTTGTCTCTCAGTACTTTTTCCGTTTCAGTTTTCTTTATGGTATCAAATACTACAGGTGTAGCCACAAAAAGTGATGAATATGTACCAACAATTATACCCACAAGGAGGGCAAAAATAAATCCTCTTATCACCTCACCGCCAAAAATAAATATTGCCAGCAATACCACGAAGGTAGTGAGCGATGTATTCAAGGTACGGCTTATGGTACTATTCAATGCAAGGTTAAGTACTTCCTCGCGTCCACGCTTGCGGTACAGTCCGAGATATTCCCTTATACGGTCGAAAACCACCACAGTATCGTTAATGGAGTATCCCACCACTGTAAGCATTGCAGCTATGAATGCCTGGTCAATCTCAAGTGAGAAAGGCACAATGCCATGCAGGATGGAGAATAATCCGAGTACAATGAGCACATCATGAATCAAAGCCGCCACTGCACCCAGACCGAACTGCCAGGTCCTGAACCTCAATAAAATGTACAGGAAGATGATTAGTAAGGAGAAAACTATAGCGTACAATGCTTTTATCATGATATCAAATGCTATGGTTGGCCCCACTGTCTGGCTGCTCTGCCGGTAATCTTCAAGGAATGTTTCCTGATCGACCCCTTCAGGCAGTAATGGCTGCAGGCCCTGGTATAATAAAGTTTCCACTTCTTCCTCAGCATCAGGCTCATCAACCTTGTACTTGGTTGTTATCTTAACCTGGTTCTCGTTGCCATAGACCACTACCAGCGGATTCTGCCCGTAGACCTCCCCGAGATGATCAGCCACTTCAACGGTTGAAACCGGTTGCTCAAAGCGTATTACATAAGAGCGGCCACCGGTAAAATCAATACCGGGATTGAGTCCTTTTATGGTAAGTGATACAATGCCGGCCAATATTATCAGGCCTGAAACAACATAGAATAATTTTCTTTTGTTAATAAAATTAATATGAAGGTTGCTGAAGGCATTCTCGGTAACTTTGTTTGCAAATGTCAGTCGCACATTACGTTTAAGGAAGCTATCATAAATAAGCCTTGTAATAAAGTATGCCGTAAAGAATGATGACACAATACCAATGACAAGTGTTGTGGCAAAACCCTTTATAGGCCCTGTACCAAAAACGTACAGCACTATACCCGTCAATAAGGTAGTAAGGTTGGCATCAATAATGGCTGAGGTTGCGTTTTTATAACCATCGGCCACTGCCAGCTTGATACCCTTTCCAGCTCTGAGTTCTTCCTTAATTCTTTCATAAATAAGCACATTGGCATCTACAGACATACCAATGGTAAGTATTATACCTGCAATACCCGGAAGGGTAAGCACCGCACCCAGGGAAGCCAGTATTCCCGCAATGAAGAACATGTTCACAAGTAATGCTATATCTGCCACCAGTCCTGCCCTGCGTGTATAGTAAAATAGCATATATACCAGGACAATAATAAATGCTATCAGGAATGAGTTAAGACCCGAGTGGATTGCTTCCCTGCCAAGTGAAGGACCAACAACAGTATCGTTAATGATCTGGGCCGGGGCCGGCAGTTTACCTGATTTAAGGATATTGGCGAGGTCTTCAGCTTCTTCAATGGTAAAATCACCTGTGATTTCAGAAGAACCACCTTTGATTTCTGTTGATACTGCGGGAGCAGAACGCACGTAACCATCAAGTACTACGGCTATACACCTCCCGACATTTGCTCCTGTTAGCCTTGCCCATATACGTGATCCCTCTGCATTCATTGACATATCCACCTTTGCTGATGAGCCGGTCTGTCCGTATGAAACCCTTGCGGAAGTAACCACATCTCCATCCAGGGGAGGGCGGCCGTCACGTGTTGTGACTTTAATGGCGTGCAGTTCATAAATGCTCTCACTATCATCACCTCTCATAGGATCAGCACTCCAGTAGAACCGTATATCTCTCGGGAAAAGTGATCTGACCCGTTCCATATTCAGGTAATCCATTACCTGTGCAGTATCGCTAAAATGTGAATACCCTATTACTGATCTGGGCAGAGGCTGTCCATCCCTTGTTACAGCAGGATTCAGTATTGCAAACAAAGGATTTTGTGTATTCCATTCTTCACGGCTGGCGGTTTCTTCTGTCTCTGTTGTATCGCTGAGCATATCGAGGAGTGTTTCTTCACCCGTTGTATCCTGCTGTGCCTCTGAAGATATAATGTCTTCAACCGAGCTGATCTCTCCCTCTTCTGTTGTGGTGGTATCAGCCTGTTCAGCACTTTCCAGGGCCCGCATATCTTCTTTCAGGGAAAGAAGAAGGTTATCTGCTTCCATAAGGTACCCTATAACCTCTGAATTCTCATATGTCTCCCAGAACTCAAGCTTGGCAGTTCCCTGAAGCAGTTCCCTGACTCTCTGGGGGTCTTTCACCCCGGGCAGTTCAACAAGTATCCGTCCGGTAGCTTCAAGACGTGAAATATTCGGCTGTGTCACACCAAACCTGTCGATCCTGCTTCTCAGTATATTAAATGCATTATCAATGGCGCTGTTTGCTTCTTCCCTCAAAACATCCAGGACTTCTCCATTAGTTGAATTGAAGTTTATTTTATCTCTCAGTTCCATCGTCCCGAAAATAGCCGCAAGGCTTGCATTTGGATCAAGCTCTTCAAAAGATTCACCGAAAAGTTCAATAAAGTTTCTCTGACTCTCCCTTTGTTTCTGCCTGGCCAGAGCCAGGGCCTGGTTGAAAGTTTCATCAGTGTTATAATTGGAAAGTGCCCTGATGATTTCCTCCACAGAAACCTCGAGTATTACGTTCATCCCCCCTTTAAGGTCGAGACCTAGATTAATCTCCTTTGATTGTACTTCCTTGAATGTATTACCCAGGAAACTCCATTCTCCTTCTGGCAGAGAAGAAATGGAATCGAGATAATGAACTTCTTTTACAAGATCCCCGCCAGCATATTCCCTGGCATGTTGTTTGACATTATAAGAGGCAACAGTGAATGAAAGCTGGTAGATGGAAACCAGTGCTAATGCAATGGCTAAAAACAGAATAGCTCCTTTGTTTTGCATTTGTAAGTATTTTTACATTTTCCTAAAAATCAATATATGCTTCGGCGCCCTTGAACGGACGGGCAAAGATATTAATTTTTTCCTAAAAGAATTAATTCTCAGGTTTATTAAAAAGCTATTCTATCAGTGATTCAAATTCGGCTTCAATGGGCTTATTAGCTGCAAAATCGAAGAGAGTGAGGCTGCGCATGTTATAATAATAAGTCCAGTAATTCTGCAGTGCCTGGATATAACCTCTCCTGTTCTCATCCTTTTTGGTATCGGCATTATTCAATTCCAGCACATCAACATTACCTATCAGGAACCTTTGTTTTGTCACCTCGAACATTTTCATTGCAACGGTATCTGATTTAGCTGCTATGCGTACCTGGTCGTCCTGGAGGTTAAACTGGGCCACATCAAGGAAAAGTTGTTGCTCAAAATCGATCATTGACTGCTGCACCTGGGTCTTGACTACTTCTTCAGACGACTGTGCCATACGGTAACGCCCACGGCGCAATCCCCAGTCCATTATTGGTATTGTAAACCCGATACTCACACGTTGCTGGTCATCCAGGGTCTCGTATGCCCCGGGAATTATGTCAGCCTGCCCCTGCAGTCCGTAACTGATATTCATATTGGCGTTCAGTCCCTTTTCAGCCTTAGCCTGCGCCACATCCCTTCTAGATTCAAGCAACTGAACCTGCAGTGAGAGTATTTCAGGATTGTTCTCAAGTGCAAGGTTAAGCACTTTCTCACCGTTCACCTCAAATGTTGGTATTTCATTTGGTATAATGAGTTCTATTTCAACATTTTCAGTATAACCCAGGAATGATGACAGCCGTTGCCTCATATCATTCAGGTTATTGTAAGCCTCATTCCTTGAGGTCTCAGCGTTCAGGAATGACAGTTCCATCTGAAGCATGTCGTTCTCGGCAATAGTACCCAGATTATATCTTCCCTGTGCCAGCCGGTAAAGGGTATCGGCATTGGCATAATTCATATTAGCAATTTCCATATTGATCTGTGCCAGTGCAAGTTGAAAGAACCTGCGAACAGCGTTCAGATGAACTTCCTCAACGTTTTCAAGATAAGTCCTTTTTGCCTCCTCATATCTGAGGGGTTCTATTTGTTTCTGCCATTTAAGTTCATTAAACCTGAAAAGTGGCTGGTTATAATTGATACTCACAGGTGTAGAGATATACTGTGTTGATCCATCTGCACCCAAAACATCAAATTTCCTGAGATCAGATTCAAGAGAAATACTTCCTCCTGTTAATCCTATGTTCTGGGACAATGAAAGCTGGCCAAGCAAACTGTTGGTATTCTTCTCAACATAATATTCCTTGCCTGAATCATAATCATATTCCTTTTCATATATCCTGTTATATTCAGGGAAAGTACCTGTAAGGGTTAATGAAGGCAGGTATTCAGCTTTAAATGTGCGATACTGCCAGTAACTGGCCCTGAACATATGTTTTGCCAGGATACCCTGTAATGACTGATCTTCGGAGATTTTAATAACTTCATCCAGTGACAGTCTTTTAACCTCCTGTGAATAGCTTATACTACCTGTGCCAATAAATAACGCAAGCAAGAAGAAAAAATATGTTCGCTTCATATCAATAATTGATTTTTATTCGTACCTGAGTGATTCAATAGGATCTCTTTCGGATGCTCTCTTGGCCGGTGAATATCCAAATATAACGCCAACTGCAGCAGAGACACCAAAAGCGACTACTACGGAAAATGGAGATACAATTGTTAATATATCTGCTATTTCATTTATCACTTTTGAGAATACAATACCAAGGAACACCCCGATAAATCCACCTGTAACACTGATAAGTATAGCTTCTGACAGGAACTGTACTACTATATCCATTTTCTTTGCGCCTATAGCCATACGCGTTCCTATTTCTTTTATGCGTTCCATTACCGATGCAAACATTATATTCATAATGCCTATTCCACCTACTATAAGGGATATACTGGCTATTGCCCCCAGTACAATATTGAAAATATCTTTTGTTCTCTGTTGTTGTTTAAGCAATAATTCGGGAACGGTAATCTCAAAATCCTTTACATTTGAATGCCTTCTGAGCATCATACGGCTTAGCACTTCGGTTGAAGGATTAAGTTGTGCCGTTTCCTCTACCTGTACCACTATCCTGTCGAGCTGATGATAATTGGTTGAAGATGATTGTCCTGGATCAGAACCACCTGACAGGGTGCGCATCATCATTCGCCCGAATCCCATCGCCATTACCGATGTAGATGCTTCCGTGGCAAGTTTCTTCGTAAGGAGTTCCCTGTTCTGATACCTGAGCAACATTGTTTTAACAGGTATATAGATATTGTCATTATATACATTAACACCTGTTTCTTCGAAGCCTGTCAGATTAACATTGGTGCGTTCGAGTACGCCAATTACCTTCAACCAGACACCATCGAACTTTATATACTGCCCAATTGGGTCGACCTTACTGAAGAATTTTGCCCTTATATTTGCACCTATTAGACATACCTGTATGCCATGCTCTTCCTGGTACTCATTAAAAATGGTGCCATGGTCCACAGGAAGGTTATAAAGTTCAAAATAGTCGTTTTTCACACCCACCAGTTTTGCCGGATAATTCATCCCATTCAGCACAACTGTTGAATTAAAAGAGATCTCTGGACTTATCCTCTTTACTGATGGCAGAATATCCTTTATAGCTTCTACATCATGGAGTGTAAGCCCCGGGCTGAATTTGTTCTGTTGTTTTTCTCCTTCTTCTTCAGAAGATTCTCCGGCTTGAATTATGGGACTTATCAGGATATTGTTTACACCAACCATCTTGATTTGCTCGAGTATCTCCTGCTGTGCCCCCTTTCCAATGGCGAGCATGCTAATAACAGCCGCCACTCCGAAAATAATACCGAGTGCTGTTAAAATCGACTTTAGTTTATTTGCCATAATTGCATCAAAAGCAATTACTACATCATGAAAATACCTTTTTATCATATCAATTAAGTAAAAAGAATTAAATGAGCGCAGGTTTATTGCTGGTTGCCAGTTTGTTCCTGCACTTCTCCACTATTCTGTTGTCTGTCCGGAACCGGGATCTGACCCTGACCCTGGCCACTTCGTTGTTGCTGCATCCTACTTCTCATCTGTTCCCTTTCTTCTTCGCTCATATTCATAAACTGTTCTCTCATCTCGGGAGTCATCTGTTGTGAACCGCGATTGTTACGTTCTTCTATATCTTTTTCCCTTTTCTCTTCCTCTTCCCTTTTCAGTCTTTCCTTCTCACGAATAACATCTATCAGTTCCTCTCCTACAAGCTTAAATTCTTCAGGCTCTTCAGGTATACTCAAATACAACGGGTCGCCTTCCTCAATGCCCTGTTCAACTATAATTTCGTTTTCATTAGATTCACCCAGTACTACAACCTGCCTGTCTCCACTTTTACGGTATACATATGGTACACTGTCTTCTGTAGCATGGACACATTCAAGAGGGATTGAAACAACATCTTCAAAAGTGGTGGTAATTATCTGGTTCCCCGTTGTCATTGAAGGACGGAGTATGGATTCCACTTTATCAAGTTTAATAATTACCTCAAAAACTTTGGCGTCAGTATTTGGCAGCTGCTCACCTATGTTGGCCACGCTGATTACCTTTCCCGCATATTTCTTGTCAGGGAATGCATCCACTGTAATCCTTACGGGCTGTCCGCCATAAACCTTGCTTATATCAATTTCATTCACATACGTTTTGGATATCATTGATGAAAGGTCAGGCAGGGTAGCAACAACAGGATCCCTGGGGTTGATACTGGATCCCACCTTGCGTTTCTCCCCACTCCATTCTCTCTTATATATAACCATGCCCGGTGCAGGTGCCGTTACCGTAAACTGTGTAAGCACCTCCTGCATCTGCTCAATTGTCTGTCTCTGCTGCTGCAGTTCAAGATAAGCCTCTCGCATATCAGCTTTGGACTGCATTTTCTTTAGTTCATAATTTTTTATGGCCTGATTATATGCCCTGGAAGCTTTATCAAGGTTGATCCTGTTCTGGCGGATTGTGGTAGGAGGCTCATATTTGGATTGCTCAAGAGTAATCTCTGCCTCGTCCATATTAAATTTCAGATTCAACAGATCATCTCTTAAATCACCAAGGGTAATTGTTGTGTCCAGCTTTTTCATTTCATAATCATTCTCCATCTGCTCCAGCTCATCAAGCTGATCCTTAAGGCTATTATCCGCATCAGAGCGATCAAGAGAAGCTACGTAATCCCCTTTTTGCACAACCGTTCCCTCGGGCACAAGATCCATTATGGTTATATCCCTGAATCTCATATTTCTGCCCCCCAGTCCTTCAGGCCCTTCTATGTCAGTTGAATTTTCGGCCTGCAACTCGCCTGTTGTTGTAACCAGGATTTCAAATTTGCCTTTTCTGGCTTCAGAAAAAAGAAGTGCAATCTCATCCTTTTTGGTAAGACGGTTAAAAACAATGAGTGCGATTATTGCAACCGCAACTACTATACCTGAAATAATTAAAGTCTTCTTCATTATTTTAAAAGTTTGTAATAATCAAATTTTACCGGTGCGAAATTATAAAAATTTATTATCCTATATTGTATAAAATTATATTAAACACCTATTTAACAATAATTAACAAAGGGAACAGTATTTTGTTCCGTCATATAAGTTGACAAATCGAATTAGGGTTTTATTCCATTAAAACCAAATAAGAGACATTCAATTTATTTTTTTAACAATTTTTATGATTTCTTCCGCCAGCTGGTCAGCATCCTGTTTGGTTTTTCCTTCGGAATATATTCTTAAAATTGGCTCCGTATTGGATTTCCTGATATTTACCCATCCCCTGTCATTTTCCAGAAGCAGCCCGTCTTCACTGCTTACAACATTTTGATGCAATTCGTCGTAAATTTTACTTATTATCTCATCCGCATCAAGGCCATATGACAGGTCTATCCTGTTTTTGGAAATAACATATTCCGGGTAGGTGGACCTTAACTGTGAGCAGGTTCCACCTCTGTTCGCCAGCAATGAAAGAAACAGTGCTATTCCTGCCAGAGCATCACGTCCATAATGGAGAGCCGGGTAAATAACACCGCCATTCCCTTCACCTCCTATTATTGCATTCACTTCCTTCATTTTTGCGACTACATTGACTTCACCCACTGCAGAAGAATACCATTTACCCCCATACTTTTCAGTTATATCCCTTAAGGCCCTGCTCGATGACATATTACTTACCGTATTCCCTTTTCTTTTTGACAGTATGTAATCGGCACAGGCTACCAGTGTGTATTCCTCGTTAAAGAATGTTCCGTCTTCAGATACTATTGCCAGCCTGTCGACATCAGGATCAACGACAAAGCCAAGATCAGCATTATTACTCATAACGGTACGGCTAAGTTCCCTGAGATTTTCCGGCAGTGGTTCAGGATTATGGGGAAAGAGACCATCCGGCTTAGTGTAAATACCTATTATATTCTTCACCCCCAGTTTATTAAGCAGTTCAGGTAATATTAATCCCCCGACTGAATTCACACAATCAATAACAACTGTAAATTCACGTTTTCTTATTGCCCCGGTATCAATATCAGGCAGGGCAAGCAACATTTCAATATGTTTTGTATTATAGCTATTATCCCCGTTTACTATGCCAATCTTCTCGTAAGTAGCAAAACTATAATCCATCTTTTCAGCTATTTCAAGTATTTGAGCTCCGTCATCAGCAGTCACGAATTCCCCCTGCCCATTAAGTAATTTGAGGGCATTCCACTCCACCGGGTTATGACTGGCCGTCAGTATTATTCCACCGGCAGCCTTTTCAGCCACTACTGCAATCTCAACTGTCGGGGTTGTGGTCAGGCCAAGATCAATTACGTCTAATCCCATTGCTGTAAGAGTACCTGTCATAATCTTATTCAGCATCTCACCGCTGGGCCTGGCATCTCTTCCGGTAATTATGAGAGTTTCCTTATTGTTTTCCGTCCGTAATATCCATTCCCCGTATGCTGCAGTGAATTTGACCACATCAAGAGGACTGAGTCCTGTCCCCGGTTTGCCACCAATTGTTCCTCTAATGCCTGAAATTGATTTTATTAATGCCATGCCTTTATGTTTAACTATAACAAAATAACCTGCACTTTATGGTTCAACAAAATTGCAAAAAAAAAATTATAAGGGGATTATTTTAAGGGCGAATGTAATCATGAGTGGATAGTAATTATTATTTATGGTAATGAAGAAGGCTGAGGCTGAGGAAGAGGTCAAGTAATATTATTATTTAATTTATACCGTCGCATAACTTTCTTACCGGTTTCAATACTTTTTACCATAGGGTCTAATTCGGAAATAACATCCCGGTATTCATTGACCAGTTCATTCTTTTCATGATTTGTTATGTAATCAAATGCTTCTGAGGCAAGGCTTTGATTAATAATTTCATAACAACTACCCCTGGCTATTTTGTAAAACCTTGTTTTATCAAATGGTTCATATCTGCCAAATCCTTCAGCAGTATTGTTAGTAACAGAATGAGCGGCTCTTTGCATATCTGAAACCAGACAGAATTTTTCTTCAACAGGGAATTTCCTGGTTAATCTGTATACCAGTAAAAGAAGATTAAATGCTTTCTTCCAGACAGACATCTCGGTGAAGTCTTTATATGCCATCTTTGTTCTAATAATAAGTTAATACAGTAAAATCAATGCAGCGTAAACCCTAAAAAAGTTATTAATTATAAAAATAGCCAAAAATTATTATTTCTCATAATTCATCTCTCCTTAGCCTTAGCCTTAGCCTTAGCCTCAGCCTTTTTATTTATAAATAATCCGTACCTTTGCAGTCCGAAATTATAAAACAATGAATGACAGGCGAAAAAGAGGACCGGTTAGGATTACAGGCGACGAAAAAATGATAAGACTGAACAAATTTATCTCAAACAGTGGTGTTTGCAGCCGCAGGGATGCGGACAGGCTGATCGCCAAGGGGGAGATAAGTGTTGACGGGAAGATCGTTACTGACCTGGGCACCAGGGTATCAGGCAAAGCAAAAGTAAGATACAAAGGCAGGATACTTAATCCGGAGAAGAAAGTTTATATCCTCCTCAATAAACCGGCCGGCTATGTGAGCACAATGGATGACCCCCACGCGGATAAGCTGGTTACTGATCTGATTAGAAATGCCTGCTCCGAAAGGGTATACCCTGTAGGCAGGCTCGACAAGGATACAACAGGATTATTGCTGTTTACCAATGACGGAGAATTAACAAAAAAGTTAACCCATCCCTCGCATGGAAAAAAGAAGATATATCATGTTTATCTGAACCGCCCGCTTACCCGTAATGATATGATCAGGCTAACCGAAGGTGTTGATATAGGTGAGATGGTAGCAGCAGATGCTGTTGCATATCCTGATCCTGAAGATAAAACCCAGGCTGGAATTGAAATACATTCCGGACAGAACAGGGTGGTAAGAAGTATGTTTGAAGCCCTGGGCTATAAGATAAAAAAGCTCGACAGGGTATATTTTGCAGGTCTTACGAAGAAGAACCTTCCAAGAGGTAAATGGAGGTTCCTAACAGATAAAGAGATAAATATTCTTAAAAGATCATAAAATAAATCATATGGCTCATAAATCGGGTTTCGTTAATATTCTTGGTAATCCCAATGTTGGAAAATCAACAATAATGAATGCCCTCGTTGGTGAAAAACTGTCTATCATTACTTCAAAATCACAAACAACAAGGCACAGGATTCTGGGTATAGTTAACGGTGATGATTTCCAGATTGTATTTTCAGACACACCGGGAATAATAAAACCCGCCTACAAGCTCCAGGAAGCAATGATGCAATCGGTTTATACGGCCATCAGTGATGCTGATCTGATTGTTTATGTTACGGATGTTAAGGAAAAAATAGATAAAAACAGGGAAACGCTCAATAGGGTAATTGACTCACAAATATCTTTAATACTGGTCATAAACAAAATAGACCTTGGTAGCGAGGAAGGACTTGAGCAACTGGTTGAAAGGTGGAAGACCATTATGCCTCAAGCAGTAATAGTACCGCTTTCGGCCAAAGAGAAGTTCAATACAGATAACCTGCTCAATATTATCCTTGAAAAGTTGCCTGAAGGTCCGGCATATTTCCCGAAAGACCAGCTTACCGACAGGCATGAGCGATTTTTTGTTACCGAGATAATACGAGAAAAAATATTAAATAATTATAAGAAAGAGATACCTTACTCGGTTGAGATTGAAATTGAGAGTTATAAAGAACAAGATAATATAGTAAATATAAGGGTGCTAATACATGTTACAAGGGAGAGTCAGAAAGGGATTATTATAGGCCACAAGGGAAAGATGCTAAAAAAAACAGGTACTGAAGCAAGGAAGGACATTGAGGAATTCATTGGGAGGCATGTATATCTTGAGATGTATGTAAAAGTAACTAAAGACTGGCGCGACAAGCCAGGTGCAGTTAAGAAGTTTGGTTATTGATTTAATTATGATGAACAGGATAGTAGCAATAGTAGGAAGACCCAATGTGGGTAAGTCAACCCTGTTTAACAGGTTCACAGAGTCGAGGCAGGCTATTGTTGATGAAATTAGTGGTGTCACACGTGACAGGCACTACGGGAAGGTGGAATGGAATGGCCAGGTATTTTCAGTTATTGATACCGGGGGGTATGTAAATAACTCTGATGATATTTTTGAAAGTGAAATAAACAGGCAGGTTGAAATTGCAATAGAAGAAGCTGCGCTAATACTGTTTATGGTTGATGTTACCGTCGGGTTAACTGACCTTGATATGTCAGTTGCCAATATGCTCAGGCGATCAGGTAAAAATGTTATACCCGTGGTTAATAAGGTGGATAACAACAGCCTGTTGCTTGATGCTGCTGAATTCTATAAGATGGGACTGGGTGATTATTTTGCCGTATCATCTACTAATGGTGCCGGAACAGGTGACCTGCTGGATAAAATAGTAAGCAGTCTGCCGGAAGAGAAAGAGGAAGAAGAGCAGTCATTACCAAGAATAGCAGTGGTAGGAAGACCAAATGTGGGAAAATCATCATTGCTTAACAGCCTGACAGGTGAAAACAGGAATATTGTTACACCGGTTGCCGGAACAACAAGAGATTCAGTACTTATACGTTATAGAAAATTCGGTCACGACTTCTTCCTGATCGACACCGCCGGCCTGAGAAGAAAATCCAGGGTTATTGAGGATGTTGAATTCTACTCTACACTCAGGGCAATAAGGGCCATAGAAAATTCTGATGTCTGCCTTTTAATGATCGATGCCACACTTGGAATAGAATCCCAGGACCTGAAAATAATGGATATTATTCTCAGTAATAACAAAGGACTTGTTTTACTTGTCAATAAGTGGGATATTGCTGAAAAAGATTCCAATTCGGCCAGAAAGATTGAACAGCAGATAAAGAATAAAACCTTACCATTCAATGACTATCCTGTACTTTTCATATCTGCCATACAAAAACAGAGAATACACAGGGTAATTAATGAAGCTTTGCTGGTTTATGATAACAGGATAAGAAAAATACCGACCCCGGCTTTAAACAAATATCTTCTGCCTCTTATTGACAAAAATCCACCCCCCGCAAACAAAGGTAAATTCATTAAGATTAAATATATCAGCCAGCTCCCGACATTCTATCCTTCTTTCGCCTTTTTCTGCAATCATCCTCAATATATCAGGGAGCCATACAGGCGATACCTTGAAAACCGGCTGAGAGAAAAGTTTGAGTTCACTGGAGTTCCGGTAAAAATATTTTTCAGAAAAAAATAGCTATTTTGGTTTAATTTTTGAAGATCTGCTTTGTATGAAAAGTTTATTACCAGTAATATTAGTGATAGTTGTCACTCTCCCGTTTTTCAGTGGATGCGAGAAGATAAGGCAGCTTCCGCCCGAACCATCTATTGAATTCAGGCAATTTACGATGTATGATACCATTGATGCCCTGCTGGGAAATCATGGCAAGGCAGGGATACTTGAGTTTTATTTTGAAGATGGTGACGGGGACCTCGGACTAAAGCAACCTGTTGAAGGACAAACCGATACTACCAACCTGTTCTTCACTCTTTATAACAAAGAAAACGGTGTTTTTACTGAAATTGGTGATTCAGACCCAAACGACCCTTCTGACTACAGGATACCATATATGGAAAGGGAAGGCCAGAACAAAATTCTCCAGGGTTTAATAGAGATTACCTTCCTTTATTGGGTCTTTGATCTCACCGACACGATAATGTACGATTTCTATATAGAGGACAGGGCAGGTAATGAAAGTAATATTGCTTCTACCTGCGAAATTCCTTTCAGCCTCGTCGGAAAATGTATAAATGAATAGCTGTTTCGTTAGACTTTAAAACCCATCAGAAGCACATCATCAACCTGTGCATAGCTTCCTTTCCATTCATCAAAATAGTCTCTTACCTTTTTATGTTGTTCGTCCATGCTGAGATCCTTTATATCGTCAATAAGCCTCTTCAGCCTTACTATCTTAAGCTTTTTACCATCGGCACCGCCAAACTGATCAGGATAACCATCTGAAAAGATATATACGGAATCGTTCTCCTTAAGGTAGTACTCCTGGTCATCAAAATATTTCTCCTCAATGTATTCGCCTCCTACAGAATTTTTATTCCCCCTGATATAATATTGCTCTCCTTCCATGACAATAATGACAGGGCGGAGGGCAGAAGCAAACCTGAGCAAGCGAATCTTAGGATTATACTCACAAACTACCATGTCCATCCCGTCATTAGTCGTATCATCGCCCGTCTGGTTAAGCGTTGTGGCAATTTCTGTGTCAAGGGCACGGAGTATTTCCGACGGCCTGGTGATCTCTTTCCTGTTAACTATTTCCTGAAGTAATGCTGATCCTATCATTGACATGAAGGCTCCCGGTACACCATGACCTGTTGAGTCAGCACACACAATCATTATTTTATCTTCACTTACAGCATCGAACCAATAAAAATCACCACTGACAATATCCCTGGGCCGGTAAAACACGAATGAACCTTTGAAGTTTTCGTTCAGCCTTTTCACCGGAGGCAGCAGGCTGGCCTGTATCCTCTGTGCATAATTAATACTATCTGTTATTTCCCTGTTCTGATATTCGATCTCTTCTTTCTGAACAATTACCTCTCTGGTACGCTCTGCCAGTTCGTCCTCAAGGAATTTCTTAACCCTTGCCTGCGCCCTCTCCCTTACTTTGATAATCACAAATACTGTAACCACCAATAAAAAGACTGTAAGTGAGGTGAACCACCATGTTCTCCAGAATGGCTTCTGGATATTTATTCTAAAACTTTGTATCTGGTTATCAGAAACACCGTCATAACCATAAGCAAGGATATTAAAGCGGTAATTCCCGTCACTTAACCTATATGTTACACTCCTTGATTTAGTAGGATCCGACCATTCTGTATCATAATTCTCCATACTATAGCTGTAGTACACCTTTTCAGGGTCGGAATAGTTAAGTCCGACATAATCAATTGTCACATTATATCTTGAGCTGTAAGGCAGATTATATATATCTTTAAGAGGCACTATACTGTCATTAATAGAGACTGACAGAATATTTGTCTTTGGCGGATTATGTCCGGACACGTCTTTATCCGGATTATATACCATGAACCCTGCACTTGTTCCGAGAAGTATATAACCATCTGATGTTTCATATATAGCATTCTCATTGCAGTAGGCTCCTGTTCTGAAAATATCCACAAATGTCCTGATCAGTTTAAGTCCCTGGTTATAAATAGAGAATCCTCTCTGATGGCCTATCCATATATTATTTCTGCTGTCGCAGAGCAGGCTGTAGCAAATATTGGAGTATAAACCACTACGGCTTGTCATATTCCATACAGAATCACCCTCAAAGCAAAAGACACCGGACCCCTTTGTTGCACCCCAAATTTTATCCTGCTTATCAATATCGAAGCACTGGAATACATTCCTGATGCCTCCGTAAATAATTGCTTTGCCTGCTATAACACCTTCCTCGGGGCTTATTTTATACAATTTGTTACTTTCAGTTGCTACAATTACGTTCCCCTCGCCGTCGGGTTTCAGATGGTTAATATTATTATGAGGCAATTTCTCAGATGTGGTGAAACGCATCAGATTGCCTGTACTTTTACTAATATTTATAACGCCGCTCCTGGTTCCCAGCCATATATACCCGGCTTCATCAAGTATGTCTGAGACATAGTTCTCTATGTTATTGCCTGACCTGAAAAAGATTTCCGTTTTCCCCTGCGGGCTACGTTTGTAAACTCCCTGCCCTTCTGTCCCTATAAAAATCGATCCGTCAGTATTAATATAATAACCGGTTATCCTTGCCATATTTACAGAACGGCTCAGGTCAGTGTAGCTTATAATTTCTTCGGTGTCAAGATTAAAAAGATAGAATCCTTCAGCTGTACCAGCAAAAACATATCCTTGATTTTCACTGACATATATTATATTATTTTCATTTTTCAGATTTCCAGGCGTGAAAAATTTATATGCTTCTGAGCTTAAAACTGAAACACCGGTACCGAACTGCCCAATCCAAATATTACCCCAGTTATCCTCATAGCATGTTTTTATATCATTACCTGGCAGGCCCGTTGTTACTTCGAGCACCTCGTATGACAGAATATTCGCTGTTGCGCTGTCAGTTTCAGCTTTGATCAGTCCGTTACCGAAAGTGGAAATCCATAATGCACCGTCCTCATCAATCATTAATGATTGAACCCTGGACCTGGTAAAAATATCTTCTTCTCCAATTCTCCTGAGGTTAATGGTGTTATTACTGAAGCCGGCAGCATACAAACCATTATCTTCTGTACCAATAAAAAAGAGATCCGGGTTATTGCTTTGTTGTATATCCTGGACCTTATAATAATTCAGTTCTTCTGCCCCGGTGATAAATGTAATTTCTTCATCATCAAAACTGCACAGTGCTAAACCGTTCTGTGTGCCCAGAACGATTTTACCATTACCTGTAAAATCGCCACAGTAAAGTAATTCATTTACAGGATTATCAATTGATAATGATGCTGATGGGTTGTCAGGGTCAAAAACATATATTCCTTTGCTCTGGGTTATAATAAATATCAATGAGTCTTTGTTCTCAACAATATTATTTACCCTTACGCCATCAATTCCCGGAACCTTCTTGAGACTCCTGTTCTCAGTGTAATGAACTGTTCCATCATTAAAACCAAAATATATTGTTCCGTTGCCCGACTCATAGGAGGATAACGGGAAATTAGTTTCCAATGCGTCAGACACATATGTCATATGGTATTCAAAGCCATCAAAATAACACAAGCCCTTATTTGTACCCAGCCAGATAAAACCATTATTATCCTGGTTAATTGTATAGATAAGCTGGCCCGGCAGACCTTCATTCACTCCATAATTTTCAAATTTGTAAGTCTGAGAAAGGGATAAGAAAGAAGTGAACGATAACAACACCAATATTATCGAATTTTTTAACAGGAAATTCCGGACCATGAAATTGCTATTTTTCTATTTTATTCACTATTAAATTGGGATTAAATACCGGCACACCACCAATGGGAATGGTAAAAAACTCCAGGTATTCACCATATTGGTTTTCAACGGATATAACCACGTTATTATTTCTAATAAGGGGAGATTTCTTTTTAATAAACTGAAAATCAAGAGATGAATTTATTTCTTCCTGGTCTATCTTTATTTTACTCTCCTCCCAGTTATCTTCATTGGATATTGTTGCCAGGTGCCCCCGGCGCACCCGCGACACAACCCTTATGTATCCATCATCATCCCAGTCAAAATTCACCTGCTTAACAAATATGGTAGCCGTATCAATATATGGATAAATATGTGAAATATTATCCGAGTTATTCCACATCCTGAAAGAATACTCATATGTAAAAGCATTCCCGTCCTCAATGGCTGTATTTTCCTCCGGTTCAGTACTCAGGAAATACCTGTAAAGGTTACCATCGTCACCCGATATACCTTCGCAGATTATCTTAAAGATATAACCGCCAAATTCATCAACCATTTCTCCTTCAGTAGGATTGAATGGTCCGAAAGTGTACCATTCATCATCATATCTGTCATCCATGCCAAAGACTTTAGAAGCCAGCAATGTACCACTTCTGTAGTTGCCTGAGGGCTGAATACCTTTTGCATCATCATTACTCCATGACTCCTTACCGCCGTAAACAGAATAAGACATCCGTGTATCCCATAATCCGTTAATTTCATCCACCTCACCTCCTGTATCCGGGTCATAAACCTTTATATAGAAAGGCTGTGAATATGAGAATGGTATTTTAAAAAAGAATGTCTGTGAAAAATCATCATCACCCCATGAAGTTTCTCCCTCTCCTCCAAATGTCATCAGGTAAGGTATATTCTCGTCACCAGCAGGTACCGGCTGTGCCTGGCCAATTACTGCCATCACCGTTAAACTAATGACCAGTATGTATTTATTAATATATTTTATATTCCTCATAATCAGTACAAAAATAGCATAAATAGTCAAATCACCTTCCCCTTACAACTATATTCTTTGACACACATGTCTCCCTTATGGTTCCTTCATCATCAGGGTACGAGCTTACTATAAGCTGGACATTAACTGATCCCTCATCAGAATAAATTTTTTCAATGTTTAGACCTTTGCCTGCTGTGCCATCATCAAAATTCCAATAATATTCGGCTATATCCCAGCCGGGGAGGTAAGTCATTGATGCATCCAGGCTGATAGTTTCGCCTACGTAGCATGTATCGGGTGCTGATATAAATGCTTGTTCCGTCCGTATTATTTCCAGCAGGTAATTGGTTTCATTATATTGTATTTCACCTGTTATCATATCTATCACATTAAGTTTAACAAGATATGTACCAGGTTCTTTAAAACAATGCTCAGCCCTTGCATATGTAGAATTTAATGAAGTGCCATCATCAAAATCCCATTCGTATTCAAAAGGAATGGAATCAAATTTCAAGGAATTCTCCTCGATAAATTCATAGCAAAAACTATCATAGACAAGGTCATTACATTCACTTTTCCTTATTAAATTTGATGAATACATATATATATCATCAGTCCTGTCCCTGTTTGAAGAAAAGAATCCCTCTTCTACCTCCTGCTTTTTAAAAAGTCCGAAATCATCTGCGTCTGAATTGATAGGTTCCGGCATCAGGGCCGGTTTCGACCAGCTTTCATTATTCATTCTCGTTCTGTACAGGTCAAGGCCCCCGTACCCCCCATCACGGTCAGAAGCGAAATACAGTACCCCTTCAGGGCTTAAAAAGGGATATAATTCAGAAGAAGGGCCATTCACTTCAGTACCCAGGTTCTCTGGTTCAGACCATTTATCATTTTCCCATCGGCACATATACAAATCAGAGCTTCCGTATCCCCCTGGTATATCTGATGAAAAGAAAAGGTATTTGTCATCGGCACTTATAAAGGGGTGACCCAGGTTCCATAAAGGGTCGTTATATTCGAAAGCCCTGGGTTGTGACCATCCATTAGCTGTTTTGTCGGCAATAAATATTCCTCTTCTATTATCAAAATCACTCTTGAAAGCACTGCTTCCCCTTTCAACGTCACTTGTATAATACATCCGGCGACCGTCAGGGCTGAAGCAAAAGGGACCCTGGGTAAATAATGATTGCAGTTCTTTCGAATATATTCTTGCACGGCCCCATTTCATAGTATCTTCACGTGCAGCATAAAATATATTATATACACGGTCACCATTGAAAGTCTTATTATTCACCACACCTGATATACGACGGTCAGAACAAAAAACGATACCGTCGGAAACGAGTACAGCTGTCATTTCATTAAACTGTCTTGAGCTAAACGGAAGTTTTTCAATTTTAATCATATTGCTAACCTGGCCATGTAACACTGTTACGGGCAGAATAAAGAAAAGTAGCGATATGTAACCTTTGTATAACTGCCTCATCTTAAAAGTATCGTGGATTTGCAGCACTTATTGTCTTTCCAAACTCGTATCTCATAGCCACTTCATGTGTGCCTCCCACAAAAGTACTTATATTACCAAGATTATATTCATAAGCATATCCAATCTTGAACTGCTGGCTTACCTGGAATTCAAGTATTCCAACAATAACTTCCTCACCAAGCCTCCATGAAGCGCCGATCCAAAGGAAATCAGATATAATAAAATTCCCATTTATATCAATTAACAGTGGATTGTTCAATGAGTACCTTACCAGGACAGATGGTTTAAACCTGAATCCTTTAGTGAAACTTAACAATCCTCCTGCTGTTCCCATAAAATAATAGTTCTCATAATCATGATAGAACTCGAAGCCACTCCTGCTGCTGTTTTCGCGGTAGCTAAACATCTCCGGTACTGCAAGGCCTGCAAAGAACAAATCAGAACTATAATATACACCTACACCTATATTGGGTAAGGTGTAGGAGGATATTGCTTCAGTAAATGCCGGGTCAGGGTCAACTGTTGTTACTCCGGAATAATCATTATTAACCATATCAGCTCCTGCTTTAATCCCCAACGACCATCTCCCGTTTCTTGTTTTGATATGAAAAGCATAAGTGGCAAAGACACTTGCTTTGGTAGTAACACCGTAGGTCTGGAAATGAGACATTAATCCCAGGGCAATGCGATCATTTTTCAGAGGTGAATGCAGGGAAAAAGTTCCCATCATTGGAGCCCCTGCGAAATCCATTGTTTTCCTTCTGAATGACAGGGAGGCTGTTAATGCCTCTCTTGTACCCGTATAAGCCGGGTTGATAACAAGGCCGTCGAGCAAGTACTGGCTATAAACGGGATAGTTCTGAGCCCTTGTATTTATTACCGATACCAGCAGAAAAAATATTATGTATAAAATTATTTTCTTCATTTATTTTTTTATAATTACATACCCACTCCGTCTCTCTTTTATCGGCGTTTTTATTGTCAGGTAATAATAATATGTTCCTTCAGGCAGGGGATTACCATCAAGACCGGTGCCTTCCCAGTCACTGTTATAATTTTTTGACCGGTATATTACTGCGCCGGCCAGGTTTGTTACAACCAGTTCATTTTCTGTATATTCTATACCCTCGATCATGAATGTCTGATTGTATTCATCACCATTGGGAGAAAATCCTTCAGGGATTAATACAGTACTTACATTAAGGCTTACCCTGTCTGATTCGGCCGGGCATACACCGTTAACTATAGTCCATCCGAGAATATTTTCTCCATAATAGAGATCACGTACAGTTGTTTTGGCATAATTTGCATCCATGAAAATGGGGCTTCCCTGGCTCTGAACAACTGTCCAGGTACCTGTACCCACTGTTGGTTCCTGGGCATCAAGGGTGTATTCAAACTGATATGGCCTTAATTGCAAATCCTCCCCTGCATATGCCGGAGAAGGAGCCTGCCAGAATGTAATATCAACTGAAGCTGAATCCACACATTTCCAGTTAGTCTCTTTCCACCAGAAAGTATGTGCTCCGTAACTGCCTACAGTTATGGCTTTTGATGAACTGTTTATATCTGTTGCCGATACTATTGCGCCGCCATAATCAAGCCAGGTACCTGTGCCCACACTGGGATTTGCCTGGAGCGTATAATCGAGGCCACAGGTTTCATCATCTGCACCGGGATCAGCTACCGGTACCTCATATACAACAACTTTCCGGGAACCAGTCATAGATGTTGCAACACATGAATTGACATCAGTTATTGAAGAGTAGGTATAATCGCTTGTATATACCGGGGAATGTTTAAAATCATAATTGGCACCGGTAACATTAAAGGAAGGCAGATCTCCAGTACCATCATTCAGTACTACTGTCCAGGGTGTATTACCTGTAAGACTGAGAGAAACAGTAATTTCTGATCCGGCACAAGTGGTATCCTGGGCAACCGTAATAGTACCAGTAGGAAGTGGATAAATGCCGACAGTTATCACATTGCTAATATTCTGGCAGCAATCAGATAATCCCGAGAATACCATTCTCCTGTAATAAGTTATATCCGTCAGACTTCCGGGCTGGTAATCAATACCTGTATTGCTTCCCGGGGCCGGTGACCATGTAATATTATCAGGGCTTTCCTCCCAAAAGTATATATACACACCATTGCCTCCGGTGGGTTCAGTGCCAATAATAATTTCTGGTTGGGTATTATAACATGTCGTTTGATCAGAAGAAATGGAATTACCGGATATCGGCGGCAAAACGATAATTACGACCGTATTGCTTTCAACGGCACACTCGCCTGAAATAATCTTTCGGCGATACCATGTATCCACAGTTAATAACGGAGGACTGTAACTGGCAAGATTATTTGTTCCGGGAGCCGGATTCCAGGAGACCTGGTCAGTACTGAATTCCCATTCATATGTATAAATACCGCTACCACCAGCAGGTGTATCGCCTATTAAAATATTAGGTGTCTGACCCGAACAGATGGTTGTATCAGCAGGACCTGATAATGTGCTTATATTATTATTTATAATGGAAGGATGTACGTTAACAACAACCACGTTACTTGTATCATCACATACCGATGACAGGATAATTCTTCTGTACCATGTTGTATCTGCCAGTGGCGGGGGATAATAATCTATTTGGTCTGCTCCGGAAATCAGAGTCCATGTACCCGCCCTGGTACTGTCTTCCCAGATATAGGTATAATTATTCCCATCACCTCCGGTTGGGGTATCACCAATAAAGGGGTCAGGAACGGAATCCTGGCAAACAGTCTGGTCAGCGGATATGAGATTATTGTCAATAGCAGGAATACTTGAGAGAAGGACCTGTGCCGAAGTATCGACACAACAGTCAAGGTATCCTGATCTTACTATTCTCCTGTAATATTGATCACCCGGGAAGTTACCTGACCCTTCGTCAGGATTATAATCATTACCATTGTTTGTTCCTTCAGCAGACACCCAGTTAGCCTGGTCTGTACTGCTTATCCATTCATAGTTATATGAGCCATCACCGTTTAAAGGATCTGATCCTGCCAGGTCAGTGAAAAGATTATCATAGCAAATGAGCTGATCAGCTGCAATGGTATTATTTGTTATAACAGGTAAGACTTCAACTGTAGCAATATTGCTTGTATCTATACACATTCCGGAAACAACCACCCTTGAATAATACGTTGTAGCTGTCAGCGCAGGGGGATCATAATCTTCATCATTTACTGAACCCGGTGCAATTTGCCAGTTATATGATGTTGTACTGTCTATCCACTGGTAACTGTAGATATTATTACCTCCTCCCGGTCCGCCGCTTTGTGGAACCAGTAATACGGGGTCCTGCCCGGCACAAATAATAGTGTCATAACCAATAAGATTATTACTAATAGGTGGTTGCACTATTATGGTAACTGCTTTACTGGTGTCGGATACCGGTGTGGCATTGCTGTCAGTGACCAACCTCCTGAACTGTACGGTATCTGTTTCAGGATCAATGGGTGTCAGGTTCATGGTACTTCCCGAACCAGGCACAAGCGACCAGTTTATATCTTCATCACTTTTTTTCTCCCACCTGAATGTATAAGGTTCCACTCCACCAACAGGCTCTGTACCTATTATCATCGGAGGTACCTGTCCATAGCAGATAGAATCGATCTTTGTATCTGTCGTTGATAAGGTTATGGTATTGAAAAGGAATCCGTTCAACAGTATATTCAGGTTAGTTCTTATTATTCCGAATGTTCCGGCACTACCTGCAGATGCTCCTGACGGGTAACTGATTTTGCCAGGCAGACCTCCTTCAACATCAAAATTTAGTTCAGGTTCAGTGCCTGTGCCATTTATCCAAATAAGGCCACCGCCACCACCTCCTCCTGTGCCAAATAATTCGAATGTATGACCACCTGTACCTCCCTTTGCTTCCAGATTGAGATTGGATGAAGCATATGATTTGGCTGACAAAACCAATGATCCTGCAGCACCACCTCCTCCTGCACCCCCGTTTCCTGTCGCTACTGTTGTAATTGAATCACCGTTCGCTTTTATGAAATTTCCATTACCAATAAGGGTATCAGTCAGTATAAAGACTATACCTCCACCTGAGGCTCCGCCGGTACCGGTCCCGCCAGTGTTATAACCACTGCCGCCTCCACCACTTCCTATACTTACCCTGTCCCCAAAATCTACCAGGTCAACATGGTAGCCTCCCAGCCCGGCTGCACTATATCCTGAAGTTCTCTGCCTGTAACCGTTACCACCGGCGCCAAAGCTGGCGCCACCACCACCACCTGAATATTCTCCTGTTGCTCCACCTCCTCCCGAATAGAATCTACCGATACCTTTGGCATAATCCTCAATAATCAACTTTTCGCTTGCCCCACCTCTGTGACTGACCAGGCTTTCTCCTTTTCTGCCGGGAATAGTTGATGATTCAGGGTAATAATAATCAAGATCCATTAGTGGCGAGCCATCCATTATAGCTACAGTTCCACCTATAAATCCTTTGCCCGTGACATCAATATCTGCATTTAATTCAAGTTTTTTATTTACAATGAGTGCCAGGACACCTCCTGTACCTGCAATACTGTCCCAGGCAGGGCATGTAAGCTTATCACTGACTACTGCACTTTCAAATGAAGGAACTTTCACAACCTGTATATAGCCTTCAACATCATACCCATCATATCCAGCCAGGTTATTCCTGAATATAATTCTGTTTGGCCCCGTTTCAACCTGCTCAATAACAATAAATTCATAAAATCCAACACCATAATCTCCTGGCTGACCCAGGTAACCATCCGGCGTTCCAAAAAGACCTGACTGTGTTGTATATATGGAAACACCTTTCATCTGTATTACCACTACAGTATCACCAGCACTGAAACCGGTTACATCATCCAGTATTACAGCATCAGGTGCTTCAATGGTATTTACCCTTGCATACGTGTTAATTGTTCCCGATATATCCTCCTGGGGTGAGCCTAACAGTATACCATCAGTCAACGGAGCGACAAGAATAAGAAAGGCAATTAATATATTTCTAACAAAATACCGGGTCATTTATCAGATCTTCAACAATGCTAATATAGTTATTTTATCACATTAATCATTACCGCGTCAGATTGAAAACAGGCCTTTAACTTTCTTTTTCTTCTTCAGCTTATACTAACCCGCGTCTCACCTGTTATACGACAATACAGGATATTCAATATAAAAAACAGATCCCCTGCCTGGTTCCGATTCAAACCATATTCTTCCGTCAGCCGTTTCAACCACCCTTTTTACGATAGCCAGGCCAAGGCCCATACCTGATGATTTGGTCGTAAAATTAGGAGTGAACAGTTTATCTTTAAGATCGTCGGGTATACCCACTCCATTATCCTCAACTCTGATAATTGCTTTCTGTTCCTTCACTGACAGGCTGACATCGATAATACCCCTCTTGTTTGCCGGTATTGCCTGAACTGCATTCCTGAATATATTCGAAAGCATGCTATTCATCTGTTCTTTATCAGCAAATATTATCACCTCCCTGAAGCCATTAAAATTAATATTAAGATTGATATTCTTGATATCATTGTATAAGTCAGCTACAGAGTTAAGATGACTTATCAGGTCGGTTTCACGCGGACTTGCTTTTGGCATCCTGGCAAAACTTGAAAATTCTGAAGCTATGGAAGAAAGATTATCGATCTGCTCTATCTGGTATTGTTTAAAACTTTTAAGGCTTTCTTCAAAATCTTCAGGCTTATCTTTCCATTTTTTATATAACTGTTGCACATTCAGCTTCATGGGTGTAAGAGGATTCTTTATTTCATGGGCTATCTGTTTGGCCATTTCCCTCCATGCATCTTCCCTCTCTGACCTTGCCAGTTTCAATGCACTGGCCTGTAATTCATCAAGCATTTTATTGTATTGTTGAACAAGCTCTGATATTTCATCATGCCCCCTGTATTCAAGAGGCTTACTCTTTTCTTCCAGTCTTACTGAAGCCAGTCCCTGCTGAAGCATTCTCAAGGGATTTGTTATCCTTACTGAAATAAATACAGCAATACTGAGGGAAATAACAAGCAGTATTGTTGAAAAGTTTATCATAGCAACTATCAGATTTGATGTCTCTTCATTTATCCTGCTCTGCATATTGAAATACGGTAGGTTAAGATAGGCAAGCACTTTGTTCCGCTTATTCACAAAAGGTGTATAAGCTGACAAATACTCTAGCTGACCTATCCTCTCGTTATGAATGTACTGTGCCCGGCCATGATATCTTAATTGCGAAAAAGCGGAGAAATTCATCCTTATACTCTTCAGATCCTTATCAAACACTTCCCTTCTTGATGTTGCTATGAGTTCGCCATTAGTATCATAAAGATTAATATCAGTTGCAAATACATTGGAGAATTTGACAAGTAATGCATCCAGATTAGGATAAGTATCTGCATTCCAGGCTTGATCAAGGGTATCAAGATCAGATAATTTATGATCGAGTTCAATATATACTGATCCTAATTTTTCCTCAAGATTTTCGTAGTGTTTACCTCGGTACTGATTAATACTAAGAATTACAACCACTGTGCCTATTGCAAGCAATGATCCCAGCAATACAATAATAAAAGCAACCTGCAACTTCTGTGTGAAATTCATTCTCCCGGGGAAAATGGTTTCCGGGGGTCTGATAATCAACAGTACTATTACGAAAAGTATAAAGAAGGCAATAAACAGGTGTGTAAATGTTACAATAATATCTATGAAATCAATACGTGGCCTTGCCACAACAACTGAAATTTCATCATCAGTGTATACGAAATATTCAATATTATCATCATATGGTACGGTATGATAAGCTGTGGAATCGTTTACATTGAAGTTAAAATAGGAATCAAATGGATATTCCCCCGTTTGTAATACCAGTGAGTTATTAATATATTTCGCAATTGAATAATCCCCGGTGCTGGCTTGTTTATCATATTCTTCATCTATGAGGAGCTTGGGATACCCTGACTGTGTAAATCTTACAAGGTTAATAAGCTCAATAAACAAACCATTTTCCCTGCCATTATCCACGTCAAAGTAAAGACATCCAAGGTAATAAGGCCTGCCTGAATTATTGTCCAGAAAAACAATATTGCTGTCTGTCAGAGGTATCCCCAATTCTTCTACTCTTCCCTGGAAAAAATCAAAGCAGTTTTCTACCCTGTCTGTATCGGATTCAAAATACAGTGGTGAATCATCCTTACATATAGTGTAAATCTTGTCATAATTATCCCAGTAACCATTGAAATATTCACGGTCTAGATATGAATATATTGAATTTACATCATCAGGGCTTAAGAAATCCCTGTTCATCATAACCGGTAGCAGGCTGTCTCCTTTCAGTTCTGGCCACAGATCAAGCAGCAGCGATTCTCCGTATATATCATTCTGGCTACTGAAATTAACAGATATTACTTTTAGTTTCTCTGTTTCTTTCTGCCAGGTAAGGCCAGGGATAATATATGCTGCATAGGCAGCTGCTATTATAGCAAAAGTGACTGAAATGTTTATCAATCTTGATTTTTCTCTTCTGAAGAACCATGCCTGAAGGACCAGTAAAAGAAAAACAAGCACGTGTATTAAAGATGGCTGTCTAAATAACAGATTTAGCAGGTATACAATAATCAATGATACAAATAATACCGGCAACATGGTCTTTAATGGCACTCTATTACAAAATCTCACGATTCTCAACAGGTAAATACCTAATCCAACCAATATTAAAGCAGCTGCAGTTATGGCAATCAAAGAAAAGATGTCAATATCAAGTATCTCAAAGATCCTGAAATGGATATTAGAATCAAGAACAAGAACATTCAGCAACCTGCTGAAGATGAAGAATATTAATGAAGATACTGAAAGAAATACTGTTAGCTTTAAGAAATCCCGCCATGATTTGTTCCCATTGCATGAGGGGTCAGGGAAATATTTATAAAATTCAAAGCAGATAAATAGGAATAGAACGCTCAGGAATAATAAATGCCCGGGTGAGGGAACAAGAGGTCCAAGATTAAACCTGAAGGAAGAAAATATTTCCATTTCTGTGAATATGCCAGGCTTATCGAGTAACAGGAAAATGAGATAGAAAATAACTACAGCCTGTAATGATGCTATGAATCCAAGATAAGAAAATCCCTTTTGTACCAACCACCTGGCAATTCTATCTGCCGTCACAAGAAAAATAACAGAAAATAACAACCATATTATTACGGGAATAACCGTAATCCCTGAAATAAAATTACCCTTTTGATCAAAAACCAGAGAAAAAAGATATTGTCCACCAGTATCATAAACAGGGTAACCCGACTCCCTGTCAGTACTGAAACCTGTGTTAGTTTTTAAACCAAACTCAGGATTAAAGCCCGATTTAAGGTATTTGTTACTAATACTGTAATCCACGTAAAGGTTTATCAGGCATAGATATATATCCTCACCTTCCTGTAAACTGTTCACAATTACCCTGCGATTATTGAGCCTGACAAGTTTTTCTTTAAACAGTTCATTATTGTATACAGAGGGCAGAAGAATACTATTATTTGTCCAGGCAATAAGTTTCCCCCCTGTATATTTAAAAAGACTGTAAATACGATTTGAATGAATATTTTCGGTATATTCAGGTTCAATAAAAAGTGAATCCTCTTCTGCCACCTTTTGCAGGTACTCCATGCCTTCTTTTTCTGCTCTCTGCAGCTTACGCTCCAATGCTTTTGCTTTAAGGTTGTATTTGATCTCACTTTCCGAGATGATATCAGATACCAATGCCAGGACAAATACTGCTGCCAGTATAAAGAATAACCTGCGGTTTGTCAGTAAAACGTTCATTTGCCGGCTCTCATTTTTCAGTCATGATGATATGGAATGCCCCTGATTATTGTCAATGCCCTGTATAGCTGTTCAGCGAACAATAACCGTACCAATTGGTGTGAAAAGGTCATGCTCGAAAGTGATATTATCTTGTTTGCCCTGCCTGCAAGTTCATCACCCATACCCCATGCCCCTCCGATAACAAATACTATCCGCCTGGGACCTGAGTTCATAGTTTTCTGTATAAAAGAAGCAAACCCCCTGGAACCCATCTGTTCGCCACTTTCATCAAGAAGTATTATAATATCGCCCTGTTTAAACCGTGCAGATATGGTATCCGCCTCTTCCTTCTTAAGAACTGATTCCGGCTTGCTGTGTGAATCCCTTGGCTCAGCTACAGTTATTACCTCCAGAGGCATCATTTTTCTTATCCTGGAGTAATACACCGATAAGCCTTCCCTGAGAAATCTCTCATCAGTCTTTCCTACCTGTATAAGTGATAATTTCATAAAAGGCCTGTTTAATCCCTTTCAGATAATGTTGTTAAGGTTAAACTTACGAATTTAAACAAACAATCTGAATTATAAGATAATGCCTGTATAAACAGTTCTATTTCATGATTTAATTAATTTCGATTATTTTTGCGTTAGTACCAAATATTAATAATGAGCTTCATGAGAATAATAACATCTATAATAATTATTTTTGCATTGTCAGGTATCACCTATACTTCAGGGCAGTCAGCAGATATCCCTGATGAGATCACACTTGCCTTTAAAGCAGGTAATGTTGATGTCCTGTCAGGATATTTGAACTCAACAGTTGAGCTTGTCTTGCTTGAAAAAGAAGATTTTTACACCAGGAATATTGCCGAAGGGATACTTAAGGATTTTTTTCGCGAGCATCCTACGATTGATTTTGTTATTAAACACAAAGGCGGCAGGTCTGAGTCAGCTTATGCTATTGGTAATTTACGTACCCGGAACGGTAATTTCAGGGTATACTTCCTGATCAAAAAAATTGATTCAAAATCACTCATACACCAGCTTAGAATTGAGAAGGATGATACAGGAGGCAATCTGTAATCTTATTGACCTTGCGCAGGCAGAAGATATAGGAGATGGAGATCACAGCTCACTTGCATGTATACCTGATAAAGCAATGGGTAAAGCCAGGCTTCTTATCAAAGAAGCCGGAGTAATAGCCGGTATTGACGTGGCCGGTTATGTTTTCAGCCGGATCGATGAGAGGATAAAACTAAGTGAATGCCTGACTGACGGCAGTAATGTTGAGCCCGGTGATATAGGCTTCATTGCTAAAGGACCCGAACAAGGCTTATTGAAATCAGAGAGGCTGGTCCTTAACATAATACAGAGGATGAGTGGTATAGCAACCACCACAAGAATGTATGTCGATGCTGTAAAGGGTTACAAAGCCAGGATACTTGACACAAGGAAAACAACACCAGGGTTCAGGGCATTTGAAAAAGAAGCAGTGAGAATAGGCGGTGGTGTTAATCACCGTATGGGACTGTTTGATATGATAATGCTCAAGGATAATCATATTGATTATGCAGGCGGTATCAAAAATGCAATTATCAAGGCCAATAATTACCTTGAGAAGACAAAAAAGGATTTGCTGATTGTCATTGAAGCCAGGAACATGGATGAGCTTAAACAGATACTGGATCAGGGTATGATTAACAGGATAATGCTTGATAATTTCAGCATTTCTGAAACAGAAAAAGCTGTAGAACTGGTAAACGGAAGATACGAGGTTGAATCATCAGGAGGTATCACCCTGGAAAAGGTAAGGTTATATGCCCAATGTGGCGTCGATTATATTTCAGTTGGTGCCCTTACACACCATATTAAAAGTATGGACATCAGCCTCAAGGCCATATGAGACTATTCAATAGAGATAAAATAGGTAAATACATCCTTGAACGGCTCAAAAACCTGGTGCTACCGGGCTTCGACAGGGTTCCTATGTATGATGTTATAGTTTTTTTCATCAGGGGTTTCAGGAAAGGAGCCCTGGTGACCAGAGCCTCATCCATAGCATTTAATTTATTGCTGAGCCTTGTTCCCGCCACTTTTCTTCTTTTCACACTCATTCCTTACATACCAATAACCGGTATACAGGACGAAATAATATTACTCCTTGAGAGCATAATGCCGGAAAGAGCCTATATCCTTCTTGAACAGGGCATAAGGGATGCTATTACCAACAGGAGCAATGTCTTTCTTATTATAATGTTCCTGGCATCTGCCATCACGTCAACCAACGGTATTCACGCCCTGATAAATGCATTTGTGGTATCTGACCATAAATTTGAAACAAGGAGCTGGATTGCACAGAGGAAGATAGCATTCTTCCTTTTCTTTATCATAGGCTTACTGATAACTGTATCTACCATACTTCTTATCTTCGGAAGATCAGCTGTTGAGAAGCTTGTTGAGAACAATATTATCGAAAGTGGTATTGTATATTATGTATTGCAAACCACAAAATGGATTGCCATAATAGGTCTTTTGTTCCTGGCAATATCTTTTCTGTATTATCTGGCACCATCAAGAAAAGCAAAATTCAGGTTTATATCTGCAGGGTCATCCCTGGCTACGCTGCTATTTATATTTACATCTCTTGGCTTTTCAGCATATGTAAATAATTTCGACCAGTATAACAGGCTGTATGGGTCAATGGGGACAATCCTGGTGATTTTACTCTGGCTTTACCTTAATTCAATTACCCTCCTGATTGGTTTCGAGTTAAATGCGAGTATCAAAACGGCCAATATCAATTCCGATACCGGTAAGGATTAACTATAGTGCAGATATTTATTAACCAGTTCGGCCAGCTCATTCTTTTTACCATAAAGCCTCTCACTCAGATCTTTATCATCAAATGATTTTAACCTTTTTACTATACTGTCGATAAGACCGGGCGGAAACACATTGTCTTTCTCATAAAATGATCGTTGTCGGTCAAGGTTTTCAGCCGATTCCCAACATGATGTGGGTAATGATTGCAGCTTTTCACGGAAGGCTTTATTCTCCTCAGTAAACAGGTTTCCTGAAACATACAGGCTGTTTGCATACTCCAGACCATTCTCCATCTCGAGTCCGTGTTTAATCGCAGTGACAAGTCCTGCCATCAGCAGGTACAGATCGGCCGAGCCGTCGGGGGCCCTGAATTCAACAGTCTGCCTGCTTCCGGTGAAGTCTGCTTCAGACTCTTCGCAGGGATTTGCTTGTTTAACCATATTACCTGTATCTGACCAGCCCAGGGGCACACGTACCAGCACCGAGCGGTTGCGGTCGCCCCAGCATATATTTGTCGGGGCCTCCTGGTGGGGAACCAGCCTCAGGTAAGATGTAGGTATGGTATTACCGAAAGCTGTCAGTGACACTGAGAGATCGAGTATACCTGCGATCATTCTCCTTGCTGTATTGCTTATCTCTCCTTTGTCCAGCATAATATTCTTCCCATCTTTTTCAAGCAACATATGAATATGCAGTCCACTACCAGCATTCCCTACTGTTATCTTCGGAGCAAAGCTGATTTCAACACCATGCTCATAACCCAGCATCCTGAGTATCCATTTGGCTATTACCATCTGTTCAACTGCAAAATCAACATCAGTTGGAAGGAATTCAATCTCATGTTGCTCATAATTTTCTCCCTCACTGGTAAAGCTGCCAACCTCTGAGTGCCCATATTTGATCCTGCACCCTGCCTTTGCACACAACTCAAGTGCTTCAATACGAAGATCCTCAAATTTCGCAAAAGGTATAGACTGGTGATATCCTTTCTGGTGTATCATGGGATACAGATCATCTTCAATCGATTTAACATAATATTCCAGTTCTCCCAGCGCTTTGATCTCCAAACCTGATTTTGTCATAAACCGCTCATATGCTTTCTTTAATATATTTTCAGGAGCACTTTCAAGTGGCTTTCCCTCATAATCATAAAATGAACACAGTATATCCAGGGCAAGCCTCTCTGTGAAAGGATTTACAAAAGCAGTCCGGTACCTAGGTATGACATAAAGATCGCTTGAGCCGGCCCCTACAAATGAAAACAGGCTGGAACCATCAACTCTCTCTCCTTCCGATAATAAGTTCTCCAGATGCTGGCGGTCCGACATTACAAAATTAAGTGTCTTAAGCTTCCCGTCTTCAGCAACATAACGGAAGTTTATCATCTCTATTCCCTTGGCTTCAACAAATCTTATTATATCAGCCCTGGTGAACTGACCGGCAGGCTTTTTAAGGAATTGTACCAGTTCGTTGGGATTCATTAAAATTTCATTATCGATCATGATTTTGTTTATTTAACTGGGTACTTATGGGGTTCCAAATATAAAGATTTAGTCTTTTTGAACAAATATCATATATCATCCTGAACCATATTTAAATTTATTACAATAATGTAATTAGCCGGGAATAAGATTTTTATTATTTTTGAGAACTAAAGTCAAGCAAGCATGAAAAGGTGTACAATCCTATTTATTATTCTCCCCCTATTTTTCACACAGTGTAAGCAAGATGAAAGCCTTGAGTATTTCACTGTGGATAAAGCAAGCTACTATTTTTCAGAAGTAGAGAAATTATGCAATAAAGATAATGGTGACCTCTGGGGTGAAAATCTTTACGGACCTATACTGCTGATCGATACCAGAACAAGAAAACTGTATTCCAATGTCCAGGACAAAGAGGGGCTTCTCAAACCCAGGGAAGATATCTTTACAGGCAATTATCCCAGGGAAGAAGTGATTAACTATGCAAAGGAGTTTGGTGGCACCTTATTTGCAATGGCTCCTGTACCTGAAGAAGAGGACTATTACAGGATTACTTCAAGGTGTATCCATGGTTTATTCCATTGTTTCCAGATAAGAAAAAATATTGATACCCCTGACTACAACACAAGTCATATGGGTGAGCGCACTGCTCGTTTATGGCTTAAAATGGAATGGAAGGCACTGGAAAGAGCTATCCGTACTAATGGGGAAACACGAAAGCAGGCTATCAGGGATGCACTCGTTTTCAGATCAGCTCGCAGGGAATTGTATCCGAAATATATACAGGAAGAGAATAAATTCGAGAACTATGAAGGCCTCGCCTCGTTTACATATATGATGCTTTGCACTGAATCCAGGGAAGAATATCTTAAGAAGCTCCTGGAATATTATCACAGGATTTATGATTTTCGCTCCTATACATTTTCATATGGCTTCGTCCATGGTAACCTGTATGCGCATCTTCTAAATGATACAGGTTTTGATTTCTCCTCGATAGACAGCAGGGATTTTGACCTTGGAGCAGTTCTCATGGATAAATATGATATATCACTGCCTGAAATCAGCCGCGATATTGCTGGAAGTCTTGCTTTCAGTTACGACATCGACCTGGTTAAAGAAGAAGAAAGAAAACGTGAAGAACAATTAAGGGAAGGGCTGAGGCGCAGGACAGCCCAGTTTACTGAAAGGCCTGTGGTGCTTATTGAACTGGAGAGCCCGAACTTTTCATTCGAAGCAGAAGATACTGACCCCGTTGATACACTGGGGACAATTTACCAGACAATAAGGGTCTCTGATAATTGGGGTAAGCTGGCAGTTGAGGAAGGTGGATGCCTGGTATCACCCAACCTTAAATTTCTTCGTGTACCGGCTAAAAATGTTAAAAAGGAAAAACAGCATATCACGGGTGACGGATGGCATATTGTACTTAACAATAACTGGGAACTGGTAAAATTAGATGAGAACTACTTCGTCCGCAAACTTATGCCCTGAAACAACTAACCTTTACCTTTTAAGTCATTAATCCGTTCAAGAAGTGCATTGATCTTACGCTCTGTATCAGACTTCTTTTTCTTTTCAAGCTCAACTACTTTATAAGGGGCATTACTTACAAAGCTTGCATTATTAAGCTTCTTCATCACTGAATCAAGGAAGCCTCTGTTATATTTTAAATCAGCTTCAAGCCTTGCTAATTCGGCCGCAATATCAATCTTTTCCCCTATAATTAAATAGTATTCCGATGTGCCTATCATGAAACTTAAAGAATCACCAGGCTTACTATCTGTTTGTTGAATATCTGATATGTTTGCCAGACGCTTAACCAGATTTTGAAATGACTGTTCGCCGTCAATACTTTTTTTGCTGACAAACAACTGCAGGCTTTCCCTGGTCGGGAGACTCTTCTCTTTTCTTATATTCCTTACAGCACTGACAAGCATCCTTGCATGGTCAAAATCTTTCAGAGACCGGCTGCTTACTTTGCCGGCATCCGGCATATCCGACACCATAATACTGTTCCCGGCACTCCTGTTTTCTATCATCTGCCATATTTCCTCGGTAATAAATGGCATAAAAGGGTGTATCAGCCTTACGAGCCGGTCAAGAAAATCCAGTGTGTTCCTGAACGTGATTAAATCCACAGGGTGCCTGTAGTCGGGTTTGACAGCCTCAAGGTACCAGCTGGCAAAATCATCCCAGAATAAACGGTATACTATCATTAAAGCATCCGATATCCTGTACTTTTCAAACGCCCTGTAGTATTCGCGTATAGCTTCATTTAACCGGTTCCGGAACCACTCTGCTGCCTCAGCCGACCATGCCGGCTGTTCCGTAATATTTTTATCTGTCTCCCAGCTTTTAACGAGCCTGAAAGCATTCCATATCTTATTGGCAAAATTCCTGCCCTGCTCCGGCAGTGAATCATCGTAAAGAAGATCATTGCCTGCAGGCGAACAAAGAAGCATGCCAACGCGCACACCGTCGGCACCATATTTCTCAATAAGATTTAAAGGCTCAGGTGAATTGCCAAGCGATTTTGACATTTTCCTTCTATCCTCGTCACGGACAATGCCATGCAGATAAACATCATCAAATGGTTTCTCAGTACGGTATTCATAACCTGCAATTATCATCCTTGCAACCCAGAAAAATAATATTTCAGGTGCCGTAACAAGTACATTGGTAGGATAATAATATTTAATATCCACATTATCAGGTTCAAGTATACCGTTAAAGCAGGTAATGGGCCAAAGCCATGATGAAAACCATGTATCCAGCACATCTTCATCCTGCCTTATATCAGCAGAAGATAACTTCACATTACCTGTAGCCTTCCGGGCAAGTGCAAGAGCTTCATCTTCGTTCTCAGCAACAACAAAACCAGTTGAGCTGTAATGCCATGCAGGTATACGATGTCCCCACCAGAGCTGACGGCTGATGCACCAGTCGCGAACATTTTCCATCCAGTGGCTGTAAACGTTCTTGAACTTCTGCGGGTAGATATTAATATTTGAATTAACAATTGCTTCGAGCGCCGGCTTTGATATTTCTTCCATCTTCAGGAACCATTGCATCGAAAGCTTTGGCTCAATTACCGAATTTGTACGTTCCGACCTTCCTATCTTATTCCTGTAGTTCTCAACTTTCGAAAGCAATCCCTGTTCCTCCAGAAGGTTAATCGATAACTCCCTGGCTTTGAACCTGTCTGTTCCAATAAATAAACCTGCCTCGCTGCTTAATGTTCCATCATCATTGAATATATCTATTTCTTCAAGCCCGTGTTTCTGGCCTATTTCATAATCATTAATGTCATGTGCGGGAGTGATTTTCAGGCAGCCCGTCCCGAATTCCATATCAACATATTCATCATATATAACCGGCACCTCCCTGTTTACCATTGGAACTATAACTCTCCTGCCCTCTAGGTTTTTATACCTTCCGTCAGAGGGATTGACACATACAGCAGTATCACCAAGTATTGTCTCAGGTCTTGTTGTGGCTATGGTGATAAATTCATCTGATCCGCTGATCCTGTACTTTACGTAATAGAGATTTGAATCTTCTTCAGTGTACACCACTTCTTCATCAGAAACAGCAGTCTTTGCTTCAGGATCCCAGTTTACCATACGTATACCTCTATAAATCAGCCCTTTATTGTACAGGTCAACAAAAACCTTTATTACCGACCGGTATCTCAAATCATCCATGGTAAAAAGTGTACGGTCCCAATCACATGATGCTCCCAGTCGTTTAAGTTGCTCAAGAATTATTCCTCCATGCTTTTCTGTCCACTTCCATGCATGCTTAAGGAATTCCTCCCGCGTCAGATCACTTTTACTAATACCTTCTTCCTTTAGTTTTGCCACAACCCTGGCCTCTGTTGCTATTGAAGCATGATCGGTTCCTGGTACCCAGCATACATTCTTTCCCATCATCCTCTGCCTCCTTACAAGTACATCCTGCAGTGTATTATTCAGCATATGACCCATATGCAAAACACCCGTGACATTAGGTGGGGGAATAGTAATGACGAAAGGCTCCCGTTCATCAGGCATACTGTTGAAAAAACCATGTTCCATCCAGTATTTATACCACTTCGATTCCGAACTTTCAGGATTATATTTGGAAGGTATATCCATATTGTCTAATAATCAGTTTATGAAGTGCAAAAATATAAATTAATACTTTATAATCTTAATCATATATTCACCTTTTGAATTCGATCCCAGTTTTAAGGATAACATTATACTTACAGGTAATGTAATGTGCTCCGCTCCGCGGAGCGTAAATTGCCCTGCTGAACGCCTCCGCTCTTCGAGCTTCGGTGATCGAAGCGCAGGGCGTAATTTGCTCACTTTGTTCGCGTAATTAGTTCGCTGGATAAAATATTCAATCTGTCATTCCTTCTTCACCCTCATTAGCCCTTTGACCCGACTAATTACGCGAGTGTCAGCGAGCAAGTTACGCTCACGCAGTGAGTTTATTACGATCCGCGTTAGCGGATCCAGTTACGCGACTGAAGCCCGACTTTGCCGAAGGCTATGACGGGAGAAAGGAGCAAATTACATCATTCCATTTTAATGTTATAAATCATTCCTTTTTATGTCCTGAAAAATTAACTTTGTATAGTTGAACCAAAAAAAAAACAAAATATGCCACAGATTTCAGAAAAAGGCAAATCAATGCCTCCCTCCCCCATCAGAAAACTTGTACCATATGCCGAAGAAGCAAAAAGAAAAGGGCGTAAAGTCTATCATCTCAATATTGGGCAACCTGATATTCACACACCACAGGTTGCTCTGGATGCCCTGAAGAAAATGCAGGAGAAAGTTATAGTTTACAGCCATTCGGCAGGGAACGAATCGTACCGCCGGAAACTGTCAGGTTATTACCAGAAGCTGGGTATCAATATTGATCATACCGAGATTATTGTAACCACAGGTGGTTCTGAAGCTGTACTCTTCGCATTCATGAGCTGCCTGGACCCGGGTGATGAAGTTATCACACCTGAACCATTTTATGCCAATTATAACGGTTTTGCCACTACGGCGGGTGTAAAAATTGTACCTGTAACATCAAAAATAGAGGACGATTTCGCCCTCCCTCCGTTGAGCGAGATTGAGAAAAAGATAAGCCGTAGAACTAAGGGTATAATGATATGTAATCCAAATAATCCAACCGGCTACCTTTATACTGCAGATGAGATTCGCCAGTTGCGTGAAATAGTACTTAAACACGACCTGTTCCTTTTTTCTGATGAAGTATACAGGGAATTCTGCTATGACGGGGAGAAACACTTCTCAGCTATGAATCTTGAAGGTGTTGAAGACAATGTTATACTGCTGGATTCAGTATCAAAACGATATAGCGAATGTGGAGTAAGAATTGGTGCCCTGATTACCAAAAACAAAGATGTACTTGGTACAGCACTTAAGTTTGCACAGGCAAGACTAAGCCCTCCCGGTCTGGGCCAGATCGTTGGGGAAGCTTCTATTGATACACCTCAGGAGTATTTTGATAATGTATACAATGAATATATAGCAAGGCGTGACTTCATGGTGGAAGCTCTTAATAAAATGCAAGGCGTATATTGTCCAAAACCCAAAGGGGCATTTTACAGTACCGTGAAACTCCCTGTTGATGACTCAGATAAGTTTTCACAATGGCTGCTTGAGGATTTTGAATATAAAAACCAGACAGTTATGCTTGCCCCGGCATCGGGCTTCTACTCAACTCCCGGCCTGGGACGAAATGAAGTAAGAATAGCATACGTGCTGAATGTCAATGATCTTAAAAATGCAATGGAAACCCTGGCAGAAGCCCTGAAAGTGTATCCGGGAAAAACCCGGTGAATATCCAATATCAATTAATAAATAGCAATTAACGAATATCAATTAACGAATGTCGATTAAAGTAGAGACGCAAAATTTTGCGTCTCTACTTCATAATATCTTTTAACTTGAAAAAATAAAGGGTGCTTGCTGAGAAGAGAAACAATACCAGGAATACGTAGTAAATTAATGAGAAAATAGCATGGGGTACCCGGAACATCAATAAAAATGCCAGACCGGGAACTGATAACACCAATGTCACCAGGGAGGATTTTAACATATCCTGTACCTGTTTTTCATCGTACCAGTCATGGATGCACTGTTTCCTTTTTATCGACAACCAGTAAAGTATGGCAAGTATATAGGGAATAAGAAACAATATATAGAATGGTATAAAAACCCATAACTTATCCATCATAATCTCTGCGCCGACAAATTTGATCATATGAAGAGTAAACCATAATCCGGTAATACCTGAAATAATCCCAAGGCTCTGCCCGATAATAAATAGATTTTCATCCACAGGAACAGTCTCTGCATTTTCCAGATCTATCAGTTTGACTGTTCTTAACAGAAAAACAAACAAAAGAAGACTGAAAACAATATTGATGATGTATGCAAGCTTAAGGATATATAATTCATTTATACCCAGTCCGTGCCTGTATTCCCTTGCTATTTCATCTATCATCACCTTTTCAACCCCGATAGAAAAAAGAGAAATCACACCCAGGATTAATAAAATTATTTTGAACAGCTTAAGTGAAGCGAAATGTCTGATATGCAAGAAGATATATACAATAGCGTATATGTGAAACAACAGGACAAACAGGTGACCAAAGCCTACAAGGTAATGGATTGTTTCAAACTTTGTGTGAAAAATATTAATAGCAACAACCAGGTTGGTATTAACCTGGTAAAGTATATAGATAAGGCTGGCAAAGGATATAATACTGCAGAGCATTAAGGCCAGTGTGTTTATTTTTATTTTTGCTTTCATACCCTTACTGCTGTTATTTACATATGGTTAACTTCTATTCTTCGTCTATAATATAAAATACTTCTTCAACAGGTTTATTGAAGAATCTGGCCAGTTTGAATGCAAGTAAGGCGGATGGAACAAATTTCCCCTTTTCAATTGAATGTATAGTCTGCCTCGTTACACCTATTTCTTTCGCTAGGTCTTCCTGGGACATTTCATTTCGGTCAAAACGACAACGCCTTAAATTATTTCCCAGTTTCATCTTTGTTAATTAGTTTTTACCAAATGTAATGTATACTGTACATATTTCCAAATATTTTTTACATTAATTACATACGCTTAAAAAATTCAAGACCTTAGATATTTATATCCACCCGGCTGCGGTGGGGTTTGGGGCGGTATTATTATCTACATCCCCGGGTGTAACCCTGACGCTTCTTCTCAGTCGGTCAGGGACTTAGTCCGGGGCTATTGTTATTCAGGCCCTCCAGGCCTGTTCCTTTTGTCTTTTTACTTTTGTCTTTTATCTTAATCATCATATAACAGGTACTTCTCCCTCATCTTCATGAATTCAGAAAGATCCTCCTTCCATGTTTCTCTTATCTCATCTTCTGACATTCCCGAGACAATCTGTTCTTTCAGGTTTTCACTCCCTGTGAGCAATGTAATATAGGAGGTGAAAAAGTTCTCCTTATCAGGAAAATAATTATAAGCATCTATCAGCCAGTGTAACTGCAGGTATGGAACAGGTACCAGTCCATCTTCCATCGCATTTCTCAGGTCGACACCATAACATTCAACTCCATTGAAACGAGGATCTGACGAGCCCTCGTTTGGCCGGGGTGTAAAGCTGAAGCCGGTATCCGGCATATCCGGGTGGCCAAACAACTGGAATGGTGTATCGGTTCCACGGCCACAGCTCAGGACTGTGCCTTCAAACAGGCATGTGCTGGGATAGAGATAAATTGAGTTCATGTCAGGAAGGTTAGGCGATGGCTTAACGGGCAGGTCATAATATTTATCGTGGGTATAATTACCGCATTTAACAACGTGCAACCCACATTTCATACCATCTTTCAGCCAGCCTTCTCCATTAAGCATAAGGGCATATTCACCAATTGTCATGCCATGAACAAGCGGTATGGGCGTAAGCCCCACAAAAGATTTATAAGCAGTATCAAGAACAGGCCCATCAACATAGAAACCATTTGGGTTGGGACGATCCAGTACGATAAGGTCTATGTCACTCTCCGCACACGCTTCCATTACGTATTGTAATGTTGAGATATACGTATAGAACCGTGCTCCTACATCCTGAACGTCAAATATCATTATTTCAATACCTTCCATATCTGGGGGTAATGGCTTTTTCTTTTGTCCGTATAGACTGATAATTTCAATCTTATGTACAGGATGCTTTTCATCCAGTATCATTGAACCCGCATTACCAATACCCCAGAAACCATGTTCGGGTCCGAAGATTTTTATAATATCCGCACCCCTCGACAACAGTGTATCGACAAGGTGAACATTGCCAACCATGCTTGTATGGTTTCCTATGAAACCAATCCTCTTCCCTTCAATAAGATGATTATATTCATTAAACTGCCATGCACCCGGAACAACATTATCACAGCATGTATTTCGGGCCTGTAACGCGAATAATAAAGCAAGTAACAACATGTAATATTTCATAATCTTATTTTTGCTTAAAGTTATATTTTCTTTGTCACAGGATCAATGGATCTGAATTCTGATAAACTTATTTATTAATTACTAATTTTGAAAGCAAATCAGGATAATTGAAAACCGCCTTATTCATATCAAAACGACTGATAAGTGAAAGAAGGAAGGGGTTGACCTTTTCAAGGCCGATTAACAGGATAGTCATTGCAGGGATAGCTCTCAGTATATCGGTAATGATACTTGCCTTTGCCATACTTACAGGGTTTAAACAGGAAATAAGGAATAAGATTGCTGGCTTCAGCGGTCATATACAGGTACTGAACTTCGATTCCAACTACTCTTTTGAAACGGCTCCCATCTCATCCAGGCAGGAATTTACATCGAAGCTTGATAAATACAGGGGATTTGTAAACATACATGTTTTTGCCACGAAAGCAGGTATCATAAAAACAGAAGAAAACATTCAGGGTGTCGTTCTTAAAGGTGTAAGCACCGACTATGACTGGAGCTTTTTCAGGAAGAACCTGGTGGAAGGTTCTGTTCTCAGCCTGAACGACAGCACCATTTCAAATGGTGTAATAATTTCAAGATCCATATCTGATCTGTTAAATCTTGGCCTTGGTGATGATTTTGCCATGTACTTTGTCCAGGACCCTCCGCGAATGAGAAAATTCACTGTTGAAGGCATATACGAAACAAGCGTCGAGGCTATGGACAAAATATATATTTTCGGAGATATCGGGCATATACAAAGGTTAAATGGTTGGAAGGAGGACCAGGTAAGTGGCTTCGAGATTTTCATTGACAATTTTAATCATATTGACCTGATGACCTTTATTGTCAGGGATGCTATAGGTTACAAATTCCTTGAGGACCATGAAAAATTAAAGGTCACCAATTTAAAGATAAAATATCCGCAGATCCTTGACTGGCTAAATTTCCAGGACACCAATGTAATTGTTATTGTAGTTCTTATGCTCCTTGTTGCAGCGTTTACAATGATATCAGGCCTGCTGATACTGATACTTGAGAAAACCAATATGATAGGTATACTTAAAGCACTTGGTTCTGATAATAAGCTTATCCAGAAAATCTTCCTCAACCAGGCAGCGTATATAATAGCAGCAGGACTTCTCTGGGGTAATATTATCGGCTATGGACTGGCCGCCATACAGAAAAGATTCGAGCTTATAAGCCTTGATCCATCATCATACTACCTGACTACTGTTCCGATTAATTTTCATATTCTTCATTTTATATTTCTTAACCTTGGCACAATATCTATTATCCTGATCATGCTCCTTATACCTTCAAGGCTTGTTGCTGCCATTAGTCCGGTTAAAGCCATTAAGTTCGATTGATTCATTCAGATAGAATAAAGAGGGATGCCATTCATTACCGGACAAAAAAATTAAATTTCTGTCAATTTTCTATTTCTGCTTTTCTGTTTAAGATTTTATATAAGCAAAAGCCCAATTTGAGATAAATTAACAAATACCGGGAAATATTATTTAATTTATTAAATCACCTGTTCTTCCTTAAAAAGACAGGAATTTGATATCTCCGCATTCTTCCATAAATTGGCCATATTATTGATCGAAGAATGAAAAGGTTTAGTCCAAAAAGGAACTATGAATCGACCCTTAAGCTGATCGGTTATGTTAGTCTGCATGATGCATCTGAGAAGGATTACCTCAGGATAGGATTTAAATCCGGACTTGAGGTTCATCAGCAGCTGGACACTGAAAGTAAGCTTTTTTGTCGCTGCCCGGCAGGGATCTACCATGATAATAACGATTATGATGCCGAAGTCATACGCCATATGCGTCCTACCCTTAGTGAGCTTGGTGAATACGACGGAACTGCTCTTATGGAATTTAAGACACGCAAAGAGATAATCTATCGTATCCATAATGATAACGCCTGCACCTATGAAGTTGATGATACTCCTCCTTTTCCTATTGACAGGAAAGCACTTGATATAGCACTTGAAATATCATTATTATGTAAGCTCAACATTGTAGGTGAAGTTCACATTATACGCAAACAATATCTTGATGGCAGCATACCAACGGGTTTCCAGAGATCAGCCATACTGGGTGTAGAAGGTGAAATTGAACTGACCAATAAGAAAGTCAGGATAATGCAGCTAAGTATCGAAGAAGATTCATGCCGTGAAATATCAGATATCGGTCATACCCGAATATTCAAAACAGACCGTCTGGGCATGCCACTGATTGAAACGGTTACCTACCCCGACATGTTCACACCATGGGAACTGGCTGAAGCAGCAGAATATATCAGGTACCTGAACAGGAGTACCGGAAAGGTTCGTACGGGTATAGGTTCAGGAAGGGAAGACGTAAATGTAAGCTGCGAGGGGGGAAGCAGGGTTGAGGTTAAAGGTGTGGCACATAATAACTGGATACCTGAACTGTCACATAATGAAGCATTCCGGCAATATGCACTTCTTCATATCAGGGATATTCTCAATGACAGAGTGAATGATCCTTCAAGATGGAAAATCGTATACAGGGAAATATCTGGCAGTGATACATCTTTACTGTCAGAACCTGTTAAGAAAGCTTTTAATAATAATATGCAGGTCTTTTCTCTCAGGCTTCCAGACTGCAATGCAATACTGTCACACTTCACTCAGCCAGGGAGAATATTTGCCGATGAGATAAGTGACAGGTTGAAGGTTATCGCATGCATCGAAAAACCCAATATGACCCATTCAGAAGAGCTGGAACCTTTACTGTCAAGGGATAAATGGAAGAGGATAGCAGATTTCCTTGGAGCTACAGATGAGGATGCCCTGATAATCCTGTGGGGACCTCCCGAAGATATACCCACAGCACTTGAAACGGTGGAGGAAAGAATACAGATTGCTTTTACAGGTGTACCAAACGAAACCAGAAAATCATTCCCGGATGGTACAACAATGTTTGAGAGAGTGCTTCCGGGTAAGAACAGGATGTATCCCGATACCGACTCTGCCCCTATTCCTCTGCGCGATGAACAGATTGAAGAAATAAGAGCAAAATTGCCGGATTATGTTTCAGGCAGGATTAAGCAGATGAAAAAATGGGGAATACCGGAAGATACATACAAGTATATCCTGAGTAAAAACCTGTACCCCCTGATAGTCTCAATCTCAAATGATTTTGGTTTTGACGCCAGGTCTATAGGGATTTTCCTTGGTCATAGGTTTAAAAATATTGAAGGGACCATGAAACCACACAAGAACTTTAATTATGATATAATTTATAAGCTTTTTGGTTTTATAAATTCACAATGTCTGCAGGTTGAAATAGCAGGCCCGATGATTAAGGTTCTGTACCAACATCCCAAAATGAGATATGAATCCATACTCACAATATTGAATTACAAAAAGAAAGGAATAAATGACATTCTTGCTCCTGCTGTTTTCCTGTACGAAAAATTTAATGAAGAACGTAAATCGGATGATCCTGGTTGTGCGGTTAACTGGATTATGGGCCAGGTTAGAAGCCAGGCAACAGGCAATATAAGGTTAAGTGAACTGAGAATAAAACTCGAACAAAGAATCATGACAGATGACTGATCAAATATTCCAGGGATACAGGGGTAAAGCACTCAATACTCTCAAAAAATACAATGTGAGGGTATGGGGACAGGCTTATATTGAAACCACCAGGGGAGTATTCAGGGGTACTGTATTGCCAAGATCAGAAAATGATGATGATATGCACCTGGTGCTGAAAATTGAAACCGGCTATAATATTGGTATCAATATCAGCACTATAACATCAATGAAAGAAACAGGCTACAAGAAAGCCAATTACAAGATACCAGAAAAAGAATTTCCGTATTCTGATGATAAACCCACTGTCAAACTATTTGGCACGGGAGGTACCATAGCATCACGACTGGACTACCGTACGGGAGCCGTTATACCGGCTTTCTCACCCGGGGAACTTTACGGGGCTGTACCTGAACTGGCCGATATATGTAATATAAATACTGAAAAACTATTTGCTGTTTTCAGCGAGAATATGGGTCCTGAACAATATATTACCCTGGCCAAGGCCATTGGCAAGGAGATTGAGAATGGTGCTGACGGGATAATAATCGGTCATGGTACTGACACCCTGCATCATACAGCAGCAGCACTGTCATTTATGGTTCAGAACCTTCCCATACCAGTGATCCTGGTCGGTTCACAGCGATCATCCGACCGCCCTTCATCCGACGCCGCCCTTAACCTTATTCATGCATCATACGCTGCGGGTCATGGTGATATTGCAGAAGTACTGGTTTGCATGTTCGGCCCTACTTCCGACGATTATGGCTTCCTGCACAGGGGAACCAGGGTCAGGAAAATGCACAGCTCTTACCGGTCGACCTTCAGGACAATAGGAGATACGCCTGTGGCAACAGTCACGAAAGAAGGGATTAAACATATCAAGAAAGAATATAATCCCCGTCGTAAGGACAAGAAGGTAAAAATCATGCCATACTTCAGTGAGCAGGTTACCATGCTTTATTACTACCCGCATATGCAGCCTGAAATATTTGACAGCCTGATTGATATGGGTTATAAAGGAATTATTATAGTTGGAACAGGGCTGGGCCATGTCAACAGGGAACTATATCCTGCGCTGCAGAGAGCAAAAGAAAAGGGAGTGTCAGTTTTTATGACGCTGCAGACTATCTGGGGCTATGTTCATATGATGGTTTATGAAACCGGCCGTGATATGATGGCCAAGGGTGTAGTGCCCCTTGGTAATATGCTGCCCGAGGTTGCATGGGTTAAACTGGGCTGGGCCCTGGGCCAGACTGATGATCCTGCGAAAGTAAAAGAAATAATGCTGAGGCCTGTTAATGACGAAATAACAGAAAGAGAACCCTATAACGGATACCTCGTTTACCAGGGAGGTGTTAAAGAGGTTGAAGAATTTGTCAGGAAATTCAGAAAATAAATTTGGATCAGGGGGAGCTAGTGTACTTTCGTAGCAACCATTGTTAGAGCCTTTCCCTTAAACAGGATATTTTCAACGACCGTTCCATTGAAAAGGTTTTGGTTTCACGGTCTACATATTCAAGAATTATTACGGCTTTATTTAAAAGATTACGACTCTCATTTTCAGGTAAATTTTCGGCAAATGCAATAAGCAGGTCAGCAAGGAGTTCCATGTTCCCCGGGACAAACCCTTCATTTACATCTATAAATGAAATTATTTCTTCTTCTGTAAAAGATAAAAGTTTATCGATTGTTAACCCGTTGGCTTCTTCCAGTTGATTGTCAATCATTGTTCTTTCCTGTTCAAACTGTTTCTTTGACTTTATCCGCCTGAATTTACCCAGTATGGCCATTATTACCACTGAGATTTTTTCAATCTCTCTTAATATATAATCTCTTTGCTCCATAATTATTACCAAATCTACAAAATAATTACGTTTTTTATTCCCGGGGTGTGACCCGGGCATTTGCTATATTTGTACCATGAACCACGACCGATTTATCAGCAGTATGAAAACTGCCCTGGGTAAGCCCCTTCCCGGAACAGACGCACAGTGGGAAATGGCTTCTTCAGACAGGATGACAAGGAATTTCCCGCGAAAGAAAAGAAGCGATTCAAAACTTGCGGGTGTTTTAGTTTTGCTGTACCCTGTTAATGATACAATATATACACTCTTCATTCAAAGACCGGAGTATGATGGTGTTCACAGTGGCCAGATTTCATTCCCGGGGGGCAAGAGGGAAAAAGGAGACCACAGCCTTACGGATACGGCAGTTAGAGAAACATGTGAGGAAATTGGTATATGCGATGAAGAGTTCACAATACTCGGAATCCTGACACCTCTGTTCATACCGGTCAGTAATATAGAAGTTAACCCTGTTGTTGCTTTTTGTAATAAGCGGCCTGACTTTTCACCTGACAGGAAAGAGGTAGTATCTGTTATTGAAGCGCGATTAGCCGATTTCTTTAACGATGATATTGTGAAGGAGAAATCAATGCTTATCAGGAATGAAGTGCTTGATGTCAAGCACTATTACTACAATGGTCATGTAATCTGGGGTGCCACGGCGATGATGCTGCATGAATTGCTGGTAGTGATAAAAAGGGAGGGGATAATTATAGGCTAAGCCTTAGCCTCAGCCTTAGCCTTCTCCTCTAATCGCCTCCCCCCATAAAATTTTTATAATGTTCATACCTGTCGAGCACTTCTATCACATAGTTGAATGGTTCTTCACCACGGCAGAAACCATGTTCAACCACTGGGTCATGGTAATATTCAGGGTCTGACTTTCGCAGCAGGTAATAAGCCACATTATCATCCCATACCTCGGGATCACGGTCATTTTTATGAGCAAGCTGGCGTGCATCAAGCACATGTCCCGGACCAACATTATATGAAGCAAGAATAAATTTTATCCTTTCCTGTTCATCAGGCACCTTATCTTCGAATAGTTCCTGAAGCCATTGTATATACTTTATGCCGGCCCTGATATTGTTTTCCGGGCTTGAATAAATGTCAATACCAAATTGCTTCCCTGTTGCAGGCATCAGCTGCATGAGTCCGTAAGCTCCTGACCATGATTGTACATCAGGATCAAAACGTGACTCCTGGAGTACCAGTGAAGCCAGTAAGCGCCAGTCCCAGCCTATTGAATCGCTGTATCGTTTGAGATAATCATCCCAGCGTGATATGTTCCCACTGCCAAGACTGTAATAATTTGACTGTACTATATGTTTTGACCTTGAGTTTTTGAAATACTTGGCATACAGCAGTGCATACCTTTCAGTCTTTTTAAACCCGTCAATCCAATTATTAATCTCTTCAAGCAGTTTATCCGACCCGTTGATTCTCACTGCCCACGCCAGGTTCTGTTCAAAGCTTACAGGTGTTTCCAGGTCAAGGTCAGGATAATATGTGCGGTTTACCATTGCTGTATTTTCATCCGATACGGTATAATTTATCTCACCATTGGCCACAAGTGTTATAAGCTCTTCTACTTCTATTGGAACTTCAACAATATATATGGTATCACCTATCTCATCCTGAAGGTTTATCATCCTCTGTGCAAAGGATGATCCTGACTGCACATATACCGTTTTATCAGCAAGATCCAGAAGGCTTCTCACAAGTACATCATCAATCCCATCTGTTGTCATCTCACGCCAGTTATTGGGTCGTTTCTGAACAAGTACCTGCCTTGTCTGAGTTATAGGATGCGTAAACTTTACTATCTTTTTCCTTTCATTACTAATGGTAAGGTTTATTGCCATTATGTCTATTCTTCCGTCATTGAGCATTTCAAATGAGAGGCTCAGGTCATTTTCAGTCACTATCTCAAGTTCAATCTGAAGGTAATCAGCAAATTCCTGAAGCAATTCAAACTGGAATCCCATAGGTTCTCCCCTGTAAATAAAATAGCTTATGGAATTAAAGTCTGTCAGGGCAACGAGTTTTCCACGCTCCCTTATCTCATCAAGGTCAGGATTGACGGGTATATTATCATCAACAGCTTTGGGCCCGGAATCACAGGAAAATATTAATAGTGAGAGTATAAAAGCAAAAAAATATATCCTTTTAATCAAAAAAAATATTTTAATTCCGTATTGATGCATCTTCCGATAAGAAATACGAAGCAAATATACTGATTAATTATAAAACGTCCACGCAATACCATATTTGAACATTCTTATATTCACTGGATAATAGGGACTTATAAAGTAATCATAGCCCATCAAACCATAGTTGACATGATCAAATCCAACAAATATCCTTGTACGCTTCACCTTGATATTTGCAAACACATTTATTTGGGGATAATTTCCTGTTTTTATTCCGTTCTGTACATAAAATATACCGGTGGCCGGCATATAGGAATATGAATAATAAGCGGTATTATACTCAGCTTCAAAGCCCAGTTGTGTCTGTAGCCTGCCTCCCGTTGCATTAAAATGGAATTCATGATCGAAGTAAAAAGATGACCTTGCACAAACGAGAGGAAGGTCAAGGATATCTTTATGACTGCTTTTCTGAAGCAGAACGGAATTATCAAACCTGAATTTCCAGAAGCTGAAGTTTTTATTCAGCCTGGCACTGATTACTGAAATCACACCATCATACTGTTCCGGTATTGCTTCCGTATTGAAATAGAACATATTGGTGATAATTGCATAATCGATTCCTGCATTAAAGTTCATACCAGGGTAATCAAAGGATCCGCCCAGGTTAATTCTGAACTCGCTACTTAAATCATTTGACCATTCAAAATGATTACTCCCCCATCTTTTCATCCACCATGCCGGTCCTGTATTCAGCATACTTCCCCTGGCAACCAGTTCTGTCTCTTTTTCTCCTTCATTAAAGCTTTTATTAATTGTTCCTTTCAGTTCAAAATCGCCTGCTCTTAAACCCGTAAAATACAATTTCCCATCGGCGCGCCATCCGAATTTTTTCCCAATCCGGTTGAACAGTGTCCCCAGCACTGCATTTGAACTTTCTTTCCACTTTACCGAGTCTGCCGGGTTTTCCTCTTCATGAGTCGGCATGATCTGTGCAAAAACATTCTGTTCATTTACGGCCCCCACACCTATACCCAGCTGGAATTTTGCTGTTTCGCCTGTATTAAAGTCAAACCTGAGGGTATTCTTCAAAACCCTGGCATAAAGGGAATCGTATGTAACAGCTTCATTTATAAAAATAGTGTCATAAAAGCCAATACCCGGGGCATTATCTTCGTATATTCTTCTTCCTTTTTCATATTCAAGGATATGTGAGAACGTTCCGCTTACCCCGCTTTTCTTTTTGTTTTCCGTACTGTCAGCAGGGGTATCCCCTCCACCACCAATGGTATATTTCTGTACTACCTGAAAATTCATATTCTTTATCCTGCTTATTGCCTCATTCAGTCCACCCAGGTTAACAGGAACATCCCTTGTTTCATATTGGTCAAGGACTGTTGGATCTGCAACGCCGCCATTCTCATAAGCATTAAGATTATTAATGCTCCACGAGGCAAGCGCCTTGTATTTATTCCCCAGGTATGATGAATGGAGGGTAAAAACACGGTTATCCGATTTCTGGTAAATATATTGTCCCAGGCTGTAAATTATATCAAGATCAAGGCCAATATTAAAAAAAGGGGTTACGTTCTGAGAATGCCGCACACCCAATGTTTGTTCCGCAAGGCTTCTCTCCCCGCCATAGGTCCACTTAAGTTCAGTGAAGGGTACATGAGTATCGACATACAACTTATTTCCTGCATGGTGCATAAAATATCTCAGGTGCCTGTAAATAAAATATTCGGGATCGACGGGTCGGTCAAAGAAATCTACCTCTATATAAGGCAGGCCGTAATTACCGAGGTTTTGAAAAAAGGGTGAAATTACTTCTGTTTTCTTATACCTGTGAAATGTATTTACCAGTGTATCTAAAGCGACATCAATAATCTCTGTAAAGGTTTCATCCAGTTTAAACTGCCTTGTTACATGGGTAACAGAATCGGCCTTCTCCGGTATTTTGCCTTTCTGTGCAAAAGCATTTAATGAAACACTTAATAAAGTAATGTATATCAATGCCCTGTTCATGGTCCCCAAAGATAAATAAAAAACTCATGAAAAAAGGCAGGCTGTGGGAGTCGGCCTGCCTTCAAATCTACAGTTATGTCCAGAGCAGCTAGTCAACATTATCGTTCAGATACGCATTATCGTCCCTCAGTGAAGGTTCGTCATCGTCATCTGATAATGTGAATTTGGATACTTCCGATTTGTCTTTTCTTTTATCACTATCGATCTTGATTTTTTTCCTTATAAAAGCCGGCACATCTTCAAACTCATCGACATTCTCCCTCATGGTTTTGTTCGACAGGCCTTCATTCTTAAGAATGTTCTGCATATGTTTTATTTTCCTCAGTGTGCCATCACCCTTATTAAATTCACTGCTTTCCTTTTCATTTTTAATAGCGAAATCAAATTCAAGTTTTCTCTGCAGTTCATTTTCATAATCATCGAATATTTCAGGTTTTTTTGTTTTGACCCTGATAGTATCCGGTTCTCCTTTTTTCTTCTCCTGCACATTTGTGCTTACCTGCCCTGTTTCCAGGTTTATTTTTTCCGTTTTTGGGTTCGATCTGTAAGGCTCAAGCACACTATTGGGTTCAAATCCTGTAGCAATAACTGTTACACATATCCTGTCTCCCAGGCTTTCGTCCTTTGAAAGTCCCCTGATAATCAGTGCATCATTTGAAGCCACATCGTAAATAAAGTCTGTTATCTCACCCAGTTCGTCCATGGTAAGCTCATGGTCACCCAGGCCTGTAGTGATATTTAATAGTATACTTTTAGCGCCATGTATATCATTGGAATTAAGCAGAGGTGATGATATTGCCTCTTCTATCGCCTTTATAGCCCTTTCCTCTCCTGATGATGATCCTGTTCCCATCACCGCAGCGCCTGAATCACGCATTACCGTTTCGACATCAGCAAAATCAACGTTTATATAACCTGCTACCGTAATTATTTCAGCTATCCCTTTCACTGCCATGGTAAGCACATCGTCGGCTTTTGCGAAAGCTGTTGATACGGGCTGATCCCCGAATATCTCCCTGAGTTTTTCATTATTAATAACCAGAAGGGAATCGACATGATCTTTCAGGTCATTGATACCCTGCACAGCATTTTTTATCCTTATTTTGCCTTCCGACTTGAATGGTATGGTTACCACGGCTATTGTCAGCAGCCCGGCCTCTTTACAGGCCCGTGCAATTACAGGGGCAGCTCCTGTTCCTGTACCACCTCCCATTCCTGTGGTAATAAATACCATCCGGGTATTACCCCCCAGAGCGCTTAGCACCTGATCAATATTCTCCTCCGCGGCTCTGCGCCCTAATTCAGGTTTACTACCTGCACCCCTTCCTTCAGTCAGATCCTCACCTATCTGGACTTTTACCGGTATCCGGCTTTCGGCCAGGGCCTGGGCATCGGTATTACAAACAACAAAATTTACATCGGTAATACCTTCGTTATACATATGGTTTACGGCATTATTCCCTCCACCGCCTATTCCCAGCACCTTAATTATTGATGATCGTTCAACCGGCAGATCAAAATTCATTAATTCGTCAGACATGGCTATATGTATTTAAGGTTATTCAATTCAGTATGTCAGCATATTCTTTTATTAACTTATATCCTGGTCTTCTGTTTCAAACATCTTACTGAGGCTTTTCTTAAATTTCTCTGCCCAGCTCATCTTTCCATCATTATCTTCAAATATTTCAGCTTCTATTTCCACTTTTTGCCTGCCAAACAGTTCCTCCTGCTCTTCGGACATCTCAGATTTCTCACCGGCATTAAAATTACTCTTATATGTCTCCAGGTAATCAAACCCACGCATTATCAGTCCCACACTTGTTGAGAACATTGGCTGGTTTATTTCATCCCTGGAATTTCCTGCCAGGTGCTCATTTGGTAGTCCTATCCTGACATCCATTGCCGTTTTGAACTTAACAAGCTGAGGAAGATGCTTGAGCATGGCGCCGCCTCCGGTGATAACCACACCTGCAGATATTTTCTCTGCATAACCTGATGATTGCATTTCGAAATTCACCGCATCTATTATCTCCTCCATCCTTGATTGTATTATATACGCAAGGCTTTTGAAGGATATTTCCTTGGGCTCCCGGCCGCTGATGCCTGGTACAGACACTACTTTATCTTCAGGAGCGATATCTCCCAGCGCCGACCCGTACTGGACCTTCAACTGTTCAGCATACCTCTGCAGGATTGAGCAACCTTCCTTAATGTCCTTGGTTACAACGTTCCCGCCGAAGGGTATTACAGCTGTATGCCTTATGATATTATCATAATAAACTGCCACGTCGGTTGTACCACCACCTATATCAACAAGTACCACTCCTGCCTCTTTCTCATCATCGGTGAGTACCGCATCGGACGATGCCAATGGCTCAAGGATAAGATCTTTGACATTAAGTCCTGATTTCCTGATGCATTTCTCAATGTTCTTGGCCGAAGCAACCTGGCCTATAACAATATGGAAATTTGCCTCAAGCCTCTTTCCGCACATACCAATGGGATTCTTAACACCTGTCTCATTATCAACAATGAAATTCTGCGGGATTACATGTATTATCTCCTCCCCGATTTCAATAGGTATCTTATGCATATCCTGGGTCAGGTTAAATACATCATCTTTGGTTATTTCATCATCAACAGAATCACGGTTAATATAACCCCGGCTTTTCATGCTCTTAATATGCTGCCCGGCTATACCAACAAATACATCAGTGAATACTATTCCAGATCGCTCCTGGACATCAGCCACGGTTCGTTCAATAGCGCTTACGGTTTCCTCGATATTCAGCACCACGCCCCTTTTAACCCCGTTAGAAGGCGCCTTGCTAAGACCAAGAATCTCAATTTTACCGTTTTGATTCTTCTTTCCAACAATGGATACTATCTTGGTAGTTCCAATGTCAATTGCTGCTACATACTGTTCATTACTATTCATAACTTATTCAATATGATATGGTTTAACTGTAGAATATTATTTTTTTGTGCATACTAATTGTCCTTTAAAACGCATGTCTATTTCATCGTACTTATTCCATCCTGCGTCAGCCATTTTTTCTTTGTAAAATGTTCTCAATACCCTGAATTTCCACTCATAATTCCCTGCAGTGCCAAATTTCACGATATGTTCACCTATTCTGGGTACCAGTTCAAATTCCCCTTTTTCGTTTATCCATATTTGTTCGATAAGCCTGCTCCAGAATTCATCACCATTTATGTATTCAGCCATCCTGAATGCTTGTATCACCATTAAATTTTCATCCTGTTCCAGTATGCTCTTCCCCATGATACAATTGTCAGGTACTTCTATATTCCCCGACACCACAATCAGACGTGGTGTAAACGTATTGCTGTGAGGTATAACAAAGCCATATTTATCGATATAGAAATTATTCCCGAAAGAAGTAATCACACGCATTACGGGGTTACGCTGGTCTGCATCGACATGTAAAATACCGTCAGCAGTAGTGTATACCTCCACGCATTCAAGCTCACGTACTCCGGCCAGAATATTTTCTATCTTTTCCAGGTCGATGGTGCTAAGTCCGGCACCAAGTAATTTCATGTTTTCATTCTGTATCATCGAAAGCAGGTTCCCCTGGGTGATAAACCTGTGTTCCGCCGAATCCGTAATTGATATTTTTATTCCCCTGCACACCTCATTATTGAATTTATCGGACATAAATGACGGTATAATGGTCATATATATAACCAGTGGCAGCCACCATATTTTTTTGATCACTCTCATCCTAATTGCTCCCTTAACATATTTTCAATTGGCTCAACAAGCCTGTCAATATCTCCTGCTCCCAGGGTAAGAACTATATCAGCCTTTTCATCCTGCAATATCCCAGGCAAATCATCTTTCCCTGCAAGTATTTTATTCTTCAGCTTCATCCTGTTAAATATCATCCCTGTATCAACTCCTTCAATCGGCTCTTCACGTGCAGGGTAAACAGGCAGTAATATTGCCCTGTCAAGTTTATCAAGGGCAGCAGCAAACGCATCTGCATGATCCCTTGTCCTGGTATAGAGATGAGGCTGAAATATCCCTGTTACTTTCCTGTCACCATAAAATTCCCTAACCGATGCAATGCAGTAATTAAGCTCTTCGGGGTGATGGGCATAGTCGTCAATATATATCAGCTTATCACCGCTTATCCTGACATCGAATCTTCTAACCACTCCTTTATAATAAAGAAGTGCCTTCCTGATATCCTTTTCACTCACTCCTGCCAGCCTTGCCAGTGCAATCGCACCCACTGAGTTTTCAATATTCATCTTTCCCGGTATAAGAAGACTCAGCTCATCAATAATGCCCCATGGAGTATGTACACTGAAGCGATAAGCCTCATTATATGCTGAGATACTTAATGAGTAAAAATCTGAAGAAGGACTTAATCCATAAGTATATGTTTTTATATTACCCGGCTTTTCAAATCTTCCGGCAATTTTCTCATTCAGAACCAGTATTCCGTCTTTTTTTATCTTCCCGGCGAACTCCTCATAGGCCTGTACCATATTGTCATAGCTGCCATACACATCAAGGTGGTCGGCATCCATTGATGTGATGAGAGCCATTTCAGGATTGAGGTAATGAAATGACCTGTCGAATTCATCAGCTTCTATCACTGTAATGTTGCTTTCACCTGTTAACAGATTCGTCTGGTAATTTTTTGAGATACCCCCCAGAAAAGCAGAGCAATCAATATCAGACTGTTTTAATAAATGAGCGGTAATTGCAGACACAGATGTCTTGCCATGAGTACCCGCTATTGCTATAGCACGGCTTTTACTGGATATAATGCCAAGAATTTCAGATCGTTTATGTATCCTGAAACCTTCTGCCCTGAAATAAGCTGAGATTTTATTACCGGGGGGAATAGCAGGTGTATATATAACAAGTGTATTCTCCCTCTTAAGGAATTTTCCGGGTATTTCATGCGGATCATCACTGTAAATAACCATGATACCTTCAGAAACAAGTGCGCCTGTTATTGATGATTCAGTTCTGTCATAACCGCCAACACTAAACCCTCCGACAGCAAAATATCTTGCAAGAGCACTCATGCCGATACCCCCGATACCAACAAACCATACATGCGATATTTTACTGAAATCTATCATTCTGCAAGCTTCAATATTTCCTTTGCAATAATTATATCTGAATCTTTTATGGCCATTGAAGAAATATTTTCTGACAGGCTCCTTCTTCTTTCATTGTCTGTAATGAGTTCAATAATTGTGTCAGCAAGCTTCTCCACTGATTCACTATCTCTCAGCATCAGGGCAGCCTCTTTACCAACAAGTGCCATGGCGTTCTTTGTCTGGTGATCATCAGCCACATTGGGTGAAGGGATAAGAATAACAGGCTTACCAACTATACTCAATTCTGATATTGTTCCTGCACCGGCGCGCGATACTACTACGTCAGCTGCTGCAAAAGCGAGGTCCATCATGTCTATAAAATCATGTATATGAACCAGTAAGCCTGCTGATTTTTTATGCATTTCCGTCATACTGTTATAATAGTATTTTCCCGTTTGCCATATCACCTGTACCTTATTGTCCTTAAATTTCTCCAGTCCTGCAGCAATACTCTCATTAATGGTACGGCTGCCGCCTGAACCTCCAAGTACCAGTACAACTGGGAGATTCTCATCGAGGTCAAAATAATCAATAGCCTCTCCTCTTTTATCACCCAGCTCATTAAGGTCTTTTCTTACCGGATTACCTGTCAGCAATATTTTTTCTCTTGGAAAATATTTCTCCATACCCTCATAAGACACGCATATCACCCCTGCCTTCTTTGCAAGCATTTTGTTTGTTAAACCGGCATAGCTGTTTTGTTCCTGTATTAGCGTAGGGATACCTTTCCTTCCTGCCATCTTCAGAAGTGGTCCGCTGGCGTAGCCACCAACACCGACTGCTACATCCGGTTTAAAGGATTTGATAATCTTTCGTGCCTTGCACAGGCTTTTAATAAGTTTTATTACTACTTCAATATTTTTAAGGTTAAGCTTACGTTCAAATCCCATCACGGGCAATCCGCTTATCTCATAACCGGCCTCAGGTACTTTTACCATCTCAAGCCTGCCCAGGGCACCTACAAAATGAATAATAACACTACTGTCAATACTCTCCAGGGCATTGGCAATAGAGATGGCGGGGAAAATATGTCCACCCGTACCTCCTCCGCTTATGATTATTCGTTTACTCATTTGCAGTTTCATATATTAGTCCGTCGCCCGGATCTTCCTCCTCCATGTTAACTGTTTGGTCCTTCCGGGCTTTAGCCCTTATTACACGGCTCACTCCCAGTATTGCCCCAAGTGAAAAACTTGATACAACCATCGATGTTCTTCCCCAGCTTATCATTGGCAGTGTCTGTCCCGTAACAGGAAACAGACCCACTGCCACTGCCATATTAATTATTGCCTGGGTTACCAGCATTATGGTAAGGCCCAGCACAAGGAAGGCCGGGAAAGCTGTTTCACATTTTCTTGCTATTGCTATTCCCCTGAACAACAGGATAAGGTAAACAAACAGTACCGGCAGTGCACCGAAAATCAACCCGTATTCTTCTATTATTATCGCAAAAATGAAATCAGAATTTGACTGTGGCAACATATTCCTCTGCACGCTGTTGCCGGGAGCTTTGCCGATAAGTCCTCCTGTTGCGATAGCTATCTTGGCCTGGTTGGCCTGATAGTCAGTATCACTGTCATTTTCTCCCTTCACGTAATTCTCTATCCTGCTCTTCCATACTGAAACCCTGTTAGTTTCTGTTACCAGGTCAAGGAGCAGAGCAAAAATTACTATGGCTGCTATTGCTAGTCCCAGCCAGGCAAAGAGATATTTCACCGGCATTCTTCCAATAAACATGATAACCAGTGCCATACCGAAGATCATTACTGCCGTTGACAGGTTCTCAGGCATGATCAATGCACACACTATTGCCACAGGTACTATCATAATCCTGGTCATAAGTTTGAAATCCCTCAGGTTATTCTGGTTCTGAGAAAGCATGCGGGCCAGGTATATTATCAAAGCTACTTTCGCGAGATCTGATGTCTGGATCATAAATCCTGTGCCCGGTATCATTATCCACCTTGAAGCTTCGTTTATCCTTACCGGGAAGATCAGTGTAATTATCAGTAATATTATGGCCACAAAGAGTATAAAACCTGCCAGTGATGAATATATCCTGTAAGGCAAATGGTGGGTCACAGTTATGATAAAGAGACAGAAGATCAGCATCATTGCCTGCGATTTAAGGAAAAAAGTAGTATCACCTCCATGCCTTGAAAATGCCACACTCACTGAAGAGCTGTAAACGGCAAGCAGGGAATAGATCATGAATACCACTATCAATCCCCATACTACTCTGTCTCCCTTGAATAAACCACCAAACACTGTTTTCATATCAACACATATTACAGGTTCCGCACCGCTTCCTTAAATTTTCTTCCGCGGTCCTCATAGTTCTCGAAAAGATCAAAGCTTGCGCAGGCAGGAGAAAGCAATATTGTGTCACCCGTTGATGCCAGGTAATATGCAGACTTTACTGCCTCGTTCATCGACTTTGTTTCAATTATAGTTGGGACCAGTCCTTTAAAAGCATTTATTATCTTACTGTTATCTGTGCCAAGACACACAATAGCCTTTATTTTTCCCTTTGCCAGCTTATGTAGTTCGGAATAATCATTGCCTTTATCAATTCCCCCCGCTATCCAGACTATCTTGGTTGTTATGCACTCAAGGGCATACCATGAAGAATTAACGTTGGTAGCTTTGGAGTCATTAATAAAGTTAATACCATGCACTGCAATAACCGTTTCGAGGCGGTGTTCCACCCCCTGGAAATCAGTGAGGCTCTCCCTTATTATTTCCTTTCTTATGTTCAGTATTTTACCCGCTATTGCAGCAGCCATAGAGTTATAAGTATTATGGCGGCCTTTAAGTGCCAGGTCATGAATAGTCATAATTTCTTCGGTTTTATTGTGAATGGAAAGGTTTAGATTGTCATTATCAATATATCCTGCCATACCATCTGATCTGACAGCAGAAAATGGCAGCAACTGACCCTTCGGCGAGCGAAATGCAAGCTCCTGCCGGATAACGGGGTCATCAGCCCAGTAGATAAAATAATCATTCTCTGACTGGTTATTTATTATCCTGAATTTAGAATCAATATATTCCTGGAAAGTATTGCCATACCTGTCAAGATGGTCAGGTGTAATATTCATTAAAACAGCTATATCAGCTTTGAAATCATACATGCCATCAAGCTGGAAACTGCTTAACTCAATAACATAATAATCATAATTACCTATGGCCACCTGGCGGGCGAATGAATGACCTATATTACCTGCCAGGGCAACATTGAAGCCTGCTTTCCTCAATATTTCATAGATGAGATTTGTTGTGGTTGTTTTACCATTGCTGCCGGTAATGCATATTTTTTTTGCACCTGTAAACCTATCTGCAAATTCAATCTCTGATATTACCTTTATCCCTGCATTAATCAGTTCCTTTACGGGTGATTTATCATCAGGTATCCCCGGGCTTTTCACAATAAGATCAGCTTTTAACAGCCGGCTGGTATCATGTTTCCCTTCTTCAAAATCAATATTATATACTTCAAGGTCTTTCCTGTATCTGTCTTTAATAATTCCATTATCAGATACAAAGACATCATATCCTTCCCTGGCAGCCAGGATAGCTGATCCCGTACCACTTTCACCTGCACCCAGTATGACAAGCCTGTCTTTCATTACCTGATTTTTAATGTTACTACACTCAGTACCGCAAGCATTATGGCCACTATCCAGAATCTTGTAACTATTTTAGGTTCAGGAAAACCTTTCATCTGGTAATGGTGATGCAATGGTGCCATCAGGAAAACACGTTTACCCTTCCCGCTTCTTTTCCGGGTTCTTTTATACCAGCTCACCTGTATCATTACCGAAAGACTTTCAACCAGGAATATCCCGCAGAGTATAGGAATAAGAAGCTCTTTCCTTATCACTATGGCAAAAACAGCAATTATACCACCCAGTGCCAGACTGCCCGTGTCGCCCATAAATACTTGTGCCGGGTAGGAATTATACCACAGGAAGCCTACGGTTGCTCCAATGAATGCACTGGCAAATATCACGAGCTCTCCTGTGTACGGGATGTACATAATATTCAGGTAATCAGCATATATGATATTGCCCGACAAATAAGCCAGTACACCAAGCGTTACTCCTATGACTGAAGATGTACCTGTTGCCAGGCCATCGAGGCCGTCAGTAAGATTAGCGCCATTCGATACTCCTATTACGATAATCGTCGCAACTATCACGAAGACGACCCATCCTGCATTCTGCCTGTTTTCTTTCTTAATGAATAGTACCAACCATGAATAGTCAAATTCATTATTTTTCACAAAAGGGATTGTAGTTTTGGTACACTTCACGTCATTGGTCACATATTCGTCGGGTTGATCTATATTGGCTGCCTGAAGATATTCTGAAGTCTGAGTGATAGTCAATTCATCAGCTGTCACAATCTCCCGTATTACTGCCTGGTCGCTAAATAACAATGTGACACCAACAATCAAACCCAGTACCAGCTGGCCTATTATTTTAAACTTCCCGGCGAGTCCTTTCTTATTCTTTTTGAAAATTTTTATATAATCGTCAATAAAACCTATAAGTCCCAGCCAGAAAGTAGTAATGAGCATCAGTATTACATATATATTATCGAGCCTGGCAAACAAAAGTGTGGGTATAATTATCGAGGCAAGTATTATCAGGCCTCCCATTGAAGGCGTCCCTTCTTTTTTATATTGCCCCTCAAGGCCAAGTTTACGCACAACTTCTCCAACCTGCATGCGTTGCAAATAATTGATAATCCTTTTGCCAACGAGAAGTGATATCAGCAGTGAGGTAATAACTGCTGCAGCTGACCGGAAAGAGATATATTCAAAAACTCCTGCCCCGGGAATATTTAATGATTCAAGATATTTGAAAAGGTAATATAACATTATTAATATTTTAGTTTGCCGACATAAATATTTTTCTTAATTCCTCCCTGTCGTCAAAATGATGGCGTTGCCCCATTACTTCCTGGTATGTTTCATGACCTTTCCCTGCAACAAGGATTATATCATTTTCACCGGCTATCATTGAAGCAGCATGTATTGCCTCGCGTCTGTCAGTGATCCTCAGGACCTTAGCCTGCATCTCCGCCGGTATTCCTTTAGTCATATCATCAATTATTTTATCAGGATCTTCAGTTCGAGGGTTATCGGATGTTAATATCACCCTGTCGCTTTTTTCAGCACTGATCCTCGCCATTATGGGCCGTTTGCCCCGGTCGCGGTCGCCTCCTGCACCAACCACAGTAATAAGCTTGCTTCCCGTCTGTCTCATTTTATTAATAGCTGCTAAAACATTCTCCAGTGCATCAGGAGTATGTGCATAATCTACTATTGCCGTTGTGCCCATACCGGATCGTATCACTTCAAACCTGCCAGGGACAGCTTTAAGGTTACTGATATTTGTAAGGACTTCATGGCGGTCCTGCCCAAGTAACTCTGCGGCTGAAACAACAGCAAGCAGGTTGTAAGCATTGAACTCACCAATGAAACATGTCCAGATTTCCTGGTTTCCGAACTTAAGACCCATACCGTCAATACTGTGTTCAATGATCCTGCATGTATAATCAGCCATTGTTTTCAATGAATATTCATACTTGGCGGCCCTGCAATTCTGTAACATCAGACTCCCGTTACGGTCGTCAGCATTGACCAGGGCGATAGAACCGGCAGGCAATTGATCAAAGAATGCTTTTTTGGCCTTCAGGTAATTATCGAAATTGCCGTGATAATCGAGATGATCATGGGTAATATTCGTAAATATGCCCATACTGAAGTAAAGGCCTTTTACCCTCTTTTGTGCAACAGCATGAGAACTGACTTCCATAAATGCAAACTCACAGCCTGAATCAATCATTTCTCGTAAAAGCATATTGATTCTCACAGGATCGGGAGTAGTAAGTGTGGCCTCGAGCTCTGTTCCGGCAATATAATTTGTCACTGTCGATAATAAACCAGCCTTATATCCCAGGGCAGTAAATAGTCTGTATAAAAGGCTTGCTGTTGTTGTTTTTCCGTTTGTCCCTGTAATACCTACCAGTTTTATTTCATTAGAAGGATTGTTATAATAATTTGAAGCACAGACAGCAAGGGCATAAGCAGAATCCTCCACCTTAATCCAGCAGATACCGCGGTTTGCATTCTCAGGAATCTCTTCACATATTACTGCTATGGCTCCAAGGCTGATAGCTTCATCTATATAGTTATGTCCGTCAGTTATAGTACCCCTGACTGCAATGAAAAGGTCATTTTTAATGGTCTTCCTGGAATCAAAACAAATATTAGCCACAGAAATATCAGCTGCAGATACCTCAACCGGGTAATCAATGCCAATTAATATGTTCGTCAGCTTCTTCATCTGTTCAACAGTTCAATATTTATATTCGAGCCCCGTACTATTCTGACACCCGGGCGCAATGACTGGCTTACCACTCTTCCCCTGCCCTGAACCGTCACTTTCAGTCCTGAGTTCTCGAGTAGGAAAAGGGCATCCTTGAGTCCCATTCCTATCACATTGGGAACCAGGTTTTCTATCAGCTCCAGCTTCTTCAGTCTTAGAGTGTCTTCATCTGAAAATGATTCAATCCATTTCTCTTTTCCCCCATACTTATGCATCACTCCCAGGTCAGCCAGCAGGTATTCTGTATCATCAGCATATCCTTTTTTCACTTTTGGAAGGCTGTGATCAGGCTCCTGTGGTGTATCGAAAAAACGTGTAGCATATACTTTATCAGCTATTTCCTTAAATACCGGGCCTGCTACCAGGTTTCCGTAATAAACTGAGTTTGAGGGAGCATTAACTACCACAATACAGGAATAGACAGGGTTGTCTGCAGGAAAGTAACCTACAAATGAAGCCTGGTAAGATATATTACCACCATGCTTGTAACCATACTTATCATTGGCAATCTGTGCCGTTCCTGTTTTGCCTGCAATCCTGTAAGTGTCATTATCCAGGTTTTTTGCCGTGCCATTCTCTACAACCCCTTCCAGTAATATTCGTGCTTTCTCAATGGTTGAGTGAGAGCATATAGCCGGGTTAAGCACTTCAGGATTTATTTTTTTTATGGTCTCGCCATGGTATTGAATTTCCCTTACTATACGCGGTTTCATCATTCGTCCACTATTGGCAACGGCGTTGTAAAAAGTAAGTAATTGAAGAGGGGTCATCTGCACTTCATAGCCATGCGACATCATAGGCAGTGAAATACCTGACCAGTATTTATCCCCCGGGTATCTTATAAGTGGGGTGCCTTCTCCTTTAATATCAATACCAAGTTTTTCATTCAGGCCCATACGGTATAACCTGTCGACATAATCACCGGGGCGTCCTTTGTAGTTTTCGTAAATTATCTTTGCTGTTCCAACATTTGAGGATTTTTCAAATATTTCTTTAACGCTTAATTTTCCATAACCTCCACGCCTGGTATCCCTTATTGTTTTATCATAATACCTGACCTGCCCGGCACCTGTATCTATTGTATCATTGAGATTTATGACCCCATCTTCAAGGGCTGCAATAAATGAAGCCAGCTTAAAGGTAGATCCCGGTTCAGTACTTTCACCAACGGCATAATTATATGATTCATAATAATTCCCATCTTCCCCTAACTCGAGATTTACCATGGCTTTAATGTCCCCTGTTTTTGTTTCCATCAGTACTACAACACCATGATGGGCATTTTGCTTTACGATTTGTTTCTCCAGGGCAGTTTCAGCCACATCCTGCAGGTCAATGTTTATAGTGGTAAGGATATCATTACCATCCCTGGGCTCCAATGAATTTTTATTATTTACCGGCATCCATGCTCCGCCGGTAAGGCGTTGCTTTAATACCGATCCGCTGACGCCTGTAAGTTCGGCATCATATGCTCCTTCCAGGCCTACCACATTACCGGTAGCACCTTTTGTCAGATACCCTATAGTCCGGCTGGCCAGTCTCATGTGTGGAAGTTTGCGCATATTCTCTGTTTCCGCTATAAAGCCTCCTTTATACCTTCCATTTTCGAATATAGGTAGTCGCTTCAACTCTTTCAGGGTATTATGGCTTACCCTTCTTTTAATGAGGTAATATCTTTCCCCGTTTCTCCTGGCATTCGTAAGGTCGCGTTTCCATGCATCAGCAGACTTCAATCCTATTATTTTGGATAAACCATCACAAAGGCCATCCAGCCCCTGGGTCCATGTCTGCTGATCCATCCCTGTGCTTCTGGTGTCAAAATAAACTGAATAATATGGAATGGAGCTGGCCAGTAACCTGCCGTCATCAGATAAAATATCACCCCTGTTTGCCGGAACAACATCAGTTTTGTAGACATACTCTTCACCCATCTCAACCCACTTATCTCCTTCCATGAACTGGATAATAAAAATGCGTGCCAGTATGCCCATGTCTATAATGATAATAGCAATATACATTACTCCGCTACGCCATATTATTTCATCCCTAAGTGCCATGCTTATTCTTTTACCACAATTTTATAAGGTGGCTTTTTCAACTCTTTCAGTTCAAGTCCGCGTTGATTTATCAGCCTGGTTACCTGTGATTGCTTGCTTATATACATCAATTCAGATGCAGTAGCCATAGCCTCTGCCCGCAGCTCCTTTACTTCCTCCTGCAACAGGTCGGTTTTTCTGATTATTTTTTCTGCATGAAACCTGTTGGCTATATACAAAGCCCCCAGAACAGTCAGCAGCAAAAAAAATGGCAGGTTACCAAGGATAATTTTTTCACTGAACAGTGATCCACTGAACAGGCTTTTAATAAAGCCTTCTCCTCCTGGCTGACTGCCGGTACCTGCCGTTTTTTTACCTTTATCCATGTCTATTTTTTTTCTGCTATCCTTAACTTTGCACTTCTTGCCCTTCTGTTTCTGCTTATCTCTTCTGCAGAGGGGATTATCACTTTTTTATTTACAAGAATGAAAGGACTTACAGGATTACCGTAAAAATCCTTTCCCTGGCGACCTTCAAAATTGCCGCTCCTGAAAAAATTCTTTACCAGCCTGTCTTCAACCGAATGGTATGTTATCACTGCTATTCTTCCACCCTTAACCAGTATATCGGTTGCCTGCAATAACATCTCCCTGAGAAATTCTGTTTCCCTGTTTAACTCGATCCGCAGGGCCTGGAATAACCGTGAGAGAAATTTATTCTCTGCACGTGATGGTATGAAATCCCTGACTGACTCGACCATATCGCCCGTTGTGGCAATAGGAGATCCTATCCTGTATGATACAATTGCTGATGCCAGATCACCTGCATTTCTGAATTCCCCGTAATCACTCAGCATCCTCCTCAACTCATCCCGCGGGTATTTATTTACAATATCAGCAGCTGTTGTTCCTGCTCCCTGGTTCATCCGCATATCAAGCCCTGATTCAAACCTGTAGGAGAAACCTCTTTCCGGATCATCAAACTGCCTGGAAGAAACCCCCAGGTCAGCCAGCAAACCATTGATTGAATTCACACCGTGGTAAAGGAGGTTGTTCCTTAGAAAACGGAAATTCTGGTTTACAAACAGAAACCGGTCATCAACCGGTTTATTTATTTCAGCCTTTTCATCCTGATCGAAAGCTATCAGCTTTCCTTTGTCAAGATGCTTCAATATTTCCTTTGAATGACCGCCACCTCCGAATGTTACATCAACATAAATCCCGTCAGGCTGAATGTTCAGCCCGTTAATACATTCATTCAGCAATGCAGGGACATGGTATATCATCATAATTCTTCTTCAGGTAATTTACCTCCCATAAGTTTTTCAGCCAGGTCAGCAAAATCATCCACCGGCATATCTATTTTATCATATTTCTCACTTGCCCATACCTCTATCCTTCCATCCTGACCTGCGAGTATTACTTCCTTTTTAATACCCGCTATTTCAAGCAGCCTTCGCGGGATCAGCAAACGATTACTGCTGTCAAGAATCAGCTCTGCCGTTCCCTTAAAGAAATTACGTAAAAACATGTTATGCTCCCTGTTGTAAGGGTTTATACTGCTGCGGATCTTATTCATTTGCTCTTCCCAGTCACCGGCAGTATATAAAACCAGGCACTGTTCAAAGATGTCGCGCCTTATTACAAAATGATCTAGTGAAGTTGATTGCATCTGCTTTTTGAACGCAGACGGGAAAATCAGCCTCCCCTTGGCATCAATCTTGCAACTATAATCACCTATAAATGTGGCCATATAAAAAAAAGGTTTGAGGGTAAAATTAAGAAAAATTCACCACTTTATCCCACTTTACTCCATTTTTTTACACTTTGTTAATAACTTTTCACATTTTTTCTGTGATTGTTTATGCCCGTAACTGAAGCCCTGAGGCGTTTAAGTGTGAGTTTCGTATATCCTGATTTGAGGTTTTTTGATTAAATTTGCAATGCCAAATATAATTAGTCAGGGGGTAACTAAATGGATGAGAATAAAGTATCCGGTGAGACCAGGATAGACATAAAAGATATATTCATGGACAAAAATCCGGGGCTTGCAAGATTAATACCAGGTTTTATTATCAGGTACCTGAAAAGGGTAATCCACGAGGATGAACTCAATGATTTCATGTCGAAATACGGTGACCTCAATAATATTGAACTGGTTAAAGCCGGCCTGGTATACCTTGGGATAAATTATGAGGTCCATAATAAACACAATATACCGGGTGAGGGACGTTATGTATTTGTTTCGAACCATCCACTTGGGGGACTTGACGGGCTTGTTTTTATGACCGAATTATCGAAATATTTTGATGATATAAAATTTCCTGTTAACGACATCCTGATGAATATCGGGAACATGTCGGGAATATTTCTGCCAATCAACAAGCACGGAAGCCAGGCAAGGGAATCTGCAAGAGAGATTGAGGAAGCATACGCTTCTGATTCCCAGATACTATATTTCCCTGCCGGCTTATGTTCAAGGAAGAAACATGGTAAAATAAAGGATCTTCAATGGCAGAAGAATTTTCTTGTCAAAGCGATAAAGCATAAACGCGATATTGCCCCGGTATATTTTTCAGGAAGAAATTCAAACTGGTTTTATAATCTATCGAATTTCAGGAAAGCAATTGGAATTAAATCAAATATTGAAATGCTCTATTTACCCGATGAAATGTTTCAGCAGAAGGACAAAGATCTCCACATCGTCTTTGGTGAACGCATACCATGGGAAAGATTTGATAAGTCTAAAACACCACTTGAGTGGGCGGAGTGGATTCAAGGTAAATCATATGAACTGGCTGAAGTGATTCAATAATGAATAATTTTATTATTTTTGAATTGAAGGTTTCGTCCGTTTTATTTAAATAGTCTAAGATTTATTTGGTCAAAACAGAAAAGTATGAAGAAAATTGTAGATGGAATACCAATGCATGAGATTGAAAAGGAGCTGACCGAAGACAAGCTTTTGCGAAAGACGAATAATGCAAATAACGAGGTATATGTTTTTACAAGCCATGATTCCCCTAAGCTTATGCACGAGGTAGGTAGGCTCAGGGAACTTACGTTCAGGGGTGCTGGTGGCGGAACGGGAAAAGCAATTGACCTGGACGAATACGACTATTCTGAAGAATCCCCTCATCAGCAGTTGATTGTCTGGGATCCTGAAAACAAGGATATTATTGGAGGATACAGGTTTTTTATTCATGATAACAGCAAGAAGAAAGTTGATCCTTCAGATATGGCATCTTATGAATACTTCAATTTTTCGGATAAATTCACGAAAGAATTCCTCCCAAACCTGATGGAGCTTGGTAGATCTTTCGTACAGCCCGATTACCAGTCAAAGGCAAAGGGCAGAAAAAGCCTGTTTGCACTTGATAATCTATGGGATGGATTGGGAGCAATAGTAATTGAGAATCCATCGGTAAGGTATTTATTTGGCAAGGTAACCATGTATCCTCATTTTCATATCCATGCCCGAAGCATGATAATATATTTCATGAAGAAGCATTTCAGTGATCCCGACAACCTGGTGGTACCAAAAAGAGATATTTCGCTGAATATTGACGAGGAGCTTATGAAAAATATTTTTACGGCTGACAACTATAAAGATGACTACAAGATGCTGTCACAGGAAGTGAGGAAAATAGGAGAGACTATACCTCCGCTTATTAATGCTTATATGAACCTGTCTCCTACAATGCGTACATTCGGAACCATACATAATGAAAGCTTTGGAAATGTAAATGAAACAGGTATCATGATCACCATTAAAGACATGTATGTTGAGAAAATCAACCGTCATCTTGCCTCCTACAGGGAAGATTATGACATAAGTAATTAATATGCCCTTGTGTCCTTTTTTTCTATGTAATTAATAAAAGACTGGTTAACTACTTTATTGCCGCCGGGTGTGGGATAATTGCCTGTAAAGTACCAATCGCCAAGATGCCCGGGGCATGCTTCATGGAGTCCCTCAATAGACTGGTATATTATTTCTAGATCAGCATTTATTACGGGAAGTTTAAGCATACGTGCTATCTGTGACGATATTTCATCAGCGGAAAAAGGATCGTATATTTCTTTTACAACATTTATTATTTCATTCAGGGGCTTACGGTTCTCTTTCAGAGCTTTTTCATATACCTCACCTATTTTACCTTCCATACCTTTGGTTTTTAATAACTCAATTGCCGCCCTGAAAGCAATAAAGTCACCCATTTTAGCCATATCAATACCGTAGCAATCAGGATATCTTATCTGGGGTGATGAAGAGACTATTACAATTTTGCGAGGGTCCAGCCTGTCAAGTATTCGAACTATGCTTTTTTTAAGGGTTGTACCCCTGACTATTGAGTCATCCAGTACCACCATACTGTCAATTCCTCTTCTTATCACCCCGTAGGTAACATCATAGACATGGCCAACCAGGTCGTCGCGTGATTTATCTTCAGTAATAAATGTTCTCAGTTTTGCATCTTTCACAGCCAGTTTTTCAATGCGGGGCCTTGATGAAAGTATTATTTCCAGTTCTTTATCTGACAATTCGTTACCCTTTTCCCTGATAAGTTTAACCTTATGATCCCTAAGATAATCCTCCAAGCCTTTTATTAACCCGTAAAAAGCACTTTCAGCCGTATTCGGTATATAAGAAAATACTGTATTTTCAAGATCAAAATCTATTACCTCCAGCACCCTTCCTGTGAGTTGTTCTCCCAGTTTCTTTCTCTCCCTGTATATTGATTTATCTGTTCCCCTGGAAAAATAGATACGTTCAAAAGAGCACTTTTTCTCTATTTCCGGCTCGCGTATCATTTCAATTTTAGCTTCTCCTGAGGATTTTGCAGTAAGGGCATAGCCTGGTTGCAGTTCTTTAACCTGGTCAGTTTTGAGGTTAAATAATGTTTGAATTACCGGTCGCTCCGAGGCCACCACAATCACCTCATCATCAATATAATAAAATACAGGACGTATCCCCCAGGGGTCTCTGACAACAAAGACATCCCCATGTCCCAGCATGCCTGCCATGGCATAGCCACCATCCCATCTTTTACTGGCATTTCGCAGGACTTCAGCCACCTCAATATTTTTTTCTATCAAAGGAGAAATTTCCTTTTTTTCCAGTCCTTTTGCACGGTACTTCATGAATAGCGATTCCACTTCCTCATCAAGGAAATGTCCAACATTCTCAAGTATGGTTACCGTATCAGAAAAATCGGTTGGGTGCTGGCCTATATCAACCAGTGATCCGAAGATATCGTTTACATTTGTCAGGTTAAAATTTCCTGCCAGTACGAGATTTCTGGACCTCCAGTTATTTAATCTCATCACCGGGTGAACATTTTCAATATTGTTGAGACCATAGGTTCCGTACCTGACATGCCCGACATAAATATCTGAGGCATAAGGAAGATTTTGTCTCAGGGAGTTATATTCTATTTTATCAGGCTGCTCAAATCCCAGCTTCCTTACGTCATTATAGATGGTGTCAAATATTTCCCTTATAGGGTTGCTTCCGTTTGACCTGTGCCTGAAAAAATATTTTTCACCGGGTTTGACTCCTTTCTTCAAACCGGCAATTCCTGCACCATCCTGACCCCTGTTATGTTGTTTCTCAAGCATCAGGTACATCTTCTGCAGGCCATAATCCCATCTCCCATATTTCTCAATAAAATATTCCAGCGGCTTAAGCAACTTTATCATTGCTATGCCACACTCATGTTTAATCTGATCACTCATAATTTACTGATCCAGGTCGGGATAAGTTATAATATCTGTTACTATGTAAGCATTTGGGAATTTCCGCTTCACCATTTTGAAATCGGGATATGCATCATGCTTTGTACGGTAGTCACCCACCCGCACTTTAAAATAATTGGGTGGATCAAACCTCAGATATGATTGTATACCGGGAAATCCAGAAATAAACTCAGCTTTTGTTTCGTTTGCATCCTCTCTGGCATTACGTCCTGAACCCCTGTAAATCTGTATCCGGTAGCCATTTATACCATCAGTTTCGGCATTTGCCATTATATGTCTGCTTAGCAGTGAATCGACGCGTATATCCTGGTTTATTTCCACGCGACCCGCCCGGTAACTACCGCTTCCGTTAATAAGTTCCTCTGCCTTTATCAGTTTTTGTGCCTGAATGCTGCTGCATAATGCAAAAAGGGCTATAAGTAGGATATATCTTTTCATGCCATAAAAATAGTAAATTATCTCCTTTTATTGTTTCTCAAGCTCCTCAGCCAGTTCTTCAGTCATTTCGAGATTATGAAATACGTTCTGTACATCATCATCATCCTCAAGGGTATCTACCAGTTTGAGTACTTTCCCTGCACCTGCAAGGTCAAGTTCTTTGGTGTCATTAGGAATCCTCTGGAGGTCGGCACTTACAGGTTCCACACCCTTCTCTTCCAGCTTCTTATTAAGGTTACCAAAATCTTCCATTGCACAGGTCACTGTTATCATATCATCATCTGTTTCAATATCTTCTGCTCCACCGTCAATTAACTCTAGCTCAAATTCATCCATATCAATTTCATCATTTTTCCTGACTGTAAATATTCCTTTCCTGTCAAAAAGGAAACTTAATGAGCCATGAGTACCGAGATTTCCTCCGAATTTATTGAATACTGACCTGACATTTGCAATTGTACGGTTATTATTGTCGGAAAGGCACTCCACGAAAACTGCTATCCCATTTGGAGCGTATCCTTCAAATGTTATCTCTTCGTACCTTGTCGCATCGTCTCCTGTAGCTTTTTTTATAGCCCTTTCAATATTATCCTTGGGCATATTGGCTCCTTTTGCATTTTGAACAGCCAGGCGCAGCCTGGGATTCGCTTCCGGATCACCTCCGCCTTCCCTGGCAGCTATGGTAATTTCTTTAATCAAACGGGTAAACATTCTGCCTCTTTTAGCATCATTGGCACCCTTTCTCCTCTTAATGGTCGACCATTTGCTATGTCCTGACATAATTATCTTATTTATATTTCAAATGCAAAAATACGAAAAACACCGGTTTCTCAACCGGTGTCATGAAAACAAAAATGATGGGTTGTTATATCAACATAAGAGATGCCCAATTTGGGTGTCTTTACAGATTACTGATTGCCATTTGGTATTACATATTCTCCTTTTTCAACCAGTACGGCATGGTAAAGAGAAGCAAAGGTTGAGCTGATCCATATAGCCGAAATAAATACTCCGAAAATAAGTACAATAAGCCCGGCAATAATTAGGAAAAAGGCCAGGATTCCCATCCAGAAGATCCTCCATCCATGACCTTTTGTTAATCTCCAGCTCTCCTCAACAGCCTTCACGGGATCAAGCTTCTTATCCATAACAAGAAAAGGAACAAAAGCCAGCCGGCAGGCAAAAACAATGCCCGGGATGATAAGGAAGAAAAAACCAAATACAATAATTGCTCCACTGAGAAGTGAGGCAAGAACAACGTCCAGGTAGTTTTTAAACGAGTCAAACATATCTACTACTTCAAAATGATCATTCCGGGCTGCTTTCAGGTAAACAAGTTTTGACCCGTATTCTAACGGTGATAATACAAATAAAGAATAGGCCAGAGCGAATATCTGGGCAAAAATCATTGCCACAGCTACAATACCCCATTTATCGGGATGGATATCAGAAACATTGGAAAAGATACCAAGAGGTATACTTGCCACAAAGATAATCAATGCTACCAGGAATAATGAGATGAAGTTTTTCTTCATCACTCTCCAGCCATGTCGGTACGCTGAACCTGCCTTCGGTAATAATTCTGTTATTTTTTCCATGATTTTATTTTTTGATTTCTACTTCAAATATATATATGTAATACAGCCAAAGTCAATCCGCCAAAAGTAGGATTTGTTTATTATCCAACTTTGGTATGATAAGGTCTTAGTAAATTATTTTGTCTTGAAGCAAGTAATTTGTTTCATTTGTAATAAATATTATCTGATGATCAGACTGGCTGTTTTTGTTGTCATTGTTGTCGCTGTTTCAGGAGGAGTGTACAGTCTGATACTTTTATCCCGACTCAGGAAAATATACCGGGTTGATTACCTGAACAGTTTTTTCTATTATAAAATACTTCATTTTGTCTTTGGAGTTTACGGCATACTCGGTGGTATAGCAATAAGAGAAATCCTACTTAAGTATGACATTAAAATTGCAGAGATAGAATCAATTGCTGCTGTTATACCTTTTTTCGGTGTCCCTTTTATAATTGCAGCATGGTATATCCTTATTAAAGCATCAAATGAGCTTATTTCGAGAAAGGTAAGCCAGTCAGTTGCCATTATATTCTTTACACTGGCCACGGCCTCTTTCCTTATTTACGGACTGATACTTAGAAATATGCCCGAAAACGCGGGTTTGAACAGTGTTGACCTGAGCCAGTTAGTCAGGATAGTACTTTATTCAATTGACCTGCTTGTCAAGATATATATCCTTGTTATACTTATATACAGAGCTGTCAGGACCAGTAACAATGAAAAAAGGATACTGCTGGTAAGGTTTGGATTTATTCTCGCAGGTATTGCCTTGCTGAATGCTATTGCATTGCATTTTGCTTACTGGAGTGTATATGTTGGTTTATATTTCCTTTTATTCTATTTCTGTTCCGACCTGGCTTTGATAATATTACTGAAATCCTACCTGAAAAGAAATGCTAATGAATTCATTGATCTCACTGATTCACTTGAGGATCTTTACCAGCAATATGGCATATCAAACAGGGAGAAACAGATAATTACAGAGATATGCAGGGGCAAGACAAACCAGGAGATAGCCGATGAGCTGTTTATTTCCCTTCAGACCGTCAAAGACCATACATATAATATATTCAGGAAAGTCAATGTACGAAACAGGGTGCAATTGACTCAGGTCTTTTCTCATTTAACGTTATAAACGTAGAGTCGTACAAATTGGACGTTTCTACTAAAACAAAATGCAAACAGGGGAAGGTGCTTCTGTGGTATCTATCGGTTCCATACGACCAGTGAAACTGTCACGTTTGAACGACACTATGTTATTTGAATTCTGGTTGGCCACCAGCATGTAGTTTTCACCGGGTGACAGGGCGAAATTTCGGGGCCATTCTCCGCAGGTGGACTGGTGTACGATTAGCTTTAGTGTCCCATCATGCTGATCTGTCTCAAAAATGGCAATGCTGTTGTGCCCCCGGTTAGAAGCATAAACAAACTTTCCATCGGATGAAACATGAATATCTGCACAGGCATTAGTTCCAGTATAATCTTTCGGCAGGGTTGTAAATGATGGCCCTTTTTCAAATGTTCCTCCCCCAGTTCTTTTAACAAGCGTCACGGTACTGTTCAGCTCATTTACCACGTAGATCCAAATACCATTGGGGTGGAATGCCAGGTGGCGGGGTCCCGCTCCGGGATCCATACCAAGCTTTTGTTGCTCTTCAGGCAACAGCTTTTCATGCAGGGTATCCAGATCTGAGAACCACAGCTCGTTTGTACCCAGGTCTACCGAGATTACCCGCGAGGTTCCTGGTTCAAACCAGGCGGAATGGGCATGCGGACTTTTTTGCCTGCTGGTTGTGCCACTTCCTGTATGCTTCTGAACATCAAGCAACACACTTAGTACACCGGTGCTATCCAGTTTCAGCAAGCCAATGGTGCCACTTGAATAGTTGGCAGATAATACATAGCCATCTTCATTAATAGCTACAAAACACGGATGTGCACCGCCTGAAGGGCTCCGGCTGGTTCTTACCAAGCTGTCACCCCGAGTCCGGAACGATTCAACTGTTCCTTCCGGACTTTTCTCATTCACTGCCAGCAGGAAGTCCCTGCTGGCGCTAAATGCCAGGAATGATGGATTTTCTGTCTCTGCTGCCAGGTTAATCCGTTCAAGTCGGCCGTCGTTGTGCAACAGGAACTTATAAATCCCCCGGCTTCCTGACCCGGTATAAGTGCCAACGTAAAATGAAACAGTAGATACGCCTGCTGAATTGTTTTCTAAACTGTTGTGACAACCGTATAGGATCAGTAGTGAAAGTATAAGGATCAGATGTTTCATAAGATGTTTATCTATAAAGTAATTACAAAATTAAATTTTTACTTATAATATTAATGTATGTGTTTCGTAGAGACTTCGTATAGACGCCTAAATTGGGCGTCTTTACATTTATTTTTTGCATCTTTACATAAGGAAAGAAATAAATATGCACAGGAACTTGTTCATAATTTTCTTAGTGGCCTTGTCAATTGTCCTTATCATGGTATCATGCCGCAAAAAGCCCTCCAATGGTAATGAAGGAATAGATTTTTCGGAATGTGTCATAAGTGGCTCCGCTAATACATTCGATATAGTTACTTTCAATATCCAGGAATATCCCAGATATGATGAAGAAACAGCAGAGGTGGTGGCTGAGCTGATAAAGGAAATGAATGTTGATATTATTGCCCTGCAGGAGATAAGCTCAGAAGCAGAGTTTGATAAGCTTGTTGAAAGACTCATTGGATGGGAAGGAGAATATTACCCGATTAACAATTCCGTTTGGAACCTGGCATTTCTTTACAAGGTATCGGAGATTAGTCTTAATGAGGCTGAAAGTAAAATAATATTCGAGGATGATTACTGGTCATTCCCCCGGCCACCTTTTGAAATACATGTAACACATATACCGACAGGTATAGATGCAATAATGATAAACAACCACCTTAAATGCTGTGAAGGCACTGAAAACGAAGACCGGAGAAGAAATGCCACTGACTCTTTATATAAATATATATCAAATAATTACCCGGATGAGCCGGTTATTGTTCTTGGAGACCTCAATGATGAAATAAATGGGACAACCTACGAGACCAACGTGTTCTGGACCATGGTAAATGATCCTGATAATTTTATGTTCACAGACATGACTATTGCCCGTGGTAGTGTTGCATGGTGGTCATACCCCTCATGGCCAAGCCATATAGATCATATATGTGTAACGGACGAATTGTATGCAAATATTGACACTTCAATCGTTAACAGGCCTGACCGGTGTTTTACCGACTACCAGGAAGTTATATCCGATCACCGCCCGGTATATCTCAGGCTTAAATAAAGATATAAATCATTTCTTATTATCTTTATCCGCTAAAAACGTTCCCGGAAAACCATATCTGGCATGAGGAAACATGTAATAAATGCTGCAACAGGAATTATTATTGGAGGATTCTTCCTTTTCCTTACTCTTAAGAACAAACCCCTGGACGATATATTTGAACTTCTGTTAACAGCCAGGATCAACTGGATATTATTAAGCATTTTATTCCTGTTAATTATGTTCTTTTTCAGGGCTTACAGGTGGAAATTGCTAATGGAAAACAATGGCAACTTTCCTCAAATTAAGAATGTATCCTATTCCTTGCTCCTGGGATTTTTCATAAACAGCTTCACACCAAAGCTGGGTGAGATAATCAGGTGTACATCATTACAAAAATCATCAGGTATACCTGTTTCAAAAAGCCTTGGTACTGTAATATCTGAACGGATATATGACCTGATTGTACTTATACTGGCAATAGCAGTTATAATCCTTCTTGAATTCGGAAGATTGCGTGAATTGATTAAAACGGCTGTTTACAGTATTAAAAAATCAGTCTCAGCGAATTTACTGAACCTTGGTTTAATCTTACTGGGGCTGGTACTGGTTATTGCTGCCCTGATCCTGATATTCAGGCATTATAAGCTTCTACATAAAATCAGGTCTTTTCTGAAGGAGTTCTGGGCAACCTTAGGAAATACATTCAGGATAAAGTCGTACCGCATATTTGCACTCCAAACAGTTATGGTTTGGTTTCTTATGATTTTAATGAATTATTGCTGCCTGAGGTCATTACCTTCAACTGAGAACCTCAACCTGTATTTCGCTTTTGTGGTCCTTTTCGTGGGAACTATTGGATGGGCTATCCCCAGCCCCGGAGGAATAGGGACCACACACTTCTTTGTCTTACAGCTCTTCCTCCTGTTTAACCTGAGTGAAGAAACAGGCATAACCTATGGAATACTGGTAAACGGAATTACAGTATTATTTACTATTGCAGGCGGACTGCTCGCAATTATAATAGTGAACTCATTCAAACTTATGAAACAGGTTAAATGAATATAAATATGAATAAGATTATTACACCCATTATGCTGGTAGTATTACTGACTACCCTGGTCAGCTCCTGTACCCAGAAAAATGATGATAACAGCATTTCATTTGACCCCGCTGAACTGGTAAACCCGCTTATGGGGACCGACTCTGAGTTCAAACTGTCAAACGGGAATACATATCCTGCCATAGCAATGCCGTGGGGAATGAATTTCTGGACTCCCCAGACAGGTGAAATGGGTAATGGCTGGGGATATACATACGATGCCTATAAAATACGGGGTATTAAACAGACCCACCAGCCAAGCCCGTGGATTAACGACTATGCAGCCTTTTCTTTAATGCCCATAACCGGCGAGATAAGATTTGACGGTGAAGACCGGGCTTCCTGGTTCTCACATAAGGCAGAAACAGCAAAACCATATTACTATAGTGTATATCTGGCCGATCATGACGTAACTGCTGAAATAACACCAACGGAAAGGGCTGCAATCTTCAGGTTTACATTTCCTGAAAATGATTCCTCATGGATCCTGGTTGATGGTTTTTACAGAGGCTCTATGGTGAAAATATTATCAGACGAGCGCAAAATAATCGGTTACTGCAGGAACAACAGCGGAGGTGTCCCTGATAATTTTTATAACTATTTTGTAATAGAATTTGATAAGGACTTTGATTATACACACACATGGCTTAATAAAGAGCTTCAGGCTAATATCCTAGAAGCCGAGGGCTTTCATGCAGGGGCCATTATAGGTTTCAAAACAGGAAAAGATGAAATTGTATATGCCCGCGTGGCTTCATCATTTATCAGCCCCGAACAAGCTGAAAGGAATCTTGAAAATGAGATTGGCACAAAGTCATTTGATACTGTAATGAAAGAGGCAAAGGAAGCCTGGAACAGGGAACTTGGAAGGATCAGGGTTGAAAGTGATGATAACGATAAAATAAGGACTTTCTATTCCTGCTTCTACAGGCTGCTGCTTTTCCCGCGAAAATTCTACGAGATAAACGCTGAAGGAGAAATTGTTCATTATAGCCCATATAACGGTGAGATATTACCCGGGTATATGTTCACTGATAATGGTTTCTGGGACACGTTCAGAGCTGTGTTTCCCTTCTTTACTCTTATGTATCCTGAACTTGACAGTCATATCATGAGTGGCCTGGTAAATACATATCTCGAAAGTGGCTGGCTTCCTGAATGGGCAAGCCCCGGGCACAGAAATTGTATGATAGGCTCAAACTCGGCTTCACTGGTTGCTGACAGCTACCTGAAAGGAATCAGGGGATATGATATCGAAACACTGTACGAGGCAATGATCAAAAACACTAAAGGACATGGTCCTGTGCATTCTGTGGGAAGGTATGGAGCTGAATATTATAATAAACTTGGGTATATACCATATGATGTGGGTATCAGGGAAAACACGGCACGTACACTGGAATATGCCTATGCTGATCATTGTATCTGGAAGCTGGGTCAGGAACTGGGCAGGCCCGAAGAAGAACTGGAATTATATAAAGAGAGGGCATATAATTTTGTAAATGTATTCGACCCCGGGAGGAAACTAATGCGGGGGAAAAATCTCGATGGCAGTTTTCAATCACCTTTCAGCCCATACAAATGGGGTGATGCCTTTACTGAAGGGAACAGCTGGCATTATACCTGGAGTGTATTTCATGATATTGACAGCCTGGTAAGCCTCATGGGAGGGAATGACCAGTTTGTAGCAAAGCTTGACTCAGTTTTTGAGGTTCCTCCTGTATTCGATTATTCGTATTACGGTATCGTAATTCATGAAATTAGAGAAATGCAGATGGCCGGAATGGGCAATTATGCCCACGGTAATCAGCCGATCCAGCATATGATATACCTGTATAACTACGCGGGAGCACCATGGAAAACACAGTACAGGGTACGCCAGGTTATGGACAGGCTCTATAATTATACCCCAGATGGATACTGTGGTGATGAAGATAACGGGCAGACATCAGCATGGTATGTCTTCAGTGCAATGGGATTCTATCCTGTATGCCCCGGAACAGACCAGTATGTTATCGGGTCACCATTGTTTGATAAGATGACTATTGAAATGCCGGAAGGAAACACCCTTGAGATTCTTGCAGAAGGAAATGGCAGCAAATCTTATTACATTGAAAATATCACCCTTAACGGGAAGACCGTAAATTATAATTATTTTACACACGATGCCCTCCAGCAAGGTGGTAAAATAATATTCACAATGTCCGAAGAATCCAATAAGAAAAGGTGTACCGAACCTGAATCGTACCCTTATTCAATGTCAGGGGAATAGATAATAATCTGTTAAATTCAATTCCTTTATTGAATTAATATTTTGCATACCTTTGAAATGCTGCATTTCATTTTGTGTTTTCATTAATTTGATTTCTGAGGAATTGACGAAGAAATTCATGAATAAATATAGAATTGGACCTATCCGATTGCAAAAATGGGATTATGGTTGGAGGGGTAAATATTTTATCACCATCTGTACCAGGGATAGGAAAAATTTTTTGGGGGATATTTATAATTACGACATTTATTTATCCAAAATAGGCAGAATTGCCCAACAATTCATATTATCCATTCATGATCATTTCCCATTTGCAATTATTGACACATATGTAATAATGCCGAATCATATTCATTGTATTTTGGTTTTGAATAAACCGTATATATTCATTGATGTTGATGATCACCCTGATATAAATGTAGTAGAATCAAGGCAATGCCTTGATTCTACCAAATTATCCACAAAACCTACATCATTCACAGAAATAAAATCACACCCAAAATCCGTAAAAACAATACATAACATACCCAAAAAACCAATATTAACACCTGGCCAAAAACGATTTCAAAACCAGGGTAAAAATACCGTTTCATCAATTATTGGTTCATATAAATCAATCGTTACAAGAAATGCCAGAAAAATCGATCCAACATTTGGATGGCAATCGGGATTCTACGACAGAATCCTATTTACCAATAAACAATTGTTAAGGGTAAGAAAATATATCAATGAAAATCCGATAATATGGGTCAGGGATAGAAATTCATAATACGTTTTGTATTTTTGCAGCCTGAACAAAATCATTGTATAAGAGGTTTTATAACAAATGCCCCGCAAATTATACATAGAAACATATGGATGTCAGATGAATGTTGCTGACAGTGAGGTAGTGGTATCCATACTTAAGGATGATGGGGTTTTGATAACCGACAGGATGGATGATGCCGACCTGATACTGGTAAATACATGCTCTGTACGAGATAATGCAGAACAGAGGGTATGGGGCCGGCTTGACGTGTTCAAACATCATAAAAGGAAAAACCCGGGAACGCTTGTGGGTGTGATCGGTTGCATGGCGGAAAGACTGAAGGAACAACTCCTTGTTACCGATAAAATGGTGGATATAGTTGTCGGGCCCGATGCCTACAGGGACCTGCCAAGATTAATCAGCGAAGCATCCCAGGGGCATGAGGCAGTTAACGTTCTTCTTTCCCGGGAAGAAACCTATGCAGATATCTCACCGATTAGACTGGACAGGAATGGGGTATCCTCATTTGTATCAATAATGAGGGGATGCAATAATATGTGTGCCTATTGCGTGGTACCCTATGTCAGGGGAGCAGAGCGCAGCCGTGACCCTGAAACCATTTTAAATGAAGTAAGGGAACTATTCGATAACGGTTACAGGGAAGTTACCCTGCTGGGTCAAAACGTTGATTCATATTCATGGGCAGATAATGAAATTAAGACAGGCTTCGCTGAACTGCTGGAATTAACAGCAAGGGTTAACCCCCTGCTGCGAGTCCGTTTTTCTACATCACATCCAAAAGATATGTCGGATGATGTGCTGAGGGTTATGTCACGTTACGATAATATCTGCAAACATATACACCTCCCTGCCCAGAGCGGCAGCAGCCGAATCCTGGAATTAATGAACCGGAAATATGACAGGGAATGGTACATGGAAAGGATAAAAGCTATAAGAAACATCCTCCCCGTGTGTTCTGTTTCATCCGATATGATAGCTGGCTTCTGTACAGAAACAGAGGAAGATCATGAAGCCAGCCTGGGCCTTATGAAATGGGCTGAATATGATTTTGCGTATATGTTTAAATATAATGAAAGACCTGATACAAAAGCTGCAAGAAAATACCCTGATGATGTTCCGGATAAAGTTAAGACAAGGCGGTTGAATGAAATAATTGAACTTCAAAACAAATTATCACTGGAGAGCAAGAAAAAGGATATTGGTAATGTATACGATGTGCTGGTGGAAGGCTTTTCAAAAAAATCACCTGATGACCTTTCCGGCAGGACTTCCCAGAATAAGGTGGTGGTGTTCCCCCGGGGTAAATACAAATCCGGGGATTATGTAAAGATCAAGATAATTGATTGTACCGCGGCAACACTTATAGGCACACCTGTGGATTAAAAAATATGTAATTGCCTGATCGAGCTTCTCCTTTCTGTATTCTAAAAATTGAATACGAAATCAAGGAAGGGAACACCGATAAACAGTGCTTTCGCAATATCAGGATTATTTATGAATGCCAGATCAACAGATATATTATCTCCAAGGAATCTTATACCATATGAAAATATACCGTAATACGAACCGTCTTCCCCAACTTCAGGTATCAGCCAGTTCTCGCTTACAAACCCTATGCGCCTGGAGGCCCTTACCATCCCTGAAATGGAGATTACCGGCTTACTGCTGAACTCCTTTTCAAAGAATCCCCAGCCCAGGCCGGCCGTCAGGTTATTATTATCATTACCGTATGTTGCAAATGCATTCAGTGTACCGAGTCCTCCGAAATCATCGATTGTTTTAATTGTGTTTGCGTACAGGATATTCCCCCCAGCATACAGGTTGTCAGCAACTTTGAACGATGCTTTTGGATTGAGATAAAAGGCATAAGGGCCATCTCCTCCTGCAAAAATGGAGAATATCTCAAAACCGCCTGAAAGGCTTAAGTAATCTGTGAATGCATAACTGAAGGAATTAAAGAAGAGCCATGTGTTCTGATAATAAGCCGAACCCTTATCAGGCGCTATTGCCGAGCTTCCAATCAGGTATTTGCCCGGATTGGGATTGGGAAACCAGCCCTTGCCCGCATCACTCTCCGTAAGCAAGGTCATCTGCTCGATATTAGACCTCTGTATAGTTACCCGCCCCATGGATGTAGTTTCCACAACGATCTGCTGACTATTCTCTGACACAATCTTGCCGGTGATCGATCCCCCGTCTTTTAGCTTAATCATATATTCCTTCGAGACCTGTATATCAGTCTGTGCATAAATGGAAGGTGGTATTAAGCACATTAATAGAATGGCAACTGGAATAATTGCCAGTTTAGCTTTGTTTTTTCTTGATAAGAAGTCGTTCATGGTTACAAGTATTATTTTATATTATTTCAATCAAATCAAATTTAGTAATAATATTTTAATTGTGATGAACAATAATGTTAATACATGTAGGCATGGTGTCATCCACATGCAGCTTCAGGATCAATAAATCAAATATTATCTGTCCCGGGAACTTTTTTTATTGCAAGGTGCAATTCATCCAACTGCCCCTTTGAAATTGCAGAAGGTGAATCTATCATTACATCCCTTCCCGCGTTATTTTTCGGGAAAGCAATAAAATCCCTTATTGTTTCAGAACCAGTGAAAAGAGCTACCCAACGGTCGAAACCGAAAGCAATACCTCCATGTGGTGGTGCACCATATCTGAAAGCATCCATCAGGAAACCAAACTGTGAATGGGCCTCCTCATCTGTAAATCCCAGCACTCTGAACATTCTCTTTTGTATTTCAGCATCATGTATTCTTATCGAACCTCCACCAATTTCAACACCATTGATCACCAGGTCATAAGAATTTGCCCGCACTTTGCCTGGATCTGATTCAAGCATATGAAGGTCTTCAGGTTTTGGTGATGTAAAAGGGTGGTGCATTGCATAATACCTGTTTGTCTCGTCATCCCATTCCAGCAAGGGAAAATCCACAACCCATAAAGCTTTGAACTGCTCAGTATCTCTCAAGCCCAGACTGTTGCCCATTTCCAGACGAAGTTCAGACAGTGCTCTAAGGGTATCCATCCGTTCACCGGCAAGTATAAGAAGCAGGTCGCCCGGTCGGGCGGTCATGATTTCAGTCCATTGCTTCAGATCATCAGGACTAAAAAATTTGTCAACAGATGATTTGAATGAGCCATCTTTATTATATTTTACGTATACCAGTCCTTGGGCACCAATCTGAGGCTTTCTCACAAAATCAGTAAGCTTATCAAGCTCCTTCCGTGAATAATCAGAACAACCTTTAGCAACTATACCTCCAATATATTCTGATTTATCAAATACATTGAATCCCTTTCCTTTGGCTGTATCACGTATTTCCGTGATTTTCATCCCGAATCTAAGATCAGGTTTATCTGTCCCATATTCTGAGAAAGCCTGTTCGTATGTCATACGAATAAATTTCTCCTTCACATCAATATTCTTTACTGCTTTGAACAGATGAACAGCCAGTCCTTCAAAAGCATTCAGGACATCATCCTGTTCAACAAAAGACATCTCACAATCTATCTGGGTAAACTCTGGCTGCCGGTCAGCACGGAGATCCTCATCCCGGAAGCACCTGACAATTTGAAAATACTTATCGAACCCTGATATCATTAACAGTTGTTTAAAGGTCTGGGGTGATTGAGGCAGTGCATAAAAGCATCCCGGATGCACCCTTGAGGGAACTACAAAGTCACGTGCCCCCTCGGGTGTTGATTTAATAAGCACAGGAGTCTCTATTTCAATAAAGCCCTGTGCATCCAGGTATTTTCTAACCTCCTGGGCAACCCTGTGCCGGTGAATTATATTCTGTTTAACAGGTTCGCGTCTGAGATCAAGATACCTGTATTTCATCCTTAATTCATCACCCCCATCGGTATCATTTTCTATGGTGAAGGGAGGCAGATCACTGGTATTAAGTACATCAAGGCTTTCTACAATTATTTCAATATCACCGGTAGGCATCTTTGGATTCTTATTGCTTCTTTCTTCAACTATACCTTCAGCACGGATGACATATTCTCTCCCCAGCTTTCTCGCTTCAGCGCATAACTGAGGTTTTATTTCCATATTGAAGACCAGCTGGGTTTTGCCATACCTGTCACGCAGGTCAATAAACGTCATTCCGCCCAGGTCGCGTGATTTATGGACCCAGCCACTTAATACAACCTTTTCACCCTGGTTGGATAAAGTCAGTTCTCCGCAATTGTGTGTTCTGTACATAATGAGCCTGATAAATTTGAAACAAAAATAACCAAAACATCATTACACTGAAACGAATTACAGTCATCTGAGATATATTTCTGTTTTTATTACATTTACACAAACATCTCTCATAATAATGATGACAATAGAATTTTCGGATGAAACCTTTATGAAGGCCGCATTAACTGAGGCCGAAACAGCAAGGGATAAAGGAGAGGTGCCGGTTGGTGCCGTAGTGGTATGCAATAACAGGATTATAGCCAGGGCACATAACCTTACTGAAACACTCAATGATCCCACGGCCCATGCCGAAATGCAGGCAATAACTGCTGCAAACACATACCTTGGAGGTAAATACCTTGATAAATGCAGCCTTTATGTTACCCTTGAACCATGTACTATGTGTGCCGGGGCATTATTCTGGAGCCGGATAGGGAGACTGATATACGGAACCTCTGACGAAAAGAAAGGCTATTCTCTTAATAAAGACAGTGTGTTGCATAATAAAACCAGTGTACTACAAGGTGTTATGGAAAGAGAGTGCCGAAATATATTACAGGATTTTTTTAAAATGAAAAGACAGGATTTGTCTGACGAAATTAATTGATATCTTTAAAAAATAATTTAGGTTTGTAAAAATATTTTCCCGGATGACATTTGATAATAGCAAGACTATTATAGGCTTAAGAATCAGGTTATTCATAGCCACACTGATCATGCTTGTATATGTATATGTCGTGTATTTCGGGAAGCAGCTGCATTTTCCTGTATTTGGCATCCAGGAATTCTATGCCACGCTTATCCTTACAGCTGCATACATTATACTGGCTTTCCTGCCTCTTCTACTGAAATACAAATACATCTACTTCTCAGATGATGGTAAGAATATTATCTTCAGATACTACTCTGTAGGCCTTTTAAGCGGGAAAAAGAATTCGGTAGAAATTCCAAAAAATGAGTTTCTTGGCTATAAAATAACAAAACCCTTCCCGGTCCTGATAAAATCGATACAACTATATCGCCTGATGGGAAATAAAAAAGCAAGCTATTCTCCTGTTTATATCTCCTCGTTATCAAAATCAGAACTTAATAAAATAGCAGGGTCACTTGACAAATATATAAAACAGCATTAATCAGTTCTGACTTATGAGTTTAATCATTTTTTAACATTTTTGCTAATATCATATTTGAACCATTAATGAATCCTTTATAAAATCATCAAAATTTTCTAATAATGAATGTAGATATTGTTCTTAACAACCTCGAGAAGAAACACCCCGGCGAGGTTGAATACCTTCAGGCAGTCAGGGAAGTACTTGAATCAATTGAGGAAGTCTATAATGATAATCCACATTTCGAATCTGCCAATATCATTGAAAGGCTTATAGAGCCGGACAGGATCATCACATTTAAAGTACCATGGATGGATGACGAAGGTAAGGTACAGGTAAACCTCGGGTACCGTATACAGTTCAACAATGCCATAGGTGCATACAAGGGTGGCTTACGTTTCCACCCCAGTGTAAACCTCAGTATTCTGAAGTTCCTTGGCTTTGAACAAATCTTCAAGAACTCACTCACATCACTCCCCATGGGTGGTGGTAAAGGTGGCTCTGATTTTAATCCAAAAGGTAAATCGGATGCTGAGATTATGAAGTTCTGTCATTCATTCATGCTTGAACTATGGAACTATATTGGCCCTGAAATGGATGTCCCCGCCGGTGATATCGGAGTGGGTGGCCGTGAGATAGGGTTTCTTTTTGGTATGTACAAAAAATTGAAACGTGAACATTCAGGTGTGCTCACAGGAAAAGGTATAAACTGGGGTGGCTCACTTATACGACCTGAAGCCACAGGTTTTGGATGTGTATACTTTGCTAAGGAAATGCTTGCTCCCATAGGTGAAACATTCAAAGGCAAAACAGTGGCTGTATCAGGTTTTGGAAATGTAGCATGGGGCGCAGTCCAGAAAGTCATCGAGCTGGGCGGCAAAGTTGTAACACTTTCAGGACCTGATGGTTATGTTTATGATCCCGACGGAGTATCCGGTGATAAGATAGATTATATGCTGGAACTGAGAGCCTCAAATGAAGATATTGTTAAACCATATTCATATGAATTTCCGTCAGCACAGTTCCACGAAGGTAAACATCCCTGGGAAGTTAAAGTGGATATTGCACTCCCATGTGCTACCCAGAACGAACTGAATGCCGAAGACGCACAGAATCTTGTCAACAACGGATGCATTTGTGTATGTGAAGGAGCCAATATGCCCTGTACGCCTGAAGCGATTGAAATAATACAGAAAAATAAACTCCTATTTGCGCCGGGCAAGGCTGCCAATGCAGGTGGTGTGGCCACATCAGGACTTGAAATGTCGCAAAACTCAATGAAACTTCATTGGAGACGTATTGAGGTTGACGACAGGCTGCATGAAATAATGATCAATATCCATGAGGCATGTGTGAGATATGGAACTACTGAAAGCGGATATGTGGATTATGTTAAGGGAGCAAATATTGCTGGCTTCCTGAAAGTAGCCAATTCTATGCTGGACTACGGTATTTATTAAATACACCCCCATAGTATTATGTAAAGGCTGTTCAACTTATGAGCAGCCTTTCTTCTATCTTGTTTTTATGCATTTCAGCATATTCAAATTCACACCTATTTATTATCTTTGGTAAAATGTCTCATGCTGAAAATGAAAACAGATAAAGAACTGATCTGTACTATTGCCCTTGGCATGGTACCTGCCGTTGGTGATATAAATGCCAGAAAACTTATCAAACACCTGGGCTCTGCTGAAGCTGTTTTTAATGAATCATATCGTAACCTGATACGTATTCCCGGCATAGGTAAAACCATTGCATCCCACCTTTGCTCCCGGGAATTTATGGATAAAGCAGCCGAGGAGCTGGATTATATTCGTAAACACGATATAGGCGTTACATGTTATGATGAAAACGAATACCCGGAAAGGCTGAAAGAATGCCCTGACTCACCATTGCTCATATATTTCAAGGGTAATGCAAACCTTAATGATAAAAAGATTATCAGTGTTGTGGGTACAAGGAATATTACACGAAAAGGTAAAGATATATGTAAGACTATTATTAATAACCTTGCCAATGAATACCCTGAGCTGATAATCACCAGCGGGCTTGCTTACGGTGTTGACATTACTGCACATAAAGCTGCGTTGAAAGAAAACCTCAAAACACTGGCAATTCTGGGTCATGGTTTTAAAACACTATATCCTTCAGCCCATTTATCCATAGCAAAGCAAATAATATCACAGGGAGCACTTATTACAGATTTCCCTTCGTTTGAAGCTCCTGAAAGAAATAACTTTCTCAAGCGAAACAGGATCATAGCAGGTATATCTGATGCCACCCTGGTTATTGAATCAGGAAGAAAGGGAGGGGCTATGGTTACTGCCGATATTGCCATGTCGTATAACAGGGAAGTGATGGCAGTTCCCGGCAGTCCGGGTGACCGCTTATCTGAAGGATGTAATCTTCTTATCAAATCTAACAGGGCAGCTCTTATCGAATCAGCCGATGATGTAATTTATAACCTTAACTGGTTGAGATCCAAATCCGAAAACAAACAAAAGAAATTGTTCCCTGAGAACCTGAGCCCCCTTGAAGAAAAAATATTTGCATTATTCAATGAAAATGAAGAATTAGCATCAGATCAGATAAGCAGTTCTCTCGGCAAACCATTGCATCAGCTATCATCAGCCCTTTTAAAACTTGAATTTTCAGGTCATATAACAAGTATCCCGGGAAATATTTATCGTAGGAAAATCTGATTTGCTTTCACGAATGAATCATGACAAAAGTCATGTTACCGTGCATGTTTTATAACACATATGAATGTATTATAGTTTTGATTATCTATATATTGACATTTCATCCTGTATTTTATTTCTGAATATTTACAAAGAAGGTTTATACTGTAGGTTCTTTTAAAAATGAAATTTCTATTTTTAGCTTCTCTTAAATCTAAAAAACATTAATAAAAATAAAGACTATGGACCCAAGAGTTGAAAAATTTATGGCAGCTATCAAGGCTAAGAACCCGGGTGAAAACGAATTTCACCAGGCCGTACAGGAAGTTGCTGAATCACTAATCCCTTTCATTGAAGAAAATCCCAAGTATAAACATGCCAAGATCCTTGAAAGAATTGCAGAGCCCGAAAGGGTTATTCTTTTCAGGGTACCATGGCTTGATGACAAAGGAGAAATCCAGATTAACAAAGGATACCGTATCGAAATGAATAGTGCCATTGGCCCCTATAAAGGGGGTTTAAGGTTCCACCCTACTGTTAACCTGGGAATATTGAAGTTTCTTGCTTTTGAGCAGGTATTAAAAAACAGTCTGACAACGCTCCCTATGGGAGGAGGCAAAGGAGGATCAGATTTTGATCCCAAGGGTAAGTCTGATAACGAAGTAATGAGGTTCTGCCAGAGTTTCATGACAGAATTATCACGCCATATTGGTCCTAACACCGACGTGCCGGCAGGTGATATCGGTGTTGGCGGACGCGAAATAGGTTACCTGTTCGGACAGTATAAAAGGCTCAGGAATGAGTTCACCGGTGTCCTCACAGGGAAAGGCATAAACTGGGGTGGCTCAGTTATACGTCCTGAGGCAACCGGATATGGTGCAACCTATTTTGCCCAGAATATGCTTGAAACGAGAGGCGATACACTCAAAGGGAAAGTGGTGGCAATATCAGGTTCAGGTAATGTAGCACAGTATGCATGTGAAAAAGTTACCGAAATGGGAGGTAAGGTAGTAACACTTTCCGATTCATCAGGCTATATCTACGACCCGGCAGGCATAGATAAAGAAAAACTGGCATACGTGATGGAACTGAAGAACGTCAAACGCGGCAGGATAAAGGAATACGCCGAAAAATATGGCGTTGAATATTTCGAGGGTAAAAGGCCCTGGGGTGTTAAATGCGATGTTGCAATGCCTAATGCGACCGAAAATGAGATTAATGAAGAACAGGCAAAAACACTCATTAAGAATGGTTGCTACTGTGTTTCAGAGGGAGCTAATATGCCTTCCGCCCCGGAAGCTATTAATGCCTACCTGGAGGCCGGCATACTCTATGGCCCCGGGAAAGCAGCTAATGCAGGTGGTGTAGCAGTCTCAGGCCTTGAAATGACTCAGAACTCAATGCGCCTTTCATGGACACGTAAAGAAGTTGATGACAGGCTCCAGATGATCATGAAGAATATCCATGATACCTGTGTTAAATACGGAACACAAGAGGACGGTTATATTAATTATGTACAAGGAGCAAATATCGGAGGGTTCATTAAGGTGGCAGACTCTATGCTTGCTCAAGGAGTAGTCTAAGCAGTATACTGTTTTTATACCTATAGATAAAAAAGGGGCATTAACTTGTCTCCTTTTTTTTTGTTTTCTATGTTTGCAGCCTCATGTCATTAAAACAAGATGCAACTTATCGATAGTCATACGCACCTTTATTTACCTGAGTTTGATGATGACAGGGATGAGATCATAAGCAGGGCCCTTAATTGTAATGTTACAAAAATGCTCCTGCCAAATATTAACAAAGACTCTGTTGGTCCATTGCTGAGAATGGTGAGTAATTACCCGGGAATATGCTATCCCATGATAGGAATACACCCTACCAGTATAAGGGATGACTATAAAGAACAGCTTGAAGCAGTTAATAACAATCTCGGTAAGCATAAATTCATAGCAATAGGCGAAATAGGCATTGATCTTTACTGGGACAAAACATACCTCAGGGAACAGGAAGATGCATTCAAAGAACAGGTGAAAATTGCCGGAAGAGAGAACCTGCCTGTTGTTATACATTCGCGTGAAAGCCTGGAAAAAATTCTCACCTTGCTGGATGCTACAGGTTTACATGATCTTCGCGGAGTATTTCATGCTTTTACAGGCAGCATTGAACAGGCACACGAAATCATCAGCCGGGGTTTTCTCATAGGAATAGGAGGTATACTTACATTCAAAAATTCAGATCTTGATAAAACACTTGAATCAATCGACCTGGAAAAAATAATACTTGAAACTGATTCTCCTTACCTGGCTCCTGTACCAAAAAGGGGTAAACGCAACGAAAGCTCCTATATCAGGTTTATAGCAGAAAAACTGGGTGAAATAAAAAATCTGCCTGTTGAAGAAATTGCCAGGATAACCACATCAAATTGTATTAATTTGTTTAATTTGGACTAAAGTATTGTTTTGAAAGACATATCCTCAATACTTATCTTATACACAGGAGGCACTATAGGAATGGTACATGATCCTTCTTCAGGAGTGCTTGTCCCGTTCAACTTTAAGCATATTGAGCAACAGGTTCCGGAGCTTCAGCGCTTTGATTGCAGAATTGACACTATATCCTTTGACCCTCTGATTGATTCTTCAGATGTCAGTCCCGAATCATGGCAAAAAATGGCAGGCATAATAGAGGCAAATTACGACAATTATGATGGCTTTGTCATACTCCATGGTACTGATACCATGGCTTATTCAGCTTCGGCTCTCAGCTTTATGCTTGAAAATCTTGAGAAACCAGTGATCTTTACTGGTTCGCAGCTTCCCATTGGGATGATAAGGACCGATGGCAAAGAAAACCTTATCAGTGCAATAGAAATAGCTGCTTCTCAAAATAATAGAAAAACACCTGTTTCTGAGGTTTGTATATATTTTGAGAATTACCTTCGCATGGGTAACCGCACTACAAAATTCAGTTCAGAGCATTTTAATGCTTTCGATTCACCAAATTATCCTCCCCTTGCTGAAGCGGGTATAAATATAAAATTCAATAATAACCTTATACTTACACCTACTGTCAGGAAGAATCTCAGGGTCTGTAAGAATCTTGATAGCAGTATATCGATCCTGAAATTATTCCCCGGCTTAAACAGGGAAACGGTTCAAAGTTTTTTTAATTCTTCACCAACAAGGGCTGTTATTGTTGAATCATTCGGGACAGGTAATGGCCCTGCTGCAGAATGGTATATCAATACAATAAGAGATTATATTTCAGGTGGAGGATTCGTGCTTAATATTACTCAATGTTATTCAGGAAGAGTCGATATGGGCATTTATGAAACCAGCCGTAAATTACTTGAGGCAGGAGTTATCAGTGGTCATGATATGACAACAGAGGCTGCTGTAACCAAGCTCATGTACTTACTTGGTAATTATGATGATGCAGGTATAATTAAAAAACTTCTAAATAGGAGTCTTAGGGGAGAAATAAGCCTTTAGGATGTTTTTATTAATAATTTTTCGTATTTTGGGCGACTGAAATTCTTTGAAATACTGACAGATCCCTTGGGGTTACTTATTAGGAGAGATGCAGGAGTGGCTTAACTGGCACGCCTGGAAAGCGTGTGTACCCCTAAAGGGTACCGAGGGTTCGAATCCCTCTCTCTCCGCATTTATTATTAACCGCGGGAAAAATTGTGTTAATAGATAATTTAGAAGAGAAAAAGGATTCGAAGGAATCCCTTCCTGTTTATAAAAATAGGCTTTAGCTAACATAACAGTGTGATTATTTATTTTTTAAAATCATACAAAAAGAGATTAAATAAGCTTCTTAGCCTTGTAAAAGAAAGAATTTTATAAATTTGCGGAATATTATTACACTTTAATAACTTAAATTACAAACAAACCATGAAAAAACTATTTGCATTTGTAGCTGTGTTTGGGATGCTTTTTATCGGAGCATCAGTTAATGCTTTTGCTCAGGATGAGCCACAAGACACAACTGCTATTGAGCAAGTTGCAGAAGAAACTCCAGCAACTATAGAGGAAGGAATAGAATCTGTAACTGCTACTGAAAGTGAAGGGGGAGAACTCCACAAGCAGATCAAGATCAAATTTGTTGAGGGTGGTGCCCAGTTTATGGGTGTTATTTTGCTGACCTTTATACTCGGTCTGGCAATTGCTATCGAGCGTATAATTTATCTTAATCTTGCTACAACAAATACAGATAAACTTCTCAAGAAGATTGAAGATGCTCTTGAAAGCGGGGGTGTTGCAGAAGCAAAAGACGTATGCCGTAGTACCCGCGGCCCGGTGGCCAGCATTTTCTACCAGGGCCTCGACAGGGCAAACGAAGGTATAGAGATGGCCGAGAAATCAATTATCTCATATGGTGGCGTGCAAATGGGCCTTCTCGAGAAAAACCTCTCATGGATATCTCTCTTTATCGCAATTGCTCCTATGCTTGGTTTCATGGGGACAGTAATTGGTATGATTGAAGCTTTTGATCAGATCGAACAGGCAGGTAACGTATCGGCAGGTCTTGTTGCCGGTGGTATTAAGATAGCTCTTATTACTACGGTTACAGGTCTTATCGTTGCAGTTATCCTCCAGGTTTTCTATAACACTATCCTTTCAAAAATCGATAGCCTGACAAACCAGATGGAAGATGCTTCAATCTCACTTGTTGACATACTTGTCAAGCACAACCTTAAAAAGTAAAAACTATGTCAAATTTAACTAGCAGAATTATACAGATAATACTCTGGCTGCTGATGGCTGTTACCATAGTATTTGGGATATTATTTTATTTCGGCAATGTGATGGAAGGAACTGAAGGTACGAGGCTGGAGGAACCGGCTATTACACAAACATTCCTTACATGGGCATATATACTATTTTTTGCTGCCGCAGCGATTACAATTATATTTTCAATAATAAATATTATTATATACCCCAAAGGCACTAAAAAAGGTATTATATTTCTTGTTGCAGCAGTCGTAGTTATTATTGTCGCTTACCTGATGGCTGATGACACATTGTTGAATATGCCTTATTTTACAGGTAAGGGAAATGATCCCACTACACTGAAGTATGTTGACACAGGATTGTTTACTGCTTATATTCTTGTCGGTCTTGCTTTTCTGGCCATAATATGGTCATCTGTTTCGAGAATTTTTAAGTAGCAATTAATAAACTCCCCCGGCGGGGGAATAAAAAAATAAAATTATGGCAAGAAGGGATGTACCGGACATAAATGCTGGCTCAATGGCGGATATAGCATTTCTCCTGCTTATCTTTTTCCTGGTAACAACTACCATGGCTACAGATACAGGCCTGATGCGAAAACTCCCGCCTATGCAGGATCCGGATCAAGAACAAAGCGATGATCAGCAAATCCACGAGAGAAATATTCTCGTCGTAAAAGTAAATAAGGATAACATGCTCCTGGTTGAAGGCGAAATAATTCAAATAGGTCAACTTAAAGATATTACAAAAGAATTCATCCTTAATCCAAACGATGATGAGGATTTGCCGGAAAAAATCGAAAAGAATATTCCTTATTTTGGTTTAGTCCGGGTGGCTAAACAGGCTGTAATATCTCTACAAAACGACTACGGTACAACCTATGGTGTATATATAGCAGTGCAGAACGAACTGCTGGCCGCCAGGGATGAAGTAAGAGATGAGCTGGCAATGCAAACATGGGGCATGGTTTATGATGATCTCAACGAAGATCAGATGGCCGCAGTCGACGAGTATTATAATGCACCTATCTCAGAAGCAGAACCAAAAAAGATCGGAGGAGAGTAATATGGGTAAATTTAAAAGACATACAGGGAAAGCCGGTGTGGGTAAAATAAATACCGCATCACTTCCTGATATTGTATTTATGCTTTTGTTCTTCTTCATGACCGTAACGGTTTTGAGGGAGGTGGAACTAAAAATCACGGTTAGATTACCGGATGCAACTCAAGGAAAAAAACTGGAGAAAAAATCATTGGCAAGCTTTATTTATATAGGCGAACCTTTACCAAATCTCCAGGCTACATTTGGCTCAGAGCCAAAAATACAGCTAAACGATGCATTTAAAGAAGTAGATGATATTCTGGATTTTATAGCCCAGGAAAGGGAATCACTTGATGAATCCGACCAGGCTAAAATGCTCGTATCCCTGAAAATTGACAGGGATACAAGAATGCAGATTGTTACAGAAGTCAAGCTATCTTTACGAAGGGCTAATGCTCTGAAGATCATGTACGCCAATATGCCAGTTGACAAGATCAGAAACATATATTGATCTTACAACATATAGTAAAGCCCTGACAAGTAAAAAGTCAGGGCTTTTTTATCTGTGCCGGATGAATAACTGGAATAACATACCTGAACCTGTAAACTTTAATCCACTGAAACACCACATGGGTTATATAAGGTCTTTTTCACGTAGATGCTCACTCCTGAGCGAAGAAAAGATGAACAGAGATATTATTCCTGTGCTAAGGCACTTAGGAACATCCGTGGCAGATATTTATACCGGTGTACTGGATCTCGATGATATTGTTAAAGAAATAAGCCTGCTCAGGGAAAAGGAAAATGTAATGACTAAAGAATCATTCCGTGAATGGATAGGACAATCAAAGAAAGGATACCGGAAATGTTCACTCTCCGATGCATCACAATGGGTGCTTAAATACCTTGATGATAATAACAGGTATTTTCATATCTTCCCTGGAAGAAACCTTAATTGTACAATCCGCAGCAGGGGCAATTCACTGAAAACGGCAATACTTTTTGATATACTTTACGACAAGGGCGATATATTGCTTTCTGATCTAAACTCAGTAAGAAAGATGCTTTCCCTTTCGCCCCTGAGAAGTATCGAATCAACGTCAAGTATTATAGCTGATATAAGAATACTGCAATCATTCTAAAACCTGTACAGGTAAGAACATTTAAAGAAGAAACCCCTGGTTGTCTCAAGGAAATGCTCATCCCTGATATAATTACCATCCTCCCACCTTAACCTCTCATATATAGAACCATATCCAAAATAAACAACAGTACCCGGAATATAGGTAAAGGATGCCAGGAAGTCAGTAAGTAACTCTTCCCTGTAACTATTATACTCGGTAATAGCACGAATGAAGAAGTACTTGTTCATCTGATAGGTAACCTTACCCCTCAGTATCGAATAATCATAAACCTTATCACCTGTCTTGTCATCACTGAAATCAGAATATCTGAATGTAAGGTCCAGGTGCAGTTTCTCCGAGGGTTTGTACGCACCCATAAAGATAAAGTTGTTGATCACACCCTGGAAAGGTTCTGCTGAGTAATATATTGAACCAAGGTGTTGATATAAACTTGCAAGGTTTATTTTTTTACCAATCTGGGTACTTACCAGAGCATGGAAGCCTCCGCTTTTAAATCGTTCTGCCCTGAATATTTCGGTTGCATATTCTGCTTTTAGCTTTATATATGTTGATCCGCTGAAATATATCCAGCTGGCAAGGTGATCCACTGTTTCCCATAATTTATATTCAATATCATAAGCTTGTCTGGTAAAAAGCTCCAGGTCAATGCGCTGTATAAATTCTGTTTCAGGGTAGAATTTTGGTTTGAATAATCCCTTCAAATAGTTTATGCCTGTACGGTTGATAAAGCCGGTAGACGAAACAAAACCAGGACTGATACTCTTCCCTCCAAAAGAATAACTTATGTTCCTGCTATCATGCCCATATTCTGCTGCAAGCATATATCCATTCTGAGCTTCATCCCCCTGCCCGGCCTTGTTCGAGGACAACACGGCATTATATTGAATTGTGCTCCCTTTGCTGATCCGGAGGAGCCCGTCAAGCCCTCCCACCCTGTTAAATGCTGTGTCGAGCTCCCTTCCTGTATAGATAGCACCAAGGAAACTATCATCCGACAGACTATACTTCATCCTCAATATGGGGAAATGAGCCATGGAATTATTAACGGAATCATAATCGCTATCTACACGGTCTGCTGCATACAGTGCAGCAAGGGTTATTCTTTCTCCAACCTTACCGGTAAGTTTCACACCCGCATAAGGATTCACTATTGACCGTGTATGTACCAGTGTATTCACAGGGTCATGTTCATCAGCCTGGGTGGCAGCAAAATTGAAATTATCATGCCCTTCAAGAAAGAATGGCCTTTTCTCAGGATAAAATACCTTGTAACGCAGGTTAATGTCTACCTGTCCTGCATCAGCCTCAACCTGGCTGAAATCAGGGTTAAGTGTTCCATCAATAATAAGCTGGGATGTAATACCATACTTGGTGGTAAGGCTTAATTTCGGTGAACGCTCATCCTTGTTCATCTCACCCTCGGTATGCTGGTTACGGTATAAGTAGGTAAATGCAGGAAGCACCTCAAAAAGTGAATAGTGCTTTACATCATAATATATCATGGGCTTCATCTGGGTGAGAAAAGCAAAGCCTTTTTCAGGATCCATTGGAGGATACGATCCCTGTATAGCCTGCCTGCTTATTTTTCTCTCAAAAAACACCGACATCTCAACCGGCTCCCTGTTTGAAAAACGTATGCTTTTAAGTGGAAGCTGTATTTCTACAGTGTAACCTTCATCATCCAATGTTCCTGCACTGTACCAGACAAAATCGACACTCCTGTCTTCAAGTCCCCCCGCAAACCGGCTGTCCATTTGTATGCCGTGCGGATTTATATAGAACGCGTATAGTGATTGCTGGTCATTAAAACTGTCCAGGTTTATACATACCCAGTCATCGTCAAGGATATTATCTCTCGAATTAATCGATGCCTTTATCTTCCCTGACTCATCATCAAAACACCTGTAGGCAAAATAGAGGTTCTCTTCATCGTAAGCCATGTATACAACGGTTTTAAAATCAAGATCTTTCCCGAAATCAGGTATAAACGATTTAAAGCCGGTTACCGAAGGAGCTTTTTCCCACACATTGTCGTCCAGTAAACCATCGATCTCCGGAGGATTGTCTGTTTTTAAGGGTTTCAGAGGTTCCGACTGAGGGAAAAGGCTTAAATATGTTATTGCCTGTAAAATAAGAGCTATGATAATTCTTTTCATTGGCTTTTGTGTTCTGTCCGGTATTTCAGAGAAAGGACAATTTAAGCAAATTTTTCAATTTGAATTCTGTTAAACAACAATTATAAAATAGGGTAATCTCTATGCCTGAGGTCATATCATAAAACCAAATCCTATGAAAAAAATATTAATACTTGCCTTGCTGACCCCGATTATATTTTCCTTGCAGTCATGTAATGATAGGGAAGGTTGCTATGATAGCTCCTTCCCTGGCTGCAAGCTACCAGGTGACAGTCCTGAACTGTTTGCTCCGGGTTTTGTAACTGGTCATTACCAGACAAGAGATATAGCTATCAGTCCTGATGGCAATGAGATCTATTTCGGAGCCCATATTTCAGGTTATTATACTATCCTGGTCACAACAAAGACGGGTGATGGATGGACTGAACCCTGCGTTATGGAGCAAATGGAAGATCCTTCCTTCATGAATATTGAGCCTGCACTATCATATAATGGAAACCAATTCTATTTCCTGTCAAACAGGCCGGGACCAGGCGGAGACAATGACAGAGATGAAGATATCTGGGTCATGGACAGGACAGATACAGGATGGGGCAAGCCATATAACCTCGGCCCTCCTGTAAATACAGAATCGGCAGAATTCTACCCCTCTCTAACCAGAGAAGGAATAATTTATTTTACACGTAATGATCCTGGTTCCCAGCAAAGTTTCATCTACAGGTCAAAACTTGTAGAAGGGAAGTACCAGGAACCAGAGAAATTACCTGAGCAGGTAAACTGTGGCATAAACCAGTATAATACCTTTATTGCTCATGATGAGAGTTATATTATTGTACCTGCTGCCGGCCGTGATGATAGCTACGGGGGAACAGATTATTATATTGTTTTCCGATCTGAAGATGATAAATGGAGCGATCCCATTAATATGGGAGATAAAATAAATACACCCGACGGTTTTGAACATTCAGTATATGTAACCAGGGATAATAAATATATATTTTTTATGTCAAGACGATTAAGGGAAAAGCCTGAAAAGTTAACCTGGGAATACCTGAAGGATATATCATGCAATCCAGAATCAGGAAATCCTTCAATTTACTGGATGAAAGCCTGTTTCATTGACTCTCTCAGAAAAGACGCGGTTTTTGAGAACTGATCAGGCAGGCTTATAAAATACACCCCTGTTCTGCCTTACAGATCTAATTTTTTTTTCCGACTCCAGTACATCGAGGTATTTGTTTATTTCACTTATATGTATCCCGAGTGTTTTACTAAGATCGTCAATCGTACAGGGTCGACGTGCGATCATTCCCATTATGGCTTCTTCAGCATCATTCCGGTATGATTGTATTTCCTTTCTTTTGGGGGCGGCAGCAATTATTTCCATCCCAGGCAAATCCCATTCTTCTATTATCTTTTCCATTTGCTGCCTGGTTGCTGCTGAAAGGTCGCTTACTGTACCGGGTCTGTCTAGGGTATTCAATTGTATCGCATCAGGTTTTATCCGTAATACAGCTTTCCGGAGTTTCTTTAACTCATTTTCTTCATAATTATACCCCGGTAATATAAATATCTCAAGGTAAATCTTTCCTTTATACTCATTCCTGAAATCCACAAGACCCTCGATATGTTTCTCAATATCCAGTCCCGAAGCCGGCCTATTAATGCTGTCAAAAACGCCTTTAGTAGCTGCATCCAGCGATGGAAGAACAATATCAGCATCCTGAATTTCTTTCCTGACATTTTTATCCGATAATAATGTACCATTCGTTAAAACAGCGACAGGAAGGCCCGGTTTCAGTTGTTTTATGAAACGAAGAACATCCCCGATGCGTATATTTAATGTTGGTTCGCCTGATCCTGAGAAAGTTACATAATCCAGATCTGGATTGTTGTTGAAAAAATGTATAAGTTCATCCCTTACCTTATTGAAAGGGACATATTCCATCCTTGCCGTAGTAAGTTTAGTTGTTTTACCAACCTCACAATACACACAATCCAATGAACAAACTTTGCGTGGTACCAGATCAACACCCAGCGACATCCCCAGTCGCCTCGATGGCACCGGCCCAAATAAATACTTATAGATCAACTTTTGTCTTTCTTATTAATTTTGCACAACGGGTTCGCATTCCTTCGCATCGTTGTGATTCCGGGGGGACTCGAACCCCCAACCAACAGAACCGGAATCTGTTATTCTATCCAATTGAACTACGGAACCATTTGATACTGCTAAATTAACTCCTGTAGCTGATATTTCAAAGCAGGTGACAAATAATGATAATTGATAAGTTTTTCATAATTTCGCAAACCATATTATTAATTGTAATTCAATTGCCGTGATGGAATATAAATTCAGGGAAATAGAAAAGAAATGGCAAAAACACTGGGAAGAGAACAAAACCTTTAAGACTCACGATGATATAAATAACCCGAAAAAATATTATATTCTTGACATGTTTCCTTATCCCTCCGGTTCAGGCCTGCATGTCGGGCACCCCGAAGGTTATACTGCCACCGATATTGTGGCAAGATATAAGAGAATGAAAGGATATAATGTCCTGCACCCAATGGGCTGGGATGCTTTTGGTTTGCCTGCTGAACAATATGCCATGGAAACCGGGACCCAACCTGCTATCACCACAAATAAGAATTGTGATACGTTCAGGAGCCAGATAAAGGAGATAGGGCTCAGCTATGATTGGGACAGGGAAATAAAAACCAGTGATCCCAGGTACTTTAAATGGACACAATGGATTTTCATACAATTATATAACACCTGGTATGACGAAAAACTGCAGAAGGGAAGGCATATAGATGAACTGGAGATACCAGAGGATATCAGAAGAAGAGGAAACGCTTCTGTGCGCCAGTATATTGACGGTAAGCGACTGGCATATTATGATAACGCACTGGTATGGTGGTGTTCGAACTGCAAAATAGTATGCTCAAATGAAGAAGTACTGAACGATGGATCACATGAGAAATGCGGCCACCAGGTTGAAAAAATGAACCTTAAGCAGTGGATGCTCCGCATACCACATTATGCAGAACGATTGCTTACAGGCTTTGATAATCTTGACTGGCCTGAAGGTATTAAGGACCAGCAACGTAACTGGATAGGTAAGTCTACCGGGGCAGAAGTAAAATTCCACATTGAAAATAGCGGTGATATAATTTCTGTATTTACCACAAGACCTGATACACTTTTTGGAGCTACATATATGGTACTGGCTCCTGAGCATGAACTGACTAAAAAACTTACTACCAGGGAAAAAGAAAAAGAAGTAAATAAGTATATCAAAGAAGCTATCCTTAAATCGGATCTCGACCGAACCGATCTTGCCAAGGAAAAAACAGGTGTATTTACCGGGTCGTATGCAATAAATCCTGTAAATAACAAGAAAATACCTGTATGGATTGCTGACTATGTGCTTACCGGCTATGGAACAGGGGCAATAATGGCAGTGCCTGCACATGATGAGAGAGATTTTGAATTCGCCGGTATATTTGGTCTTCCGATTGAATGCATCATGAACCCTGATACAGATGATCAAGTCCTGAAGGGGAAAATACTAAATGGCCAGGCATGCTGGACCGAAGACGGGATCTATATCAATTCATCAGATAAGAGCACTGGGCTTGATATCAATGGACTGAAAAAGGAAGAAGGGATAAAGAAAACCATCGACTGGCTTATATCCAAAGAACTTGGTGAAGCCAGAGTAAATTACAAATTACGCGACTGGCTGTTCAGCAGGCAGAGATATTGGGGTGAACCATTCCCCGTTATACACTGGGAAGACGGAACTATAACTGTGGTCGATGAATCTGAGTTACCACTTGAACTGCCCGTACTTGAAAAATATCACCCCAGTGAAACCGGAGAATCACCTCTCGCAGGTGCAACAGATTGGTTAATGGTTGAAGGTAAAAACGGATTGAAAGGCAGGAGAGAAACAAATACAATGCCACAGTGGGCAGGATCATGCTGGTACTACCTCCGGTTTATTGACCCCCATAACAATAAAGATATTTTCAGTAAGGAAAAAGAAAAATACTGGATGCCTGTTGACCTCTATATTGGAGGAGCAGAGCATGCTGTGCTCCACCTGCTTTACAGCCGGTTCTGGCATAAAGTATTGTACGACCTTGGATATGTATCCCATGACGAACCATTCCTTAAACTCTTTAACCAGGGGATGATACTTGCTTTCGCATATGAAACGAAAACAGGAGCAAAAGTGTCGGGTGACCTTGTGGAAGAAAAAGATGGTAAGTATTTCAACAGGAAAACGGGTGAAGAGCTCAAACAGATAGTGGCTAAAATGTCAAAGTCACTGAAGAATGTTATTAACCCTGATGATATAATTGAAAGATACGGAGCCGATTCATTCAGATTATACGAAATGTTCATGGGGCCGCTTGATGCCTCCAAACCATGGGATGAAAAAGGGGTAAAAGGTGTATTCGGATTCCTGACAAGGGTTTTCAGACTATTTGGAAATAAGTCGAATATTACTGAAGAAGAAGAAAGTGCAGAACTATTGAAAGCCCTGCATAAGACAATAAGAAAAGTAGAAAATGACATTGACAACCTGAGATTCAACACTGCCATATCTGCACTGATGATCTTCACAAACCTTGCTGTAAAACAAGGTAAAGTAAACAGAGATACCGCATGTACTTTTGCAAGAATACTCCACCCCTTCGCTCCTCATCTGGCTGAGGAGCTATGGGAATTATACGGTGATAATGAAAGCCTTGCATATAAGGAATGGCCGGAGGTGAATGAAGACTATCTGAAAGAAGAAACATTTGAATATCCCGTGTCATTTAACGGTAAATTGAGATTCAAACTGGAATTACCCCTGAAGATGCTTGATGATGAAATAGAAAATGCCATCATAAGCGATGAAAGATCAGCCAGATGGCTGGCAGGGAATAAACCCCGCAAGATTATTGTTGTTAAAGGACGAATAATAAATGTTGTGGTATGAACAGGTACTATATCGTAATTATACTGTTGTCTTTTGTTATATATTACAGCTGCACCCATACATCCGGCAATATAAACCCTGTTGTTGAATTACAAGAACCCCCTGAAGAACAGGCTGAACAAAAAACTGACAGTTACGGTATAGATACCACAGGTTATAAAATAATAACCGGGAAGATCAAACGTAATCAGTTTCTTTCAGAAATACTCGACTATTATAATATAAGCTATAATGATATTGAGACATTAATCCGTAACTCCGGTGATGTATTTGATGTGAAGAAAATCAAAGCAGGTAATAATTACAGTCTGTATATAAAACCGGATACCCTGAACATACTTGAATATATGATCTATGAACATGATATTATAAATCATTATATATTCGATTTTAAAGGAGAACCTGTCATCAGGAAAATAGAAAAACCTGTAAGACTGGAACTAAAATATGCCTCAGGAACAATAAAAACATCATTATGGGATGCAATGCTTGATAATAGTCTTAATCCCGTTCTTGCCGTGGAACTGTCAGAAATCTATGCCTGGTCAATAGATTTTTTTGGCCTGCAGGAAGGCGACAGGTTCAAGGTTATCTACGAAGAAGAATATATTGATACAACTTCCAATGGGGTGTACCGTATCCTTGCTACCTTCTTTGAACATGCCGGCACCGGGTTTTATGCAATACCCTTTATCCAGGATGGTAAGGAAAGCTATTATGACCTGGAGGGTAACAGCCTGCGTAAAGCATTCCTGAAAGCTCCACTGAGGTATTCACGTATAAGTAGCAGGTATTCGAACAGCAGGCTGCATCCGATATTAAGAATACGACGGCCCCATCACGGTGTGGATTATGCAGCCCCGGTAGGTACACCTGTCCATGCCATTGGCGATGGCAGGATTATTATGACGGAATACCAGAGTGGATCAGGACGGATAGTTAAAATCAAACATAATAGCGTATATACAACTGCCTACATGCACCTCAGTAGTTACGGTAAAGGTGTTAGTGTTGGTAAATACGTAAAACAGGGGGATATAATAGGATATGTAGGAAGTTCAGGATTATCCACAGGGCCACATCTTGATTTCAGATTCTATAAAAATGGATATGCTGTTGATCCGCTCAAGGTAGAAGCACCACCCGTAGAACCAGTCTCAGAAGAAAACAATGAGAAATTTGAGAAAATAAGCAAGGTAATGGTTCAGCTTATTGAATCATTCTGATCTTTCATGATCAGCTTTTCAACTATCAGTGGATAATATTCATATTCAAGCTTATGTATCCTTTCAGCAAGTGATTCAGGATTGTCATCAGGTTTAACTTCGCATTTTGCCTGGAAAATAATATCCCCTTCATCGTAACGTGCATTGACATAATGTATGCTTATTCCTGATTCTTTCTCATTATTATCTATAACTGCCCTGTGAACCCTGCTCCCATACATCCCTTTACCACCATAATCAGGAAGCAGTGCAGGATGAATATTTACTATACGCCCGGGGTAATGCTGGAGTATTTCCTCAGGTACCAGCCATAAAAACCCGGCCAGCACTATTAAATATATCTCGTTTTCAAGTAATATGCTCAATACTTTACCATTCCTGTAAAAATCATCACGGTCGAAAACAATTGATGGAACTGAAAATTTCTTAGCCCTTTCTAATACAAATACATCAGCTTTATTTGAAAGAATAAGTTTGATTTTGGCGGTTTTACTGGTCGAAAAATATTCCATCAGTTTTTGAGCATTCGTCCCGGAGCCTGAAGCAAAAATTGCTATATTCCTCATTATCAAATTTTTACAAAAACGTGCATGGTTTCAACCCCTGCACAAAAAAGCATGTTTATTTATTTGAATATCAATTATATGTATTTTATATTTAATAAATATTTTTAAATTTGTTTGATTAATATGGTACAAATATATTTCTTTGCAAGGTTTTAAATGTAATTATTATTAACCAAAATTTGAGATTATGTCTGATATTGCAGCAAAAGTAATAGAGATCATCGTTGACAAACTAGGAGTTGACGAATCAGAAGTTACCCCTGAGGCTAGCTTTACCAACGATTTGGGTGCTGATTCTCTTGACACTGTTGAGCTTATAATGGAATTTGAAAAGGAATTCAATATGGGAATTCCTGATGATCAGGCAGAAAACATCAGCACTGTTGGTGAAGCCATCAAGTACATCGAGGAAAATGCAAAATAAGATTGCATAACCAGAGAAATCAAACAACATGAGAAGGGTTGTAGTTACTGGTATAGGAGCCATAACTCCGATCGGTAAAAATATTGAGCAATACTGGGATGGATTAAAATCTGGTACCAGTGGATCGGATTGGATCACGCGTTTTGATGCTGAAAAATTCAAAACACGATTTGCCTGTGAGATAAAGAACTACGACCCGGTTGACTATTTTGACCGTAAAGAATCCCGTAAGCTGGATGTTTATGCCCAGTACGCCCTCATTGCTGTTGATGAAGCAATAAAAGATTCAGGTCTCGATCTTGAAAATATAGATAAGGATCAAGCCGGAGTAATATGGGCTTCAGGGATTGGAGGGATAGGAACATTTCTCAATGAAATTACAGGGTTTGTTAAGGGGGACGGTGTTCCCCGTTTCAGCCCTTTCTTTATTCCCAAGATGATATCTGACATTGCTGCAGGTCATATTTCCATCAAATACGGTTTTCAGGGTCCGAATTATGGTACTGTATCAGCCTGTGCGTCATCAACCCATGCAATTATTGATGCATTTAACCTGATCAAGCTTGGCAAAGCCAAAATCTTTATTGCCGGAGGCTCTGAGGCAGCCATAAACCAGGCAGGTATAGGCGGTTTCAACTCAATGCAGGCTATGTCAACAAATAATGATGAGTACAAAAGCGCGTCAAGGCCAATGGACTTAAAACGTGACGGTTTTGTGATGGGCGAAGGTGGAGGTTCTCTCATACTTGAAGACTTTGAGCATGCCAAAGCCCGTGGAGCAAGAATATACGGTGAAATATGCGGCACAGGAATGACTGCTGATGCCTACCATATTACGGCACCTCACCCTGATGGTATAGGGGCGTATAAAGTAATGAAAATTGCCCTTGAAGAATCAGGCCTGAAAAAGGAAGATATTGATTACATAAATGTACACGGCACTGCAACACCATTGGGTGATATTTCCGAGACAAGGGCCATAATCAATTTGTTCGGGGAGCATGCATATAAAATGAATATAAGTGCCACCAAATCAATGACAGGGCACCTGCTTGGCGCTGCCGGTGCTGTTGAAGCCATTGCTTCAATACTTGCAATTCAACATAATATTGTCCCTCCTACTATAAATCAAACTACTGCTGATCCTAATATTGACCAGAATTTGAACCTTACTGTGAATAATGCCCAGGAAAGGGAAATTAATACCGCACTCAGTAATACATTCGGTTTTGGAGGACATAATGCTTCAATAATAATCAAGAAAATCTAAATACCGGTTGTGTCATCAAACCACAACATTAAGAAGGGCATAAAAATCCTTGACAAAAAGTCATTCCGGTATGCACTTAAAAAAATACTGGGTTTCAGGCCATTGAGGCCAGGTATTTATGAGCTTGCTTTTATACACCGTTCAGTAAAATTCGAACTACCTGATGGAAGCATTATAAATAATGAACGACTCGAGTACCTGGGTGATGCCATTCTCGATGCAGTCCTGTCAGAATACCTGTACAGGAATTATCCAGAAGCTTCTGAAGGTGAATTAACAAAACTCAGATCCAGGATTGCAAACAGGAGGACTCTTAATAAACTGGCTCTTTCTATGAATATTGATAATCTTATCATAAGCCATATCAATAATAATTCCTCCTCAAGAAATATCTATGGAGATGCGCTGGAAGCACTTATCGGAGCCCTTTTTTTTGATAAAGGGTACTCCAGGACAAGAAAATTTATTATCAGACATATCTTAACCGATCATATTGACCTTAACAGGATAATAAATACTGAAACTGATTACAAAAGCCAGGTATTCCATTGGGCACAAAAACTGCAAAAGCAAATCAGTTTTAATTATAATGAAGATTATGATTTCATTGATAAGAAATATGTTTTTACAACTGTGCTCAGAATCGACAATGAAATATTCGGAGAGGGCAGCGGCTCCTCAAAAAAAGAAGCTGAACAAAAAGCTTCACTCCAGGCTGTAAAGAAAATCAATAAAATAGGATTTATTGATTGAATCTTTTTTTTACTAACTTTATTTGGCATTTAAGCCTCAAAATGAAACCTCCGGTAAAAAAGACCAGGCATAAGCTGAGTATTGATGACCATAATTCAGATCAGTATCTGGGCCTTGTGTCACCTGAAGCTGATTATAAGGTGTCATTACTCATCAACCAGGAGCTCGGCATCAGCCTCAGAAGTAATAACCCGGTAATCAAAACCATCGATAAAAAAGAGATCCGGTTTTCAAGATTTACTTCTGATTCGAAATTCTGTGAGGCATCATATGAACTTATCAGGAACCGCTCGGGAAAGGAAACACTTCTGAACAAAATTCCTTCGCTTGACTATATCTTAAGAATAAAAGATATAACAGGTACTGAAACAATCGATAATATAATTCGTAAAATAAGAAATATCAGGGAGATAACGGGAGTTTTTGTACTTGATAAAAATAAACAAATAGAATACTCGGTTCTTCAAATATTACCCTGAAATGGAAGACTTAAAACTTAACCTCTCCAGGAACGAATTCTCAACATCCAAGAAAGTGCTTTTATGGATAGTTGGTTCAATGTTTCTAATCGGCGGCGTCTGGGCCCTTTACATGAGGCTTGTTAAACATGACACTTCTGTTCAACCAGGTCTAACAGTTGTTCTCTTAATATTAAGTGGATTTATGTTTTTTGTTGCTGCTCTCGCTACTTTCAGAAAGAGGAAACACTTCTTTTATGTAAATGATGAGGCTATATCGTACCGTTACGGACTTGTATCATCCAGTTATCACAGCTATAACTGGTCTGAGATCAAGAAAGTAATAATGAAGTACAATCAACGTAAAGCCATACTTATATTAAATAATGATAAACACGTAACTATAAACCTGAACTGGATCCAGAAAACCAATTCACAAATCATACTTAAGCATATATACTTCGCATCAAAAAATAAAGGCCTGCCCTTAACCAGGAATTAAAAAGAAAAATGAGCGAATAGAAATATCCGCTCATTCTTAACTAACCCTAAAACCTAAAACCTAAGTTATGAAAAGTGTACCTCTGGTTTTAAGAAAGGAGGTGATGGCTCACCTCCATGTCCTTGTTAACCTAAAACTAACTAATCTAACCTATGAAAAAAACCTCATTGAATTAACATCAAACATCGTACCAATCTTAAATTAGCTGAATTATTTTGATGAATATCAATTTTCAAAGAGCATTTTCATCATATATGGAACAAAAGTTGTACCATTAATATAAATACTACTCGCTTATAATCTTAAAATGACGTTAAATTAAGTTAAAAAGCTGTTAATGTTAATTTTAAGAAATACTTTTGTATAATGGAAGTAAGGAGAATCACGCAGGATAAAAAGAGGGTATCAAGGTAAAAGATGAAGAAAAAGATTATTATAATGCTTGCTGTAATTATCTCGATTGGACTATCAGGCCTGATACTTATCCAGATATACTGGATCAATAATTCAATCCAGGTGAAAAACCAGCAATTCAGGGTGTATGTTAACAATGCTCTTACAGCTGTTGTGCTAGATATGGAACAGCAGGAAACAATAGAGCGAATAGTGGAGGAGATTGATATGCCCCTGGTCGATTCCGTTGTTGCCATTGTACCTTCCCAGTCGGTTCTTGCGCGGCAATTGCGTGGTTACCATTCAGAATCAAACATACCCCTTCTGAAAGGGCGTGATGATGTAATTGCTTCTCTCACAATAAGCAGGGAAGGACAGAAAATACTGTTTTACTCTGATGATGAATTCTTCTACCCTGAAGAAGAAATACCCGAATTATCTTCTCAGAGCCTGAGGGCAGGCATCAATGACAGGATAGCAAACAAAACCGTTATGCTCGAGAGTATTATGGGAAAACTTATTGCCGAAACACCTGAGCTGTCTGAAAGAGTAGATCCCGACAGGGTAAATGACCAGATCGATCAAACCCTCCGAAGGCTCGGAATATCCCTTAATTATGAATTTGCTATTACTTCATCAGGTAATCAGGTTTACAGCAGTGCCGGATTTGATATGGGATCTGATGCCAATAAATATATAAGGCAACTATTCCCAAATGACCCGGTTCCAGGACAGAATATGATCTACCTTTACTTCCCCAGAGAAAAAAACTATTTATTTAAGCAGGTCGGCTTCATGGGTATTTCATCGATTATTGTAACCCTCTTCCTGATTGTTTTTTCCGTAAGTAATATTTTGATTATCCTGAGGCAGAAAAGGATATCCGAAATACGTAATGATTTTATAAACAATATGACTCATGAATTAAAAACGCCAATTTCTACAATCTCCCTTGCCTCACAGTTGATCGGTGACAATAGTATTGCACAAAACAAGAAAAATCTCGATAAAATATCAAAAATACTAAACGACGAGTCAATAAGGCTGAAATACCAGGTTGAAAAAGTACTCCAGGCTTCAGCTTTTGATAAAGGGACAATGAAACTGAATATGGTTAATACTGATATCCACCGCATAATAAACAGTGCTATTGACAATTTCAGGTTACAGATATCAGACACTGGCGGCAAACTGATAAAGGAACTCAATGCAAAAGATTCTAACCTTAAAATTGATGAAGCGCATATGTTTAACATGATTTCCAACCTTCTTGATAATGCAATAAAATATTCTAATGGGAATCCTGAGATAAAGATTAAAACAACTGATGACAACAAGCAGTTTACTGTTTCAATATCAGATAATGGAATTGGTATAAAAAAAGATGATATAAAGAGAATCTTTGACAAGTTTTACAGGGTACCTACAGGTAATATCCATAATGTTAAGGGATTTGGACTGGGACTGAGTTACGTTAAAAAAATAGTTGACGAACATAACGGCACTATTACTGTTCATAGTCAAATAAATAAAGGAACACACTTTGATATTAGTCTTCCAAAAAACAGTTGATCATGGCAAAAATATTATTAGCTGAAGATGACATTAACCTCGGAACACTGCTAACTGATTATCTTAAGGCAAAAGAATATACGGTTATACATCTGACTGATGGTCAAAAGGCACTGGATACTTTCAGGTCGGAGACTTTTGACATTTGTTTGCTTGATATTATGCTCCCTGAAATTGACGGTTTAAGCCTTGCAAAGAAGATCAGGAAGATTGAAAAAGATATACCTGTTATTTTCCTTACCGCCAAATCACTCGAGAAGGATAAGATTGAAGGATTTGCTGCAGGTGCCGATGACTATATTACCAAGCCCTTCTCAATGGAAGAGTTATTATACAGGATAGAAGCGATACTCAGGAGAACAAAATCGTATAAAGATGATGATGCTGATAAATATAAAGTTGGAAAATTCACTTTTTACCCGCTGACACAAATACTCGATTCTGACAAAGGTGCACATAAACTAACAACCAAGGAATCGGAATTACTTAAGCTTCTCTGTAAAAGCAAAAACGAGGTACTGGAAAGGAATTATGCATTACGCACTATATGGATTGATGATAATTATTTCAATGCACGCAGTATGGATGTATACATTACCAAACTGAGAAAATATCTGAAAACTGATCCTTCAGTTACCATACTCAACGTACACGGTAAGGGGTACAAACTTCTTTGTAAATAAAGAAAAAACCCTTTTGATTTGAGCAAAAGGGGTATAGCTTAGGTTAGATTTGAGGGTTAAGGTATATTTTCAGATATCTTAATACATTTTAACGTCTCGAAAATAGTTTTTTTTAATAAAAAAAACAAACGTCCCTTAATCCATTTTTAATACAGCAAGGAATGCCTGTTGCGGCACTTCAACATTACCAACCTGCCTCATTCGTTTTTTTCCTTTCTTCTGCTTCTCAAGAAGTTTTCTTTTTCTTGTAATATCACCACCGTAACATTTAGCTGTAACATCTTTTCTTACAGCTTTAACCGTTTCACGGGCAATGATTTTTGCACCTATGGCTGCCTGTATGGCTATGTCAAATTGCTGCCTGGGGATCAACTCTTTCAGTTTAACACACATCCTCCGTCCAAAGTCGTAGGAATGCCCTCTGAAGATAAGTGTGGAAAGAGCATCAACCATTTCACCATTAAGAAGGATATCCAGTCTTACAAGATCTGCTTTCTTATGCGATGAATAGTGATAGTCAAATGAAGCATACCCCCTTGATATACTTTTTAATTTATCATAAAAATAAAATACTATTTCAGCAAGTGGCAGCTCAAAAGTGATCTCAACCCTGTCGCTTGTAAGGTAAACCTGGTTTTTGAAAGTACCTCGCTTATCTATACATAAAGTCATTATATTACCCACATATTCTGACTTTGTTATTATCTGGGCAAAAATATACGGTTCCTCAATCCTCTCAATATGTGTAACAGCAGGTAATCCCGAGGGATTATGCACCTCGGTCATTTCACCTGAAGTAGTATACACATTATAGGATACATTAGGAACAGTAGTAATAACATCCATATCAAATTCCCTGTCCAGTCTCTCCTGTATTATCTCCATATGGAGGAGGCCCAGGAAACCACACCTGAACCCAAAGCCAAGTGCTGCTGATGATTCAGGAATAAAAGACAGGGAAGCATCATTGAGCTGCAGTTTCTCTATTGAGGAACGCAGATCTTCATAATCATCGGCATCAACGGGGTATATACCTGCAAACACCATTGGTTTTACATTTTCGAATCCTTCAATACCCTTTTCACATGGCCTGTCAAGATGCGTTATGGTATCTCCCACTTTAACTTCCCTTGATTCCTTGATGCCGGAAATAATATATCCCACATTCCCGGCACTTAAAACTTCCATGGGTTCCTGCCTGATCTTCAGCACACCTATTTCATCAGCATCATACTTCTTCCCCGTATTAAAGAATTTTACCATATCTCCCTTGCGCAGAGTCCCGTTTATAATCTTGAAGTAGGCTATTATGCCTCTGAAGGAATTAAACACCGAATCAAAGATAAGAGCCTGTAATGGTGCATCTGGATCTCCTAAAGGAGGAGGTATTGAAGTCACTATCTTTTCAAGTATCATGTCAACGCCCATCCCGGTCTTTGCACTTGCTTCAATAATATCTTCCCTCTCGCAACCTAAAAGATCCACTATCTGGTCCTTCACTTCATCAGGCATAGCATTGGCCATATCCATTTTATTAAGCACGGGTATCACCTCAAGATTATGATCAATAGCCATATAAAGATTAGATATTGTCTGTGCCTGTATGCCCTGGGTGGCATCAACAACTAGCAGGGCCCCTTCGCAAGCTGCTATTGACCTCGAAACCTCATAGGAAAAATCAACATGCCCCGGTGTATCGATAAGGTTAAGCGTATAATCTGAACCATGATGCATATACCTCATCTGTATGGCATGACTTTTAATAGTAATCCCTCTTTCCCTCTCCAGTTCCATATCATCCAGTACCTGGTCCTTCCTGTCTCTCTCACTCAAAGTATCAGTTTTTTCAAGCAGCCTGTCTGCAAGAGTACTCTTACCATGGTCAATATGAGCTATGATACAAAAATTCCGTATGTTATTCATTGCTGCTCTCATTCCTCAGATTAAGCGCAAATATATAATTATTAGTTGAATAAGTTTAGAATGAGTCCGAAAAAGCAAGTGCGTTTTCGAGGATCCTCGAATAAGATCAGGGGTTGAGAATTAATCCCAGTTTAATAAACTATCACCTGTATTTGATCAAATAATTATTACTTTTAGGATAATTCTTTTATGCAGATCCATGATTACTTTTCTTATATGCATTATTGCACTTGTTGCGGGCTATTTACTATATGGCCGCTTCATAGACTATTATTTCGGCATGCAGCCAGAACGCAAAACACCGGCAATCACACAAGCTGATGGCGTTGACTTCATCCCTTTGCCTGCATGGAAGATATTCATGATACAATTCCTCAATATTGCAGGATTAGGCCCCATATTCGGAGCTATCCTGGGAGCAATGTATGGGCCGGTAGCATATATATGGATAGTATTGGGATGTATATTCATGGGAGCAGTTCATGACTATTTTTCCGGGATGCTTTCAATACGGAATAATGGCGACAGTTTACCTGAGCTGGTTGGCAGATACCTTGGTGTCACTGTAAAGAACTTCCTCAGAGTATTTACATTATTACTGTTGATATTTGTCGGTGTTGCATTTGTTACAGGACCGGCTAAACTGCTTCAAACAATGACCAACCTTGATATAAGAGTTTGGTTGTATCTTATTTTTGCATACTACCTGCTTGCAACATTATTACCTATAAACAAAATTATTGGCAGAATATATCCTGTCTTCGGAGTTTCACTTCTGATCATGGCCCTTGGTATAGGTGGATCAATCATTTTCAAATCTCTTAATGGGACTCTCCAGATGACCGAATTAAGCATGTCTTCCCTGAGAAATTTTCATAATAATCCAGAAACCAATATCCTTTTCCCGATGTTATTTATCGTTATTTCCTGCGGGGCGATCAGCGGATTTCATGCCACACAGTCTCCCCTGATGGCAAGGTGTGTTAAAAACGAAAAGCAGGGTAAAAGTATTTTCTGCGGAGCAATGATCGCTGAAGGAATAGTAGCAATTATATGGGCAACAGCTGCAATGAATTACTTCAATGACGTTCATGGACTAAACTATACTCTTTCCAATTCTCTGGTATCAGACCCCAGTATTACACCGGATCCGGCATGGGTGGTTAATGAGATCTGCAACACATGGCTGGGAAAAGTCGGGGCTATATTTGCCGTTATTGGAGTTATTGCCTGCCCGATTACATCGGGAGACACCGCATTCAGATCGGCAAGATTAATAATAGCTGATGTGTTCAGGATTAAACAATCAGGAATAAAGAACAGGTTATTTGTCAGCATCCCAATATTCATTATCGGATTCATTTTGACTTTTATTATGAAGGATGAATTTGGACGAATATGGAAGTTTGTGGGTATATCAAATCAGTCTCTGGCAACAATTGTACTGTGGTCGGCTGCCATGTATCAGGCATTAAACAAGAAAAACCACTGGTTATTATCTATCCCGGCCACATTCCTGACAACAATCTGCATAACCTATATTATGGTGGCCCCTAATAAAAGTGCCGGACTGGCAATGCCTGTTAATCTGGGATATATTACCGGAGTACTTGGCGGATTAGGTATTCTTACACTGTTCCTGATCTCAGCCAGGAGGAAAGCGCAGGCATATAATTTAAACTGAATAGGGGCTGTCTCATAAGTCTACCACCTCCCCCCCGAGTACTCGGGGGTACTCCTCCTCTAAAGAGGAGGAGAAAGTTATAGTATTGTATATCAGCCATTTCCCCTCCTTTTGAAAGGAGGGGTATCCCGACCGTAAGGTCGAGGAGGGGGTGGTTAGAGGACTTATGAGACAGCCCCATGAAATTCGCGATAATTAGTTCAAATCAGCGCTAACCTGCATCTATTACATCATGCCTGGCATGCCACCACCGCCCATTGCGGGATTAGGCATTGGCTCATCTTCTTTTTCTTCAACCACTACTGCTTCGGTTGTCAGGAACATGCCTGCTATTGATGCTGCATTTTCAAGAGCTATACGAACCACTTTGGCAGGGTCTATTACACCTGAATCATAGAGGTTTTCAAATTTACCAATACTTGCATTGTATCCGAAATCATCCTTCCCTTCCTTAACTACTTGTGCCACAACGGCTCCTTCTTCACCTGAGTTAATTACAATTTGGCGCAAAGGTTCTTCAATGGCACGTTTAACAATCTGAATGCCGGTATTCTGGTCTTCATTTTCACCTTTCAGGTTTTCCAGTGCCGCAATTGCACGGATATATGTAACACCGCCGCCGGGAACTATCCCTTCCTCAATTGCTGCACGGGTTGCACTCAGTGCATCGTCAACGCGGTCTTTCTTCTCCTTCATTTCCACTTCTGATGCAGCACCAATGTAAAGCACTGCAACGCCTCCTGCAAGCTTGGCAAGCCTTTCCTGCAGCTTCTCCTTATCATAATCTGAAGTGGTTGTTGATATCTGTTTCTTAATCTGGTTAACGCGTGCTACTATTGCATCTTTTGCACCGGCACCGTTTACTATAGTTGTGTTTTCCTTGTCAACAGATATTTTCTCAGCCTGTCCCAGCATATCAAGTGTGGTATGCTCCAGCTTAAGGCCTTTTTCTTCAGAGATTACTGTACCTCCTGTCAGAACAGCTATATCTTCCAGCATTTCTTTTCTCCTATCACCGAATCCAGGAGCTTTGACGGCACAAACCTTCAATGACCCCCTCAGACGGTTTACAACCAGCGTTGCAAGAGCTTCTCCTTCAACATCCTCAGCAATAATCATCAGGGGTTTGCCATTCTGCGCTGTTGTTTCAAGGATAGGAAGCAGGTCCTTCATTGTGGATATTTTCTTATCATGGATAAGGACATAAGGACTTTCAAGATCAGCCTCCATTTTCTCTGTATCGGTTACGAAGTAAAGAGAAATATAGCCCCGGTCAAACTGCATACCTTCAACAACCTCAACAGTAGTTTCAGTGCCTTTTGCCTCTTCAACAGTGATCACTCCTTCTTTCTTAACCTTACTCATTGCTTCAGCAATAAGCTTACCTATTTCCTCATCATTATTGGCAGCGACACGGGCAACCTGTTCAATTTTATTCAGGTCATCGCCAACAACCTTTGCCTGTTTGGCAATATGCTTTACCACCTCACTTACAGCTTTGTCGATGCCTCTTTTCAGTTCCATTGGATTTGCACCGGCGGTCACATTCTTAAGTCCAACATTAATTATAGCCTGTGCAAGCACCGTTGCGGTGGTTGTCCCATCGCCAGCATCCTCTCCTGTTTTGGAAGCCACTTCCTTAACCATCTGGGCTCCCACATTCTGAAAAGGATCATCAAGTTCAATTTCCTTAGCTACTGTAACACCATCTTTGCTTATTTGTGGTGCTCCAAACTTTTTTTCAAGTACTACATTCCTTCCTTTTGGTCCAAGCGTTACCCTTACAGTATCAGCAAGCTTGTCAACACCTTCTTTAAGAAGGTTTCGTGCTTCAATATTAAATTTAATTTCTTTTGCCATATCAGTTAGTTTAAATTATTTGGTTTATGCAATGTATAAAATATCACTCTGTGACATTAAAAGGTAATCTTCACCGTCAATGTTGAGTTCCTGACCGGCATATTTACCATATAGTACCACATCTCCGGATTTTACTTCCATATCTTCGTCTTTTTTTGCTGCACCAACCAATATTATGGTTCCCTGCTGTGGTTTTTCCTTGGCACTGTCAGGGATTATGATGCCGCTTGCAGTTTTTTCCTCTGCTTCATGAGGTTTAACAAGTACTTTACCTGCTAATATTTTACCTTTTAGTTTTGCCATTTTATTTACTTGATTTGTTAAACAATATATTTTTGCCGATATCCTCATTTTACAGAATCTGTGCCAAAGGATTTTTTTGTCAGTTTACAGTATTCTGTACGTCATAATTGCAAAAAAAATGTCAGTCTCGTGACAAACTGACATTTCGAAATGAATCATACTATTTCTTTTTACTCTCCCTCCTGGTTATCACCTCCCTGATCAGGTATAGCTGTAGGCAGGTTAGGTATAGCAGTGGGATCAACAGCATTGTCTATCTGGTCCTGTATTCTTGATGATTCTTCCTCCACACCATGAGGTATTGCTATTGTAGCTGCTATACTTAGTGCAAGTATTATTGCTGCAAGGGTCCAGGTAGTTTTTTCAAGAAAATCGGCTGTTTTTCTTACTCCCATTGACTGACCGGTAGAAGTGAAATTAGCAGCCAGACCTCCTCCCTTGGAATTCTGTACAAGCACTACCATTACCTGAAGTACACATGCTATAATTACTACTATTGAAATAAATACATATATACCCATCTGCTTCAGTTTTTTAAAAGAATTTCTTTTATCTTCTCAATTTGCGTCGCAAAGTAACTACTTTTTTCCGGATATTTCAAACTTAATCTTTCATAAATACTGATTGCTTTTGAGTAGTAACCCTGGGAGAGATAGATATTTGCAAGAGTTTCCGAGATAAGGTGGGATGACTCCTCGCTGCTCGCGGCAGATATATCTTCCTGTTCAGAATCGTCTGTTTCGTTCCTGGGTTTTATCCTTGGATTTGCATTAATGAACCTGTCAACTAACTCATCATCATCAATGAATCCAGTCTGTTCTTCAACCGGCTCAGGTTGCTTGCCGTATGAATCACTGCTATCGAGGTCAAGGTCAAGTAAATCATTATCCCCGGGAAGCTCAAAATCAGTATTAACAGGTTCATCCACTGGTATCTTCTTAGCTTCCTCATCAGCTGAGTCGTCAAGCTGCAGTATATTCTCTCCGCTTATTTCACTAAGCCGGGTTTGTATTTCTTGTATTAATTCTTCACGTGATCGTCCTGATACCGACTCATATTTGCCTGCCGGTTTATCGGCTTTTATATTTTCATCCTTCTTTTTTTCAACATCCTGTATTTTATCTTCCTCATCCTTTTTAATGCCTTCAGATTCACGGGATTCATGACTGATATCGGCCTCAGTTTCTGGTTCCTGGCTTTGAGTTGAGGTCCACTCCTCAGAATTTAATAAGTTATACAACACTTCCCTGTCAGCAATATAAATAGCTGCTTCCTTTAACTTTTCCGTAAATTCAATATCATCATGCCTGTATAATGAATTCAACATTAATACATAGGCAGACTGGAAATAGGGATAATTCATACTGATCCTGGAAATATCATTATATTCATTATCAGTCAAAACCTTATGTTCCTTTATAATATCTATAAACTCAATCTTATTCATGTTACCAGTTCACAAATGCTCTGTTAAAAATATCTTCCACTATTTGCTCTATTATCTTCTCCGTTAACTCCTGCTCTACCTGGCTCATCTCTTTTGAACTATCATAATCCTCGTACCTGGTGAAGGTTTGTTCATAACTGAACTCGGGTTCAATTATGTTTGTAAACGTAACTCTAACTGCAATAGTAAACCTGTTCATGGCGGCTCTGGCATCACCTGATACCGTAAGTGGTGCAGTCCTGTAATCACTTATTTCTCCTTCAAAACTTACATCACCAGCTTCATTGACGAAGTTTAGATTTGTCTGGGCTCTGCATTTATCCATCAGTTCATCAGTAATATACTGGCTCAGTCCAGGTTGAACCAGGTTGGCCCTGTTTTCAAAATATTGCACACTTATAGTCCTGACATCCGGTGAAATACTTGCTCCACTCATTGAATAACTGACAGTGCATCCTGAGTCTGTAAATGCAAGAAAAACAAAGACCGGGATAATCACCGATCTTAATAGTAACTCCGAATAAATATATTTACAAATCGATGCCATACTCCTTAATTTTTCTGTACAGTGTCCTTTCAGATATTCCAAGTTCTTCTGCTGCAAGCTTTCTTTTGCCGTTATACTTCTCCAGTGCCTTGGTGATTAACTCAATTTCTTTCTCCACCAGTGAAAGTGACTCCTCCACTATTTCTTCAGTATCCTGTATCTGATCAGGCTGCTTACCGGCTGAAAATTTATGTTTAGCTTCATCTTTTTTAATATTCTTACTTCCGGGTATATTTCTCAAGCCTGTTTCGTCATATAAACGTTGAATAACGCCTGAATTACGATCACTGAGATGCACCGAAGAACTCCCTTCCTGAAGCATATCAAGCACCAGTTTTTTGAGATCATTCACATCATTCTTCATATCAAAAAGTATCTTATACAATATCTCTCTTTCAGATGAGAATGAACTTTCCGATTCGCGGCGTATTACGGCAGGCAGTTTTATCGCACTATAATCGGGCAGATACGCTTTTAGCATTTCCGCATCTATTTCTCTTGAACCTTCAATAATTGATATCTGCTCGGTAATATTTTTTAATTGCCTCACATTACCAGGCCATGAGTAGGAGGTAAGTATTAGCCTGGCATCTTCAGTAAGTTTCACTGCGGGCATTCGGTATTTTTCGGCAAAATCAACTGCGAATTTCCTGAATAATAATAATATATCATCTCCCCTGTCATTAAGAGGTGGTATTTTTATAGGTACAGTATTCAGGCGGTAAAACAGGTCTTCCCTGAATTTACCTGTGTTAACGGCCTGCAATATCTCAATGTTCGTTGCGGCTATAACCCTCACATCTGTCTTTTGTACTTTTGAAGAACCTACCCTTATGAACTCACCCGATTCAAGCACCCGAAGTAGCCTTACCTGCGTTGATAACGGCAACTCGGATACTTCATCAAGAAAAATTGTCCCACCGTTTGCCACCTCAAAATAACCCTTGCGGCTATCAGTTGCCCCGGTAAAAGAACCTTTCTCATGACCAAACAATTCAGAATCTATGGTCCCTTCAGGTATTGCCCCGCAATTAACAGCTATATATTGTCCATGCTTACGTTTGCTGTGATGATGAATTATCTGTGGAAATATCTCCTTACCTGTTCCACTTTCCCCTGAAATAAGTACAGAGAGATCTGTAGGTGCAACCTGTACAGCTATATCGATTGCCCTGTTAAGCCCAACGTAATTACCTATGATACTAAATCTTTGCTTTATGCTCTGTAAATCTTTCATAAACTAATCCTCGTTCATGCGAAATTAATCTTTTTTTTAAAACTTTGAAAAATCCATTTTTTGTAAATTAGCTGGAAATTAAATTGTTTGACATGATGCAGATTGGAATAATACCGGCCCGTTTTGCTTCAACCAGGTTTCCGGGGAAACCTCTGGCCAGAATAGAAGATGCACCTATGATTGAGCACGTTTACAGGCGTGCATCCAGTGCTCTCGAAAAAGTTTTTGTTGCAACTGATGATAAACGAATATATAATACCGTTGTGGAGTTTAAGGGTGAGGCCATCATGACCTCACCTCTTCACAGGAGTGGTACCGACAGGTGCGCAGAAGCGCTGGGTATAATAAGGGAAAGGTATAAAATAAACCCGGATATAGTAATAAATATACAGGGTGATGAACCATTTATAAAGCCGGAACAGATAAAGCAGGTTGGCTCATGCTTTAGTGATCATTCAGTAGAAATATCAAGCCTGATAATGAAAATACAGGACTGGAAATCTTTAACTGATCCTAACCAGGTAAAAGTTATAATAAACAAACATAAGGATGCTTTATACTTCAGCAGGGCAGCAATACCTTACGTGCGCAGTGCAGAGAAGGAAAAATGGCTTAGCTATCACACTTTCTACAAGCACTTGGGCATTTATGGTTACAAGGCTGACATACTTGATAGTATAAGCATGCTCAATCCTTCCAGCCTGGAAAAAGCAGAAGCGCTTGAACAAAACAGATGGTTAGAGAACGGTTTTAAGATTAAATGCTCGCTGACTGACTGGGAAAGTATTGGGGTGGATACTCCTGAAGACCTGGAACGGGCAATTAAACTACTGAAAACTCAAAAATCATAAAAATTTGTATCTTTAGCACGATATTTGCGTATAAATCAAAAAAATCCGAATTGCAAATGCGGGTAATTGTACTTTGCATATTATTAATATTCATGAGCTTGGAACTGTCAACAGGCCAGACAGTCGAGAAAAATACTGCCGGGGAAAATAAATCATTGCTTGAAAATTCTTTTAATGAAGATACAAATACAAAGATTTTCCCCGTTCCAGTCACAAATAACCGCTTCACCATAACCAGCGATAAAGCATTTGTATTTATAAGGCTTACGAATATTATAGGCCAGGAAACTACAAGGGAAAAGTACAATTATCCACGCAACAGGGCTGAAATTAGTTTCTCGGATGTTCAGAAAGGAATATACCTTGTTACCATTGAGTTTGAAGACAAAACCCGCACGGTTAAAAAGATACTTATCGATTCAAGATAGTGTCATTTCACCTTCCCCATGTAAACAATTATTGAATCAGCAATACTCAGTGCTGTAGTTAATGTGCTTAAATCATCAAAAAGCTCTCCCGTTGCACCGGATGGGTGACTGTGTCCTTTAGGCTGCATAACCACCTCCCTTCCCGGCATCGCAGGATCGATAATACCCTCATAAACAATTGCAGGCTGACATGATCTCTTGTAATATTCATCACCGGGAAATTTATCATTGGTCCAGTACTCGTTCCAGTCCCAGTTCTGATTTACCTCCAGCAATACCTTCAGGGGCCTTTCAACAGGGTTATCTGTCCTGGCTGACATCACGAAGCCTGTAGTGGGAGTGGCTCCGCTATAAGCATCAGGTACCGGTGAATCAGGATCAGGCATATATAAACCATCAGAAGCTTTGATATTTCTTTTATGGGCCCAGTAAGGGAGTGTCTGGGGCCAGCGCCTGATACCTGCTTCCCACTTACCATCTTCTACCTTTCCAAAACGAAATACTGAAGTAGCTATCGACTTGGGAACAAAGAGTGTCTGGATATATTCACCTTCCAGATCTTCCAGCCAGATAGCCATTAAGGGATAATAAAACGACTCTCCTCGCTGAAACTCAACTGTAATCCATGGACCCTGGCTTTCTTCATTATTTGTGAAATAGTAAATCTCTTCCTCATCGGAAACACAAGATTGTTGTTGTTTAACTGAACATGAATATGATACAGATAAAACGAGAAGTATAGCAAATAAATTCTTCATTTTCGCTGTTAATTAAAATTCAATTATTATACCTATTGTCGGAAGAACCGTTCCTGCTTCGCTTACGATATATTTCAACAGATACCTGTCAGGGTTTTCGGGATCAGTGAGCGGGATATTATTATCATCAGTCTCCCTTACGAGTATAGGTGGCTGATCAGCCTTGAAATTATATACATTCTGTACATCGGCATATATCATTAAGGTCCATCTGTTAAAATAGAATGCTTTATCTACCCTTATATCAAGCTGGTGAAAAGCCTTTAGCCTTTCGGAGTTAAAGAGTGCATAATCGAGGTAACTACGACCCTGTATATCCCATGCCAGCTTGTTTGACGATTTCTCAAGGTCCCATGGGGTGTATGGAGAACCCCCTATAAACCTCCACTTGATACCTATCTCCCAATCACTCTTGAATTTTCTTGTTGCGGTAAGATTAAAAAGGTGCTTATTATCCCATGATGTCGGGATATAGTCATCCTCAAGATTCTTGAACTCACTCCTGACAAGAGTGTATGAAAGCACGAGATTGGTATTTTTCAGGTTTTTGATCCTTCCCAGAAACTCAAGCCCGTAAGCTCGTCCTTCAGATATTGATAATACTTCCTCATCACCAAATGTTCCAAAATCTGCACTCTTGCTGGCCAGTGGTATCGAATCTCTCACTGAAAAAGGATAATCTGAATATTTCTTGTAAAAACCTTCAATTGTAATCTGTATTGACTCATTTGGTAGATACTCAAATCCGGCAACAATATGATCACTCTTAATATACTTAAGGCCATTCTCCTTATTTATAAAACTGCCATTCTCATCAGCATATCCCATGGTGGTGTAAGGAGGTATCTGTACAAACCTTCCCGTGTTGAAATTGAAGCTGAGCAAATCACTTAAATTATATGAAAGTGAAAATCTTGGAGAGAGGTTATTTAATGGATTCGCCATGTTCGCTGTATAATCAACCCCTTCGGCCCTTATCCCAAACGACAGGTTCAAACGGTTGTTGAAGAAAGTATTTGAAATCTGCCCGAAAGCGGCATATTTATTCAACCTGATTGATATATCATAATCAATTGTCTGTATCGAATTGTCTACATACAATTTTTGAAGGGTTGAATTCCTGTAGAGGGCATTCTCATATGACAGTCCATATTCAAGCTTTAACCCATTGGCAAACTGGCTGTTCCTTTCATACCTGAACTTATTCTCGCCTTCACCAGAGACATAGTCAAAGACCTTTAGTGAATCAACTTCTATATTCCCTGCATACTTGTACTGTCGGTTATTCAGATAGCTCCTGCTGAGTATCCATGTATCATAACCATTATCCCTGAAATGTTTGTATTTAATCCCGAAAGTATAACTGTATTGGTTCTGGACAGGAATATAGTCCAGTATATATCGCTGGTAGTCTGTCTCATTAGCTTCTTTGTTCAGTTCAAAATTATCAAGAGCGCCTATTCCAAGGATTGTCAGTTCTCCCTTATCTGAAATCCTGGTCTTATGCTTAAACTGAAAATCATTGTATGTTGGAAGGAATGGCAGTCCGATGGCACTGAACAAAAATTGCAGGTATGATCTTCTTGCTGACATTATAAGTGTGCTGTTCTTACCTGACGGACCATCAATTGTTAATCCCAGGTCTGAAGCACCTATTGTTGCCCTGTATTTCATCCTTTCATCATTACCGTCAACCTGCCTGAAACTCAATACAGAACTCATGGCATTACCACGTGAAGCAGGAAAAGCCCCCGAGTAAAAATTAAGCTCCCTGATAAAATCAACATTGATAATACCAACAGGTCCACCAGAAGCCCCCTGTGTTGAAAAATGGTTCAAGTAAGGTATTTCTATCTCGTCAAGATAAAACCTGTTCTCGTTTGGCCCACCTCCCCTGACTATAACGTCATTCCTGTATGCAGGAGTGGAAGCAACACCAGGAAATGACTGGATTACTTTTGAGATGTCCCTGTTGCCTCCCGGGTTTTTTTCAATCTCCTGGATTCCAATTATACGGACAGAAACAGGAGACTCCAGCTTTTTCCTGAATGATGATGCCTTTATTACCACGTCATCAATGCCTACAACTGATTCATTTAAAGGCAGGTCTATTGATAGAGTCTTATCCCTCGTAACAAGGAATGAATTTGAAACATAGGCTTCAAATCCAACTGAAGAGGCCTTTAACTGTAAGTACCCGGGTTCTATCCCGGTAAAGGTAAAATTACCATCAAAATCTGTCATTGCCCCTGTGGTGGTGCCAACTATTACCACCGTGGCAAAAGGGACTCCCTCATTGGTTGCCGCATTAATAACCCGTCCCTTGATTTTCCCCTGCCTGTCCTGCGACATGACCGGAATCAAGAAAAAGAGCAATAGTATTGCAAGGATAGTTTTCCTGACAGTACTGACATTTTTCACGGCCTTTTTGTAGCTTCCGCTCATACTCTTTTTGTATAAAGTTTAAAGTGTTCAACATTTGTTTAATATTTAAAACACCTACTTAGACAAATAGTTTATTCTTCTGAAATAATATTATTGAAATAATTTTCTTCCTCACCTAGATTAACAAATGGATAATCATTACTGATCTTTTTGATCCTGTCCAGCATTGAGTTTCTGAATTTCTGAATGCTTTCAGTATTATCATCAGTGATTTTATGCCTCATTGCTTCCGTTATTTTTGCTACACGATCATAAATACTGACTGCGTCAGAGGTAAAATAAGTTTCCCTGAATCTTTCCCAGATATATTCGATTGCAGTATCAGAAGGATGTACCATGTCCTTTTTATAGAACCTGTAATCTCTTAATTCATCAAGCATTATTTCGTAAGAAGGGAAGTATGAAAGTTCAATGTTGGCAGATATTAATTCATCAATTGCCAGGGTGAGTATGGATTTACTAAGCTGGTTACCATGGGCTCCGTCCTTAAGGTGCCTCACTGGACTCACTGTGAATACTATATTTAAACGCTTATTGAAATTCTTCAGTTCTGAGACCAGCTTTTGCCAGCTGGTTACAATATCCTTTGTTTTTAATAGATGCCTGGAGAACCTTGCAGCGGGTATTTTATGGCAATTAGCCACAATTTCATTATTTTCCTTCCATCTGTAAACCCAGGCTGTTCCAAAGGTAACAAAGAGGAAAGAGGCGCCTGACAGGAAGCTGCGGGCTTCTGAAATAGAACGGTTTATTTTTACCAGGCTCTTAGTGTTATCCCTTGAGGAAAAGCTTGTATCATGATAGAAACTGAGGTACTTGTTATCGTAACAGTAAAGATCCTCCTTACTGAAGACCCTGTTTCCCATTATCAATTCAAGTGCCCTGGCTGTTGATAAAGGATTATATAAAACACCGAAGGGGTTTATTAGAACATCCATTTTGCCATAAGAAAATTGACGTCCTATCTCACCTGCAAAACATGATCCAACAAACATCACCGGTGTATCATACCCGATCTTTTGTTTGGCAGAGTCCGTTTCAATCTTTGTTCTGAATTCCATGCTGTTTTTCTAACCATTTAATAATATATGAAAGGACTTCATCCCTGAAAATCTCGTTATGTAATTCATGATATCCTTCCTTCCAGATTTTTAGATCTGCCATGCTGTTGTTTCCTGCAAAAATAACCGATCCTTCTGCAGATGTTATCCTGTCTTTTTCGCTGTGTATCAAAAGCACCGGTGTTTTCAGTTCATTTTTGCATTTTAGTAGTCTTGCCGCATTATCTGCTGCAGAGGCAAAAAGACTCACCGATATCTTTGAATGAACATGGGGGTCTGACCTGTATTCATTAACCACGTTTTTATCAGTACAGATATTTTCGGGGTCCAATCCTGATGGTTGAAGCAGTGAAGGTAATATTCTGCTTACCAGGGATGCGAGAATTACTTTGAACCTTGGCGGCTCAAAGTTTAATTTTAGCCAGGGCGAGGTGATTATTCCCATTTCAATGTTATTATTATCCAGCAGGTATTTGAGTGCAATACTTCCTCCAAGGCTATGACCGTATAATACTAAAGGTATATCCCCTTCCCTCTTCCGTGCAAATTCAGCCATTGCTGATATTATTCTATTATATTGCCCGAAATTCTTTATATGCCCTCTTTTCCCGGGAGACCTGCCATGACCAGGCAGATCTACACCTATGAAAGAATAATAATTATCATTAAAATATTCGGCCATGCTTTTATACCTGTTTATATGTTCTCCAAGTCCATGTACCAGTATAATGCATGCCCTGGCATTCACCACAGGTAAATAAATACCATAGAGATCATCTGTGTTTTCAGGTTTAATTCTTATATTCATTAAGCATTCCTGATTATTTATTTAAATATAATGAAAAGATATTTATGAAGATACTTAATTGTTATTCTGAGTTAAAACACCACGGGTCCATGGAATACTGGAACCGAGCAGTCCTCGCTACTAATCAGAATGACAGTTCTTAAAATATGCGATTTCTAACTGAGTTTCTATGTTATTATTATAACACAAGAAACCCATAAAAGTGAAATTTCAAAAATCTTTATTTAGAAAAAATTTAATTTTACTATATATCTCTCTCTATTTATTTCTGATTATCTGTGTTTTACATAAAATACTTAATTTAGACCAGATGCCCTTAATGTGATTATTAAGGATATTAGGACTTGTATATCCGAAATTATTCATTTATCTTTGATATCGATTAAACACCCAAAATGATTAAAACGATGACCACAGTTGAATTCAATAAAAATCTGGTAAGCCTTGAAGACAACATGATGAAGTTTGCCCTGAGTCTTACAACAGATTACACAAGGGCTGAGGACCTTGTGCAGGACACCTACGTGAAGGCTATTACTTACAAGGATAAATTTGTCGATTACACGAACCTGAAGGCATGGGTTTTTACTATAATGAAGAATACTTTCATCAATAATTACAGGCGTTCAGTAAAGGAGAACACCATTATTGACAGTTCAAAGGATCTTTACTTTTTAAACTTGCCACAGGATTCAGGTTTTTCCTCTCCCGAATCAAGATATTCGCTTGATGAATTGGAGAAAGTAATTGACAGTCTTGAGGACGATTTTAAGATCCCTTTCAAAATGCATGTACAGGGTTTCAAATACAAAGAAATTGCAGAAAAATTAGATCTTAAAATAGGGACAGTAAAGAGTCGTATTTTCTTTACCAGAAAGAAACTAATGGAGTTACTTAATGATTACCGTTAGCTAAACAGTCAGTTTCCAATTAATGTCGGCGGCAGGCTTTTCATGGGCCTGCCGTTTTCTTTGTCACACTAATTTATCAATTACTAATTAAGCCTAATTAACGCGAATTTCATCCTGACTCGCACAGATGGCGTGGATTTGATTCACCTCCTGAATATTCTTACTATCAAACCACTTATTACAAACAGAACAAATATCGCCGTTACAATCCATGCCCAGGTATTTCTTTCTTTTGATTCTGCCCACATATTATAATCAGCTGAAAGTATTACATCTCCTTCTACCTCCCAAACCACATTCCCGTCTTCATCTATATAACCATTGGTAGCTACCAGTTCACCAGGCATGACAGTCTGTATCAGGTAGTCATCTGCACTTAATGCAACATCAAACTCTTTTTCTACCTCAGACATGATAGTATCCAGCAATACTCTGTTTGATTCGTAGTAGCCTTCCCCCAGCAGGCTGTCCATAACATGCACTTCATCCATATCTGAAATCAGCAATGATGCTGCAATTGCCTCCTCTTTCTCCTGCAATATCTTTACATCTAAATCAATTTCAGGATTAATGCTTATTGTATCGGTTATCTTCCCAATCATTGCCTTTACCAGGCTTCTCCCCAGCCATATATCAAATTTTTCCTCCATTGGTTCTATAATGTTTTCTTTTATCTGGCTGCTGTCAGCTTCTTCCAGGCGTGCTTCTGCCAGTTTTTCAGGCATATAGAAGAAATCCAGTTCCTCTTCAGTAAAAAATTCCTCAGGTGGATATCCGTTTATTGCTTTGTCGACATGCTCTGTATACCTGTATACCGTGTTAAACCATCTGAACTTTTTATGAAATTCAGCTTTTCTCTTCATGTGGGGATTCGAACCTTCATAATTTGTATAAAGGCTGTTTATCCCATCTACAGACTCAAATTCTTTCACCGCGGTAAGCGTATACGTCGTATCTCCCTCTTCTGAGATATTATAATCCATGGTAATATTCCAGGTACTGTCAACAGGTACCTGGCAGTCATACAGGTCAAATTCATTCCTTGTAAAGGTCAGGATTATTTTCCTTGTAACTGATCCGTCGTTATGCACTATATTTATCACGAGTGCATCAGGCTCTTCGCATGAAGACATAATCAACATGACAAAGCTTACTAAAATTATACTGATCTTTCTTTTCATGGCTTATAATTTTTGTTTAGCACGATTGCTTCTTTCGTTCATCTTTGATCCCACTATTTCTTCATATTTGTTTTGCAGTTCACGGTATTCTCTTATCAGGTTTAGAAAATCATCTGTGGAAATGTTAATACTGTCAGCAAGCAGCTTTGTCTCTGGATTTCTCATTATTACTGAATTTACAATTACATTTTCCCTCTGGTATTCAAGTATTTTTTCAGTGTTGAAACTTATCATCCGTTTCTCGAGTTTATCAATCCTGTTAATTACGAATAATTGTTGTACTATAAACACGGCTACAATCACTATGGAAGCAACGGCCAGAGATCTTCGTAACCAGATAATTTCAGTCCACCCGAATAAATAATCAAGCCTCCTGTTTTTACTGCTTATATTGTGCATAATACTTTCCTTTAAAGACTCCCTGTCGTCAATTTCGGGTTTATGTAACTTTAATTGCTTTACTATTCTGTCGAGTTCTTTCATTTCTTTTCAGTTTAAATATTTTGTTATAAACCCTTCCAGTTTCTTTCTGGCATGTCTGAGATTACTCTTTATTGAATTTTTACTCATCCCTGTAATTTCAGCAACTTCATCATGACTGAGTTCCTCGATTTCAACCATAGTAAACACTATCCTCTGCCTTGGGCTCAGTCCTGATACCAGTGTATTTAGGATTAAGATCGCTTCATCATTATTTAGCTTATAATCAGCCCGGTCATTACCCACAATTTCATTCATCAAATATCTATTATCGGTTCTGTTGGTTCCGTACATTATTTTTCTCCTCCGCAGCAGGTCATAACATTTATTTACAGCTATTCGCCTTATGTATGACGTGACAGACTTATTATCCTTTATTGATTTTCGTTTTTCCCAGACTTTCAGGAATGTATCCTGCACAATATCCCTTGCGTCATCTTCATCCGCTGCTATCCTGAAAGCCGTCATATATATACAATCCATATTCTCATCAACTAACTTCCGGAATTCACTTTCATTTCCGGCTCTTATTGCCTTTATATTATAAGTGACGCCCAAATTCCGCTATTTTTTATTAATAATACGTTTGAATACATGAAAGGTAAAAATTTCTCCTTTTTTTCTTACATTTATTTATTATTATAAGCCTTATGACTGAAATTATTACCATAAGCACCAACCAGAGAAATGGTTTATATGATATTGGTCCTGAAGTAAATAATATTGTTAAAAATTCAGGGATAGAGAATGGCCTCGTTTGTATTTTTGCCAGAGGGGCAACTGCAGCTATTATGATACAGGAAAACTGGGACGACTCCGTTCAGACTGATGTCATTACTCTCCTGGCAAAGCTCATTCCATCAGGTGTATGGGAGCACGACAGACAGGACAATAACGGGGACAGTCATCTGAAATCAGGGTTGGTAAGCCCGTCTGAAACCATACCTCTTATTAATGGAAAATTGGCCCTTAGTACGTGGCAGAATATTTTCTTCTGTGAATTTGATGGGCCAAGGAAAACCAGGGAAATTGCCGTAACCATTATAGAAGGATGAATTTAGCTCTTAAAACACCTGATAATCAGACGTTTATAATTCCAAACTCCCCTATTGCTATAAATGCTCTTACAAACTATTCAACACAGGAAACCAGGAGGGTTGACTTTACCTTTGGCATTGGATATAGCGATGATATTGATAAGGAATTAGTATCCCATTCCCCCAGCAGGATGTTCATTTATATAAACACGAATAAAAGAAGTTGAAAAGGTTGAACACAACCGCTTAACGCGGTTGCTGTTGAAAATAAGGTGAAAGTAAGTTTAACTCATTCTTCAACTTAATTAGTAATACAATCATGAAAAAAACTCTAACATTTTCGATTGGACTGATATTCACACTATCAGTAATCGCCCAGGACACAGTGACCGTTGAAGGGTCATGGATATATAACGGGATGGCAAGCCTGAACTTCTCACAGGTAAGCCTTACAAACTGGGCACAGGGAGGTGAAAGCTCTTATGCAATAAATGGCATGGCAGCATTAAACTTTAATTATAGCAAAGACAGGAATTCCTGGGCCAATACCCTGGATGTTGGTTACGGGACACAAAAAATCGGAGAAAAAGATCCGGCAAAGACTGATGACCACCTGGAACTGCTGTCAAAATATGGAAGGCAATTATCTGGCAATTGGTTTTTCAGCGGAATGCTGAATCTCAAAACACAGTTTACCAAAGGATTTAATCAGACTGACGCAGGTAAAATTCTAATATCAGATTTCCTTTCACCCGGTTACCTGATTTTTTCTCTTGGTATGGAATATAAAAAAGATGATTCATTCTTTATTTTATTGTCACCAGTAAGCAGTAAAATAACCATATTAGTCAATGACAGCCTTTCAGATGTCGGCAGTTTTGGAGTCGATCCCGGTAAAAATACAAGGGCTGAATTTGGTGGCCTGGTAAAGATTGGTGTAAACAAAGACTTGATGGAGAATGTGAATCTTACTTCCACACTGGATTTGTTTTCCAATTATTTTGATAATCCACAAAATATTGACATCAGCTGGAAAGCATTACTTAACATGAAAATAAACCAATACCTGTCTGCCAATATCAGTACACATCTTATATATGATGATGATATTGACTGGGTTGATTCTGAAGGCATTACAGGCGGTCCTAAGGTTCAGTTCAAGGAAATACTGGGTATAGGTTTCTCTTACAAATTCTAGATTTTAGATTCCAGATTTAAGATTTAAGAATTGTAATCAAAAATCTTAAATCGTTAATCTTCAATCTGATATCATACTATCCTGTTTCCAATGCAGACAGGTATTGAGAAAGATATTCTTGCCGGTATCTTGATCTGTACTGCTCAATATACCTTGGATGGTCTAAAACGGTTATGGAGTCAAACAGATTATCCTTATCATTAATTCTTTTAAGGTAGCTGGCATTTTTCTTACCAAGTACAAAGCATACTCTTGTGTCGATACCAAAGCCAATCTGCGTTTTAAGGCCTGACACCATAAAATCCCGGACGGTGTTAAACAACTCTTCATGGTCATAATAATTACAGTTTACCCAGTTGCCTTTTTTGTTTTGCTGTATAAATCCCAGTGGGCATATTGAACTGATAAAAAAGTCGTTATAGAACTTCTCCGGCCCTCCATACCTGTCAATCAGTTTATAAATGAATACCGAGGAAGGTTCGTGAGTTACTACTGACTCGATTTTTATATCACATATTTCCGATAGTCTTTTGGTATCGGTGAAAGGGATACCTGTAGTCCCTGCCCCCAGTCTGCCGGGATTAATCCCAAGGATCAGCTTTCTTGTTTTATTATCATTATAAAACTTATTGTAGAAAGCACTGCTGACAGGAATAATCTCCCTGTTTTCCCTGAAAGGATTCATCACCTTGATGCCACGTGGTAACTCCCCAATAAAATCAAGTTCTTTATTAAATTTTATAACCTTTTCTGAAAAACGCATTATTTACTCAAAATCAAACTTCCACGTTTAACCGTCTCATTAGACTGGCTCATAAACCTGGAAGCTGGTACCTCATCGACAATATTATCATCAAAAGAGGCTGTTAAACACAGTTGCTATGTTATTCTATCTCAAGTTTTTAATTTCATCCCATTGTATCATCGGTTTTTTACCGGTCACTTTGTTTCTGAACTTAATTGCAGGGTATCCAAGGGTAAGGGTCCCAAATATTTTTTCCCCAGGTTTTAAGCCGGCCAGCCTTCTGAATTTTTTATTTCTGCTTATAACTATCTGGTTACCAACAAGATTTCTGCAGGCCAGTCCCCTGGTTTGTGCACACAAATCAATATTATATAATGCATACTGAGCACTTTCAAGGCTGAGAGGAGTTCTTTTATCACCTATGATCATTATTATAGCTGCAGGTTTTGTTTTAAAGCCTTTTTTTCTTCGTCGTGCAGCCTCAAGTTTTGGTTTGGCTTTAAGGTATTCAAATTCCCTGGAAGGGGTGCAAGTTTTTATTAATGAATGAATTATTGAAGGTTTATAGAACCAATTATATATTCTCACTGAGAAATTGAGTATAATCGAATCGATTAGCTCTATAATTAAGTCATCATCAATAATTATTACCCTGAAATTAAAGTTATGCGTCGGGGCATATACAATATACCCGGTAATTTCTTCAAGTATTGATCTGTCGATTTTCTTATCTGTATAATCCCGGATAGTTCTTCTTTCCCTGAAAAGTTCATCAATCTGATCAGTTGAAGGGTATAATGACTTATTAAAAGACTCAGGTTCAATATTATCCCAGCTAAGGGCTTTTGTTGGACAAACAGCAATGCATTGGGTGCATGTACTGCAGTATTTATAGTCAATGATCAATTTCTTATTCTCAATTTGTATACATGATTCATGGCATATTTTAGCACATAACTTACACAGATTACACTTATTATGGTCAATTATTATCATAGCTTATTTGTTTCATTTATTAGATGAATAAATTTAAATGAGTTAATGCATTCAATTTATTTAGATTTCTGTTCAAACTAAAAGAAGTTGTACAACAGTAATGGTCCCATCAGAAACTCCATGGGCCAGTGCAGGTCCCAGTAAACTGCCTGATCTTTCCCGCATTATTGCATAAAAGAGGCCCAGGCCGGTAGTAAAGACTAATTGCATAGCATCGATATTATCAATACTGAGTGTCTGAAAATTAAACCCAATATGTGCCATCGAAAACAATAAGGTGGAAATTATTGCCGCATAGGATAATTTAAAAGCACCTATCTTTAATCTGCCAGGCCAGTAGAACAATAATAAACCCATTATAAGACCTCGAAAAAGTATCTCTTCTGATAGGCCTGTAAAAACAAAGTCAAAAAAAGGTCAGCAGAAATATTTATAAAGTTTTTCTCGTAATCAATATGACTACCAAAAGAAAACAGTATGTTCAGTACTATTGTTACAATAATCCAGCCTGCTGCAAATTTCAGAACTGTTGATAAAGACCATTTATAGTTATTTAAATTGAATCCCCATTTCGATAATGGCTTTTGTTGAAAGACTAATACCAATAATAGAATTGTAGCCAGTGCCAATAACAATTGCACGGCATGATGAATATAAAGCCATCCTATTCCGAACAGGTTGCAACATGATGTAGCAATCAATGTCCCCATTTCAGGATAGATAATGGTAATAACAAGGCATATAACCAAAATTATTAGTTTCTTCATATTACCTGGTAAAATTAAATTGCACAACGTAATTATCCTTGTATACAATCTGCAAATCCCAGCCGGCATATTTTGCCCTGTCCTGCCATATTGTTTCAAAAATGGCTTTATAATCTTCAAGTGATATTAGATTTTTCATGTGAGAGGTAATTTCATATAAGGCAAAGTAATATGATCCCATCTCCAGAACTGCCAGTTTATCATCAAAACTTACTAAAGTAACATCATTACCTCTCAGGTTTGATTGTTCCCAGCAAACATATAAGATGAAGGCTTTGTGCTCCGACAGAAAAGGAACCCATGTTTTTGCAGCAAGGTTATATCCACCTCCGTCTTTAAGCAGGTTTAAAGCATATTGTTTCCCATTTTTTTTTGTCAGGGGCAGGTAGAAGTTAATGATTAAATATGACCAGTAAGTCTCCTGCCTGATCCAGGTTTTGGTTTCTTCATCAATATCCTGAAATTCAGAAACCGGGAGATCACCATACCTGTCGAGGCGTATGTATATAGCTTCGAGATGCTGAATATACCAATCAGAGCCATCCAGAATAAATGTTAAACAATAGTTTGCCTTATCAAATCGTGTTGACCATGGAAACAGGCAAAGCAGCTTATTATCATGTCTGATAATTTCAGGTGATATATCCCAGTCTTCTACTGATGCCTGCATCCTGAGCGAGTCGAGAAAGCCCAGGAGCACAGGCTTAAAACCATCACCTAATTCATTCAATGGTCTAATTCTATCAATCGTAATTTCCTCATTTTGCAGTTGATCAATAAATTCTTTCCATACCGACATCCCTTCCTGCGCCTTACTGATGACTGAAGTGCCAATAATTATTATGACTGCTGGTATAAGCTTTTTCATTTATTATTAATTGTTTTTTATCTGGGCCCCCTCCCTGCTAAGTAAAAATACAAGCGGAATATGAAGTCGCTCTGCCCAGGATATTTCGGAGTGATCTTTACCATTAAATTTCAGACTGAGGAAATTTGACACATTATAACCTCTTGAAACAATTATTGAGTCTGCCTGGAGCTGATATGGTTCATATAGAGAATCAAGTGTTTCTGTTCCATAGTCAAAGTATAATTTATGTACAGCAGGATCTGGTAAGTTGTTTTCCAGGTATACCATAAAAAGAGAGGGTATTGGATTATTCCTTTCATAAGAGGTTCCTATCCAGTGAGTAGAAAGGCAGGCAGCACCACCAAACACATCTGGATATTCACAGATAGCATATAATGATATCAACCCACCCATACTTGATCCGGATGTAAAAGTGTTCTCACGCCCCGTCATTGTTGAGTAGGTTTTATCAATAAAGGGTTTCAACTCATGTACTATAAATTTCAAATATCCATCCGATTTCACGCCTTCAGAGAAAAAAAGAGGCTGGTTATTTTGCCCTGCTTCCATTTTAAGGAAGTAAATATAATTCTCAGGGATATAATTAAAAGGTTTTGACGGAAAATAATCAGAATGCCTTCCCTTCCCCGAATTCCATATGCCAACAACAATACATTCTCTAATCTTTCTTTCTTTTATAAGCTTACCGATTGTCTCATCAACACCCCACTCCTGCTTATTCCAGGTAGTTGTTGAGTCAAAAAGCATCTGGCCGTCATTCATATAAATAACTGAATATTTTTCAGATCTATTATAATCTTCAGGTAACCATATATCTACATTACGGGCTGAGATATAATCCGACTCGAAATCAGGGTATCGCTCAACAGTCCCGCTGGCAAGAATAAGATCCGGTATTATCATGTCATCATTTCTCCCCTGGCAGCAAAGGATTAAACATAGGATTACCGGGATTATTGCAAAAATATACTTCATGCCGTTCTCTTTATTTTGTTATATACATCATTGTTATTATAGGGTTTCTCCTTCAAAAATACCATAAATAAGGAAAGCTGAGTTAATGCAGGTGACTATTTGAGTTTATAATTTTGTGTAAAAGAATTTTAACCATAAATTTCTGGTCAAAATTACTGTACATGAATAAAACCAGAATTTTATCGTGGTCAATCACTACAGTCAGGATCATTGTTGGCTGGCATTTTTTATATGAAGGCATTGTAAAGTTAGCAAGTGGCACCTGGACGGCAGCGCCTTTTCTTGCGAATTCGGAATGGATACTCAGCGGCTTATTCCAGTCAATTGTTGAAAATGAAACATTGATGAATATCACGGATATGCTCAATATGCTTGGCCTTACTCTAATTGGTCTTGCTTTGATATTGGGTGTGTTCACCCGTACTGCATCAATTTGCGGGGCATTACTCATGTTATTATATTTTGTTGCATATCCTCCTTTCCTGGGCTATATGCAGGGCATTGTTGCTGAAGGCTCTTACCTTTGGGTTAACCGCAACTTAATTGAACTGGTGGTACTTATAGCCCTGTTTTTTGTCCCCCGGAACATGATGTATAGTATAGACAGACTGGTTAAAACCTGGAAAGAGGCTAAAATTCACAAACCCATTCCTGAAACCGGAATGTCTGAAACTACCGGGGACAAATCAAAACCTGTTGGCATTGACCGCCGTAATGCACTGAGGAACCTGGTTTCAATACCTGTCCTGGGAGTTTTTGCCTATGCCCTTTATCGCAAGCAGAAATTCAAAAGCTGGGAAGAGAAATTCCTGGCAGGTATGGCAGGTCCCGGTGGACAGGCAGCTGATGCTACAACCGGTGCAACATTAATGACTTTTGAGTTTAAAACTCTGGAAAACCTCGAGGGCCAGTGTCCTAAAGGTAAAATTGGCAACATGGAGCTCAGCAGGTTAATCGCCGGTGGTAACCTTATTGGTGGCTGGGCACACTCGCGTGACCTGCTGTATGTGTCAAAGCTGGTGACAGCCTACCATAACGATGACAAGGTTATTCAAACTCTGTCAATTGCAGAAAAATGCGGGATCAATGCACTTCTATGTAACCCCTCCCTGGCAAGGATAATACATAAATACTGGTATGAGGCAGGCGGTACGATCCGGTTTATTTCAGACTGCCAGGTGGAGCTGGATTTTGTAAAAGGAGCTGAAAAATCCATCGAGCTGAAGGCTCATGCGGCCTATTGTGGGGGTGAGATCACCGACAGGCTTACTGTCATGGGGGAATTTGATACTATCAGGAGAGGGCTTGATATATTACGCAACGCCGGGATACCGGCAGGCATAGGTGCCCACAGGATTGAATCAGTGGAAGCATGTGTAAGGGAAGGAATTATCCCGGATTTCTGGATGAAAACAGTACATAGCTGGGATTACTGGTCTGCAATGGCCGATGACCCTGATAAGGAATGGAAAGACAATAAGTTTGATTATAACCCGAAACGTACGATTGAATTTATGAACAGCCTGGAACAGCCCTGGATCGGTTTTAAAGTTCTGGCTGCCGGTGCTATAAAACCTGAAGAAGGGTTTAAATATGCCTTTGAAAACGGCGCCGATTTTATTACTGTTGGCATGTATGATTTCCAGATTGTTGAAGATGTTAACCTTGTAAATTCAATCCTGCCGCAGGTCAAAAACAGGAAGCGACCCTGGTATGGGTAATAAATGTTTTCTTTTAATTGTAAGGATCGCTGAAATGTGAATTTGGCTTCAGGTAAAGCTTTTTATTCAAATAATCAAAGATAAGGTTGAACCTCCTTAGAGATTCATTTCCAAGTATGGCATCAGCATTGTCCTGTTTTGACCTTATTTCAGCAGGCGCAAATGATGCTTTAATATTACTGAGTTCAAAAGGACCAATAATCAGTTTCGAAATTCTACCTGATTTACCGTAAATATCCCCGCTCAGACCTCTGCCGATAAGGATATCCTCAATATCATCAGGAAGGGAAAATTTCATTCCGGGTTTTTCCAGCAGGACTATTGCATCTCCGGCAGCATAATCTATATACATTGAAAGTAATACAGGTTTTTTTTTGTCAATTACTACAGATGCATCAATCCATGGAATTCTGTTATTCTTGAAATAAATGGGAATGGTTTTCCAGCTATTGTCTATATATGCCATGCCAGGATCGCAAAGGGTCATTGTATTATTATCGTAATTAAATTCGGTAATATAATGTCCAAATATTGAGTACCCGATTATCCCATTGGAATAAAAACCGGGATTATTCCGAAGGATTATTACTGGCTTATTTGAAATTTCTAAATCGCCCAGGCTGAAACTAGCTCCTTCAACCATTAAAGCTGTTGCATCATCACCGCTTCCTGCACCCCCTATCCGGACTTCGGTTAACCTGTTCACATCAAGCGAATCCCTGTATGCCGGGTTAAATAGCATGAGGCCATCAGATGCAAATCCTGTATCAAGTAAGATGTTAGGGATAATTAATTCTCCGATTTTTACGGTAATATATGTCCTGTTGTTCTTTGCCTGAATTGGAATAAGATGTCTAACCTGGCTGAAGGTTGAAGAAGTTATCAGGGTAATAGTAAATAGTAGTATATATTTTTTCATTCTTCCCTGTATTACGAAAGTATCCATCAAGATATTATTAACCACGAATTATTTTTATATAGTTTAAATATGAAATATCCGGTAAAATTACTTACAACCTTCGAATAATGAATAGGTGTAAAACCCATAATAATGTTGGGTATCAAAAATATACTTACCTGAATCCGGATTGTATAAACTTTGTAAGTTTTTCAGATAGGCATTTTCGGTTTCAGACTTGGGACTTTCCCATAGCATCTGTATTAAAATATTTAATGCATTACTGTCATTTTCGCTGAGCGGAGCATTAATATCTCCCGCATAAGTTCTAGCTGAAATATCATTAAAGCCAGCTTCCAGCAGCCATTTTCTTGCATTCATAATATGATTGCCAGGATCCATTCCTTCAATGAATGGAGCTGTAGCTGATTTTGTAGTATTAAGCCCTGCTTCAAGAAAAGGATAGCCTGCCAGTAACTTTTGTGAAGACCAGTATAAAAGATAAACAAATCCACCTGGCTTAATTACGCGATATAACTCTTTAATTATATTGAAAGGGTCTTCTGCAGGACAACCAAATTCCATGGGTCCGGGCCATACAGTATCCATACTCCAGATCCAGTCAAATGAATTGTCCTCAAACAGCATTTTATTTATATCCCCTTCTATGAAATGAATACCTGGTCTTTGATTATTGTTTCTGGCATAATTAATCAATTCCTTAGATAAATCAAGTCCCGTTACAGATCCTTTTTCTCCAATTCTTTGAGCAAGCATGTCAGTAATAAATCCAATTCCGCATCCGGCATCCATCCCTTTGCTTTCGAGAGGTATATCTAATGACTTAATGATAGAATCAAGTAATGGTTGCCTGAATTCATTAAGGCATTTATAAACTGATATTTCCATTTAATTATTCCAGGTTATTTCAGATTCAGACTTGCTGATGCTTTAATATTCCTATCACTTTTTTTGTCCCAGATTACTATTTCACAGGTAACCGGACTACTTATACTTGTATCTCTAATTATAAAGTTGGGAGCTATCTGCTGGTTTATTTCAGATAATTCCAGGCTTGAATCGCCAATTAAATCTTCCTCATTTATAAGGATCTCACCTTCAGAATCCGTCACTTTCATATTGAGTCCCAAGAATCCTTTCCCGGCCTCTTCCATAAAACCACTCAGGCCTTCAAATATCATATATATATCCTCATCGAAATTTGCCTCATTTTCAGTAATTGTAATATTCCTTTTTCGTGAAAATAGAAATATCTCATCGTATGACAGATTATTGCTTTCGATCTTAATCTGGTTATTAGGGGTAACATTAAAATCCATTGTAGCCTTAAATGTTCCTTCTCCATTTTTATCCCAGATATTAATATAAAGTGCGTATTTACTCTCTGAGTGTATGGGATCAGCGACTGTTACATTAGCTTGCAAAAGCAAGGGTGAAATGTTAATACCATCTGGATAGTCAGCATATAAATCAGGGTAGTTCATTACTGTATCCCCTGCTGGATTAATCACCGATAATAGCATACCAGGAAATGCATATCCATCATATTTAATAAAGCCTTCAATGTTTTCAAAATTCACATAAATATTTTCTCCATAAATGAATGTATTCCTGTTAATCTCTTGTTCACCATCTGATAAATATACTTTCTCACATGATAATCCATCGCCCCTCGTGGTTAATCCTGTTATTAGATCTTTAGATACAGATTTACTTGAGTCGCATGAAATTAAAGCGAGCATCAATAAAGCAATTACTGGAAGTTGTTTTTTCATGATAATTTAGTTTTGAGTTTATATTATTCGATTGCGGGTATAACATAATTTTCAAGAATCTTAAACTGCTTTACCCTGGAAATATAATTGCCACCGGTGAAAACAATTGCTGTATTCAGTTCAGGGATGACTATAATCTTTTGTCCTCCCCAGCCATTTGCCGAGAACATATTTATTTTCTCCCCCCGATGCTGAATTTCTTCCGTCCACCAGGTATAAGCATAACCCACCTTACCGATGTCTTCGCCCGGAATTTTTATCCCCTTATTTCCTGCATATGTTTCAGCGCTTTCCGCAACCCATTCCTCCGAAATAATACGTGTTCCGTTCCATATACCCTCATTAAGAAAAGTCACTCCTACCTTAAGCATGTCTCTGGGCGTTAGTTTTAGACCACCGGCTGCATGAATCTCACCGGAACTAAACACCAGCCACCAGTCAAATGAGTTAATCCCAAGTGGTTCAAACATATATTTTTCAGAGAATTTATCTATTTTCATACCTGTGGCATTTTCCAGAATTTCACCCAGCACTTCCATGCTGCCGCCTGAATAAGTAAAGTGTGTTCCCGGTTCATAAATCAATGGCCTTTCGAGTATAAAATCAATCGGACCTTCATCGGAAAACCAGATCCCTATCTGGTCGTTTTCAGGACTGCTCAAAGGGGCATTCCACTCATCCCACTGCAGCCCCGAGGTCATTGTAAGCAGGTGCTCGATGGTGATATTTTCTTTACCTCCAACCTTATAATGCTGATATTCAGGCAGGTAATCAAATATTGACTGATGAACACTCTTAATAAAACCCTTATCTATTGCAATCCCGATACATATTGAAGTAAAACTCTTGGTAACAGAATGAATACAATGCATCATAGACCTGTCCCAAGTTACCAGTTCACCATAGTGGGAAGGTGCATCCCATTGATATTTATGTCCCTGGAAATATTCTTCCAATACAAGCTTGTTGTCCCTGAAAATCAGTATCGAATGCACCTCTTTATATTTGCCCCTGGATATTTTATTCACAGCTATCTCAATCAACTTCGGATTAATGTTCACTTCATTCAAAGTACCAACATTCAGTCCGTCATTCATATTTTCTGGAGGTAAGGAATTGTACTGGCTGGAAGCATTGTTTTTACAGCCTATAAATAGTAAGGTAAGAATTGTAATTATAATAATCGTGTTTTTCATGACATAATTATTTGCAAAATCTTGCGTCTCTACTTCATCTGGTGAATTACCCACCTGGAATTATTGCGGATATACGGTCTGGTATCATTTTTCAGTGCTTTCATCTCCGGAATTACCTGTTCAGGATCAAAACGGCATAAATCCTCTGCAGCTTCCGTATGGATGAGCCAGCTTTCCTCCTGAAGTGCTTCAACCAGCATTGGAAGAGATTCGGGTTCCTTCCTATGACCGAAAACAAAAATAATACGCCATTGAACCTCTTCGCGGACACCGGGTTCGTGATACACTGAAATTAAATCATCCGCTATAAAATAAATTGATGTTACCAGGCTGTCCATTGCAAGGTTAGCAGTCATCCAATCATCCACCTGTATGCCTTTTATAAACCAGGATGAAGATTCTTCAGGGCGTATTCTGACTAAATTCAGCAATGCCAATTGCTGTATATGACCATCGCAGGTAGTGTATAACTCATTAAATGCCTTATATGCCATTGACGTATCTGCTGTTAAAAGTAAATTGGCCAGATTTGACTTATAAGACTCATTCGTAACCTCCAGGTACACCTCCCATAAATCCTCTTTTTCCTTAGAGAGGTCAAATCCTCTCAGCCCTGCTGTAACATGGTTACGAAGCACCGGGTCTTCATCCCTGTCAAACAGTATGGACAGAGCTGGCTTTACCCATTGTGATGAATGGATGCTATTTAGTGTCATAACTGAGATTCTCCGGATCCACTGACTCAGGTTCCTGTCTTTTACAACTTTGATAAGTGCAGGTACTGCCGGTTCACCAATGGATATCAGCGGCTTTGAATAATCATTCCATTCCCTTCCTGCAGTTTTTAAAAGGTTTACCAGTGAGTCAATCCTGGTCTGCTGATCCTGGGCCGCAGCATCATTTAAGGTCATGATCATACAGACTATAATTATGAGCTTGGATATTAATTTCATCTTACTCGGGGTTTTTGGTAAAGTGTGTGATAAAATAGCGGTAGAGATCACCGCCGGTTGCCCTATGGACGTCTTCAAGTGATCTCAGTCCAAACACCAGTGAAACAGTCACGGGATCCACCCGGTATTCGGTATGTCCCTCATAGAACCCGTAACGGTTTATATAAAAGAATACCATCACGCCGGTATGTATATAGAACAGCATATTCTGCAGTTCCTTTAACTGTTCCTGTGAGAGGTGACCGTAATGCACCTTTAGAAACTCATGTTCTCCCCTATTTATTTCTCTCCAAATTTCGATATGTCCTGAACCCAGGATCTCATCATTGAAAATTGATTCCTGCCAGCCCCGGCTGCCGGTAATTTCAACCTTTACCTCGTTACCGTTATATAGCAGGGCAGCCATCTGTAACTGATCGCCTGTTACCGTATCAGTACTGTAATTCTCAAATTCCCTCGATATATTCCAGAGGTGGAATAATGGCCTTGCCATGTCGGCATGTGTGAGGCCAAGGCTCCACACTGTATTATTATCGGCCCGGATCACTGACATGATGGTTTCATCATCACCCATAAATCCCACACCGGATGAGCCCCATGGTCTTCCATCAACAGTAATCTGTGATACTGAACGTCCGGTTATGCTTTTTGTGTTGCGTAATTCCTTTTCAGAGTGGATCCCCGTACGTGCAAGGCCGGGAAAATTTTCCTCATCGGCCATTAGCTGGTTCCCCTTGCCATATAAATTTCTTTTGTAATCGAATGGCTCTCCGTTCTCAACAGTAGCATCAACCCATGTATAACGGTTGCTGTCAACTTTTAACAATACCAGTTCCCGGCCTGTCTCCGATAATGCCGGGGAATGTAAATCGGGATTATCAGTATAATACTCCGGAGATAATTTGAGATTTTCTGAACTGATATTTTCAAGATTAAACTGATAACGGTCCTGTGTACATCCGCTTAGCAGGTAAACAGAAAGGGAAATGAGGAGAATTAATTTTTGCATCAGATTTAACATTTGTATCCAAGTTACAACTTTTATCCCAATTCTTGGGACGCCCAAGATGGGCGTCTCTACCTTAGCCTCAGCCCTAGCCTCTGCCTGATTTTATGTTTCTCATGAAACCCTCATAGCCCGTTCTCAATACTGCACTGTCCTTAAAAACCCTGTTAAATTCCTCCTTCGTTATACTTTTCCACTGTTCTGTGATATAATTCAATATTTCGGGCAGAGGTTTGAATTCCTTAATAGTGGTTTCTTTTACTTTTGTATTCCATGGACACACTTCCTGGCAAATATCACAGCCAAAGATCCTCCTGCCAGAATGCTTTGCATATTCATGGGGCAGTTCGCCTTTATGTTCTATACTCATGTAAGAAAGACATTTATTGGAATTGATCATTCGGTCTTCCGTTATAGCTGCTGTCGGGCAGGCCTCAATACATTTCCTGCATGTACCGCAATAATCACTCGGGGCGGGTTTATCATAATCCAGCTCTGTATTTATGATCAACACTCCAAGGAAGAGAAAAGAGCCTGTTTCCTTATTTATCAGCATACTGTTCTTCCCGGTCCATCCCAGGCCTGCTTCAACCGCCCATGCCCTTTCCAGCACCGGGGCAGTATCAACAAATACTCTACCTTCTGTACCGGGTTTCCTCTCCCTGATAAAATCCAATAATATATATAACCTGTCTTTCAATACCTGGTGATAATCCTGTCCAAGTGCATACCTGGCAAATACTGGTTGATTATCGCCGGGTTTATATTCACGAAAGTAATTCATGCCGGCAACAATAACCGAACGGGCATCATCAACCAGCAATGCGGGATTAATCCTTTTTTCACGGTTGCGTTCCATATAAGACATGCCAGCATGCAAACCATTATTAATCCAGTTGTCCAGTTTATCCCTGCATTCATCCAGCGGTCTTGCCCGGGCTATACCGCACAGATCAAAACCCAGTTTAAATGCTTTGTTTTTTATCTCATCGCTCATATCCCTAGAGAAACCCCAGTTCAAGCTTTGCCTCGTCGGTCATCATACTTTTATCCCAGGGTGGATCAAAGGTAAGGGTTAGATGACAGTCTTTTACCCCCCTGGTACCTGCCACCTTGTACTTCACCTCTTCAACTATCATATCTGCCATGGGGCAGTTTGGAGCTGTAAGTGTCATTGTAATGTTCGCTACATTCTCTTCATCAAGGCTGATATCGTATACCAGGCCAAGGTCATATATATTAACCGGTATTTCAGGATCATAAACTGATTTCAAAACAGATATGATTCTTGATTCCGTTTCCATGTATACATTGTTTTCCATAATATTCTCAGCTTTTCTGTTTTGCTTTATATGCTATTGCATACAGTTTCATCTGCTTTAACATTGCCAGCAGACCGTTTGACCTCGTCGGCGACAGGTTCTGTCTGAGGCCCACCCTGCCTATAAAATAAAGATCAGTGTCAATTATTTCATCCGGTGTTCTTCCTGATAACACTTTAATTAACATGGCTATTATACCCCTTACAATAATTGCATCACTATCGGCTTTGAAGTGAACCTTTCCATCAATAAACTCAGGATAAAGCCACACCCTCGACTGGCATCCCTCTATCAGGTATTCATTCTTCTTATATTTCTCTTCTATTACGGGAAGGTCTTTCCCTTCTTCTATCAGGTGGTCATACCTGTCCATCCAGTCATCAAACAGGGAGAATTCCTCAATAATTTCATTCTGTACTTCTTCAATTGTCATATCACGATAGCTCATAACATCATCATCTTCACTTTTTCTATTCCCTTAATCAGTATATCTATTTCTTCTTTGGTATTATAGAAACACATTGAGGCACGTATGGTACCTTCAATGCCAAACCTCGTCATAATGGGCTGTGCGCAATGAGATCCTGTCCTGACGGCTATTCCCATCTTATCCAGTATCATGCCTGCATCGTACTGGTGTACCCTATCGATCAGGAAAGACAATATGGATATTTTTTCTTTTGTATTACCGTATATTTTAATCCCACTTATCTCTTTCATCCTTCTGTTTGAATACTCTGTCAACTCTTTTTCATGCTTTATAATATCTGCCATACCCACAGCTTCAATATAATCCAGGGCTTTGGCAATGCCTATTGCGCCGACGAAGTTTGTAGTCCCTGCTTCAAACTTAAATGGCAGTTTATTATATGTGGTTTTGTCAAAGCTCACACGGTCGACCATATCTCCACCACCCTGGTAAGGTGGCAGTTCCATGAGCCATTTTCTTTTACCATAAAGTACTCCTATACCTGTAGGTCCGTAGATTTTATGTCCCGAAAAAGCATAAAAGTCACAATCAAGTTCCTGCACATCAACATGTCCATGCTGTATTCCCTGTGCACCATCGACAAGCACGGGGATATTATGTTCATGTGCTTTCTCAATAATTTTTTCTACAGGTATGATAACACCCAGGGCATTTGACACCTGTGTTACAGCCACTATCTTTGTGTTATCAGTAATAAGCTTATCCAGTTCTTCAAGTCTTAATGAGCCGTCATCATTAACAGGTATCACCTTAAGGTGAGCATTTTTTCGCTCACACATCATCTGCCATGGCACAATATTGGCATGATGTTCCAGTTCCGATATCAGGACCTCATCACCTCTTCTAATATATCGTTCCCCGAATGAGAATGCAACAAGGTTTATTGATGCCGTTGCACCCGCAGTAAATACAATCTCCTCCTTTGAAGCTGCATTAATAAAAGACCTTACTCTTTCGCGGGCCGACTCATATTTTTCAGACGATATGTCGCTTAGCGTATGTACTCCCCTGTGTATATTACTGTAATATGTACGATAGGCTTCAGTTACAGCATTTATTACAGATTCAGGTTTCTGAGTTGTAGCACCATTATCAAAATATACCAGTGGTTTACCATATACTTCATTGGCGAGTACGGGAAAATCGGATCTTATTTTGTTTATATCGAACACAGGGGGGTATTATTTATCACAATTAATAGTACATGTTGCACACCTGCTCAGTTCACCCCTTAACCGTTTAAGCACCAGGTCATCAATTCTCTCCCGCAAAGCTTCAGTGCGTATATTTTCTATTACCTCATGGGCAAAGCCAAACATAAGCATCAGTCTGGCTTCATCCTTATTTATTCCTCTTGAGCGCAGGTAGAACATAGCATCCTCATCGAGCTGTCCAACAGTAGCACCATGACTGCATTTTACATCATCGGCATATATCTCCAATTGTGGTTTGGTATCCATTTTTGCATCATCGGTAAGAAGGATAGTGTTGTTCTTCTGGTAGGCAAGGGTTTTTTGTGCTCCTCTATTAACCAGTATGCGTCCGTTAAAGGCCCCGGTGGCATAATCATCAAGCACACCCTTGAAAAGCTGGTTGCTTATGCAGTTTGGGGAAGCATGATCAATACTTACAAAATTATCGATATGCTGCCACCTGTCGGTCAGGTACAGTCCAAAGGCATTACATTCAGCTCCTTCCCCGTTCAGTCTGTGGTAGGTGCTGTTACGTACCAGTCCGCCATGAAGAGTTATATTATTTGATACAGCGTAGCTGTTCTTTTCCTGGTGAATAAATGTATGGGTCAGTTTGGCAGCATTATTATGTTCATTCTGAACCCTCAGAATATCAAAATGTGCATTTTCGCCCACATACACCTCGGTAACTGCATTCGTCAGGAATTTCTGTGGCGACAGGGCATGGTCGCAGACTATCATTGGCAACTCTGCATTGTCTTCCACAACTATAAGGTTACGGTGTTGCACAAACATATCCCCGTCTGAATGAACAAGATTAATGATCTGTATCGGTTTTGGGAGTGAAACTCCTTTTTCCACGTATACAAATACTCCATCAGAGGCAAGAGCTGTATTCAGGGGAATAAGTCCGTCTCTTCCGTTATGTGCGTATTTACCGTAATGTTTTCCCACAATGCCGGGATATTTCTCTGCGGCTTCAGCCAGGCTACCCACCCATATCCCTGTAGGTAAATCAGCCAGTGTTCCATTGTATTTAGGGGCGAAGCCATTAAGCAGTACCAGGTCGTAGCTGTCAAGCTCAGTTACCTCACACTTGAAGTTTTCAGCAGCCTTAAAATCTCCTGTCTCGGGGACAAAGTATGATTTATAGTTTGCATTAAACCAGGGTTCCAGATTTGTATACCTATATGATTCATTCTTCCGGTCGGGTATCCCCAGTTCAGTAAATTGTCTCATAGCATCCTGCCGGAAACTGTTTATCAGGCCTGCAGAATTCTTTTCAATCCTGCTGCTGTTATCCCTGAACAGGTCAGAGAACCTTTGTATTGTTGCCTCTCTTTTATCCATAATTTACGACATCAACATCCTTCTTTATCCAGTCATAACCTTTCTTCTCAAGCTCGATTGCCAGTTCTTTACCTCCTGTCTTAACTATTTTACCATCATATAGTACATGTACTACATCCGGTATTATGTAATCCAGCAGCCTCTGGTAATGGGTAATAACTATCGTGGCATTTTCAGAGGTTTTCAGTTCATTAACGCCGTTAGCCACTACCTTCAGTGCATCAATATCGAGACCTGAATCTGTCTCATCCAGTATTGCGAGTTTTGGTTCAAGCATAGCCATCTGGAATATTTCGTTTCTTTTTTTCTCACCGCCGGAAAATCCCTCATTTACTGACCTGTTGGTAAGTCCTGATTCAATTTTTACCAATTCTTTCTTCTCACGCATTAATTTAAGAAAATCAGATGAAGATAAAGGTTCTTCTCCCCGGTATTTCCTGTGTTCATTAAGTGCTGTCTTCATGAAATTGACCATGCTCACTCCCGGTATCTCAATAGGGTATTGGAATCCCAGAAATATTCCTTCCTTCGACCTGTCTTCAGCCGCCATTTCCAGGAGGTTTCTACCCATATAAGTTATTCTACCCTCGGTAATATTTCCAAAATCCTTTCCAGCCAGGACCATGGCCAGGGTACTCTTACCTGAACCGTTGGGCCCCATAATAGCATGTATCTCCCCTTTTTTAACGCTCAGTGAAATACCTTTCAGTATTTCTTTGCCTTCTATTTCAACCTTCAGGTTTTCAATTTGTAACATATTTTATTTTGTTGAATTGTTTAATTGTTGAATCGGGTCTATTTATTAAACTCATAACTCATAACTCATCTTTTGTTTATCCTACCGAGCCTTCAAGGCTTATCTGCAATAATTTCTGTGCCTCCACTGCAAACTCCATTGGCAGTTTATTAAGTACTTCCTTTGCATAGCCATTTACTATTAATCCTACCGCATTTTCGGTACTTATACCTCTCTGGTTGCAATAGAATATCTGATCCTCTCCTATCTTTGAAGTGGTAGCCTCATGCTCCACTATACCTGTCTGGTTATCCACTTCAACAGAAGGAAAAGTATGCGCACCACATTTATCTCCCAGCAGCAGTGAGTCGCACTGCGAAAAATTACGTGCGTTGGATGCATTTTTGAGTACTTTCACAAGTCCCCTGTAGCTGTTCTGGCTTTCGCCTGCCGATATCCCTTTTGATACAATAATACTTTTGGTGTTTTTACCTGTATGTATCATTTTTGTCCCGGTATCAGCCTGCTGGTGATTATTGGTTACGGCAACAGAATAAAATTCACCGCTTGAATTGTCACCTCTCAGTATGCATGAAGGGTATTTCCATGTTATGGCAGAACCTGTTTCCACCTGTGTCCACGATATCTTCGAATTTTCACCCCTGCATATTCCACGCTTGGTAACAAAATTATATACTCCTCCCTTCCCCTTCTTATCTCCGGGATACCAGTTCTGTACGGTTGAATATTTAACTTCAGCGTTCTTTTCTGCAATAATTTCCACAATGGCTGCATGCAACTGGTTCTCATCCCTCCTAGGGGCAGTACATCCTTCAAGGTAGCTGACATAACTGTCATCTTCAGCCATTATCAATGTACGCTCAAATTGCCCGGTATGTGCAGCATTGATCCTGAAATAGGTAGATAATTCCATTGGACATCTCACTCCTTTTGGAATATAACAGAATGAACCATCACTGAATACCGCGCTGTTCAGAGCTGCAAAATAATTATCAGTATATGGTACCACCGTTCCCATGTATTTCTTTACCAGATCGGGATGCTCACGTACTGCCTCACTGAATGAACAAAAGATTATTCCCTGTTCGGCCAGGGTTTCCTTGAAGGTTGTTTTTACAGATACACTGTCCATCACTGCATCAACAGCCACTCCTGTTAGTCTTTTCTGCTCTTCAAGCGGGATTCCAAGTTTATTGAACGTATCAAGAAGCTCAGGGTCTATCTCATCAAGGCTGTTCAATCTGGCCTTCTGTTTTGGAGCTGCATAATATACTATGTCCTGGTAATTTATTTCAGGTATGGTCAAATGTGCCCATTCAGGCATTTTTTTGCTCTGCCAGGTCTTATAGGCCTTCAGCCTGAATTCAAGCATCCACTTTGGTTCCTGCTTCTTCGCCGAGATAAGCTTAATAACATCTTCATTAAGACCCTTGGGTATAGTATCAATATCAATATCGGTATAAAACCCATATTTATACTCACCGGAAGTTACTTCATTTATAATTTTATCCTGTTCCTTTTCCATATCCACAAATTATATTTAATATAATTCTCCTTAATGCTAACAGATAGAATTCAGGTATTGTTTCATTAATTGTATTTAATCCAAATAAATAACAGGCAAAAATACAAAATTTTGAGCAGCTACTTAATAAAAGGAGGTGAAAGTATCTTATTGCATGAACCCATAAATTATTATTTTAGTTGATTATTTGAAACCTATGAAAATTCTCGGAAACATCATCTGGCTTATCTTTGGTGGCATTATTATATCGGTTGAATATTTTATTGCCAGCCTGGCTCTTATGATTATTATTATAGGTATCCCTTTTGGTGTTCAGACACTAAAGCTTGGTGTATTTGCCCTCTGGCCCTTTGGTACTGAAGTCAGAACCGATATACGGGCCTCAGGTTGCCTTTATATAATAATGAATATCCTCTGGTTACTGCTGGGCGGACTTGCAATTGCCCTGTCACATGCTCTCTTTGGACTATTATTATGCATTACTATTATTGGAATACCTTTTGGCATGCAACATTTCAAGCTTGCAGCCATAGCACTTTCACCATTTGGCAGGGATATAATAAGAACCTGATATTGGGTGCCTGTTTTGCACCGACAAGCTCTATGTAAGGAGTGCCGGGTGCAAATAATAAGCTAGCCTTAAACCTTTTTTGTACATTTGCTTTAATTTGGCAATAGTTGAAATAATTAACTCTATTAATCCCATGAAAAAATCAATATCCGTTTTTGCTCTGGTATTTTTTGTAACAACAATCTCCGGACAGGAATATACCAACCTTAACAGTAAAATCAAGAACGTAAGTGTTTTCCCCGACCGGGCTCAGGTAACAAGAGAGGCATCTGTTAATATCAGCCAGGGGAAATCGCTATTAAGGATCCCTGGGTTGTCACCTTATACTGATCCCTCCAGTATGCAGGTAAAGGGAGAAGGTGATTTCATGATAGTCTCTGTAAATAACCAGATGAATTACCTGGAGAACATGGAGGAATCGGAAGAAGTGAAAAATCTTCGAAGCAGGATTGAGGAATTAAAGATAAATATTGAGGATGAAAGAACCGGTATAGAAATCCTCATGGAAAAAGAGGCTTTTCTGACAGCTAACAGGATTATCGGCGGAAAAAATGAAAATATAACTGCACAGGAATTAAAAAGCATAACCGACCTGTATGCTTCTTCGATAGAATCGGTGAGGAAAAGCATACTTGAAAAGAACAGGCTGATAAATAAATATGAACAGGAAAAACAGAAGCTCGAGAACCAGTTGAATGGAAATGTCAGAAAATCAAGAACACCAAGCTCTGAAGTAATAATTTCAGTATCAGCCCCCAGAACTGTTGCAGCTAAAATAATTCTCAGTTACCTTGTTACAAATGCAGGATGGTATCCCTCATATGACATAAGGGTGGATGATATAAACGAGGATGTGAAAATCTTTTATAAGGCGAATGTGAAGCAGAGTACAGGCAGTGACTGGAGCAATGCTATACTAAGCTTTTCCAATGCAAGTCCCTCTGAGTCAGGTGATGTCCCGGAATTATTCCCTTACTACCTGGATTTTTATACGCCCATAATGATACGTGGCATAAGCAGTACAGCGAGAAGCATGGCACGTCCAAAAGCAATGGATGCAGTTCCTGAAACCGAGATGGCTTTCGATCTTGAAGAGTTAGCGGAAACAACAGGAGCAGGCATACCCCCGGTAAATATTATAAATACCGGTACCGCATTTTCATTTGAAGTCGATATGCCCCAGAACATCAGCTCTGATGGAAAAACCAATACCATTGAACTGCAGCGACTGACAGCGGAATCTAATTATAAATATGTCTCAGTTCCCAAACTCAGGGAGGAAGCGTTTCTTACAGCCGATATCTCAGACTGGGAATCATTAAACCTGTTGAACGGGGAAGCCAATATCTATTTTGGGAATACCTTTACAGGGACTACCATGCTGAATACAGACCAGATATCTGATACCCTGAATGTATCCCTGGGTATTGATAACAGCATTACCGTAGAAAGGGAAAGACGAAAGGAATATACAACTGTAAGGACTATAGGTGTTAACAGGATAGATACACGATCCTATAAGATTATTATAAGAAATAATAAATCAACCCCCATTGATATAATTGTCAACGACCAGGTGCCTGTATCGCAGAACAAGGATATTGAAGTTGAAGCAGAAGAGCTTTCAGGAGGTGTTTTTAATGAGTATACAGGAGAGGTGCAATGGAAAACCACCATAACTGCCAGGGAATCAAAAGAGTATATCCTGACCTACACGGTGAAATATCCAAAAAATAAGAAGGTTATACTGGAATGAAAAGATGTGATGGAAGATTGCCTTACGGCAAGCTCGCAATTCTCGGTTGAAGACTGAAGACTGGAGACTGAAGACTGGACTCAGGGTACCGTATCGAATCCAGGTGCTTTCATCTCGGCCAGGCTGCCATCCGGCAGGACCAGGCTGTTACCTTCTTCCTTCCTGACCAGGTGGCCAATAATGCTAAGACCTCCTGTCTTATCAATCTTTTCATGTTCATTCACCGGAACAGTAAAAACGAATTCAAAATCATCACCCCCGTTAAGAGCAGCAATAACAGGTTCAAAGCCCAGCTCCCTCCCGGCTGCTGCAGTGTCACGGTTAATAGGCAACCTGTCATGGTAGATCCTGCATCCCATGCCAGTTTCTCTTGTTATATGTATTAATTCGGATGCTATGCCATCCCTTACTGCTCTTATGATACCGGTGCTTACGCCGGCCTCCCTTAATTTATCCAGCGGTTCAGTTTTTAATTCAGGTTTTAACTGGCGCCCAATAACATACTCAAAACCCTCAAGTCTGGGCTGAGCACCACCGGTATCTTCAAATACCTTCCTTTCACGTTCAAGCAACTGAAGGCCAAGGAATGCAGCACCCAGATCACCGGTTACACATACCAGATCCGTTGCCTCAGGTTTAAGCTGTTTAACCTTACCGGCTTCCTTTCCTGAAGATGCAATATTTATTGCCAGTCCCGTAAGTGAACTGCTCAGATCAAGTGATGATATTTTTAATTCATACCTTTGGCAAGCAAGCGAGATGCCTTCAATAATATTTTCAATATCTTCCTTCTTGAAACGTGCGCTCACCCCGAGATTTACATTAATACTAACAGGCACCATGCTCCTGCAATACAGGTTGGCAATAGAATTTATTACCGATTTATATCCCAGGTGCCGCAGGGGGAAATACATAAGGTTGAAATGGATACCCTCAAGATAGAGGATACTTGAAACTTCACTTCCTGATCCGCTGTCATCAAATACTGTCTTGTATTTGTTTCTTAATTCATTCATAAGAATATATTTCCCGAAACCCTGCTCCCCGGATTGTTCCTTTTCTGACATAACTATGTGATTTGAGGCAAAGGTACGATAATATAAGGTTTGAGGGTTTGAATGTTTGATTAACACAATTCTCAAACGCTCAAACGTTCAAACATTTAATACTGTAATCACTTGATTGCCGACTTAAGAATGCCTCGTTTTGAATTTGAGATAAAGTCAATAATGTAATTCAATTCGTCTGTGACTTTGAAATTGTCTTTCAGGTATTGTATAGCCTGGCTGATATTCCTTCCGCTGAAATAGATTACTTTGTAGATCTCTTCTATTTCATCAATTTTCTGCTGTGTGAACCCCCTCCGCTTCAATCCTACCTTATTGAGCCCCATGAAACCGACCGGATCATTCTTTATTGTTGAATAAGGTGGAATATCTTTTTTGAACATGGCACCGCCGCTTATCATTGCATGCGCTCCCACTCTTGTAAACTGGTGGGCTGCTGAACCACCACCCATAATGACATAATCGTCTATATGCACTTCGCCCCCAAGCAATACGTTATTCACCAGTATACAGTTATTCCCTATTATACAATCATGTGCTACATGTGAATTGGCCATCATAAGACAGTTATTACCTATGATAGTTTTTCCAAGAGCTACTGTTCCCCTGTTTATTGTAGCTCCTTCCCTGAAGGTGCAGTTATCACCTATCTCTGTGGTTGTTATCTCACCGGCAAATTTCATATCCTGTGGTATGGCTGATATTACTGCTCCCGGAAAAACCTTACAGTTTGCACCCATTCGGGCACCATCAAGAACAGTGGAATTGGGACCAATCCAGCTACCATGTCCGATAACAACATCACCTGCTATATAAGCGAAGGGATCAACTCTAACATCTTTCCCAAGACTGGCATCCGGATGTATAAAAGCCTGATCTGAAATCATTATTTCTTATTTTTTACTACCTGAGCAACCATTTCGCCCTCAACAACAAGTTTATTACCAACATATATATGTCCATACATAGATACAATTCCCCTTCGCGGAGGTTCAGACATAGTAAGTTTTATAACAAGTGTATCACCCGGCACAACTTTTTGCTTAAACTTTACCTTATCTATCTTAAGAAAATATGTTGACCAATCTTCAGGATCCTCTACATCACCAAGCAAAAGCATACCTCCTACCTGTGCCATTGATTCAACAAGCAGTACTCCCGGCATCACCGGCTCATCAGGGAAATGCCCCTGGAAGAAAAATTCGTTAAAGGTAACATTCTTTATTCCCACTACCGAATTCTCATCCTTGTAAATAACCTTATCCACCAGAAGGAACGGGTATCGATGAGGCAGTCTTTTCTTAATTTCATCAATTCCGAATACAGGTTGCACAGTTGGATCATAAACAGGAATATCTTTTTTGGAAGCTGCTTTTTTGATTTCCTGCCTTACCAGTCTGGCCAGGTTAGTATTTGCCAGGTGACCTGGCCTGGTGGCCACAATCTTACCCTTTATATGCTGGCCTACAAGGGCCATATCTCCAAGCAGGTCAAGGAGTTTATGACGTGCAGGTTCATTAGGGTAACGTAGAGCCGTATTATTTAATATCCCCTCTTTGTGAGCAGTAATATTTGGTTTATTAAACATCCTGGCAATGCGATCAATCTCAGATTGCGGAACTTCTTTCTCCAGTATCACTATAGCATTATCAAGGTCGCCTCCCTTTATCCTGCCTGCTTTGAACAGTGGCTCAAGCTCATGGAAGAAAACAAATGTCCTGCTTCTGGATATCTCTTCAGCAAAATCATCCTTATTGTCAAGTACTGCATACTGGTTACCCAGTATTTTCGAATTATAGTCGATAAGGACATTTATGCTTAGATGATCATCGGGATATATTATCAGGTCAACTCCATGTTCTTCATCGGAGTAGACAATTTTTTCCTTTACCTCAAAATACTTTCTTAGTGATTTCTGTTCAACTATCCCGGCTTCTTTAATAGCTTCTGCAAACTTCATTGCACTGCCTCCCATGATAGGTGCTTCCGGTCCATCGATCTCAACAAGCACGTTATCGAGGTTCATACCGTAGCAAGATGCCAGCACATGTTCTATTGTTGCAACGGATGCTCCATTCTCCTCAAGGGTTGTCCCCCTCGTGGTATCCGTAACATTTTCTGCGAGTGCACGAATAACTGGTTTATCAGGCAGATCGACCCTGCAAAACTTATAACCATGGTCTACCGGAGCAGGTTTAAATGTAATACTCACATCAATACCTGAATGTAGCCCTTTCCCTTTCAGGTTTACCTCGGAGGCAAGAGTTCTCTGGTTTTTTATACTCATTTAATTCTGTTCTTTATCAAATTAATCTGCCTGCAAAGAAATAAAAAAATTTCGAACGAGCTATAAAAACCCGTGCTAACATGGTTGATATCAAACAAATTCGTTTGGAACGTACCTGATTATCTGTTTTTTATCTCTTTGATATCTTCCTCCAGTTTATCTACTTTCTCCTTAAGTTCAGGAAGCCTTCTGAAGATAATATATGACAGCTGGGCTTTCCTGTATTCAAAAGCAGGAGAGCCGTAAACAGTGGTGTTTCCCTTTAAAATATGAGAATTTATACCTGCCTGTGCAGCTGCCTTTGTTCCCTCAGCAATCTTAACATGGCCTGTAATACCTACCTGTCCGCCAAACATGCAATTTTTACCTATTTTAGTCGATCCGGCTATCCCTGTCTGACCAGCCATTACCGTATTTTCGCCAACCTCAACATTATGCCCTATCTGTATGAGGTTATCCAGCTTAACACCTCTTCTTATTATTGTTGATCCCATGGTTGCACGATCAACCACGACATTGGCACCTATTTCAACATTATCCTCAAGAACAACATTACCAAGCTGTGGTATCTTCTTATAATTCTCATCAGACTGGGGTGCAAAACCAAATCCATCACTTCCTATTACCGAGCCGGCATGGATATTACAATTCTTACCTATAATACATTCATGGTAGACTGTAACCCCCGGGTAAATTACCGTATTCTCTCCTATCCTGCAATTATCGCCAATGCTTGCATTCGGATATACGTAGCAACGATTACCCAGGACAACATTTTCACCGATATAAGCCATGGGCCCTATGTATACATCCTTCCCTATCCTGGCTGAATCTTCAATCACAGCCTTAGGATGTATTCCCTTCTTCCTTGGCTTTGATTCTTCATAAACAGTCAGCAATGTTGCGAAAGCTTCATATGCATTATCGACCCTGATCATGGTTGCGCTGACAGGTGAAGAAGGCCTGAAATCCCTGTCAACTATAACAACCGATGAACCGGTAGTGTAGATGTATTTTTCATAGCTCATATTTGAAAGAAATGAAAGGGCACCTTCATGACCTTCTTCAATTTTAGCCACTGAGTTAACAATCACTCCGGGGTCACCCTCAACATCACCGTTAAGGTATTTGGCAATTTCTTTTGCTGTAAATTTCATTTTATATAAGTTTTTTCTACTTGGTAATTTTCTTATTTATTAATGATGCTTCTAATATCTTTCGGGTAACAAAGATAGTGTCTGGTGGTACTTTTTGATAATGTCTCATGGCGGAGAATACTTGATACTTCCGTCACTTCCCTCAGTGAACCGTCTTTCTTCATTATCTTAATACTTGGGGCAGATGGAGCATAGGTAATATTTGATATACATCCCGTATACACATAACTGCCTATATCCTGAGATCTGAAATCATTCATCCCCTTTAATATATCAATAATCGTATTCATACCTGATTCCGGGAAGGGCTTATCAGAAAGTTCAATTGCAGGTAGCCGGCGATGTAAAAATGCTTTTGCCAGGTCAGACAGTATTCTATCTGTGTTCTCTGCCCATTGTCTCAGGGAAGAGATCAGCTCGCTGTCATCAAGCTTAAAGAACATTCCTGCAAACTCATTATTATTACCCTCAAGTAATTGCTGCCTGTCTATCTTTGTTCTGAGAAAATAGTCGACGGGGCCTGTTGAGTTCACCTGCTGACCATTGAGGATCAGGTATCTTGCCCTGCTGATTATTCTTTTAAGCATCTGGTCGGCAGTAAGGACAGTTTTATGCATATATACCTGCCAGTACATAAAGCGTCGCGCTATCAGGAACTTTTCTATTGAATAAACTCCTTTTTCCTCAACTACCAGCCTGTTGTCGACAATATTCAGCATGCTTATTATCCTGTCCGAGCCAACTGATCCTTCTATCACCCCGGTATAAAAGCTATCACGTAAAAGGTAATCCAGTCTATCCATGTCTATCTGACTGGATATAAGATCATTAAAAAACTTTCTGTGATATTTGCCAGTGAACATTTCAATGGCCAAATCCATCCTGCCATTATATTTTTTGTTAAGAATGTTCATTATTATTAAAGATACATCCTCATGACTTATCTTTCCCGATATATTAAACTCAAGCGAATGTGAGAACGGGCCATGCCCCAGGTCATGACACAGAATTGCTATCAGGGCAGTTTCAAATTCCTCATCGCTGATTTTTATTTCTTTCTTACGAAGAGTTGTAAGAGCCTGCCCCATAAGATGCAGGGCTCCCAGGCTATGCAGGAACCTGCTGTGAGTGGCTCCAGGATAAACCATATCTGTCAGGCCAAGCTGTTTTATAAACCTCAGCCGCTGAAACCATGGATCTTCTAAAAGATCAAATATGAATTCAAAAGGTATCTTAATAAACCCGTGTACAGGATCGTTTAATATCTTTAGCTTGTTAATTCCTGGATCCAACTTTATTTCTTTTGTTTTACAAAATTAGAAATTACTTTTACACACCTGCAAGATATTTAAAATCATTATGGTAATGTTAAACATTATTAAAAACAAAAAACCATTGAAAATATTACCAGCTATTTGAAATATTTCATGTCTTTAAAGAGTCCTATAAATTGTATGAAATGTATACCCTAAAAAATATAAATATCCTATGAAGATTGAAATAAATGGTCTTGATGTAATATATAAAAATGGTAATCATGCTGTTAAAAATATTACTCTTACCATAGAAGAAGGGATGTTCGGGCTGCTCGGGCCTAACGGGGCCGGCAAATCCAGTCTGATGAAAGTGCTTGTTGCCCTTATGAAACCAAGCTCCGGTGAAGTACTGGTAAATGGTGAAAATATACAGAAACAAAGGAAAAAGCTTCGCTCCTACCTTGGCTACCTGCCCCAGGATTTTCGTTTCTTTACACGGTTAAAGACATGGGAATTTCTGGATTATGCAGGTTCACTTGCAGGTATTAAAAACAGGAAGCAAAGGCTGTATATGGTGGATGAACTACTTGACAAAGTTGGTTTGTTAGAAGCCAGGGACAGGAAAGCAAATAAATTATCAGGTGGCATGAAAAGGCGCCTGGGTATAGCACAGGCACTTATTGGTGATCCAAAGATCATCGTAGTAGATGAACCAACAACGGGTCTCGACCCTGATGAAAGGATACGATTCAGGAATATTCTTTCTGACCTGAGCCAGAACGATGTCACAATAATTCTTTCAACTCATATCGTAAGCGATATCTCCTCTACATGCCAGGGTATGGCGCTGCTGAACGAGGGAAAGATGGTTTACTCCGGTTCTCCTGGCGATCTTGTAAAACAGGCCGAGGGCCATGTTTTCAACCTAAGGCTCACGCAGGAAGAATACGACCTGATAAAAGATGATTTTCATGTGATATCATCAATCCCCAGTGAGATTGGTTGGGATGCACAGGTGGTGGCTGAAGACGTCTCTGGCTTCGACAGCCAGGTCATTGATCCGAACCTCGAACACGCATATGTATATTACATGGAACATAAAATTAACGGAGTGAACATAAATATTTAAGCGGAATAAAATGATCTCTATCCATAATATCAGAACCGTTGCCCGCTATGAAGCAAAAACGCTTCGCCGCAGCTGGCTGTTCAGACTGTTTTCAATTGGAGCACTTTTCATTCTTACATTAATGAATATCGGGCTTTTCAGTCCAGTGGGAGATGAAGACTGGCAATTCCTGGCAATACCCTCATCCATGCCCCTGATTAACCTGTATATGCTCAATATTGCGCAATCGTTAATAGTCATCTTTCTTGCCTCTGACTTCCTGAAAAGAGATAAAAAGCTGGATACCAACGAGGTGCTTTACACAAGGCCTATGTCAAACCTGGAATATATATTCGGGAAATCACTTGGTATAATGAGGCTTTTCCTTGGTGTGAATATCCTTATTCTGGCCATATGTCTTATAATTAATACAATATCAAAGCAGGCAAGCATCGACGTAGCTTCATATTTTGAATATCTTTTTATTATCAGCATTCCCACCCTTATTTTCAGTCTGGGATTTGCTTACATACTTATGTCCATTATCAGGAACCAGGCAATAACTTTTCTGCTCTTACTGGGCTTTGCAGCACTGAACATATTTTATCTCTTTAACAGGATGAATTCATTTTTCGATTATATGCTTTTCGGATTCCCTGTTTTTAAAAGTGGTCTCACCGGCTTCGGCAATATTGACATAATATTGGCTCAAAGAATTATGTATACATCCCTGGGACTGGTTTTTATCTTTGCCACAGTACTAATTTTTAAACGACTGCCTCAATCAAAAACCCACAGGGCTATCAGTTTTATCTCTTTATTTGTTTTTCTTTCTTTATCTGCTTATTCGGCATATTATTTCCTGGATAATTATTATGACACCCATAACCTGAAAAATACAGTTATTGAAACCAACAGTAAATATGAGAATGGTGAATTCTTAAAGGTTACAGATGCAGATATCGAAATTGAATATGCCGACCGTGAAATTTTTGCCAGGGCAATATTAAAATGCCTTAATAATAATGACAGAGCTGTTAGTGAAGTGCCCTTCTCGCTCAATCCTGGCCTATCTGTAAAAGAGATTCTTGTGAATGGCTCAGCTGCCGCTTTCCGTTTAGACGGTCATATCATTCTGGTTGACCTTGATCCCGGTCTTCAACCCGACTCAACGTTAAGCATTAGTTTCAGGTATGAAGGAGCTATTGAAGAAGCATACTGTTATCCCTGGTATAAAGAAGACATAAAAAACAACCCTTTCCTTCTGGGTCCGGTAAGGGTTGATAAAGAGCAGGTTATACAAAAAGATGATTTCCTTTTACTTACTCCTGAAACCCACTGGTATCCTGTAGCGGGCCTTAATTTCTATCCAAAAAGCCCTGCTAAAATATTAATTGATTTCACAAGGTATACACTTAAAGTTAAACGTAATAATGAACTTGTTGCCATATCTCAGGGTAAAAGAACATCTGATGAGAGCTACTGGTATTTTGACAATGAGAATCCCTTAACTGGAATAAGCCTTGTTGAAGGTTATTATGTCAGTGATACCATAAGTGTTGATTCAATTGATTTTATTGCTCATTATTACAGGGGACATGATTACTTCAGGGATGACCTCAACGAACTGGGCGATACTTTAGTGAATCTCATCTCAGGGATAATGACTGAACTTGAGACTAATTTCAGCACGGAATACCCATTTAAAAGGCTAAGCCTGGTTGAGGTGCCTGTTTATTTCCACTCCATAGAGAAAAAGAATACTCAAACCAGGGCTGAAGTACAGCCATCATTGATACTTCTACCTGAAAAACTGGCGTCAATAAATGAAGCCGGGTTCTACCGGACCATAAAAAGACAGAAAAGAAGGATGGAAAGGAGTAACCAGGTAATAACTGATAAGGAACTTCAGGTAAGAGCATTTAACAACTTTGTCAGGAACACTTTTATTACCAGTTCTGATTTCCGGTTTAACAGGGGAAATACTACAAGGATGCCTGGTAGATATTTACTGGGACCAAGTTTTTATTTTTATAAAAATAATTTCTACTCTGATGAGTATCCTGTTATGAATGCCGTGTTTGAATCACATCTTCAGAAAGTGGAGGCGCCCCAGGGAGGTTTCCAGAGGATGTTCCTGGGCGGACTAAGCGAAAATGACAAAGCAAACACCATCCTCAGGGACCACAGTATGGCAGAGATAATGGCCTCAAACCCTTCAAACGATACTACACGGATAATACTTACGGTAAAAGGTGATTACCTGTTTAATCTCATGCGGGCCGAAGCTGGAATTGAAGAATTCAACGCCTGGTTTTCCGATTACCTTGAAAAAAATAAATTCAGGAATATCAGTATAAAGGATTTCAGCACAGACCTGCATGAAAGCTTTGGTTTCAATCTTGACAAGTACCTGGACCAGTGGTATAATGGCAAAGGACAGCCCGGTTTCCTTTTTTCTGACATAGTGGTTCACGAAATAGTTGTTGGCACACGGACAAGATATAAGGTGAGTTTTACTGCATCCAACCCTGAAGAAACAGCCGGAATATTCAATGTAGGTTTTCGTACAGGAGGCCGGGGTCCCGGAGGTGGCCGTGGCATGCAGGGCAATGTTGCCATAACCGTAAGTGCTGGAGGAAGGGGTAATATAGCTATAGATATGGCCGGAAGGGGTATGCAGACCAATGATGTAGAAAAGATAGTAAAGCTTGAAGCAGCACAGGCGAAAAGGATTAGTGTCATTCTTGATGCAGAGCCCCGGGGTATGTTTGTGAATACGCTCTTTTCTATTAATAACCCGGGTGAACTTCAGTTTCCTCTGATGGACCTTATGCAAGGTAAAACAAATGACAACACTGAAGGAGAAGTGATACTTGACAGGCTTCCACTTTTACATGAGGAAAATGAAATAATAGTTGATAATGAAGACCCCGGGTTCAGGATCTACCAGGAAACATCATCCGGCAGGTTGAAAGAATGGCTGAAGATAAGGGGTGATGACAGTAATGGCTATCGTGAAATGTTCATCTGGTGGGCTCCTGAATACTGGCAAAAGACAGTGCAAAGTAATTATTATGGCACATATGTTAAGTCAGCAGTATATACACGTGCTGGCAGCGGGGAAAGGTATATAAGCTGGACAGCTGAAATAAAAGAACCGGGGTACTATGATGTATATACTTATATCGGCAAACAGGGAGGGCAGAGGATGATGATAAGACGTGGCGGCGATAACAGGAACGCTATGCAGGACCTGCACTTCAGTGTTGAGCATGATGATGGAAGTGAAGAGATGATAGTCGACTGGGAGAATGCCGAAAACGGGTGGAACCACCTCGGGTCCTATTACCTGTCACCCGACACTGCAAGGGTGATAATGACAAACCAGTCAGAGAGCAGAACAGTCAGCGGGGATGCAATAAAATGGGTAAAACAAAATTCTTATAAATAATACCATATGAAGAAGTTAATTTTATTATTATCGGTAATTCTTAATATTGTTTTCAGTGCAGGAGCACAGCAGGGGCTGACACTTGAAGCGTCTATGGATATAGCCGAAGAAAACAGCCCTTCCATAAAAAGAACAAGGCTGAACCTGGTCAGGAGCAGAGAAAACCTGAATGCACAGAGGGCAGCTTTAAAATCAAATTTCTCACTGTTGGTCAATCCTTTTGACTATACTCATAACAGGGAGTTCAGCGACCTTGTTTCTCAGTGGAATACGCGGGAGACAACAACCAGCTTTGGTACTTTCAGAATATCACAGCCTGTTGTTGCCACTGATGCTACAATATCATTAACCAACAGGTTCTCCTGGCAAAATTCATACAGTGAGTATAATAATACCCGTACAAAGGGTTTTAGCAATAACCTTTCGCTTAACATAAACCAGCCTTTATTCACATATAACAGGACCAAATTGCAGATCACTGAACTGGAACTGGCCCTCGAAAATTCCCAACTAAACTATGCTATACAGAGGCTGGCCCTTGAAAGACAGGTAGCGCAATATTTCTACCTGGTATATCAGCAGCAACAAAGCCTTGTGATAGCTCAAGAAGCCTTTGAAAACATGAAGAAAAGCTATAACATAATAAGAAATAAGGTGGATGCTGGCTTATCGGCCCGGGAAGAATTATACCAGGCAGAACTTAACCTGGCCACATCAAGTTCCGATGTTGATAACCAGAAGGTGAGCCTTGCTGATGCCAAAGATGACTTCAAACTGCTTATAGGAATGAGCCTCTATGACGATATAATTGTAATACCCGATATTTCACTTGACACTATTGATGTGGATGTTGCTTTTGCTATTGATCATGGCCTGGCCAACAGGATGGAACTGAGGCAAAGAGAAATTGATATAGAAAATTCTGAATTTTCGCTTATACAAACAAAGGCACTCAATGAGTTTCATGGTGACCTGAACTTATCTGTAGGCTTGTTTGGCGATAATGAAAACCTGGGTGAAATATATGCAAACCCCACTGATAACCAGCAGATCTCCCTGTCTTTCTCCATACCTTTATGGGACTGGGGTGAGCGTAAATCACGTATCAAAGCTGCCGAGGCATCTATTGAATCAGAGATGATATACTACGAGGAGGAGGAGAACGATATTATTATAAACATAAGGAAGGTGTACAGGAACCTTACAAACCTGAAAAACCAGATTGAAATAGCAAAGCAAAATGTCAAAAATGCACTGCTAACATACGAGCTTAACCTGGAAAAATATGAGAACGGAGACCTTACCGGAATGGATCTGAACATATACCAGAACCAGCTCTCCGAAAAGCAACTTTCACTCACAAATGCAATTATATCATATAAACTGGAATTACTGAACCTGAAGATACAAACTCTTTATGATTTTGAGAAAAAGGAATCGGTAACTCCAATAAAATCACTTGAGCAGGAATAAATAACAAAACAATATCTTGTCATGAAAATAAAATTAATTTATCTGCTATTCTTCGCACTGGTTTTCGCCGGATGCAATAACCAGGATCCCGGGCTTGAAGCTGACGTTGAAATACCAGTATCAGTGGAAGATATAAAGCTAAAATCTATAGAAGAATTTGTAAGTACCACCGGTACTATATATCCTGTGGTAGATATTGAACTGAATTCAGAGATAGCCGCCAGGTACTACCTTGAAAAAAACCCGGCAACTGGAAGAATATGGCAGCTTGGTGATAGAGTAAAAAAAGGTTCATTAATTGCCAGGCTGGAAGATGAAGAGTACGAAAATAATGTTAAGCTGGAATTATACGAGCTTAATCTTGAGCTTGCCAAAAGCAACCTGGAAAAGCAGGAGTCATTATACGAGAAGGGCGGCGTTACACTTAATGAACTCAAACAGGCGGGTTACGATTACACCAATGCCCAGATAACAGTAGAGAATGCCCGTATACAGATTGAGAAGATGAAAATAACATCCCCCTTCGATGGTGTAATTACTGAACTGCCATATTATACCCAGGGTTCCGAGATAACAACAGGAACATCAATCGCAGGCATAATGGACTACAAATCTATGCTGCTGGACATTAACCTGCCAGAAAAATATATTAATGATATCCAGACCGGTAAAGATGTAAGAATCACTAACTATGCATTGCCTGAAGATACTTTGAGAGGTAAGATCACCCAGCTGTCGCCCGCAATAAACCCGCAGACAAGGACCTTCCAGGGTACCATAGAAATAAATAATCCTCAACTGAAACTGCGGCCTGGCATGTTTGTGAAAGCAGATATTATAACAAACAGGGCTGACTCTGTAATCGTAATACCCAAGGATATCATCCTGTCAAGACAGAGGGGGATGACAGTGTTTGTTGTAAACAGGGGTGTGGCTAATGAAAGGATTATTTCTACCGGGCTGGAAAATAATGATGAGGTTGAAGTTGTAAGAGGCCTGACCACTAATGAAAGAGTTGTTACCGATGGCTTCGAAACACTGAGTAATAATGCAAAGGTTAAAATACTGAAATAAGCATTTCCAATATGAAAAAAATAGCCCGATTTGCAGTTGAAAATCCGGTAACTGTACTTATGCTGGTACTTGGCATTATACTGCTTGGAATAATCTCCTTTGGGAAGCTCGGAACAGATTTGTTTCCTGATCTGAATAATCCTAAAATATATATTGAACTGCAGGCCGGTGAGCGCCCACCTGAAGAAATGGAACAACAGTATGTTGACCAGGTTGAGTCAATAGCCATGAGACAGAAAGATGCTATTAATGTTTCATCTGTTTCAATGGTAGGTACAGCACAGGTAGTGGTTGAATATGCGTGGAATAAAGACATGGATGAAGCGTTTCTTGATCTTCAGAAAGATATCAGTTCATTCAGCCAGAACGCCGATCTTGATGAGTTCAATATAACACAATATAATCCCAATGCCACCCCGGTAATGATCCTGGCCCTGAAACATGACAGGATAAGTAATATGGATGAGCTGAGGCAGACAGCCGAAAATTATATCCGTAATGAGCTGATCCGGCTCGAAGGTATAGCAGATATTCAACTGTCAGGGCATGAAGAAAGTGAGGTGGTTATTGAGACAAATAAGTATTTGCTTGAGGCTTATGATATATCTACAGGTGATATTGCCCAGCAGATAAACAGTTATAACCGTAATGTGTCGGGTGGTTCAATAACCGATCTGGGGACAAGGTATGTAGTTAAAGGGGTAAGTGTAATTGAAGAAGTTGATGACCTGGAAAATATAATCCTTGGCTTCAGGGAGATAGCTGAAGGCTCCCAGGCCGGAAGTTCAGTGGAAACTCTGGATGCTGCAGAGAGAATACCTGTATACCTGAGTGATGTTGCAGATGTATACGTCGCGAATAAAGACCCTGAAAACATCGTGACCATTAACGGTGAGAGATGTATAGGACTATCCATTTATAAAGAGCCCCGATATAATACTGTAAATGCTGTTGAAGAACTTACAGAAGCAATTGAAGAGCTTAAAAAAGCTCTTCCCGGTTATGAGTTTATAGTAGTGCAGGACCAGGGACAGTTCATAGATAATGCTATTGGTGAAGTAGAGAAAACGGCTCTTTTTGGTATAATACTGGCTGTTTTCGTGCTTTTCATATTCCTCCGGCGTATAGGCACCACCCTGGTTATAAGTATAGCCATTCCTATATCCATAATTGCGACTTTCAACCTTATGTATTTTAATAATCTTACGATTAATATAATGACCCTTGGCGGTCTGGCTCTCGGAGCAGGTATGCTGGTTGATAATGCTATAGTCGTGCTGGAGAATATATTCCGTAATTATGAATCTGGCATGTCGCTGAAGGAGGCAGCTATAACGGGTACCGCGCAGGTAGGAGGTGCAATAACAGCTTCTACAATAACAACAATAATCGTCTTTCTGCCTATAGTATACCTGCAGGGTGCTTCGGGCGAACTCTTCAAAGACCAGGCATGGACAGTGGCCTTTTCACTTTTGTCTTCCCTCTTTGTGGCTATCCTGGTTATTCCTCTCCTGGTAACAACCTTTTTCAAGGACAAAAAATCAAAAAGGAAGGAAAGGGCAGTCAGTTTTAAATGGTATCCAGGCTGGCTTGAAAAGATAACTGCAAGAAAAGGACTGGTAATAATTCTATCGCTGATCCTGCTGGCAGCCACCGCATATATTCTCCCGAAAGTGGGTAGTGAATTCATGCCCCGGGCCCAATCATCAGAATTTACCATTGAACTGAAATTGCAGGAGGGTACAAGGCTGGAAAGGACAGCTGAAACAACAGGTAAAATTGAAAATATTATTAGAGATCTGCTGGGTGATAAGGTGAAGATGCTGTACAGCCATTCGGGTATGGCTACTACAACAGGCAGTGGCGAATCAGATCTTTTCAGGGATGAGAATACTTCAATGATAAGAGTATTTCTTACTGATGAATATTCAATGTACTCTGATAATGCTATTGAACTGATACAGGAAAAGCTTAGTTCGTTTCAGGACATTGAGGTAAGTTTTAAAAGAGAAGAGACAGCCCTGCAAACAACACTTGGAACTGATGAATCTCCCCTGGTTGTTGAAGTCAGAGGTGAGGATCTGGATGTAATTGAGGAATTGACTGATGAAGTAAAAAACAGGCTTACAGAATCAGAAGATATATATAATATCAGCAGTTCACTTGATGAAGGTACACCCGAGGTTGATATTGTGATCGACAGGTACAAGGCAAGTTATTATAGCGTGACTGTAGAAAGCATCATCTCCCAGGTGCAGTCTTACCTTACAGGTTCCGCTGCAGGTGACTTTGAACAGGGTGGTGAATTAAAGGATATAACAGTTAAACTGGAAGAAATACCTCTTGAAAGCCTGCAGAATCTTATTATCAATGCCGGTTCGGTATCTGTACCACTCAGTGAACTGGCTAAAATAAACAGGGTAAAGGCACCCCGTGAGATAAACAGGAATAACCAGGTACGGACCAGTTATGTATATGCCATGGTGGACAAGAATGTCCCCTTTGATGAGATAGTAAGGCAGACGGAAGAAAAACTGGCAGGAATAAGCCTGCCGGTTGACTACCGGACTATTATTACAGGAGAGGAACTGAAGCGAAAAGATTCAATGAAGAATCTAACTTTTGCCCTTATACTGTCTATAATTCTTGTGTATATGGTCCTGGCATCTCAATTTGAGTCACTGGTTCATCCCTTTGTTATTCTTCTTACCATACCACTGGCAGTTGTAGGATCGGTATGGATTTTTTTCCTGCTGGGCAAAACTCTCAATATTATGGCATATATAGGTATTATCATGCTGGCGGGTATTGCCGTAAATGACTCGATCATTCTTATTGACAGGATCAATCAACTCCGGATGGATGGATTAGGCCGGCGCCAGGCAATAATTGAAGCAGGCGGACAAAGGATAAGACCTATTGTTATGACCAGTCTGACAACCATACTGGCACTGTTGCCCCTTACATTCGGCTTCGGAGAAAGTGCTTCACTGAGGTCTCCTATGGCACTTGCCGTTATCGGGGGTCTTGTAACCTCAACAATACTGACACTGGTTGTCATACCCTGTGTATACTGGGCACTGGATGCACTTAAAGATATGGTAAGCGGTAATAAAAAAACTGTAATTCCTCAAGCTGAGTAAACTGTTATGGAATTTATAATCAAAAGAAAGACCCTCATCAGCATGCTCTTTATAGGGCTGACTTTACTCGGTTATGTATCATATCAGCAACTGGGGGTTGAACTGTACCCCAATGCACAATTACCAACCTTAATAGTCCAGGTAAGTTCAGTACTTGACGTTGATCCATCATATATTGAAAACCAGGCCATAATACCTGTTGAAGGGGCGGTTGGAACGCTTGAGGATGTTGAAAAAATAGAATCAACTGTTACCTCCAGGTATGGAATGGTTATGATCTACTACACCCAGAATGCCGATCTTAAATACTCATATCTCAAGTTACAGGAAAAAGTTAATATACTATCCCAAACACTCCCGGAAGAATTCATGATAAATATAATAAGGATCGACCTGGAGCAGCTCAACACCCAGTTTATGGACCTCCAGGTAAGAGGTAGCGGGGGTGTCGACAGGATAAGGAATATAGCCGACAAAGACGTAAAACCTGAACTGGAAAATATTGACGGAATTGCCGGGGTTGAAGTATTCGGAGGAAGGGAAAGCTCCATCGAGATAAGACTTGATGAAGAAGCCTGCAAGGCTAATGGTATAACAATGAACAGGGTCAGGTCACTTATTGCCTCCAACAGTATAGACAAAGTTTTTGCCGGTCGTGTATATGAAGGTGAAAAAAGATTTTTTGTTAATATATCAGCTGAATATTCCAATGTGTCTGATATTGGAGATATAATCGTAAACCCACAGGGGCCTGTACTTCTGAAAGACGTTGCAGAAATATTCTTCGGCGTGAAAGAAGAAGAATCATACAGCCGTGTTAATGGTCTTGATGCAGTTACTATTAACCTCGTTTACGATAATCAGGCTAATATCATTGATCTCTCGCATCATACTATTGAGGTCATAAATGACCTTAACAAAAAGCTTGCAGCATCAGGAGTGGAAGTAATTGTACAGAACAATAATGCTGAAGTGATGGAGAAGAATATTGACCAGATAATTAATCTTGCCCTGGTTGGTGGACTTCTTGCGGTAATAATATTGTGGTTCTTCCTCAGGAATATGAGACTGGTTTTTATCATTGCCTTTTCAATCCCAGTATCTGTATTCACAGCCTTCAACTTTTTCTATGCAGCCGGAATAACCATAAACAGCCTCACACTGATTGGTATGGCCCTTGCCATAGGTATGCTAATCGACAATTCAGTTGTTGTTCTTGAAAACATTTACAGGCTTGCCGGCAGCGGGTTAAGTACAGATGAATCAGTCAGAAAAGGTACCAGGGAGGTTTACAGGGCAGTGATAGCAGCTACCCTGACAACCATTATTGTTTTCCTTCCTTTCGTTTTTTCCGATAATTTCCTGGTAAAAATAATTGGAAAAAACATAGGGGTTTCCATAATATCCACACTATTGGTATCACTTGCTGTGGCACTCCTTCTTATACCTATGGCCACTCATTACCTTCTGTCATGGTCGAAAAAAAGTAAATCACAAATATTCAAAAGACTATCGATCCATGATCGACTGATACAATATTATCTGCTAATTCTCAAGGCAAGTATGCGTCGTCCGGCTTCAACAATAATAGGCACACTGGTTGTTTTCTTTGCTGCCCTTCTCATAAGCCTGGGACTCAGTATCAATACACTTGAAGAAATCGAAACAGCCAGTTTCCCTGTTAGTATAATAATGCCTGCCGGCTCTACTCTTGAGAAGACTGATGCCCTGGTGACAGAACTGGAGAAAAGACTTGATAACCTGCCAGAGAAAGGTGATATAATATCAAAAATTGAAGACGACCAGGCTTCTCTTACTGTGCAGCTAAAGGAAGACTGGGACAAAGAAAGCGACCGGAAACTTGCTGAAATAAAAAATGATATATACGAGAGAGTAAATGATTTTGGGGACGCTGAAATCACGATGGATGAAATTGCCTCGGGTGGAGGAATGGGCGGAGGTGGAGGTACCGGCGGTGTTAACCCGGGAGAGGGATTTACCCGTATGCTCGGTATCGGAACACAGTCAGAAAGTATAATAGTCAAAGGTCAGGACTTCAGCAAGATGCGAGATCTGGCCGATGATATGGAATATTACCTGGAAGATCTGAATACCATCAGATCTGTAAATGTCAATATACAGGATAACACACCTGAAGTTCAACTGAATTTTAATACTGAGATGATGAGCAGAAATAATATCAGCCTTAATAATGTTGCCCTGGAACTGGCATCATTTCAGCCGGAATATTCCTCAGGAGTAAAGTTCAAACAGGATAATGAAGAATATGATATAATAATTAAATACGACAGGGAGGAAGACCAGGAAGAAGAGTATAAGAATATTGATGACCTGAAACAATTACAGATATCGGGGGCAGATGGCAATATTGTTGAGATGGAAGAGATAGCCGGCATAGTTTTTTCCTACGGCATGGGTAACATTCACCGTGAGAACCAGGAAAAAAGTATTACAGTAACTTACAGGTTCAATGATGAAATAAATTCATCCAAGACCCTGCTGGAAGGTGCAAGGGAAGAGATAGATAACCTGATCTCAGGAATGAACATACCCTCAGGCATTGCAATTGAAGTAATACATGAAGAAGATCAGCTGAAAGATTTTTACTACCTGATAGGTATTGCTTTTCTTTTGATATTTATGATCCTTGCTGCAGTTTTCGAATCATTGTCAATGCCCATTGTACTGATGCTTTCAATACCACTGGCTGCACTCGGATCACTTATTACACTTATTCTTACAGGTAATTCATTGCTTAATGCAAATACACTTATGGGCTTTCTTATACTTCTTGGTGTGGTGGTAAATAATGGTATTATCCTGGTCGATTACTCAAATATCCTCAGAAAGAGAGGATACCGACGATCACGTGCGCTTATGACGGCAGGACTGGCACGTGTACGGCCAATACTAATTACTGCTATAACCACTATAGTGGCATTGATGCCCCTGGCCATGGGCAAGTCAGAATATGCTTCCATAATTGGTGCTTCCTTCGCCATAACTGTTATAGGAGGACTTGCCCTGAGTACTATGCTTACGCTGGTTTTCATTCCAACTTTCTACACAGGGCTTGAAAACTCCATATCATGGATCAGGTCCCAGTCCTGGAAAATAAAACTAATCATGCTGATTGTTTTTATTTTTCTTATTGCAATGATCTACCTTAATATTGATAAGTTCCTGTGGAAGCTCATAGCCACCATTCTGACAATTATACTCGTCCCTGCCGTGACATGGTTTGTAAAAACCAGCCTGAGGAAAGCCCGTGATACCGTTATTGCTGAAGGTAAACCTGTAAATATAGTAATCAGGAGCCTTGTCAAGATATATGACCGTGATCCCAGGCTGGTAAGAGAATGGAAGGCAGGTAAAAAGATAAGACGCCGCCTTGGCCTGGAAAAGGATCCTGATTCGCTAAGAGACCTCGACCAGTTTATCTGGCAAATACCTGTGCTCGGATTCCTGGTTTATTTTACTTACATGTATTTACAAAAAGGTTTCTGGATATTCTTCTTCAGTATCATAAGCTGGTTTATGCTTATTGTTATATGGTTCCCCGTAACTTCCGTTCTCAGGAAAAAGAGAAGAATACCTCCATTTTTCAAAAGTTCCCTTAATATCGCCATAGTCTGGCTTGTACCATTTATTAACCTTATAATATTCCAGCTAAAGTGGAATAATCTTGCCGCGGTAATCGTTATTGGCTTTTTATGGTATACAGGCCTTATGATCTGGTCAACAGGTAGATACCTCAGTGAGAAGAGCACTGATATATACCGGTTGAAAGGTAAATTCAGGAACCTCAGGAAAGCTTATTATAAGCTTGTGCTCGCTACACCGCTCATAGGTAAAGTACGTAAACCATTCAAGGCCCTTGGAGGAGTGTCCCTGGAGATAGGTAGTGGCATGTTTGGATTGCTGGGCCCGAATGGTGCAGGTAAAACAACACTGATGAGGATAATATGCGGTATACTGGATCAGAGCTATGGGAAAATATGGATCAACGGACTTGATGTTGCCGAAAAACGTGAAGAATTGCAGGGACTAATTGGTTATTTGCCGCAGGAATTTGGGACATATGAAAATATGACTGCATGGGAATTCCTGCAACACCAGGCTATATTGAAAAATATTACCGACACAAAAACCAGGAACGAGCGTGTTCATTATGTTCTTAATGCAGTGCATATGCACGAGCGGAAAGATGAAAAAATAGGATCATACTCGGGAGGTATGAAACAGAGAATTGGTATTGCACAGATACTGCTTCACCTTCCGCGAATACTGGTAGTTGACGAGCCGACAGCAGGCCTTGATCCACGCGAAAGGATAAGGTTCAGGAACCTCCTGGTGGAACTGAGCCGGGAGAGGGTGGTTATATTCTCAACTCATATTATCGAAGATATATCAAGCTCATGCAATAAAGTGGCTGTTCTGGATAAAGGATATATGAAATTCCTTGGTCATCCCAGCCATATGACAAAAGAAGCCGAGGGACGAGTATGGCAGTTTAATGTTCCTGTATCAGAATTCAGAAAGGTTGCATCTGAACATATGGTTGTTCATCACATGTCGGAAAAAGGAAGTGTAAGGGTAAGATGTATTTCCGAAAATAAACCCTATTACAGTGCCATTGAAGTAAACCCCAACCTTGAAGATTCATACCTGTGGCTGTTGAGAAAAAGTAAAAATGAAATCAGAGAAAATGAGCAGATTAACTAAGATAGCCAGTATGGCCGATATTATTGTTAAAATGATCAGGTATAACCTGAAAATCATTTTTGCCAACAGGTTTATATGGTTCCTTATTGGGGCTATTGCCTTTTATATCGGACTGACTCTTATCTATGTCTTTACCGAAGACGTCTCAAAGGTGGAAGACCTTTATGGAATTTTTGTTTTCTGCGGTATCCTGCTGGTATTTTATCCTGCTGTTTTCGGCATTCAGAACGATCAGGATGCAAGAACAATAGAAATACTTTTTGGAATTCCAAATTACAGGTATAAAGTTTGGCTTGTACGTATCGCACTTATTTATATTATCACCTTTGCCATCCTGTTTGCTTTCACTTCACTATCCTCATTCCTCATAATTCCTATGCCTGTTTTTGCAGTAACATATCATGTTCTGTTTCCTGTTTTCTTCCTGGGTGTTATGTCATTTATGATATCAACCGTTGTCAGAAGCGGCAACGGAACAGCCGCGCTGATGATAATCTTTGGCCTCTTCTTCCTTATCCTCCAGGAACCTCTTGCAACCAGTAAATGGAATGTGTTTCTGAACCCCTTTGGTACTCCCGAAGACATTAGCGAAACAGCCTGGTCGAATATAGTACGCGATAACAGAATAATACTGTTCACTTCCATCATAGTGTTCCTCCTTGCTGGTCTGTTTAACCTGCAGAAAAGGGAAAAATTTATCTAATACCACCAGGTTAAGTTGAGCGGCCAATCTACGATTGACCTGCTGAGTAGTGTTGAGTAAGGTTGAGTTGATCAGCCTTCACAGTGAACTCAACAGGAATGCCACCGGTATTCCGCTCAACACTACTCAACTCTCTCAACTTTTTATAAAGCAGGCTATTTTTCTCTAACACACCTTGTTTTGTGTATTTCATATTAAATTTGTACTTTTGCAGGCGATTGAGGGGTGTTTGACTTCTTAGGGGACCAGAGTCCCCTATTTTATTATTGCTAAGTATTGTGATTAACAAGGAGATAGTAAAAGAGCTGGTAAATAATTTTATAGCTGACAAGGATATTTTCCTTGTGGACACCAGGGTATCGACCACGAACAGGATTAGTGTCCTGGTCAATAAACCCTCGGGTATTACTATTGATGAATGTGCTGGTATAAGTCGGCATATTGAAGCAAACCTTGATCGCGACAGGGAAGATTACGAGCTGAACGTATCTTCCCCCGGTCTTAACTTGCCCTTCAGGGTTAGGGAACAATATGAAATGAGTATAGGCAGGCCCGTTGAAGTAATAGACAACCAAGGGAAAAAGACCAGGGGTATACTGAGGAATGTCGAGGGTGAAGGATTTGAGATTGAATTAGAGAAGACAACGAAGGTTGGAGCGAAGCGGAAATCCCGGCAGAAAGAAGTGAACGTCGGGAGAAAGAATAAAGAAACTGAAGAGATCTCTTTTAATTTTGATGAAATAAAAACAGTTAAAGAAGTTATAAGGTTAAAATAATTAAGATTTTGAAGTGAGATGGAAAATGTAAGCTTAATCGATACCTTCTCAGAATTTAAAGAACTGAAGAATATTGACAGGGCAACAATGATGAGTGTCCTGGAAGATGTCTTCAGAAGTTTGCTGGCCAGGAAGTACGGGTCGGATGAGAATTTTGACATTATCGTCAACATTGACAAAGGAGACTTTGAGATATGGAGAAACAGGGAAGTAGTTGAAGACTCTGATCTGGAAGATCCCAATACACAGATATCATTGTCTGACGCAAAAAAGATAGATGATGATTATGAAGTAGGTGAAGAGGTGTCGGATGAGGTTAAACTGCATGATTTTGGTAGACGAGCAATCCTCGCCCTGAGGCAGCACCTGACTACACGCATACTGGACCTGGAGAAGAACAATATCTATATGAAATACAAGGATCGTATAGGTGATATCGTTACCGGGGAAGTATACCAGGTATGGAAACGCGAAATACTTATTCTTGATGATGACGGAAACGAATTGATACTTCCAAAATCAGAACAGATACCATCTGATCACTTTCGTAAAGGAGATACTATCAGGGCTGTTGTGATTAAAGTTGAAATGAAGAACAATACTCCTTATATTATTCTTTCCCGTACATCACCTGTTTTTCTTGAGCGCCTGTTTGAGCTTGAAGTACCTGAAATATTCGATGGTTTAATCACTGTTAAAAAAATAGTCAGGGTGCCAGGTGAAAGGGCAAAAGTGGCAGTTGAATCCTACGACGAACGAATTGATCCCGTGGGAGCATGTGTTGGAATGAAAGGATCGAGGATACATGGTATTGTGCGGGAACTGAGAAATGAAAATATTGATGTGATCAATTATACTTCAAACCTCCAGTTATATATCTCAAGAGCCCTGAGTCCTGCAAAAATAAGCTCCCTGAAACTTTTTGAGGATGAAAAGAGAGTAGAGATATATCTTAAGCCCAGCGAGGTGTCTCTCGCTATAGGTAAAGGAGGTCTTAATATCAAGCTTGCAAGCCAGCTCACTGGATTCGAAATAGATGTATACAGAGAACCTGACAGTGAAGACGAAGAGGATGTGAACCTTGAAGAGTTCAGTGACGAGATAGAAGGATGGATCATTGATGAACTGAAAGCCATAGGCTGTGATACAGCAAAATCAGTTTTGAGATTATCAGTTGAAGACCTGGTTAAAAGAACAGATCTTGAGGAAGAAACAATTTCAGAAGTAATAAATATTCTGAAATCCGAATTTGAATAATTTTTCTGTAAACCTAGGAACGATATATGGCAGAAGGACAAAAAGCAACGAGATTAAGTAAAGCTGCACGTGAATTCAACGTGGGGATTTCCACCATTGTTGAATTCCTGCATAAAAAAGGATTTGAATTAAGTCCGGACCCTAATAGTAAAATACCGGCTGAAGCTTACGACCTTCTACTCAAGGAATACAGTTCAGATATAAGTGTAAAAAAAGAATCTGAAAAACTGACCCTCAAGGAACTCAGCAGGAAGAAAGAAACTGTTTCACTGGATCAGCCCCATGGAACTGTTGAAGAAGAAGAGGAATTTGAAGAGCCTGAAGAAGAAAAGCCTGCTGTTAGCAAGGATGCTGTAGCTGCTGAGAAAGAAGAGGAGAAAGAGGCGGTAAAAAAAGAAGAAAAAGCAGCCCTTGTTAAAAAAGAAAGCACTGAGGAAGAAAAAGAAAAATCAAGGGTTGGGATAAATGTCGTAGGCAAAATTGACCTTGAAAAGGGAAAGGAAACTAAAAAAGAAGAAACGAAAACAGCTGAAAAAGAAGCAGAGAAGAAAGAGGAAGAAAAACCCGAAGAGGAAATCCCTGAAAAGAAAGCAGCTGTAAAGAAGACTACTGAAGAGATAAAAGAAGAAAAAGAAGACATAAAAGCAGAACCGGTAGGCGAAGAAGAGGCAGAAATAGATACGAAAGAAGATGAAGACATTGATAAGGATACATTTTTAAAAACAAAGATAACGAAACTGTCAGGTCCTACTGTTGTAGGAAAAATCAACCTTCCAATCGAAGAAAAAAGGAAAACTCAGAAAGCAAAAAAGATTGATATTGATGATGAAAAGATCGCATCAAAAAAGAGAAGAAAGAGGATAAAAAAAGAGAAAGAAAAAGTAAGCCTCAAATCATCAGGTGAAGACAAAAAAGATAAAAGAAAAAGAAAAACCCAGGTACGACCTGAAATTAACGAGGAGGATGTGCAGAAGCAGGTAAAAGAAACACTAGCACGCCTTACTTACAAAGGAAAATCAAAAGGGGCCAAGTACAGGAGAGAAAAGAGGGATGCCATCAGCCAGAAACAAAAGGAGGAGATCGAAAAGCAGGAACAGGAAAAGAAGGTACTGAAAGTGACGGAATTTGTTTCGGTGAACGAACTGGCAACAATGATGAACATACCTGTTACAGAGATAATAGAAACATGCATGAACCTTGGCTTATTTGTATCCATAAACCAGAGGCTCGATGCTGAAACAATGTCACTTGTGGCTGAAGAATTTGGCTTTGAAGTGAATTTTGTCAGTGCTGAATTACTCGATGCTGTCAGGGAAGAAAATGATGAACCCGAGGATCTTATGTCAAGATCTCCTATCGTAACAGTTATGGGTCATGTTGACCATGGTAAAACAAAACTTCTTGATCATATACGTAACACTAATGTAATTGCCGGTGAAGCCGGAGGTATTACTCAGCACATAGGAGCATACAGTGTATCCCTCGATGGGGGAAGGCAGATAACATTCCTTGATACACCAGGCCACGAAGCATTTACCGCCATGAGAGCTCGTGGTGCACAGATAACTGATATAGCAATTATTGTTGTTGCTGCTGATGATGGTGTTATGCCCCAGACTGTTGAAGCAATAAACCATGCAGCTGCTGCCGGAGTACCAATTATTTTTGCAATAAACAAAATAGATAAACCAACGGCAAATCCTGAAAAAATTAAGGAAGAACTGGCTAAGATGAATTATCTCGTTGAAGACTGGGGAGGTAAGTACCAGTCACAGGAGATTTCAGCCAAAGGAGGAATAAATATTGACGAATTACTCGAAAAGGTGCTGCTTGAGGCTGAAATGCTGGAACTTAAAGCCAACCCCAATAAGAAAGCAATGGGAACAGTAATTGAGTCATCACTGGACAAGGGACGTGGTTATACTGCTACAATACTGGTAAAATCAGGAACACTCCGGGTTGGTGATATAGTCCTTGCCGGTTCATATTTCGGCCATGTAAAGGCAATGTATAATGAAAGAGGCCATAAGATAGAGGAGGCAGGGCCATCAAGCCCCGTTCTAATCCTTGGCCTGGACGGTGCGCCACAGGCAGGTGATAAATTCAATGTAATGGAAACCGACCGTGAGGCGAAAGAAATTGCCACTAAAAGAACCCAGCTCCAGAGAGAACAGGGTATGCGTACACAGAAACATATAACGCTTGATGAGATAGGCCGGCGTATAGCAATTGGAAATTTCCAGGAACTCAATATTATTGTTAAAGGTGATGTTGACGGATCAGTTGAAGCACTGAGTGATTCACTGATCAAATTATCAACAGAAGAGATACAGGTAAACATCCAACATCAAGCAGTAGGACAAATATCTGAATCAGATATACTTCTGGCAGCAGCATCGAATGCAATTATTATCGGATTCCAGGTAAGGCCATCGCTGAGCGCAAGAAAACTGGCAGAAAAAGAAGAAATAGATATCCGTCTTTATTCTATTATCTATGACGCCATAAACGAAATAAAATCTGCAATGGAAGGTATGCTCTCACCTGAGGTGCGTGAAGAAATAACATGCACGGTAGAGGTTAGGGATGTGTTCAAGATAACCAAGGTCGGGACTATTGCAGGATGCTACGTCAGGGAAGGAAAAATAACCCGTAATACCAAGGTCAGGGTAATCAGAGATGGTATAGTGATTTATACAGGCGAATTGGGATCACTGAAAAGATTCAAGGACGATGCTAAAGAAGTAGCATCCGGTTATGAATGTGGCCTCAACATTAAAAATTTCAATGATATCAAGGTTGGAGATGTGGTTGAAGGCTATAAAGAAATTGAAGTAAAGAAAACACTTTAACTGGAATATTGGAATACTGGAATATTGGAAAATTAAGTAGTCAGCAACCAGGAACCCATTATTCCATCAATCCATTATTCCAATATTCCGGTATTTACTCGCCATATCAGGTTTAACCTATAAGTTCCTTATAATCTTCCGGTGAAAGCAGCCCGTCAATCTCTGAAGGATCACTTATCTTTACTTTTACCATCCAGCCCTCCCCGTAAGGATCTTTATTAACAAGATCAGGGCTGTCCTCCAGGGCAGGATTGATTTCGAGAACTTTACCCCCGACAGGCATGAACAGGTCTGAAACAGTTTTTACTGCTTCGATGGTACCAAATACTTCCTCCCTGTTAAGAGTTTCACCTTCTGTTTCAATCTCTACAAAGACTATGTCGCCCAGTTCTCCCTGCGCGAAATCAGTAATTCCAACAAAAGCATGATCACTTTCAACACGTAACCACTCATGGTCTTTCGTGTACTTTAAATTGTCAGGAACTTTCATATTCTAAATAGGTTTTTTAAATTATTTCTGTTAAGTAAAGCCAAAAATAAGTTTTTAAATTAATTGATACAATTATAAGTTGAATTTTGTCATTCTGAGCATGGCGAAGAATCTGACAATAACAGGTAGAGGCTGAGGCCAGGTAATTATTAAAGGTGTAACTTGTTTCGCTACGCTCAAAGTAATTTGCTCCCTGCGGTCGCGTAATTGACCCCGCTAACGCAGGGCGTAATTGTTTTTACCACCTTTGGGTCTGTGAGGATTAATTAATTTCTTAAATTAGTTGATATATTAAAAAATAGATCTCATGAAAACAACAGTTCCGGGGATTCTTATAATCCTATTATTATTACTATACAGTTGCCAGAAGAATAATAATATAAACCAGTTCACTTCATACGCTGACACATTAATTCTGAGAGCAGAAAAGAAGAAAGGATGTGGCTTTTTCACACCTGGTTCCGGATCACTTGTATTTAATGATCCGCAGGCAAATAATTACGGAATTGAATATAGTATCCCTGAAGATTATGAGGATCCCCAGGTTGCTGTAGTAGTCCTTGATTTAAAACAGAACTCCTATAAAAAACTCCTGCAAGGTGAAATGACAAAATCGAACTTTAACATAGGATTCCATTTCTTGGGGGGTGATACAACATTATTACCAGAAACTGCTGTCGGGAAAAATTACCTGTCGATATTAGCAGCCAACAGGGACGAAGAGAAGATTATGGTTGTTGATCAGAATAATAATTATGATTTCAGCGATGATTCAATCCGTCATATCCCGGAAATTGACTGGCATACATATAATTCACTTATTGAATTTGAACATGAAATATTCAATGATTCTGCAATAATCACTACAACATCATGGGCTAATATTGGTTACTCACAATTAAGCGAAAGCATACTCTGTTTTACATCACAACATTATGTGTCAAGGTTTAATATTGATGGTGACCAGTATGCTATTGGGGCATTTGACAGACAGTGGAACACTGCTTTCTATTTCCCCAGATTGAGTCTTATTGAAAACATGGGTGTACCTAAAGATACTGTAATGCCTGCTGATATAATAAAACCAGGTGAGTATCTAAACCTTAATGATAATTATTACAGGTTTCATGATATAACCAATAACGGAAGCTATATTATACTGATAAAGGATAGTGATATAAGTAAAATTACGGGTACCCAGGTAGGTATGAAAGCTCCGGATTTTAGATTTACCACTATTAACTCTGACGATGTTTCTTTACAAGATTTTCATGGCGAGTATCTTGTAATTTCAAATACAACAATGTGTTATTCTGAAGAAGATCTTTTTCTGGCTTATAAAAACTTCACTGATAAATACCATGATAAGGTAAATTTTATCTGTCTTAACCGTACTGATTCATTATTTAAGGAGATTGCAAGAGATTATGATCTCAAGGGCAACCTGGTTGTTATTTCTGATAATACAGCCGACGAAGGACTTGATAGCTACAGACCTGATTTTTCCTCCAGGGAATGTTTCCTTATAAACACTGAAGGAATTATCATCGATAAGTTCAATCTCTTTGATTGGGAATCACATATGAATAAAATTGAAGAGCTTAACAATTAGAGATTCTTTTTAAAACTCAATTACGTCGAGCGCTAGCAAGACCAGTTACGCTGAGCGAAGCGAAACAAATTACGCGAGCAAAGCGAGCACAATCACTGTATCAAAGTAAACTTTAAACTAAATCCAAAATTGGTATTCGATGTGGTATATGTGGTTGCTACAAAAGGATCGTTAAGGTTATGATCGAAGAACAGTTGCAGGTTGAACCTGTCGCTTAATACATAGTCAGCAGTTGTTCTGATTGAAAATATCCTCTGCCCTGCCACAGGCTGGTTTACATCCTCAATAAGCTTCCTTGATATGGTCTTATTGTCCCTGATGGAGAAATCGAGCCTTACATTCAGGTCACTTGTAAGCGGGCGCCGGCGGCCACCTGTTTTGAGTATTATCTGCACATCATCAAAACGATATCCTGTTCCAATGATAAATTCATTATTACGTATATCTGCGACCTGGTTATTTGCTAGGTTGAGGCTTACAGTACGCGATTTTTTCCATTCAATACGTGTGGTAAGACTATTCTTCCAGTTCAGATCTATATTTAAAAGAGGACTGAATTGTTCATTTATGGTAACCACATTCAACTCATACTGTGGTATAAAATTCAGATTCAGATCCCTGATCCTGCTTATGCCATCTTCATTCTCATCATAATACAGGTTAGTCGTATATGAGCCTATTGTAAAGGTACTCCTGTACTGGTGAGCTATATTTACCGAACTGAAGATGCGTTGTACAAGCTCAAATTTTGACAGGCCGTCGAAGTTAATTCTCCAGTTAGGCATCATTGAGAATATGCCCGGGAACATATCAAGGCTTACCTTTTCAGGGTCAGTCCTGGAGTATGCTGCAAAGAAAGCAGGTATAAGTACTTCCCTTGATGACAGCCCGTAACCGTTTTTATAAGGCCCGTCAATCGGGTTCCCTGTCTCAGGATCAATATCCGCTTCGTATGAAGGATCAAGTTCCTGCCTTTCCTCGGCTTTTCTCCTTGATATAACTAAAGTATTCTCCTTGAATTTCTCAAATGTTTCGGATCTGTAAGCGTTATTATCACTTATCTTTTCAAATGCAGTTCCCCATGATATTATAGTTATTGAGAAATTACCCGAGATAATCCTGTTCCTGAGGCTGTCAGGGAAACTACCATAGCGGTCAGCACGATAATATGCTGATTCTGACTGCGCAAATCTGCGATCGGCGGTTAAGTCGATACGCATGCCCGGGAAAGGTTCCAGGGTACTGCGTATACTGAATGTTTCATTCCTGTTTGAGACAGCAGCTGTATTAAGGATTGTATCGGTGGTAATCCAGTTATTCCTTAGGGCTTTCTCAAAGAAATCAGGGTCATTAAAGCCGGCAATGAAAGGCCACCCCGGTGCAAATACATCACCGGTCTTTGTCATTCCAAGGTACTTTGATTCAGGAGTAAATCCGGGCAGCATCTGACCCTGGTCGACCTGGTAAGTAGCAGAAATATTGCGCACTCCCATAAATGCCCTTACTAAGTATTCGCCTGCTACTATCAGTGGGCTTCTCTTTTGCTCCACCTGTCCTTCAATTTCCACCCTGGCATTATCAATATCCTCGGATGCTGTAAAAACGATTTTGCTGTCTGTTTCAATTACTACCTTTCCTTGTACCTCCGTACCATCCTGTTTAAACACACTGACTTTTACATCGCTTGTCCTGAGGTTATGGTAAATATTCTTGGCATCACCTGCCCTGAAATCAACCCTTTCACGGGTGTATGTGACAGTACGATACTCCTTTTGCATTCTCTGTGCCGCACCAGGCCTGGTATTCCTTTCAATATTCTTGAGGAAATCTGATTTATTATACAGGTTGGTAAGGTTAGCCTGGGCCGACAGTGTCCCTGTACTTGAGTTCTTGATAGTATTACCCAGGTTGATGTTGAGGCTGTCAGGATAAAGGGAACCGGCCAGCCAGTCATAACTTGCACGGTAGCGCAGGTTGCCGTTTAACCAGCTCAGCAGGGGTAATTTATTTATAGGGATATTATAATTAATATTTATTATATGATTATAATGTGTATTTCTTCCAAAATTGCGAAGATTAATCAAAACAGAATCTTTCCATGCCTGATATTGATCACTGTACCTTTCCCTGTCAACTCCACCGGCAGGTTCATCAATTCTTGAGATATTTGTAGCTGTAAAGTCAAATTCCAGTTGCTTGGTAATATCATATTTGACATCATAGAACCGTGCCCACTCAAAATCTTTTCTGAATGTTGGTTTGATCTTGATATATTCGTTATTAATATTTCTGGTCTTCACTTCACTGTAATACCTGCTGAGATCGGTTCTTATACCCACATGTCTGGGCAGCAGGTAAAAATTAAAATCCCTGATAAGCCTGAAAACCTGCCCACGAAAAAGGTTAATATTCTGAAAGGGTACAATATTTTTCGGATCAGTATCATAATTATAATTAATCCCTCCACGGTAATTCTTTTCTACATTAATCTCTGTATTTACATTACTCCTGAATATCTCATTAAATGTATAATTAACAGAGAAATTTGAAATATCCCAGGGGTATGATTTTTCCTTTTGTTTGTTTATCCCTGCATTGCTTACAGTAATAGTTTTTCTCTGTGTATAATCTTCCGCTATTGTTTTTAATGAATCCCTCTCTTCAGGCTCGAGCTTTTCAAGGGCATCTTTCAGCAGGATATCAGGATCAAGGGGATTATACTGTGGCTGAATATGGCTTTCAGAATACCCTACATATACAGGCAACCTTACTCCAGACTCCTCCGGGAAGAACCTGCCCAGTTCAAGATTGGATGAGACATCATATTTGTAAATCTGTTCCTTGCTTCTCTCATTAACTTTCATATCCAGGCTTCCGAATCCCGGTGTGCTCGTCTGGCCAACCAGGTCAATTGTCCCAAGGTTGGCAAGCCTTGTCTGCAGTCGCGCATTGGCAGCCCATCCACCATCTTCATTGAAATCGCTTAACCTGAGTTCATTAACCCACACTTCTCCTGATTTTGGCATACCATCGTCATTACCTGTATTCCTTGTTTTAATAGGATTACGTACTCCAACCATTATTATCCTTATGTTACTGAGGTTTGGATTACCTGAAACACTTATCCTTGCATTATCATTCGGATAAACATATATGTCTGACCTGGAAAGTGATGAACCCTGGCGGTTAAGTTCGGCATTCCTTGCCTGTTTGGCTTCCTGGAACAGTGACAGGTCGATATTAAAGCTATTATCTTCGGGCCATACTATTGCCCTTTCATCATCATCATCCTTATTATAATAACCCGGCGCAGTAAGTTTCAGAGGTAGTTCGTACTCGTAAAAATTCCCCTTATAATCTGAGCCGATCCTTATGAAAACCGTTAACTCATCATCGAGGAGGGGCTCCCCGATAATTGCCTCTCCATGTACTTCCATCCTGAGTTTCCTGTACTGGCGTATATCAAGATTAACATTTTTAAAAGCAGCCCTTGCATCACCATCTTCAAGGTTCAGGACCCTGAGCACCATTGACTGTTCATTAAGTTGCCTAAGCTGAGGATTGGAAGGGTCAATCACCCTGTCGAAACCAGGGGGCAGAACATAATTCACAGGTTCTTTCCCTGCATTCTCCTCTATACTTACTGAACTTATTTCGAAGGTGCCGTCTTCAGGTTCCGGAACAGTGACTCTTTCCCCTCCCTCAAGGAATGAAATATTATATTTACGCCACTCGGCACGCACGAGGTCAAGTTTTGCCAGCCTTAGTATAATGTTCTGGTTAAACCCCTGCAGAAACATGCGCATAAACCTTATAGACTTAAAATCCTGTATATTCCCTATTGTCTGTGAATAATCGGTTACCGGTATTTTAAACTGGTACCATTTTACGGTGGATTGTTGGCCATTGGCAAATGTTGCGGTATATTCTATTTCATCCACGATAAAGTTTTTACCTACCTCCATATCTTCAGGTCTTAGGCTAACCCTGTACTGGTAATAACTTTCAGTTTCGCTGAGGTTATTATCCCTGTTTATATCCTCCATATCTGGCATGGTTGATCCGCTGGTAGGATAAGATTCTTTGCTCATTTCCGACGTTGGCGAATTACCTTCCATACCATTATATTTCCTGTATCGATCAAGGATTCCCAGTTGTTCACTATCATAATCAGATCCCCTGAAATAGTGAAAATCATCATTAGAGGGATCATGGGTGATATCATCCAGCACTTCCTGGTTAACAATACCTGCCAGCTGCTGCAGATATGGGTTAAAGAAGGATTGTTCATCCTCATTGGACAATCCGTCGAGTCCGACATCCTGGTATTTTCTGGATTCAGGCACATTATCGAATGCATGGACTACCGCCTGCACTGTTGGGATCCTTCCCCAGGATGTGGTATCAACGTTTATTTCCTCGGGAGAAACAGGGAGTCCATTCTCAAACGACTTTCTGGAATCACGAAGGATATCTTCTGAGATATTTCCCAGGTTGAGGTACAGGTCGCCTCCCTCATGAATTGGATCCTCCGTAAATGGATCCATCAACCAGAATTTAATATATTGGATATTTGCTGTTTCAAAATCACTCGTGAGTATCTCTCTCATAATACCTCCCCAGCGGGTTTCAGGGTTATTCAGCAGACCCTCCTGGTTTATTCCTGATGAATAAGCCGTGGCTGTTGTCTCATAATTATAGGGACCTTTCTCTTCAGGATAAAAGGACAGGTTAAGAACAGCAATATTGGTTGGTATGCCTGAGGGGCTCTCTTTAAAAGGGAATAACTCATTCTCATATATCTCCCTTACGAAATGGCTTGACTGGAGATCAGGATTGTTTTTTATATGATCAGGAGTAGTTAATCCGTTGCGAAGAAACAGGGGATCAATAACATACCAGCTTAGTTTTGACCTGTTAAAACCACTTGTCCACTCATTATTCAGTCTTGCTTCAGGGAAAAGATTATCCTGGCCCTGAGGCACACTCGACAGCACCCATGCATTATATGTTTTCATGTCAAGAGGTATCTCACTGGCTTCAAAATCATCAATATATGAATTGCCTGCTGAGCTTATTGCCTTTGAGTGTCCCGGTATAAGGTGAGCGAATTCACCAAAGAAGGTTATTGAAGAGGGATCCTTAGTTTCAATAAAAGGAAGGGCATCCACCATTTTTGTCAGGAACTGCGATTCCGACCTGTAGGATGTATTTAAACCCAGGATGGTGTTCGATATGGGCTCCTCACCAAAATTTACCTTCTGTGTATATGGTCTTTCTGTAAGGTGAAGAACTGTTCCTCCCACATTAAAATCATTCGATATTTTGTAATCGAGATGTGTACCCACCAGTGTTTTAGTCTGGAAACCAAAAAACTGATTGCTCTCTAGTGATACCTGGATTGGAGTTTGAGATTCGATTAATGCAGGGTTTATAATCTCTACTCTTCCTGCATTATAATCTACAGTAAAGTCCACATTCTCTGTAAGAGGAACACCACCGGCAGTGACCTTAACACCACCCTGGGGAATATTAACAGCATTCAGGTAAATTTCAGATCCTGAAGCCGATGAATATGTACCTGATATTTTAAATTTGTTCTTTTCAGCACTCTGCACAGCTTTTGTTTGTGTCGAATCATATAATTCCTGGAAGACATACCTGTCAGCAAGGGCCTGGTCAGTGAATTTGCTCCTGAGATGGCTGCCGAATGGTTCCAGTACAGGGAATAT